>ERZ1066122.1-NODE-1-length-544018-cov-213.291832_pt1 | contig 544018 bp, 449 predicted proteins | sample MGYA00382769_ERZ1066122 | MGnify/ENA primary metagenome ERZ1066122 (study PRJEB33369, sample SAMEA5778352) | biofilm metagenome | biome: Industrial cooling water; feature: Water cooling tower basin; material: Biofilm | place: United Arab Emirates | collected...
TGACGGAAATGCAGCGCACCGTGCGCGGCGAAGTCGTGTCCTCGACCTTCGACGAGCCGGCAGCGCGTCACGTGCAGGTGGCGGAAATGGTGATCGAGCGCGCCAAGCGCCTGGTCGAACACAAGCGCGACGTGGTGATCCTGCTCGACTCGATCACCCGTCTCGCCCGCGCGTACAACACGGTGGTGCCGAGCTCCGGCAAGGTGCTCACCGGCGGCGTCGACGCCAACGCGCTGCACCGCCCGAAGCGCTTCTTCGGCGCGGCCCGCAAGGTCGAGGAAGGCGGCTCGCTGACCATCATCGCGACCGCGCTGGTGGAAACCGGCTCGAAGATGGACGAGGTGATCTACGAGGAGTTCAAGGGTACCGGCAACTGCGAAGTGCATCTCGACCGCCGCATCACCGAGAAGCGCGTCTACCCGGCCATCAACATCAACCGCTCGGGCACCCGCAAGGAAGAGCTGCTGATCGAGCCGGACATGCTGCAGAAGATCTGGATCCTCCGGAAGCTGCTGCATCCGATGGACGAGCTTGCGGCGATGGAGTTCCTGCTCGACAAGATGAAGAACACCAAGTCGAACGACGAGTTCTTCAATTTCATGAAGCGCTGAGGGCGCGCGGCGAAGGCCGCGGCGGGCGCCGGGCGCAACGAAGAAGCCCCCGCACCGCGGGGGCTTCTTCGTTGCGGGATTCGATGCGGGGAGCTCAGTTGATCGCCGTACCGGCGACGTCCTGCGCCAGCTTGAAGCGCGAGGACGCCGCTTCGCCGCCCGGGGTGAATGCCACGGCCTGACCAGCCGGCGCGACCATCCACGGCAGCGGCGTAACCTCCAGCGGAATGCGCGGTTGCCAGCCGTCATGCGGCCGCTGAGGAGGTGAAAAGACGACCGGAATGATCGCCGAGCCGGCGGCGATCGATGCCGGGTCGGCCACCGTCCACTCCCTTGCCGCACCCACGGCGGCTTCAGCCAGCAGGCGGGCGAACGTCTCCGCCGTCGCCGGGCGCCGGACCTCGGATACACCGAGGTCCATGCGAGCGACGCCGGCCTCGACGACGCGACCGCTGGCGTCGAGTTTGACGAGGACCTCGACCTTTCCGCCATAGCCCGCCTCCGCGGCCCGGCTCGGGTATCGCGGCGGCGCCAGATTGCTGCTGGCACTTTGCGGCGTACCGCGCGACTCCGCGGTTGGCGGGTCGAGGAACCACACGTTGCCGACACCCAACTGCATCCGGTCCTTGGCGCCCTCGAGCGGCTGTGCCGTCGCCTCGAGCATGAAGTGGGCGAGAACGCGGGCGGGCTTTCCGTCGACGATGACGGGTTGGAAGGTCCAACCTCGAATCGCTTCGAGGTAGATCTGCCGCGTTTCTCGCGGCATGTCGATGGTGGCCTCGCTGACGCGACCGTCGGGCTCGATGGTCAGGGTACCGCGGGCATTCAACTCGAATGACGCAACGCGCGGGGTGTCGGCCCCAACGGCGATGCGCTGCTCCTGAATCGTCTCGTCCGCACGGGCGGCGGCGAGCGAGGGCGCCGCAGTGGCGAGAAGCGCGACGAAAGCCGCGGTGGTGACACAGCGCATGGTGAGACTCCTTGCCTCGGTGGGGGGACCACCGCGACGCTGCCACGCCTTCGCGACAGCTGCAACCGCGGCGCGCTCAGGGATCGCGCGGCTTCAGTAGGCGCGCGAGCGACGGCAACACGCCGGTGGCGGGCGTCGACGGCGCTCGCGCCGCGTCGTCCTCGGGGCGAGGGCCGCCTTCCGCCGCGCCCGGCCGGCTGCCTCCGCGGCCATCGGGACCGCTGCGGCTGGCATCGGCATGGCGCCCGGTCTGGAACAGCGCCGCGATGTCGACGAAGCCGCGGATCAGCGCGAGGTCGTGCGGCGTGCGGCCCAGCCGGTCACGGGCGCTCGGGTCGGCGCCCTCGCGCAGCAGGCGCTCGACGATGCGGCCGAGGCCGTGTAGCGCGGCCAAGTGCAGGGCACCGAGGCCGCGATGCTCGACCTGCGCCAAGGACACGCCCTCGCTGAGCAGGCGATCGAGCGCGGCGAGCAGCACCTCCTCGTCGACGCTGGCGCCGGCTTCGGCGCGCGCGCCGAGCAGCAGCAGGGTCGGGGTCTGCTCCGAGGCGCTGGCGGCATCGGCATCGGCGTCGGCAAGCAGCAGCGCGTCGAACAGCGCAAGCACGCGGGCGCGCTCGCGTGAGTTGAAGGCGAACAGCGCGGCGCAGTGCAGCGGGGTCAGCCCCTGCGCATCGCGCGCGGCCACGTCGGCGCCGGCGCGCAGCAGGCGCGACACGAGATCGGGCAGGCCGAGGGCGGAGGCGAGCATCAGCGGCGTGACGCCGCCGGGCATCGCCTGCTCCGGATCGGCGCCGGCGGCCAGCAGCCGGTCGACGACCGGGGCGTGGCGCATGCTGATCGCCGCCGACAGCGGCGTGGCGCCGGTGCGCGCGGCGATCGCCGCGTCGGCGTGCAGGCCGAGCAGGTGGTCGACCACGGCGAGGTGGCCGCCACCCGCGGCGCGCAGTAGGGCGGTGCAGCCCTGCGCATCGACGCCGTCGACGCCCAGGCCCAGCGCGACGAGGCGCACGACGGCGCCGAGGTCGCCGGCCATCGCGGCGGCCGGAAGATCACCGGCCTGCAGCGCGCGACCCGGCAGCTTCCACGGGCCCCACTCCAGCCATTCGGCGAGGTCGCGGCGGCCGCGCGCGAGGGCTGCGCCGTGCGGCGTCTGCCCGTCGGCCGAGCGGGCATCGGCCGGCGCGCCCTGGCGCACCAGCCGCTTGATGACGGCCTCGTGCCCGCGCGCGACGGCGAGATGCAGCGGCGTGTGGCCGCGCGCGTCGCGCTGGGCCGGGTCGGCGCCGCGCGCGAGCAGCGCGTCGAGCAGCGGCAGGCAGGGAAGCTGCGCCGCGAGCCCGAGCGCACTCTCGCCGTTCGGTGCCGCGCCGAACGGATCGGCGCCGCGCTCCAGCAGGGCGAGTGCCAGCGATGCGGCGCGCGAAGGCTCGCGCGGATTGGCCGCGAGCCAGCGCGCCAGCGCGCCGAGGCCCTGCGGCGTCTGGCCTTGGGCGAGCAGCGCGCGCAGGCCGAGCTCCGCGTCGAGCCCGCGGTCGAGCAGCAGCAGGCCGACGCTGTCCATGCCGGTGACGCGATCGTCGGCGTTCGCACCGTTCGCGAGCAGCCACTCGAAGACGTCGATACCGGCGGCATCGGCGAACTCCAGCAGCAGCATCGACAGCGCCACGCGGGACGGCGCGTCCTCGGCACCGAGCACGGCGAAGGCGGTGTCGAAATCGCGGGCGCGCAGCGCGTCACGCAGGCGCTCGCGCGCCGGCTTCGCTTCGGTCGCGGGCAGCGACTCGTCGGCGCCGGCCGGCAGCGGGTAGTCGGGATCGAGCACGGCCACCAGGGCCCAGCGCCCGCCGCCCACCGCGTGGTCGACGGCGCGACGACCGGCGGCATCGCGCGCCTCGCGGTCGATGCCGAGGGCCAGCAGCGTGCGCAGGCGCTCCGGCTCGACGCCGGCCTCGCAGGCCAGCGCCAGCGCGTTCCGGCCCGCCAGGTCCTGCGCCGACGGGTTCGGATGCCTGGCCAGCACCAGCGGCAGCAGGGCCGCGTTCGGCGAGCGCGCGGCTTCGAGCAGGGCGGTGCGGCCTTCGTCGTCGGCGGCGTCGACGGCGGCGCCGGCCTCGAGCAGCGTCTGCACGATCGCGGCGTGGCCCGCCGCCAGCGCCTCGAGCAGCGCGGTGCGGCCGCGGGCGTCGCGCGAGTCGACCTTGGCCTTGTGCTTGAGCAGCAGCTGCACGCCGGCCGGGTCGTCGTCGTCACCGCTGGCCGCCGCGAGCAGGGTCGGCTGCGCGCCCGGCGGCTCGGGCTTGGCGCCGCGTTCGAGCAGGAAGCGCGCAACGCGCCAGTTGCCGGAGGCCAGCGCCAGCGCCAGCGGCGGCTGCGCTTCGGCGTTCAGCGCGTGCAGATCGGCGCCGGCGTCGAGCAGCTGCGCGGCGATGGCCGGATCGGTGCTGCGCGCGGCGTGGTGCAGCGGCGTGTTGCCGTCGCGATCGGCGCGGCGCGGGTCGGCGCCGTTGGCGAGCAGCATCGTCACCGCGTCGATGCGCCCGTGCCACGAATCGCGCGTGGCCGCGAGCAGCGGCGTCAGGCCGGCGTGCTGCTGGTTCAGATCGGCGCCGCGGACGATGAGTTCGCGCAGCAGGCGCAGGTCGGGCAGCAGGGCGGCGAGCATCGGCAGGCTGCGCTGGTCGGGCGCGCCGGGCTCGGGCAGCGCGTCGACGTCGGCACCGGCGTCAAGCGCGGCGATGACGGCGTCGATGCGGCCCGCGCGGGCATCCGCATAGACGTCGCCGACCGCTGGAACGGCGGGTTCATCGTCCTCGGGGGCCGTCGCCTCGAGCGGCACGGCCGGCGCCGGCGGCAGCGGCGGTGCGTCCGGGGCCTGCCCGGAGCGCTGCAGTGCCGCGTGGACGCCGAGCAGCACCAGCGCGTACGGCACCGCGAGCCACCACGCGGACGCGAGCCGGGCCGGCGGCCACACCAGCAGCCAAGCGCCGACCGCCGCGGCGAGCACGGCCAGGGCCAAGGCGAGACCGCGCCGCAGCGACCAGGTGCCCGGCACGGCCGCGGCCAGCGCCGCGAGTCCGCGGCCCTGGCGCGCCGCCAGCGCGAACAGCGTCCACTGCCGCCACAGCACCGTCCACGACAGGCCGACGACCGCCGCGAGGCCCAGCGCGGCGGCGAGGCTGCCCGTCTGCAGGAGGCTGCTGTACGGCCACGCGAGGCCGAGGCCGAGCAGGCCGAGCGTGGCGCCCCACAGCACGGCAAGGGTGATCGCGTCGCGCCACCACAGGCGCTGCGCCGGCGCTTCCGGCGCGGGCGACAGCAGGGCCATCCCGAGCGCCAGGGCGGGTTGGGCGAGCCAGGGGCCGACGATCGCCGCCACGCCCGCCGGCCACAGCGCCGGCAGCACGGCGAGCGCGAGACCGACGAGCAGCAGCGGGAGCGCGACGCTGCGCTGCAGCGTCGAACGCGATTCAGTCATCCGCGGCCTCGACCGGCGGCGGGAACTGCACGTGGAAGCCCTGTGCCGCCAGATTCCGGCGCACCACCTCGGCTTCCTCGCGAGCCAGCTTGCGCTCCGGCGTCAGCGCCACCTCGAGCACGAAGCGCAGTTCCCCGAGAGGCGCGCGCAGCGCGTCGGGCAGCAGCCCGAAGGCGTCGCGCTCGCGCAGGTACACGAAGGTTTCCGCCTTGCGCAGCGATTTGTAGACGTAGGCCTGCATCGGAACGGGCGCCGGAAGCGGAAAGGAGCGCGTGGATTGTCGCCGCTGCGGCCGAGCGGGGGAAGCGCGCCGTCGCGCAGCCTGCGCGCGCCGCCCTGCTAGGCTTCGCGGCCTCGTTTTCCCGCTGGAGTGCCTCGTGCCGATGCCCCTGCCGCGCCCGCTTCGCGGCCTCGCCCTGCTCGCTTCGACCGTCATCGCCGCACCCCTCGCGGCCGCCGCGCCCGCGCCGCTGACGCTCGAGCTCGCGATGTCGCACCCGGACTGGATCGGCCCGCCGGTCGAGCAGCTCTGGTGGAGTGCCGATTCGCAGCACGTCGCCTACACGCTGAAGCGCGCCGGATCGCCGGTGCGCGACGTGTTCCGCCAGCGCGCCGCGGGCGGCGATCCGGTGAAACTCGCGGCGGCCGACGCGGCCGAAGCCGACGCCGCGAACCCGGTGTTCGACGCGCGGCGCGCGCGCATGGCCTACCTGCGCAATGGCGACGTGTTCGCGGTGACGCTGGCCACCGGGCAGCGCGTGCAGCTCACGCAGAGCAGCGCCGACGAAGCCGACCTGCGCTTCAGCGTCGACGGCAACGCGGTGTTCTATCGCGTCGGCGACGAATGGCGCGCCTTCGATTTCGCCGCGCAGCGCGAGCGCACGGTCGCGGTGCTGAAGGCGGAGAAGGACCCAAACGCTGCGCCGAAGCCCGACGTGCTGCGCGACGCCGAGCTGCGCCTGATCGACACGCTCGCCCGCCAACGCGCCGACCGCGAAGCGCTGGCGGCCGAGGCGAAGGCGCAGCGCGCCGGCGACCGCACGCGCGGCGCGGCGCCGGTGTTCCTCGGCGATGAGGTGACGATCGCCGCAAGCAGCCTGTCCACCGACGGCCGCCACGTGCTGGTCGCGCTGGAGCCGAAGGGCGCCGACGCCGGACAGGGCGGCAAGATGCCGCGCTTCATCAACGAGAGCGGCTTCGAGGACGCCGAGGACGTGCGCACCCGCGTTGGCCGCAACGCGCCGATCGCGCAGAGCTTCAAGCTGATCGATCTCGCCGACGGCGCGATTACCGACATCGATCTGAAGACGCTGCCCGGCATCGACGTCGACCCGCTGGCGGCGTTGAAGAAGGCGCACAAGCAGCCGGCGCTCGAGGGCCTGCGCGCGGTGCGCCTGATGGACGTTCGCTTCGGCCCCGACGGCGCGCCGCTCGCCATGCTGCGCAGCGTCGACAACAAGGACCGCTGGATCGTCCGCGTCGACCGCGGCACGGCCGCGCTGACGACCGTGCATCGCCTCACCGACCCGGCTTGGATCAACTGGAACTTCAATGACTTCGGCGTGCTGCCCGACGGTCGCGCGTGGTGGCTGTCGGAAGAGTCCGGCTATTCGCACCTGTACGTGCAGGACGGCCGGCGCGCGAAGGCGCTGACCTCGGGCCGCTGGGAGGCCTCGACGCCGGTGCTGACGCCGGACGCGGCGCACTTCGTGTTCCTGTGCAACCGCGAATGGCCGGGCGACTACGAGCTGTGCCGCGTGCCGGTGGCCGGCGGCGAGGTGCGCGAGATCACGGCGCTTGACGGCGTCGAGGACTTCGCGCTGTCGCCGGACGGCAAGCGCATCGCGCTGCGCTGGTCGGACAAGTTCATCCCGCCGCAGGCGATCACCGTCGGCCTCGACGGCGGCGAGCCGGTGCGGCTGACCGACACGCGCACGCCGGCATTCCGCGCGATGCCGTGGCGCGAGCCGCGCTTCGTGCAGGTGCCGAGCAGCGACGGCGCCGGCACGATCTGGGGCAAGCTCTACGCGCCGCCGACGATGCAGGCCGGCAGGCGCTACCCGGTGGTGATGTTCGTGCACGGCGCGGGCTACCTGCAGAACGTGCACGAGCGCTGGCCGCAGTACTTCCGCGAGCAGATGTTCCACCAGCTGCTCGCGGACCGCGGCTACCTCGTGCTGGACCTCGACTTCCGCGCCTCGGAAGGCTACGGCCGCGACTGGCGCACCGCGATCTACCGCCGCATGGGCACGCCGGAGCTGCAGGACTACAAGGACGGCCTCGACTACCTCGTGGCGAACCACCAGGCCGACCGCGCGCGCGCCGGCATCTACGGCGGCAGCTACGGCGGCTTCATGGCGCTGATGGCGATGTTCAAGGCGCCCGGCGTGTTCCAGGCCGGTGCGGCGCTGCGCCCGGTCACCGACTGGCGCCACTACAACCACGAGTACACCAGCAACATCCTCGACACGCCGGAGCTCGGCCCGCAGGTCTACATCGACAGCTCGCCGATCGAGCACGCGGAGGGGCTGCAGGGCCGGCTGCTGATCGCTCACGGCATGATCGACGACAACGTGTTCTTCCAGGATTCGGTGCGCCTCGCACAGCGGCTGATCGAACTTCGCAAGCACGGCTGGGAGCTCGCCGGCTACCCGCTCGAGCGGCACGGCTACGTGCAGCCTGAAGCTTGGTACGACCAGTACCGGCGTATCCTTGAGCTGATGGACGACGCGCTGAAACCGTCGGCCCCCGCCACTTCGATCGAGACCACCCCGTGATCACTGCCCTCACTCTCCTCGCCGGGCTCGCGCTGCTGATCTTCGGCGCCGACCTGCTCGTCAAGGGCGCCTCGCGCGTGGCCGCCGGCTTCGGCATCTCGCCGCTGGTGATCGGCCTCACCGTCGTCGCCTTCGGCACCAGCTCGCCGGAAATGGCCATCTCGGTGTCGTCGGCATGGAAGGGCGAGGCCGACATCGCCGTCGGCAACGTGGTCGGCAGCAACATCTTCAACGTGCTGTTGATCCTCGGCCTGTCCGCACTGATCACGCCGCTGCTGGTCAGCAAGCAGCTGGTCAAAGTGGACGTGCCGATCATGATCGGCGTGTCGGTGCTGGCCTTCGTGCTCTCGATGGACGGCCGCATCGCGTTCTGGGAAGGCGCCATCCTGTTCGCCGGCGTGGTCAGCTACTGCATCTTCGCGATCCGGCTGGGGCGCGCCACCGGGGAGACCGGCGACCCGGTCGACGGCAGCGATCGCTGGGCCATGAACATCGGCCTCATCGTCGTCGGGCTTGCGCTGCTGGTGCTGGGCTCGCAGTGGCTGGTCGGCGCGGCCATCACCATCGCCACCGCGATGGGCGTCAGTGAGCTGGTGATCGGCCTGACCATCGTGGCGGCCGGCACCTCGATGCCGGAAGTGGCGACCTCGGTCACTGCCGCGATCCGCGGCCAGCGCGACATCGCGGTCGGCAACGTGGTGGGAAGCAACATCTTCAACATCCTCGCCGTGCTCGGCCTCACCGCGCTGGTGGCGCCGGACGGCCTGCCGGTGTCCGACGCGGCGATCCGCTTCGACTTCCCGGTGATGATGGCGGTGGCCGTCGCGTGCCTGCCGATCTTCTTCGTCGGTTACACGATCCACCGCTGGGAGGGCGCGCTGTTCCTCGGCTACTACGTCGCCTACACCGCGTACCTGATCCTCGCCGCGACCGAGCACGATGCGCTGCCGGTGTTCAGCAACGCGATGATGGGCTTCGTGGTGCCACTGACGGTGATCACGCTGGGCGTGGTGATGTGGCGCGAGATCCGCCGCCGCCGCGGCCTGAAACCCTGCGACTGACGCGGGCGACAACGGCGCGGTCGATCAGGCCGCGCCGAACACGCCTTCGAGCTCGACGTCGAGCTCGGCCCGACAGATGTCGCCGTGCAGGAAGGCAATGCGATCGAGCGGCAGGCCGATCGCGTCGAGACGGCCGCGAACCGCGTCCAGCGCTTCGGCATGCCGCAGGTAGACGCGCAGGGCCTGCAGGCCGCCCACGCGGAAGCGCTCGCCGCAGCGACGCGAGCCCTCGTCGAGCAGCACGTGCAGGTTAGCGAGGCTCTCGTCGAGTTGGGCCACCACGTCGCCAACGTGCAGCGACACGTGCCCGACGATGCTGGCGGTACCGGACGCGAGCAGCACGGCGCCATCGGCGTCGCGCAGCAGCGCGCCGCGCGAGAAGCCCGGCGGCACCGGGCCGTACTCGCGCGGGTACTGCCACGCCGGCGTCTGCCGCGGATTTTCCAGCGCGATGGCCGGCTGCGCGCTGCACAGCGCGACGACGCTGAGCGGCGCGTCGGCGTCGGGCGCACCGATGGCGGTGGCGGCCGGCGGCGGATCGCGGAACATCGCATCGACGGCGGCGTTGCGGCCCACGCAGAACTGCCGATAGCGCTCGGCGTCGCCCTCGCCGGCGTTGATCGCGCCGAGGAAGTTCCAGATCCGGATCAGGTACGGGTGCGCGCTCGGCCGCGCGGCAGCGAGCAGCTGCCGGTACGCGGATTCCGCTGCGGCGGCGACGTCGCTGCCCGCATCGATCGGGCGATGCAGGCCGACGGCCGCCCACGGGCCCGCGTGTCGATACCAGAGCCCGGGGTCGAGGCGCTCATCAACCGCGCGGGCACCGGGCAGCCAGGCTTCGCGCCGCGCGCCCGCGAGCCACGTGCAGCCGCTGCGCCATGGCAAGGCGGCTTCGACGAAGTCGAAGTCCAGCAGGGCGGGGCGATCGGGCGAGGCGGAAACGTGCAAATGGGCGGGTATTTCGGAAGGCGGCGAAGTATAGCGGCGGCCTCGGGTTCGACGTCGCGCAACGGCGGCGCGGCGCCTGACCGCTAGACTTCCGGTCCTCGAGATTTCCCCGCAGCGCCATGACCGACCCGAGCCCGAACTTCACTGCCGTCCGCGACTACCTGATGGCGCTGCAGGACCGCATCTGCGCCGGCCTTGAAGCAGAGGACGGCGACGGCCGCTTCGCCGAGGATGCGTGGACGCGCGCGGAAGGCGGCGGCGGCCGCTCGCGGGTGATGAAGGACGGCGCGGTGTTCGAGCAGGCCGGCGTCGGCTTTTCCGACGTCAGCGGCACCACGCTGCCCGGCTCGGCTACCGCGCATCGCCCCGAGCTCGCCGGCGCGCCGTGGCGCGCGGTCGGCGTCTCGCTGGTGATCCACCCGCGCAACCCCTATGTGCCGACCTCGCACGCGAACGTGCGCTATTTCGAGGCGCGCCCGGAAGGCCGCGAGCCGATCGGGTGGTTCGGCGGCGGTTTCGACCTGACGCCGTTCTACCCCTTCGACGAGGACGTGCGGCACTGGCACCGCGTCGCGCGCGACCTGTGCGCGCCGTTCGGCGCCGCGCGCTACGCCGAGCACAAGGCCTGGTGCGACCGCTACTTCTTCCTCAAGCACCGCAACGAGTGCCGCGGCGTCGGCGGGCTGTTCTTCGACGATCACCACGCCGACGGCTTCGAGCGCAGCTTCGCCTACCAGCGTGCCGTCGGCGACGGCTACCTCGAGGCGTACCTGCCGATCGTCGCGAAGCGCAAGGCCACGCCCTACGGCGACCGCGAGCGCGAGTTCCAGCTCTATCGACGCGGCCGCTACGTCGAGTTCAACCTGGTTTGGGACCGCGGCACGCTGTTCGGCCTGCAGTCGGGCGGCCGCACCGAGAGCATCCTGATGAGCCTGCCGCCGCGCGTGCGATTCGAATACGGCTACGCGCCGGAGGCGGGCAGCGCCGAGGCGAAACTTGCGGAGTACCTCGTGCCGAGGGAATGGCTCAGCGACGGGATGCCGCCCAGCGCGGGCTGATCAGTCGGCCACCCAGCGCCGCACGACCTGCACCGCCTGCTGCCGCAGCTCGGGCACCGCCGTGGTCTCGAAGCGTTCGCCGAAGCATGCGGCACCGACGACGGCAAGGCTCGGATCGCGCGGCGTGCACACGCCCGTGCCGAGCGGATGCGGTTCCAGCGCACGCTCGCGCACCAGCCGCGCCGGCAGCGCATCCCCGGCCAACGCGGCACGGAAGCCGGGGCCGCGGCAGTCGAGCGCAAGTGCCGCGTCGATAGGCGTGTCCCGGCCGTGGTCGCGCTTGAGGACGCGGCCATCGGCGTCAACGCGGATGCGGCCGGATTCCAGCGTCAGCATGCGGTCGGGGTCGAGCGTGGCGCGGACGTCCGGGGCCATGCGATGCCGATGGCGGTTCCAGACGCCGAAGGCGTGCCGAAGTACTCGCCGCTGCTCGTCAAGCGCCAGCGCCGCCCAGCGCGCGTTGGTGTCGGCGCGCAGTGCGTCGATGACCGCACGCCACGGATGGATCGCACAGAACGCGCGCAGGGTGCGGACGATCGCGCGCGCGCTGGTAGCGGCGTCAAGCGCGGCATCGAGCTGCTCGCGGGACTCGACATCCAGCGGCACGGCCGGTGCATGTGCGTGCGACCAGCGCCCGCCCGGTGACACCGCGCGAATGCGCCCGCGGAAGCCGCGCTCACGCAGCCCCAGCACCATGTCGACCGCGGTAAGGCCGCTGCCGACAACCAGCACGGTGTCGTCGGGGCGCAAGGGCAACGGACCGTCGCTGAGCGCCCGCCACCACGCCCACGGGTCGCCGACCCAGTGCGACGGCGCGGCGGGCATGGCCGCTCCGGCGGGAAGGCCGAGGCAAAGCGCGACGCGAGAAACGGTTGGGAACCCGTCAATGCCGAGCGGGTCGCCGGGGTCGACGGCGTTCGCCCCAGGAGCGAGGCGCAGCGACCAGCCGCTGTCCCCGCGCAGCAGGCTCCGGACCTCACCGAAGCACGCCTCGACGCCGGACTCGCGGGCTCGAATCGCCATGTATTCGCCAAACCAGCGCCGCGGCACGAACTGGCCCGGCTGCACGTCGCGCTCCGGATGCTCGCTGCGCAGCCACTCGAAAAAGTCGACCGGTGCCTCGGCGTCGAGGCCCATGCGCTCGACGGGCACGTTGAGGCGGTGCACGAGGCTGTTGCCGCCGTACGCAGGCAGGAAGTCCGAGTCGGGCCCGCGACACCACAGCAGGCGCCACGCCGGTGCGAGCGCGCGGGCCGCGAGAATGGTCGCGAGGCCTGCCGGCCCGCCGCCGATGACGGCGAGATCGTACGGCCGTGGTTCCGACGTCATGCGTCGTCGCGCTTCGAACGCGCCGCGACGTCGGCTTGGATACGCGCCAACGACTCCGAGGCGTTGCGCACCAGCAGGAACGGGAAGACCGCGTGCACGCCAAGCAGCCCGGCGGTCCACACGCAGCGCGCGGCAATGCCCAGCGCGAAGCGCGCGTGGTCGACATACGACTCGCCGACCTCGGCGAGGTGGCGCGCGTACCAGCGGTGCGGCGGTGGGGACGGCGAAGTCATGGCGGCCTTATGCCACATCCGACCTTCGGCGGAAATTAAAAACCCCGCGAGCCAGGGGAGACTCGCGGGGCCGGTGAAGCGACGAGAGGGGAGGCCCGCCGCTTCGGTGTGGGTCGACCAGGGGAGGGATCGAATCCACGGCAACGGACGTTGCATCCGTCGCGTGTCATGGGACCACTCGCGATCTGAGAAGTTCGTGAACTGGCGCCGCTTTTCCCGCATGGATTCAGGAGGAATTCACCGTAGCGTTGATGGCGCGTGACGGAATCGTTAGTGCGCTTCGTCCCACGTCGGCCCGACACCCGCTTCGACCCGCAGCGGCACGCGCAGCTCGGCGGCGGCCTCCATGCGCGCGAGGATTTCGGCCTTCGCTTCGTCGACGAAACCCGCATCGACCTCGAACACCAGTTCGTCGTGCACCTGCATCAGCATCGCGATGCGATCCGCGCGCGGCACCGTCCACGCATCGACGCCCACCATCGCGCGCTTGATGATGTCGGCGGCGGTGCCCTGCATCGGCGCGTTGATGGCGGCGCGCTCGGCACCCGCGCGCTGCGCCTGGTTGCGCGAGCGGATCTCGGCGAGATGCAGGCGGCGACCGAACACCGTCTCGACATAGCCCTTCTCTTTCGCCTGCTCGCGCGTGCGGTCCATGTAGGCGCGCACGCCGGGGTAGCGGCTGAAGTAGAGGCCGATGTAGTCCTGCGCCTGCCCGCGGTCGATGCCGAGCTGGCGCGCGAGGCCGAAGGCGCTCATGCCGTAGATCAGGCCGAAGTTGATCGCCTTGGCGGCGCGACGCTGGTCGCCGCTGACCTGCTCGAGCGGCGCGCCGAACACTTCGGCCGCCGTCGCTTTGTGCACGTCGAGGCCGTCAGCGAAAGCGCGCAGCAAGCCGGGGTCTTCCGAGAGGTGGGCCATGATGCGCAGCTCGATCTGCGAGTAGTCGCAGGCGAGGATCACGCGGCCCTCCGGGGCGACGAAGGCGCGGCGGATCTGCCGGCCCTCCGGCGTGCGGATCGGGATGTTCTGCAGGTTGGGGTCGTTGGAACTTAGGCGTCCCGTCGCGGCGCCGGCCTGGTTGTAGCGCGTGTGCACGCGGCCGGTCAGCGGATTCACCGATTCCGGCAGCTTGTCGGTGTACGTGCTCTTGAGCTTGGCGAGGCCGCGATGCTCGAGGATCAGCCTCGGAAGGGCATGTTGATCCGCAATCGCGTCGAGCGCTTCCTCGTTCGTCGACGGCTGGCCGGTCGGCGTCTTCACCAGCGCGGGCAGCTTCAGTTCGTCGAACAGCAGGGCCTGCAGCTGCTTCGGCGAATCGAGGTTGAACGGCCTGCCGGCGATGCCGTGTGCCTCCTGCTCGATGGCGTGCAGGCGCTTGGCGTGCTCGGCGCTCTGTCGCTTCAGCTCGGCCACATCGATGCGCACGCCGGTGCGCTCCATGCGGGCCAGCACCGGCACCAGCGGCATTTCGATGTCGCGGTAGACCGAGGCCAGCGCGGGCTCGGCATCGACGCGGCGTTGGAGCGCGGCGTGCAGGCGCAGGGTGACGTCGGCGTCCTCCGCTGCGTAGGCCGTCGCGCGCTCCAGATCGACCTGGTCGAAGGTGATCTGCTTCGCACCCTTGCCGCAGACCTCCTCGTACTTGATGGTCGTGTAGCCCAGATGCCGCTCGGCCAGCGCGTCCATGTCGTGGCGATTGAGGCCGGCGTCGAGCACGAAGCTCATCAGCAGCGTGTCCTCCGCGTAGCCCTGCACGTCGACGCCGTGGCGCGCCAGTACTTCGATGTCGAACTTGCCGTTCTGGCCGAGCTTGGGCCTCGATGCATCTTCGAGCAGCGGTTTGAGCGCATCGCGCACCACATCCCAAGGCAGCTGCGCGGGCGCGCCGGCGTACGCATGCGCGATCGGGATGTAGCAGGCGCGTCCGATCTCAACGCACAGGCTCACGCCGACCAGGTTCGCCTGCTGCGGATCGAGCCCGTCGGTCTCGGTGTCGAAGGCGATCAGCGGCGCGGCGCGCAAGGCTTCGACCCATCGCGCGAGGTCGACCTCGGTGAGCACCGTTTCCACTTCGCCTTTCGCCGAAAGCGCGGGATCGACCGGCATGACGGGCGCCGCATCGCCGCTGCCGCCGAATCCGCGCGGCGCGCTGCGGGCCATGGCGCCGCTTCCGCTCGACGCGCCCGCGCCCGCGCTCGCACCGTCCAGCTCGCGCGCAGCGGCGTGGAAGCCGTACTGCTGGTACAGCGCACGCAGCGCATCGACATCGCGCGGGCGCAGCGCCAATTCGACCGGGCCACGGTCCAGCGCGACATCAGTCTTGATCGTCACCAGCTCGCGATTCAGCGGCAGGCGCGGCAGGGCGGCGCGCAGGTTCTCGCCGATCTTGCCGCCGATCTTCTCGGCGTTCGCGATGACGGCGTCGAGCGTGCCGTACTCGCCGAGCCACTTCGCCGCGGTTTTCGGGCCGCATTTGTCGACGCCCGGCACGTTGTCGACGCTGTCGCCCATCAGCGACAGGTAGTCGATGATCTGGTCGGCGCGCACGCCGAACTTCTCGATGACGTCGGCGTCGTTGGCGAGCTTCGAGCCGCTCATCGTGTTGACGAGGGTGATGCCGGGGCGCACGAGCTGGGCGAAGTCCTTGTCGGACGTCGACACGGCGACGTCGATGCCCTGCGCCGCGCCCTGCACGGCCAGCGTGCCGATCACGTCGTCGGCCTCGACGCCGGACACGCGCAGCATCGGGAAACCGAGCGCCTCGACGATCGCGATCATCGGATCGACCTGCGCGCGCAGGTCGTCGGGCATCGGCGGGCGGTTGGCCTTGTATTCGGGATCAAGCGTTTCGCGGAAGGTCGGGCCCGAAGCATCGAGCACGAAGGCGGCGTACTCGGGCGCCTCCTTCAGCGTGGCGCGCAGCATGTTGACCACGCCGAACAGCGCGCCGGTCGGTGTGCCGTCGGGCGCGGTGAGCGGCGGCAGCGCGTGGAAGGCGCGATACAGGTAGGACGAGCCGTCGATCAGCACAAGGCGCGGCATGGGGCGGGGTCCGGTTCAAGCGAGGGCTGGATTGTATCGGGCGCGCCGGCGGTGCCATCCTCGCGCGTCGCCAACGCGCGGGAGGGCGCATGCACGACCACGGAACCGCCTTGGAGCCGGCCGCCACGCCAGCGCACGCCACCCGCATCACCAGCGCGATGGGCACCATCGCCGAGGCCTGCGGCCAGCTCGCCGCCGTCTGCGCCACGCTGCTCGTCGTGCTGACCGCCGGGCTCGTGCTCGCCTTCAGCCTCGGCGTCGGCTCGGTGAAGGTGCAGGACCTCGTACTGTGGTTGAACGCCGGCATGGTGATGCTGGGCCTGGGCTACGCGCTCAAACATCGGGCGCACGTGCGCATCGACGTGTTTGCGTCGCGCTGGTCGGCGCGCACTGCGGCGCGCGTGGAGATGCTGGGCATCGTCGCGCTGCTGCTGCCGTTCTGCGCGGCGCTCGTCTGGCTGTCGTGGGACTACGTGGCGATGAGCTGGCGCGTCAGTGAACGTTCGGCCAGCAGCGGCGGCTTGGCGGGCCTGTACCTCGCGAAGACGCTGCTGCCCGTCGGCGCGGCGCTGCTGGCGCTGCAGGGGATCGCCGAACTGCTTCGCGCGCTGCCGACGGCGCTGGGGCCGAACGCCGGCGAAGTCGGCGCTACGGAGCGCGAGGCATGAGCCTGCACGACCAGCACATCGTGATGCTCGCCCTGCTGCTGCTTGGCCTCTGCGCCGGCCTGGCGAGCGGCTTCCCGGTGGCCTTCGTGATCGGCGGCGTCGCGCTGCTTGTTGCGGGGCTCGGCACGCTGCTCGGCAACTTCGACCCGAGCTTCCTGCAGGCGCTGCCCGCACGGCTGTTCGACACGCTGACCAGCCAGACCCTGCTGGCGGTGCCGCTGTTCGTGTTCATGGGTGTAATGCTCGAACGCAGCCAGCTCGCCGAAGCGCTGCTGACACGCGTCGCCGCGCTGTTCGGGCAGAAGCGCGGTGGGCTCGTCGTCGCGGTGATCCTGGTCGGCGCGATCCTCGCGGCGAGCACCGGCATCGTCGGCGCGACCGTGGTGACAATGGGATTGATTTCGCTGCCGGTGATGCTGCGCGCCGGCTACGACCCGAAGCTCGCCACCGGCGCCATCTCGGCTTCGGGCACGCTGGGGCAGATCATTCCGCCCTCGATCGCGCTGGTGCTGCTCGGCGACCAGCTCGGCAACGCCTACCAGCGCGCGCAGCTCGCCGCGGGCAACTTCGCGCCCGAGACCGTGTCGGTCGGCGACCTGTTCGCCGGCGCGCTGCTGCCCGGCCTCGGGCTCGTCGTGCTGTATCTCGGCTACGCGCTGCTCGTCGCGTGGAAGCACCCGGAGCGTGCGCCCGCCCTGCCCGACGCGGTGCGGCCCTCGCTGTTCGAGATCGCGCGCGACGTGCTGCCCGCGCTCGGCCTGATCGTGCTGGTGCTCGGGTCGATCCTCGGCGGATTCGCGACGCCGACGGAGGCCGCGGCGGTCGGCGCGGTTGGCGCCAGCGCGTTCGCCGCGCTGCGCGGCCGGCTGTCGCTTGCGCGCCTGCACGAGGTCGCACGCGAGACGGTCAAGGTGAGCGCGATGGTGTTCGCGATCCTGTTCGGCGCCGCGCTGTTCTCGCTGGTGTTCCGCGGCTACGGCGGCGATGAGCTGGTGCACGAACTGCTCACCGGCCTGCCCGGCGGCGCGGACGGCGCGGTGCTGGCGGTGATGCTGCTGATGTTCCTGCTCGGCTTCGTGCTCGACTTCATCGAGATCGTTTTCATCGTCGTGCCGATCGTCGCGCCGGTGCTGTTCGCGCTCGGCGTCGACCCGGTGTGGCTGGGCGTGATGATGGCGGTCAACCTGCAGACCAGCTTCCTGACGCCGCCCTTCGGCTTCGCGCTGTTCTACCTGCGCGGCGTCGCGCCGCCGAGCATCGAGACGATGGCGATCTACCGCGGCGTCGTGCCCTTCATCGGGCTGCAGCTGGCGATGCTGCTGATCCTGTGGTTCGTGCCGGCGCTGGCGACGTGGCTGCCGGCGGTGCTGTACGACTGATCGCGGGGCTCAGCCCGCGAGCGTCACCCCGGGCAGGCCGAGCACGTAGTCCGCGCCCATCAGCATCGACGGCGTCTTGAAGCCGGGCTCGGCGGGGCCGGCGAGCAGGCGCTCGGTGATGCCGAGCGCGGCGGTCACGGTGACGTCGTAGCCGTTCGGCGTGCGCAGCTGGCGCTTCAGCTCACGGCCGTCGGCGGTGCGCGCTTCGCCCCAGACCAGCGTGTCGGTCTTGCCGCGCTTCGACTCCGACGGACCGCGCACGGTCTTCTCGACACGCGCCTTCATGAAGCGCTGCACCGGGCCGAGGCCGAGCAGCGGCTGCACCAGGCGCAGGCGGCGCACGCGGCCGATCACCGCCGGCGGCACCGCCATGTAGACCTCGATGTCGGGGATGCCGGTGGAGAGATACGCGGTGTAGACGTCGCCCCACGGGATGGTCATCGCCGTGCGCGCGTCGCCGTCGCGGTCGAAGGTGCGGTGCTTCCACGCCAGCGGCACTTTCTTCATCTCACCGTTGATGCGGGCGCGGCCGCCTTTGCCCAAGCCCTCGACGCTGGTCTTCGCGGTGCCGGGGCTGGGGCCGCCGCCGGCTTCGAAAGCGAGCACCAGCGAGGTGGCGTCGGGCAGGTCGCGCTTCAACATCGCCGACAGGCAGTCGGTGGGCACCACGTCGAAGCCCGAGCCCGGCAGTACGACGATGCCGGCGGCTTTCGCCCGCGCGTCCTGCTCGTGGCAGTGCGCGAAGACGTCGATCTCACCGGTGATGTCGAGGTAGTGCGCCTTCGCGCGCAGGCAGGCGTCGAGCATCGGCGCGCAGGTTTCCGAGAACGGCCCCGCGCAGTGCAGCACCAGCGTGACGCCGCGCAGGCCGAGGTCGAGCGCGCTCGCTTCGAGGCCGAACACGCGCACTTCGAGGCCACCGAGCTCGCGGGCCAGCGCTTCGAGGTCTTCGCGGCGGCGGCCGGCGAGGATGGGCTTCATGCCGCGCGCCACTGCTTCCTTCGCCATCAGCCGGCCGGTGTAACCGTTGGCGCCGTAGATCATCCAGGTCATGAGCGTTTCCTCCGTCAGCCGCGGCGCATGGTGCCGGCGGTTTCGATCAGCTTGTTGAAGTACCAGTTCGGGAACCAGCGCTTGATGCGCCAGCGCATCGGCTCGTGCTTGGTCGGCAGCACGAGGAAGGTGCGCGCGCGCAGTGCGGCGTAAGTCGCGTCGCCGACGGTGTCGAGCGTGTCCGGGCTCTTGTCCATCATCCGCGAGGCCATGCCGCGCACCTTGGCGTCGCCGTGGAAGTTCTCCAGCAGGTTGGTGCGGAAGAAGGCCGGACACAGCACCGAGACGTCGACGCCGGTGCCGTGCATCTCGGCGCGCAGCTGCTCGGAGAACGCCACCACGCCGGCCTTCGCCACACCGTAGCTCATGATGCCGGGCGCGCCGGCCAAGCCCGCGAAGCTCGCGGTGCTGACGACGTGGCCGCGGCCGCGCTCCACCATGCCGGGCAGGAAGGCCAGCGTGCCGCGCACGACGCTGAGCAGGTCGACTTCGATCAGGCGCCGCCACTCGGCCATGTCGGTGCCGAGCAGCGGGCCGCCGCTGGCGATGCCGGCGTTGTTGACCAGCACGTCGACGCCGCCGACCGTCGCCTCGACCTGGGCCTTCAGCGCCGTCATCGAATCGTCGTCGCCGACGTCGACCTGGAAGGCGTGGTGGCCGCTGCCCGGCAGCCCGGCGACCGCGGCCTGCGCGCGCGCGGCGTCGAGGTCGGCGATCAGCAGCTGCGCGCCATCCCGGGCGTAGCGCTGGGCGAGGGCCAGGCCGAGGCCGCTGCCGCCGCCGGTGATCAGCACGCGCTCGCGCGCGGTCGAAGTGGAAGCAGTCGCCATCGGCAGTCCGTACGGAGGGGTGTGGTAGGTTCGCGAGCCTAACGCAAAGCCGCGCCCCGCATGGAGAATCCGATGTCGACCGCCCCCTCGTCTTCCGCCGCCGCCGGGATGTTCTCGCTGGCCGGCCGCACGGCCCTCGTCACCGGCGCCTCGCGCGGCATCGGCGAATCGATCGCCCACCTGCTGGCCGCGCACGGCGCGCATGTGATCTGCACCAGCCGCAAGGTCGACGCCTGCGAGGCGGTGGCGCAGGCGATCCGCGACGCGGGCGGCAGCGCGGAAGCGCGCGCGGTGCATATCGGCGATGCGGCGGCGATCGAGGCGCTGTTCGCTTCACTCGACGCGGAAGGAAAAGCCGTCTCGCTGCTGGTCAACAACGCCGCAGCGAACCCGTACTTCGGCCCGATGATCGACATGGACCTCGTGGCCTACGAGAAGACCGTCGAAGTGAACCTGCGCGGCTACTTCTGGGCCACCGTGCAGGCCGCGAAGCGCATGGCCAAAGCCGGCGGCGGCGCGATCGTCAACGTGGCCTCGGTCAATGCTAAGCGCCCCGCGCCCGGCCAGGGCATCTACTCGATGACCAAGGCCGGCATCGTCAACATGACCGAGGGTTTCGCGAAGGAATTGGCTGCGCAGAAGGTGCGCGTCAACGCCGTGCTGCCGGGCCTCACCGACACCAAGTTCGCCAGCGCCATCACCGGCAACCCGAAGATGATGGGGATGATGAGTCAGCTGATCCCGCAGGGCCGCGCGGCGCAACCCGACGAGATCGCCCCGGCGGTGCTGTTCCTGCTGAGCGACGCGGCGAGCTACGTGACCGGCACGACGCTCACCGTCGACGGCGGCTATCTGGCCTGAGACGAAACGCGATCCGCGCAGCGTCGGAAATTCGGCGGGCACGATTCGAACCGTTTCACGGTCTCCGAGGTCGGGTAGTACGTCGTCGACATGTCCGTTGACAGATCGAAATCCTGCCGCGTCGAGAACACGACTTCGACTTTGCAGCGCAGGCCGTGCTCCCGGCACTTCGCGAGAACGTTCTTTGACGCCTCGGACGGCGTCTCTCCCCATGCGGCCTCGGCCAGCTGGACGCCGACGTAACCGAGCGCCACGGCGGAGTTCCTGCCCGCGGCCACCAGTTCACAGCCCTCCCCCATGGCCGCGCTGCAAGCGGCCAGCACGCGCTCCTTCGCATTGTCCTCGGAATAGGGGTTGTTCCAGATCGCCCAGGGTTCGTTGGCTTCGGGATGCAACGCCACCGCAATGTAGGTGTCGATCTTTTCCAAGGATCCCATGCGCGCGGGCGGCTGGTCTTCGCCGGTCTCGGAATCACCCTGGGTTTGGTCCATCACGCAGACCGGCGCGGCGGCCATGCCCGGCCCCGACTGCGTCATGCCCACCTGCCGCTCACCGGGGCGAGTCGCGCCATTCGGACAAATGTAGTTCGCCCATCCAGGAGACGGTGCGCCACCGAACATCACCGCCGCGACGAAAATCAAGCTGCGCATCTTCATGGTCATCTCCGACGAAAGACTCAAGGATGGGCCGGCGCGGTCACCACGCCAAGGCAACGCGCGAAGAAGGCTTCCGTCATCCGGTAGCGGTGCAGCGCATCCGCACCGCGCAGTCCGTGCTTCGCCCCCGGATACGTCATCAGCTCGAAGGGCTGCGCGCGCTGCTGCAGGGCGCTCATCAGCACGGTGGCGTTCGAGAACAGTACGTTGTCGTCGGCCATGCCGTGCACCAGCAGCAGCGGCTCGGTGAGGCCCTCGATGTGCGCCAGCACGCGGGCCTTGTCGTAGCCCTCGGGGTTGGCGGCCGTCAGGTCCATGTAGCGCTCGGTGTAGTGCGTGTCGTACAGCGCCCAATCGGTGACGGGCGCGCCGGCCACGCCGCAGGCGTAGGCGCCGCGGCTGCGCGCCAGCAGCATCAGGGTCATGTAGCCGCCGTTGCTCCAGCCGTGCACGCCGATGCGGCGAGCGTCCACCCACGGCTGCGCACGCAGCCACGCCACGCCGTTGAGCTGGTCTTCCACCTCGACCGTGCCCTGCTTCCGATACAGCGCCGCGAGGAACTCCTGGCCGCGACGCGGCGTGCCGCGGTTGTCGAGCGAGAACACCACGTAGCCCTGCTGCGCGAGATATCGGCTGAAGAAATGGTCGCCGCGGCCGGGCCAGCTGTTCGTCACCGTCTGCGCGGCTGGGCCGCCGTACACGTAGACGACCACCGGGTACTTCTTCTTCGCATCGAAGCCCGGCGGCTTGATCAGGCTGTAGTGCAGGTCGGTGCGGTTGTCGGCGGCCTTGATCTTTCCGAATTCGACTGGGCCGTGAACATCGCGGAAGGCGAAGTACGGATGGCCCGCCACGAGCGCGTTGTCGACAAGGTCGGCGAGTTTGTTGCCGTCGCGATCGAAGAGCTGCGTCTGCGGCGGCGTGGTGGCGCTCGACCACAGCGAGACGAAGCGCTCGGCCTTGGCGTCGAAGCGCGCCGCGTGCAGGCCGTTATCGCGAGTGATCCGCGTCGCGTCGCCGCCGTCCAGCGGCACGCGATAGACATGGCGCTCCAGCGCGCCGTCCTTCGTACCGCTTACAAAGACCACGCCGCGCGCTTCATCGACGGCGAGCAGGTCTTCCACCATCCACTCGCCGCGCGTCACCGGCTGCGGGTCGCGACCGTCGGCGTCGAAACGGTAGAGGTGCATGAAGCCGCTGCGCTCGCTGCCCCACAGGAAGCCGCCGTCGGCGAACACATGCAGCAGGTCGTGCAGGTTCACCCAGCTGCGGCTGCGCTCGGTGACGAGCGTGCGCTGGCGGCCGTTCGCGAGATCGGCTTCGATCAGCTCGAGGCGCTGCTGGTTCCGACTCTGGCGCTGGAACAGCAGGCGCTGCGGCGAAGCCCAGTCGACGCGCGTCAGGTAGATGTCTTTCTCGCTGCCGAGATCGAGCCAGCGCGGCTTGGCGTCGGCCGCCGGCGCGATCACGCCGAGCTGGATCAGCACGTTCGGCTCGCCCGCGGCCGGGTAGCGCTGCCGCACGACCTCGGTGCGGTCGGGATAGATCTCGAAGCGCTCGCGCACCGGCACCGGCGTTTCGTCGATGCGCGCGAAGGCGATGGCGCTGTCGTCGGGCGCCCACCAGTAGCCGGTGTGGCGGCCCATTTCCTCGTCCGCCACGAACTCGGCCACGCCATTGCCGATCACGTCGCTGCCGTCGTCGGTGAGCTGCACTTCCTTAGCCGTCGCGACGTCGACCACCCACAGATTGCGGCCGCGGATGAAGCTGACGAAGCCGCCCTTCGGCGAGACTTTCGGGTCGGTCGCGAAGCCTTCGCCGGACGTCAGCTTGCGCGCGCCCGCGGCCGGTGCGCCGAGATCGAACAGGTACAGCTCGCCGCCCAGCGGAAACAGCAGCCGGCGCGAATCAGGAAACCACGCGTACTCGACGATGCCGGAGAGCGCCGCGGTGCGCTGGCGCTCGCGACGCGCCTTCTCCTCATCGGACAGTTCGCCCTCTCCGCCCGGCAGCAGCGTGGTCGAATCGACCAGCAGCGCGGCCTGCTTCGTCGCCACGTCGAAGGCCCAGAGGTCGAGCTGGTTGCGGTTGTCGTCCTTGCCTTTGAGGAAGGTGATGCGCGCGCCGTCCGGCGAGAACTTTGGCTGCACGAGCGTCGGGCCGGACAGCGGCGTGTCGCCGGTGATGGCTTCGAGCGTGAGGCGCTGCGGTGCGGTGCTGGCAGCGGGAGACGATGCGGGTGTCGAACTCATGGCGGTCGTGGCGAAAGCGCCGCAGGCGGCGAGCAGCAGGGAAGGAAAAAGGCGCATGCGCGGCAGGTCCGTGTCGGTGTCTCGAAAGGGCGGCGTCAGGGTTTCGACGGCGTGCCGAACAGATTCCGGCGCTGTTCGTCGGTCAACTCTTTCGGTCGCGCGAAGCGCGGTTCGTCGGCGATGGCATAGGCCCGCGCGGTGGCCGGGCGCGCGGCGATGCTGTCGCGCCAGCGCCGAACATTCGCATGCGGCTCGAGATCGAGCGGCGCCTTCGCGTACGGCGAGATCCACGGGTAGCAGGCCATGTCGGCAATCGTGTAGTCGTCGCCGGCGATGAAGGCGCGGCCTTCGAGGCGACGATCGAGCACGCCGAGCAGCCGCTGCGCTTCGCGCGCGTAGCGGTCCTGCGCGTACGGGATCGTCTCCGGTGCGTAGACGTGGAAGTGCCCGTACTGTCCGGTCATCGGTCCCAGGCCCGCCATCTGCCAGAACAGCCATTCGCTGACCGTCGTGCGGCCGCGCGCGTCGCCAGGCAGGAAGCGGCCGGTCTTCTCCGCGAGGTACATCAGGATCGCCCCGGACTCGAACACGCCGATCGGCGCACCGCCATCAGCCGGTTCGGAATCGACAATCGCGGGCATCCGGTTGTTGGGCGCGATGGCGAGGAACTCAGCGCGGAACTGCTCGCCCGCGCCGATGTTCACCGGATGGATCGCGTACGGAAGTCCGGCCTCTTCGAGGAACAGCGTGATCTTGTGGCCGTTGGGCGTGGGCCAGTAGTGCAGGTCGATCATGGGCGCGGCCTTGATGGTCGTTCGAGCGAGCTTACCGGGCGATGCGGGTCATGCGATGGGCCATCAGGCTACCGCGAGCCGCTTGTGCCAAGGCGCTGCCGGCGCACGATGCGAATAAGGAGCCCCGGCGCGTTGTTGAGGCGCAAGCCCCGAAGGGGTCGCGCAGGATGCGCGATCCGGCCGAGCGACAGGGATGTCGCCTTCGGCCGGACCGCCGGAAATCTCGCGTTGACGGTCGTGGGGCGGGCCAGCGTCGCGCGCCGGCAGCGCCTTGGCACGAGCGCGGACGTACGCCGCGACGACGATCCACCCAACGCACGCCCGGTAGAATCCAGGCATGGACGTCTCCTTTCTCCTCGACGGGCTGAACGAAGCCCAGCGCGAGGCCGTTTCCGCGCCGCCCGGCCACTACCTCGTGCTCGCCGGCGCGGGTTCCGGCAAGACCCGCGTGCTCACCCACCGCATCGGCTGGCTGCATGCGGTCGACGGCGTGCCGCTGTACGGCCTGCTCGCCGTCACCTTCACCAACAAAGCGGCGCACGAGATGCGCCACCGCATCGCCGCCACGTTGGGCGTCGAGACGCGCGGGCTGTGGGTCGGCACCTTCCACGGCATCGCGCACCGCCTGCTGCGCCTGCACTGGCAGGAGGCCGGCCTGCCCGAAAGCTTCCAGATTCTCGACGCCGACGACCAGCTGCGGCTGGTGAAGCGCGTCATCGCCGATCTCGACCTCGACGACTCGCGCTTTCCGCCGCGGCAGGTCGTCTGGTGGATCAACGCCCGCAAGGACGAGGGCCAGCGGCCGGAGCACATCCAGATCGGCGCCGGCGACTACGTGGGCCGCGAGATGCTGCGCGCCTACGCCGAGTACGAAACGCGCTGCCGCCGCGCGGGGCTGGTCGACTTCGCCGAGATCCTGCTGCGCGCGCACGAGACGCTGCGCGACCACGCCGCACTGTTGGCGCACTACCAGCGCCGCTTCACGCACCTGCTGATCGACGAGTTCCAAGACACCAACGCCATCCAGTACGCCTTCGTCCGGCTGATCGCCGGCGAGCGCGGCCAGGTGTTCATCGTCGGCGACGACGACCAGGCCATCTACGGCTGGCGCGGGGCGAAGGTCGAGAATGTGCAGAAGGTGCTGGCCGACTACCCCGGCGCGCGCACGGTGAAGCTCGAGCAGAACTACCGCAGCACCGGCACCATCCTCGCCGCGGCGAACGCGGTGATCGGCCACAACACCGACCGGCTCGGCAAGAACCTGTGGACGGAGGCCGGCGACGGCAGCGCCATCGACGTCTACGCCGCCTACAACGAGATGGACGAGGCGCGCTACATCGTCGAGCGCGTGCGGCAGCACGTCGCGGCCGGCGGCAGGCTCGTCGACTGCGCCATCCTCTACCGCAGCAACGCGCAGTCGCGGGCCATCGAAGAAGAGCTGCTGAAGACCCAGCTGCCGTACCGCGTGTACGGCGGCCAGCGCTTCTTCGAGCGCATGGAAGTGAAGGACGCGCTGGCCTACCTGCGCCTGTTCGCCTCGCGCGCCGACGATGCGGCCTTCGAGCGCGCGGTGAACACGCCGCCGCGCGGCATCGGCGAGAAGACGCTGGACGAAGTGCGCCGCGCCGCGCGCGAAGGGGCGGAGCCGCTGTGGAACGCCGCGCGCCGCCTGTCGGAAGCGGGCGCTCTCGCCGCCCGCGCGCGGAATGCGCTGGCCGCGTTCCTCGACCTCGTCGACCGCCTCGCCGACGAGGCGCGTGATCTCGACCTGCCGGCGCAAGTCGAGAAGGCCATCACCGACACCAAGCTGCGCGAGCACTACGACAAGGAAGGCAAGAACCAGCTCGACTCGCGCATCGACAACCTCGACGAGCTGGTGTCGGTCGCCAGCCGCTACGCGCGCACCGAGGACGTCGACGAGGACATGCCCGAGCTGATCGCCTTCCTCGGCTACGCCGCACTCGAAGCCGGCGAATCGCAGGCCGACGTCGGCAGCGACGCCGTGCAGCTGATGACCCTGCACACCGCGAAGGGCCTCGAGTTCCCGTTCGTGACGCTGGCCGGCGTCGAGGAAGGGCTGTTTCCGTCGATCCGCAGCACGGAAGGCGATCGGCTCGCGGAGGAGCGCCGCCTCGCCTACGTCGGCATCACCCGCGCCCGCGAGCAGCTGCTGATCACCTGGGCCGAATCCCGCCGACTGCATGGGCAGGAGAACCTCAACGCGCCGTCGCGCTTCCTGCGCGAGATTCCGGCCGCGCTGCTGCGCGAGGTGCGCCCGAAGGTCGCGACCTCACGGCCGGCGTCGGCGGGCTGGGCCGAGGAGAAGGTGGTGCAGTACGCCGACTCGACGCCGCTGAAGGGCTTCAAGCTCGGCCAGCGCGTCAAGCACCCGAACTTCGGCGTGGGCGTGCTGAAGAGTGCGGAAGGCAGCGGCAGCCACGTCCGCGTGCTCGTCGATTTCGACGGCAGCGGCGCGAAGTGGCTGGTGCTGGCGTATGCGCCGTTGTCGGCGGCCTGAACGCGGCCTCAGCCGCGCACCTCGGCCCCTTCGTTCACTGCGCGCCCGGCGCGCCCACCACGCCGTCCAGCCGTCCGCGGATCGCTTCATCGGCCTTCGCGTCCGCATTCAAAGACGTGTACTCGACGCGCGAGCGGAAACCCGGGCCGAGCGCGCGACCCGCCACGCCGAACGCGCGCACGCTGAGCTGGCCGATCACCATCTCGCTGCTGCGGCCGTAGTACTGCAGCTGCTGCGTGCCGGTCTGGTCGAAGTTGACGCGGATGACGCGATCGGCAGCGTCCGGGTTTTCGGTGAGCTGCCAGCCGGCCGAACTCGCGCGGTCTTCGATGGCCTGCACCACCGGCACGATGATCGCGGGGTCGCCGTTGCCAACCACCGCGACGGTGGTCGCGGCGCGCGCGGCGCGACGCTCCTCGCGTACCTCCTGCCGGGCCTCGCGCCGTTCGGCGATCGGGCCGCCGCCCGTGCTCGACGTCGAGGCCACGCTGTCGATCGGGGCGTCGCTGATCGGTGCGCTGCCGATTGGAGCGGCGGCGTCCGTCAGCGAATCGTTCGTCGCGGCCGACGCATCGCCGGCGAGCGCCGAGGTCGCGGCCGCACCGGCGGCCACGCCCGTTGCGAGCGCCGCAGTCGTCGCTCCCGCGGCGTCCGAAGCCGGTACCGGGGCGTCCGGGGTGCCGCTGCCGCCATCGTTGCCCGACACCGGCGGTGGCGCGATGCCGTTCGGCGGCACGCTGGCCGTCGTCGTTGTCGGAGCGCCCGCGTCGTTCGCTGCCGCCGCAACGCTGGCGGTCGGTGCTGCCGTTTCGTCCGACGCACCGAAGAATCGCCATGCGCCGAACGCCGCTGCGCCGAGCACGCCAACCCCGAGCAGGCCTGCGACGAGCATCGGAGCCTTTGACGGCACATTGCGGCGCAGCGGAGCCGCCGCTGGTGCCGGCGGCGGCATCGCAGGGGCTGGCGTCGACGGTTCGCCGATGGCATTCGCCGGACTCGAGCCCACCACCGGCGGCGGCGTCGGGCGTCGTTTGGCCGTCGGCGTGGTCGCCGGCGCCGAGTACATCGTCGAGGCCGCGCCGCTCGGCTTGCGGATCTGCAGGCCGAGCTGCGTGCCCTTGCCGACCACCAGCGGATGCTTTTCAAGATCCGCGATCAGGTCGGCCGCGCTCTGGTAGCGATCGGCCGGATCCTTCGCGACGAGCTTCGTCAGCACGGCCGCCGTATCGGCATCGACCTCCTTGTTGATCTCCCGGATGTCGGGAATCTCGGCCTGCACCACGTCCAGCATCAGCTTCAGCGGCGACTCGTCGGAGAACGGCAGGCGGCCGGTGAGCGCTTCGAACATCACGATGCCGAGCGCGAACAGGTCGGAACGCGCGTCGACGGATTTGCCCAGGCAGATCTCCGGCGAGAGGTAGCCGGGCGTGCCGACGAACTCGCCGGTGCCGGTCAGCTTGGCGTCGAACTCCTGGCGTGCCAGCGCGATGCCGAAGTCGGCGATCTTGATGCGCCCGCGCAGGTCGAGCATCAGGTTGGCGGGCTTGATGTCGCGATGCACGACGCCGCGCTCGTGCGCGGTCTGCAGGCCGCGTGCCGTCTGCAGGAGGATCTTCAGCACGTCGGTGATCGGCAGCCGGCCCTCGCGCTTGATCAGGTGCGAGAGGCTTTCGCCCTCGACGAACTCCATCGCGAAGAACGGCTGGTTGTTCTCCTGGCCGATGAAATAGACCTGGATGATGTGCGGGTCGTTCAGCGCCGCCATCGAGCGCGCTTCGCGCAGGAAGCGTTCGACGAGATTCTGGTCGTGCGCCAGCGCCGGCGACAGTTCCTTGATCGCGACATAGCGCGTCAGCGCCGGCTCGTAGCCCTTGTAGACGACGCCCATGCCGCCGCGGCCGAGCTCGGCGACGATTTCGTAATGCCCAAGGTTTTCTTTCATGGCGGCGCGTCCGACGCGTCAGGGGGAATGGGCGAATCCTACGCCCTCGGCGGCAACGCGCAACGCGGCCGCGACGGGCGCCGTTGCTACACTCCGGCGAACCATCCGGAGGGGCATCGATGAAGCGTCGCGACATCCTGAAAGGCGTCGGCGTGGCCGCTGCGGCGGCAGGCCTCGCGGCTTGCGGCAAAACCGGTGAACAGGCCGGGCCCGCAGCGACGAACGACGCCCCGCGGCAGTGGAAGATGGTGACGAGCTGGCCGACCAACTTCCCCGGCCTCGGCAGCGGCGCGGCGCGGCTGGCCGAGCGCATCACGCAGGCGACGAACGGTCGCATCACCGTCAAGGTGTTCGGATCTGGCGAGCTGGTTCCGCCGTTCGAAGTGTTCGACGCCGTCAGCCGAGGCACCGCCGAGATCGGCCACAGTGCCGCGTATTACTGGAAGGGCAAAGCGCCGGCCGCGCCATTCTTCGCCGCGGTGCCGTTCGGCCTGAACGCGCAGGAAATGACCAGCTGGCTGCGCTTCGGCGGCGGGCTGGAGCTGTGGCGCGAGCTGTACGCGCCGTTCAACCTCGTGCCCTTCCCCGCCGGCAACACCGGCGTGCAGCTGGCCGGCTGGTTCCGCCAGGCCATCAACGGCATCAGCGACCTGCAGGGCCTGAAGATGCGCATCCCCGGCCTCGGCGGCGACGTGCTGGCCGCGGTCGGCGGCGTACCAGTGAACCTGCCCGGCGCCGAGATCTTCAGCAGCCTGCAGAGCGGCGCCATCGATGCCGCGGAATGGGTGGGCCCGTACAACGACCTCGCCTTCGGCCTCCACCGCGTCGCCAAGTACGCCTACTACCCGGGCTGGCAGGAGCCGGGCCCGACGCTCGAGGCGATCTTCAACAAGCCCGCGTTCGATGCGCTGCCCGACGACCTGAAAGCGATCGTCGATGCCTGCTGCGCCGCGGTAAACGACGAGATGCTCGCCGAGTACACCGCGCGCAATCAGCAGGCACTCGACAGCCTCGTGCGCGAGCACGGGACGCAGCTGCGCCGCCTGCCGGACGACGTGCTGGGCGCCCTGAAGCGCGCCGCCGACGACGTGCTCGACAACCTCGCCAACAGCGATCCGTTCGCACGCAAGGTGTGGAACTCGATCCGCACGTTCCGCGCGCAGGCGCAGGCCTGGCACTCGGTGTCGGAAGAGGCGTACTACGCGGCGCGGCGCTGAAGGGGGGCGCGTCGGTGATCACGCATCGCATTCGGCCAGCACGGTGGTCAGGCGCTCGATGTTCTGCGGATTGAACTGGGTCGCCGTGGCGATGTCGCAGCCGCGCAGTGCGGTGCAGATACCGGCTCGCGTCCACGGCTCGCCGCGCAGACCACGGTCGCGGGCTTCCACCCGATTGATCGCCAAGCTGCACTGCATCACCGGCGTGCGCTGCGCGTAAGTGACATTGCCGGGATCGCGGGATTCGAGGTCGGCCAGCGTCGCGAGCGCCTCGGCCAATTCGACTTCGACTTCGGCATGCATGCCCGCGCCGCGATACATGCTGGCGACCTGCTCCTGCAGGTTCACGAGGTCGAGCCGGTACTGCGGGTTGCCGGGATCGAAGGTCACCAGCGCGCGCATCGCGTCGATCGCGCGCTGCAGATAGGGTCGGGCGGTGCCGATGTCGATTTCGTAGCTGAGGATGCCGGCGACAAGGTTATCGACGGCAACGGATTGGCGCAGCACGCGCGCGTCCCCGGGGCTGGCGTTCTTCAGCGCCTCCATCTCGTCGGCCGCGCGCTTGGCCTGCGCGATGACGTCGGCCACGGGCGCGACTTCTTCCCACCACATCGCGTTCGCCAGCTTGACGCGGTTGATGGCAACACGACGCTGCCAGTAGCGGTCGTCTGGCCGCGCGGCGAGCCGCGCCGCCGCAAAGGCGAAAGCGGTCTCGTGCCCCGCACGCGCGGCGGCGTGGTCGTTCATGCGCAGGCGCGTGTCCGCCTGCAGCGTCAGGGCATCGAGGTAATCGCGCGGCACGCTGTCCGGTGCATCAACGCGAACGAGCATCGGTGCGAGCTGGGCCGCGGCGGCGGCATAGCGCTCAACCAGCTCGGTGTCGGCGGTGCCTGACGCACCGTCGAGGCCGGCCTGCTGGATCAGGCTCGCCGCATGCGCGGCCACCACATCGGTCCGCTGCGGCGCCAGCGCCAGGGCGCGCTTGCGCAGCGCGAAGGCCCGCGCGGCGCTGACACGGGCCTGCGTGACGTCGCCGAGGTTGGCCTCGAACGGGCTGCCCTGCACGTCGGCGATGCGCTGCAGCGCGGCGCTGGCATCCAGCAGCAGGTCGACGTTGTCGCTGCGATCGGACTGCAGGCGGTCGAGCGGCGCGAGCGCCGTCTCGACGAGCTGGCGTCGCGCGTTCGCCGAACCGGGCAGGCGCAGCAGCTCGGCGTCGATCTCGTGGATCATGGCCGTCGCGAGACCGCGGATGTCGTCGAATCGCCGTTCGGCCAAGGCCCTCGCGCGCTCGGCCTCGCGCATCTGCCACCAGGTGCTGCCGAGGGCGAGCGTGAGCACGAAAAACGCCGCGGCGGTGGTCGCGAGGCCAAGCCGGTGGCGACGCAGGAACTTGCCCGTGCGGTATCGCAGCGTGTCGGGCTGCGCCATCACCGGCAGGCCGTCGAGATGCCGGCGCAGATCGGCGGCGAACTGCTCGGCCGTTCGGTAGCGGCGCTCGGGCTCCTTGCGCAGGGCCATCAAGGTGATGCGATCAAGGTCGCCGCGCAGCGCCCGCGCGCGCGCGGCGTCGGTGCAGCGCTCGCTCGGCGGCGGCGGCATCGTTTCGGAGATCAGGCGCTGCATCTCGGCCGGCCCCAGCCGCGCGAGGTCGTACGGTAAGGCGTCGGCAAGCAGCACGTAGAGCAGCATACCGAGCGCGTAGATGTCGGCGGCGACGCCGATCGCGTGGCCGAGCACCTGCTCGGGGGCCGCGAACTGCGGCGTCAGCAGGCGTTCCGAGGCACTGGTCAACATCGGGCCGTCGTGGCCGTCGACGGGCAGCAGCTTGGCGATGCCGAAATCGAGCAGATGCGCCTGGTCGCGGCCGTCGACGAGGATGTTCGACGGCTTGATGTCGCGGTGCACGACGAGCTGTCCGTGCGCGTGCGTGACCGCATCGCAGATCTGCAGGAACAGGTCGAGCCGCTCGCGAACGCCGGGCCGGCGCCGCGCGACCCACGCGTCGACCGTCTCGCCCTGCACCCACTGCATGGCGAAGTAAGGCCGGCCGTCGTCGCTGTTGCCGGCGTCAAGCAGGCGCGCGATGTGCGGGTGGTCGAGCGCGCCGAGCGTCTGCCGCTCGAGCAGGAAGCGCTCCTGCATCGCGTCCGACTCCATGCCCGGTCGCAGCACCTTCAGCGCGACCTTGCGATCGAAGCTGCCGTCGGCGCGCTCCGCGAGATAGACCACGCCCATGCCGCCCGCGCCGATGCGCTCGAGGACGCGCCAAGGCCCGAAGCGCTCGCCGACGCCGCGCAGCGTCGTGCCCTCCGGCAGCGGCGCGCCGGTGACTTGGGTGGCGTCGGCGCGTGGCGGGTCGGCGTTCATCCGCGGGCGAGCGTCACCATCGCCGGCGCGTGGTCGCTCGGCCGCTCCCAGGTGCGCGGCTCGCGGTCGATCGACGCGTCGACGCAGCGTTCGGCGAGCGCCTGCGACAGCAGCACGAGGTCGATGCGCAGGCCGAGGTTGCGACGGAAGCCCGCGGCGCGGTAATCCCACCAGCTGAACACGCCGCTGCCGTCGTGTTTGAGTCGGTAGCTGTCGACGAGGCCGAGATCGAGCAGGCGGCGCAGCGCCGCGCGCTCGGCGGTCGAGGTCAGGATGCTGTTCTCGTCCCATTCCTTCGGGTCGTGCACGTCGCGGTCGTCGGGGGCGATGTTGAAATCACCGAGCACGACGAGCTGCGGATGCCGCGCCGCCTCGTCGGCCAGCCAGCCGTGCACGGCGTCGAGAAAGCGCAGCTTGTAGTCGTACTTCTCGCTGCCCACGGCCTGGCCGTTGACGACGTACAGGTTGACGATGCGCACGCCGCCCACCGTCGCGGCGATGACGCGCTTCTGCTCGTCGGCGAAGCCGGGGATGCCGATCTGCACGTCGGTCGGGGCGAGACCGCTGGCGCCGCGGGTCAGGATCGCCACGCCGTTGTAGGTCTTCTGCCCGGCGAACACCGAGCGGTAGCCGAAGGCGGCGATCTCGCTGTCGGGGAAGCGGTGGTCCTCGAGCTTGGTCTCCTGCAGCGCGACCACGTCGGGCTGGCGCGAGCCCAGCCAGGCCAGCAGATGCTCCTGGCGCGCGTTCAGGGAGTTGACGTTCCAGCTGGCGATTTTCATGGCCGGAGTGTAGCCAGTGCCGTGCAGCGGGAGGGACCGATGGCGGTGCGCTATGGTGCGGCCTGCATACCCCCCGATCCGCAGGGATGATCAAGGACGCCATCGCCGACTTCCGCCTGCGGACGCGCACCGACTTCCGGCTCGGGCTTTACCTGCTCTTCGGCGTCATCGCGCTGGCGGTGCTGCTGCCGCTCGGCGGCGTGCGCCTCCACCAGGGGGCCTACGCGCATGCGGCCTTGGATTTCGCCTTCGTCGCGATCATCGTCGCGACGTCGGCCTACGCGCTGCGCGGGGGCAATCTCGATCGCGCGGGACTCGTGCTGGCGGTACTGCTGGCGACCGGCGGATGCCTGGTGGTGCTGGTCAGCGAAGCCGGGATCTTCTGGCTGCACACCATCCTGATGGCCAGCGCCTTCATGGTCGGCACGCGCGTCGGCGCGGCGCTGTTCCTCGGCACGATCGCCTTCCTTCTCGTCGAGGGCGAGGCGATCGCGCGAACCGGCCAGCCGCTGGCGGTGGTCGCGTCCATCCTCGTCTCCGGCGCCTTCGCGGTCAGCTTCGCGCGCTTCGCCGCGCAGCGGCGCGCCAACCTCGAACAGATGGCGACGGTCGATCCGCTCACGGGCGCGGAGAACCGCCGCGCTTTCGAGGGCGAGCTGGCGATCGCGATCGCCGGATTCCGTCGCGACGGCCGACCGGTCGCGCTCGCGCTGCTCGACCTCGACCACTTCAAGGCGGTCAACGACCGCTTCGGCCATGACGAGGGCGACCGCGTCCTGCAGGCCTTTGTCGGCGTGATGCAGTCCTCGGTGCGGCGCACCGACCGGCTGTTCCGCTATGGCGGCGAGGAGTTCGCGCTGCTGATGCGCGACACCGACCGCGAAGGGCTGGCGCTGGCCATGGCGCACCTGCATGCGCAGCTCCGCCGCGGCGTCGCTTCCGGCGAGAAACCGGTGACCGTGTCGATCGGCGGCGCCGTGCTGCGCCAGGGCGATGACCGCGACCGCTGGTTCGGACGCGTGGACGACGCGCTGTACCGGGCCAAGGCCGGCGGCCGCAACCGCGTCGAGATCGCCGACGACTGAGCGGTTCAGTCGCGAAGGCGCGCCAGCAGGTCGGTCACGTCGCGCGATACCGCCGCCGCGCGCAGCGGCGCCAGCGCATCGATGGCCCGGGCACGCGCCGCCGGTGCCCAGCGCGGCAACCCTTCGAAGGCCGCCAGCAGGCGCGCGGCGACCTGCGGATTCAACCCATCAAGGGCCTGCACCTGCCCGGCGACGAAGCGGTAGCCGGCGCCATCGGCGCGATGGAACACCGTCGGATTCGAGCGCGCCACGCTGCCGACGATCGCGCGAACGCGATTCGGATTGGTGGGCAACCAATGCGGGCCGGCCAGCAGGGCCTCGATGTCGTCGAGCGCGTCGACGTGCGGGTGCGTGGCGACCAGCGACAGCCACTTGTCGGTGACCAGCGCATTCGCACCGAACTCGGCGGCGAACGCCTCGCGCGCCGCGTCGGCACCTTCGGCCCGCGCATGCAGCAGGGCGCGCAGCGCCGCCATGCGCTCGGTCATCGAGCGTGCGCCCGCCCACAGCGCGCGCGCCGCCCTGCCGCCATCGATGCGCGACAGCCATCCGAGCAGCGCGTGGCGCAGGCTGCGAGCGGCCATTGCCGCATCGTCGAGGCCACCGCCCGCGGCGGCGTGCAGCGCGTCGAAGCGCGACGAGAGCGCGTCGCGATGCGCCATCGCGAGGGACTGCAGCAGCGCGTCGCGGACCGCCAGAAGGGTTCCGGGATCGATCTCACGGACGGCATCGGCCAGCGTGTCGAAATCCGGCAGCGCGAGGCACTCGGCCACGAAGGCCGGATGGGCGTCGGTATCGGCCAGCAGCGTGCCGATGGCCGACGACAGGGCCGCCTGTGCGTCCTCGATCGCGCCGGGCTCGCCGAAGCCGGGCACCGCTTCGCCGGCCCGCGCCAGCATCAGGTCCAGTGCCAACGTCTGCAGCGCGTCCCAGCGCGAAAAGCCGTCGGTCTCGACGTGGACGATCCGCGCGCGCTCCGCGGGCGTCATCGCGATCTGCAGGCGCACCGGTGAGGCGAAGCCGCGGTTCATCACCGGCAGGGGTTCGGCATCCAGGCCGCGCCAATGCAGCACGTGCTGCCGATCGCGCAGCAGCAGGCCGCCGGGTATGGGCTCCGCGTCGTGCGCGTCGGGCGGCGGCAGCGCCGCGCCGTGGGCGTCGTACAGCGCGAATCGCATCGGCAGCGGAAGCGGCGCGGCGTCCGGCACGTTCGCCGGCGCGCGCTGCGTCAGCCGCAGCGTGTACTCGCCGCGCGACGCGTCGAAGGCGCGCTCGACCTCCAGCGTGGGCGTCCCGGCCTGCGCGTACCAGGCGAGCATGTCCGTGCAGTCCACGCCGGTCGCGGCGGTGTGCGCGGCGTAGAAGTCCTCGAGGGTGGCGCTTTTCCCGTCGTTGGCGTCGAAGTAGCGGTCCATGCCGGCGCGGAAGGCCGATTCGCCGAGCCGCGTGTGCAGCATGCGGATGATCTCGGCGCCTTTTTCGTAGATCGTCAGCGTGTAGAAGTTGTTGATCTCGCGGTACTCCGCCGGCCGCACCGGATGCGCCAGCGCGCCGGCGTCCTCGGCGAACTGCCGCGCGCGCAGCAGGCGCACGTCCTCGATGCGCTTCAAGTCGCGCGAGTGCAGGTCGGCGGTGAACGCCTGGTCGCGGAAGACGGTCAGCCCTTCCTTCAGCGAGAGCTGGAACCAGTCGCGCAGCGTCACGCGGTTGCCCGACCAGTTGTGGAAGTACTCGTGGCCGACGACGGATTCGATGCCCATGAAGTCGGCGTCGGTGGCGGTGCGCTCGTCGGCGAGGATGTAGCGGGCGTTGAAGATGTTGAGGCCCTTGTTCTCCATCGCGCCCATCGTGAAGTCCTGCGCCGCGACGACGTTGAACACGCCGAGGTCGTAGCAGCGGCCGAAGCGCGTTTCGTCCCAGCGCAGCGCACGCTCGACCGCGCCCAGCGCGTAGCGGCACGGCTCGGCGTCGTCGCCTTCCACCCAGACGTTCAGTTCGACCACCCGGCCATCCGCACCGGTGATCGTCTTCGACACGCGCGCCATCGGCCCGGCCGCCAGCGCGAACAGGTAGCAGGGCGTCGGGTGCGGGTTGTGCCACTCGGCCTCGTGGCGGCCCTCGCCGAGATCGCGCTCGGCCACGCGGTCGCCGCCGGCCAGCAGTACGGGGTAGCGCGCCTTGTCCGCGCGCAGCGTCGTGCGCCAGCGCGCCTGCACGGCCGGGCGGTCGATGAAGAAGCTGATGCGGCGGAAGCCCTCGGCCTCGCACTGCGTCAGCAGCAGGCTGCCGCTGGCGTACAGGCCTTCCAAGCGGGTGTTCGCCGCCGGTCGGAGCCGCACGCGCGTGCGCAAGGTCGCGGTCGACAGGCCACGCGCGGCCTGCACGCTCAGCCCCGTCAAGTCCTGCGCGTACTCGGCGGCGCCAAGCGCACGTCCGTCGAGCGCGATGGCCAGCAGCTCGAGGTCTTCCCCGTCCAGCCGAAGGAGGGCGCCGGGCTCGTCGCAGCGCAGCGACAGCGTCGCCTCGACCTCGCTGGCGTCGCGATCCAGATCGATGACCAAGGCGACCGACTCCACGGTCCACGCCGGCGGGCGATAGTCGGCGAGGCGGACGGGAGCGGCGGCGTGATCGGTCATCGAGAAAAGCGATGTTGCAGGGCAGCGGAGGATAGCGGCTCGTCGCCGGTCGTTGGCAGGCCCGAGGCATAATCCGCGGATGAGTTCACGTTCCCAGCCCCTTCGCCGCGAGGACACGCCGACCATCGACGACGTCCGCGATGCCGCCGCGCGCATCGCCGGCATCGCCCACGTGACCCCGCTGCTGCGTTCGCGCTCGCTCGACGCATTGGCGGGCTGCGAGCTGTTCTTCAAGGCCGAGAACCAGCAGCGCGCGGGCGCGTTCAAGTTCCGCGGCGCCGCGAACGCGGTGTACTCGCTCGATGCGGAACAGGCGGCGCGCGGCGTGGTCACGCAGAGTTCGGGAAACCACGGCGCGGCGGTCGCGCTGGCCTGCCGGCTGCGCGGCGTGCCCTGCACCGTCGTGGTGCCGCACGCCGCACCGCGCATCAAGCGTGAGGCCATCGCGCGCAACGGTGCGCGCATCGTCGACTGCGAGGTCGCCCAGTCCGCGCGCGACGAGGCCACCGCACGGGTGCTGGCCGACACCGGCGGCGAGCTCGTGCACCCGTACAACGACGCCCGCGTCATCGCCGGGCAGGGCACCGCCACGCTGGAGCTGCTGCAGCAGGCCTGCCGCCGCGGCAAACCGCGCGAAACGACGCCCGCGCTCGACGTGGTGATGGCGCCGCTCTCCGGCGGCGGGCTGATGAGCGGCACCGCCATCGCCGCGAAGGGCATCGACGCGCGCACCCGCGTGATCGCCGCCGAACCGGACGGCGCCAGCGACGGCCATGATTCCCTGAAGTCGGGCACGCGCATCACCGGCCGCACGGCGAACACCATCAGTGACGGGCTGCGCGCCGAGCTCGGGCCACTGACCTTCGCGATCCTGCGCGAGCACTGCGAGGACGTGCTGCTGGTGAGCGATGCGGAAACCGTCGCGGCGATGCGCCTCGTCTGGGACCGCCTGAAGGTGGTCATCGAGCCGAGCTGCGCGGTGCCGCTGGCCGCCGTGCTCAAGCATCGCGAACGCTTCGCCGGCCTGCGCGTCGGCATCATTCTTTCGGGCGGCAACGTCGACCTCGACGCCCTGCCCGGCCTGCTCGCCCTCGCACCGCACACCGCCGCATGAGCCCTCACGACGCCGCCCTCGCCCTCGTCGCGCGCTACTACGCCGCGTTCAACGCCGGCGACCGCGAGGCCATGCTCGCCTGCCTCTCCGATGACGTCGTGCACGACCTGAACCAGGGACCGCGCGAGCGCGGCAGGGCCGCGTTCCGCGACTTCATGGCGCGCATGGACCGCTGCTACCGCGAGCGGCTGGAGGACGTCCGCATCCTCGCCTCGACCGATGGCACGCAGGCAGCCGCGGAGTATGTCGTGCACGGCGAATACCTCGCCGAGGACGACGGCCTGCCGCCGGCGCGTGGCCAGCGCTACGTGCTGCCGGGTGGCGCGTTCTTCGACCTGCGCGATGGCCGCATCGCGCGCGTCACCAACACCTACAACCTCGGCGACTGGGTCGCCCAGGTCTCGCGCTGAGCGCCGCCGATGGGCACCGTCGCCGCGCCCGCGCTGGTCACCGTGGCGACCTTCGACACCGTCGCCGAAGCCGCCGTGGTGCAGGCGCTGCTGGAGTCCGACGGCATCCGCGTGCACGCCGGCAGCGCCGATCTGATCCGGCTCGACTGGAGCTTCTCGCAGTCGCTCGGCGGCGTTCGCCTGCAGGTGCCCCGGGAGCGCGCCGAAGACGCGATCGCGCTGATCGCCGCCTATCGACGCGGCGATACCGCACTGGTCGACGACGACGCCGTGGATCCCGACGCCTGTGCGCGCTGCGGCTCGACGGATGTGGAGGCGCGCTCGCCCGGCGCGAGCAAACTGCTGCTGGTCGCGCTGTGGCTGTTTCCCGGCGCGCTGTTTCCGACCCGGCAATCCCTGAGAACCTGCCGCGCGTGCGGCCACCGCTGGAGCATCGACCCATGACCCGATGGCAGTACCACGTGATGAAGATCGAAACCTCCGGCATGTTGGGCGGCAAGCTCGACGCCGACGCTTTCCAGGCCGAACTCGACCGTCTCGGCGCCGACCTGTGGGAACTGGTGTCGTGCTTCGACACGAACCAGCTGCACGGGCAGTCGCGCGACGTCGTCGCCGTGTTCAAGCGCCCGCGCTGAGCACGACCCCATGACCACGCCCCGACAAACCGTCATCCCGCAGCTTCGCATGACCGACGCGGAGCGCAGCCTGCGCTTCTACACCGAAGGCCTCGGCTTCCGCGAAGACTGGCGGCACCAGTACGAACCCGGCATGCCGCTCTTCGTGCAGCTCACGCGCGCCGGCCAGACGATCTACCTGAGCGGCCACGCCGGCGACGGCAACCCGGGCGGCGCGGTGTTCTTCGTCGTCCCCGACGTCGACGCGGTGTACCGCGCGCTGCCGGACTGGCTGGCGATGCATGTGTCGCCGCCGGCGGCGATGCCCTGGGGTACGCGCGAATTGGCGATGCTGGATCCGGACAGCAACCGGCTGCGGTTTGCCACCTACGCGCCCGACGCCGACGCCTGAGCCTCAGCGCCTCCGCACCGTCAGCTTGTCCACCGGGAACGTCGCGATATCGGCACCGCCCTCACGTCGCGCGGCACCCGGCGGCGGTGCCCAGGCCATCGCGGTGACCACTTCCCAGGTGCTTGGCAGCGCGCCGTCGCGGCGCAGCGGCTCGTAGGCGGCAGCCACCGCGCGATGCCGGCCGCGGCCGCTCAAGCCGCGGGGACGATCAGCGCGCGCGTCGGTCGCGCCGATGGCCTGCAGCTCGCGCATCAGCGCCGTGGTGTCCGGGTAGGTCAGCGTGAACACGTCACGCTCGATCACCGGATTGCGGAAGCCCTGCGCGATGAGCGCATCGCCGACCTGCTGGATCGCCGCGAACGGCGACAGCGGTGGTTCGAATCCCGCCCGCGCATACGCCTCGCGAAGCTCGATGAGCGTGTCTGGGCCGAAGGTGCTGAACACCAGCAGGCCGCCTTCGCGCATCACCCGGCGCAGCTCACTTAAGCAGCGCGGAAGGTCGGCCACCCACTGCAGGCACAGGCTGGAGAACACGAGATCGAACGCCGCATCGGCGAAGGGCAGCGCCTGCGCGTCGGCCTGCACGGTGTGGATGGGCCGCCAGAAGCGCGACTTCGCGCGCGTTTCGCGCAGCATCGGCAGCGCGAGGTCCATCGCGATGACGTCGGTCTTGCGACCCCAGGTCGCTTTCAGTGCCGCGGCGGCGCTGCCCGGCCCGCAGCCAAGATCGAGCACGCGCGCGGGCACGCGGTCGTCGAGATAGCCGAGCTGTTCGAGCAGGCGCGATTCGACCTCGCGCTGCAGCGCGGCGGCCTGCGCGTAGGTCGGGGCCGCGCGGCCGAAGGCGCGACGCACGGCGCGGGCATCGAAGACGCTCATCGGCGGGTCACGCGGGCGGCGCAGCGGTTCATGGCGCGCACTGTGCCGAAAACGTCGTGAGCGCCTCGGCCACGGCCGCGGGCTCGGTCAGGAACGGCGCGTGGCCGGCGTGTTCGAACCGCTGGAACTTCGAGCGCGGCGCCAGCGCGGCGGCGGCCTGCATCGCCTGCGCGCTCACCAACCGGTCGCGACGGCCAGCCAGCCACAGGCTGGGCATGGCAAGGCCGGGCAGCGCGGCGCGCAGGTCGCTGTCCTGAAGCAGGCCCAAGCCTTCGTGCAGCGCCCGGGTGCTCGGTTCGCCGCGGGCGTACACCGCGTCGCGCAGGAACCGCAGCTCGTCGCGCAGCTGCGCCGAGCCCTGCGCCTCCAGCATCAGGAAGCGGTCGAGCGTGCCGCGGTAGTCGCGGCCAAGCTCCTCGCCGAAGGCCTCGAACACGCGCGGGTCCATGCCGGCCGGCCAGTCCGGCGCCCGCACGAAGCGTGGGCTGGCGGCGATCATCGCGAGGCCGCGCACGCGCGCCGAATGCCGCGCGCCGAAAGCGGTCGCGACGAGACCGCCGAGTGACCAGCCGACGACCAGCGCGCGCCGCGCCGGCGTCGCATCGACGAGTTCCGCCAGTGCGTCCGCAACGTCGTCGAGCGCCAGCGGCAGCGCGCTGTCGCGACTGCCGCCGTGGCCCGGAAGATCGACGGTGATGACCTCGAAGCGTGATTGCAGCGCGCGCACCAGCGGCGCGAACACGCCGCCGTGCATCGCCCAGCCGTGCAGCAGCAGCAGCGCCGGGCCCTGCCCAGCGCGCTCGACGTGCAGCCCGCTCATGCAGTGACGTCCGCCGCGTCGAGGCAGGCGGCGAGCGCGTCGATCAGGCCGTCGACTTCCGCCTCCGAATGCGCGGCGGTGATCGTGATGCGCAGCCGCGCCTTGCCGTCCGGGACGGTGGGCGGTCGGATCGGCACAACCCAGAAACCGAGCTGCTCCAGCGTCCGCGCCACGGCCAGCGCGCGCGCATTGCTGCCGAGCACCAGCGGCTGGATCGCGGTGTTCGACTCCAGCACCGGCAGGCCGTGGCGCAGCGCGCCGCGGCGGAAGCGCGCGACCAGCGAGGCGAGCTTGGCGCGTCGCCAGCCCTGCACGCGCAGCGCGGCGAGGTTCGCCGACATCGCCGCCGCCAGCGCCGGCAGCGCCGAGGTGCTGAAGACGTAGGGGCGCGCGCTTTGCAGCAGGTGTTCGACCAGCGGCGCGGCGCCGAACACCAGCGCGCCCTGGCCACCAAAGGCCTTGCCCAGCGGCGCCACGAGCACGGGCACGTCGCGCGCCGAGAGCCCCGCAGCGGCGCAGGCGCCGCGACCTTCCGCGCCCATCACGCCGACCGCGTGCGCCTCATCGACGACGAACAGCGCGTGCTCGCCGGTGGCGGCGAGTGCGAGCTCGCGCAGCGGGGCGATGTCGCCATCCATGCTGAAGACCGAGTCGGTGGCGAGCACCGCGGCGGCGTCCGGCATCGACTGCAGTTGGCGCAGCGCGCCGCCGTAGTCGCGATGCGGGTAGCGCTTCAGCTCCGCGCCGGCAAGACGCGCGCCGTCGAGCAGGCAGGCGTGGTTGAGCTTGTCCTGCACGCACAGATCGCCGGGCTCGAGCAGGGCCTGCAGCACCGCGAGGTTCGCGCTGTAGCCGCTCGGGAAGAACAGCGCGCGCTCGTAGCCCAGCCACTCCGCGGCTTCGCGCTCGAAACGCGCGTGCAGCGCATGGTGGCCGCTGACCAGCGCCGACGCGCCGCTGCCCACGCCGTGCCACGCCGCGGCTTCCTGCATCGCGCTGACGGCATCGAGTGAACCCGCGAGGCCGAGGTAGTCGTTGCTGCAGAAGTTGATCAGCGGCTGCCCATCGACGACGACGTGCGTGCCTTCGGCGCGCTCGACCACGCGCCGACGACGCAGCGCATCGCTGCGGGCGCGGCTGGCCTGCGCGACCGCGAGGCGCTCGCTCCAGCGCGGACGCGACATGCGGCTCAGGCCGCCTGCGGCGCGTGGGCGATGATGTCGGCGTGCACGGTGGTCGATTCCTCGACGACCGCCATCGGCTTGAGGCCGAGCTTGTCGAACAGCGCGCGGTCGGCGGCGACGTCGGGGTTGCCGGTGGTCAGCAGCTTCTCGCCGTAGAAGATCGAATTCGCACCGGCGAGGAAGCACAGGGCCTGCAGCTCGTCGCTCATCTCGGCGCGACCGGCCGAGAGCCGCACCATCGAGGCCGGCATCATGAGGCGCGCTGCGGCAATCGTGCGCACGAACTCGAACGGGTCGAGCAGCGCGGTGCCGTGCAGCGGCGTGCCCTCGACTTGGACGAGCCGGTTGATCGGCACCGAGCCCGGATGCTCGGGCAGATTGGCCAGCGTCTGCAGCAGGCCGGCGCGCTGCTCGCGCGTCTCGCCCATGCCGACGATGCCGCCGCAGCAGGTCTTCATGCCGACGTCGCGCACGGCCTCGAGCGTGTCGAGGCGATCCTGGTACTCGCGGGTCTTGATGACGTCGCCGTAGAACTCCGGCGCGGTGTCGAGGTTGTGGTTGTAGTAATCGAGGCCAGCCACCTTGAGCGTCTGCGCCTGCTCGGGTTTGAGCATGCCGAGCGTCGCGCAGGTCTCGAGGCCCATCGCCTTCACCGCGCCGACCATTTTCGCCACCTCGGCCACGTCCTTATCCTTCGGCGAACGCCACGCCGCACCCATGCAGAAGCGCGTCGCGCCGGCGGCTTTGGCGGCCGCGGCCTGGGCGATGACGTCGTCGAGCGCCATCAGCTTCTGGGCCTTGAGGCCGGTGTCGTAGCGCGCGCTCTGCGGGCAGTAGGCGCAGTCCTCGGGGCAGCCGCCGGTCTTGATCGACAGCAGGGTGCTGACCTGCACTTCCGTCGGGTCGAAGCGCTCGCGGTGCACGAGGCTGGCGCGGTGCAGCAATTCGGGGAAGGGCAGGTCGAAGAGCGCGAGCGCTTCCTCTCGCGTCCAGTCGTGACGGATGACGGCAGGCATGGGGTTTTTCCGACGGCGGAAGGCCGATAACGCGGCCAGTCTGGAAACCGTCCCCTGCCATGTCAACCGCGATGCTCCGCTCCCTTGCCGCCGCGTGGAACGCCATCGATGCCTGGGCCCTGCCGCCCCGCTGCCTCGCCTGCAATGCGCCCTCGTGCAGCGAAACGCGGCTGTGCCGGCCCTGCGCGGCGCTGCTGCGCCCATCGCCATCGGCGCCGCTGCCGGCCCTGCGGGCGGTCGACGCGCAGGTTGTTGCGGCCTTCGCCTACGACGCCGAATCGGCCGCCCTGCTCACGCGCTACAAGTTCCACGCCGATCTGGCCGCCGGCCGCGCGCTCGCCGCGCTGTGCCTGCCGACGCTGCGAAACGCGGCGCGCCCACAGGCCCTGGTGCCGGTACCCCTGCATCGCCGCCGCCTGCGCGAGCGCGGTCACGACCAGGCCCTCGGTCTCGCCCGCGACTGGGGCCGCGCGCTGGCTCTCCCGGTTCTCGTCGACGCGCTGCGTCGCGAGCGCGACACCCGGCCGCAGACTGAACTGGACGCCGCGGAGCGCCGCCGCAATCTCGACGGTGCCTTCCGCATGGCCAAGGCCTGCCCGCCCCACGTCGCGCTGGTCGACGACGTGCTGACCACCGGCAGCACGGCCGCGGCCGCCGTGCAGGCCCTGCGGGCGGGCGGTGCGACGCGCGTCGACGTCTGGGCCGTGGCGCGCGCCCCGGTGGCGTGCGATCAGGCCGCGCGCGCGACGTGGTCGAGCAGCACGCCGCCGAACACCGCGGCGCCCACGCGGTGATTCGCCATGAAGGCCGCAAAGCAGTCTTCCGGGTGCCGCGAACGACCCTGCGCGAACTGCTGCGCGACGAACACCGCCGCCACCGCCAAGCCGACCCAGTACACCAGCCCGAGTTCGAGGCGATGACCGAGCAAGGCCATCGTGACGCCGGCCAGCGCGAACAGCGCCGCGATGACCGGCACGTCGAGATCGCCGAACAGCAGGGCCGTGCTCTTCGCGCCGGCGCGGCGATCGTCTTCGCGATCGACCATCGCGTACCAGGTGTCGTAGGCCGTCGCCCACAGCACGTTCGCGCACAGCAGCAGCCAGGCTTCGGCCGGCGGCCACGCGTCGCGCACGGCGGTGTAGGCCATCGGAATGCCCCACGAGAAGGCAAGGCCCAGCCATACCTGCGGCAGGTAGGTGTGGCGCTTCATGTACGGGTACACCGCGGCGAGCAGCACCGCGATGCCGCTCAGCGCGATGGTCTTGGGGTTGGTCGTCAAAACCAGCGCGAACGCCACCAGCATCAGTGCGGCAAACAGCCCCAGCGCAAAGCGCCCCGACAGTTCACCGGCCACCAGCGGTCGCGCCCGCGTGCGCTTCACCCGGCCATCGAGCCAGCGGTCGGCGTAGTCGTTGATGACGCAGCCCGCCGCGCGCGTCAGCCACACCCCGCCGGCGAACACCGCGAGCAGGTGCAGCGAGGGCCAGCCTTCCGCCGCCAGCCACAGCGCGGTGAGCGTGGGCCACAGCAGCAGCAGCCAGCCGATCGGGCGGTCGGCGCGCATCAGCCGCCACGCGGCGTCGACGCGTGCGCGATCAATCCTCATTGCGGATCAGGTTGCCGAAGCTGAGCGTCCAGGTGTCGTCGCCGCGGTTGGTGCGGCCGAAGCCGAACAGGATCGGCCCGAACGGGCTGCTCATGCCCACGAACACGCCGCCGGCGCGCGTGGCCTCGCCCCAGTCGAACGCCAGCGTGCTGTCGCCGACCTGCCCGATCTCGGCGCTGGCGCCGAGGTAGGTGGGCACCGCGAACAGCGCGTTGGCGTCGCCCAGCCGGTAGTAGTAGACGGCGCGCGCATAGCCCAGCTTCTGGCCGACGAACGCACGCTCCAGCGAGCCGGAGAGGTTGAGGAATCCGCCGAGCGTGGAGAAGGCCGCGAGGTCCGGCGGCGCGTCGCGGGTGTCGGCCCAACGGGTGCCGAACAGCAGATGGTGCTTGTTCTTCGACACCACCGAATCGGAGCGCCAGCGCGCCACCCAGCCTTCGCCTTCGCCGCCCAGCACCGCGTCGAAGCGGTCCACCGACAGCACGGCGCGCGTGCCGCGGCTCGGGAAGCTCAGCCGATCGAGCGTGTCCCACACCGCACGCCCGCCCACCGACATCGCCTGCTGCGTCACGTCGGTGACGTCGACGGTGCCGACCACCTCGCGACCGTCGAATCGCGAGCGCCGCAGCGTGGCCTCCAGCGCCCAGCGCGGGTCGGTCTGCAGGCCGATACGCGCACCGAACGTCGCGCGCGAGACGCGGAAGTCGGCGACGCGCGTCGACGCGACGACGAAGGGCACATCGAAGGCGCGATAGCCGAGATCGACGCCGCCGTAGAAGCGGCGGTCGAGATCGATGGGCGCGAACCAGTCGACCGAGGCCTCGGTGATCTGCCCGAGCCGCAGCAGCGCGCGCAGCTCGTCGCCGTCGCCGCTGACGCCCGTTTTCAGCAGCTCGGTGGTGAGCTGGTAGTCGCTGCCGCCGTTGAAGTCGTCGGCGATCTGCAGGCCGATGTTGAAGAACAGCGGGCCCCAGGCCTTGTCCACCGGCAGCAGCTCGATGCCGGTTTTCCCGTCGCGCTCCACGGCGCGCCAGCCGATGCCCTGGTAGGCGCCTTCCGCGTAGGTGCCGGCCACGGTCGCGTCGATGACGTCGGGGTCCAACGCCTGCCCGACCAGGCCCTGCGCGCGGTACGCCACCAGACGCCCGGTGCGCGAACGGCCGGGCGCCACGTCGACGAACGCGATCGTCGGCCGCGGGTCCATCGGCGCGATCCGGCGCTGGCTGCGCCAAGCGGCGTAGTCGGCTTCCGGCAGCGCGAGGTGGCGGAAGCGCGGCGCCTCGGCGTCCGCCGCTTCGACACCCTTGTCGATCACCGACACCGCCTGTTCGAACGCCGCGCTCGAGAACGTGCCGAGCGGCGGCACGATCAGCACGTCGCCTTCGCCGAGCGACGCGATCGAACGGTTAGTCCTCTCCTGGATCAGCACCGAGATCATCTGGTACGCCACGGTGATCGGCGTGCGCAGCTCGTCGCGCGTCAGCAGCGGGCTGCCGACGTCGACCGCGATCACCACGTCGGCGCCCATGTCGCGCACCACGTCGATCGGCACGTTGTCGACGATGCCGCCGTCGACGAGGATGCGGCCGTCGATCTCGGCCGGCGCAAACACCGCCGGCACCGCCATCGAGGCGCGCACGGCCATCGCGAGGTCGCCTTCCGCGAACACCACGCGCTCGCCGCTGACGATGTCGGTGGCGATGGCGCGGAACGGAATCGGCAGGTCGTCGAAGCGCGACACCCGCGACGCGTCGAGCATCAGCCGGCGCAGCAGCAGGCCGAGCTTCTGGCCCTGCACCGCGCCGGAAGGAAACACCGGCGCGCCGTCGCGCCAGCCGGCTTCGAGCTCGGCGCGGTAGTTCAGCTGCGCCTCCTTGCGGCGCATCGGGAGGCTGGCGCGGCCGGGGTCGTCCTGGAACAGGTCCTTCCAGTCGACCGACGCCAGCGCCTTCTCGATCTCGGCCGGCGTCAGGCCGCTGGCGTACAGCGAGCCGACCACCGCGCCCATGCTGGTGCCCGCGATGGCGCACACCGGGATGCGCTCGCGCTCCAGCACTTCGAGCACGCCGACGTGCGCCGCGCCGCGCGCGCCGCCGCCGCCGAGCACGAGGCCCACGCAGGGGCGCTGGCCGTCGTCGGTGGCTTCCGCCTCGGTGCGCGCCTGCGCCGGCGTTTCCGCGGCATCGGTGGCCGGTGGTGCCGCAAAGGCCGCCGCCGCGCCGCCGGCCAGCGCCAACGCCAGAACGTGCCGCCCCATCGTGTCGATCCACTGCCGCATGCGTTCCACTCCTCGGAATCCAGGCCGCCATGATGCCTGCAGCGTGTGCGATGACGGCGACGGCCTGTTGCGATGCAGCAGAAAATCCGCCCTTCGCGCCCCACAGACGGCGCCGTATGGCAGCGGGCCGTAACTCTGTTTTAATGTGCCGCCATCGCCGCCCCGCGCCGATGCCGACGTCCAACGATCCACCGATGCCTGCCCAGGAGTTCCGCATGCCCCGCACCCGTCTTCTCGTCGGCGCCGTCGCGCTGGCCCTTGCCGCCTCGTCGGCCCACGCGCAGCGTTTCACCGGCGTCGTCAGCTTCGGTGACAGCCTGTCGGATGCCGGCAACATCGGCCTTATCCAGAACCCCGCCGGTGGCCCGAGCCAGAGCTTCACGACCAACCCGGACCCGGTGATGGTCGAGCTGCTGGCGCGCTATTTCGGCGTCACCCAGGCGCCGTCGCTGGCCGGCGGCACCAACTTCGCGTTCGGCGGCGCCTGCGCCCGCCCGGCCGCCGCCGCGCCCTGCGCCAACAACCCGAACCCGGCCACGCGCCTCGACGCGCAGATCGGCACGCACCTCGGCACCGGCACCGCCAACCCGCGCGCGCTCTACACGGTGTGGATGGGTGCGAACGACCTGTTCGGCGCGATCCCGGTGTGGGCTTCGAACCCCGCCACCGCCTCGGCGAACGCGACGGCCGGCGGCATCCCGGTGGCTACCGCGGTGGTGCAGCAGGTCGCCCGCCTGCAGGCCGCTGGCGCGCGCAACATCATGGTGCTGAACCTGCCGAACCTCGGCGTCACGCCGCAGTTCTCCTCCGGTCCGGCCGCCGCCGCCGGCCCGCTCGCCACGCTCGCCACCATCAGCTACAACGGCGCGCTGTCGCAGGGCCTGTCGCAGCTCGGCACCGGCATCATCCCGATCAATGTGTTCGGCCTCGTCGACGAGGTGCGCGCGAACCCGGGCTTCTTCGGCCTCAGCAACGTCACCGGCGTGGCCTGCAACCTCGCCGTGCTGCCGGGCCAGAGCTCGCTGTTCTGCAACCCGAACACGCTGGTGTCGCCGGGTGCCAACAACACCTTCCTGTTCGCCGATGGCGTGCACCCCACCGGCGCGGCGCATCGCCTGCTCGCCGAAGTCGCCATCGCGACCATCAACGCCCCGGCCGCGCTGTCGCTGGCGCCGGAAACGTCCATCGCGGCCTACGAGGACCACGGTGCCGCCATCCACACCGCGCTGTTCGACGAGTACGGCGTCGAGCGCGAGGACGGCACGGTGCGCGGCTATTTCCGCGTGACCGGCTCCAGCGGCGACTACGCCGGCTCGGCCTTCTCGCCGGGCGCCGACGCCAGCGGCGTCACCCTGACGGGCGGCGCGAACTACCGCTTCAACGAGACCTTCACCTTCGGTCTCGCGGCCAGCCTCGGCAGCCAGAACCTCGACCCGGTCGGCGGCCGCATCGACGGCAACGCCGTGCTGCTCTCGGGCTACGGCGTGCTGAACTTCGGCGGCTTCTACATCAACGCCATCGCCAGCGGCGGCTCGACCAGCCTCGACGTCTCGCGCGACATCGTGCTCGGCCCGTCGGTGCGCACCGAGAACGGCCAGACCGACGCCGACCACGTGGCCGGCGAAGTGGGGGTCGGCTACATCTTCGGCGGCGACAGCTTCACGCACGGTCCGTTCGCCGGCTACGTGTGGCAGGAAGTGACGGTCGGCGCGTTCGCGGAAGACGGGATCACCTCGACCTCGATGAATTTCCGCGAGTTCAAGCGCGAGTCGGCGGTGGTGCGCGCCGGTTACCAGGCCAAGGCCGACTTCGGCACGATCCAGCCGTACGCGCGCGTCGCGTGGAACCGCGAGGACGAGAGCGGCCGCACGGTCGTCAACGCCGGCTCGAACAGCATGGGCGGCCGCTTCCTCAGCGAGGGCTTCGCGCCGTCGGAAGACTGGACCAGCGCCGACATCGGCCTGAACTTCACGTTCTCCGAGCGCTTCAGCGGCCACTTCACCTACACCGGGCGCTTCGGCGACGACGTGGTGGATCGCGATGCGCTGAGCCTCGGTTTGAACCTGAGCTTCTGATCCAAGGCAGCGCCGCGGACCGCGGCGCTTGCCAAACGCTGCACGACAGGCCGCCTTCGGGCGGCCTGTTTCGTTGTCCGGATTGCGCGTCGGCAGACGTGCGCGAGCGTGCGCGATGAATAGCGCGGTCAATCGCGCTCGAACTTCGCCTCAAGCTCGATACGCTGTTCGATGCCGGTTTCCACCTGCGCGGCCAGCCAGCGCCGCAGCGCATAGGTGACGGTGACGACCTGCCCCGTGCCCGACAGCGACATGCCATAGCTGACGTAGAGCTTCGGCGTGATGCGTTTGCCGACCGTCAGCGCGGTGCCGCCGAGCGCCCGCGACTCGCCGACGCTGGCGGTGTCGAGGCCGACCTTGCCGGCGGCCGCCTGCGCGACGGCGCTGCCGGCCAGCGAGGTGGCCGCCTGCTGCAGCTGTGCGGCGTCGGAGCCGTCGGCCGACGCGAGTGGGCGGCCGAACATCAGCCACGACAGCGCTTCGGCCTGCGGCAGCGCCGGGCGCGACCACACTTCGACGACCGGCGAGACGCCGGTGCCGGTGACCGCCACGCCGACTTCCGGCTCGGAATCCGGGCGCACGGCGCGCACGTCGATAGTCGGCTCGTCGATGGCGACGTTGCCCCAGCGCAGCAGGCCGCGTTCGAGATCGAGCTGCTGGCCGTAGGCGCGCACTTCGCCCGCCAGCTGCAGCGTGCCGCGGGCCCGCGGCTCGCGATCGACGCGGTCGCGGATCTGCAGCTCGCCGCTCAAGCGCCCGTCGAAACCGAAACCGCGCAGGCGCACCGCGTCGCCGAGCGCCACGGTGAAATCGGCGTCGACCTGCAGGCCGGCGGCCTCGGCGACGGCCGGATCATCGACCACCACGACGTCGGGCGAGGCGCCCACGCTCTGCTCGAAGCGGTCCAGCGCGAGATCGGCGCGCGGCACGTCGACGCGACCGCGCAGCGTGGCGACGCCGTCGGCCACCGTCACGTCGAGCACCGGGCTGATCCACGCGCGGCCGTCGGGCGTGTCGAGCACGCGCACGTCGGTGCCGCGGATCGACAGCGTGTTCGCGCGCTCGTCGTCGCTCCACTGGCCGCCGATCTCGAGCGCGCCGTCGCCGGTCGGCAGGCGGCCGCGCAGGCGCAGCTGGCCGTCTTCGCCGCCTTCGATGCGCAGTTCGCCGTCAACGATCGCGATGCCGAGCGCGGGCAGCTCGACCGCGAACGGGTCGGCCGCGACCGCGCCCTGCCAGCGCGGCGCGTCGACGGTGCCGCCGAGCGTCAGGCGGCCGTCAATGACGCCGCGCGGCGAGACGATGTCGGCGCTGACGACTTCGAGCAGCGTCAGATCGGTGGCGCGCAGGGCGATCTCGCCGTCGAGCGCCCCCGCCGCGTCGGCGGCGATGCGCGCGTCGACGCGACCGTCCGGCAGCAGGTCGGCCGACAGCGTGACGCGCCAGCCTTGCGACTGTTCGGCATCGAGCACGAGATCGTTCCAGCCGAACACCTGCTCGGGCGCGGCGCCGCCAATGCGTAAACGGCCCTGCGGCGCCTCGACGCGGGCGCGGCTGACGAAGCCGCCGCCGACGCGCTGGCGCGTGGCTTGCAGCGCAACGAGGCCGCTCGGCACCAGCGGCGTGTCGGTGTCGTCGGGCAGGAAGGGCGCGAGCCATGCGAGGTCGAGCGCTTCACCGTCGAGGCGGGCCTCGTTCGCGGAACCTTGTGCGCACAGCCGGCCGCCGTCGCCGAGGGCAAGGCAGGCGGGCTCGGGCAGGGCCCAGTCGGCGCCGCGCCAGGCGATCGTCGCTGGGGCGGCGAGCGCGACGGCGGGCAGCGAGGGCAGCGCGGCATCGAAGGCGTCGAGCGTCACTTCGCCGCGCTCGAAGCCGCCGCCGCTGCGCCACGCACCGCTCGCGCCCACGCGACCGCGCGCGTCGGTTTCGGGTGCTGGAAGATTCGGCGCGTCGATGCCCGAGGTGCTGAGCGTGAAGCGCCCGGCGTCGAGCCTTCCCTCGAGAGCCAAGTCGATCGCTTCGACGCGCGATTCGCCCTGGGCCAGCGCTTCGGCACGGATGTCGATGCGGCCGTCACCGCGCGCCGGCAGGGCGCCGCGCGCCGTGAGCCGCTGCAGCGCGATGTCGTCCCAGCCGCCGTCGAGCAAGGCGAGATCGGCCTCGAGCGCGGGACGCTCCGCGCTGCCGCTGACGCGCAAACGGCCGTCGAGCACGCCGCGCGCGCCGTCCACCCACGGCGCGACGTCGAGCGTGCGCAGCGTGGCATCGACATCGAGCCCCGGCGCCAGCGCGCCCTTCGCCGCGATCCGGCCTTCGCCGAGCGAAAGATCGGCATCGATGCGCAGCGCTTCGCCGTCGGCATCGATGCGCGCCCTGCCGCCGACGCGCTGGTCGCGCAGCGTGCCGGCGAGGTTTTCGATCGTGCCGACGTAGCGCAGCGGCGCGTTGGCCGGCGCGGCGCCTTCCACGCGCAGTTCGCCGTCGAGGCGTCCGGGCCACTCCGGCGCGAGCCAGGCCGGATCGAGCCCGCGCAGGCGCGCCTGCAGTTCGAACGTTGCCGCGGCGTCGAGCGCATAGCGGCCCTCGCCTTCGAGCGAGCCGCCGGGCGTGGCCAGGGTGAACGGCGCGAGCACGACGGCCTCGGCGTCGCCGCGCGCGCGGCCCACCAGCGTGGCGCGCTGGGCGCCGCGCGCGAGATCGACGTCGAGCTCTGCGGCCCAGGCGTCGAGCGTGCCGCCGAGCGTGGCGTCACCGCCGGCGACCACGCGCGCGTCGCCGTCGCCCCAGGCCAGCGATTCAGCGCGTGCCACCAGCGCCATCGCGGCGTCGTCGAGCCCGTACGTGCCGGTGAGGTCCACGCGACCCTCGAGCAGGGCGAGGGCCACCGGCTCCGCATGCAGCGTGCCGTCGTGCACGCGGACGCGCGAATCGCGCAGCGCAACCGCGATGCCGTCCTGCGCGACGCGGCCTTCGAGCGCGACGCGGAGGCCGGGCGTGGCGGTGTCGCCGCCAACGTCGCTGCGCGCTTCGAGCACCGCGTCGATCGGCGCCTGCGCCGCCAGGCCGAGCGTCGCCGTGTCGAGCTGCGCGGCGTCGAGCGCCAGCGTCCACGCGAGCGTGTCGAGCCGCGCGGCATCCCGCCAATCGAAGGCCAGCGACAGCGGCCCGCCCGCCGTGCCCTCGAGCGTGGCGCGGCCTTTCGCCAGCGCGCCATCGACACGCAGCGCGGCACGCGCGCCGGCGGCGAGTTCAGCATCGAGTGCGATGCGCGTAGCGAAGTCTTCCGCGGGCGCGTAGGCGAGTTCGCCGCGCAGCCGGCCCTCCGGGGCGTCGATCTCGAGCGCGTCGATGGCGAGACGGCCGGGCTGCAGGGCGACGGCGCCGGCGATGCGCCGGATGACGAGCGGTGCAGGCGCGGCGGCGTTCGAGGCGTCCGTACCGCCTTCCGTGGACGGCGACGACTGCACCGCGATATCGCGCACCTCGAGCGCGTCGATGCGCGCGGCCAGCGGAATCGCCAACGTCGGCAGCACGCCGGGCCACGGCGGCGTCGGCTCCTCCGGCGCGTCCTTCAACCGCACGCGCACGCCACGCACGCGCAGCGCCGCGAGGTTCACCGTCGGGCGGTTCACGCCGGGGAACCGCGGCGTCGCCTGCAGCACGTCGATCTCGACGCGCATCGATTCGTCCTCGAACACCACGTCGCGAAGGCGCAGGCCGCCGGCCACGCTGCCTTCGCGGTCGCCGATGCGCAGCGCGCCGTCGGGCAAGGCGGCGATGACCTGGCGCAGGGCGAGATCGCGGCCGCCCTGGCTGCCAAGCAGCCACCAGCCGCCGAGCGCGAGAGCGGCCAGCAGCGCCGCGCCGATCAGCAGGGCCCATCGCAGCAGGCGACGCGCGGCCATCAGAAGCCCACCCCGAAGCTGATGTGCAGGCGCGTGCCGCCGCCGGCTTCGTCGTCGAGGCCCTGCGCCACGTCGACGCCGACCAGCCCGACCGGCGACCGCCAGCGCGCGCCGATGCCCACGCCGACCTTGACGTCGAATTCGCTGCGCGAGTTGAACGCATCGCCGGCATCGACGAAGAACGCGGCGCCCCAGTCGTCGAGGAAGTAGTACTGGTACTCCGCGCTGACCACGACGCGATGCAGGCCGCCGATGATGTCGCCGCCGAAGCGCGGCCCGACTTCGCGATAGCCGTAGCCGCGGATGCTGCGATCACCGCCGGCGAAATAGCGCAGCGATACCGGGAACTCCAGCGTGTTCGGGTTGCCGTCGTAAGACGTTGTCGCGAGATCGCCGCGCACGATCATCAGCTGCGCGTCGCTGATCGTGTGCAGCCACTGCGCGCCGATCTCCGCCTGCACGAAGCTGCGGCGCTCGATCGATTCGACGAGCCCCCCGCGCAGCGCGGCGGTGACCTGCAGCGAATCGTCGGGCTGCAGTGGATCGTCGACGCGGCGGTAGGCCGCGGTGACTTCCGGGAACAGCAGGGTCTGCCGTCCGTCGGTGCCGTCGAAAATGCGGATGCTGGTGCGCGTGCGCTCCTCCGCGAACACGAGCCGCGCGGACAGCGAGAACGGATCGCGCCGCCCCTGCCAGCCGGCGCTGACGCCGAGACGGTCGTAGCCGAGCGCGTTCACCGGGTCCTCCGAGAGGTAGCCGACCTCGCCGAACCACCAGCCCGGCAGCCGACGCAGCGACGGCACGCGGTAGCGCGTGGTCAGCGCCGCGCGACGCTGCGACCACTCGAGGTCGGCCGCCCACTTGTGCCCGCGAGTGTTGACCCAGCGCCGATTCATCGATGCGCGAACGCCGACGCCGGTGTCGCTGCCGAAGCGGATCGCACCCGAGTACGCCGTGCGCTTCGCCGGCGTCAGCGTGATGTCGATCGGCACGCGCAGCGCCTTGTCGATCTCTTCGTCATTCGGCGACACCTCGATCAGGGCGAAGTAGTCGAGCTGTGCGATGCGCGTCTGCAGGCGCGTGAGCTTGTTGCGGTGGTAGGCGTCGCCGGGCTCCCAGTCGACCAGCGGATCGAGCAGTCCTTTGCGCAGGTGGTTCTCGCCGAACCGCGCCTCGCCCATCTTGTGCCGCGGGCCGGACTCCCAGCGCAAGCGGATGTCGGCGCTCTTCGCGGCGCGACGCACGTCGACGCGGTTCTCGGTGCGCTTGGCGTCGAAGTAGCCGCGCTCCGCCAGCTTGCGGTCGACGCGCAGCTTGCCGGCCTCGTAGTCGACGTGGACGAAGCGCTCGCCGACGTCGGGCTCGATCTTCGGCAGCTCGCGCATGACGAAACGGTCCTCGCTGGCCTCGCCGCTGATGTCGGCGTCGATGGACTTCACCAGCACGGGCTCGCCCGGATCGACGCGCACGACGATGCGTACGCCGTCGGCGACCGGCTCGCGGCGCACGTCGACCGCCGGCGAGTACCAGCCGAAAGGCTCCAGCGCCTTGGCCACCTCGGCCGGGATGCGGCGCAGCAGGAACTGCAGTCGCGCCTCGCTCATGTCGCCGCGCTGTTTCGGCGTCAGCCGCGCGACGGTCATCGCGATGCGTGCGTTCGTCGCTTCCTCGGCGTCGAGGCCTTCCAGCGCGATGTCGGTGACGCTGACCCGTGGCAGCGCCTGGTCGGCGGGCACCGTGGCGAGTTCGATGGGCGGCGGCGGTTCTTTCGCGGGCGTCGTGACCACGGGGATCGGCGTGGCCGGCGCGGCGCCCGCCGACTGGGCCAGCGCCGCGGCGGCGAACGTCGATGCGAACAGCCCGACAGCGAGCGCGGCGCAGTGTCTCCGACGGCGCAGGCGCGGCGGCATGGCCTTCAGGTGGCGAGCTGCTCGATCGCCGCCACCGTGGCGAAGCGGTCGGTCAGCGCCTTCAGCAGCGCCAGGCGGTTGTCGCGGATCGCGGGGTCGTCGGCCATGACCATCACGGTATCGAAAAACGCGTCGACCGGGGCACGCAGCGCCGACAAGCGGCTCAGCACGGCGACGTAGTCGCGCGCGGCGAGCGTGGCGTCCGTGTCGGCCAGCGCGGCGACGAGCGCCGCATGCAGCTCGCGCTCGGCGGGTTCGACGAGTTTCGAGGCGTCGATGGTGGCCGGGATGGCGCCGTCAAGCTTTCTCAGGATGTTGCGCGCGCGCCTGTTGGCGGCCGCAAGCGCGGTGGCTTCGGGCAACTCGGCGAAGCGCTGCAGCGCGGCGAGGCGGTCGGCGAAGTCGACCAGCGAGACCGGCTTCGTCGCGGCGACGGCGTCGAACAGCGCGGCGCCGACGCCGCGCTCGGCGAAGTAGCTGCGCAGGCGGTCGAGGGTGAAGGCGTAGAGGTCGAGCACGTCGACATCGATCGAACGGCCGTCGACGGATTTCGTCAGCACCGCTGCGGCCGTGAACTGAGCTGCGGGCGCAGCGGTCAGCATCGCGCGCTTCGCCTGATCGACTGCGGCTTCGAGCACACCGACGATATTGAAATCCAGCCCACCCTCGATCAGCGTCCGCGCCAATCCCAGCGCATTGCGCCGCAGCGCGAACGGGTCCTTGTTGCCCGACGGCTTCAAGCCCGCCGCGAACCCACCCGCCAACGTGTCCAGCCGCTCGGCGATCGCGAGGATCTGTCCCAACCGCGTCGAGGCAATCGCATCGCCAGCGAAGCGCGGCGCGTACACCTCGTCGAGCGCAACGGCGACGGCGGCGCGCGACTCGTCCGACAGATCAGCAAGGCCGGCGTCGTTCATCGCGTAGTACCGACCCGCAATGCCCTGCAGCTCGGGAAACTCGTTGACCATCCGGCTCTGCAGGTCGGCCTTGCACAGCAGCGCGGCGCGACGCGCCAGCGCGGCATCCTCACCGAGCGCGTCGGCAACGCGCGCGGCGAGCTCGGCGATGCGCTCCACCTTCTGCTGATAAGTGCCCAGCTTCTGCTGATACGTCACCGTGGCGAGGCCGGCGTTCATCGCCGACAGGCCCTGCTTCAGGTCCTCGTCGAAGAAGAAGGCGGCGTCGGCGAAGCGCGGGCGGATCACGCGCTCGTAGCCCTTGCGCACTTCCGCTTCGTTCGTCGACACGATGTTGGCGATGCCGATGAAGGCCTCGGTGATGCGGCCCTGCGCATCGAGCACCGGGAAGAACTTCTGGTTCGCCTCCATCGTGCTGATCAGCGCCTCCTGCGGCACCCGCAGGAAAGCTTTCTCGAAGCCGCAGAGCACGGCCTTCGGCCATTCGACGAGGCCGTTCACCTGCTCGAGGTTGTCTTCGGTGATGCGAGCGGTGCCGCTGGCCTGCGCCGCAGCGGCCTCGACCTCGCGCACGATCGCCGCGCGGCGCTCGTCGGCGTCGACCAGCACCTTGGCACTCCGCATCGCTTCGACATACGCATCGGCGTCGGCGATCCACACCGCCTTGTCGTGCATGAAGCGGTGACCGCGGCTCATGCGATCCGCCGCCTTACCAAACGCGGCGAGCGGCACGACCTCCGCGCCGTGCAGCGCCACCAGCCACAGCGCCGGCCGCGCGAAGGCGTGCTCATGCGCGCCCCAGCGCATCGGCTTGGGAATCGGCATGGCCTTCAGCGCGTCATCGAGCACAGCCTGCAGCAGGTCGACCGTGCGCGCGCCCGGCTTCACCGCGCGGTGCACGAAGCGCTCGCCCTTGGCGTCGGTCGTGCGCTCGAGTTCGTTCCACGCCACGCCGGCCTTGGCCGCGAAGCCTTCCAGCGCCTTGGTCGGTGCGCCGTTCGCGTCGAGGCCGATGTTGAGGTACGGGCCCAGCACTTCCGAGCGCTGCTCGGGCTGCTCGGCGGCGACGCTTTCGATCAGCACCGCAAGCCGCCGCGGCGAGTACAGCGTGCGCGCCACGCCCATCGCAACGCCGCGCTTCGACAATCCATCAACGATGCCGTTCGCGAACGCCGCAGCCAGTTCCGGCAGCGCCTTGACCGGCAGTTCCTCCACGCCCAGCTCGATCAGCAGCGAGGCGCTCATGCCGTCGCCTCCGCCATCGCCGCATCAGACAGCGCTGCGCGCTTCGCGACGTAGGCCTCGGCCACTGCGCGCGCCAGCGTGCGCACGCGCAGGATGTAGCGCTGGCGCTCGGTCACCGAGATCGCGCGCCGCGCGTCGAGCAGGTTGAAGCTGTGGCTCGCTTTGCAGACTTGGTCGTAGGCCGGGAGCGGCAGGCCGAGCTCGACGAGCTTCAGTGCTTCCTTCTCGCAAGCGTCGAAGCGGTGGAACAGCTCCTGCACGTCCGCGTGCTCGAAGTTGTAGGCGCTCTGCTCGCGCTCGTTCTGCAGGAACACGTCGCCGTAGGTCACCTCGCCCTGCGGGCCGCGCGTCCAGATCAGGTCGTAGACGTTGTCGCAGCTCTGCAGGTACATGCACAGGCGCTCGAGGCCGTAGGTGATCTCGCCGGTCACCGGCTTGCACTCGAGGCCGCCGGCCTGCTGGAAGTAGGTGAACTGCGTCACCTCCATGCCGTTCAACCACACTTCCCAACCGAGGCCCCAGGCGCCGAGCGTCGGCGATTCCCAGTTGTCCTCGACGAGGCGCAGGTCGTGCACCTGCGGGTCGATGCCGAGGGCTTTGAGCGAACCGAAGTACAGCTCGACGATGTTGTCGGGGTTCGGCTTCATCACCACCTGGTACTGGTAGTAGTGCTGCAGGCGGTTCGGGTTCTCGCCGTAGCGGCCGTCGCCCGGGCGGCGCGAGGGCTGCACGTACGCGGCGTTCCAGGCCTCGGGGCCGAGCGCGCGCAGGAAGGTGGCGGGGTGGAAGGTGCCGGCGCCGACCTCGAGGTCGAGCGGCTGGATCAGCACGCAGCCCTGCTCGGCCCAGTAGGCGTTCAGGCGGGTGATGAGTTCCTGGAAGGTGGGCGCGGACATCGGGCTCGACGCGGAAAAAACGACGCGCCAGTATAGCCGCGAGGCCCGTCGGGCCTGACTTCCAGCCCCTGCGACCTTGAACCACCGCGCGTCCTTCCTGATCCTCGAAACCGGCCGGCCCGTGCCCAGCATGCGGCGGCACGGCGCGTTTCCGCACGTCATCCGCACGGCTGCGGGGCTCTCGCGTCGCGAGGCGCAGGCGGTTTCCGTGCTCGACGGCCACGCGCCGCCGGAGCCCCGCGGCCTCGCCGGGGTGATCGTCACCGGCTCCGGCGCGATGGTCACCGACCGCGAGCCGTGGTCGGAAGCCACCGCCGATTGGCTGCGCCGCGCGCACGCGCAGGGTCTGCCGATGCTCGGCATCTGCTACGGCCACCAGCTCATCGCGCATGCGTTCGGCGGCGAAGTGGCGTGGAATCCGAACGGCCGTGAAATGGGCACGGTGCCGGTGACGCTGCACGCCGAAGCGGCGCATGACCCGCTGTTCCGGCAGCTTCCGCGCGAATTCCCGGCGCAGACCACGCACCTGCAGACGGTGCTCACGCCTCCGCCGGGCGCGGCGGTGCTGGCACGCTCCGCGCTCGACGGCTGCCAGGCTTTCCGCTTCGGCGAACGCACCTGGGGCCTGCAGTTCCACCCGGAATTCGGCGTCGTGCACATGCGCGGCTACATCGAGGCGCGCATCGAAGCGCTGAAGCGCGAGGGGCACTGCCACCGACGGATGCTAGAGTCCGTGCGACCCGCGCCCCAGGCCCGCGGCGTGCTGCGGCGCTTCGTGCGCCATGCCCTCGCGCAGCGCCACGGCTGACGCCCATGCTTTCCCCTCCTCAACGCAGCGCATCCGCATGAATCCTCGCTGGGCCGGACTCACCGCTCCTTTCCGCTGGCTGATCGACGCGCTCGACGTGGGTCGCCACCAGCCGGCCGTCATCATCACGGCGATCATCATCACCAGCGTCGTCGGCATGCTGCCGTCGATACCGCCGCAGCTGATGACGCTGGCCGGTGCGCCGCCCGGCGCCGTGCTGGGCGGCGTGTTCCAGGTCATCGGCGTGATCGTCGGCGTGGCGATCTCGCCGGTGCTGGTCGCGGGCGTGTACCGGCTGATCGACGGCGCCGAGCAGGGCCGGCCGGTGGCCGTGGCGCAGCTCGGCGACGGCTTCGGCGACGGCAGCTGGGGCGCCATCGCGCTGGTCACGGTGTTCGGCTACGTGCTGATGTTCGTCGTCCTGGTGGTGATGATGCTGACGATGGTCGCGGTGGCCGGCCTCGACACGCTGCAGTCGCTGCAGCAGTGGTTCGAGCAGATCATGGCGCTGCAGGCCAAGGCGCAGGAAAGCGGCACGCCGATCAAGCCCGACGCGCTGCCCGCGGTGCCCGACGGGGCCGGCGCGGTGCTCGGCGTGATGTTCGCGTTCCTGCCGCTGTGGACCCTCGTCGCGCTCGGCATGGCGTGGGCGCTGGTGTCGGTCGCGCTGCGCCGCACGGCGCCGCTGGCGGCCGTGCTCGCCGGGCTGCAGGCGGCTTTCCTCAACGCGCTGCCGCTGCTGGTCTTCGTTATGGCGCTGCTGCTGCCGGCGGCGCTGGCCGGCATGCTGTTCGGCCTGGTGATGGCCGCCGTCGTTGCGCTGGCCTCGCTGCTGGGCCCGCTGGTCGGCGGCGTGATCATGCTGGCGCTGGTGCTCGCGATCACCGTGGTGTTCGCCGCGATCAGCTACGGCTTCCTGCTCAACGGCTGGCGTGCCGCCTGCGATGACGGCGCGGCGCCGACGTCCGTGCCGCCCGCGGACGTCACCGGTTTCGAGGCCTGAGCGCGGGACGGCCTACAGCCCGAGCAGCAGTACCGCGCGGAGCAGCGTCCACGCCACCCCGGCCAGAAACAGCGCCGCGACGACGGTCTGCAGGCCCAGCCACGCGTTCGCCCAGGCCGGCAGGTGCGACGTCACGCCGTCGACGCGCGTGCCGGCGATCAGGTCGTGCCCGGCGCGATCGTCGTCGCGGAACAGCACCAGCGCGTGGCCGAGATGCAGCAGCACCCAGCTCGGTCCGGCGGCGAGGAAGCGCAGCAGCACGCGCGGGAGTCGGGCGGACGCGCCGTCCAGCGTCGCGACGCGCAGCCCCAGCGCGCGCTTGCCCGGCGTGGCGCGCCACGGCGAGGCCTCGAAGCCGACGAAGTACAGCGCGAGCACGCTCCAGCCGAGCGCCGCGGCGGCCAGTAGCGCTGCGCTGATCGCGGCCACGCCCTGCCCCATCGCCCCCATGAATTCGGCGTCGCCGCGCAGCGCGGCGGCGAGATCGAACAGCGCGACGTGGCCGGCGACGAACGCACGATCGAGCGCGACCAGCATGTCGTTCTCCAGCACTCGCCACGCCGCGTAGGCGCGTTCCAGCGATCGCCAGGCCACCGCGACGACAGGCAGGGCGAGCACGGCGAGATCGACGGTGTACGCGGCGTAGCGCGCCCGGAACGCCGCCGCGCTCATGCCGGCTCGGCGGGCTTGGCGCGCACCAGCAGGCGCCCCACCAGCAGGCCGGCCTCGTACAGCAGCCACATCGGCACCATCAGCAGGATCATCGACAGGCCGTCGGGCGGCGTCAGCAGCGCCGCGAGGATGGCGATCGCGACGACGACGTAGCCGCGCCATTCCGAAAGCTGCGCCGGCGTGACCCAGCCGAGCATCAGCGCCACGAGCACCGCGATCGGCATCTCGAACGCGAGCCCCGAGGCCAGCCCCATCACCAGCACGAAGCTCAGGTAAGCGTTGATGTCCGGCATCATCGCCACGCCCTCGGGCACGGTGGCGGTGAGGAAGGCGAACATGGCCGGCAGCAGCACGAAGAACGCGAACGCGATGCCGGTGTAGAACAGCAGCACGGCGGCGATCAGCAGCGGCAGGGCGAGGCGCTTCTCGTTGCGGTACAGCCCCGGGGCCACGAAGGCCCAGGCCTGGTAGAGCACGTACGGCACCGCCACCAGCAGCGCGACGAACAGCGTGAGCTTCATCGGCGCGAAGAACGGCGAGGCGACATCGACGGCGACCAGCTGGCCGCCTTCCGGCAGGTGTGCAAGCAGCGGGGCGGCCAGCCGCGCGTACAGGTCGTTCGCGAACGGCAGCAGGGCGGTGAACACGAGGCCGAGCGCCAGCAGCGCGCGCATCGTGCGCAGGCGCAGCTCGAGCAGGTGGCCCATCAGGCCCATGCCGGGCTCGGCGTCGTCGCTCATGCGGCGGGCGGCTTCGATTCGGTGCGGGCCGCGTCGGCGTCATCGCCTTCCGGAGCCGGCGCATCGACGCGCGTCGCGTCGCGCACGCCGGACTGCAGCTCGCGGGCTTCGTCGTCGAGCTGCTTTACCGCATCGCGGATCGCCTCGCGTTCCGCCTGCAGCGAGGCCTTCAGCTCCTCGGCCGCGAGTTCGCGCTCCATCTCCGACTTCACGGCGAACCACTGTGCGCGCGCCTTGCGCACCCACAGGCCGACGAAGCGCGCGGCCTTCGGCATGCGCTCAGGCCCAAGCACGACCAGCGCGATCACGCCGATCAGCCCGATCTCCATCCAGCCCAGTTCGAACATGGCGGCGGGTCAGCCGGATCCGGGCTCAAGCGCCCGGGCGATCGTTTTCCTTGCGCTCGGCGCCGGTGTCGACGTTCGCCTGCGGGGCCGGCGGGTCCAGCTTCGCCGGCTCGTCCTGCGCGTCCTTCATGCCCTTCTTGAAGCTCTGGATCGCCTTGCCCAGATCGCCGCCGGCGCTGATCAGACGCTTGGTGCCGAAGATGACCAGCACGATCAGCAGGATGATGACGAGTTCGCGGAAACCCAACATGGCGATGCTCCGAAGTCAGGCGACAAGAATAGCCCAGCGCCGCGACCGCCGGATGACGCGCCGGCCGCCGCCGCTGCGCGACAGCCCGCTTACCGGGCGGCCTGCGCGGTGGCTTCCTCGAGCTTGTCGCGGAAGCCGACGACCGCATTCACCTGCGGGCGCACGCGGTTCTCGAGGATCATCCGCGCGGTCACGTCGCGGCCGTAGACGCGGCGGTTGGCGCGGTTGTCGATTGCGATGACGGCGCCGTCGAGCGCGATGCCGGCGAACAGGCCGCGGGCGCGCGAGTAGCTGTAGATCTCGGCCTTGAGCTGGCCGTCGGTGAAGGCCTGCGCGTTGCGGCCGACCGGGCCGGCGGCCACGCCGGCGTCGGCGCCGAGGGTGAACTTGCCGTTGACGATGTTGTCGATGCCGCGGCGGTTGCGGAACACCAGCACCACGTCGGCGGCCTGCACGCCGGCCTGGAAGCCGAAGCTGCCGCCGCCGAGCGTGATGAAGGTCGGGTTCGACCAGGTGCCGTCGCTGCCGCGCACCGCCATCAGGCCTTTGCCGCCGCGTCCGCCGAACACCAGCCCGGCCTTGACCACGTCGGGCATCACGGCGATCGCTTCGGCCTCGCGCAGCAGGCGCTCAGGAATCGACTCCTCGGGAATGGCGAGGATCTCGGAAAGCACCCGCACCGCGTTGTCGGCGCGTTGGGTCTCTTTTTCCTGCGCGGCGGCGGCGAGGGGCAGCATCAGGGCCAGCAGGGCGGTCAGCACCAGGCGCATGGGGCGCTCCTTGGGATGGAATGCGGTCGAGTGTCGGAAAACGCGCTTGAGCGGGGCATGAACCCGGCCGTGACGCGTGCGCCGATCATAATGGCCGCCCGCCTTCGACGCCGACCCGCATGCACACGGCCTTCCGCCCCGCGCCGCCCGCCACGCCGAACGAGGAGTCCGGGCACGTCGGCGTCCTGCTGGTCAATCTGGGCACCCCGGACGCGCCGACCCCGGCCGCGGTGCGCCGCTACCTCGCGGAGTTCCTGCACGACCACCGCGTCGTCGACCTGACGCGCTGGCTGTGGTGCCCGGTGCTGCACTTCATCATCCTGCCGCTGCGCTCGCCGAAGGTGGCGAAGAACTACGCCGGCATCTGGACGGCGGAAGGCTCGCCCCTGCTGGCGCTGTCGAAGCGGCTCGCTGACGGGGTGGCGCGCGCGCTTCCGCAAGCCGACGTGCGATTGGCGATGCGCTACGGCAATCCGTCGGTGCCGGACGTCTTGCGGGCGATGGATGACGCCGGCTGTCGGCGCATCGTCGTGCTGCCGCTGTACCCGCAGTACGCGGCCAGCACGTCGGCCAGTTCGCACGACGCGGTGCTGCGCGAAGTGATGCGCTGGCGCCGCCAGCCGGAACTGCGGCTGGTGCAGGACTACCACCGCGATCCGCGCTGGGTGGCCGCGATCGCCGCGAGCATCCGCGCGCACTGGGCCACGAATGGTCGCGGCGACCGCCTGCTGATGAGCTTCCACGGCATCCCGCAGCGCTTCGTCGCCGGCGGCGACCCGTACGCCGCGCAGTGCCGCGCCAGTGCCGAATCGATCGCCGCGGCGCTCGATCTGGACGCGGGCGAATGGGCGCTGACCTTCCAGTCGCGCTTCGGCCGCGAGCCGTGGCTGCAGCCTTACACCGACAAGACCTTGGAGCAGTGGGGCCGCGAGAAGGCGGGCACCGTCGACGTGGTGTGCCCGGGCTTCGCGGTCGACTGCCTCGAGACGCTGGAGGAAATCGCCGTCGAGAACGCGCACGCCTACGTGGAAGCCGGCGGCACGGCGCTGCGCTACGTGCCGGCGCTGAACGACGATGCGGCGCACGTCGAGGGGCTCGTCGCGCTGCTGCGCCGGAATCTCGCGGGCTGGATCGATGCGTGAGATCCGGCTGCCCGGCGGCCGCGGAGAATTGGCTGGACTGCGCTTCGGCAACCCCGACGGCCCGAAGCTGCTCGCCCTGCACGGCTGGCTCGACAACGCCGCCAGCTTCGCGCCGCTGGCCGCGCATCTCGATGGCTTCGATCTCGTCGCGCTCGACCTTCCGGGCCACGGCGCGTCGTCGCACCGGCTGCCGGGCTACGACTACGTCTACGTCGACTGGCTGCACGACGTGCTCGACGCGCTCGACGCGCTGGGCTGGGAACGCGCGCCTCTGCTCGGGCATTCGATGGGCGCAACCATCGCCAGCACGCTGGCCGCCGCCGCGCCCGAGCGCATCGCGAAGCTCGCGCTGGTGGAAGGCCTCGGCCCGCTGGGCGGTCCGGCCGAAAGCGCCGGCACGCGGCTGCGCGAAGCCGTGGCCGCGCGGCGCGCGCTCGATGCGCGACAGGACGAGGCGCCGCGCGTCATCAAGGACATCGACACCGCCGTCGCCGCGCGGCTGCAGGCCACGCCGATGCGCGAGGCCGATGCGCGCCTGATCGTCGAGCGCAACCTGCAGGCGGTCACGGGCGGCTTCGCGTGGCGCTCCGACCCGCGGCTGCGCCTGCCCTCGTCCACGCGGCTGCCGGAAGCGGCCATCCGCGCGATCCTGCAGGCCATCGATGCACCGACCCTGCTGGTCGCGGCCGCGCCGTCGCCGCCGTACTTTCCACCGGAGCTGCGCGCCGCCCGCGTGGCCTGCCTCCGCGACGCAACGCTGCACGTGCTCGACGGCGGGCATCACCTGCACATGGAGCGCGCGGCGGAGATCGGCGCCCTGCTGCGGGATTTTCTGCGCGAGGAAGGGCGCGACCGACGCTGAGCCGCGCGGCACGCGGGGCGGCGCCACGCCAGCGCGAGTCAGGGCTTCGACAGCGCTCGGAGTTTCGCCTTCAGCGCCAAGCCGGCGTCGCTGCGCAGGACCGCGCGCGACGCTTCCCACTCCGGGCAGCGCCGTTCGACCTCGCGCCAGAACGCGGCGGAATGGTTGGCGTGGATCAGGTGGCAGAGCTCGTGCACCAGCACGTACTCGAAGGCCGACGGCGGACCGAGCACCAGCGCTAGATCCAGCGATACGGTGTCGTCCGGCGCCAAACTGCCCCACAGCGACGATAGGGCACGCACGCGGAACTCGCGCGGCGGTCGCGGGAGACCCGGCAAGTAGGTCGGCAGCCAGCGATGGATGGCCGCGCGCGCTTCCGCTGCGTAGAACTCGAGTACCGCGCGGCGCAGCGCAGCGGGCGAGGCGTGCAGCGGCGCGTGGAAGCGGAGCCGGTCGCCGTCGATCGCGATCCGGGCGCTGCGTGCTTCGATCCATTCCGCCGGCCACTCGACGCCGCCGAGCGGCAGCGTCTCGACGGCGCCGAACGCCCACGCCACCGGAACCGAGGTGTCGCGATGCCGCTGCCACTGCTCCGCAAGCCACGCGGCGTGGTCCTGCACGAACGCGTTGGCGACGCGATCGGACACGCGCCAGGGCACCGACAGCCGCACGCCACGCTCGCTCACCGTCAGGCGCAGGCGGCGCGCACGACGGTCGCGCACGCGATGCAGCGGCACCGATGAGCCGTCCGGCAGCAGGAAATCGATGCGGAGACTTTCTCGGGAGGCGTCGGCCTCGGGGGCGAGGCCGAACAGCGAGCGCAGCTGCGGGCTCACTCGGACGGCACCGTCTTGACGGCCCCAAGCCTCATCGCGGGCGGGCCCGCCACGCGGCGAGGCGCGTACCGGCCTGCTGGCGGATCTTGCGGCGCAGGACACCGCTCCAGCCGAGCAGCAGCCCCGGCGCGCCCAGCGCCTGCCGGCTCCAGCGCCAGACATCGAACTCGTCGATGTGGCGAATGACCAGGCCATCGCGGAACACGAAGGTCGCATCGATGCGGTTGTGCACGACGCGGCCCGTCGCGCTGAAGCGGTAGCGGGCCTCCCAGTGCGCGCGTCCTTCGTGGGCGTCGGCGCCGATGGCGCTGGCCTTCAGCGACCAGTCCTCCCGGCCCTTCGCCTTCACCGATTCGCAGAGCATCGTCCACATCGCCATGACCGCCTCGCGGCCGTCGAGCGCGAAGACGGGATCTTCGAAGCGCACGTCGGGCGAATACAGCGCCGCCATGCGCGCCGGATTGAGTGCGGCAAAAGCCTCGTAGAACGCGGCGATGCGGCGGTCGTTGCTGTGCAGCACGTCGGGCGAGGTCATGGTGCGTGTCCGGCCGTGGGGCTGCGCCGAGTCTACTCCGCGCGGCTCAGCTTCAGGGCCTTCTCCAGCACGCCGAACAGCGTGTGCAGTTCGGCGCTGAACAGCGCATAGCGCGCGTCGAGCTCGGCGGCCAGCGAATCGCGCTCGGTGTTCTCGAGCTGGTCGACCGCGCCGTCGAGGAACTTCAGCTTGCGCACGATCAGGTCCTCGCCGAGCACGAAGCTGACGTGGTCGTCGAGCACGAGGGCCAGCTTGGTGACCTGCTTGCCGGTCTCGAGGTGCTTGGTGATCTCGTCGGCGGTCAGCTCCTGGCGCTGAGCCTTCACGATGGCGCCGCCGTCGACCGGATCCTTCAGCTCGCACTCGTCGCCGAGCGTGAGCCCTTCCGGCAGCGGCTCGCCGGTGAGCCAGCCGGTCATCACCGCGCGCACCGACACTTCGGCGTTCACCGGCACCGCCGGGAAGCTGCCCATCGCGTGGCGCAGTTCGGAGACGAGGTTTTCCGCCGACTTCTTCGACGAGGCGTCGACCGCGATGACGCCGTGCTTCGCGTCGACGCTCGCCGAGGTGCGCGAGCCCTTGATGAAGGCCTTGGGCAGCATCTCGTGGATCAGGTCGTCCTTGAGCTGCTTGCGCGCCTTGCCGCCGAGCTTGCGGCCCTCTTTCGCCTCGATCTCGGCGAGCTTCTTCGCCAGCGCCTCGTTGACGACCGAGCCCGGCAGCAGACGGTCCTCGCGGCCGAGCGTGAGCCACGTGTGGTCACCAAGGCGATGCGTCATCGCCGTGCCCTCACCGCCCATCGGCGCGACGAAGCCGCGGCTGCCAAGTTCCAGCGGGCCGACGGGTTTCAGCGGGTGTTCGATGAGGCGGTCTTCGAGGGTCTCGAGCGCTTTGACGACGGAAGAAGGAAAGCGGAAGAACGTGAGGTTGCGGAAAAACATCAAGGGTTCCAGATCGGATCGAAGGCCGCGGCGCGCGCGGTCGTGAGGGGGTCGGACGCAGGCGACGTCGCGGCGACGTCACGCGGACGCATCGCCATGAAGTCGAACAGCACGCGGTCGGAGAGCTGCGAGGGCCGCACGTCGCCCAGCGCGCGGCTGATGGTTTCCAGCCGGCCCGGCGTCTCGCGCTCCCACTCGTCGAGCATGCGCTTCACGACCTTGCGCTGCAGGTTCTCCTGCGAGCCGCACAGCGTGCAGGGGATGATTGGGAAGGCCTTCGCCTGCGCATACGCAGCGATGTCGGCTTCCTTCACGTAGGCCAGCGGGCGGATCACCGTGTGCCGGCCGTCGTCGCTGCGCAGCTTCGGCGGCATGCCGCTGATCTTGGCGTGGAAGAACAGGTTCAGGAAGAACGTGGCGAGCAGGTCGTCGCGGTGGTGGCCGAGCGCGATCTTGCTGATGCCGTTCTCGGCGGCCCAGGCGTACAGCGCGCCGCGGCGCATGCGCGAACACAGCGAGCACATCGTCTTGCCCTCGGGCACGACGCGCTTGACCACTGAGTAGGTGTCCTGCTCGAGGATGTGGAAGGGCTGGTCGATCGAGCGCAGGTAGTCCGGCAGCACGTGCTCGGGGAACCCCGGCTGCTTCTGGTCGAGGTTGACCGCGATCAGCTCGAAGCGCACCGGCGCCTTCGCCTGCAGTTGGCGCAGCACGTCGAGCATCGTGTAGCTGTCCTTGCCACCCGACAGGCAGACCATCACGCGGTCGCCGTCCTCGATCATTCCGAAATCGGCAACCGCCTCGCCCACCTGGTGGCGCAGGCGGGTCTGCAGTTTGTCGAAGTCGGGCGCGACCACCGCAGCGGGGGCGGCGCGCGTCTCGGCGAGGGTCATTCGGGTCGGGGTGGTGCGGAACGGAGCGCCATTCTACCGCCTCGCAGGATCGAGCCCGGCCGCGGCGCGAAACGCTGCGCAGGGCCATCGGCCCGGTGTAGGCTCGAGCCCCGCATGCACCCCTTCGATCCCGGCCAACTCGCGCACCGCCTCGTGGAGCTCAAGAGCGAGCACCGCGATCTCGACGCCGCGATCGCCGCGTTGGCCGCCAGTGCGGACTGCGACGAGCTGCGCCTGAAGCGCATGAAGAAGCGCAAGCTGGCGGTGAAGGACCAGATCGCGTGGATCGAGGACAAGCTGATCCCGGATCTGGATGCGTGAGGCGTTGACGCCGCGGCGCGACGAGGCATCGCCGCCTCGATGGCTGGCGGCCTTGGTGGCGATGGCGGCGCTCGCCCATGTCGCAAGCTTCGGATGGACCTTCGCCAGCCATGACTTCATCCGCGATCTGCTGGCCGCCAGTGACATCGCGAACGGGCAGGCGTTCGCGCTGCGCGGGCCAAGCATCAATGACATGGCGCACGTCGGTCCGCTGTGGTTCTACGTGCTCGCGCTGCCGCTCGCGCTCGGTGGTGGGCTGGTCGCCGCGACGGTCTGGGTCGGGGTGCTGTCCACGCTGAAGGTGTGGGCGGCGTGGCGGCTCGGGCGCGCGCTCGATGGCCCTCGTTTCGGCCTGCTGCTTGCGGCGCTGTCGCTGATGCCGGGATGGAGCCTGGTGCACCAGTTCCAGATCACGCAGGCGATCGTTCTCGAACTGACCGTCTACGCCGCGCTGCTGCCGCTGCTGCGGCTTTGGCGGGGCGATGACGGCCGCGCCTGGGGACTCGCCGGGCTGTGGCTCGGCCTCGCGGTGCAATCCCACCCGGTCGGCCTGTTCCTGCTGCTGCCGATGCTCGTCGTGGCGCTCCGTCGCTGGGCATCGTGGCGCCGCGATCTTCCGTGGTGGCTGTTGGGGGCGGCGCTGTCGGTGCTTCCTCTGCTGCCCATGCTGTGGGCAGAGTGGCGCGACGGGTTTCCGGCGCTGGGGCCTGTCCATGCGTACCTGACAGTCGAAGACTCTGAATCTCCATGGCTCGCCGCGCTGGGTGTCGTCTCGGGAATCACCGCGGAGAATGCAAAGGTGGTGATTGCCTTCGCGTCGCAGTTCGGGTTGGGCAACGTAACCGCGGCGCTGTTCCTCGTACTTTTTGGCCTTGCCAGCCTCGGCCTCTGGTCGACGCTGCGCGTGCCACGCGCTCGTGTACACCTTGCTTCAGCAGTGCTGCTGACAGCGCTCTGCGCCGTGTGGCTTGCCTCACTTCGGGCGACCACACCGTATTACCTCGTTCCGCTCAGCATGCCCTTTCTGACGATTGCCATCTGCACGGCGATACACGGCGGCGGTCTCACGATGCTCGGCCGATGGCGCGATTCCGCGGCAAGTCTCACCAGCATCGCGCTGGCGGCGGTCGCGTGCTTCGTCATCGTCGCCCAGGGCCAATCGGGCCGAATCGATTTCCCGCTCGGCGGACTGCGTGACATCGCAAAGGGGCCTGCCGGCGTCCAGGCAGTGGCGACGATGCCAGTGTGGGCGAGTGAGCGCTTGGCGGTAAGCACCTGCAACACGAGGGCGTTGGTGCTTCGCGGCGAACTTGCCGCCTTCGTCGACTTCTACCAAGGCGTGCCATGGATCTGGAAGTGCGACGCGCCTCCACGCATCGCGCTGATCGGGGCACCGCGCGGCAGCCACTTCGAGGAAAGGGTCTTGATGAGTCCCGAGGCCCTGCACCAGCTGGGCTGGCCGGCGTCGGGTTGGAGTGACGCAACGGCGCTCGCGCCCACCCGCGTCCTCTCTCGAGGCGCGCCCGTGTTTCCCCCGAGTCCGCCGCGGCGATACCCGCACAGGAGCGTGGCGCAGCAGTCATCAACAGAAGTCACTCGCGTCGTCGTGACCGATCCGGGCGAGGCGCTCGCCGTCTACGCGCCGCTGTTCGTCTTCGACGGTGGCACCGTGCTTGGCGCGCGCGTCGCTGGTCGCGACGTTCCACCACGGGTGTCGACGAACAGCGGTGCGGTGTTCGTCGCGCCAATCGACGCCCAAGATGGCGCGGTGCGCTGGGAGCTGCGCCTCGGCGGACGCCGGATCGACCAGATCGAAGTGTTCACGCTGCGCGTGCCTATCGCCGACGACGCCGCGAGGGCCGACCTCAGCCCCTGAACGCTGGCCTTTCGCCCGTCGTGCGGCCCGCACCACCGCCGGTCTCGCCGGTGATGTGAGTGATGGTCTGGCGCAGCTCGCGGCCGAGAACGATCTTCGCGTCCTTGTCCCACGCGATCAGCGCCTCGTCGAAATCGAGCTTGCCGTCCGGGCAGACCCACACGAGCTTCAGCTCGCGCAGCTTGGCGATGAAGCCGCGGAACAGACTCTTGTCGAAGAACTCCGGCGCCGCCGGCGCATAGAGCAGCGACAGGCGCTGCGCGGCGAGCTGGCAGAAGCTCTCGAGCTCGGCAGCGCTGATGGTGCGCGGGCCGCGGCGCACCAGCGTGGCGATGGCGATGAAGTAGCGTTCGAAGGCCTGCTGCAGCGAGTGCGCGATGGCGCGCAGGCGGAACACCTCGTCGGTCTGTCCCGGGCCGCGCGTGAGGAAGCCGCCGTCGTCGTCGCTCGCCACCGAGAGCAGGCCTTCGGCGACGAACAGATTGATGGTCGCATCGAGCCGCTCGGCGAACTCGTCGTCGCTCCACGGCAGGAACAGCTCGTCCTTGATGAACGGGTAGATCGTCCGCCCGAGCCGCAGCACGCCGGCGCGGCTCATGCGACGGTTGTTCTGGAAGCACAGCGCGATCCACGCCGGTGCCGCGAACAGGTGCAGCACGTTGTTGCGGAAGTAGCTCTGCAGCACCGCGGTGTCGCCTTCCATCGAGAAGACGTCGCCGAGCGGGTGCTTGACGCGGCGGATCACGCCCATCGCCTCGCCGTAGGCGACGATCTGCTCAGGCGACATCGGCGTCACCGTGACGCGGTCGCTGTACGGCAGCGCGGCGAGCAGCTTCTTCGACAGCGCAAGCTGGGCGAGCAGGTCGGCCTCGTCCATCGCGTGCTTCGGCGTGGCGAGCAGCGCGACGGCCAGCAGGTTGATGGGGTTCACGTCGGCGGCGCGGTTGATGTTGACGTGGATGCGCTGCGCGATGTCGTCGACGACGTCGCCAAACCATTCCGGCTTGTCCTCGGGGTCGAGGGCTTCCCCCGACCAGCCTTCGGCGTGCTCGACGAGCACGTCGCCCAGATGGATCGGCTCGCCGAAGCTCACCGCCACTTGCCCGTAGCGGCGGCGCAGCGTGCCCATCGCCGCGACGATCAGCGCGCCGATGCTTTCTTTCTGCTTCGGGCGGCCGGTGAGCTCGTCGAGATAGCTGTCGCCTTCGATCAGCTTCTCGTAGCCGATATACACCGGCTGGAACACCACCGGGCGGCGCGGCGCGCGCAGGAAGGCGCGCAGCGTCATCGCGATCATGCCGCCCTTCGGCTGCAGCAGGCGCCCGGTGCGCGAGCGCCCGCCCTCGATGAAGTACTCGATCGAGAAGCCTTCGCCGACGAGCTGCGCGACGTACTCGCCGAGCACGGCGGTGTACAGGGCGTTGCCCTTGATGCTGCGGCGGATGAAGAACGCGCCGCCGCGGCGCAGGATCGGGCCGATCACCGGCATGTTGAGGTTGATGCCGGCCACGATGTGCGGGGGGACGATGCCGTTCTTGTAGAGCAGGTAGCTCAGCAAGAGGTAGTCCATGTGGCTGCGGTGGCTGGGCACGTAGATCACCTCGCGCCCCGGCGCGACGGCCTTGAGGGCTTCGAGGTGGTGCATCTGCACGCCGTCGTAGATGCGGTTCCAGAAGGCGGTGAGGCCGAAGCTCAGCGAGCGCACCACCGGGTGCGAGTAGTCGGCGGCGATCTCCCACGCGTATTTGTAGGCCTTCTTCCAGGCCTCGGCCGGCGTGCTGCCTTCGCGGCGCGCGGTATCGGCGATCGCCTTGCGCACCGGCTCGGCGTCGACCACGCGGTCGACCAGCAGGCGGCGCGTGGAAAGATCCGGCCCGATGATGGCCTCGCGGACGCGGCGGAAGTGGCCGCGCAGCACGCGCGCCGTCTTGCGCACGGCGCGCTCGTGGGCGAGGTCTTCGGTGAGGATCTCGCGCACCGGAAAGCCCGGCGAGAAGCGCACGACGGTGCCGCGGCCGTTGAGCAGGATGGCCAACAAGCGCCGGAACCGGCCCACCAGCGCCCAGTTCTCGGAGAACAGCACCGAGAACCAGCCGCTCTGCCGGTCGGGCGCGCGGCCGACGAGGATCGACACCGGCACCAGCTGCACGTCCTGCTTCGGGTTCAGCCGGTGCGCCATCAGCAGGCGCGCGAGCGCGTCGGAGTGCGTCTTGTTGGCCGGGCGGCCGATGCTGCCGTTGCGACGGCGCGACAGCGCGACGTAGGCGCGGCCGCGGCCCAGCGGGTCGCCGGGAAGCGGCGCCAGCGGCGAGGGCAGCCCGGCCTCGCGGCAGGCGCGGTCGAGGATCAGCATGTTGCTGATGCCGTAGTGCTCGAGCACGTAGCAGACAGGACGATCGAGCGTGATCGGCGGCACGTCGGGGTCGCGGGTGATCTCGATCCAGGGGTTCAGTAGCCACTCGAGCACGCGCGCCCACCACGGCGGGCGCACGTAGCCGCCCACCGCCGCTCCCATCGCACCCACGTCGGCCGCCATGCCGGGCCCGTCGATCAGTTCGCCGGCGCCACGGCGGGGGCCGCAGCGTCCGACGTCACCGCTTCGGCGACCGGCGCGGTCGGCGCGGTGCCGAGCTCGGCGGCCAGGCGTTCCAGCGACTCGATGGCATCCTCGCGGTACCAGCCGCCGTCGATCTGCCGCATCGGCTGCTCGAAGCTGACTTCCTTGCCGAGCAGCGGGTAGCGCACGCGCACCACGGCGCGCGGGCCGTCGATCTGGATCACCTCGGCCTGCACCTGCGACAGCGCGGCATCGGCGTCGATGCCATAGGCGGAAAGCACGCTCTTGAATCCGCGGAATGCCACGCCGGCACGGTCGAGCATCGGGTCGTAGTCGAGCGCTTCGATGGCCGCCACGTCGGGCAGGTCCAGCTCGCGGGCGGTGCGGACGGCAACGCCGATCGCCTGCTTCGCGCGCTCACGATCGGTGAACTGCGCCTGGTCACCGGCCCAATCGGCCAGCGCGGTAACGACGCCGGTGGCGTGGCCCTTCTCCGATTCGCTCATCGTCTCGCTGGCGCTGATGGCCGTCGTGGCGAAGCCCGACAGCATCGTCACGCCGAGCGTCCACTTCGGGCCCAGCTCCTGCTCCAGCGCCGCGAGCCTTGGCTCGGCCTTGGCCCACAGCGCGGCCTCGGCATCGGGCGCGGTGAGCTGCGCCATCAGCTCGGCATAGCGCTGCGCCTGCTCCTCGTCGATCGGGTTCTTGGTCGCCACCTGCTGCCGCCACAGCGCCTTCTGCTGCGCGTGCATCGCCGGCGGCAGGCTCAGTTCGGCATAGCGCTTCAGGTCACCGTCGCGCAACGCATCGGCCAGCGCTTCGACGGCCGCCACCGGCTCGCCGGGCGCACCGGGAACGGGTTCGGGCTCGCGTTTGCAGGCGGCGAGCGCCAGCAGGGCCAGCAGCAGGCCGACACGGCCGATTCCGGTCGAAAGGGGGCGGGTCCAAGGCGTCAGCAAGGGAGGATTCCAGCGCGGCTCGAAGGACGGCGGAGGGTAGCAGATCGACCCTTAAGCCCCGGTTGGGCGCCTGCGCCTCGCCGGATCGGCGAGGTCCGCCCGGCTCAGTCGCGCAGCGCCTCGCGCTTCGCGGCGCGCTGCGCCTCCGGCGACAGGCTCCGATCATTGCCGAACAGGGCCGGCTCCCAGCTGCCGTAGGTCGGGTTGGCGAGCATGAACCAGCGCTGCCCCACCCAGGCCTCGAAGCCCTGCAGCTGCGCGGCGCGCGCTTCGAGGCCGTTGTCGGTGACCGACACGAAGTCGCCGAGCTGGTCGCCGAACTGCATCAGCACGCGGTAGCGCTGCGCCACGAACTGGCGGCGGCAGCCCTTGTCGCTGCCCTTCGGCACGCAGCCGGGCGTATCGACGCCGAGACCAAGGAACTGCGCCTCGTCGACGGCCGGGAAGCCCACCGCTTCGAGATTGCGCCGCGTCACCGCCGACTTCGCGTGCTCGCGGTTGGTGAGGTAGATCATCGTGATGCCGCGCTTCGCGGCGGCCTGCGCGAACTCCGGCGCGCCGGCGACGGCGCGAGCGCGCGCTTCGTCGACCCAGGCGTTCCACGTCGCGTCGTTGAAGGTCTCGTCACGGCGGATCAGCCGCACCTGGTACGGGCTGTTGTCGAGCACGGTTTCGTCGACGTCGACGATGATCGCCGGCGGCAAGCCCTTCAGCGGCGCGATCCGGTCGGCGGGCGTCAGGGCATCCCAAGCCGGATCGGCCAGCGCGGCATCGAGCAGGCGCTCGGCGGCACGCCAGGTTTGACGGTGCGCCATGCCGGCTTCGACGGATTGCTGCAGCCATGCGGTGGCGTTGAGGTTGTCGTGGGCCGGCGTGGCGGCGACGGCGGGCTTCGGCATCGGTGCCGCCGCGGGCGCCTCGGCGACGGTCTGGCAGCCGCCGAGAACCGAAGCGAGGGCGAGGACGAGGGCGGCGCGGCGAAGGGTCGTCATGGCGAGGCGATCCGGCAGGTGGCGTTCGTGGGGGCACGTCGTGTGCCCGGTGCCGGAGTCTAGCCGCGGCGGCGTGTCCACTTCGTGGCGGGCCCGGGCGGCGGGTCAGCCCAGCGGCAGCGGCGTCTGCATCGGCTCGATGTGGCCTTCGCCCGCCATGATCTTTTTGAACTCGCCGCGCGACACCGACACGTAGCGGTCGTTGCCGCCGATCTCGACCTGCGGGCCGTCGGTGACGGCGTGGCCGCGCTCGTCGACGCGCACCACCATCGTCGCCTTGCGGCCGGTATGGCAGATGGTCTTGATCTCGACGAGGTTGTCGGCCCAGGCGAGAAGGTACTGGCTGCCCTCGAACAGCTCGCCACGGAAGTCGGTGCGCAGGCCATACGCGAGTACCGGCACGTGGAGCGCATCGACGATGTCGGTGAGCTGCCAGACCTGGGCCTTCGACAGGAACTGCGCCTCGTCGACCAGCACGCAGCCCAGCGCGCCCTTCGTCGCGACGTCGTCGCGGGCCAGCCGCGCGAGATCATCGTCACGGGTGAACACGTTGGCCTTCGCCTGCAGCCCGATGCGCGAGGCGACGACGCCTTCGCCGGCCCGCGTGTCGAGCCGCGGCGTCAGCAGCAGCGTGCGCATGCCGCGCTCGTGGTAGTTGTGCGCGCTCTGCAGCAGCGTGGTGGTCTTCCCGGCGTTCATCGCCGAGTAGTAGAAGTAGAGCTTGGCCATGCGCCGATTCTAGTCGGCGGGCGCGACTACCGCGGCGGATCCTCGGCCGATGACTCCGCCCCGGTCACCGGGCCGACATCGACCTTGCCTTCGCCGAGCCGCTTCCAGTCCTCGTCCTGCCAAGCCCAGTACTGCCGGGGGTCCCAGAACCGATCGGCGTACACCGTCGTCCCGTCGATGCGGCGGCTGCCGCCGGGCGTCGAAATCTCGATCGCGAGGTTGCCGACGAACCCGACGCGACTGCCGGTGACGTTGCGCCGCGCCACCTTCATCCGCCGCTCGAGCCGCGGCTTGGCGACGGCGTCGCCATACGCCGCCCACAGCGGCTTGTTCAGTCCGAGCGCGCGCTGGCGCTCGTCGGCCGACATTTCCTGCCAGTACAGCTCGCGGAACAGCGCGAACGCCGGGTAATCGCGCTCGGCGGCGAGTTCCATCCACGCATAGGCCATCGGGCGGTCCTGCGGCACGCCCTTACCTTCCCAAAGCATCTCCGCGACCATGCCCTGCGACGGCTTGTCGGCGAAATGCGCCGCGCGCTGGAAGTGCCGGAACGCATCGACCACCGCACCCTTCTCGAGTGCCGCCATGCCGTAGCGGCGATAGCGCAGGTCGGGATGGCCGTCGAGGAAGACGCTCGACGCCAACACCCAGGGATCTTCGCTGCGTCGCTGCTTGTCGACGGCGTCGTCGGCCAAAGCGGCAGCCTCGGCGGCCAAATCCACGGCCTCCTCGGCGGCAATAGGCGGCGCGGCGGCGGCGGCCGAGGCGACGAGCAGCAGCGGGAACGCAAGGGCGCGGACGGTCATGGATCGGCGGCAGGGGGGGACGTGGGCGCATCGTTGCACGGGTCGGGCGCCGCCCGCGCCGCCCGGAAGTCATGAGGCCGTGCGGCGGTCAGGCGCGGCCTGCGACAATACGCGCCGTCGTTCCGTCGAAGCGCGCCATGTCCCTCAACGCCCCGCAGCGCGAAGCCGTGCAGTACACGCAGGGCCCGCTGCTCGTGCTGGCCGGCGCTGGTTCCGGCAAGACCCGCGTCATCACCGAGAAGATCGCCCACCTCATCGCGACCGGCCAGCGCGAGGCGCGGCACATCGCGGCCATCACCTTCACCAACAAGTCGGCGAAGGAGATGAAGGAGCGCGTGGCGAAGCGCGTGCGCGGCGATGCGGCGGAAGGCCTGACCATCAGCACCTTCCACGCGCTGGGCCTGCGCTTCCTGCAGCAGGAGGCCGGCCGCGCGGGCCTGAAGCGCGGATTCTCGGTGTTCGATGCCGACGACCAGATGGGCATCATCAAAGACCTGATGCCGCCGGGCACCAAGAACGACGTGCTGCAGCGCCTGCACGGGCTGGTGTCGCGTGCGAAGAACGAAGCGATGACGCCCGAGCAGGCGATGGCGGTGGCGAAATCCGCCGTCGAGCGCGAAGCGGCGAACCTGTACGCGAAGTACCAGCAGCGCCTCGCGGCGTTCAACGCGGTGGATTTCGACGACCTGATCCGCCTGCCGGTGCAGCTGCTCGAAGCCGACGCCGACCTCGCCGCCGGCTGGCGCGAGCGCATCCGGTATCTCTTGGTCGACGAGTGCCAGGACACCAACGGCGCGCAGTACCGATTGCTCAAGCAGCTGGCCGGTCCGAAAGGCAGCTTCACCTGCGTGGGCGACGACGACCAGAGCATCTACGCCTGGCGCGGCGCGCAGCCGGAAAACCTCAATCTTCTGGCGTCCGACTACCCCGCGCTGAAGATCATCAAGCTGGAGCAGAACTACCGCTGCGGCGCGCGCATCCTGCGGCTGGCGAACACGCTGATTGCGAACAACCCGCACGAGCACCTGAAGACGCTGTGGAGCGACCAGCGCGAGGGCGACAAGATCAAGGTCTGGCGCTGCGAGAACAGCGAGCACGAGGCCGACCGCGTCGCCGCCGAGATCGATTACCTGTCGAAGGCAAAAGAGATCCCGTTCGGCGAGTTCGCGGTGCTGTTCCGCGGCAACCACCAGAGCCGCGCGCTGGAAAAGTCGCTGCAGCTCTTGCGCATCCCGTATCACCTGACGGGCGGCACGGCCTTCCTCGAGCGCTCGGAAGTGAAGGACGCGCTGGCGTGGTTGCGCCTTGTGGCGAACGCCGACGACGATGCGGCCTTCCTGCGCTCGGTCGCGTCGCCGGCGCGCGGCATCGGCGGCACCTCGCTGGCGAAGCTCGCGGAGCTGGCGCAGCAGCATCACCTGTCGCTCGACGGCGCGGCGCGGCAGATGTCGATCCTGAAGACCCTGCAGCCGCGCATCGCGGCCGCACTCGGCGAGTTCACCGGGATCATCGATCGCCTTCGCGATGACGCGGAGCGGATGCCTGCGAAGGATCTGGTCCTCGCACTCGCCGAGCGCAGCGGGATGCTCGAGGCCTTCCGCGCGATGAGCAAGGACAAGGCCGGATACGAACGCCGCAAGGCGAACCTCGACGAACTCGCGGACTGGTTCGACGGCCCGAAATCCAGCGTCGGCGACCTCGCGGCGCAGATGATGCTGCTCAGCCACGCCGACCGCGGCGAGCCCGGCAACGCGGTGCGCCTGATGAGCCTGCACGCCAGCAAGGGGCTGGAGTTCCGCGCGGTGTTCCTCGTCGGCCTCGAGGACGGCACCCTGCCGCACGAGGCCAGCATGGAAGAGGGGCGCATCGACGAGGAGCGCCGCCTGCTCTACGTCGGCATCACCCGCGCCAAGGAGCACCTCGTGCTCTCGCACTCGCTGGAAACGAAGCGCTGGGGCGACACGATCAAGCTGCAGCCGAGCCGGTTTCTCGCAGAACTCCCGCAGTCCGACCTGCAGCGCGACGGCGCCGACCCGGAGGCCGAAGCCGAGTCGAAGAAGCAGCGCGGCCGCGCGCATCTCGCGGCGATGGCGGCGCTGTTCGACGCGCCGAAATAGCCGACGACGCGATCAGGCCATCAACGCTGGCAGCGCGGGCACCACACCGTCGCACGCTGCCCAAGCCGCAGCGACTTCAGCGCCGTGCCGCAGACCTTGCAGGCCGCGCCCTCGCGGCCATAGACGAACAGCTCCTGCTCGAAATACCCGGGCAGGCCGTCGGGGTTCAGGAAGTCGCGCAGCGTCGTGCCGCCGCGCTCGATCGCGTCACCGAGGATGCGCTTCACCGCTGCAGCGAGCCGCGCGTAGCGCTCGCGGGTAACGCGGCCCGCGGGCGTCGTCGGGCGGATGCCGGCTTCGAACAGGGCTTCGGCGGCGTAGATGTTGCCGACGCCGACGACCACCGCTTGGTCCATCAGGAACACCTTCACCGACGCTTTCTTGCCGCGTGAGGCCGCGTACAGCGTGTCGCCACTGAACGCCGCCGACAGCGGCTCGGGCCCGAGGCCGGCGAGCAGCGGATGCGTTTCGCCAAGGCCCTGCCAGAGCAGGCTGCCGAAGCGCCGCGGGTCGGTGAAACGAAGCACGCGGCCGTCGTCGAGCGAAACATCGACGTGGTCGTGCGCGCCCACCGGCGTCGATGCCGGCAGCACACGCATCACGCCGCTCATGCCGAGGTGCCACAGCGCGCTGCCGGCACGCGTGTGCGTCAGCAGGTACTTCGCGCGCCGCTCGATGCCCTCGATGCGCTGGCCCGGCAGGCGCTCGCGCACCGCCGCGGGAATCGGCCAGCGCAGATCCGGGCGACGCAGCGTAACGGTGGTCACGCGTCGACCTTCCAGATGGGGCACAAGTCCGCGCCGCGTGGTCTCGACTTCGGGCAGTTCGGGCATCGTCCGGCGCGTCGTGAAAGGTTGTCGCAGTGTAGGGCCGCGCCGCGCGCTCGCATTGCGGTGCCCCCGAGCCGGCCTTACGCTCGCCGCTCTCCCCCGGGGTCCCCATGGACACGCCAGCCGACGACAGCCAGCGACGGATCGTCCAGAACGCGTCGCGCATGCGTCTGCTGGCGCTATGGCTCGGCTTGCCCGCGGTGGCCGTGGTGCTGCACGAGCTCAAGGCGCCCGCGATCATGTGGGCGCTGGCGGCGGCGAACGTCCTGGTCTGGCCGTGGGTGGCGCGCCGGCTGGCGCTGACGCACGGGCAGCCCGTCGCGATGGAGCGGCGCAACCTGCACGTCGACGCGCTGATGGGTGGCGTCTGGGTGGCCCTGATGCAGTTCAGCGTGGTGCCATCCGCGGTGCTCGCCGCGATGCTGCTGATGGACCGCCTCGCCTTCGGCGGACCGAAGCTGATGCTCCGCTGCCTCGCCGTGTTCGCTTCGGGCGCGCTGGCGCTGGGGGCCCTCAACGGCTTCGCGTTCTCGCCGCAGACCTCGATGGCGGCAACGCTCGCGAGCCTGCCGCTGCTGCTGGTCTATCCCGCGGCGATCGCGTTCGCGACGTACCGCCTTTCCGAGGCGGTGGGCGGCCAGCGCGAGGCGCTGGAGGCGCTCAGCCGAACCGATCCGCTGACCGGCCTCGCCAACCATCGCGCGCTGATGGCGGCCGTCGAGCACGAGTTCCGGCGCTTCCGGCGCAGCGGCCACCGCTCCAGCGTGATGCTGGTCGACGTCGACCGCTTCCGCCTGCTGAACGACCTGCACGGCCACGCGGCCGGCGATGCGGCCCTCAAGACGGTCGGCGAGGCGCTGCGCTCGAACCTGCGCGACACCGACACTTCGGCGCGGATCGCCGGCGACCGCTTCGGCGTGATGCTGGCGGACGCGAGTGGCAGCAGCGTCGGCGAACTCGCCGAGCGCCTGCGGCAGAAACTCGCCGCGCGGCTGGCGGGAAGCGCCGGCACCGCGCCGGTGACGGTGAGCATCGGCTTCGCAACGGTCGATGCCGGCATGCGCGAATCCGCGCAGTGGCTCGCCGCCGCCGCCGAGGCCCTGCAAGCGGCAAAGGCCGCGGGGCGCAACCGCTGCGCCTCGAGCTCCGCGTACGGCGGCGCGGGCCCGTGATCGTGGGCGTGCGTCGCCTCGGCGCCACGCTCCTCGCCGCGCTGCCCGCCGCTTGCGCGTGGGCCACTGGCCCGTCCGCGGCCCAGCTCGATGCCGTGCAGTCGCTGCGCTTCAGCGACCCGCCTTCCTTCGTGGCCGCGGTGCGCACGCTGGAAGACGCGACGCCGCCGGCCGACGTCGCGCTCCGCGACCAGCTCCGCTACCTCGGCGCGCAGGCCTTGGCGCTCGAATCGCGCCACGCCGACGCGCTGCACGCCGCGACCACGCTCGCCGAATCGGCTCGATCGCCGGAGCTGCGGCTTCGCGCCGCCGCGCTGGCGGTGAACGTGCAGGCCGCCAGCCGCGATTTCCTCGACGGGCAGCGGCGCCTGCTGGCGCTGCTGGAGGCCGCCGAACCGCTGCCGGACAGCGCGGCGCGACGCCACGTCGACCTCGTCGCGGCGGTGTTCTACAACCAGCTCGGACAGTCCGCGCTTGCGCGCCGCCACGCCGGCCGCGTGCTGGCCGGCGCCGCCGAGCCCACCGAGCGCTGCACCGCCACCCTGCTCGTGCTCGAGGGGGCAGTCGCGCGTGAGCCGGAGCGGCTGGACGACGCCCGCTTCGCCGACGCGCTCGCGCAGTGCAGCGCCGCGGGCAGCGCGCTTTCCACCGGTTACCTCGACGTGCTCCGCGCGCGCTGGTGGACGGCGCAAGGCGATGCCGCGCGCGCCGCGCGACAGCTCCGCGAGCGCCTGCCGGCGATCACCGCCACCGCCTATGCGCCGCTGCGTGCGGAAGCCCACGCGCAGCTCGCCGAGAGCCTGCAGCGCGCCGGGCAGCTCGACGCCGCCGGGCCGCAGACCGACGCCGCGCTGGCGCTCACCGCGAGCCTGCCGAGCGGGCTGACGCTGCTGATGGCGCGACGCACGCGCTACGAGATCGCGCGGGCGCGCGGCGACGCGGCGGGCGCGCTGCGCGAGCTGCAGGCGGTGATGACGGCCGAGCGCGCCTACGGCGAGGAAGTGCGACGGCTGCAGCTGGCCTTCGAGTCCGGACGCCGCGAAACGATGGCGCGCCAGCAGTCGCTCGCCCTGCTGGAACAGCGCAACGCGGCGCTGCGCCTCGAAGCCGAGCGCAGCGAGCGGATGCGGACGCTGGTGCTGCTGCTGCTCGCGCCCGTCGCGCTGGGCGTGATCGGCCTGCTCGGCTGGGCTTGGCAGTCGCGACGCGAACGCCATCGTCATCGTCGGCTGACCGAAGTCGATCCGTTGACCGCGCTGTGGACGCGGCCGCACTTCACCGAGCGCGCCGGCGAAACGCTGGCCCTCGCCGCGCGGGTGGCGCAGCCGGTGGCGCTGGTGCTCGTCGACCTCGACCATTTCTCGCAGGTGAACGCGCGCCACGGCCACCTGTCGGGCGACCGCCTGCTGGCCGCGATCGGCCGGACGCTCGTCGAGCTGCAGGGGCCGCGCATGCATTTCGGCCGGCTCGGTGGCGAGGAGTTCGCCGTGCTGATCCCCGGCGCCGGGCTCGACGAGGGGCTGGCCTTCGCCGAGCGCTGCCGCGCGGCCATCGCCACCACGCGCGCGCTGGCCCTCGACGGCACGACCGCCATGAGCCTGACGGCGAGCTTCGGCGTGGTGTCGACCACGGCCGCCGGCTACCGGCTGCGCGACCTGCTCGCCAACGCCGACCAGGCCCTGTATCGCGCGAAGGGCGCCGGACGCAATCGCGTCGCCGCCGCGGTGGTGATCGCGGCCGACGATTCGGTGGCGTCGGCATGAGCGGTCGGCGCGCCATCGCTGCAGGCGTCGCCGTATCGATCGCGATGCTGGCCGCGAACGCGGTCGCAAGCCCGCCGACGCGCTATGCGCAGGGGCCGGGCGAACTGCTGCAGCGGTTCGACACCGACGGCGACGGCCGCGTCACCGAAGCCGAGTACGTCGCCTACCTGTCGCTGGGCTTCCGCGCCCGCGACGCCGACGGCAACGGCGTTCTCGAAGGGAGCGAGCTTCCGCCGAACGCCAAGCCCATCACCCGCACCGACAGCGACGCGCGTCTGCGCCGCCAGTTCGCGCGCCAGGACACCAACGGCGACGGCGCGCTCGACGCCCGCGAGCTGCTCGCGCCGCCGCGCGGCTGAGCGGCTGAGTGGCGGCCAAGCAGGCCGCTGAATCGCGAACCGATACGCGAGCGTCCGCAGTAACCGGCGCCGCGCAGACCGCGTACCCGGGGCATTCCCGCCCGGATGCCGTCCCATGAACCGCTTCACCTCGCTCTTCCGCGCGCCGCTGCTGATGCTGGCCCTCGGCCTCGCGGCCGGCATGGCCGCGGGCGGCGGCGCGATGCTGGTCGCCTTTCCCTTTCTGTTCCCGCCGCAGGTCGCGGCCGACGCCGCGCCGGACGCGCCGGCCGTTCGCGCGGGCCGCTTCGTCGTCGACGCGCCCTCGCGCGACCGCTGGCACTGGGCCGACGGCGGCGTCTCCCTGCACCGCGACGCCGAGGGCTGGGTGCTTCGCCTCGACGAGGATTTCCGCACCGGCCCGGGCCCGGATTTCCACGTCTACCTCAACGCCGCGGGCACCGGCACCGAGGCCGCCTTCCTCGCCGACAAGGAGCGTCGACTCGTCGCGCGGCTGCGCGCTTTCGAAGGCGGGCAGAACTACCGCCTGCCGAACGGCTTCGCGCCCGACGACCTGCACGCCGTGACGATCTGGTGCGAGCAGTTCGGCGAGTACATCGGCCATGCCGAACTCGCGCCGATCGAGCGCGTGGCGGCGCGCTGAGCCGGTCTGAGCGCCGGGCGATTGTCGCGACGGCCGTGACGATCCGTTGCGGCGCAGGCGCTGCCTTGCACAGGTCCCCGAGCGGAAGATGCGCGCCATCGCCGGCATCGTCCGGCTCGCGCATCAAGGAGACCGCCATGATCACCCCCCGCCCCGGCCACGAGCGCGGCCGCGCCTCGCACGGCTGGCTGCACAGCTTCCACAGCTTCTCGTTCGCCGACTACTTCGACCCGAAGCACGTGCAGTTCGGACCGCTGCGCGTTATCAACGAAGACCGCATCGCCGCCGGCACCGGCTTCGGCAAGCACGGCCACCGCGACATGGAGATCGTCAGCTACGTGCTCGACGGCGCGCTGGCGCACGAGGACTCGATGGGCAACCGCGCCAGCATCGTGCCCGGCGAAGTGCAGCGCATGAGTGCCGGCACCGGCGTGCTGCACTCGGAGTTCAACCACAACCCGAGTGGCGAAACGCACTTCCTGCAGATCTGGATCATCCCGGACAAAGCCGGCATCGCGCCGGGCTACGAGCAGAAGATGTTCACGCCGGAGGAAAAGCGCGGCCGCCTGCGCCTGGTGCTGAGCAAAGACGGTGCGGACGGCTCGGTGCGCATCCAGCAGGACGCGCGGATGTACGCCGGCCTGTTCGACGGCGACGAGCGCGCCACGCTGCCGCTGGCCGAGGGCCGCCTCGGCTACGTGCACCTCGCGCGCGGCACCGCGACGATCAACGACCGCGTGCTGCGCGCCGGCGATGCGCTGATGTTCGAGAACGAAGCGGCGGTCGAGATCGAAGCCGGCGACGGTGCCGAGGTGCTGGTGTTCGACCTGCCGCGCGGCTGAGCGCCGAATCGCGGGCCGGTATCCGATGATGGGGCTGGCCCGCCCCACGATCCTCTCCGCGACGATCCCGGCGGTCCGCTCGAAGGCGACCGGCTTCGCCGGGCCTGCCCGCCGCAGCGCATCCGGCGGGCTTGAACAGCTCGCCAGACCGAGGCCTCTCGGATTCAGCGGCTCAAGCGTTCCGCAGGCGCCGCCCTTCGCGTCCGCGGGGTCGCTGCGTCGCGCCGCACGAGGCGCCGCCCGGCACACTCGCGGCATGCCCTCGTCCGCACCTCCCGCGACATCGCTGTCCGCGCCGCCCTACGCCCTGCGCCCGTTCGCGGCGTCCCACCTTGCGCTCTACGTGGCGCTGTTCACCGACGCCGAAGTGATGCGTTCCGTCGGCGGGCCGATGGCCCGCGAGCGCGCCGAACGCGCCGCGTCCGCCGCGCTGCGTCACCAGCACGACGCGCAGGGCCGGTTCCGGCATTGGGTGATCGCGCACCCCGAGGGCGCGGCCGGGTTGCTCGGCCTGGCGCTGCGCGGCGAAGCCTGGCACGACGGCGACGCCGAACTCGGCGTGCTGCTGTGGCCGGCGTGGCAGGCCCGCGGGGCCGCGACTGCGACGATCCGCGCGGTGCGACCGTGGGCCTTCGACGTCGCCGGGCTTTCCGCGCTGGTCTGCCACCACGCCATCGGCCACGCCGGCGCCGCGGCGCTGATGCGTCGGGTCGGCTTCGAAGCGTGCGCGGCGCGCGCCGACGTCGTGCAAGCGAGCGGCTGGGAATGCCGGAACCCCGCCCGCGCTGCAGCGCAGCGCGACGGGCGCGACGCCCTCGATTAGCCTCGCGGCCTTGCCGTCGCGCCGACGCCGAGGATCGCCATGCCCGCCGACGCCCAACGCCCGCCCGCCCGCGGCCAGCTCGCCTGCGTCGGTCTCGGCATGATGCTGGGCGCGCACCTGACGCCGCGCGCCCGCGGCTGGATCGAGGCCGCCGACGTGGTTTTTGTCGCCGCCAGCGACGCGCTGGTCGAACAGTGGGTGGCGACCCTCAACGCGCGCACGGTCAGCCTGCAGGGCTTCTACGCCGAAGGAAAACCGCGCCAGCACACCTACCGGGAGATGGCCGAGGCGATGCTCCGCGACGTGCGCGCCGGCCGACGCGTGGTTGGTGCCTTCTACGGCCATCCGGGGGTGTTCGCGCAGGTGCCGCACGCGGCGATCGCGCAGGCGCGCGCCGAGGGCTTCGAGGCGGTGATGGAGGCAGGCATTTCCGCCGAGGACTGCCTGTACGCCGACCTTGGCATCGACCCCGGGCGCGTCGGCTGCGCGCACTACGAAGCGAGCCAACTGCTGTTCTACCGCCGCGTCATCGACACCAGCGCGTGGCTGGTGCTGTGGCAGATCGGGCTGGCCGGCGACCGCACCTACGCCGTGCGCGCCAGCACCGTCGAGCAGCGCCAGCGGCTGGTGGATCGCCTGCGGCGCGACTACCCCGGCGAGCATGCGGTGATCGTCTACGAAGCCGCCACCTTGCCCATCGCCGCACCGCGTATCGAAATGCTGCCGCTGCGCGACCTCGCTCACGCCGCGCTGCACATGCACAGCACCCTCGTCGTGCCGCCGGCGCGGCCGCTGGAGTACGAGCCCGAACACGAGCACGCGCCCGGCAACCGCGCTAGCATCGCCGGCACCTACCCGGCAACGGACGCCCGCGCCCTGCCATGACCGCTCCGCTGATCGCCTTCCTCGACGCCTTGGGCCGCATGCCGCCGGCGTCCGACCTCGATACCCGCATCGCCGCGCTCGACGTCGATGCGCCCACCCGCGCCGCGCTGGTCGGCCGCGATGCCGGCGCGCTGGCGCGCGCGTTCGGGGGCTCCAGTGCGCTGTGGTGCCTGATCGCCGCGCCCGATGACGAGCCAAGGCCCCAGGACGACGCACCCGGCGACGAGCCCGCGCGCCAGCCCGACGAGCGGCCCGGCCCGGATCCGGCCACCTGAGCCGTGCGCGCCCCGGCCGCCCTGCTGCTGGCTGCGGCGCTCCTCGCGAGTGCCGCCTCGCTGCGGGCCGAGGCGCCGGCGGGCGACGGCACCGACGCCGCCCTGCAGCGCGACATGGAGCGCCTGTACGCGCTGCGCACGGTCGATCCGCAGGCCTTCGTGGCACAGACGCGCTCGCTGGAAGCGCAGCCGGCACCGTCGAACGTGGCGCAGCGCGAGTTGCTGCAGTTCCTGACGGCCAATCGTGCCGCGCTCGAGGGTCGCTTCGGCGATGCCGTCGCACGGGCCAAGCCGCTGGCCGAGTCGGCCGAAGACCCGGCACTGCGCCTGCGCGCGGGCAGCTTCGTCGTCAACATGCGGGCCGGCACGCGCGAATTCGAAGCGGGGCTCCGCGAGCTGGCCCGCCTTCTGGACGCCCATCCTGACGCCGACGGCCCGCTGGCCGAGGACGTGCGCACGCTGTGGGTGACTGCGGCCATCCTTCATGCCGAACTCGACAAGCCGGCGCTGTCGGCCTGGTACGCGCAACGCGTTCTGGACAGCGGCCCGACGCCGCGCCAAGCCTGCCAAGCCAGGCACTTGGTCGTCAGGGCGCGGCAGGCGGAGCGGGATGCCTCGCTGTCGCCGGCGGATTTCGATGCCGCGGATCGTGTTTGTGTCGAGGCCGGTGAAGGGACGGTCACGCCGGGATTTCTGGCGCTCTCGCACGCTCGCTTCCTCCGCGACCGCCAGCGCCTCGACGACGCGCTGGCGCTGCTGGAAGGGCGCCTCGGCGCGATCGAGAGGGCGCGCTACCCGCGCCTCGTGGCCGAGGCCTACGCGCTGGACGCCGAGCTGCTGCTGGCCGCCGAGCGCATCGACGATGCCGAGCGGCGGGCGCGGCGCGCCATCGATGTCGCCAAGGACGCGCCGACCAGCCTGCCGGTGGCGATGGCCGAGAAGGTGCTGTACGAAGTCGCCCGGCGCCGCGGCGCCACCTCGGCGGCGCTCGACCACCTGCAGCGCCACGTCGCCGCCAATCGCGCGCTAGCCGAGGAAAGCCGCATCAAGGAGCTGGCCTTCCGCACCGTGCAGCACGAAACCCTGCAGCGCGAACAGCAGCTCGCGCTGGCCGCGGAGCGCCATCGCGTGCTCGACCTGGAAGCGCGCGTCGCCCGCGCCGAATCCCGCAATGCGCTGGCGTTCGGCGGCCTGCTGCTGCTGACGCTGGGCGCCGCGGCCGCGTGGAGCTGGCGGCTGTGGCGCGAGGCGAGGCGCTTCAGGGCGCTGGCGCAGACCGATGCGCTCACCGGCTTCGCCACGCGCCAGCACTTCACGACCCTCGCCACCGCCGTGCTGGCCCGCGCCAAGGCCGATGACCGTCCGGTGATGCTCGTGGCCTTCGACCTCGACCACTTCAAGCGCGTCAACGACCGCCACGGCCATCTCGCCGGCGACGCCGTGCTGCGCGCCGTCAGCGAGGCGGTGCGCGCGCAGCCGGCCTCGTTGCCGCGCGTCATCGGCCGACTCGGCGGCGAGGAGTTCGCGGTGCTGATCGACGGCGCCAGTCCGCGGCTCGCCAGCGCGCACGCCGAGGCGCTGCGGCAGGCCATTGCCGGCGCCTGCGCGCGCACCGACGGCGGCGTCGCCATGGCGGTGACCGCCAGCTTCGGGGTGACCGGCACGCACGAGTGCGGCCACGACCTGCAGTGCCTGCTGGAGCGCAGCGACCGCGCGCTGTACCGGGCGAAGAACGCCGGTCGCGACCGCATCGTTGCGGCCGACCGCGCCGGGGCGCTCGAAGCCGCCTGAGCCCCGCGCCTGTTTCGATAGCCTCAATCAATCGAAACCAGTCAAACAATCCATTTCTCCCGGTCACAAAGCGGGCGTACGGTCACGTTCCGGCTGGGCCATCGGGGCCCGGCGCACTTCGGAGACAGCGACCATGGGTAATGAAGCGAAATGCCCCTTCTCGGGCGGGGCACGCACCCAAGCCATCACCGGCGCCTGGACCAATGCCGACTGGTGGCCCAACCAGTTGAACCTGGGCGTGCTGCACCAGCACCACCCGCGCAGCAATCCGCTCGGCGAGGCCTACGACTACCGCGCCGAATTCAAGACGCTCGACCTCGATGCGGTGGTCAAGGACCTGCACGACCTGATGACCGACTCGCAGCCGTGGTGGCCGGCCGACTACGGGCACTACGGCCCGTTCTTCATCCGCATGGCCTGGCACGCGGCGGGCACGTACCGCATCTCTGATGGCCGCGGCGGCGGCGGCACCGGCGACCAGCGCTTCGCGCCGCTGAACTCGTGGCCGGACAACGGCAACCTCGACAAGGCGCGCCGCCTGCTGTGGCCGATCAAGCAGAAGTACGGCCGCAAGCTGTCGTGGGCCGACCTGTTCATCCTGACCGGCAACGTCGCGCTCGAGTCGATGGGCTTCAAGACCTTCGGTTTCGGCGGCGGCCGCAGCGACATCTGGGAGCCGCAGGCCGACATCTACTGGGGCCCCGAGAAGGAGTGGCTGGGCGACACGCGCTACTCCGGCGAGCGCGAGCTGGCGAACCCGCTCGGCGCCGTGCAGATGGGCCTGATCTACGTGAACCCGGAAGGCCCGAACGGCAACCCCGACCCGCTGGCCTCCGCACGCGATATCCGCGACACCTTCGCGCGCATGGCGATGAACGACGAAGAGACCGTCGCGCTGGTCGCCGGCGGCCATACCTTCGGCAAGGCGCACGGCGCCGGCGACGCGTCGCTGGTGCAGTCGGAGCCGGAAGGCGCCGACATCGAGAGCCAGGGCTTCGGCTGGGCCAGCACCTACGAGAGCGGCATGGCGGGCCACACCATCACCAGCGGTATCGAAGGCGCGTGGACGCCGACGCCCACGACGTGGGACATGAGCTACTTCGAGACGCTGTTCGGCTTCGAGTGGGAGCTCACCAAGAGCCCGGCCGGCGCGCACCAGTGGCGCCCGAAGGATGGCGCCGGCCGCACCGTGCCGGACGCACACACGCCTGGCGTCTTCCACCAGCCGATGATGACCACCGCCGACATGGCGATGCGCATGGACCCGGCGTACGAGAAGGTCTCGCGCGACTTCATGGCGAACCCGCAGAAGTTCGCCGACGCCTTCGCCCGCGCGTGGTTCAAGCTGACGCATCGCGACATGGGCCCGCGCGTGCGCTACCTCGGCAAGCTGGTGCCCGAGGAAGTGCTGATCTGGCAGGACCCGGTGCCGGCCGTCGACCACCCGCTCGTCGATGCGAACGACGTCGCCGCGCTGAAGGCGAAGGTGCTCGCCAGCGGCCTCACCACGCAGCAGCTCGTCGCCACCGCGTGGGCCTCGGCGTCGACGTACCGCAACAGCGACAAGCGCGGCGGTGCCAACGGCGCGCGCATCCGCCTGGCGCCGCAGAAGGATTGGGAAGCCAACCAGCCCGCGCAGCTCGCCAAAGTGCTGGCCACGCTCGAAGGCATCCAGAAGGACTTCAACGCGAGTGCCGCCGCCGGCAAGAAAGTCTCGCTCGCCGACCTGATCGTGATCGCCGGCAACGCGGCCGTCGAAGCGGCGGCGAAGAAGGGCGGCGTCGACATCAGCGTGCCCTTCCACGCCGGCCGCACCGACGCCACCGACGCCATGACGGATGCCGACTCCTTCGCGCCGCTGGAGCCCAAGGTCGACGGCTTCCGCAACTATGTGCAGAAGGGCCACGAGGGCTCGGAAGCCGAGATGCTGGTCGACCGCGCCGCGCTGCTCGGCCTCTCCGCGCCGGAGATGACCGTGCTCGTCGGCGGCCTGCGCACGCTGGATGCGAACGTCGGCGGCGCGAAGCACGGCGTGTTCACCGATCGCCCGGGCACGCTGACGAACGACTTCTTCGTCAACCTGCTCGACATGCGCACGAAGTGGAAGCGCACCGACGCCAACCGCGACGTCCTCGAGGGCCGCGACCGCCAGAGCGGCGCGCTGAAGTGGACCGGCACGGTGAGCGACCTCGTGTTCGGCTCGAACTCGCAGCTGCGCGCGATCGCCGAGGTATACGCCGAGAAGGGCCACGAGCGGAAGTTCGTCGAGGACTTCGTCAAGGCCTGGACGAAGGTGATGGAGGCGGATCGGTTCGATCTGCGTTGAGTCATCGCTGCATCGATGCGGGGTGGGCTGGCGGGAGCCGGCTCACCCCGCTCGCATTTCGGGCGCGGTGGGTGTCGCGAAACGGAGATGTGCGGCGCCGTCGGGGTTGCGTGGACGGTTCGCGCTTCCGGCGCGGAGGAGCGAATAAGGCGCCCCAGCGCGATCTTGAGGCGCAAGCCCCCAAGGGGTCGCGCAGGGATGCGCGATCGGCTCAAGGGGCAGGATGCCCGCTTCGAGCCGACCGCCGGCACGCTGGCGACAACGGTAATGGGGCGGGCCAGCGACTCCGCGCCGGAAGTGCGAGCGGTCAATGCGTCATCGGCGGCACCGCTAAACTCCGCTGCACGCCCACACCGCGAGCCCGCCATGCCCATCCGCTCCTTCCGCGACAAGACGCCCGTGCTCGGCGAACGCTGCTACGTCGACGAAGGCGCGCACCTGATCGGCGATGTCGTGCTCGGCGACGACAGCTCGCTGTGGCCGGGAGTCATCGTGCGCGGTGATGTCAACTTCATCCGCATCGGCGCGCGCACCAATGTGCAGGACGGCACGATCATCCATGTCACGCACGAGGGCCCGTACACGCGGCCGGACGGCTTCCCGACTCTGATCGGCGCGGACGTCACCATCGGCCACGCGGCCTGCATCCACGCCTGCACCATCGAGGACGCCTGCCTCATCGGCATGAAGGCGCTGGTGCTCGATGGCGCGGTGGTGCGGAAGCACGGCTTCGTCGGCGCGGGCGCGGTGGTGCCGCCGGGCAAGGTGGTCGAGAGCGGCGAGCTGTGGCTCGGCAATCCGGCCAAGCCGGTGCGGCGCCTGAGCGACCGCGAGATCGAGCAGCTCTACTACTCCGCCAAGCACTACGTGCGGCTGAAGGACCAGTACCTCGGGCTGCCGAACGGCTGAACCGCGCGCCGACCCGCCCGCTCGCTCAGTCGGCGGTTCGCAGCGCGACATGCTTCGCGCGCAGCTCGGCGTAGACCGGATCGGTGTCGGGCGATTGCCCGTGCCAAAGGCGGAAGGCTTCGGCGGCCTGTTCGACCAGCATGCCGAGGCCATCGAGCGCATCGTCGCAGTGCTGCGAGCGTGCCCAGCTCAAGAAGGCGATCGCGGCCTCGCCGTAACTCAAGTCGACGGCGAGCGTGCGCGCGGTGGCGAGGCTCGACGGCAGGCTCATCACGTGCGCGCTGCGGCCGGCGGACGTGGCGTTGACGATCATGTCGAACACGCCGAGGTTCGGCAGGTCATCCCAGTAGCGCGTGTGCACGCGGCCCGGCTCGCCGAGGCGATCGCTGAGCGCATCGGCGCGATCCGCGCTGCGGTTGACGATCCACAGCGCGTCGATGCCGGCGTCGAGCAGCGCGGGCGCGACGCCGTGCGCCGCGCCGCCGGCGCCCAGCAGCAGCACCTTGCGGGCTCTGAGGTCGAGGCGATGACGCTCGGTGAGGTCATGCACGAGTCCGGCGCCGTCGGTGTTGTCGCCGTGCCAGCCGCCGCTGCCGCGGATCAGCGTGTTCACCGCGCCGCAGCGCCGCGCGCGCTCCGAGAGCGTGTCGCACAGCGCGCGCGCGGCTTCCTTGTGCGGCAGCGTCACGTTGAGGCCGGCACCGCCCGCGTCGGCGAACGCCGCAGCGGCCGCTTCGAAGCCCTCGGGGGCGACGTCGATCAATCCGTACTCGAGGGCGATGCCGCACTGCGCGCCGAAGGCCGCGTGGATGCGCGGCGACAGCGAGTGCGACACGGGATGGCCGATCAGGGCGTAGCGACCGCTCATGGCGCGTCTCCTCGGAGGGGCTGCGATGGTGTCGACGGTGGACGATCAGCCTGCGCGCAGCCAGCGCGCGGCGTCCAGCGCGAAATACGTGAGGATGGCATCGGCACCGGCGCGCTTGATCGACAGCAGCGCTTCCAGTGCGCAGGCACGTTCGTCGAGCCAGCCGTTCTGCGCGGCGGCTTTCAGCATCGCGTATTCGCCGCTCACCTGGTAGACGAAGGTCGGCGCGCCGTACGCATCTTTGATGCGCCGCACGATGTCGAGATACGGCAGGCCCGGTTTCACCATCACCATGTCGGCGCCTTCGTCGAGGTCGAGCCCGACTTCGCGAACGGCCTCGTCGCTGTTGGCGGGGTCCATCTGGTAAGTGAACTTGTTGCCTTTGCCGAGGCTGCCGGCGCTGCCCACCGCGTCGCGGAACGGCCCATAGAAGCTGCTGGCGTACTTCGCGGAGTAGGCGAGGATGCGGGTGTGCACGAAACCCGATGCTTCCAGCGCGTCGCGGATGGCGCCGATGCGGCCGTCCATCATGTCGCTGGGCGCGACGACGTCGGCACCGGCTTCGGCGTGGCTCAGCGCCTGCTTCACCAGCGCGTCGACGGTGGCGTCGTTGACGACGTAGCCCGAGTCGTCGATCAGGCCGTCCTGCCCATGCGTGGTGAACGGGTCGAGCGCGACGTCGGTGATGACGCCGAGCTGCGGGAAGGCCTGTTTCAAGGCGCGCACGGCGCGCTGTGCAAGGCCCTGCGGATTCCAGGCTTCGGCGGCGTCGAGGCTCTTGGCTTCCGGCGGCGTGACCGGGAACAGCGCGAGCGCCGGAATGCCGAGCGCCACCGCTTCAGCGGCGACCTTCAGCAGCTCGTCGATCGACACGCGCTCGACGCCGGGCATCGAGGCGACGGCCTCGCGACCCGCGCGCTCGTGGACGAAGACCGGAAGGATCAGGTCGTCGGGCGTGAGGTGGTTCTCGCGGACGAGCCGGCGTGAAAAGTCGTCACGGCGCAGCCGGCGCGGGCGTTGGCGGAGGGCGGTCATGCGGCAGCGAAACCCGGAGGAACGAGGCGCAAAGGATACGCCGCCGCTGCGCACGCGCCGTGCATCCGGCGACCCGCCGCCCTGCCCCGGGGCACGTACACTCGGGTCGATGAGCTCGCCACCCCCCGCCCCCCACAGGATCGCGCCCGGCGCCGCGACCGAGCCCAACGAGCGGCTCGCGGGCGCACAGCGGCTGCACGAGGCCCTGTTCGCGATCTCCGAGATCGCCAGCTCGGCGAAACCCATGCCCGACGTGCTGGCGGCGCTGCATCGCATCGTCGGCACCCTGATGTACGCCGAGAACTTCTTCATCGCGCTGTGGGACGCCGGGCGTCGCACCCTGCGCTTCGTGTACTTCGCCGACAGCGAGGACCTGGTCGGCGCCGATCCGGACGTCGAAATCCATGCCGACGACCTGCGCGGCAGCCTCACGCTGCAGGTCATCGAGCACGGCCGCGCGCTGCGCGGCCCGTCCGAACTGCTGGCCGCCAGCCTTGGCATCGACGCCGACGCCCAAGGCCCGGAAAGCGACGACTGGCTCGGCGTGCCGATGAGCAGCGACGGCGTCGTCGTGGGCGCCGTGGTGGTGCAGAGCTATCGGCGCGAGCACACCTACAGCGCCGAGGACGCGCAGCTGCTCGCCTACGTCGCCGAGCACATCGCGGCAGCGCTGGCGCGCCGGCAGTCCACGCTCGAACTGGAGCGCCGCGTCCGCCAGCGCACCGAGGCACTGGAAGCGGAGGTCGCCGAGCGCGAGCGCGCCGAGCGCCTGCAGAGCGCGCTGTACCGGATCACCGCGCTGGCGAGCCGGCACGAGTCGGACGACGACGCGCGCTTCTACGCCGACATCCACGCCATCGTCGGGGAGCTGATCGACGCGCGGAACTTCTACATCGCGCTGTGGGACGAGGCGAACGACGAGATCTCGTTTCCGTACTCCGTCGACGAGCGCAACCCGGTGCGCGCCGCGCGCCGCGCCGGCCACGGACTGACCGAGTACGTCATCCACCACGGCGAGCCGCTGCTGGCCACCGACCACGTCACCCGCGGACTGCACGCGGCAGGCGCCATCGCGCGCAGCGGCGATCCCGCCGTGTGGTGGCTCGGCGTGCCGATGAAGGTGGAGGACCAACCCGTCGGCGTTATCGCCGTGCAGAGCTATCGCACCGACGTGACGTACACGCCGCGCGATCTCGAGCTGCTGGACTTCGTCGGCACCCACATCGCCGCCGCGATCGGGCGTCGGCGCGCCGGCGTGGCGCTGCGCCAGGCCTACCTCGACCTCGAGCACCGCGTCGCCGAACGCACCCGCGAGCTGGGCCTCGCCAACGAGACGCTGCGCCAGCAGATCAGCGCGCGCGAAGGGGTGGAGCGGCAGCTCAAGCACCAGGCGCTGCACGACAGCCTGACCGGCCTTCCGAACCGCCAGTACCTGCTCGACCGGCTGGCCGCGGCGCTGTCGCAGTCACGTGCGCAGCCCGACCGCGTCTTCGGCGTGCTGTTCCTCGACCTCGACCGCTTCAAGGTCATCAACGATTCCGAAGGCCATCTGGTCGGCGACGCGCTGCTGCGCGAAGCGGCGCGGCGCATCGCCGACTGCGTGCGCAGCCCGGACACGCTGGCGCGGCTCGGGGGCGACGAATTCGCCGTGCTGCTCGAACGCATCCGCGGCGTCGAGGACGCCGTGCAGGTGGCCGAACGCATCATGCAGGTGCTCGACCAGCCGTTCCTCGTCGAGAGCCGCGAGCTGCACAGCTCGGCCAGCGTCGGCATCGCCATCGCGCAGCCGCACTACGCCTCGGCGGAGGAGATCCTGCGCGACGCCGACGCGGCGATGTACCGCGCCAAGTCCGACGGCCGCAAGCGCTACGCGCTGTTCGACGAGAACCTGCGGCACTTCGCGCAGCAGCGGCTCGAGCTCGAGCGCGAGATGCGGCACGGCATGGCGCGCGACGAGTTCGAGCCTTACTACCAGCCGATCGTCGATCTCGCGGGCGCCACGGTGCTCGGCTACGAAGCGCTGCTGCGCTGGCACCGGCCGGACGGCTCGGTGCGTGCGCCCGGCGCCTTCCTGGGTCTCGCCGAGGAAACCGGGATGATCGAGGAGATCGACTGGCGCCTGTATGCCCGGGCGCTCACCGACCTGCGATCGCTCGCGCCCGACGACGCCTACGTGTCGCTGAACCTCTCGCCGCGGCATCTGCTCGCGCCGGATTTCGCCGAGCGCTTCCTCGCGCTGGTGCGCGACCAGCACGCCGAGCCGTCGCGCGTCTGCGTCGAGGTGACCGAAGGCGCGCTGATCGACCGCAAGGACCTCGCCCGCGCCGCGCTCGAGGCCCTGAACCGTGCCGGCGTGCGCGTGATGCTCGACGACTTCGGCACCGGCTATTCGGCGCTGTCCTACCTGCAGCATTTCCCGCTGCACGGGCTGAAGATCGACCGCAGCTTCGCCGCTGCGCTCGACGGCAGCGGCGATCCTCGCGGCGGCTCGCGGCCGATCGTGCGGGCCATCGTGGCGATGGCGGCATCGCTCGAACTCGAGGTCGTCAGCGAAGGCATCGAAACCGAGGGCCAGCGCGACGCGCTGCGCGCCCTCGGCGTGCGGCGCGGCCAGGGCTATCGCTTCGGGCATCCGGCGCCGCTGCGGCACTGGGTAGAGCTTGGGGCGTCGTCCGCGGTTCGGTAGTGCAACTGCGTGTTGGAGAGCCTGCCTCGCGTGACGGCATGCCGCTATGGGTGAGCGCATTGCGACGTCGCCGCGCATCACGGCGCTCTTCGTTCACGGTGCGGAGCACGACGTCTCAGCCCCGCCGCACCTCCACCAGATGCCGCTCGCCGTCCAGTCCGGGCACGTGCAGGCGGTGCACCGCGGCGCCGATCCAGCCGGCCGGCAGTTCGGCGATTTCCTCGGCCGGGTGCACGCCCTTCATCGCCAGCAGCCGGCCGTCCGCCGCAAGCAGATGCCCGCCAACGGCGACGATGCCGGCGAGGCGATCTAGGGCGCGTGCGGTGATCGCTTCGAAGGCACCGGGTTCGGCGACGGATTCCGCGCGTGACTCGAGCACGCGGACGCGCGGCGCGAGCCCGAGCTGGCGCGCGCATTCGCGCAGGAAACGCGCCTTCTTGCCGTTGCTTTCCACCAGCGCCACGGCCAGGCCCGGCGTGGCGAGCGCCAGCGGAATGCCGGGCAGCCCCGGGCCGGTGCCGAGATCGGCGAGCGTGGCGATGCCGCGCACGTGCGGCGCCATCGCCAGCGAATCGAACAGATGCTTCACCAGCATCTCGTTCGGCTCGCGGATGGCGGTGAGGTTGTAGGTGGCGTTCCAGCGCAGCAGCAGCGCGAGGTAGGCGAGCAGCGCGCCGCCCAGCGTGCCGTCGTCGCCGGCAACGGCCGCGCTGCGTTCGACCGGCAGCGCCGGATCGAGGCCCAGCGCAGCCAGTCCGCGAGCGAGCGCGGGGCGAAGGGTTTGCACGTCGAAGGCGGGCATCGATGCGGACGTCATGGCGCCATTCTCGCCGATCGCCAACGTCAATCGAGGTCAGCGCGCGACGGGACGCGACGGCGCTCACGTTCCGTACGACCCGGTCTCGGGCACGGTCGGGCTCCCCCCGATCGCGAGACGCCCCATGGCCGAAGTCCTGCTCACTGGCGCCACCGGTTTCGTTGGCCAGCATCTGCTGCGCGAGCTCGTGCTGGCCGGGCACCGCGTGCGCGGCGTGTCGCGCTCCGATGCCGGCGATGCGGCGATCCGCGCGCTGGGCGGCGAGCCGGTGCGTGCGACGCTCGGCGAGGAATCGCCGGGCGAATGGGCGCTGCTGCAGTCTGCGATCGCGGGCTGCGAGGCCGTGTTCCACACCGCGGCCGACACCACGCAGTGGCGGCCGCACAACCCGATCCAGACCAAGACCAACGTGCGCGGCGCGGAGCTGCTGCTGCGCGCGGCGGAGGAGGCCGGGGTCAGGCGCTTCCTGCACACCAGCTCGGTGTCGGCCTACTCGCACCTGGTGCACGGCGTGCTGCGCGAGGACGTGGCGCAGCGCGGTGGCGAGAGCTGGGTGAACTACGAGCGCACGAAGTACCTCGCGGAAACCGCGGTGCGCGGCGCGCACGTGCCGTGGGTGGTCTTCCAGCCCTCGCACATCCTCGGCCCCGGCGACACCCGCAACTGGGCCCGGCTGATCCTGCTGGTCGACCAGGGCAAGCTGCCGGGCGCGCCGCCCGGCTCGGGCGCCTTCGCCGACGTGCGCGAGATCGCCAAAGCGCAGGTCCGGGCCTTCGAGGCCGGCCTCGAGGGCGAGACCTTCCTGCTCGGCGGCGCCCACGCGCGCTTCGTGGAACTGATCGGCATGATCGGCGAGCGTCTCGGCCGCAAGGTGCCGACGCGCGCCACGCCGGCCTGGGTGCTGAAATCGGTCGCTTTCGCCAGCGACGCCGTCTCGCGGGTGACAGGAAAGATGCCGGACATCACGCCGGAGGCGGCGGTGTTCCCCTGCCATGACCTCGACGTCGACTCGTCGAAGGCCATCGCCCGGCTTGCATACCGGGAAACCCCGCTGCCCGAGCTGCTCGACGCCACCATCGCCAGCCTGCGGGCCGCCGCGCTGCTCCGCGGCGCGCGCTGAGGCCCTCGCGCCCGTCGCCGCGTGTGGCCTGCGGGCCGGACCGTCGCCCCGTAGCCCTGTGGCATCATCGGCGGCCTTGTCGGCCCCTCCGGGCCGGCGGCACGGAACCCGCCTCGCGCATGGCCCGCATCCTCGCAATCGCCAACCAGAAAGGCGGCGTCGGCAAGACGACCACGGCCGTCAACCTCGCCGCGGCGCTGGCCGCCACGCCGCGCCGCGTGCTGCTGGTCGACCTCGACCCGCAGGGCAACGCGACGATGGCCAGCGGCGTCGACAAGCGCGAGCTGGACGCTTCGATGTGCGAAGTGCTGTTCGGCGAAAGCGACGCGGCGAGCGCCATCGTCCGCACCGCCGAGGGCTACGACCTGCTGCCGACGAACATCGATCTCACGGCGGCGGAGATACGGCTGATGGACGAGCCGCAGCGCGAGCAGCGCCTGAAGAACGCGCTCGACACCGTGGGCTCGCGCTACGACTACGTGCTGATCGACTGCCCGCCCTCGCTGTCCTTGCTCACGTTGAACGCGCTGGCCGCCGCCGACGGCGTCATCGTGCCGATGCAGTGCGAGTACTTCGCGCTCGAAGGGCTCTCCGCGCTGGTCAACACCATCGACGCGCTCAGGCAGAAGCTCAACCCGCGCCTCGAGATCGCCGGCATCGTCCGCACCATGTACGACGTGCGCAACAACCTCGCCGGCGCGGTGTCGAACGAGCTCACCGCGCACTTCGGCGACAAGGTGTTCCGCTCGATCGTGCCGCGCAACGTGCGCCTCGCCGAAGCGCCGAGCCACGGCAAGAGCATCATCGGTTATGACCGTTCCTCACGGGGTGGCATCGCCTATCTGGGCCTCGCCGGCGAGATCGTCCGCGGTGAGAAGAAGCTGGCCAAGGAGGCCGCGCGATGAGCACGAAAGCACGCGGCCTCGGTCGCGGCCTCGACGCCCTGCTGGGCACCGGCAACAAGGGCGCCAAGGCCGAGGAGCCCGCGCCGGGCGACGTGCTGCGCACGCTGCCGCTGTCGCAGCTGCAGGCCGGTCGTTACCAGCCGCGCCAGCACTTCGATGGCGCGGCGCTCGACGAGCTCGCCGAGTCGATCAAGGCGCAGGGCGTGATCCAGCCCATCCTCGTGCGCGCAATCGGCAAGGACCGCTACGAGATCATCGCCGGCGAGCGCCGCTGGCGCGCCGCCGAGCGCGCGGGCCTCGCCGAAGTGCCGGTGGTGCTGCGCAAGGTCGACGATCGCGCCGTCATCGCGATGGCGCTGATCGAGAACATCCAGCGCGAAGACCTGAACCCGCTCGAGGAAGCGCAGGCCCTCGCGCGGCTGATCGACGAATTCGCATTGACGCACCAGCAGGCCGCCGCCGCCGTCGGCCGCTCGCGCGCGGCGGTGTCGAACCTGCTGCGCCTGCTCGAGCTGCCCGAGGCGATCCGCGCCATCGTCGATGCGCGAAAGCTCGAGATGGGCCACGCCCGCGCGCTGCTGACGCTCGCCCCGCAGGCGGCGGTGGCGCTGGCGCAGCAGGCCGCCGAGGAAGGCTGGAGCGTGCGCGAGGTCGAGCGCCGTGCCGCCGAGCTCGCCGCCGGGAAGCTGCCGACGTCGAAGCCGGCCAAGCCGATCGTCCAACGCGACGCCGACGTCGCCCAGCTCGAACGCGAGCTCGGCGAGCTGCTCGGCACCAAGGTGGAAGTGAAGTCGGGCCGCGGCGGCAAGGGCCAGCTGGTGCTGCACTACCACGGCCACGAGACGCTCGAAGGCTTGCTGGAACGGCTGCGCGGCCGCTGACCGCGCCGCGAACTGTGGCGTCGGTCACGTCTTCCCGGTGAGAGTAAAAACTCGGTGAAGGCCCCGGCGTAGGCTGTTTGGCGTCGTCGAGGAGCTTCGCGCCATGGCCCTGCCCACCCGCCCCGCCCCGTTCCGTTGTCTCGCCGCCGTCGCCTTGCTCGCCGGCTTCACCGCTGGCGCCGCCGCCGCGCCGCGCAACTTCAGCCCGGCGCTCGAGCGCGCGCTGGAAAACTCGCGCGACTACGTGCTGCCGGAATCGGTCGAGGCGAAGTCCGGTGCGAAATCGGTGACCGATGCCGGCTGCAACCCCTGCTGGGGCGAAGTGGCGCGCTACACCACCTTCTCGACGCCGCAGCTCACGTTCGACGTTCAGCGCTACGACGGCAAAGAGGTCGTCGTGCTGGTGCCGGTGGACCATCCGCGCAAGGACCGGGTGACGCCGGAGCGGATTCGCACGCTGGTCGACCGCCTCGACGTGCTGTACGCGTTCTACCGCGACCTGCTCGACTGGGCGCCACCGCGGACGCGCGACCCGCTCGGCAAGCAGATCTTCGCGATCCTGCCAGGCGACAACTACCCGTGGTATGGCCTCGCCATCCTCGGCGGCGACCGCTCCGAGTACGTCAACGACGTGTTGAGCGAGGGCGCACTCGACGACGACGTGCTCAGCAACGTCTGGGTGCATGAGCTCGCGCACAACTTCGACCCCATCCGGCGCTGGGACCACGGCCAGGACCCGGCGCACGACTGGACGACCTTCATGCAAGTGTGGGCCGCGCGCTCGCTGGCGCGAATGGACGACAACAACCGGTCGCGCTGGGACGCCGAGGAAGCGAACCAGACCACGCAACGCTGGGCCCGCTGGCAGGCCAACCCGACGCAGTACACGTGGGCACGCTGCGCGATCCAGAACCCGCGCCCGGAAGACTGCAAGGAAAACGTCAACACCATCATCGGCGTGCTGATGGCGACCGTCGCGCGCCATGTCGACTCTCCCACGACGATCCGCCAGTGGCTGGCCACGGTGCGCAACGACACCAGCCCGGAACCCGTGGGCGACGAGGCGCGCAGCGACTACATGCTTCGAACGCTGGCCGATGCCACGCGCAGCGACACGCGCTGCGTGGCCACGCACTTCCGCTTTCCCTCGGGTCCGGGCCTCGCCAGCGCCAGCCAGTACGCGACGCTGTTCCCGGGCTGCCTCGACAGCGACAGCGACGGTTTCAAGCGCTTCGACGACTGCGACGACGCCCGCGCGAACGTCCGCCCGGGCGGCACGGAAACCGCCGACGGTCGCGACAACGACTGCAACGGCGTCGTCGACGAAGGCCTGGTCAGCGAATCGACCACCGGTGACTTCGCGGACAGCGGCTTCAGCGGCACGCTGGTGGGCGCGATGCCGCTGGTGGCCGAAGGCACGCTGGCCACGTCGGCCGACCGCGATGCGATCACCTTCACCCCGGCGCTTCCGGTGTCGCGCGCGCGCGTCCGCCTGTGCGCCACCGGCGCCGACATGACGCTGAACGGCCTGACGCCGGGCGGCGAACTGTGGGGCCCGCTGGCGTCGGCGAGCGCGGGTACCTGCGCGACGATGGGCACCAACGACCGCAGCTATCGCGGCTTCCAGGTGAACCGCGCCGCGGCGGGCGGCAGCGCGAGCTGGCGCCTCGAGGTGTCGACCGTCAGCGAAGGCTGGCCGCGCCCGCGCGCGATCACGCTCACCGCCGACGGCAGCAACAGCGTGCGCGCCGCGGTCGAGGCCGCGCGCATCCCGGGCGGCGCGGCCGGCGTCGAGGTGCGCTGGACCGGCAGCGGCAGCGCCGTGCTGAAATCCGGCCCGCTGACGAGCGCCGACAGCCTCGTCGCGCCGACGCTTCCGGCCGCGTCGATGGATCGCGCGACCAGCGAGCGCCACCAGGTGCGCGCGCAGCTGTTCCGCAACGGCCTGCCCATCGAGGAGCCGAGCCGCCCATTCACCGTCGCCACCGAAGGCTTCGCGCTGAGTTCGGGCGTCACGGTGGCATCGGCGCTGCCCGCCGGCCGCAGCGAGGAGCGCTGGTACATCGACGTGCCCGCCAACGCGACGCGTCTGAGCATCGCGAGCATCAGCGCGCAGAACATCGACCTGCACGCAGCGCGCGTCGCGGCCGCGGTGCCGGCCACGGCGATCCCGTCGATCGACGCGGCGCCGGCGCGCAGCCTCGCGCAGGCCAGCGCCGTCACGGCATCGGGCAACGAGACGATCGTCGTCAACGCGCCCGCCGCGGGCCGCTGGTACCTGACGCCGACCAACAGCGCGGCGCAGGCGGCGAGCTACACCCTGCGCGCCACGGTGGAGGCGACGCCACCGGCGATCCGCCCCGGCGGCTACTTCAACCCGGGGCGCCCCGGCCACGGCCTGTTCGTGCATCCGGCCGGCGGCGAGTGGGCCGGCCTCTGGTACACCTACGACGCCGCCAACCAGCCCACCTGGTACTACCTGCAGGGCACGGCGCCGGGCGCGAACGGGCAGTGGAACGGCACGCTGTACCGCGCGCGCTGGGACGGTGCGGCCGCGCAGCTGCAGCCGGTCGGCAACGCGGTGCTCACCGCCGGGACGGAGAACGGCTTCAGCTTCAGCTACAACCTTGACGGCGTCGCCGGCAGCGAGGCCTTCCGGCCCTTCGGTCGCGGCTGCCCGAGCGTGGGCGGCGGCGCGGCGGTGGACGCCAGCCAGCACTACTTCGACCCCGCGCGGGCCGGCAGCGGCTACAGCGTGCAGCTGATGACGGCCCCGGCGGCGTACGAGTTCTATGCGGCCTTCATCTACGACAGCCGCGGCCATCCGCGCTTCCTGGTGGCGGAGCGCGGCGGCACCGGTGCCCGCGACGAAAGCGTGGCGCTGGAGCAGCTGCGCGGCTTCTGCCCGCAGTGCACGCATGCCGCGGTGACGCGCCAGCCGGCCGGGACCCTGCGCCGGGTGTACTCGAGCAGCGGCGTGCTCGAACGCATCGTGCTGGACGCGCGCTTCGGCGGCGGGCTCTCCGGCGCTTGGAACGTCACCGATACCGTGCGGATGCTCGACGACAGCCGCCGCGCGCAGGGCTGCACGCTGTGACGGCCCCGGCTGAATGCCGGGGCGGTGCGACTTGTCCACAGGCCCGGACGCTGGCATAGTGCGCGGCTCTCTGTGTCCGGCCGATGGCCGGACCGGGGTTCTCCGCCCCCACGCCCCCAGCGGCAGCGCCCGCAAGGGCACGGCCGCCAAGGCCGCGGGGCGGGCCGAAGCCACCCAGGCAATGGGCGGCACCCACGCAGCACCCAGGAGGGCCACATGGGCCGCAAGTGTCAGCTGACCGGCAAGAGCGTGATGTCGGGCAACAATGTCTCGCACGCGAACAACAAGACCCGCCGTACTTTCTCGGCGAACATCCACGAGCGTCGCTTCTGGGTTGCCAGCGAGAACCGCTGGGTCAAGCTCAAGATCTCGGCGAACGCCCTGCGCACGATCGACAAGAACGGCATCGACGCCGTGCTCGCCGAACTCCGCGCGTCCGGCGTCAAGGTTTAAGGGAGAACGATCATGGCTTCGAAGCGCGACAAGATCCGTCTGGTGTCGACGGCCGGTACCGGCCACTTCTACACCACCGACAAGAACAAGAAGACGATGACCGGCAAGTTCGAGATCAAGAAGTACGATCCGACGATCCGCAAGCACGTCGCCTACAAGGAAGCGAAGATCAAATAAGCCACCGGCTGATTGGTCCACTTCAAGCGCCATTTGGCAGTAAACGCCCCTCCCCCTAGGGGGAGGGGCTCGGCAAGCTCGCTTCATGAGAACGCGAATCCCGCCGACCCTGAAATGGCTACTCAGCACGCATGCTCGAGCTAGGGCGAACATCAAGAAGCTAGAAGCCAGAAGGTTGGAGCTGCAGAACGAGATCGGGGAGCTCGACGCTCATGTCGCCACCTTGCGGCTACAGATGTCCGACCTCGAGAGAGTCGGCACACTTTTCGACGCGCCGTTCGCGCTCGACGTTGCGCCCGATCTCAACAGTTGCAACCCGATTGTTCCGCTGAAGCGCGGAAGGATGACCACCCTCATCAAGCGCTATCTGGCTCGCCGGTACCCGGAATGGACGAGCACGACAGAGCTGGCGGTCCACGTTTGGAACCACTGCAATGCAACTGCAGACTACCCGCCGAAGATTCGGCTGTTGGTCCGTTATCGACTGAAGGATCTCGCTAAAGCGGGTGACCTTGAGCGTCTGCACTCCACTCGGGGAAATCAGGAAGGCTTCTGGCGCTTGCAGAGGTCACGGGGATCAAACTGATCGCAGAGCACTTCCTTCTGACGACGGGTCTTCTGGTGCCATCCCCTCCACCACATCGAGTGCTTCACGAGACAGCAATCCGAAAGGAGGTGAAGGAACGATTTTCGCGCCGTCATTCTTCGGCAATCCTCGAGTCTCGCCGCCTGAGCCGCCAAGCTGGCGAGATGTTCGGGCCGCACGCCGTGGTGGGTTCTCTCCATCCGCCGGAGACGAGCGTTGTAGGACTCCGCTTGGTTCTGGTTGACGCCTGAGGCCGTGGCGTAGCATTCGGCGTGCGGAACCACTTCATGTTCGAAGTGCGCCTTGAGCGTTGAGAATCCGCTGCCTTCATCTGTGACGAGTAGAGAGCCTGGCGCAACCATCCGCACGACGATGGGTTCGATGTGCTGCGAGTTCTCCGTCAGTGCGACCCACGCGAAGGTGCGGACCGCGCCGGCGCCCTTGATGTTCGAGCGCTGTCGAAGACACATCACAGAGCGCCGACGCTTCTTCTTTTTGGCGTTTCGGCGCGAGATGCCGTGGTTCCGGGCCTTTTGCAGTCCGTTCAATCTGCCAGCAGCAACAACCGCTTGAATGGCAGCGGGCGTGGTCTTCTGCCTGACGCGGGATCTGCGTGGCTTGCCGCCGAAGTAGCCGCCGTCTGCCTCAACTACCCCGGACAGCGGTTCGCGGCTCATCGTTCGAGTCGCCACCTCTCGGAGCTTTTGCCAGAGGAGCCAGGCTGTGACCACTTTCACGCCGATATGAAAACTGAGTTCGATGGCTGACGTGCTGTTGGCGGTTCGCGTGAAGAACCAGGCAACTGCCAGCAACTTTCGCAATGGAAGCTTCGACGCGTGGAAGATAGTTCCACTCGTGATCGTGAACTCGTGATCGCAATCTCTACACCGCCAGCGCTGCCGCTTGGCCTTGAATCGATGAGACCGGAATACACCGCAGCGAGGGCACGCCTGTTCCGTCTCTGAGCCCCATCTTGCGCGGGCAAGCAGGCGGAACTGTTCCTTGGGCCCCATCGCGTACAACTCGTCGAGGCTCAGATCATGAGCCTCGGCTGACAAAAAAAAGTGCTGGGCCATGAATGACCTCTGCGCGTCTTCGCTTCTGTGCCGGCGCTGGGCCGACAGGCCGTTTTCTCAGCGCCAAGCGAAACCCTCCCCAGCGCCCTCACGGAGGGCGCTTGACACGGGTCAGGTGGAGTCGCACAGTGGTGTTGCAGGTTTCGCATCTGCACCCCACGAGGCCCAAGTACGCCCTGCCAGGCTGCTTGGGCCTTGTGCTTTCCAAGGCTCGGCACGCACGCGTTCGCTACGTCATTTGCGGGCCCTCCCTGCAGTGATCGAGTTCGAAGAGCGACCAGCGTCGCGGTCGGCGACGGCATGCGGTACGTGGTCGCTCGGTGGATCACGTAGGGCAAGCAACCAACGACCGACGTCCTCGGTCAAGGCGTAGTGCCCGCGTCGAGCGGGCAGTTGGAACACGCGAAAGCCAAGTTCGCCTGCGCGCGCCGACAGAGTCAGTCCACGCGCACTTCGGAATCCGCAGATTCGAACGAGGTCTTCCCCGCCGACGAGCGGGCCGTACTTCTCGAAGAGTCGATCAATCGTGTCTAGGGACATCCGACTTGGAGGCGCTTGTCGCTGCTTGATTGCGACCTTGATGGCACGTTGTGGCATGCCGCGCAAGTCTCTCGTGCGCGCCTCCTGCCGACTGCGAGCGAGACTGCTGGATTCCAAGAAGATGCGCCGGGGGGATTCCTCGGAGTGAGGACAGCCTTTTTGCCTAAGCTAGGTAGCGGGTTCGTCAAGCATGCTTTTGTGTGTGGAGGCGTCCGTACTTTCTCAGGTCGTACCTGACTTGTTAGGCGCTTCACTGAATTGCCGACTCGTACGAGAGGCATTCGCGACAGTGCGTGGCCGACGAAAGACGTCGGGGAAACGTTGTTCGCCCTGCCGGGGATTCTGATACTTACCATCGGGGGTACGGCCGAGCGGGCCGGCACAACTCGATCGAGGCGGTCACAGCGGCCTCACTGCGCCAGACTGCGCAAGAGGCAACTGATCCGCGCTGCCGCGAGGTCGTACCGCCCCGCATTCCCGCCTCCGGCGCAGCGAGGATGCGCTCGGATCTGGGCCTGCCGGCGTGGCAAGAGGAGAGCGTCGCCAAGGCTATCCGGAGCGTGGTGGCGGCGAACTCGTCTATCGCTCTCACCCAGAGAGCCGATGCCGTCGGACCTGGAAAGGGCGCATCGTCCGCCCTCAATCGGCGGAAGTGCGGACGATTGCGCGCCTCGCCTCGCCAGAGGAACCGGTAACTGCGATCCCACCGCGTCTCGCGAGATTGCAGGGCGGAAGCCAACGGAGAGGACCCAGCGCTTGGCCAGATCTCCGCCTCCCCACGGCAATGTGCGGCGTCCGTGACGTCCACCGCAGTTTCCAAGCAGACCTCTCAGGAGAAACTGCAGCACGCGCGGTAACCCGAAACTGCATCCATTGCTTGGTCGTTTGAAGCGGGCGAGCTACTATGGCCGCAGATGAGAATTTCCCCACCCTCCTCCAAGAACGGGCCGACTCGCGAGGGCGCATTGCTCTCGGCCGAGAACGTGCAGATTTCCTCCGTCGTCGTGCCTTGCTCTGCGCGCAAATGCTCCTCCTCAAGCACCAAGCTTGACGGCCGAGGGCTGCCCCGGGGGACGCAAGCCCGCCTCTCACGCCTCTGGAGCGACGCCCTTCGGGCGGACGACGCGCCGCAGTTTCGCGCTGATGCCCTTTATCAAGGGGGGGGCTTTCGGCGAGCCAAGGTGGCCGCAGAGTCGCTGAATTGCCCCTTGTACGTGGTCTCGGCCGGGCTTGGCCTACTGCGTTCAACGACCGAGGTCCCACCCTACGAATTGTCCCTCTCCCCAGGGGTGACCTCCTCGCTTCTAACTCGCATCGTTGGGCCGTTTGACCCGGTGGCCTGGTGGTCGGGTTTGATGGCTGGTCCTTACGCGACCAGTACCGGTGAACTGTCGCAAGGAACCGGACGCGTTCTGGTGGCAGTTACTCGGCCGTATGCGGGCCTCTTCACTGCAGCGTTCGCGTCGCTGCCTGAGGCGACGGTGGCGCGGATTCGGATCTTCGGCCCGGGGATCAAAACCGCCCTTCCGGGGCATCTTCAAGCACAAGTGATTGAACACCGCCGAGAGTTGGATGCGGTCATGCCTGGCCTGTGTCTGGATGCGGGCGTTCGTGGCATGGCGCACTTCGCATCGCTGTCAGATCTCGAAGCCTCGGGCAATGTGCAGACCGATCAAGAAGCGTTCGATCGATCATTGAGAAGGTACTCCGCGCCGACCGTCGTTCGCCGCCCGAAGCTCTCGGATCGTGATTTGAAGAAACACATTTCCGAAATGGTCAGCGGTGGGCTTTCTTCCACCGCCGCTCTCAAGCACCTGCGGACTGCTTTGGGTGTGGCCTGTGAAGCCAATCGCTTTCGCCGCATGTATGTGGAGGTTTCGACGTGACAACTCAGAACGACGTGCTCATTCGCGCGCTTCGATCCTTCCAGGCGGGCGTGCCGGTCTATACGTTCTTTCTGCCGGGCGCAAAGATCCTCGAGGTCGCGGACATCTGCCGATTATCGCGAACCCGAGATGGTCTGGAGGGCTTCCAGAGGGATGGCATCCAGAAGCACATCGCCGGCATGGTCGACTATCTCGACCGCGGCGATGTGCTTTTCCCGAATGCCATCCTTCTCGCACTCTCGCCTCGGGCGCGATTCACGAAATCGCGCGGCCCGACGCCCGAGGGGATGCTGACCGCTGGAGAGGCAGGGATGCTGCACATCCCCCGGGGAAGCGACGGCAGCAAATCCGCTTGGATCGTCGACGGGCAGCAACGTTCTTGCGCGCTCTCCCGCGCCGACGACCAGAGCTTGCCGGTGCCGATTGTCGCCTTCGTGTCGGCAGACGTGCAGGTTCATCGCGAGCAGTTCATCCTCGTCAACAAGGCAAGGCCACTGCCCAAGCGTCTGGTCGATGAGCTTCTGCCCGAGGTGGACGCGCATCGTTTGCCGGCCGACATGGCAATGCGGCAGATTCCGAGCGCTTTAGTTGAGCGACTGGATGCGGACCCGGCATCTCCGTTCTTCCACATCATCAAGCGCCCTACCACCAGCAAAGACCCTTACAGGGTCGTGACCGACTCGGCACTCGTGCGGGTGCTTCAGAGGCAGATCAATCAGCCACTCGGTGCATTGGCGTCGTTTCGATCGATCGATGGGGGAAGCACTGATCCTTCGAAGATGTATGACGTGGTCATCCATTTCTGGAATGCGGTCAAGTCTTCGTTTCCGGCAGCCTGGGGTCTGCCCCCCGAGCAAAGTCGCCTGATGCACAGCGCAGGAATTGAGGCACTGGGGTCGTTGATGGACCATCTGATGCCGCGTGCGCTACAGACCGCCGATCCTCAAGCACTCATTCGCCAGACGTTGGAGGCCATGGCCCCTTTGTGCGCCTGGACTGAGGGTCACTGGTCAGACATCGGATGCGCTTGGAACGAGATTCAGAGTACTCCGCGCGACATTCGCAAACTGACCGACCAGTTGATTCGACTCGCGCTTCGCAGCGAATTCCGACAGGCGGCGTGATGAAGTTCATCTATGCCGACGCACTGGATTTCGTCGATCCAAACTTTGACTTTGAGACCGAGCGCAACGGCTTGAAGCGCAACGTGCATCGAGACGACGAGTACCCCCATGAGTTCCTTCGCAGTGCGCCATACGATGGGATTCTCGTGTCGCGCGGTGTCGTTGGGGATGTCCTTCGCCAGGGCAAATACACCCTCGCGCAGATGATGCGATTTCGCAGGGAGGGGGCACGTCGCTTCCTGCGTTACTCCGAAGCTGACTACCCCGAAAGCCTCGTCTTCGGCGACTGCGGTGCGTTCACTTACCGCAACGAGCGAGTTCCTCCGTACACGCCGACTGACACGCTGGAGTTCTACGCCGACGGTGGATTCACTCACGGATGCTCGGTGGATCACATCATCTTCGACTTCGATGAGGGCAAGGGGCGCTCTCGTGAAGAGGTTCCGCACGAGACGCTGGATCGATACGAACTTACCTTGCAACTGGCATCGGAGTTTCACGCGGGAAGCAAACGTCTACCCGGCTTCACGCCGATGGGAGTCATTCAAGGCTGGTCCGCAACGAGCATGGCGTGGTCGGCAAGCCAGTTGGTGCGGATGGGTTACGACTACCTGGCGGTCGGCGGCTTGGTGCCGCTGAGGATCGGACAAATTCATTCGGCGCTCTCTGCCATTCGAGGCGCGATTCCGCCGAGGGTGAAGCTACATCTGCTCGGCTTCGGCAAGATTGAAAGCCTTCCGGAATTCGGGGAGTACGGGATCGCGAGCTTCGATACCACGTCGCCGCTGCTTCGCGCCTTCAAGGACGCGGAGAAGAACTACTTCGCACGAGATCCCGCGGGGGGACTTCGCTACTACACCGCGATTCGAGTTCCTCAGGCGCTGGAAAACAACCGTCTCAAGGCGAAAGCGCGAAGCGGCGCCTTGGATCAGGAAGAAATCGTCGCGCTTGAAGAGGGTGCGCTCACCGCTTTGCGCGAGTGTGCGGCCGGCACTATGGCCGTCGATGAAGCGCTCGATCTCATCATCGAGTATTGGAAAGCGTTGAATTGGGAGGACGGCGGGAAGCTGCCTCGCTTGGAGAGAACGCTCTCCAAACAGCGTGACGTCTACCGGCGCACGCTTGAAGAACGCCCTTGGACGGCGTGCGATTGCCGGGTGTGTCGAGAAGGGGGCGTCGAAACGCTGCTCTTCCGTAGTAGCAACCGCAACAAACGTCGGGGCATTCACAACCTACATGTCTTCTACCAGCATCTGCTGGAGCAAAGGAACGCCGCATGAGTCAGATTCGATTTTCCGCACTGTCTCCCCATCAAGCAGGATCCGCCAAGGTCGCTGTCTTTGTGGCAACGGCCGAAGAGATTGAGAGCATCGCTCGCATCGAGCGCTTGGCGCGCTCCGCGGAGGGTGTCGCGTCGGGATTCCAGAGACCGAAGGTGGCTTCGCACATCCGCGAGATTGCCGGCTATCTGAAGTCGGAAGACGCCATGCTGGCCAACTCGCTCGTGCTTGGCTTCGTGCGCGGCGCAGAGTTGCGCGGCACCAGGGGTGGTGGGCACGAGTTGATTGTCGACACGTCGAAAGGGGCACCTGGCTTGGTGGTCGACGGGCAGCAGCGATTCACGGCGTTGCTGGACGCAAGACGGAGCAATTTCCAAGTTCCCGTGTCGGCGTTCCTCTGCGACAGCGTCGAGGAACTGCACAGCCAGTTCATCCTCATCAACAACACGAAGCCTCTTCCTCGAGGGCTGATCGACGAGTTGCTGCCCACCGCGAAGCATTACCCCCATCGCTACAGCGCACGCGGCGAAGCATCGGTGCTGATTGAGGCTCTCAACTATCGAAGAGGCTCGTCACTTCGCGGCATGATTCACCGGCAGACACACCCCGACGGAGTCATTGCCGACTCCAGCCTGAGCAAGCTGATCAAGCATTCGCTTTCGGATGGCGCCCTTCGCTTGTACCGACATGATCCTGCACAACTCAGTCGCTTCGGTGTTGACCTGATCAGCGAGTACTTTCATGCCGTTCGTCATGTCTTCCGCGACGCATGGGACGGACACACGCCAAAGACGTCCAGGCTCCTGCATGGCGTGGGCATCGTCGCCATGGGGTTTGTCATGGAGTACATCCACGTCGCGACCGGTGCGACGACACGAGAACAATTCATTGGGCCGTTGACATCGCTCCGATCGATCACCGCTTGGACCGAGGGTGAATGGGAGTTGGGCCCAGAGCGCCGACGTTGGAACAGTCTGCAGAACGTGTCCTCGGAGTGGAAAGTGCTGGCCTACTACTTGGTACGGCACGTTCAGCAATCCCTCGCCACGACAGCTGGTCAGAGCGCTCATGTACGCGGTTAAGGAGATCTTCTACTCGTTGCAGGGCGAGGGGTTCCACGCGGGCCGCCCGGCTGTGTTCTGTCGCTTCACCGGATGCAACCTCTGGTCGGGGCGCGAAAAAGACCGCGCGGAGGCCTTGTGCACGTTCTGCGACACGGATTTCGTCGGCACTGACGGCGTGAATGGCGGAAAGTACGACCTCGGCGGCCTCGCCTATCGGATCGCCCGCCTGTGGCCCTCGCGTGAAGTGAAGAATCGTTGGGTGATCTTCACCGGAGGGGAACCGTTGCTGCAACTGGACGATGCTCTGCTTCGAGCCATGCATGCGTTAGGCTTTTCTTGCGCTGTCGAGACGAATGGGACCCTTCTAGCGCCGGACGGCCTCGACTGGGTCACGGTTAGCCCGAAGAGCGGCGTTTCACTGCGGATGCAGCACGCCGACGAGCTGAAACTCGTGTTTCCGCAATCCGGTCTGTCACCCGAAGACCTCGAGCACTTCGCTGCAGACCACTTCTTTCTCCAGCCGATGGACAACCCCGATCTGCCAGCCAACACCGATGCGGCCGTCGCGTACTGCATGGCCCATCCGAAATGGCGTCTCAGCCTTCAAAGTCACAAAGCACTAGGCATCCCATGAGCGTCCCACTGTTCAACGTCTGGAAAGAGTTTCGTTTCGATGCCGCGCATCAGTTAGATGCGGGTCCCGACGGCGATCCGAGGTACAGACGCCTGCACGGACACTCGTACCAAGTCGAAGTCTGGGTCCGCGGTCCCCGCACGGACTACGGCTGGGTGGTGGACATGGGCGATCTCGAGCGCCGCATTGAGTTGGTCCGCAATGATCTCGACCACCGCTTCCTCAACGAGGTGGAGGAACTCGGTCCGCCAACGATGGAGAACATTGCCGCCTTCGTCTGGAAGAAACTGGCCGACCTACCGCCGCTGCACCGTATCCAGGTGAAGCGACAGCAGAGTGGGGAAGGCTGCGAGTACTACGGGCCTGGCGAAGGAGCCGAATCCCATGCCGCATGAGCTTTCGCCAGACGCCGCTTTGGTCGTTTTCTCGGGTGGTCAAGACTCGACGACATGCCTCGCTTGGGCGCTGTCGCGGTTCAGTCGCGTGGAAACTGTCGGGTTCCGCTATGGCCAAACGCACGCTGTCGAGATGGACGTCAGGCAAGAACTTCGCCAGCGAATCGCGGCGTTGAGCAGCATCTGGGCGGACCGATTGGGCGAGGATCATGTCTACCACGCGGACGTGATTGCTCAGATCAGCCAAGCCCCTCTCACGGGAGGCGCGGAGCGTCAGTTCCGTGATGCCGGGCTACCAGACTCGTTTGTGCCGGGTCGAAACTTGGCCTTCATGGTACTGGCCGCAACCTTGGCCTACCGCCGTGGACTCAAGCACTTGATCACCGGCGTGTGCGAAACAGACTTCTCGGGGTACCCGGACTGCCGCGACGACACCATGAAGGTGCTGCAGGCGGCGATCAATCTAGGAACCGATGCCCGCTTCGTGATCCATACGCCGCTCATGTGGATTGACAAGAAGCAGACTTGGGAAATGGCCGAGGCGTTAGGCGGCGAATCACTTGTCGAGATCATTCGCTCCGGCACGCACACCTGTTACAGAGGTGAGCGGTCTACTGAGCATGCTTGGGGTTTCGGGTGCGGGACGTGCGACGCATGCCGTCTCCGATGTATCGGCTGGCAAGACTACGCGTATAGAGATCTTGCCGAGAAGGCCTCCTATGATTCGAAGTGAGTTTGTCGGTAAATGGTCGCCCGCTACTTCGGGCGAGAAGCTTTTGCATTTGCTCGCGACTCAAGTGCCGTCGCTGCGAACGCAAGCGGATTCAATGAAGAAGGTGCTGGATGACGTGCCGCGGGGCCCAAGCTTCGCCCTGTTCATCCAAGGCAGCATCGTGCTGCACGCGTTCTCACGATTGATGCAAGCCTCCAAACACTATCGAGGCGAACACCATGATCGCCCGGAGCGGATAGACATGGAGATACGCCACTTTCTTGTAGACAAGCTGAATGTCGACAAGGCTACTTGCCCTGCGTTCGATCAGTTGATTTCCGCGGCTGTCGCAGCAGCAGAGAAGTCTTCCGAGGCAAGCAGGCCGACGAAGAGGTTCAGAGCGGATGTCATTCGTGAGGCGAAGGGCGACGTGTACTGCTACTCGTGCGGCGGATCCCTAGATTCGAGAATTTCACAACATGACAATTCGGACTACATGGACATCGAGCACGTCTGGCCACACTCGATGGGAGGCGACACCGCCCTCGACAACCTGCTTCCGGTGTGCACCCCTTGCAATTCAACCCGTGGGCACCTCGCATCGTGGGAGTGGAGTCGGGTTCAAGCGCCGATACACGGTCCGCTCGGAGAGGAGTACTTGGGGGACAAGCAAACGAGCAAGGAAGAAAAGATTGCGCTGCATGCTCGAGCGGCGCTGGAATACGCAAGAGTCCACGGATGCACGCTCAAGGCAGCGTACCGATCTATTGGGCCTCGCAATGCCGTGAGATTGCTCGACCCCTCGGACAGTTGCGACTTCTTCAACCTCTATGCCCACAATCCGGAACGCCACGAAGCGACGTGGGGGAGCCTCCTATGACCTACCGTTACTTGGCCTTCGAGCTTGAACAAAAGCCGTCAAGCGGATCTGCGCCAAAGTTGTACCTGTTTCATGCGCCAGCGTCCGAATTGCTGGAATGGACCGAGATAGATCGACTCAACAGACAAAATCCTTCCGGCATTCAACGGCCGCCGACACGCTCTCGAATTCTCGGAGTTCAGCGTTTCCTGCGGGAGCCGCTCAATGTCACGCCGACCGCGATTGTCGTCGCCGTCGACGGCGCGACGGTCGACGCAGTCAAGGAGTGCGAACTCGAATCGGGTGCATCAGTGACGTCGCTGCAGGGCGGCAGGTTAGTGCAGATCTCTATCGCCAATTCGCTTGGGGCAAAGGCAGGGGTCCTGCTTGACGGCCAGCACCGACTACTCGGAGCCAGAGAGTTCGATCCGAACACCCGCCTTGCAGTAGTCGCCCTGCTGAATGTCGATGTCAACGAGACGGCCTTCCAGTTTCTGGTCATTAACAACAAGGCTGCAAAAGTATCTACCGACCACCTGAAGGCGATGCTGCACGGTGCTGGCTATGATCAGGACGTGCTCAATCAGCGACTCAAGACGGTTCGCCTCAACGTAGACGAAAGTGCGCGATCGGTACGCGTCATGGATACGGATGATGCAAGCCCCTTCAAGGGCATGATCAAGTGGCCGCACAATCTCGATGCTGAAGGCGAGGCCATGGTACAGACGGGGTTCATTCCTCCGGCGGCGATAGAGATAGCGATCGACTCAATCGCTCCTCGGAAAATGAAGGACCTCCAGGACGACGAGACGATCGATGAGTTCTTCATGAGCCTCTGGATGACCGTCAAGCAAGCGTGGCCAACAGCATTCGTCCAACCAATCCCTAACGGATCCAAACTGCTGTCTAAGGTGGGAATAATCTGTTTGACCGAGTTTTTGGTAACCCGGCTTCGCGAGATGTCACTCAGCAAGAACGCGCAGTTCTCGATGGGAGATCCAGTTCAGGTGCGCTTGAAGACGCAAGAACTACTTGAGGATCTGCATCCGGATTTCTGGAGCACTCCTTGGAAGAGCACAAGTTACGATACGCGAGCTGGCCGAGACCAGATTCTCGCCGCGCTGGACACCATTCGCGGGAACTTGGCCCAAGACCGCGACTGGCACACGGATGTCGATATGGTCCTTGCGCCAGGTAGCAGTGTTGAAGAGTGACCGCGCGGCCACCTACGGTGCCTGAGGTACGGCAACTGGAGTAGGTGTGTTGTTCGGCCCAGGCGTCGGGCAAAAGTGTCGGAAATCGCAAGCCACGCACGTGTTGGCATCTTTGCAGTTCGCAGACCATGCGACAGAAATGGTGCCGTGGGCGAACTCCTTTTCGATGTTCTCCTCGATCTCCCGAACCACACCGTCGAATGCCGCGGTCGCCGTCCGAAGCGACTCTTCCGTAACGGGGATCACTCGGATGGCCCGACGGAGTCGGAAGCCTAGCGACAGTTGATCAATGCTTTGTCCTGGCCGCCAGTTACGCAGGATCACCTCGTCCTCGGAGCCTGGTTCTGGGCGCACATCGGTGTCGCCCCTGCTGATCTGGCTCTGCATTTCGCGAATGGTGTCGGTGCCAGGCGAAAGCTCATCGATGTAGAGGAGCACCCCTGCCGCAATGGGGACCCCCTGCGCCTGATTTCGCCTGAGCCATGCGTATGTTTGGACTTGCCAATCGCCTTGGGTCCAATAGTCCGAACTGAATCCGGGGCGTGACGCCCCCTTGTAATCCGCAATGACTTCGAACTCCTGCGGCAGGGGTGGGCAGGCCTTCTCAATCTCCCGGCGAATCGCGTTCTCCGGCGCCACCTTTGCCAGCGACACCTGTGTCACCACGTCGATAACGCCATGGACCTCGTAGCGGTCAGCTCGAATGCTCGGTCTGCCCGCGACTGTAGGCAATGCACGCGTGCCAATGACCTTCGTCTCTGCGTCAGCAATCAACGGGAACAGCAGTGGGCCCAGTTCATTGACTGCTGCCGTCGCGCGTCGATAGGCAGCTGCTCGCGCCGCACGGCTTCGAGCGTCTTTTCCCTGTGCCTTGAGCACGAACTCGATACGGTCGCCGATCTCACCAATGTCGTGAGAAGGTCGATCAGGCTTGCCTTGCCCCCATTCCGAGGGAGTGCATGGCCAAGGAAACGCTGGTGCTGAGCTTTCGGACTGCCAAATGCGGTAGGCCGCCTCCAGAACGCCATGCACGAATTCGCCGTACCACAATTGCACGGGACGCGAAGGTGGGAGGGCGCTGCCGTTGTAGAAGCGATACTGGCGATGACAGCGGAGAAACGACAACAGGTCGCCCGTCAGGCTGTAGCTGGGAACGAGATGCGGCGGACGCTTGACTTCGAGATTGATCATTAGATTCGCACCAAAGGCAGTTCGTTCGCCAACGTTGTTTTACCTTTGCTCGGGTTGTGCCACGACCATGTGCCATCGCGCCGCCAACCAGATGCGACGGTCTTGACCGTGCTTGCGGTGGCAATGGTCTTCTCAAGTCCGACCACCAGTAGGGCCGTCTGAGGTCGCGAGTAAGCGACGTAGAACAGCCGCATTAGATCGTCAAAGGTTCGATCGAGCGCACTGCGCGCAATTCGCGCAGCGCCGACATCCGTGAATGACGCCAGATCATCCTCGAGGCGTGTCACGCTGGACGCGCTATCGGGGAACCGAAATGCAGTCGTCTTGCGGTGATTGCTCTTGTAGCCCGATGAGATGTCGACGACGACAAGGGGGAACTCGAGCCCCTTGGATTGGTGAATCGTCATGATCGAGAGCCGATCTCTCGGCACTTGCGTGATCAATTCTTCGTCGACTTCAACAAGACCTTCGGCGATCGGGCGGAGGATGTCCCTGATCACGGAGCTGCGGCTTCGGTCATCGTGAGGACTATCGTTTAGAATCGATCCGCCGTAAGGCGAGAAAAGTCGCGACTGCGCCACGGCACGCGAGATTGCCTCAAGCCACACCTGATGCTCCGGATCACTTTGGAATGCAGGCAGCCATGTGATCAGCTTGAAGATGATCTCCAAAACCGGCCAGTCGTCAGGCCACGCTGCAGCCGATTGGCTGGAGCGAGTCGACCACGCATCCACAAAGCCCAACAAGCCGCCTGGCGGCGGGTTGTTCGCGATGAACCTGTCCGCCGCATTCCGCCATTCTTGCAGCCTGCCACGAGCGACGTTGGTTAAGCCCATGACGTCTGGCGTCAGCCGCCCTTCTGGGATCGACATGGAAGAGCGGTCGATGCACTCAAGGAGCAAGCCCAGCAGGATTCGTACAGGCTCTTGATCCGCCAGCGCCTGGCCTCGAGGGTTGAACACCCGAATCGAGTGTTGCTCAAGCTCGCGACGCAAAAGGTACGGCATGCGCGGCTCGGGCTGGCCCGCACCCCATGGATTCTTGAATTCGTTGACGCTGTGGCTCAGAAAGACGGCATCACCGAAATCACCGCCAGAAGGCGCGCCACTGAGCCGTACCGATGCAGAAGGCGACAAAGCGATGCTTGCGCCGCCGCCCCTGAAGACGCCACGCAGGAAAGCAGCGAGGTCTGCCGCCAATGCTTCTGCTGACGGCCTAAACATCCCGAGCACCGGCAGGCCTGTTGAGCCGCGAACCGGTGAAATGGCTGGCTTCGCTGGGTGGATTCGCGCCGCCGAGAAGTTCGAGTCTCCTTGCGCAAACGCGTTGAAAAACGCGGCGATCTCGGGTGTGGATCGGTAGTTCTGGTACAGGTACTCGGTGCTTGAGGTCAGTCCCGTCGCCGAAGTCAGTCGCGAGACAAACTTGGTGAACAACTCGACGGTAGCGCCTCGAAATCGATACAGCGATTGATCATCATCGCCTACCACACTGAGTGCTGCCGAACTGCGCCGCACGATCTCGAAGTAGATGCTTTCCTGCAGCGGGTTCGTATCCTGGTACTCGTCTACCAGGACGGCTCGCCATGAACGAACCGCCTCGTCGAGTTCACCTCGTGTCATCCGTTCGAGAAATGCTTTCTCCAAGAGGGCGAAATCCATTTGCGACGCGGCGCCCAGTGCGGCGCAGTAGCTCTCGTGAGCGTTCGCGATCGCCTCCTTGGCCGCCTGATCGGGAGAGGATGCTCTATAAGCGCCGACATCGATGCGATCGTGCGTAAATCGATCCACGATCGGCCGCACGACTCGCGCCATCTCGCCCTGTGTTCTTGGGGCTTCACCTTCAAAGGTGTACGCGGAAAGATATTCGTCCAACTGCGCTTTGTGCTGACGATAGGCCTCTGCGAGGCCTTCGCGCATGAGGCGTTGATTGGCGGGGTATCCTTCAATCAGGACTGGAGGCACGGTCCCGGCGATTCGAAACTCGCCGAGCAACGCGTCGCAGATAGAGTCGAGCGTCCCAGTTACGCAGCGATTCAAATCGACCCTTCGAAGCCACTCTTGTTCGCCAGGTGATTGCAGTTCGGGATGTGCGAGTGCTGCATCAATCAGCGGAAGCCCCCAGTCCAGCCATCGCGTTCGAACCTCCTGCGCAGCCTTCTTCGTGAACGTGGTAATGACGATGGTCTCGGGCAGCATCCCATCCACGAACAGATGCCGGAGTGCGCGCAGAACAAGAACAGTGGTCTTTCCTGTTCCGGGCCCTGCGATGATTAGCAAAGGTGTCGCCGACCCGGTCGTAACGCAGTTCTGTTGCTCTTGGTTCAAGGGCCTCTTGAGAACGCTATCTACCAGGCGGATGAACGAATCGGGTGAAAGCATTCCTCGTAGCTCCTCTCTTCCTTGTCGATCATTGAGTGCCTGCTTGGCGCTTGGTGGCCTGACAGCGCTCGAGGCGAGACCAAGAGCGTAGTAACGGATGCAACCAACTGAACGGACCCGATGTTTGGCGTGACTTCGGTGGGCAACAACCAGCAAGCGTTGTACGAATAGGATGAAACCAGAAATTCGCGAGCGTCAACTGGCCTTTGTTGAGGTGCGCCCTGCAACGTCCTTTCTGTGCTAGTGATCAATGCGGAGGGTCGGGACGTCCGTTTTTTTCAACAGCCGCTTCTTGTAGATCGCGTCCTCGTAGTAGCGAATTTTCTCGGCCATCACCGGGTTGGGGATGCCTTCGTAGAAGACGATCTCCCGCTCGTTTGGCATCGCTTTCAGCTCCTGCGGCAGCATCAGCGCGCGGCGCTCGACCGCCTCACCGACCGTCGTGTCGCTGCTCCGCGTCACGGTCTTGCGCTTGTCGGTCGTGGTGCCGAGCATTTCCGAATAGTCCTGCGCATCCTGCTGTTCCCGCGGCGTGAACACGATCTGCAGGGCATGGTTGGTGATGATCGTGCGTGACAGCTCTTTGCCGTACACCGCATCCAGCTGCGCGAGGGACTGGATGATCGGCAGCAGGCGCAGGTTGTACCCGGCCATGTACGACACGGCTGTCGCGATGATGTCGACCTTGCCGATCGACGTGAACTCGTCCATCAGCAGCAAGCACTGGTGCTTCAGCTTCGGATCGTTCTGCGGCAGCGTCTTGGTGTTGACGTTGATCAGCTGGCTGAAGAACAGGTTCACGATCAGCCGGCTCTCGGCCAGCTTGTTCGGCTGGATGCCGACATAGATCGTCATGCGCTTCTTGCGCACGTCGTCGAGCCGGAAGTCGTCGGCGCTGGTGGCGGCATCGAGCACCGGGTTGATCCAGGCGTTCAGCGGTTCCTTGAAGCTGCCCATGATCGAGGCGAAGGTCTCCGGCGCCTGGCTGAGCAGGGTGGCAAAGGCGTTCTTGGCGTTCGCGCTCAGGAACGCGGCCTTCGACTTCTCGGCAAGGAAGGCCTTCAGCTCGGTACCGTCGCCGTTGGCCAGGCGATACAGCCGCCCCAACGTTGGGAACTGCCATTCCCCGCGGGCCATGCCGTGGGCGTAGTCGGCATCGAGGCCTTCGAACAGGTACAGGGTGAGGGCAAGGAAAGCGTTCCGCGCCTGGCTGGTCCAGAACTTGTTGCGCTCGTCGCCGTCCGGGTAAAGCATCGCGGCGATGCTCTGCAGGTCGGAAACGCGGAACGCCGGATCGCTGGAGACGTAGCTCAGCGGGTTCCAGCGGTGCGTGCGGCGGTCTTCGGCGAACGGGTTGAACAGGAAGACCTCGTGGCCGATGGATTTCCGCCAGCCGCTGGTCAGATCGAAGTTCTCCTGCTTGATGTCCAGCACCACCATGGAGTCGCGGTAGTCGAGCAGGTTGGGGATGACGATGCCGACGCCTTTGCCGGAGCGCGTGGGGGCAGCGAGGATCACGAACTGCTGCCCCGCGAGCCGGATGCGCTGGCCGTCGATCTGCCCGACAACGACGCCCTGGTCGTGATCTTTCAGCAGCCCCTTGGCCGCGAGGTCACCCTTATTCGCGAACTTGGCCTCGCCGTGCAGGGCGCGCTCCGGCGCCTGCAGCGACTTGAACAGCAGGAGCAGCCAAGCGAGCAGCGGCAGGCCGAACCCCACGCCGCCGGCCGCCTTGATCTTGCCGGCGAAGGCCTGCCAGTCGGGGTTGTCGAGCTGCTGCCAGTAGCCAAGGTAGGCCGTCCACTGGAAGGGCGTAAGGTCCTGCTGCAGCAGCACCAGCACTGCGGCGCTGGCCAGCGCCAAGCCGCCCGCGAGGGCGACGGGAAGGGTGAGGGCCGTGGCGATGAGTCGAGGCGTCCTTGCGCGCATGGTCAGCCGCCGCCCCCGTCCCCGCCGCCGGCTGCAGCGCCGTCGCCGCCCGCGCTGTCCGTGGTTCGGGCGCCCATCCGCATCGTCATCCCTTGGCTTTCCTGCATGGCCAGATCGCGGGCCTGCATCTGGCTGATGAACTGGTCGAGATCCTGCCGGTGCGCATCGGAGCGCGCGAGGCTGGCCTCGATGCTCGGCGCCGGCGTGTCGGTGCGCACCACGGCCGTGCTGAAAGCGTCCTTGTCGCGCAGGATGATCAGGTCGTCGCGATGGCGAACCAGATCGAGCTGCTCCGGCGTCTTCAGGCCCGCCATCCGGATCGCGACGGCGGCCTCGGCCACCTTCTCGTTCGGAATCGACTCGGGAAGGCGCTCGCGCAGCGCCTCATACATCCGGGCGTCGCGGTGCTCCGGCGGGATTCGCGTCAGCGGCGCGGCAGACGCCGGCTCCGCGGGCGAGCCCTTCGGCATCGGCGCGCCGGCGCGCTTGGCCGCCTCCAGCTCAGCACCCTCGGGGGCCATTGCCGGAGCCGCAGCCTTCGACGGCGCGTCGCTCGACGCGTTCTTCGAGAGCAGTGCCTGTTCGCGGGTCTGCTGCAGGGGATCGAGGGCATCGGCTTGCCGCTTGGCTGACTCGCGGGTTGCGTCCAACTCGCGCTGGATCAGCGGGGTAGCCTCCGAGCCGCCGATCTCGTCGCTTTCCCAGCGGCCGTTGGCTTGCCGCACGTAGCGGTCGCCATCGGAAGCCACGAGTTCGCCATCGCGCGTCCGGGCCTGGGCGATCGCCGGCGAGATCGGTCCGTGGGCGGCCCAGCCGTTATCGCGGTGTGCGTCGGCGAAGCGAGCGGCCATCACCGGCGCGCTCATCGCGGCGTTGGCCTCGATGACCTGCTGCGACTGCGCGTTGAGCTGCGCGGCACGCTCGGCGCTGGCTGGCTCGGTTCTCAGCGTCAGCGTCTGCCCGCGGTCGACGGTCGTCTGCAATTCGCGCTGCCATCCGCCGGTGCTGGGCTGGTACGTCCATGCGGTGTACTGCGTCCCCGGCTCGCTCCGGGCATCGCTGGCCGAGGCGGGCAAGCTGTACGGATCGCGAGGGCGATGCGGATTCCCCAGCGTCAGCTCCAGCGACGTGGTCGACGCCTTGAAGTTCAGCTCATTCGTCTGCGCGGCATCGGCCTGATGGACCTGCCACCCGTAGCGCGTGCGGTTGTTCGGATCGGGCACGACTTCACCGCGTTGCCAACCCTCACCCGGACTGTCGGGGTTGAGCGTCCAGCGACGCCCCTGGGCGTCTTTCTGGTTGTAGATGGCGCGCTCGTGCTCGGACTTCGCCAGCGCGTCAGCCCCGACGTAGCCGACCACGCCGCCGACTACACCGCCAATGATCGGGTTGCCGCGGGTGGCGCCGAGGCGGGCACCCGCCATCGCGCCGGCCACGCCGCCAGCAGCCTGAAAGCCGAAGTCGAGCATCTTTGCTTCGGCCGCCGTGGCGTTGTCTTGGGAGTAGTCCCGCGCCATGCCTCGGGCGGTCGGCACGGCTTCCGCGGCACTGACGGCGACGACGGCGACGCCAATCGCGACTCGGCCCTTCGTCAGCTCAGGCATCAGCAGATCGGCGTCGATCTCGCCGCGCTGGGAGAGAGTGCGGTAGGCGTTCGGCGGCACGTCCGCCATCGCCTGCAGACGGGGCGGCACTGGCGCGATCTTGGGGAGGTCGTCGACGAGCAACTGCTTGGCCAGCGCGGCATTTACAGGATCGACCGTGAGTCTGCCGGCCTTCGTCGCTTGATCGATCGCCAAGTTCAACTCCATGCGCCCGGCGATCTCGCGGATCGGCGGATCGCCCGGAGCGCGCACGAGGCGGGTGTCGCCGTCTCGCACGGCTTCTAGTGTGGTCGCCACTCGCGACTCGCTGCGCGTCACCATGGCCCATTCCGACTCGGCGGGCGCCATCGAGCGAAGCTCGGCGATCTGCTCGATGTGGGCGGCGCGGTACCCGGCCAGGTCCCGACCTGTCGCGATGTTCTTCGCCGCTGCGGCCTCATCGCTCAGGTTCTGCGGCACGGTGGCGTAGAGATCGCCTTCGATCAGAGCCACCTTGACCGTGTCGCGCAGGTCCTCGACGCGCTCGGCCACGCGGCGGAGCGCGGCCTCATCACCGCGCAACGCCGCGACTCCTTCTGGAGAGCGAGCAATTCGAAGCAGCTCATCATTCACAACGTCCGAGTAGGACGACACCGTCTTGCCGCGGTGTGGCGAGGCGTTCATGGCCTCGGCCATGTCTTTCTCGTACGGCAGGTAGAGGCGATTGGCAGGCGCGTCACGCGCAATCAACCCGCGCTCGGAGAGCGCCTCAAGAAGTTCGTTCTTCTTGAAGGCGTCTTTCTCGATGGCATGATGACTCTGGAACAACGTGGCCATGGCGGGGGGTCCAGTGCGCAGGGTTACGGGTTGACCAAGTCAGCCGTGTCAGCGGCGTCGTACAACCAGACGCCTCGCGTGTCGCGCGGCAACCCGAAACCAGCGTCCAGCAGTGCGTCGCGCATAGCGCGATCGCAGAACACCTGGTCGGTGTAGGGCGTGCGGAACACGTGCGCATCGCCAACCACCTCTCGCTTGAAGGTCAGCGAAGCGGCAAACGTGCTGTAGAACTTTCCATTGATGTAATCGCCGGTCTCGATCTTTAGCGTCGACGCTTCTTCGTCGAGCGCGTCCAGTACTCGCAAAACCTCGCAGAAATAATGCGGCGCCGCAGGCGATCCATCCGGCAGCGTGAAAATGCACGGCTTGAACGCGAATCCGGTGGGATCGACAGACTCGAAGACTCGCTTTAGCGCCTCGGAAACCAGCCAGTAGCCGCGGAAGGACGCGTCGAGGTCGTTGGGGTAGGTGCCCTCTTTGGGGTCGTAGCGAAGCCTCGGGACAATCTCCAGCGCCGCAAGCGTTGGGCCGAACGACGGGTGCGCAGCCGGGATGTCTTTTCGGTTCTCGAACACAACGCCGTGCCCGGGCCCGCCGCCGCGTCCATCCGGTTTCAGGATGTAGAACGCTCCCTTTTCCGGAGCGTTGGCGGATGGCGTTCTGTTCGATGCGTCTGAATGCTTCATCGCAGACATAAGGGGCCTGTGAGGCTTGCGCAGCTCAAGAAGGGCGGAAAGCGATGGACGAAACGCGACTGACTTGCGCCGGCATATCTCGCCCGAAGCGAGCGAACGGCGTCGCGCCGATCATCCTGCGCGCTGCTGAGCCGATTCCGGAAGGCGGTCGCGGCGCGTTACAGCACCTGTGCGTCCAAGAGGCAGTGGGGATGGCGGGGGGAGCCATGGCAATCCGTGCGATGGGGTGCCTTCATCTTAACCACGAGGCACGGGATGAACGTCAAGCGGCTCATCGACAGGCTTGATCAGGTGTTCGCCGTCCTCTCGGACGTTTCCGACGGCCGTCGCTACGGGATACCAGCAGAGCGACGGCATTGCTGCGGCGGTCAGCCCCTGTTCGGATGAGAGGTGATCGGGGGTCAGCCATGCCCGTGCCAGGTCGGCCGCGAGCATCACGGGTTGCCGATCATGCAGCCTGGCGAGTTCGCCTGCCGCGGCCATGGTGAGGATGGAGAAGCTCAGCATCGGTGCTCCGTTGGGCGGCACCCAGCGGTCCCAGATCCCGGCGAAGAACAGCACAGGGTCTCGCTCTGGCCGGATGTACCAAGGCTGTTTCGCTTTGCCGGTGCCGACCCACTCGTAGTAGCCGCTGGCCGGCACCAGGCAGTGGCGTCGCTCGAACGCCTGCCGGAAGGTCGGCTTCGTTGCCGCGCTCTCGAGACGAGCATTGAACGTCGCCAAGCCGGACTTCACGTCTTCGGCCCAATGCGGCACCAAGCCCCAGCGCATCCGCCCCGCCTTTGCGCCGCCGCGGCCGTCGCCAGCGATCACCCACGCCTCTTGCGTCGACGCGATGTTGTACCGGGGCACCACCGGTTCTTCCGGCACCTCCAAGACCAGCGGCTGGCTGAAGGCCCAAACCACCGCCCACGGCACCGCTTGGGTGAATCGTCCGCACATGGCCAAAGCGTAGCGGACATGAGCGCTTGAGGAAGATGCGGTGTCCGAGGCCCGTATTGGCCGTCGCGTACACTTCGTTCGTCCTCCAGGCAGAGCCCCCCATGCTGATTCTCACTCGACGCGTTGGCGAGACCCTGATGATCGCCGACAACGTGACCGTGACTGTCCTTGCTGTTCAAGGCAGCCAGGTGCGGATCGGGATCAATGCACCGAAAGACGTTCCCGTGCACCGCGAAGAGGTCGCGCAGCGCATCCGCGAAGGTCAGGCCATGGGTCGCCGAGAAGCCTAGACTCGAGAGTCAGGATACGGATGACGCACCTCGGCGTGGCTAAGCTCTCCACGCATGGGCATGAGGACGTCAGGCGAGCTTCGAGCGCCTACGACCCGTTTCGCAGCGATGGCGATTTTCCGAGCGTCCGTTTCTGGGCCATTCTTAGGCCACGGATCACTCTGCGTGCCGGCGTCCCAGTTTACCGTTTCAAAGTTCGCCAATGGACTAAGGCATCTTAGACACACGGGGCGTCGAGTGGCGGGCAGACTTTCCTCACCGACTCACCAGGCGAGAGAAAAGTGAACGATCCCCACGGTGTCTACGCATCTTTCCGCAACGACAAGATGAGGCTGCTCGCCCTTGCTTCCAGGGACGTCAGGATTGTGGCGACCCGTCTGTTAGCGCTACTGGCCCTTATGGGAGCCGGCGCGCTTCCGGCGAACCTTCCATTTCTTAAGTAGTGAACGGATTGCGCGACACACGATAGGGAGAGAACACGGCGTCTTGGGTCGCCAAGCTCAATTCTGGCAAGCCCTGAGCGAGATCGTCCTGATGCCAGTTGCACGCTGAAGGTACCCCTTTCTCGAAAGGCCTTTTGGCGCTAGCCTGTCCTCGTCCCACATTCGGGACTCCTTGTGCGCACCGCTGCCTTCACCACTGCAGCGCGTGAGTTCTTTTCCTCAAGGAGTTCCCTCATGAGCCTCATTTTCGGTCAATCCGGCCCCGATGCATCGCGCATCGTGGGCGTCGTCTGCGACTGCTGCAACGCAGAGCTCCGCGACGACATCGACATCCACGAAGTCGTCCACCTTCGCCTGCACGCGGGCTACGGCTCCGCCTGGGGCGACGGCAACACGGTCGACGTGGACCTGTGCGATGCCTGCGGACATCGAACGCTCGCGCCGTATGCGCGCGTGGTGCCGTCAGCGGAAGCGCTGCCCGGCCACGTAGCCCACGGTTTCGATCCGCGCCAGATCGGGGCAGCCCTGCTCGCATCGCCGGGGGGCCGCGTCGACCCCGTCACCGATGGATTGGCACCGACGCTCCGCACTCCCAGCGCTTGGGCGTGGATCAGCTATCAGACGCTGCGCTACTTCATCCCTGCCCGCGTACTTCTGTCGCCGCTGCTTGGAGCGTTTCGTGGCTTCTTCCAAGCGATCGAGCGTGAAGACCAGGCGCTTCGTCTCCGCTTCGGGAGGCTCTGACGATGGCCAAGAAGTCCAGGCGCGTCTCGGCGTGGGATTCCGCGTGCGCCGCGGACGGATCGACGGATGCCCCGGCGGCCATCGACGTGCTTCCGCTGTCGGTGGTACGACGAAACCTCCGTGGCATTCTCCGGCGCCCGCGCCGCATCGTCATCACGCGATCGGGGATCGCCGTGATCGTGATGCGGCCCATTGAATCCAGCGACGCGGCGTTCGACGTCACGCAGAAGGAGCGGTCATGAGCACCGGGAGCAACCCCATGGATGAAATCGAAGAGAGGGCCAAGTTCGAGGCGATGTTCCGCAAGCGGATGGAGGAGGCACGCGGCCGGGAATGGCAGCCAACGCCGCCGAAGCGCCTCTACCTCTGGGCGCCACTCAACGATCAGCCGCGCATCGCCGCCTGGTTGGATTGGAAGGACGAATTCGGAACCTTCCGCTACACGCCGGAGTGGCTCGGTGGCGAAGGCACGTATGCCCTTGACCCCCTCAACCTGCCCTTGGCGGAGACCGCCGTCGAGGTCATGGAGAACCGTGGCATCCCCGGGGTGGTCGCCGACGCGGGTCCGGACAGTTGGGGATCGGGCATCATGGCCTGGACGATACCCGGCGGCCCCGGGGACGCTTTCGAGAAGGTGTTGGAAAGCGCCGGCCGGGGCGTAGGAGCGCTGGTTGCAACGTCGGTTGAGGACCCCAGCCCGCTGTTCGCTCGCTGCACGGACCACGACGATCCCCTCGATCCGATCGAGCACGCCTGCTGGACCGTCGTCGAGGGCGTGGCGCGGGATGCGGCCATGGATGACCTCCTACGCCATCACTGCAGCGGACTGGGCGGTGCTTGTCCGAAGGCGGCGGTCGTCCTCGGCGGTCGCGAAGTGATCGCGAAGTTCCAGAACACCAAGTGGGATTACTGGGACATCCCCCGTGTCGAGGCGGCGTGCCTTGCGACGGCGCGCCACGCCGGCATCGACGTCGTCACGGCCGCCCTCGGGACCGCCAATGGCCGCAGCGTCCTGCTCGTGGATCGCTTCGATCGAAAGGACAGTAAGCCGATCCACTACCTCAGCGCTCGAAGTCTGCTGAACGCGTTTGGTGACGCCGAGATGGAGACTCTTCCACCGCAGGGTCGCGCGACCTATGCGGCGATCGTCGCAGCGGCGCGACGCATCGGCATCAAGGATGCGGGCAAAGAGATGTTCCGCCGCATGGCCTTCAACTACGCCATCGGCAATACCGACGACCATCTGCGCAATCACGGGTTCCTGTTCGACGGGGCCTGGCGGCTCGCCCCGGCTTTCGATCTGGTGGTCATCGGTGGGCGGGCCCACGAGATCGGTGTGGGAGAGGACGGGCTGCCGCGCACTCGCGAGAACGTCCTATCCAGGGTCCATGACTTCGGTCTGACACTCGCGGCGGCAACCGAACTGCTGGATCAGGCGGTCGATGCGGCGCGTGGCATGAGGGCGGAGCTCGATCGGCTGGGCTTGCCGCTGAAGCAACGGGATCAGGTGGGAAGCCGCTTGTGCAGCGAAGCGCAGGCTTGAGGACCGAAACATCGCGCCGGAGTTGTTCAGTTTCGCCACTTTGGCAAACGCAACTCGCCCCCCCTGCAGGGGGGGGGCGTTTACTGCCAAATGGCGACTTCAAGAAAAACCCGCCAGCGATGGCGGGTTTTTTGTCGGGCCTGCTCCAACCAAGAGGCGGGATTTTTTTGCCTCAGCTCCACCGCCCGTGCCGCACCGGCACCGGGCCGGTAACGCGCATCGCCGCGCCGGAAACGATCACGCGGTTCCGTCCCGCTCGCTTGGCGTCGTACAGCGCTTCGTCGGCACGCTGCAAGGCGGACTCCGGCGCCTCCGCGCCCTGGCGCCACGCAGCCGCGCCGATGCTGATCGTCACGCTGCCCGGAGGAAGACCCGGCGCGCCGGCGGCCACGGCGCTGCGCAGCGCCTCGGCGAGCAGGCCGAGCTCATCGGCGCTGCGGCCATGCACGAGCACCGCGAATTCCTCGCCGCCGTAACGGTACAGCGCGGCACGGCCGCGATCGGTGGCCGACTGCAGGGTGCGATCGAGCGCCTCGGCGATCGCCACCAGCACGCGGTCGCCTTCGAGGTGGCCGTGCTGGTCGTTGATGGCCTTGAAGTGGTCGACGTCGGCGAGCAGCACGCCAAGGCTTTCCGGCTCGGGGCGCGGCGTCGCGAGCCGCGTCAGCGCTTCGTTGAAGCGCCGACGGTTCAGCGCGCCGGTCAGTCCGTCGCGATCGCCCTGCTCGCGCAGCTGGCGGCTGGCGCGCTCCTCGAGAAGCGCATACGTGGTGACGAAGCAGATCATCAGGCCGTAGACGCTGGCGAAGCGCACCACCTCGATCGCCGGAAGCTGAGAGTTCACTACCCAGGCCACGCCGGCGCCGAACACGATCATCGCGACCATCGCCCGCCATGCGGTCAGCAGGAACACCACCACCGGCGGGAACAGGAAACCCCAGTAGTGCAGCGGCCGGCCGTGCCACCAGCCGAATGCCACGGCGAAGATGACCAGGCCGAGGATGGTGCCGAAGAACAGCGTCGCGCCGAGCCCGCGGGGCAGCAGCAGCAGGCCGGCAACGCTGGCGAGGTTGACGCCGAGCACGATCAGCGACAGCAGGGCGGTATCGGCGAGGCCCATGCGCGAATTCAGCACGGCGAGCGCCACCATCAGCAGCGACATCAGGCCGACGAGCACGAGCGCGACGCGCCAGCGCAGCAGCTCGCGCGTCTTCGCATAGCTCGATCGGTTGGCCGTCATCGGGTTTCTCCCGCAGTGCAGCACCGAGACTAGGCGCTGTTTTCAAGCGTGTTCGTCAACCCCTGCAAAAGCGTGACGCACGGCCGCAAACTCGCGCGGCGCGACAGTCAACACCTGTGTACAGCACACTCCACGCAGCCCAGAGGAGGCTTCCCATGGCCGAAAGCGACGCCGTCAACCCGCCGGATCGCGTGCCGGTTCCCGCCGATTTCGCCGCTCGCGCGCACTTCGACAGCGCGCGCTTGGCCGCGGCGCGTGCGGCTTTCGCCACGGATCCCGACGCCTGGTGGCGCCGCCTCGCGGCGCGCCTCGACTGGCAGCGCGCGCCGACGCAGACGAAGGACGTCAGCTTCCACGTCGACGATTTCCGCATCCGCTGGTACGCCGACGGTGAGTTGAACGTCGCGGCGAACTGCCTCGATCGGCATCTCGCCACGCGCGGCGAGCAGACCGCGATCCTGTGGGAGCCGGATGATCCGAACGAAGCCGCGCAGCGCATCAGCTACGTCGAACTGCACGCGCGCGTCTGCCGCATGGCGCACGCGCTGACCAACCTCGGCATCACGCGCGGCGACCGCGTCACGATCTACCTGCCGATGATCCCCGACGCCGCCGTCGCGATGCTGGCCTGCGCGCGCATCGGCGCGATCCATTCCGTCGTCTTCGCCGGCTTCGCGCCGCAGGCCGTCGCCGACCGCATCGCCGATTGCGGCACCAAGCTGGTCATCACCGCCGACGAGGGCCGACGCGGCGGCAAGCGCATTCCGCTGAAGGCGATGGTCGACGACGCGCTGCGCCTGCCGGGCACCACCACGGTCGAAACCGTGCTGGTCGTGCGCCACACCGGCGCGGCGGTGCCGATGCAGATGCCGCGCGATCGCTGGATGGACGCGATGGTCGAAGGCCAACCCGACACGCACGACGCGCCTGCGATGAATGCGGAAGACCCGCTGTTCATCCTCTACACCTCGGGTTCCACCGGAAAACCGAAAGGCGTGCTGCACACCGGCGGCGGATACCTCGCATGGGCGAGCTGGACCTTCAAGACGGTGTTCGACCATCGCGACGACGACGTGTATTTCTGCACCGCCGACGTCGGCTGGATCACCGGCCACAGCTACCTCGTCTACGGCCCGCTGGCGAACGGCGCAACGACGGTGATGTTCGAAGGCGTGCCGACCTGGCCGGACAGCGGCCGGCTGTGGGACATCGTCGACCGCCACGGCGTGACCATCCTCTACACCGCGCCGACCGCGATCCGCGCGCTGATGCGCGACGGCGACGAACCCGTACGCAAGCGATCGCGTGCGAGCCTGCGGCTGCTCGGCACGGTGGGCGAACCCATCAATCCGGAAGCCTGGCGCTGGTACCACCGCGTGGTGGGCGATGCGCGCTGCCCCGTCGTCGACACCTGGTGGCAGACCGAAACCGGCGGGCATCTGATCACCCCGCTGCCTGGCGCGATGGCGCAGAAACCCGGCTCGGCGATGCAGCCGCTGCCCGGCATCGTGGTCGGCCTCGTCGACGCCGAGGGCCGCGCGCTCGAGGGCGAGGCCAGCGGCAACCTCGTGCTGCGTGACTCATGGCCCGGGCAGATGCGCACGGTCTACCGCGACCACGCGCGGTTCATCGACACCTACTTCCGCACCTATCCCGGCTGCTACTTCACCGGCGACGGCGCGCGCCGCGACGCCGACGGCGACTACTGGATCACCGGACGCGTCGACGACGTCATCAACGTCAGCGGGCATCGCATCGGCACCGCGGAAGTGGAGAGCGCGCTGGTCGCGCACCCGGCCGTGGCCGAAGCGGCGGTGGTCGGATTTCCGCATGAGCTGAAAGGCCAGGGCATCTATGCCTTCGTGACGCTGAAAGCGGGCATCACCGGTGATGACGCGCTGCTGGCGTCGCTCAAGGTCGAGGTACGCAAGGCGATTGGCGCGATCGCGCAGCCGGATCACCTGCAGCTCGCACCGGGACTGCCGAAAACGCGCAGCGGGAAAATTATGCGGCGCATTCTCCGCAAGATCGCCGAAGCCGGCGAAGACGCGCCGAGCGCGGAGAGCCTGGGGGACATCAGCACGCTGGCGGATCCGGCGGTGGTGCAGCACCTAGTGGCGCAGCGGCGGCGGTAAGGGTTCGCCATGACCAGCGTTGCGCCGCCTGCGGGGCCGAAGGCTTGAGCGAACGCCTAAGCCTTGTTGCTGGGCCACGCAATCTGAACCCTGCGGTGCTTCATGACGCAATCGCGCAGGTACACGTTGATCAAGCTCTGGTAAGGCACGCCGGCCTCGCTTGCCATGCCCTTGAAGTCATCGACGACGTCCTAGGAAAGGCGCATCGAGACAGGCTTCTTGAGCTTGGCCGCGTAAGGGTTCTTGCGCGACTTGAGTTTGGAAAGATCGTATTCGGCTTTCATGGCTGTCAGTGCCCGTAGAAGGTACTTTCTTGCTTCGTGGCCTTGCGCGCCGAAATGATGCGAACAATCCCGCCGCCTTCGCGCTCGCAGTGGCGCACGAGGAGAAGATGAGCGCCGCCGCTCATGCCAAGCATGACGAAGCGCACTCCCTACCCGCTACTGCGCGACCGGGTCCAAGGGCCACGGCATCGATTTCGTTGCCAGCGCCTTCATCACTACCGGCGAGGCGCCGCAATCACCCCATCGGATCGATCACAAACCCGCTGCCCAAGCGCTCGCGGATCTCGGCGAGTCGCCGCCGGCTGATCGGGACGCGCTCGCCGCCGCGCAGTTCGCAGGCCCAGCCTTTCGCGCTTTTCGACACCCGGCGCAGGTGCGCGACGGCGATCCAGTGCGAGCGGTGGACGCGCGCGCCGGCGTCGGGCAGCGCGGCTTCCACTTCGGCGAGGCTGCCGAGCACGGTCGCGCGGCCCAGCGTCGTGCGCACCTGCAGGTAGTGCAGGTCGGCGTCGATGCGCACGAGGTCGCGGCCGATGGCGGCCGGCAAGCGGGCGAAGAATGCGGTGGCGGCGGCGCTGGCGTCGATGCGGTTCGGGATGGTTGGCGCCACCTCGGCATCGACGACGGTTGGTGCCAGCGCTGCCGGCGCGTCGATGACCGTCGGCGCCAGCGGCACCAAGTTCAGCAGCGCCCAGCTCACCAGGTAACTCGGCGCCAGCGACAGCCATTCGGCCGCAAGGGCCACGACGCCGCCGGCGGCTTCCCACTGGTCGAGCACGTCGTCGGGCGCGCCCTCGGGCGGCATCGGGAACAGGCGCTCGAAGCCCAGCGCCAGCGGCGCGAACGCCAAGCTGCCGAGCACGCCGCCGACGAGCAGCCGCGTCCACGCCGGCGCATCGCGCAGCACGGTCACGCGAGACGCGGCGCGGGTGGCGACGATCGCCAGCGCCAGCCCCACGCCGATATGCGCCGTCCACACCGCCCAGGCGGCGAACCACGGCAGCGCGCGCGTCGGTTCGGGTTCGAGCTGGGCGAACAGCAAGGCCAGCACGATCACGACCAGCGGCCAGATTCGGGCGTAACGAAGGGTCATGGCCGCACTGTAATCGCGCCGTCCGTGCAGCCGATGTGCCGTTCGTGCAGAGGCCGCGCCAGCCTCACCCCGGCGGCGCACGGGCTTGGGCAGCGTGTCGGCACCGCGCACCCCGACGCGGACTGACCGGAGACCCGCTATGCCCCGTTCCTTCTCGATCCGCCCCATCGCGTTGACGCTGGCCCTCGCGGCCGTGCCCGCTGCCCACGCCAACGACGACGGCCTGTACGCCACCGCCTTCGCTGGCCTCGCCAACCAGTCCGACCAGACGCTGGCCTTCAGCGGCGTCGGCGCCCAGCAATCCCGCGATGTCGGGCTGGACAGCGGCCTTGCCACCGGCGGCGCTATCGGCTGGGCGTTCGGCAACGGCTGGCGCGTCGAGGGCGAGTTCGTCTACCAGAGCGTCGGGGCCGACGCGCCCGGCTTCACCCTGCCCGGCCCGCAGGGCGCCGGCGACAACTTCGCCTCGACCCATTTCGCGGTGAACGTGCTCTACGACGTCGACCTGTTCGGCAGCGAACGCGCCAAGACCTACATCGGCCTCGGCTATGCGCGCCTGACCGAGGTCGACATCGACATCGGCACCAGCTCGTACAGCGACGACGGCGACGGCTGGCAGCTGCTGTTCGGCGCGCGCTACGACCTCGGCGAGCGCTGGTTCATGGACGCCGGGGTGCGCTGGCTGGACGCCGGCACGGTGACGCTCGACGCCGAAACCGGCAGCGGCCGCATCGAATCCGACTACGCGCCGTGGGCGGTGACGGTGGGGCTGGGCTGGCGGTTCTGAGCCGGCCGCCGAGGCGTCGCCGGCACTGGAAACCGCGGGCCGGCGGGCGCAGGCTGATCCGGCCCGCGCCCTGCGCGATCCCCCGGAGAACGCCATGCCGCACCACGCCCCGCCCGTCGGCGCCCCCTGCTGGTTCGAGCTGTCGAGCACCGACCCTGCGCGTTCGCAGGCCTTCCTGCACGCAGTGTTCGGCTGGGAGGCCGAATCGATGGACGTCGGCGACGCCGGCTCCTATGCCTTTCTGCGCAATGCGAACGGCACCGTCGGCGCGGTCGGCGGCATGCCGCCCGGCACCGAGGGCGCGCCGTCGTACTGGGGCGTGTATTTCGCCAGCGCGAACGTCGATGCCAGCGTCGCGGCCGCCGCATCGGCCGGCGCGAGCCCGTTCGGCGAACCCTTCGACGTGCCGGGCCACGGCCGCGGCGCGGTGCTCGCCGATCCCGGTGGCGCGATGTTCAACGTCTGGCAGTCGGCGGCAATGGACAGCGGCGACTTCACGATGTTCGAGAACTTCAGCGTGGGCTGGGTCGAGCTTGCGACGCGCGATGTCGATCGCGCGAAGCGCTTCTACGGCGACCTGCACGGCTGGACGTTCAGCGAATCGACCAACGCGCCGCCCGGCACCCGCTACGCCGAGTACGCGGTGGGCGGCACGCGCTACGGCGGCCTGCTGCAGATGACGGCGGAATGGGGCGACCTGCCCGAGCACTGGTCGCTTTATGTGATCGTGCCGGATCTCGACGTCGCCCTCTCGGCCATTGATGTCGCCGGTGGCCGCATCACCGTGCCGGCCTTCGACGCGCCGGGCGTGGGGCGCATCGCCCGCATCGATGATCCGACCGGCGCCGGCCTGTACCTGGTCGAGCTCGCGGCCTAGGCCGCCGCGCGGCTGGCGTTGATCGCGGCGAGGCGCTGCTGCAGGAACGCCACCAGTTCGCCGGCGGTCGCTCCGCCGCGCGTCATCGCGAAGGCGTGCTCGTCGTCACGATGGCGGTCGAGCCACAGCCCGCCGTCGGCATGCGGCGCGGGCCGCGTCGCGCCGAGCCACAGCGCGGTGTCGGCGCCCTGCTCGGGCGTGCGCAGCAGCGACTGCATCGCGCGGCGGAAGCCGGGCAGCGACGAGCGCACGCCGTCGGTGTCGACCCAGCCGGGGTGCATCACCAGCGCCTTCGGGCCGTTGGCCTCGGCGTTCCACGCCCGCGTCAGCTCGATCTGCGCGCGCTTGTGCTGCGCGTAGGCCATGAAGCCGTCGTGCGAGGCCGCGTCGCGTGATTCCAGCGCCTCAAGGTCGAGCTTGGCGCCGTAGGCGCCGCCGGAGCTCATCGAAACGATCAGTGAGCGCGCGTCGAGCGAGCCGCCGGCGCGCAGCGCTTCGGTCATCGCGAACGGCGCCAGCAGGTTGGTGGCGAAGCTGGTTTCGACCCACTCCGGCGTGCGCTGGAACTCGTGCAGCATCACCCCGACGTTGTGCACCAGCACGTCGATGCGGCCGGCGCGGCTGGCGCGCGCCGCGGCGGCCCGGACGCCCGCTACCGACGACAGATCGACCTGCATCGCGTGCAGGCGCGGCGCCTTGGCATGCGCGTCGCTGCGCAGCGCCACGAGCTTCGCGTTGTCGCGGCCCAGCGCCCACACCTCCGCCCCGGCAGCGAGCGCGCCGAGCGTGATCGCGCGACCGATGCCGCCGGTCGCGCCCGTCACCCACCAGCGCTGGCCGCGCAGGTCCAGCGGCGGCGCCGGCACGGCCGCCACGCGACGCCGGAAGCCGATCGTCGAGAACGGCACGGCGAAGCGCGTGTAGAAGGCGAGGGCAGCGAGGGACTTCAACATGGGAAAATGATCGCGCGCCCGGCGCCGAGACGCGGTGAGCGCAGCGACAGCGCGATGTGATGACGAGGCCCGCCATGCCCACCCTGTACGACAAGCTGCAGCGCAAGGCGCACGCGCGCCTGCTGATCCTCGACCTCCCCGGCGAACTCGCCGCCGCGCTCGCCGCGCCGGACGGGGCACACGTCGACGACCGGTGCGCACGGGGCGCGGTCTACGACTTCGGCCTTGCCTTCGTGACGACGCTGGCCGGGGTCGAAGCCGCCGCGGCGACGCTGTCGGCGGCGGTGCCCGACGACGGGCTGGTCTGGCTCGCCTACCCGAAAGCCAGCAGCCGCCGGCACCGCTGCGAATTCAACCGCGATACCGGCTGGGCGGCGCTCGGTGCGCTCGGCTACGAGCCGGTGCGGCAGGTCGCCCTCGATGACGACTGGAGCGCGCTGCGCTTCCGCCGCGTCGAGCACATCGGCGCGATGACGCGGAATCCCGACGGCGCGCTCACCGCCGCCGGTCGCGCCAAGGCCGAAGCTGGGCGCGCGAAGCCCGCCGGCCGTCGGGTCCCGCGGGCGTAGACTCCGGCCTTACTCCCCGCAATGCCCCGGATGAACCCCATGGACAGCCGCGAACCCGCACCGGCCTCTGGCCCGAACGCCGCGCACACACCAGCCACGCTCAGCGCGACGCTCGCCACCCTGCGCAGCGCGTGGCTGAAGCAGCGGCCGGACCGCGCGCAGCGCATGGACGACCTCGCGCGATTGACCGATGCGATCAAGGCGAAGCGCGAAGCCATCGTCGAAGCCATCAACGCCGATTTCGGCCGCCGCTCGACGGTCGAAACGCTGGCCGCCGACGTGATGGTGACGCTGGAAGAGATCAAGCACGTCCGCAAGCACCTCAAGGGCTGGATGAAGCCGAAGCGCGCGCCGGTCAACGCGCTGTTCCTGCCGGCGCGCGGCGAGATCCGCTACCTGCCGCTCGGCGTGGTCGGCATCGTCGCGCCGTGGAACTACCCGTTCCAGCTCGCGATCATCCCGCTGGTCGACGCGATCGCCGCCGGCAACCACGTGATGCTGAAACCCTCCGAGTTCACGCCGCGCACCAGCGCGCTGATCCGCGAACTCTGCGCTGAGGTTTTCCCCGCCGACCGCGTGGCGGTGATCGAAGGCGATGCGCAGGTGGGCGCCGCGTTCACCGCACTCCCGTTCGACCACCTGCTGTTCACCGGCAGCACCGCCGTGGGCCGCAAGGTTGCCGCGGTCGCCGCACCGAACCTCGTACCGGTCACGCTGGAGCTGGGCGGCAAATCCCCCGCGCTGATCGCGCCGGATTTCGACATCGCGCACGCGGCCGAGCGCATCGCCACCGGCAAGCTTTTCAACGCCGGCCAGACCTGCGTGGCGCCGGACTACGTGCTGGTGCCGGAAGCGCGCAAGGACGAATTCGTCGGCGCCTATCTCGCGGCCGTGGCGAAGCGCCACCCGCAGCTCGCCGGCAATGCCGACGTCACCTGCGTGATCAATCCGAAGCAGGCCGGACGTCTCCGCGAATGGCTCGACGACGCGAAGCAGCGCGGCGTCGCCGTGCGCCAGCACGCGCCTGACGACGGCACGCAGGCACCCGGCGAGATCGTGCCGCCGACCGTGCTGATCGACCCGCCGGACGACGCGCGCGTGATGCGGGAGGAGATCTTCGGCCCGCTGCTGCCGGTGAAGGGCTACCGCACGCACGACGACGCCATCGCCTACATCCTCGGCCGTGATCGCCCGCTCGCGTTCTACCCGTTCGATCGCGACCGCGAGCGCCTCGAGCGCACGCTCGACACCGTCGTCGCCGGCAGCGTCTGCGTCAACGACACCCTGATCCAGTTCGGCCAGCACGAGCTGCCGATCGGCGGCGTCGGCGCCTCCGGCATGGGCCACTACCACGGCCACCAGGGCTTCCTGACCTTCAGCAAAGCGATGCCGGTGATGCGGCAGGCGCGCGTGAACGGGATGGGGCTGTTCGACCCGCCGTACTCGAACCTGATCAAGCGGGTGCTGGATTTCCTGACGCGATAGCCGTCACTTCGCCTGCCCAGGCGAACGGCGGTCGCGATGGCTGGCCCTCAGTTCAACACCGTGTCCGTCGAGACGACTTCGACGTCGCTCATTGTCCTGAGATAGGACTCCAGCCAGATCTTGTGCGTCGCTCCAACGATGACGAGGACGCGCCCGCCAGGAGCACGTGCGCTCGCCTCGCGGATGTTCGCCGCCATTCTCAGATTGCGCGCCTCCCAAGCGGCGACTCGCTTGCGACCCACGTCCCCCTCGGTGGGATCCTTCATCGCGCCCATCCATTCCAGCTCCGACAAACGACGCTCGATGCGATCATCGTTGAGCATTCGATAGGCTTGGAGCGTGCGTTCGGGCGTGGTCATCTGGGCAACGGAGCCCCTTTCTTTCGAAGCGGGATCTGCGTTGACTCGTTCGACGATTGCCGGAAACACCTTCTGATAGAACAGGTCAGCTTCCTCGGGGGTGAATACGCGCTCCTCCTGCGAGTCCATCGGATGGATGCGCTGATGCCCGAGGCGAACGGCGAGGCGAGCAGCGATCAGCACGTTCTCGTTCGGCTCTCGACCCAGCTCATCCAGCAGCGCCGCCAAGCGAGGTGACACGCCATCGCCAGCAACGCGCTCGGCAGCAGGCAGATGCCACCACTGCACCAACGCGGAAACCGGATCGCCCGAGGCGGCGAGGAGAGCGACGGAGCGGCGCCGATCCGCGGGCGACGGAGAGTGGCCAACCGTCGACAGGTGGCGTCGACGCTCGGCTTCCGCCTGCGGCATGTCCATGTCGAGCGAAAGACCGGCGATCGTCGACATCAGGATGGCACGCCCCGAGTACGTGGCAGCCACCTCGGGGTAGACCGATCGATACGCCCACGTTTTGGTCGTGGTCGCGCCATCCATCGCTTCAATGGTGATGAGGTCGGGCGAAAAGGCCGCAAGTCGATCCATCAACGGGTCAAGTACCGCGGCATCCCAAGCCTCGTCAGCGGCACTGAGATGCGCCGTTCCAAGCACCATCACTTGGGTCGGGTTCGGGACCGCGTCGCGATACTCGGAAGGGCTGAAATCCTTCGCGAACACGGCGGAATGGCATCCGATCGCCGCGAGGCACAGCGGCAAGACGACTCGAACAAGGTTCATGGGCGCGGTCTTCCGGAATCGAACGGTTGATGCAATGGGGGTTGACGGCGGGAACGCGGTGTCCGCGAGCGAAGCGTTCTCTTCGACGTGGCGCGCGCACGCTCTGCGACCAGAGCGAGCGTGCTACCGCGCTGGATTTGCCCCCAGTGCTGGAGGTCACTGTGCCCCTCAGGTCGCGGAGCCGGAGGGCGTGGGCGCGTCCGGCATGGGCCACGACCACGGCCACCAGCGCTTCCTGACCTTCAGCAAAGCAATGCCGGTGATGCGGCAGGCGCGCGTGAACGGGATGGGGCTGTTCGATCCGCCGCATTCGAACCTGATCAAGCGGCTGCTGGATTTCCTGACGAAGTGAACCCCTCGGCGGCGGCGCTGGCGCGGCTCGGTTACGTTGTATTACATTGCAGCGATCCTCCCCGGGAGCCCGTTATGACCGTCACCAGCATCCGCTTGCAGCCCGACGTCGAAAACGGCCTCGACGCCGTGACCGAGAAGCTGCAGCGCAGCCGCAACTGGGTGATCAACGAGGCCGTCCGCGAATACATCGCGAAGCAGTCGCTCGAGGACCAGCGCTGGGCGGACACGCTGGAAGCGCTGGAAGACGTGACCGCGGGCCGCGTTGTTTCCGGCGAAGCCATCGATGCATGGCTCGCCTCCTGGGGCACCGAGAACGAGCTTCCGATGCCGAAGCCCGGCGAATGAAGCTGGTCCTGGCGGGTGCGGCGTCGCGCGACCTTTCAAGGCTCCGTGACTTCATCGCGGTGCACGATCCTGTCGGGGCCTCGCGCATCGCGTCCGACCTCCGCGCGCGCATCGCGCACCTGAAAACGTTTCCCGACATGGGGCTGGGCGTTTCCGGGGCTCCGGCGTCTCTCCCGCTCCGCGAATTCACGTTCGGCGATTACGTCGTGCGCTACGTGCGGCTCGAGACGTCGCTGGTCGTCCTGCGGGTCTGGCACCACCGCGAAGAGCGTCGCTAGCACGTTCTGCGACTTGTCCAGCGCGGGAACGGCCCCCATCCTCCACGAATGGACACGACCACCAATCCCCTGCTCTCCCCGGCGCTTCTGCCGGAGTTCCCCGCGATCCAGCCGGCACACGTGGTGCCCGCCGTCGAGGCGGTGATCGCCGATTACCTCGATGCCGTCGAGCGCCTCGTCGCTGATCCTGCCGCGCGCGATTTCGATTCACTCGTCGCGCCGCTGGAGCAGCTCGACGAAAAGCTCACGCGCACCTGGTCGCCGGTGTCGCACCTGCACGGGGTGAAGGACTCGCCCGAGCTGCGCGAGGTGTATTCGGAAGCGGACGAGCTCATCACCGAATTCACCACCGAGCTGGGCCAGCACCGCGACCTGTACGAAGCGATGCAGGCCGTGCGCGACGGTGCTGGTTTCGCGTCGCTCGATCGCGCGCAGCGCACGCTCGTCGAGGACAGCCTGCGCGGCTTTCGCAACTCCGGCGTAGCCCTGGCGGAACCGGCGCGCACGCGCTTCCGCGAGATCCAGACCGAACTGTCGAAGCTCGACACCGCCTTCGAGGAGGCGGTGCTCGATGCCTCGGAAGCGTGGGCGCTGCCGCTCGACGAGGCGCAGCTCGCCGGCCTGCCGCCTTCCGCGCGCGATCTTCTCGCAGGCCAGGCGAAGGCGAAGGGCAAGGACGGCTTCCTCGCCACGTTGAAGGGCCCGGTGGTGCAGGCGCTGCTCACCTACGCCGACGACCGCGCGCTGCGCGAGACGGTCTACACCGCGTACAACACCCGCGCCTCCGATCAGGGCCCGCATGCGGGGCAGTTCGACAACAGCGAGCGCATCGCGCAGATCCTCGCGCTGCGCCATGAATCGGCCCGGCTGCTTGGCTTCCCGAGCGCAGCGCACGAGTCGCTCGAGGACAAGATGGCCGGCACGCTGGAGCGCGTGCTCGCCTTCCTGCGCGAACTGGCGGCGAAAGCTCGGCCGGTGGCCCAGCGCGAACTTGACGGGCTGCGGGCGTTCGCCTCGGCCGAGTTGAATCTCCCCGACCTGCAACCCTGGGACGTGGCGTATGCGAGCGAGAAGCTGCGCGTTGCGCGCTACGCCTTCGAAGAAGAGCAGCTCAAGCCCTATTTCTCGCAGCAGAAAGTGCTGGACGGCGTGCTCGCCATCGCCACCGACGTGTTCGGCGTGCGCTTCGCCGAGCGCCACGACATCAGCACGTGGCATCCCGACGTGCAGTACTTCGACGTGATTGATGCCGACGGCGCGGTGCGCGCCGGCGTCTACTTCGACCACTACGCGCGCGAGGGCAAGCGCGGCGGCGCGTGGATGGACGTGTGCCGCACGCGGCTCAGCTTGACCGGGCAGATCCCCGTGGCCTACCTGACCTGCAACGCTGCGCCGCCGGCGGAAGGCCGCCCAAGCCTGCTGACGCACGATGACGTCATCACCGTCTTCCACGAATTCGGCCACGGCCTGCATCACCTGCTCACCGAGATCGGCTGGCCGGCGGTGTCGGGCATCAACGGCGTGGAGTGGGACGCCGTGGAGCTGCCGAGCCAGTTCATGGAGAACTTCGGCTGGAAGCGCGAGGCGCTCGACCGCTTTGCGCGGCACTGGCAGACCGGTGAAGCGCTGCCGGATGAGCTGTTCGCGAAGATGATCGCGGCGCGGCACTTCCACGCGGGGCTGTTCCTCGTGCGCCAGTTGGAGTTCGCGCTGTACGACTTCCGCCTGCACCTCGAGTACGACCCGCTGCGCGGCCCACGCACGCTCGAGATCCTCGACGACGTCCGCCGCGAGGTCGCCGTGCTCACGCCGCCGGCCTGGCAGCGCTTCCCGCATGCGTTCACGCACATCTTCGCGGGCGGCTACGCGGCGGGCTACTACAGCTACCTGTGGGCGGAAGTGCTGAGCGCCGACGCGTTCGGCGCCTTCGAGGAAGCCGCTGCGGCTGCAGGCAGCGTGTTCGACGCGGCCACCGGCGCGCGCTACCGCCGCGAGATCCTCGCCGTCGGCGGCTCGCGCCCGGCGCTGGAAAGCTTCATCGCCTTCCGCGGCCGCGAGCCGGACCCGATGGCCCTGCTGCGGAGTTACGGGCTGGCCGCATGAGCGCGGACATCCGCATCGTCGGCTGGTCGCCGGAACGCCAGCCGGACTTCTACCGGCTCAACGCCGAGTGGTTGACGAAGTACTACAGCATCGAGCCCTTCGACCACGAGGTGCTGTCGAACCCGCAGCAGCACATCATCGACCCGGGCGGCACGATCCTGTTCGCGATGCGCGGCGATGAGGTCGCCGGCACCTGCGCGCTGATGCTCGATGCGCCGGGCGTTTACGAGCTCACCAAGATGGCGGTCACCGAGCGCCACCAGGGCCTCGGGCTCGGACGGACGCTGGTGGAAGCCATCATTGCCGAGTTCCGGCAGCGCGGCGGCGCGCAGCTCTTCCTTGAAACGCAGGGCAAGCTGCAAGCAGCGCTGGCGCTGTACGAGAAGGTCGGCTTCGAGCGCCAGCCCGGCACCAAGCCGGGCAGCCACTACGCGCGGGCCGACGTCTACATGATCTGGCGCGCCCGTTCGACGCGCGGCCTCCCGCCGCTGGACGCCTAGCGTTCCGCCGCGTTCGCCGTGTCACGCGGCGGATCAACCACCCGCGCCGCAGCCACCGCCGCATCGAGCCGCACTTCGCGCACCGCCGCGCGCGCGAGCAGGTGCGCGCCGACGGGCAGTGTGGCGAGCAGCACGCCGACGATCAGCGCGAGTCGTACGGTCCACGCGCTGTCGTTGGCCCACAGCGCGGCGCCCGCGCCGATCAGCACCAGCGCGAAGGTGGCGGCCTTGGTCGCGGCGTGCTGGCGGGAGAGCGCGTCGGGCAACCGAAGCACGCCCCAGGCCGCGATCACCAGCAGCAGCGCGCCAAGCGCCATGACGCTGACGGCGATCCATGCAACAGCGGTGAGGGTTGGCGCGCTCATGCCTCGTCTCCGTCGTCGCTGCCGCGGTCGATCAAGCGTGCCCAGCCGAGGGTCGCGATGAAGCCAACCAGCGCCAGCCCGATCGCGACGTCGAGAAACACCGTGCGTCCAGTCGCGAGGGCGTCGGCGATGCAGGCGGCGATCGCGGCGGCCAGCAGCACGTCGAGCGCGACGACGCGGTCGGCCTGACGCGGCCCGCGCAGTAGGCGCACGGCGGCCAGCAGTACGGCGATGAAAGCCGCCGCGGCGAGCAGCAGTGCAAGCAGTGAAGCGCTCATGGCGCGTCCGTCCCGAACCAGGCGATGAGCGCCGGCTCGAAGTCGCGGCGCAGCCCGATCACCACGGCTTCCGCGCTGCGCTCATCGAGCAGATGCAGCACCAGCGCGTGCGCGCCGGCGTCGACATCGACGACCGAGGTGCCCGGTGTCAGCGAGACGAGACAAGCGAGGGCCGCCATGCCCTGCGGCGACATCGGCGCCACCGGTACGCGGATGAAGCCGGTGGCCGGTGCGTTGCCGCGGGGTCCGGCGCGAACGATCAGCCACGCCGTCTGCACGCCGGCCACGACCAGCGCGCGCACGAAGCGCCACGCGAGCAGCGCGGTGGCCGCGGCGCGATGCATCGCCGGCAAGCGAACCCGCGGCGCCGTCATGGCGTCGCCCCCAGCCCGACCGCCATCGCCTGCGTGTACTGCACGAACGCCTGCGGCGCAACGCCGATCGCCACGGTGATGCCGGCCAGCAGCAGGCAGGCCGCCCACGCTCGCGGATGCGTCGCGCGCGATGGGCGCCAACCTTCGATCGGATGCGGTTTCCAGAAGCCTTCCATCCACAGCTTCATCATCGAGTACAGCGTCAGCACGCTGACGCCGAACACCGCGACGGCCCACGCGACCTGCCCGTCCGCCAGCGCGGCGCGCAGCACCATCCACTTCGCCCAGAAGCCGGACAGCGGCGGAATGCCGACGAGGGCGAGCGCCGGCAGTGCGAACAGCAGCGCGAGCGCCGGGCGCGCTTTGTACAGACCACCGATCTGCCGCAGGTCGAAACTGCCGGCACTCGCGGCCATCAGGCCGGCGATCAGAAACAGATTCGTCTTCGCGATCATGTCGTGCAGGGTGTAGAACAGCGCCGCCGACGAGCCCGCCTCGCCGCCGATCGCGATGGCAAGCAGCACGTAGCCGACCTGCGACACGATGTGGAAGGCGAGGATGCGCCGCAGGTCCCAGTGGTAGGCCGCACCCAGCGCACCCACGAGCATCGTCGCCACCGCAACCCAGCCGAGCGCGGCGACCAGCGCATCGGGTGCGGGCGCGAACGCATCGCCGAAGGTGCGCAGCACCGCGTACACGCCGACCTTCGTCAGCAGCCCGCCGAACAGCGCGAGCAGCGGCGTGGGCAGCGTGTGGTACGAGGCCGGCAGCCACGCGAACAGCGGCACCGCGGCGGCCTTGAACAGGAAGGCGACGGTGAGCGCGCCGACCAGCACCAGCGCGGTGCCGTCCGGCAGGCGCTGCAGCGCGGCGCCGATCGCGTCGAACTGCAGTTGCCCGGTGGCGGCGTACAGCGCGCCGACCGCAGCGAGCAACATCAGCGTGCCGAATAGGTTCAGCGCGAGGTATTTGAACGCGGCATCGAGCTGGTCGGTGCGCTGCCCCAGCGCCAGCAGGCCGAGGGCCGAGATCAGCGACACCTCGAACCACACGTACAGGTTGAACAGATCGGCCGTGCTGAACGCGCCGACCACGCCGGCCAGGACCCCGTGCACCAGCGGGCGACGCATCGGGTGTGCGGGCGCGGCGTCGGCGCCGCTGTTGCCGTACAGCATCGTCGCCGCACCGATCACCGCCGCCGCGAGGATCATCGCGGCACCCAGGCGATCAACGCGGAACAGGATGCCAAACGGCGAATCCCAGTCGCCGAACGCCACGCTCACCGCGTCACCCTCGACGACCGCACCCAACGTGCCCACCGCAATCAGCAGCAGCGCGATCGCGCCGACGGTGCTGATGCCGCGCTGCAGCGAGGGTCGCGCGAACGCGGCCGCGCACAGCGTGGCGGTGAGTAGCGGCACCGCGGCCGGCAGCACGGCCCACAGGCTCATGGCGTGCGCCCGATGTCGACGTCGCGCGCGGGCAGCGGCGGCTTGATCGCTTCGATTGGCGGCGGCTCGGCGGCGCGCAGCGCCAGCGCGTCCTCGCTGCCGGTGCGGCGCAGCAGCGTCACGACCAGCACGAAGGCGTAGCACATCAGCGCGAAGCCGATGACCACCGCGGTCAGCATCAGCGCCTGCGGTACCGGATTCGCGGCGTCACCGAGCGCGCGCTGGCCGGCCGCGACGATCGCTGGCTGCGCCGAGCCGACGCGCCCGGCGGCGAGCAGCAGCAGGTTCACGCCGCTGCCGAGCAGGGCCAGCCCCACGACGATCCGCAGCAGGTCGCGCGACAGCGCGAGGTACAGCCCCGCGGCGAAGCAGGCCCACATCGCGACGATCAGCGCTAGGCTCACGGCGTGGCCTCGTCGACGCGCGGCCCGATGTCAGCATCGATCAACGCCAGTGCATACGCGCCGAGCGCGCCCCACACCGCGAGCAGCACGCCGAGGTCGAACAGCAGCACCGTCGACAGCGGCCATGGGCCGAGATCGACCCACTGGTGCGTCATGAACGGCTGGCCGAGCGCGAGCGCCGGCAAGCCAGCGAGCACCGTCAGCAGCACGCCCAGTGCCGCGAGCGCGGTCGGCGAACCCAGCGGCAGTCGACGCCGCGCCGCATCGCGGCCGTGCACGACGGCCCACAGCGTCGTCGCCGTCACCGCCAGCAGCCCGCCGACGAAGCCGCCGCCGGGCTCATCGTGGCCGCGCAGCAGCGCGAGCGCGGCGACGCCGAGGATCAGCGCGTACAGCCACGGCGCGACGACGTCGAGCATCACCCGCCGCGTTGCGCCCTCAGCGGGGCGCTGTGGCAGGCGCTCGAGCAGGGCCGCGGCGGCGAGGAAGGACAGCAGCACGACGAAACTCTCCACCAGCGTGTCGATGGCGCGGAAGTCGACCAGGATCACGTTGACGACGTTGTGCCCATGCGCGGCCGGCACGCTGTTCTCGCCGTACCAGCGCGTCAGCGTGTCGTCGAAGGGCACGGCGACGGCGACCAGCAGCAGCGCCGTCATCGCGGTCGCGAACAGCGCCGACAGCAGCAGCGACCCCGGCCGCCAGCGCGGCTCCTGCACGCGCTCGAGTCGCGCGCGGCGGAAGGCCAGCAGCAGCGCGGCGATGACGATGACGAACACCGTTTCCACGGCGAACTGCGTCAGCGCGACGTCGGGCGCGCCGCTGGCGACGAACAGCAGCGCGCTGCCGTAGCCCACCAGCCCGACGCCCATCATCAGCGCCATGCGCTCGCGCAGCAGCGCCGCCGAGAGCGCGCCGAGCACGATCAGCGCGCAGGCGCCGAGCGGGCCGGCGCGGCCGTCGAAGGTCGGCATCGCCATCGATGGCAAACCCGCGGCCATCAGACCAACCACCGCCAGCGTCATCGCGCCCGCGCACAGCGCCATGTAGCCGGGCAGCGCGCCGTGCTGCAGGCGTCGCGTGAGTGCGGCGGCGGCGCGCGGCAGGTTGCCGAGCAGCTTGTCGTAGTAGCTGGCCGAGCTGTAGCGCAGCAGCCGGCCCATCGGTCGCTGCAAACGCCGATGCAGCGGGTCCCAGTAGCGATACACCAGCGCGCCGATGCCGAGCGTCACGCCCAGCGACGCGGCCACGTGCTTCAGATCGAGCGCGGCGAGGCTCGTCAACCGCACGTGCACCGGATCGGTGCCCGGCATCATCGCGAACGACGCCGCATCGAGCAGCGATTCGGCATACACCGGCGCGATGCCGAGCAGCAGCCCGCACAGCGCCAGTACCAGCGGCGGCAGCAGCAGCGACGGCCCGACCTCATGCGCGTTCGATGGTGTGACGCCCGCGCGCGGCGCGCTCCAGAACACGCGCACCGCAGCCACACCGGCCACCGCGACCGCAATCGCGCCGAAAATCGTGTTCGCGCCCTTGATGACGCCGAGCAGATCGACGGCACCTTTCGCTTCGTAAATGACGTCCTTCGCGACGTAGCCGAAGGACATGGGCAGGCCGGCCATCGACAGGCCAGCGAGCGCGGCGATCAGCGCCGTCCACGGCATCGCGCGGCGCAGGCCGCCGAGCTCGTCGATGATCCGCGTGCCGGTGCCGTGGTCGATGTTGCCGGCGACGAAGAACAGCGGCGCCTTGTACAGCGCGTGCGCCAGCAGCAGCGCGCCCACCGCGGCGGCGGCACCTTCGCCGCGCAGCCCGACCAGCATCACCAGCGTGCCGAGCGTCGCCACCGTCGACCACGCGAGGATGCGTTTCAGATCGCGCTCGCGCAGGGCCAGCAGCATGCCCCACACCGCGGTAATCGAACCGCTGGCGAGCAGCACGCTGCTCCACAGCGGCCAGCCGCCGAAGCCGGGATCGAAGCGGCCGAGCAGGTACACGCCGAGCTTCACCATCGTCGCCGAGTGCAGGTAGGCCGACACCGGCGTCGGGGCCGACATCGCGTTCGGCAGCCAGAAGTGGAACGGCCACTGCGCGCTCTTGGTGAATGCGCCGACGATCACCAGCAGCATCGCCACGGTGAGCGCGGTGGTCGGCTCCGTCGACGGCAGGCGCTCGACGATCGTGGAGATCGACGAGGTGCCCATCGTCATCGCCAGCGTCGTGAACCCGGCGAGCATCGCCAGGCCGCCGCCGCCGGTGACCAGCATCGCCTGCTGCGCGGCGCGTCGGCTCGAGCCGCGCTCGTGCTCGAAGCCCACCAGCATGAAGGACAGCACGCTGGTGATTTCCCACGCCATGAACAGCACGAACAGGTCGTCGGCGGTGACCGCGACCAGCATCGCCAGCATGAACAGGCTGAGCAGCGCGTACAGCCGGCGCTGCCCGGGGTGGCCATGCATGTAGCCACCGGCATAGATGAACACCGCGCTGCCGATGCCGGTGATCATCAGCAGCATCAGCGCCGAGAGCCCGTCGATGCGGAAGGACAGCGAGACGCCGAGCGCGGGGATCCAGTCGATGCCCGCCGCCATCGGCAGCGGGTGGCTCGTCAGCGCATGGGCGACAAGCCCGAGCGCCAGCAGCGGCAGCGCGCACCAGAGCGCGCGTTCACTCAGTTGCACAAGGCGCGCACGCGGCGTTCAGCGCGATCGAAATCGGCGTTCGTGCTGGCATCGAGCAGCTGCTGCTTGGCCGCGTTGCAGGCGTCGACCTCGGCGCTCTCGGCGGCGGGGCGCACGGCATTGGGCGCGCAGCGGTCGTCCGGCATCAGCCGCAGGTTGTTGAACCGGCCGCGCTCGACGGCCACGCAGTCGCCGACGCGGATGCCGACCGTATCGGTGAGCATGCGCACCGTCGACGTGCCGTCGACCAGCACCGTGTACTCGTAGGCCATCTGCCGCGACGCGTTGCCCGACACGCTGCTGCCGATGCGCGCGCCGGCAATGCCGCGCAGCGCCTTGTTGCTGCCGGATTTTCCGCTGCCGGTCATGACGCCGATGGTGCCGCCCACCAGCCGGCCCGCGTTGCGCGAGCCCTGCTCCTCGACCGCCACCTGCCGCACGTCGGTGACGCGACCGTGGGTGACGGACTGCTGGGCGAGCGCCACCGGCGCGAGGGACAACATCGCGAGAGCGACGACGGATGTGCGGATCAGGGCGTTCATGGGAGGACTCCGTGCGCGAGACGATCGGGTGATCGCGCCGCGAACTGTACGCCGATGGCATGACGCATGGCGCCCTGCACGGAATCCGCTTGCAGGCTGCACGGAACGGCCTTGGCATGTTTCTTGGAACCCCGCGTACACCCCCAACCCGGAGTTCCGCCATGCATGCCTCGCCCTCCCGCTGCCTGCGCCGTCCTTTCGACCGCACCGCCGAACGCCCCGGTCGGGACGACGGCCTGCGTCGCGCCCGCCCGTTCGCGCGTCCCAGCGGCCTCAACTGGCTGCAGATCGCGATGCGCATGGACGCCAACGACGATCGGCTGGAGCGCGGGCTGGACGCGCTGGGCCCGTTCGACCTGCCGGCGCGGGGTCGTCGATGAGCGCCGCGAAGCCCACCAACGACTGGCCGGTGCTGGCCGCGCAGGCCCTGCTCGAACAGCCGCCGCACCCGTACGAGCGGCTCGCCGAACGCGCCCGCGGCATCTGCCTGCTGGCGCGGCTGTGGGCGCAGTCCGATGCCGCACCGGAGGGCGTCCGCCCATCGACGCGCTGAGCCTTGCCGGCCGTTCGCTTGCGGCCCACAGAAAGAAAACGCCCGCGGAAGCGGGCGTTTTCCGTTTCACCGCCGCGTATCAGACGCGGGTGCTGTCGCGGTCGTACTTCGCCACGAAGTCGTCGACTTCCTTCTCGGCGCGGTCCTTGGCGTAGCCGTAGCGCTCCTGCAGCTTGCCGGCGAGCTTCTCGCGCTTGCCGTCGATCTCGGTCCAGTCGTTGTCGGTCAGCTTGCCCCAGGTCTCTTTCGCCTGGCCGGTGAGCTGCTTCCACTTGCCGCTGATGATGTCGCTGTTCATGAGGTGCTCCTTGATCTGGGGGATGCCGCGCCGGGGCGCGACGCCCTGGTTCAACCAAGTCCCGTGCCAAGCGTTTTCCGTGCGAGGCGCAGGTCGTCCACGAGCATCTGCAATGCCGCAGCCTGCGCTTCGCCCGCCGGCTGGCGCAGCACCCACGCGGGATGCACGGTGACGACCACGCCGGCACCGCTGTCGAGCGCGCGCACGCTGCCGCGGGCGCTGAGCGTCTGCACCGGCTCGCCGAGCAGCGCCTGCGCGGCGGTGCCGCCGAGGCACACCACCACGCGGGGCTGCACGGCCTGCAGTTCGCCCGCCAGCCAGGGGCGGCAGGCCTGCACGTGGCCGGCGCGCGGCTTGCGGTGCAGGCGCATCTTGCCGCTGCGCTCGTAGTGGAAATGCTTGACCGCGCTGGTGACGTACAGCGCGCCGCGATCGAGCCCGGCCTCGGCCAGCGCGCGATCGAGCAGCTGGCCGGCGGGGCCGACGAAGGGCCGGCCGCTGAGGTCCTCGCGATCGCCGGGCGCCTCGCCAATCAGCATCAGCGGCGCCGGCGCCGGGCCTTCGCCGAACACGGTCTGCGTGGCCGGCTGCCAGAGCTCGCAGTTGCGGCAGGCGGCGGCCGCGCGGCGCAGCGCGGCGAGATCCGGCACTTCGTCGCGTGCGGCGTCCACGGCGAGATCGCGCTGCGCGGCGCGCGCGAGTCCGGCCCGCCGCGCCTGTGCGCTGGCGCTCGCGCTGGGCGCGGTCGGCATCGCGTCCTGCATCGCCTGCGCGCGGGCCGGCGCGTCGCGGATCAGCGTGGGGATCAGCGGCGCTTCCGGCAAGTGCTTCCAGTACTTCTTCGGCATCTCGCGCTGCATCGCGTCCGGGTTGACGCGTGCCGGATTGAAGATGTGCGCGTAGTAGGTGCGCCACAGCGATTCGCCGTTCGCGTCTTCCGTCGGCGGCAGCGCGGCGCGCGTGGCGCCGGGGCCGAAGGCGAGCGCGCGGCCGTCCCAGGCGACGCTGCGGTACGGGGTGAAGATCGCCCAGCGCATGCCGGTGAAGCGCTTCTGGAAGAACGGCGCCACGCGATCGACGATGCGGTGCGCCGGCTCGAACCAGGCGACGAAGTCGTCGCTGCCCGGCGCGCGCTCGGCGAAGCGCACGAAGGCCTTCATCTTGTGCGTGTCGCGACGCACCTCCTGCTCCAGCCGCGCCAGCGCGTGGCCGTCCGGGTCGGCGGGGTCGGCCAGCAGGCCGCGCTCGCCGTTCGCCAACCGCCCGCCGACGCGGTGCAGCAGCGGCAGCCGCGCCGGGTCGGCGTGGCACAGCGCGGTGGCGGCGCGCTCGACGAAGGTGCGCGGCAGCGCGAGGCGCTCGCGCACCGGCGGCGCGGTGCTGACGTCGGGGGCCGCGAACAGCGCGGGCGAATCGTCATCGAGCCAGTCGACGGACTCGGGCGGAAGGTCCGCGCGCAGGGCCGCACCGAGCGCGACGCGCCACGCCTCGACGTCCCAACCCGGCGCGACGCGTGCTGAAAAGCGCGATGCGGCGCCCGCGCGCGCCTCGCTGGCCGAGCCCGCGCTCACCCGAACAACTCGCCCTGCTTCGGCGGCGGCGCGAGCTGCGCGCGCAGCCGGTCGGGGCGGTCCAGGCCACCGTTCGCGCCGGCGGTCGGCACGTGGTCGGCGAGCACGACGAAAGGCAGCAGCTTGGACACCGGCGCGCGCAAGCGCACGAGGTCGTCGACGCGGAGGCGCCGATGCCGCCGCGCGGCGATCACGCGCTTGACGTTGCGGGTGCCCAAGCCCGGCACACGCAGCAGCATTTCCTTCGCCGCGGTGTTGAGATCGACCGGGAACTGCTGCGGATGCTTGAGCGCCCAGGCGAGCTTCGGGTCGACCTCGAGATCGAGCATACCGGCCCCTTCGGGCGCGATCTCGTCGACGCCGAAGCCGTAGAAGCGCAGCAGCCAGTCGGCCTGGTACAGACGGTGCTCGCGCACCAGCGGAGGCGCCTTCGCCGGAAGCACCTTCGAGGCGTCGGGGATCGGGCTGAAGGCCGAGTAGTAGACGCGCTTCAGCCGGTACGAGCCGTAGAGCTGGTCGCTGGTGACGAGGATCTGCCGGTCATCCGCGCCGTCGGCGCCGACGATCATCTGCGTGCTCTGTCCGGCCGGCGCGAACCGCGGCGCGGTCTTCTCCTCCTTCGCCTCGTCGATGCGCCAGCGCAGGGCGCCCATCGCCTGCTTGATGCCGGGCTGACGCTTCTCCGGCGCGAGCTTCGCCAAGCCCTCTTCGGTCGGGAGCTCGATGTTGATGCTCAGGCGGTCGGCGTACTTGCCGGCCTCGGCGAGCAGCTCCGGCGCGGCGTCGGGGATCGTCTTCAGATGGATGTAGCCGCGGAAGCGGTGCTCGGTGCGCAGCGTCTTCGCCACCTCGACCATCTCGCGCATCGTGGTGTCGCTGTCCTTGATGATGCCGCTGGACAGGAACAGCCCTTCGATCAGGTTGCGCTTGTAGAAGTGGAGCGTCAGCTGCACCACCTCGTCGACGCTGAAGCGCGCCCGCGGCACGTTGCTCGAGACGCGGTTGACGCAGTAGGCGCAGTCGTAGATGCAGAAGTTGGTGAGCAGGATCTTCAGCAGCGACACGCAGCGGCCGTCCGGCGTGTAGCTGTGGCAGATGCCGGCGCCGCCGGTGCTGCCGATGCCGCCGGTCCTGGCGGAATCCTGCTTCTTGCCGCCGGACGAGGCGCACGAGGCGTCGTACTTGGCGGCGTCGGCGAGTATGGCGAGTTTCTTCGTAAGCTCCATGGCGTCCTTGTGCCGCAGCGGCGTCTCGACGCCTGAGATGGGGGCGCCGCGCGTGATTGGCACGCTCCTTGATTGCTGGAGGCTGAACCCTTCACGCGGAGCACGCCATGGACCTCGAAACCCTGACCGGCTGGCTGGCCTCGGCCCTGCTTTTCATCACCGTGGGCAGCCAGGTCTGGAAGCAGATCCGCGAGGAACGCTGCGACGGCGTGTCGCGCTTCCTGTTCCTGGGGCAGTTCATGGCCTCGGCGCTGTTCCTCGCCTATTCGGTGATGGGCGGCAACACGGTGTTCATCGTCTCGAACGCCTTCATGCTCGCCGCCGCGCTGGTGGGCCAAGGCGTGCTGCTGCGCAACCGCCGACGTCAGGCCCGGCGGGAGGCCGCCGGGCGCTGAGCACAAGCCGGTCGAGCGAGGCCGCGGATCCGGGCCTCAGGCCAAGGTCCGCAGCGTCGGCTCGCGGTCCCAGAACCGCCGCTTCGCCGCTTCGACGAAGGCCTTCGGTTTCGCCACATCGATCACGCCGGCATCGGGCGCAATGCCCGCCTCGCCGAGCAGGGCCAGCCCGCCGTCATCGACGCCGATGGCCTTCAGATGCCCGAAGGCGTCGCGGACGAAGTCGATCGCCGCCGATTCGGTGCCGAGCTCGGCCGCGGCGTCGCCCGACAGCACGACGAGCACCGCGTCGAACTGCACCGAGGGCGTGCCCATCAGCGCCCCGTCCGCGGGCACGTGCGAGCCGTCCGACAGCACGGCGCCGCCGATCTTCGGCGCGACGATCTTGACGCGCGCCCCGGCCGCCTCGACCGCCTTGCGCACGACGGCGACGCGCTTGGCGTCGCTGCCGTCGGCCAACAGCAGCCCGACGCAGCGGCCCTGCAGCGTGTCCTTCATCTTCCCGATCAGGCCAACCGCGGGCGACGGATCGAAATCCTGCACCGGCACGGCGACGGATGGCGCGGGCGGCAGCTTGCGCAGGCCCAAGCCGTCGGCGACGCGCTTGGCAAGATCGGCATCGACATGGCGCAGATGCCCGACCACCGCCTCACGCACGTGCGGCGTCTGCACTTTCGACAGCTCGAAGACGAAGGCCGTCGCGATGTGCGCCTGCTCGATGGCGGTCTGGCTGCGGAAGAACTGCCGCGCCTGCGAGTAGTGATCCGCGAACGACTCCGGGCGGCGGCGGCCCTTGCCGCCCTCGCCGGCCGGCTCGGGGAAGCTACGGAAGCCGCGCGCGGTCTCCCGCGGCGAGCTCGGATCCAGCGAGCTGGGCTCGTAGTTCACCCGGCCCTTGGGCACGCGCATCTGCATGTGGCCGTCGCGCTGCAGGTTCGCGAACGGGCAGCGCGGCGCGTTGATCGGCAGCTGGTGGAAGTTGGGCGACCCGAGCCGCGAGAGCTGCGTGTCGAGGTAGGAGAACAGCCGGCCGTGCAGCAGCGGGTCGTTGCTGAAGTCCATGCCCGGCAGCAGGTGCGACGGGCAGAACGCCACCTGCTCGGTTTCGGCGAAGAAGTTGTCCGGCCAGCGATCCAGCCGCATGCGGCCGATCACCTGCAGCGGCACGAGCTCTTCCGGCACGAGCTTGGTCGGGTCAAGGTGGTCGAACGGGAACGCGTCGGCCTCGTCCTCGGTGAACAGCTGCACGGCCAGATCCCACTCCGGGAAGTCACCGGCCTCGATCGCTTCGAACAGATCGCGGCGGTGGAAATCGTTGTCGGCGGCCTGCAGCTTCGCGGCCTCGTCCCACACCGTCGACTGCAGGCCCAGCACCGGCCGCCAGTGGAACTTGACGAAGGTCGACTCGCCCTTGGCATTGATCAGGCGGAACGAATGCACGCCGAAGCCTTCGATCGTGCGCAGCGAGCGCGGGATCGTGCGGTCGCTCATCGCCCACAGCACCATGTGCATCGACTCGGGCGTCAGCGAGATGAAGTCCCAGAAGGTGTCGTGCGCGCTGGCCGCCTGCGGGAAGCCGCGGTCCGGCTCCATCTTCACGGCGTGCACGAGGTCGGGGAACTTCATCGCGTCCTGGATGAAGAACACCGGGATGTTGTTGCCGACGAGGTCCCAGTTGCCCTCCTGCGTGTAGAACTTCACCGCGAAGCCGCGCACGTCGCGTGGCGTGTCGACGGAGCCCGCGCCGCCGGCCACCGTCGAGAAGCGGCAGAACACCGGGATTTCGACGCCGATGTCGGTGAGAGCCTTCGCGGTGGTGTAGGCCTTCAGCGACTTCGTCAGCGTGAACGTGCCGTGGGCCGCGCTGCCGCGCGCATGGACGATGCGCTCGGGGATCCGCTCGTGGTCGAAGTGGGTGATCTTCTCGCGGAGGATGAAATCCTCCAGCAGCGTCGGGCCGCGATCGAACGCGCGCAGCGAGTTCTGGTTATCGCTGATCGGCAGGCCGTGATTGGTGGTGATCGGCGGGTGCGAGCCGCCGGCCTGGTCGTGCCGCTCGCCGGCGGCGCCATCTGCAGACGCCGTTGCCGACGGCGTCGCGCTGCGCTTGGGCGCCTTGGCGTTGGATTTCCGTTGGGTCATGGCCGCGGCCTCAGCTCAGCATCGTGTCGCGGGCCTGCTCGGCGCGCGAGGCGCCGATGGCGGTTTCGACCTGGCGCACTTCCTCGGGCGGCGGCAGCACGGCGGGGAAGCCCAGCGACTGGATCCACAGCTCCCGGGTCCAGCCGGTGGTGTGGTACAGGTGGTGGTCTTCCTCTTTTTCCACCTGCTCGTAGGCCGCGAGCAGCACCTTCGCCATCGGACCCTTGCTGTGCTTGGCCACGTGGCCGATCAGCTCCCAGTTCTGGTGGTCCTTCGTCTCGGCCAGCACCACGCACTCGCCGGCGACGAGCTGGGCGGCATCGGCGTCGCCCTCGGCTTTCGCGATCTGCATGGCCTTCACCAGCGACTTGCCGATGTGCGCGCAGACGGTGCGACCCGGCGACGCGGCGTCGGGGTCGAGGCCCAGTTCGGCGAACACGCCGAGCAGGATCTCGCGATGGCGGGTGGTCTCCTCGAGGTACTCCTGCCACTCCTCGCGCAGGTCGTCGTTGACCGCGCAGGTCAGTGCGGTGGTGTAGACCTGCACACCCCCGATTTCGGTTTCAAGAGCCTGGTACAGCAGCTCGTGGATTTGCGCTTCGTTTCCGGGACGACGGGGCATGGGGAGGCTCCTTGGCGGGCGGGGTCGGCGGGGGTGGGGACGACGTGGGCAACGAGCCCGCGTTCGCATGGCCGTCATCCAAGAAACGTGCCCGGGCGTTCTGCAAGGCGGTCGTGCGCAATGCGGGGCCGCGCTGGCCGTGCACGAGACTTTGCGCGCCCCGCCGCAACGCTTAACGTATCGCCCTGCGAATCGCCCGCCTCCGGCCGCCCATGAGCCCACTGCCCGAACGGCTTCGTCCGCACCACGTCTACTACGCGCTGCTCGTTGCCTCGATCGTGCTGCTGGTCGTGGCGGGAATCGTCAGTTTCAGCTTGACGCGCGAAGCGCGCGCGTCGGGCAAGCTTTCGCAGCACACCGAGCGCGTGATCGCGCAGGCGAACCGCCTCCTCGGCGTCGTCGGCAACACCGAGTCGTACGGGCTGCGCTACATGCTGTCGATGGACGCGGCCTACCTCGACGACTACCACCGCGAGATGGATCGGCTCGACAGCGAGCTCGCGCTGATGCGCGGTTTCGTCGTCGATCACCCCGAACAGTACGGCCGCGTCGACGGCCTGAAGCAGCTCGCGGTGGAGCGCCGCGCCTGGAATGACGAGACGCTGCGGCTGATCGCCGCGGCTCCCACGCGCGCGGAGGCGATGGAAATCGCGCCGCAGCGGGTTGGTGCCGGCGTGGGCGGCCAGCTCGCCAAGGCCATGCGCGACGGCATCGACGCGCTGGTGCTGGAAGAGACGCGGCTGCGCGCCGCGCGCGACGCCGAGATGGGCCGCGACCTTGCGCTCGCCAGCTACACCATCATCTTCGCCAACTCGCTGGCGCTGCTTACCGGGCTGGTCGGCTTCCTGTCGGTGTGGCGGTCGCGAAAGGTCTGGATGCGCGAGCGCGAGCTGGCTTGGGCCAAGGAGCGCGCCGAGGCCGCGAGCCAGCAGAAGAGTCTCTTCCTCGCGACGATGAGCCACGAGATCCGAACACCGATGAACGCGATCTTCGGCTTCTCGCAGCTGCTCAGCCGGCAGGTGAAGGACGCCAAGGCCACCGAGTACATCCGCGCCATCCGCGCCAGCGGCCAGTCGCTGCTTGCACTGATCAACGACCTGCTGGATCTGTCGAAGATCGAGGCCGGGCGCATGGAGCTGCACCTCGTGCCCACCGACCTGCAGGACCTCGTCGAGACCACGCTGACGGTGTTCTCCGAGGCCGCCGCCGACAAGCAGCTCACCTTGGTCACCGACGTCGATGCGGTGCTGCCGCGCGCGCTGCTGGTCGATCCGCACCGCTTCCGGCAGGTGCTGGTGAACCTGGTCAGCAATGCCATCAAGTACACGCCGGAGGGCGGCGTGCGCGTCGCGCTGCGCTCGCAGCAGATCGGTCCCGACCGCGTGGCCGTGCTGCTCAGCGTGGCCGACACCGGTATCGGCATCGAAGCCGACCAGTGCGAGCGCATCTTCGACCCGTTCCACCGCACCGAGGACGCCGAAGTCTCGCGCATCGAAGGCACGGGCCTCGGCCTGTCGATCGTGCGCCGGCTCGTCGAGCTGATGGACGGCACCATCGGCGTCACCAGCCAGCCTGGCAAGGGTTCGATCTTCGAAGTGCGCTTCGCGTCGATCGAAGTGGCGCGACGCAGCGTCGATGCCAGCGTGCGGCCGCGCCATGTCGACTTCTCGCGGTTGAAAGCCGCGCGCATCCTGATCGTCGACGACGTGCCGCTGAATCGCGAGCTGATGCGCGCCTACCTCGACGACGCCGGCCACGAGCTGGCCTCCGCCGAAGACGGCCTCGAAGCCGTGGCGATGGCCTCGGCCTTCGCGCCCGACGTGGTGCTGATGGACATCCGCATGCCGAAGCTCGACGGCCGCCAGGCCGCGCAGCGCATCCGCGCGGCCGCGCCGGGCAACCCGCCGCATATCGTCGCGGTGACGGCCTCGAGCATGACCGGCGAGGAAGGCGGACAGCGGCAGATCTTCGACGCCTACCTGCGCAAACCGGTGGCCGTGCAGGAGCTCTACGACGCGCTGTCGGCCCTGCTGCCACGCCGCCATCCCACCGACCCGGCGATGAAGCTCGATGCGCTGCCGCCGGTGCTCGATGGCCCGATCGCCGCGGCCGTGCCGGCGCCAGCGCAGTTGCCGGACGGTCCGGCCTCGCCCGGCGCGCTGGACGGCGTGGCCGAGCTGATGACGACGCAGTGGCCGCGCGTGCGTTCGGCGATGCGCGCCAGCGAAGTGCGGATGCTGCTCGACCAACTGCGCACGCTGATGCCGCAGTGCCGCGAACCGGCATGGAGCGCGCACGTCGACGAGGCCCACGCGGCGATGGAGGGCTTCCAGATCGACGCGGTGGAGCGCGCGCTGGACGCGCTTCAGGCCGCGGTGGCGTCGGCGTTGCCGCCAACGTCGGCGTCCAACAGCGACTGATCCGGCCGCGGCTCCGGCGGCCGCGCCAGCGCGCTGCCGACCAGCACCAGCAGCGACACGTAGTACGACCACGCCATCAGCAGCACGACGGCGCCGGCCGGCCCGTACGCGTCGGAAAGCCCGGCCCGCGCGAAGTACAGCCCGAGCGCCCACTTGCCGGCCTGGAACAGCAGCGCGGTCGCCAGCCCGGCGCGCAGGCAGCGGCGCAGCGGCGGGCGCACGTAGGGCACGTAGCGGAACATCAGGCCGAAAGCGAGCGCGATCAGCAGCGTCGAGATCACCTCGCTCGACGCGGCCAGCAGCGGCGCGGCGTTGGCGAACAGCGCGGCAACCACGCTGCTGGCGATGAAGGTCGTCAGCAGCAGCATGCCGAGGCCCACGAGCATGCCGAAGGCGACAAGGCGCCCATGCAGCCAGCCGCGCCAGCCGCCGCGCGCGTGGCTTTCGAGGCCCCACAGGCGGTTGATCGCGATCTGCATCTGCCCGAACACGGCGCTGGCGGAAAACAGGATCGCGCCGAGGGCCATGACGCCGCCGAGGCTGTCCGGCGGGCCGGCATCGACGCGCGCGAGCACGAGTTCCGCCGCGCTCGCGACCTGCGGGCCGAGCAGATCCTGAAGCTCATCGAGGAATGCCGCTTCGCGCTGCGGCCCGAGCTGCGCCAGCGCCAGCACCGCGACGGTGAGCAGCGGGGCGAACGACAGCGCCGTGTAGAACGCGATCGACGCCGCCAGCGTCAGCGGATCGCGCGACCAGAAGGCGAGCGCGGCGTCGCGGAGCCCGCGCCAGCTCACCCGCGCGTCCCGCCCTTCGGCCCGCGCCGACGGTCGCTCCACAGCGCGTTGGCGACCAGCGCGATGCCCAAGCCCGCCGCGACGACGAACAGCACCTCGGCCAGCGCCATGCCGAACAGCCGCGGCCGGCCGCTATCGGCGAGCATCGCCGACGCGACGATCAGCGCGGCCGTGACGAGGCCGGCGGTGATGCGGTTGGCGATCTTCTGCAGGTTTTCGAGCAGACGCGACTCTTCAAGCCCGGTGAGCTTCAGCTGCAGGCGGTTCTCGGAGAGCAGGTTCAGCACGCTGCCCACTTTCGCCGGCGCCTCGCGCACCAGCGACTGCAGCTCGAGCAGATCGGCGCCGAGCGCCTGCAGGCTGAAGCCCTGCTTCATGCGTTCGGCCAGCAGGCCCTGCAGATGCGCCTCGACCACGGGCTTGGGCTGGAGGTCGGGATCGAGCAGCCGGCACACCGATTCCAGATTCAGCAGCGCGCGGCCGAGCACGCTGAGCTCGGGCGGCGTGCGAACGCCGCAGCGGGTGGCGATCTCGACGACCTGCAGCACCAGCTCGCCCTCCCCGCCGCCGCGCTGGCCGCCGCGCGCGGCGTAGCGTGCCGACGCCTGGCCGATCTCGCGGGCGAAGCGCGTTTCCTCGAACGACTCCAGCTTCGTGCTGATCGCCAGGCATTCCTTCGCCACCGCCTCGCCGCGGCCCTCCACCGCCGCGGCCAGCAGCTTCAGCAGCTGGTCGCGCAGCTTCGGCGTGACGTGGGCCACCATGCCGAGATCGAACAGCGCGAGCCGACCATCGTCGGTGAGCAGCAGGTTGCCCGGATGCGGATCGGCGTGCAGCTCGCCGTGCACGAACACCTGGTCGAGGAAGCCGCGCAGCAGCGGCGGCGCCAGCGCGGCGATGTCGCGCTCGGTGCGCGTGAGGCCACCGATCGCGGTGAGCTTGGTGCCGGCGATGAATTCCATCACCAGCACGCGTCGCGTGCACAGGTGCAGCACCGGTGCCGGCACAGTCAGCACGTCCTCGGACTCGAGGTGCCTTGCGAAGCGCGCGAGGTTCTCGGCTTCCTGCCGGTAATCGAGCTCGGCCACCAGGGTGCGGCGCAGCTCGCCCACCCAGTCCTGCAGGCCGACGCGGCGCGCGCTGTCGCTCAAGCCTTCCGCCGCGCGCGCCAGCGTTTCCAACGCCTCGAGATTGCGCTCGACGTCCTCATCCATGCCGGGGCGCTGCACTTTCAGCGCCACCACGCGGCCGTCGCGCAGCGTCGCGCGATGCACCTGCGCCAGCGAGGCCACGCCGATCGGCGCTTCTTCGACGTCCGCGAACAGTTTGGACAGTCGCGCGCCCAGCTCCGTTTCGACGATCCCGCGCACGGTGGCGAACTCGATCGGCGTGCAGGTGTCCTGCGTGCGCTCCAGCGCTTTCGCATAGGCCGGATGGATCAGGTCGGGGCGCGTGGACAGCACCTGCCCGAACTTCACGAACGCCGGGCCGAGGTTTTCCAGATCGGCGACGAACGCCGTCGCGTCGGCGTCGTCGAGCGCCTCGTCCGCGAGGGCTTCCTCGCAATCGACGAACTGCCCGGGCGCCTGCAGCGCGCGGCGATGCTTCAGCAGCAGGGCGAGCACGCGCGCCGGCTCGATGACGGTGGTGGCGAGACTCATCAGCGGCGCTCCAGGCGCTTGAAGGCGAACAGGTCGCGCAGCGGATGCGCGCGTCGGGCGAGGTCGGCGGCGAGGATCTCGGTACCGATCTGCGAGAAGGTGATGCCGTTGCCGCCGTACGCCATCGCGAAGAACACGCGCGGGCCCCACTGCGGGTGTGGCCCGAGGAAGGGCAGGCCGTCGAAGGTCTCGGCAAAGGTGCCGGCCCAGGCCCAGGCCGGCGTGAGCTGCAGGTCGGGCAGGGCGCGCGCGATGCGCTTCGAGATCTTCGCTGCCTTGCCATCGACACGCGCGTCGCGGCGCGCCGGGATGTCGATCGCGTCGTCTTCGCCGCCGGCCACGAAGCGGCCGTCGCCGGTGCTGCGCAGGTAGAAGTACGGCCGCGCCGACTCCCACACCATCGTGCCGTGCAGCACCGCGTGCTCGTCGGCTACGTGGTGGTCGGTGGCGAAGGCGTAGCTGCTGCGGTTCTTCGCCACCGCGTCCTTCAGGAAACGCTGCGACTCGTAGCCCGCGGCGATCACGACGCGCTCGGCGCGGAGGCGCGCGCCGCTCTCGGTGGTCGCGGTCACGCCGCGCGACGTGGCTTTCAGCTCGGTGACGCGCTCGCGGTCGTGCACGCGCGCACCGGCCCGCACCGCGGCGCGGAGCAGGGCCAGCGCCGTGGCGTACGGGTCGATCCACGCCGCGTCGCGGCTCAGGATGGCGCCCGGCGCCGCCGCTCCGTAGCGCGCGCGCAGTTCGGCGGGCCCAAGCCACTCGACATCGATGCCGTGCTTCAGGCGCAAGGTGAATTCGTCGGCCATGTCGCGGGCGTCGCGTCGGTTGCTCGCGAGGTACAGGCTTTCGGCGGGCGACTGATCGACGCGCAGCTGGGCGGCGCGACGGCGCACGGCCTTCACCGCGTCGAGGCAGGCGCGGTACGCGGCGACGGCCGACGCTTCGTCGTAGCGCTTCGTCAGGTCGACGGCGTGGGTGTCGATCTCGTACTGCAACAGCGCCGTGCTCGCCGCAGTGCTGCCCCAGCCGACGTCGCGCTGGTCGAGCACGACCACGTCGAGGCCGTCGCGCGCAAAACGGTCGGCGAACAGCGCGCCGGTGATGCCGCCGCCGATGATCAGCAGGTCGCAGCGAACGTCACGCTCCAGCGGCGGGAACACCGCGCCGAGTCCGTTTTTCACTGCCCAGAAGGGGTAGCCGCTTTTCAGGTCCATGGCGGCGCTTCTGCAAGGGCCGTGCCATTCGCATGGGCGTCGGCCGGCCGTGCATTTCGCGCGCCACGTTGCGTTTCGCACTGGGGCACGCGTGCGCGTATGGCAGACGGCACGATCGGTACTGCCGCGCCACCGCGCATCACGCGCGCTGCCCCGCGGATCGAGCGCTGCGCCATGGCACGCGGGTTGCTGGATCGTCTGCGGGAGCCATCCACCGCCCCAAGCATCCCACCCCCTCAGGAGACCGCCATGGCCACCACGACCCAACGCGCGCCCGATGCGCGCCAGTTCGCCACCCCGCACACGCCGAACGTGCAGACCGAGAACACCATCGATCACGGCACGGTCGATCACGGCACGGTCGACGTCGCGAATGACCAGCAGGATACCGCCGAGGCCGCGCGCACCGACGGCCGTGACGACCGCACGCAGCAGCAGGCCGCGCCGAAGGCCAAGCCGGAGCACAACACGACCGAGCTGCCGGCGCCCGGCGACGCGGGCCAGGCCGTCGACACGCCGCCGGTGAACCCGAACGGCGCGGGTCGCGTGCCGCACGGCGAAACGCTCGAGTCGACACCGCCGGTGGTCAGCCCGCAGACCGAGCAGCGCATCGAGCGCGAGCTCTCCGCGGTGGAGAAAACCGGCGAGGTCAAGCCGCACTCCACGATCGCGCCGGCCAAGCCGGCCCGCCCGCCGACTGAGGATGAGCAGCGCATGGCGGAAGATTTCGACCCGCCGCCGCTGGCGCATCGGCCAGAGCTGGGCCAGTAAGCCGCGACGCGCGGCCCACGGACGCAAACCGCAACCCCGCAGCGATGCGGGGTTGTTTTTCGTGGGGGTTTCGGGGCGACAGCGGTCTGGCGATCCGTGCGAACGCCGCGTCAGGCGCTGCGAAGCCCCCAGGCGAGTCCGATGCCCATCAGCAGCAGCAGCGCCTCGAGGCCGGCCAGCGCCCACGCGGTGTTTGGCATCGGCCCCGGCACGGTCATCAGCGCGGCCCAGCGCACCAGCACGATGGGCACGTACAGGCACAGCGCGAACCACAGCGTCCACAGGGCGCCATCGCCACCGCGCATCGCGCCGAAAGCGAAGAACGCCGCGAAGCCGAGCTGCATGCCGCCGTACACCGTCAGGTATTCGACGAGCCCGTGCGGCGCCAGCGTGGTGAACCCCAGCGAGCGCGCCGTGCTCGTCGGCTTGAGGAGGCAGAGCAGGCCGAAGACGGCATAGAGCGCCGCATTGGTCCACAGGTAGGCGGGCAGCAGTGTCGACATCGCGGTACTCCTTGATGAATGCGCCGTCTCAGGCGGCGCTCGCGGGTTGGCTTCGGGTTTCCATCAGCGTGGCCCAGTCCTGGCCGTCATCGCTGCGCTGCAGCAGCACCTTCGTGATCACCAGCATCGGCACGCCGAACAGCAGGCCGGCGATGCCCCAGAGCCAGCCCCACAGCATCAGCCACAGCAGGATCACCACCGGATTGATCGAGAACTGCCGGCCGAGCACCAGCGGCGTCAGGCCGTTCGACTCGACGACGTGCAGCAGGCCATAGGTGAGCGCCGGCGCCAGCGCCATGCCGACGCTGCCCGCATCGGGGTCGCCGAAGCCGACCAGCAGCAGCGCGCCGCTCATGACCAGCGGGCCGAGATAGGGGATGAAGTTCATCAGCCCGGCGAGGAAGCCCCAGAACAGCGCGTTCTCGACGCCGAGCAGCAGCAGGGCGACGCCGACCACGGCGCCGAGCACCAGGTTGATGACCGTGATCGACAGCAGGTAGCGCGACACGTCGCCCTGCACCGCGCGCACCATGTCGACGGTGCGCTTCTTGTCGCTGAGCGTGGGCATCACTTCGACCAGGCGCCGCAGCAGGGTGTCGCCGTGCACGAGGAAGAAATACACCAGCAGCAGCGCCGCCAGCGTCGCCGTCGCCGCCGTGGTGCCCATCGTCATCAGCCGCTGCTCGAGCGTGGGGCGCTCGACGACGACCCGCGCCCCGGCCGGCGTCGGCTCGGCGGAAATCTGCTCGATCACCTCCAGCGTCTCGCTGACCGAGTTGCGTCCGAAATGCGCCTCCTTGAACTCGCGGATCTCCGTCGATACCCGCGCCGCCGCGCGCGGCAGGTCGTCCATCGCTTCCGACGCCGGGGTGTAGACCAGCGCGACCGCGCCGATCACCGCCGCCGTGGTGCCGCCCACGATCAGCAGCGCGCCCAGCCACGCCGGGACGCGCAGGGTTTCCAGCACGCGCACGAAAGGCCGCAGCACGAAAGCCAGCAGGGCCGCCGCGACGATCGGGATCCACAGGTCGGCCGCCACCCAGGCGACGAAGCCCAGCAGCACGACCGCCGCGAACCACAGGGGACGACGCGCGGTGGCCACGGGCGGCGTGGCTCAGCGGCGGAACAGCGGCGCGACGCTGCGCGCGACCGACCACCAGTCGGTGCGGTCGCCGTACCGCGCATCGGCAGGCTGCGCGCCGCCAAGGCGGCGGCTGGCGAGATAGCGCTGCAAAAGCGGCAGCACCACCGGCGCGACGCGCGCGGCGATCGACAGCCCGGCCATGAGCCCCGCGGCCTTGCCGGCCGCCTTCGCCGTCTGCACCGTTGCGACGGGCGGCGATTCGTGCGCGTGATGGCGGTCGTGGCGCGCAACGGCGCGAGACGCCGAAGTGCGCGAACCGCGGCGGCCCAGCAGCAGTCCCAGCAGCGCGCCGCCGCCGACGATCAGCGGCACCTTCCAGGTTTGCCAGCGCTGGCGGCGCGCCGCGTTCTGCACGCCGAAGTGCGCGCGCTGGTGTTCCACGGCGTGCTCCGCCGCGACGATCTGCTGGCGGCGCCGTTCGATTTCAGGAGACATGGCGGAAATCCTCGCGTTGGATGCGTCCAGCAGGTATCGATGTGACCAGTCGCGGCGCCACGTTGACGGCAGGCGACCGGTCGCGGTCAGGAAAACAGCTTGTCGAGCTGGCGACGCGTCGCTTCGAAGCGGGTGTCGTCGAGGCAGCGCGACGCCGCGCGAAAGCTCGCCACCGCGCCGATGGCGGCCACGGCGGCGACGATCAGTGCGGCCCACAGCCACGCCAGGCCCAGCGCCACCATCCCCGCGACGAGCGCAGCGGCGATCGCCAGGCAGGCGACCAGCGCCAGACCGAACGCGATGCCTCCCTGCACGGCGGCGCCCAACACGGCCCGTCGGGCCAGCGACGCTTCAGCGCAGGCAAGACGGTAGTAGGCGCCGGTGATGCCGCGCGCGGAGCGCAGCACCTCGAGCGTGGAGCCCGGCGCGGACGAATGGGGAAGGCTGGACATGGCGTGACCGTGGGCGTCAGGGGTGGATCAGCGGCCGCGCGACAGCAGCTTCGACAGCACGATGCCGCCAAGCACGGCGAGGCCGAGGGCCTTCATCGGGTTCTCGCGCACCCACACGGTGCCGCTTTCACCCAGCTGCTTCGAGTACTCGACGGCGTGGTCCCACTGCTCGCGGGCGGCGACGCGCGCCTCGCCGGCGGCGGCCTGCAGCGAGGTACCGGCTTCGCGGATCTCGCTGCGGATGTCATCGCGCTGGCCGCGGTACTGCTCGCGCGCCTGGTCGGCGGCGCTGGACAGCGTGTCGATGGCGCCGCGGCCGGCCTGGCGCAGGTGGTCGCGCGCCTCGCCGAGGTGCTCACCGACCTTCGTGGTCGGCGTCGTCGGCGACGCGGTGCTCGGGAGGGTGGTGGACGGGTTGGACGTGGTGTTCATGGGGGAAATCCTCGGGGGTTGGGGGAGACGGTGGTCGCGGGCCGCGCCGTGCGACGCGGCCCGCTGCGGTTTCAGCGCGAGGCGCTGGCGTTGCCGCGGACGACCAGGCGGCTGGCGTCGACGCCGGCCACGCCCTGCGTGGTCTGCGCGATGCGCACGGCCTCGGCGCGGACTTCGGCGTTCGGCACGTCGCCGATCAGGTGCACGCGGTTGTCCTTGGTCTCGACGTTGATCTCGAGGCCGGCGATGTCCTCGTCGGCGACCAGCTGCGTCTTCACTTTGCTGGTGATCCACGCGTCGTTGATCACTTCGCCGGTGTCGGAGAGCGTCTCGCGGACTTCACCCGACGCCGTGGCTTCGTTGGCTTCCTTGCGGGCTTCGGTGCCCGGCGCGGCGACCGTGAGCTGGTTGTCGACGCCGGTCACGCCGTCGGTCGTGCGGGCGATGTCACCCGCGATCGTCTTGTCGGCGAGCGAATCGGCGCCGCCCTTCAGCGTCACGCGGCCGTTCTTGGTGTCGACATTGATGTCGAACCCTTCGGTGCGCTCGTCCTCGAGCAGCTTGGCCTTGATCGACGCGGTGATCGCGGCATCGTCGATGACCTCGCCCGCCGTGCGGTCGGCGGCGTGGTCGTCCGCGGCGACAACGCCGGAGAGGCCGAGGGAGGCGGCGATGAAGCTGGCCATCAGGGTCTTGTTGAGGGTATTCATGGGGTTACCTCGTCATTGGGCGGAGGAAAAATCGGGCGAATGGCGCGGCGGGGGCGCCGCTCAGGCGGCGAGCTGCTGCTTCAGCGAGCGCATCTCGTCGTGGCAGGCCTTCACCTGCGGGTAGTACTGCTGCAGCAGGCCCTTCACCGAGGGATCGGTGGTGTCGTCGAGCGCCGACTGGAAGTGGTGCAGCAGGCGGTCCTCGGTCTCTTCGAGCTGGGTGACGTAGACCTTGTCTTCGTTCGAGCTGAGCTTCGCGCGCACGTCGGCGTAGGTCTTGCGCAGCGAGCCGGCGAAGGTGCCGTCGGTGGGCACGTCCTCGTCGTTCATCGCGAGCTTGCTCGAGAGCGCCGCGATCAACGCGCGCTTGTTGCCCGCCATGCGCGAGAACACGGCCTTCAGGCGCTCGCTCTGCACTTCGTTCATGGCGTCCTGGTAGAACTCGAGGCCGTCGCGCGAGATCTGGACGAGCTCTTTCACGGTGTTGGCGTTCTGCATGTCGCTTCTCCTTTCCGGGGGATGTCGCGAGGCCGTGGCGGCCTGCGGGAAGGAGAGTCCAAGAACCGTGCCAACCGATCGCACCGGGTTTGCGCGCGCCCGCCGGGCAAGCCGCAAGACGCGTCGCGCCTTGGACCCGGCGAGCTGCACGACGGACGTGCAAGCCGCCGTCGTGCGCGGCGCTCAGTCCGCGTCGCGCGGCTCCGCCGGCGCCACCGGCAGCTCGAGCACGAAGATCGACCCGCCGCCGTTGCGCGGCTCGTGCCACAGCTCGCCGCCCATCCACTGCGCTTCGCGGAACGCCGCGGCCAGGCCGACGCCCGTGGACGACTCCCCGCCGGTGGGCTGCGCGTCGAGGCGCGCGAAGCGCTTGAACAGCTGCTCGCGCTTGGCCTCGTCGATGCCCGGGCCGCGGTCGGCGACAGTGAATCGCACGGTGCCAGGCCGGCCGGGGCCGACGATGACGTCGATGGTCGCGCCGGGCGGCGAGTACTTCACCGCGTTGGACAGCAGGTTGCCGTAGGCCACGCCGAACGCGTCGGCGTCGGCGAGCACCGGATCGATCGCCTCCATCCGGTACTCGAGCTTCTGCGATTTGTGCGCGGCGTGCGCCTCGATGTCCTCGCAGCAGGTGCGCACGAGAAGCTGGCCGTCGTGCGTCTTCGGCGCGTAGCCGCGACGCAGCGCGATGTCGGCGCGACGTTCGAGGTAGCGCTCGACGAACCCGAGCGCACGCTTCGCCGAGTTGGCGATCACGCCGGCCATCTTCCGCACCTTCTCCGGGTCGTCGGCGGTCTCGGCCAGCATGTCGGCCGACAGCGAGATGTTGAACAGCGGGTTCTTCAGGTCGTGCGCCACCACCGACGTCATGTGCTCGCGCTCGTCGATGGCCTTGCGCAGGCGGTCGCGGTACTGTTTCAGCAGCGCGTGGGCGCGCACGCGCGCCACCAGCTCTTCGGCGACGAACGGTTTCGTCAGGTAGTCGACGGCGCCGGCGTCCAGCGCCTCGACGACCAGCTCGCGCTCCGCGGCGGCGGTCAGGAAGATCACCGGGATGTCGGCCAGCGCGGCGTCGCGGCGCAGCCGCTCCAGCACCTCGAAACCGTCCATGCCGGGCATGCGCATGTCGAGCAGGATCAGGTCCGGCTGGGCGTGCTGCAGCCGGGCCAGCGCCTGCTCGCCCGACGTCGCCGGCATCACGTCGAAGCCGGCGTCGCTGAGCACGGTGCCGACGAGGCGCACGTTCGCAGGCTGGTCGTCGACGACGAGGACGACGGCGCCGTTCAGGCTCAAGGGGGGCACGTCAGCGGTCCTCCAGGCGGCTGCGCTCGGCCGCCACGTGGCGCGGCATCTGCTCGAGCAGGGAATCGATGGTGATCATGTCGAAGGCGTCGACGGCGGCCTGCAGCCGGTTGGCGAATTCGGTGACGCGGCCCAACTCGCCGCGGCGGCCCTGCTCGGCGATGTCGTCGGCGAACAGCTTCAGCTCGCGCATGCGCATCGCGGCCTGCACCGGGGCGAGGCGCGCGGCGACCATGCGCTCCAGCGCCTGCACCGCCGGCTCGGCGCGCTCGCGCTGCTCGGCCGTCAGCGGCGCCTCACCGTCGGCCTCGCGGGTCTGCGCGTCCTGCACGGCCTTCGAACAGCCCTCCGGTTCGCGGCGCGTGCCCACGAGCTCGAGCAGGCAGTCGTACAGCTCCTGCGGCGAGACCGGCTTGCGCAGGTAGGCGTCGAACACGCGGCGCAGGATGCGCTCCTCGTTGCTCATGCTCGAGGCCGTCACCGCGACGAGGCAGATGCGCCGGCCCTCCTCCAGCGCGCGGATCCGCTCCGCGGCCTGTCGCCCGTCGAGCTGCGGCATGCGGATGTCCATCAGCACGACGCCGGGCTTCCAGGTGCGCACCTTCTCGATCGCTTCGAGCCCGTTCTCGGCCACGTCCAACTCGTGGCCGGCATCGGCGAGATAGGCCGACAGCAACTCGCGGTTCAGCGGCACGTCGTCGACGATCAGGATGCGCGACGGCGCGAGCTTGGCGAAATTCGCCGCCGCGGGCCGCACGCTGGCGGCCGGCTGCTCGGGCGTGGCCACCTCCACGTCCCGCAGGCGCAGGGTGAACGCCGACCCGGCGCCGACCTCGCTTTCGACGCGCACCGCGCCGCCCATCAGCTCGACGAGGCGGCGGACGATGGAGAGCCCGAGCCCGGTGCCCTCGATGCCGGCATTGCCCTCGGCAACGGCGCGATGGAAGGGATCGAAGATGCGCGACTGCTGCGCCGCCGGAATGCCCACGCCGCTGTCGCTGACGATGAACTCGACGTCGGCGCGCTGGCCCTCCAGCGGCGCGACCCGCACCTCGACGCGGACGAAGCCGCGGTCGGTGTACTTGACCGCGTTGCTGACCAGATTGACCAGCACCTGGCGCAACCGGTGCGGATCGACGATCAGCGCCTTCGGCAGGAAGGGGTCGACGTCGGCGGTGAGTCGCAGGCCCTTGCCCGCGGCCGGCTCGGCGAAGACCGACAGCGTCGAGGCCACCAGCTCGCGCACGTCGGTGGGCACCGCGTGCAGCTCCAGCCGGCCGGCCTCGATCTTCGACAGGTCGAGAAGGTCGTTGATCAGCGCGAGCAGCGACTGGCCGCTGCTGCGGATCGCGCGGACGTGCTCCAAGGCCTTCGGATCGTGCACGCGCCTCGCCAGAAGCTGCGAGAAGCCGAAGATCGCGTTCATCGGCGTACGGATCTCGTGGCTCATCGTGGCGAGGAACAGGCTCTTCTGCTCGCTCGCCGCCTCGGCCTTCTCGCGCTGCAGGTCGGCTTCGCGCTCGCGCACCCAGGCGCGCCGCGACTGCGCCGTCGCCAGCACGCCGACAAGCCCGGCGACGATCGCCAGCCCGGTGGCCATCGCCACGGTCGCGATGGCGCGCTGCAGCTGTTCGCGCAGGTGGTCCTCGCGGGCGAGGCGGCGCACGGTCTCGCGCGCGACGATCGCTTTCGCGGGCGCGCGGATGTTGTCTCCAAGCTGCGCGCCGCGGCCGGCGCTGAGCAGCGCGATCGACGCGTCCACGCCACCCTCCCGCAGCATGGGCCACACGCGGCGGCCGTGCGCGTGCCGCTCGGCCACCGCGGCGACGAGCGCCTCTGCATCGCGGCGCTGGTCCTCGTCCGCCGCGACGAGCACGGTCAGCGACGCCGCTTCGTCATCGAGCTGCCGCATCGACTCCTGGAAGCGCGTCCACATCGCGTCGTCGAACGACACCGCCCAGCGCAGCCCGAAGCTCTCGGTGCTGCCGTACACGGCCAGCACCTCGTTGACCTGCTCGATCACCCGCTGCGAATGCCGGGCCTCGAGGATCGCCTGCCCGGCCGCCATCGCCGAGCGCACGCTGACCCAGCCGGCGAACGCCACCAGCAGCAGCGAGACGACGAGCAGCCCGTAGTAGAAGCGATGCGCGTAGGCGTTGAGCATGCGATCCACGGCGGGGACTCAGCGGTTGAGCGTCCAGAGGGCGGCGTTGAGCGCGCTGGCGAACGCGACCCAGCCGAGGTAGGGCAGCAGCAGCGCGGCCGCCACGCCGCTGACGCGCCGCGCGGCGAAGATCGCGGCGACGATGGCCAGCGCCAGCGCGGCGATGACCACCAAGGCCAGCCCGATCATCTGCGCGCCGAAGAACATCGGCGTCCACGCGGCGTTCAGCGCCAGCTGCAGGGCCATCGCCGCCAGCGCGGCGCGGCGCGCGGCCGACACCGGCGCGCGCAGCAGCAGGTACAGCGCGATCGCGTTGAACGTGTACATCACGCCCCACACCGGCCCGAACACCGCGTTCGGCGGCGTGAAGCCGGGCTTGGCTAGGCCCTCGTACCAGGCGCCGGGCGGGAAGAGCGCACCGGCGAACGAGACCAGCAGCACGGCGCCGATCGCCACCGCGGCGGCAACCATCGGGCGCATCGCGCCGCGACGCGCGGCGGGCGCCGGCTGGATCACGTCGCCGAGAGCAATGCGTGGACGGGCGAAAGGTCGGGACATGGAATCACCTGCACGGCGGGAACGATGAGCGGAACAAGCAAACGGCGCGCCAAGACGGGACATTCACGCGCCGTCATTTGAGCCCATAGGCCTTGCGCTTCCGGTAGAGGGTGGATGCGTCGATGCCGAGCCAGCGCGCGGCCTCGTCGAGCGTCTTCGCCTGCGCGAGCGCGGCGCGAAGCTGGTGCTGCTCAAGCGCGTCGAGCGACATCGGCTGCCCCGCCGCGTCGCGCAGCAGGCCGCTCGGGGCCTCCCCCGCCGCGGCGACGGACGGGGGTTCGGGCGGTTCGGCGATCGGCGGTGCGGCCGTCGGCGCCATCGGCGATGCGGTCGGCGTTGCCATCGGCGGTGCGGTCGGCGGTGCCATCGGCGATGCGGTCGGCGTTGCCATCGGCGGCGTGGCCGGCGTCGACTTCGGCATCGGCTCCACCACCGCGGCGGACGCAACGGCGGGCCGCGCGATCGCGCCGCCGGGCATCGGCGCCATCGCCTCGGGCGAGATGTCGAGCGCGAGATGGCGACGGTCCAGCGCGTCGTCGGCACACAGGATGACCGCGCGCTCGATGACGTTCTGCAGTTCGCGCACGTTGCCCGGCCACGGGTACGCCATCAGCGCATCGCGCCCGCAGTCGGTGAAGCCGCGCGCCGGCCGGCCATAGGCCTTGCCGAACTTGCGCACGAAGCCTTCCGCCAGCCCGAGCACGTCCTCGCGGCGGTCGCGCAGGGCCGGCAGGGTCAGCGACACCACGTTGATGCGATAGAACAGGTCCTGCCGGAAGCCGCCGGCACGCACCATGTCGGCGAGGTCGCGGTTGGTCGCCGCGACGATGCGCACGTCGGCGCGCCGCGTGATCGGGTCGCCGACGCGCTCGTACTCCTTGTCCTGGATGAAGCGCAGCAGCTTCGGCTGCAGGGGAAGCGGGAAATCGCCGATCTCGTCGAGGAACAGGGTGCCGCCGTCGACCTTCGCCACGCGGCCGTCGGCGCTGTCGTTGGCCCCGGTGAACGCGCCCTTGCGATGGCCGAACAGCTCGTTCTCCAGCAGTTCCGCCGACAGCGACGGGCAGTTCACCGTGGCGAACTCCCTGTCGCGACGCGCCGAAAGGCGATGGATCATCTTCGCCAGCACGTTCTTGCCGGTGCCGCTCTCGCCGAGGATCAGCACATTCGCATCGGTCGCCGCGACCTGCTGCGCCAGCGACAGCATCTGCCGCATCAGCGGCGAGGCCGACACCGGCGTGGGGTCGCTTTCCGCCGGCAGCTGGGTCTCCAGCGCCTCGACGCGGCCGGCGAGGCGCCGCGCTTCCACCTGGCGCGCCACCGCGATGCGCAGCTGCTCGGCCGAGAACGGCTTGACGAGGTAGTCGTGGGCGCCGGCGCGAAGGGCCTCGAGGGCGGCATCGGTGTCGCGATGCGCGGTGGCCATGATGATGCGCAGGCTCGGCGCGTGCAGGCGGATCTGCGGGATCGCCGTCAGCCCGGAGTCGTAACCGATCGAACGGTCGAGCAGCAGCACGTCATAGGGCCGCGTGGCCGCGAGCTTCATGCCCTCGGCCAGCGTCGGGGCGGCCGAAAAGTGCGTGTCCATCATTTCGAAGATGGCCGCGTAGGTCGCGAGGATGTCCTCGTCGTCTTCGATGGCCAGGACGCGGGCGCCTTTGAGAACTCGATCCATCCGGGGGGACTCCAGTTGATTGCAGATTGCACGGTTGCCCGTGAAGGGCAGGACGCAGGCTGCACGAAACGTGCCAAGGCGCCGGGTCGGCACGCCACCGGATCGTGCACAACCGCTTGGCACGGCGCTTGGACAAGGCTGGGCACGGGTCGAACGCCCGTCCCTGTCCCCTGCTTGGAGCGTGTCATGTTGAATTGGGCCATCACTTTCCTCGTCATCGCGCTGATCGCGGCCGTCCTCGGCTTCGGCGGCATCGCCGGCACCGCCGCCGGTATCGCGAAGATCCTGTTCTTCGTCTTCCTCGTGCTGTTCGTCGGCTCGCTGCTGTTCGGCAGCAAGCTGTTCCGCAAGGCCTGACGCCATGGCCCGCACCGCCACGGCGCCGGAGCGCGACGCCCCGCTGACCCGCATCGCCGAGCACATGGCCGCCATCGACATCGCGATGGTGAGCACGATCGGCGAGGGTGGCTCGATCGTCAGCCGCCCGCTGTCGACCCAGCACGCCGCGCTCGACGCCGGGGTGGTGCGGTTCTTCACCAGTCGCCGCTCGGAGAAGGTCGCCGAGCTGGCGCGCGACCCGCGCATCAACCTGGCTTACGCCTCGAAGGACCGGAACGTCTTCCTGTCCGTCGCCGGCCGCGCAGCCACCAATGACGACCCGTCAGTGAAGAACGCGCTGTGGAACGACGCCCTGAAGGCGTTCTTTCCGAACGGCAAGGACGACCCCGATCTCACCGTGCTCGAGGTGCGTATCGCCAGCATCGAGGCGTGGGAAGGCCCGAGCTCGTGGCTGGGCAAGGCGGTGGGCTTCCTGATCGCCCGGGTCACCGGTGACGAGTCGGCGCTCGGTGAGCAGACCCGCGTGGTGCTCGACGCGCCCGCGAGGAAAGCCGCCACACCGAAAGCGTCGGCAAAGAAGACCCCCGCGAAGAAGGCGCCGGCCAGGAAGACCCCGACCAAGAAGGCCCCAGCCAGGAAGGCCCCGGCCAAGAAAGCGCCGGCAACGAAAGTGGCAAGAAAAACCACGCCAACGACAACGCGTCGCGCCGGAGGCCGCGCGTGACCGTGCTGCTCGCCAGCGAGCTGACCGAGGCCGACGTCGCGCTGCTGACGCGGCCGGAATCGCCCGCGCGGCTCGAGACCCCCGCGCTCCGCCCTGAATCCGCCGCGCTGCGCAGCGGTGGCCTGCGCCTGATGGCGCTGGCCTCGGGCATTCGCCCCGCGGCCGCCGTGGCGGTTGCACGACCCGGCCTTCGGGCAGTGCCGCCCCTTGGCTGGCCGGGCGGACTGCACGACCTTTCGGGCGCAATGCACGCCCGCTGATCCTCCGGCGGTTTGGCACGCGACGTGCTGCACCGCCATCACCACCCGCCACACCCCATCCCTGCCTCTCGAACCTGCCAACGGAGAATCGCCATGCTCACCTGGGCCGTCATCTTCCTCGTCATCGCGCTGATTGCCGCCGTCCTCGGCTTCGGCGGCATCGCCGGCACCGCGTCCGGCATCGCGAAGATCCTGTTCTACGTCTTCCTGATCCTCTTCATCGCTTCCCTGCTGTTCGGCGGCATGCCGTCGTTCGGCTGATCGCCTGTCCCCCGACCCGCCATCCCACCCTCAGGAGAACCGCCATGAACCTGCGCATCCGCACCGCCCTGATGTTCGCCCTCGTCGGCCTCGCCGGCCTCGCCGCCACCGGCTGCAACACCGTCCGCGGCGCCGGCGAAGACATCGAGAAAGCCGGCGAAGAAGTGCAGGAAGCCGCTGAAGACGCGAAGAACTGATCGCGACGATCGCCGCGCCCGACCGCTTCCATTCCCTCCCTGAAATCCAAGGAAACCACCCCATGAAGACTGCTGACACGCTGAAGCCGCTGCTGCTCGCCTCCGCCATCGTCCTAGGCCTCACCGCCTGCCAGGAATCCGCGCAGGACACCGCCGAAGACGTCGCCGAAGCGCGCGCCGAAGGCCAGGAAGACGTTGCCGAGGCCCGCCAGGACGCCGCCGAAGTGGCCGCGGATACGCGCGACGATCTGAACCACGCCGCGAACGATGCCGCCGTCGACGCCAACGACGGCGCCGAGGACTACAACGAGGCCGTGGCCGACGCGACGGAAGCGAACGCTGGCGCCGCGTATGACGTTCGCATCGCCGAGGCCGAAGCCGCCTACGACGTTGCCGAGGAAAAGTGCGAAGCCCTCGCCGGTGCCGAGCGCGACGCCTGCATGACGCAGGCGAAGAGCACGCTCGACATGGCCAAGCTCGAAGCCGAGAAGGCCCGCGACATGGCCGACGCCGCGGCCGACGCGCGCCGCGAGTGATCGGTCTGCCCGAGGCCGCACGACGCAAGGATCGGTGACGCCCTCGCAGCGTCGCCCCTCCGTTCGCTGAGTTTTTTGCCCCCAGCGTAGGAGAGCCCCGGTGCACCCCAAGGACGGGATGCACCGGGGCGTTGCTTTCCCGGGCCTACATCATCGGCGCGAGCAGCCGCGCCAGGTCGGCGAGCGTTTCGCGCCACACCGCGTAAGGGCGGACGCCGACCAGCGAGCGCGCCTCCAGCCGCTGGTACCACTGCTCAAGGGCGGTGCGCAGCGCGTCGTCGCCATCGACGTGCAGCACCACCTCGTAATTCAGGAAGAAGCTGCGCGCGTCCATGTTCGCCGAGCCGGTGACGATCGCTTCGTCCACCAGCGCGAGCTTGGCGTGCATCATTCCCGGCTCGTAGCGCAGCACCTTGACGCCAACGCGGGCGAGGTCGCGCAGGTAGGTGCGCGCCACCCAGTCGACCATGCGGTTGTCTGAGCGCTTCGGAATCAGCAGGCGCACGTCGACGCCGCTGCGCGCGGCGACCAGCAGCGCGTGCTGCACGGCTTCATCGGGCACGAAGTACGGCGTGGCGATCCAGACGCGCTGGGTCGCTCTGGCCAGCGCCTTCAGCAGCGCGGTGTGCCACGGGTCGTCGCGCAGGTCCGGGCCGCTGGCCAGCACCTGCACGCGCGCCAAGGCTGTTCGGCGGTCGACGGCCAGCGCGCCATCCGGGCCGCGCGCGTCGCCCCGCGCCTCGTCCAAGGGCAGCGCTTTCGCCGGCGGCAGCGCTTCGCCGGTGGCGAACTGCCAGTCGCAGCGGCAAATCTCGTCGAGCACCGCCGCCGCCGGGCCTTCGATCACGTAGCTCAAGTCCGCCCACGTCGTCTGCTCGGCGTGGTCTTCGAGGTAGTGCTCGCCGATGTTGCGGCAGCCCGTCCACGCGCGCGCGCCGTCGGCGACGACGATCTTGCGGTGGTTGCGCAGGTTGGCGGTGCGCGCCCGCAGCGCGTACCACAGCGGCTTGAAGCGCCCGACGCGGCCGCCGCTGCGCTCGAGCTTGTCCATGTGCGTGCGGCCGAGGTGCCACGAGCCGAGGTCGTCGACGAGCAGCCGCACCGCCACGCCGCGCTCCGACGCGCGACGCAGCGCGCGCAGCACCTCGCGGCCCACGTCGTCGCGCTCGAAGGTGTAGACGACGAAGTGCAGCTCGCGCTCCGCGCCGTCGATCAGCGCGAGCAGCGCGCGCCGCGCCACGCCCGCCTCCGGATGCACCTCCACGCGGTTCGCGCTGGGGCCGGCCTGCCCGAGCCCGGCGAGGAATCCCGCCAGCGCGGTGCGCTCACCGGCGTCGAGCGCCGGATAGTCCACTGGCGGTCGCAGCCGCGCGCGCTCGTGGCGCGAGCGCTTGCGCGTGCCGATCAGCAGGTACACCACGACGCCGACGAAGGGCAGGGCCAGCACGAACACCAGCCAGGCCAGCGTCGCCGCCGGGGGACGACGCTCGCGGATCACCGCATACGCCAGCATCAGGCCGATCGTCCAGCCGGCCAGCCACAGCGCCAGCGACCACGACACCGTCATGGCGCGCTGCTGCGCAGGAAGCGCAGCCGCAGCGGCCCGACGCCGTGCGATATCGCCGCCGCGCTGCGGTCACTCCGCCGCCAGCCGCGCGCACCGTCGCCGCAGCGCAGTTCGGCCGCGCCCGGGGCCGCGGGTAGGCGCACGCCGTCGCCGCAGCGCCACGCCAGGCGCTGCGCCGCCGCGCGCAGCGCACCGCCGTCGAACGCGCTGTCCGGCAGCGGCGCGCGCTGTCGAACGGCGCGCGAGGCCGCCGTATCCACGACGAGGGTTACGCGCTCGCCGCCCGGTGCGGCCGCATCGCTCGCTCCGCGCTCGCCTGCGGCTTTCGCGTTCTCACCTTCGATGACCAGCACCGCGCCCGGCACGAGATACCAGGCGTCGACCTCATCGCGCATCGATCCGTCGCGGCGCATCACCCAGCCGCCCGATTCGCCGATCGCGCGGATCTCGCGACGCCGTCCGCGCTCGCGCACCAGCAGGGCCGAGGTCTCGTCGGCGCCATAGCCCCAGCGGGCGTCGGCGGCCTGCATCGCCATCAGCAGGCGCAGCTCGCGCGAGCGCTCGGAAAAATGCGTGTCGACGATCGCGCCGTCGGCCAAGCGCAAACCGCCCGCGGGCCACAGCGTCAGCGCGTCTTCCGGCACGCCGCCGCAGCGCCCACCGCGCGCGCAGCCCGGCTCCGGTGGTGCGGCCACGCGCGCCGCGCGCGACACCGCGGCTTCGACGTCGCCATTGCCGAGCATCCACGCGCCGCTCTGCACCGCCGCGCCGGCGCTCGTGCCCCCGACGACGACGCGCCCCGCCGCATACGCCTGCTGCAGTTCGAGCAGCCAGTCGTTCGGCGTGTCGTCCGCGCGCACGAAGGCCTGCCGGTGCCGCCACTGGTCGCCACCGGCGAAGAACACGCCCTGAACCTGCAGCATCAGCGCCGGCTGCGACGCGCAGTGCGCGCGCTGGTAGTCGGCGAGGTCGGGAAACACCGCCTCGCGATTCGACAGTCGCAGGCGCTCGACGCGCAGCCGCGGCAGCGCCGCGCAGTCGCCGAGCTCGAAACGTGCGGCCGCCGCCGCGGCATCCACCGGCCACCACACCGCGTCGGCGCCGAGCTCGCGGAACACATCGACGTAGAAATCCACCGCGTCCATCGGGTCGAAACCCGACGCCGTCACCACCGCGATCTTCGGCCGCCCGCTGGTGCGCGCCTGTGCTTCCGCGACGAACGCGCGCAGCACCTCGACGCCGCCCGCAAGGCGGCTCTGCGCGGGCAGGGCGCGCTCGGTCGCGCGCGTACCGTTCGCGGGCATCTGCGGCAATTCGAGCGCCGCGAGAACCGCCGCACGCTCGGCGTCGAGCAGCACCGACCACGGGCGTCGGGCGTCGCGATCGGCGCAGGCCTCGGCGAGGCAGACGTCGGCCAACCTCGTTTCGAGCGTGGCCACACCGACCGCCGCGTCGGCGCCTGCCGCATCCGTCGAAGCGCGCGCCGCGTCGAGCATCGCCGCCACGTCCTCGCGCGGCGGCGCACCCGGCGCGCGCCACAGCGCCGGATCCAGCGCGCGCGCGATGCCGGCGCCATCCACGCGATAGCTCGCGGCGGTACGCGCCGCGCCCGCCGGTGGCGACACGCAGCTGCGCGGCGAAAGATCGGAGCACACCGCGAGCGCGCCGCCGGCCAGCAGCAGGCTGCGGGTCGGAGCGGTGCTTGCCATCGACACCGCGGCCGGGGCCGTCCCCGCACCGGCGGCAGCGACAGCGATGACGGCGACCAGCGCGACGCCCGTAAAACGTGAACGCATGCTCGAAACCACTCCCTGTCGCCGGCCGAAGGCGCCGATGTGTAGCAGTTTTCGCCGCCCGGCACTTGACGCCGTCGAAATGAACAAAGTATGAAGACAGCACGTTTCCGGCGCACTGCAATGCCCAAACCGCGCAACCACATCCGGCACATCGCCCGGACCTTCTACCTCAGCGAGTGGTGGGACGAGTAGATCCCACGGCTTGAGCCCCTTCGTGCCGCAACGGCGCGAAGCGAGGTTGCGTTCGCGCTGCCGGCAACCGTCGGCCGCGCCGTGCACCGGGCCCGCCCGGGCCCCGAGACCTGTTCCCGATGACCGTGCCGATCGCGCGGCCGTCTGTCGCCCTTGAGGAAATCGCCATGCTGTCCACGAAGCCACTCAGCGCCGCCATCGCGCTGATTCTCACCGCGTCCGCACTCGCCACGTCCGCCGCTGCGCAGGCCCCGGCCCCCGCGAACGAGGACGACACCCAGACCCTCGACGCCATCACCGTCACCGGCACCAACCTGCGCGGCGTCGACCTCGCCGAAGCGCAGCCGATCACCGTGATCGACGCCGAGGACATCCGTCGGCTCGGCGCCACCTCGGTCAGCGACGTGCTGCGCCAGGTCAGCGAACTGGGCGGCGGCACCGGCAACTTCACCACCGCGAACTCCGGCGTGCTGCAGGCCGATGCGCCCGCCGGCAGCGCCGGCGCGTCGCTGCGCGGTCTCGGCACCGCATCGACGCTGACGCTCATCAACGGGCGGCGCGTGGCCGTGGCGTCGTTCGCCAATGGCTCGGAGAACTTCGTCGACCTCAATGCGATTCCGGTCGCCGCGATCGAGCGCGTCGAGGTGCTCGCTGCCGGCGCTTCCGCGGTCTATGGCGCGGACGCTGTCGCGGGCGTGGTCAACATCGTGCTGCGCAACCGCTTCGACGGCCTGCGGCTTTCCGCCAGCCACGGTGACTCCACGCGCGACACCGACGAAAGCCGCTCGAATCTCAACCTCGTCGCCGGCTTCGGCGATGACGATGCCGGCGGCGTGGTGGTGGTCGACGCCTTCCGCCGCAGCGCGTTCTACAACCGCGATCGCGAGATCACCGCGCGCGAGCCGCGGCCTTCGCAGCAGGGCTTCTTCCCGAGCTGGAACGACCTCGACTTCGCCCAGGACGACATCGTCGAGGCGCAGTGCCCGGCGAGCGACTTCGGCGTCGGCGGCCTCGGCGAGTTCTGCGCCGTCAACCGCAACGCGTTCACCGCGGCCGATCCGTCGCTGGAGCAGTTCGGCACGTACCTGAGCTACGGCCTGCGCTTCGAGGACGTCGAGGTGTTCGGCGAACTGCAGTACCAGCGCAACCGCTCGGAAGCGAACAGCTCGCCGGCGCCGTGGGACGCCGAAGCATCGTTCGCCAACCCGTTCCTGCCGGCCGATTTCCGCGCGCGCTACCTGTCGCTCGGTTTCGACCCGACGGCGCTTTACGGCTACGGCCGCTTCCCGGACGCGCGCAGCATCGAGGTGGAGACCACCAACCTGCGTGTGCTGCTCGGCCTGCGCGGCGCGCTGGGCGAGTGGGATTGGGAAACCGCGTTCAACGGCGGCTCCAGCCGCTCGGAGCAGACAGCGACCGCCGGCATCTACAACGTCGCGCGTTTCCAGGCGGCCCTGCTCGGAGAACTCTGCGACGACGGGCGCACCAACTGCGCGCCGGGCGCCGGCGGCCTCTGGTACAACCCGTTCGGCGGCCAAGCCGTGCAGGACCCGCGCGTGCTCGCCCTCGTTCGTGAAACGGTGCCGCGCGACGGTTCGTCGCAGGCGCTGGGCTGGGACCTCCGCTTCAACGGCGTGCTCGGTGAGCTCGGCGGCGGCGCCATCGCCGCGGCGTTCGGTACCGAGGTGCGCTACGAGCGGGCCAACGACGAACCCTCGCCGCTGGCCACCGCCGACCCGGTGACGGGCCGCGTGCCGGTCTACGGCTTCGGCTCGACGGCCGTCTCGGCCAGCCGTACGGCGAGCTCCGCGTTCGCGGAAGTGCTGCTGCCGTTCACGAGCACCTTCGACGTCCGCGTCGCCGGCCGCTATGACCACTACTCGGATTTCGACGGCGACTTCAATCCGTCGATCGGCCTGCGCTTCCGCCCCACCGACGACCTGGTGCTTCGCGCCGGCTGGAACACCAGCTACCGCGCGCCCTCGCTGGCGCAGGTCGGTGCCGGCACCACGCTGAGCTCGGGCGCCATTCCCTGCGCCGCGGGCAGCGAGTTCCGCAGCAATTTCTGCCGCGGCTCCAGCCGCGACGTGAACTACCTCAGCCAGGTGTTCGGCAATCCCGACCTCGAGGCCGAGACGTCGACCGCGTGGAGCGCGGGCCTGGTCTGGTCGCCGGGCGACGCGACGTCGATCGCGATCGACTACTGGAACTTCGAACAAGAGAACCTCGTCGACATCGCCGACCTCGACCTGTTCCGCGCGGCGCTGGCCGACCCGTCGCTGATCTACACGCCGAGCGGTCCGCGGGCGCGTCCGCCGGGTGCGGTCGGCATCGTCACGCGCGACGGCCTGGCCACCGGCCGCATCGTCGAAGTGTTCCTCGAACTGAGCAACATCGGCGTGCAGCGCACCGACGGCGTCGATATCGATCTGACCCAGCGCCTGTCGGACGACCTCGCGGGTGGCGAGCTGCGGGCGTGGTTCGATGCGACCTACGTGAACTCGTTCGAGCGTTCGGAACTGTGCTCGGCGGCCGTGGCGCCGCGCCGCGGGCAGGGCGCCTGCACCGACGGCTCGCGCATCGTCGAGCTGGTCGGCGAGTTCCGCTATCCGGAGTGGCTGGGCAACGTCGGCGTGACCTGGGAAGGCGAAGCCGTGCAGGCCAGCCTGTGGGCGAACTACACCGACAGCTACTTCGATGACGACACCCGCTCCGGCGTGCCGGCCAACCGCCGCGTCGGCTCGTGGACGACGCTCAGCGCTTCGGTGGGCTGGGACATCACCGACACGCATTACGTCGGGCTCACCGTGCGGAACCTCGCCGACCGTGATCCGCCGCTGGCCTTGGGCAGCTCGACCAACGTCGACACGTACAACCACGACGCGCTCGGCCGCTTCGTCACGCTGAACTGGATCGGTCGCTTCTGATCGACCCGGCCGGATCGGTTCGACCTGGTCCGCACCGCAGGACCGCCCACCGGCTCGCCGGTGGGCCTCGGGGCAAGGACGCCCCACTTTCGCTCGCTGCGCTACCGTGGCCGTGCCGTGCCGCTCCTCCGCACCGCGCGCCGCCTTCCTCCCAACGGATTCGCCGATGACCTCCACCGCCGCGCCGTCGCGCGCGCCCGACACGCTGCTGGTGCTGCTCGCCGTCGCCCTCGTGCTGGCGGCGATCGTGCCCTTCGTGCCCGCGGGCCTGTTCGCGCCGGGGCAGCCGATGTCGCTGGCGAGCTTCCAGCCTGGCGACTCCGCGCTGGGACTGCGCTTGTTTTCCAGCAGCGCCGAGCATCCCGGCCTGCTGAATCTTTTCTTCGACGGCTTCACTTCGGGCAGCCGCAACGGCGCGGCCATCGGCGTGATCGCCTTCGTGCTCACGGTTGGCGGTGCGTTCGGCCTCGTGCAGGCCAGCGGCGCCATCGACAACGGCCTGAAGCGCCTTGTCGCGAACTTCGGCCACCGCCCGCGCCTGCTGCTCGGCGTGCTGTTCGTCGCTTTCTCCACCGGTGGCGCGGTGTTCGGCATGGGCGAAGAGACCATCGCCTTCCTCGCCCTGCTGCTGCCGCTGATCCGGCGCTTGGGCTATCCGCCGGAAGTCGGCGTGATGGTCACCTACATGGCCAGCCAGATCGGTTTCGGCACCTCGTGGATGAACCCCTTCAGCGTCGCGATCGCGCAGGGCATCGCCGGCCTGCCGCTGCTGTCCGGCGCGCCGTTCCGCATCGTGATGTGGGCCGCGTTCACCGGCGTGGGGCTCGCGTTCGCGCTGCGCTACGCGACGAAGCATCGGCGCGCCGCGGACAAGGACGCGGTTGGCGCGTCGCGCGTCGCGGTCGCAGGCACGACGGTGTCGAGTCCGCCGAACGGTGGCTCGCCGAACGCGCTCGACGTCGAAGCGTCGCGGCTCGGCTGGGTCGACCACGCGGTGCTGTGGGCCACGCTGGCGACGGTCGCGTGGATCGTCTGGGGCGTCACCGTCGCCGGCTACTACATCGCCGAGATCGCGACACAGTTCTTCGCGCTCGGCCTGTTCGCGGGCTGCTGCGCGGTGATCGGCGGCCGCATCAGCGCGAACGGCGCGGCGCAGGCCTTCACCGACGGCGTGCGCGGCCTCGTGCCGGTAGTGCTGGTGATCGCGGTCGCGAAAGGCATGCTCGGCATCCTCGGCGGCAGCGACCCGCACGCGCCATCGGTGCTCAACACCGGGCTGTACGCGATGGGCAACGCCATCGCCGGCACGCCCGAGCTGGTCGCCGCCTGGGGCATGCTCGCCGCGCAGTCGGCGTTCAACTTCTTCGTCAGCTCCGGCAGCGCGCAGGCGACGATCACCATGCCGATGATGGCGGGCCTCGGCGAACTCGTCGGCGTGAGCAAGCAGATCAGCGTGCTGTGCTTCCAGCTCGGCGACGGGCTCACCAACCTCGTGATGCCCACCTCCGCCGCCATGATGGGCGCGATCGGCGTGGCCGGCCTCGGCTGGGTGGCGTGGGTGCGCATCATTTTCCGTTTCATGCTGCTGCTGATGGCGCTCTCCGCCCTCACCGTGGCGATCGCCGTCGGGATTGGGTATGTCTGAATTGATCTGGGTCCGCGATGCGGAACTGATGACGCCGACGCCCAAAGGTCGCGGCGACGTGCTCATCGCGAACGGTCGCGTGCTCGCCATCGGCGCAGGGCTCGACCCGCGCGGCTGCGGCGTGCCGGTGCGCACGATTGACGCCGCCGGGCACTACCTGTGCCCCGGCCTCGTCGACAGCCTCGTGCACTTCGGCGGCGGCGGCGGTGAGGGCGGTTTCGCCACGCGCATGCCGCCCTTGGCCGCATCGACCGCGCTCGCCGCCGGTGTCACCACGATGATCGGCGCGCTCGGCACCGACGACGTCACCCGCAGCCACGCCGATCTGCTCGCCTGCGCGCGGGCCCTGGCAGCCAGCGGGCTGTCGGCCTACGTGCTCACTGGTTCGTATCAGGTGCCGCCGGTCACGCTGACCGGCAGCGTGCGCGGCGATCTCGCCTTCATCCCGGAGATGATCGGCCTCGGCGAAATCGCCATCGCGGACCATCGCGGCTCGCAGCCGAGTGCGGCGGAGCTCGCGCGGCTCGCCTCCGACGCGCGCGTCGGCGGCATGCTCGCGGGCAAAGCCGGCACCGTGCTGATCCACGTCGGTGAAGCGCCCGAAGGCCTCGCCCTGCTGCGCGAGGCGAGCGCGCGCTGGCCGGTGCCCATCAAGCAGTGGCATCCCACGCACATCAATCGCCATGCGGCCCTGCTCGCCGACGGTTTCGAGTTCGTGCGCGAAGGCGGCAGCATCGACTTCACCACCAGCAGCACGCCGGATTTCGTCGCGGCCGGCGAGATCCCCGCCGCGAAGGCGCTGGCCGACGCGCTCGCCGCCGGCCTGCCCATCGAACGGCTGACCATGAGCTCGGACGGCCAGGCCAGCCTGCCGCACTTCGACGGGCAGGGGCGGCTGGTCTCGCTCGAGGTGGCGCCGATCGCCAGCCTGCTGGGCAGCGTGCGCGAGGCCTTCGAATCCCACGGCGTGGCGCTCGCCACCGCGCTGGCGGCGGCGACATCGTCACCGGCGGCAATCTGGGGCCTGCCGCGCAAGGGCGGCCTCGCCGCGGGCATGGACGCCGACCTGATCCTGCTGGACCGGGACACGCTGGCCCTGCGCTGGACGATGGCCAACGGCCGGCTTTAAGTACGCATTCACCGCCGCGGCGGATGATGGGCGTGACCCAACGGAGTCCGCCACCATGCTGCGCCGCACCGCGTTCCTTGCCCTGTCGTCGCTGGCCCTGAGCGGCTGCGTCACCTACGAAGTCGTCGAACGCCGCGTCTACCACGAGGACGGCAGCTACACGCGCAGTTACGACCCCTACGACGACGGCCGCCGCTACGAAGACCGCCGCTACGACGACTACGACCGCTACGGCCGCGACGAGCGCATCCGTCGCTACGAGTACGACGACCCGCGCTATGGCGGCCGCTACGACGACCCCTACGACCGCTGGTTCTACGGCTGGCGTGGCGACGGCTACCGCTACGGCTACACCTATGACCCGTGGTTCGGGTACGGCGGCAGCTCGATCACCATCGTCTACGGCCACGGCTGGCGCGGCAGCCGCTGGGGCAGCTGGCATCGGCCGTGGTACGGCCCGTCGTGGTACGTCTCGAGCTGGTCGAATCCGTGGGCGTGGGGCCGGCCGTGGCACGGCAGCCATTCGCCCTGGGGCTACGGCTACGGCTACGCGCCGTCGCGACCGCACTATCCGCGACCGCAGAACCCGCGCCCGGTCGAGCGTCCGATGCCGAAACCCGCCGTGCGAAGCATCGGACCCGAGGTGTCACTGCCGGTGATGGCGGGCCCGAGCATCGGCGGCGAGCCGCTGCGTCCGGTCACTCGCGAGCGTCGCTGGGAAGAGCGCGTTCCGCAGAATCGCGAGCCCGAGATCGAGGCCATCCCGCGCGAGAAGCCGCGCATGGTGATCGTCGAAAGGCCGCCGCGCTTCGAGGAGCCGCGCGATGACATGCCGCGCTTCGCCGAGCCGCGCGAGAAGCCGCGTATCGAGGAGCCGCGCTTCGAACAGCCGCGCTTCGAAGCACCGCGCGAAGAGCCGCGCTTCGAACAGCCGCGGTTCGAGCAGCCGCGTTTCGAGGAGCCCCGTTTCGAAGCACCGCGCGAAGAGCCGCGCTTCGAGCAGCCTCGTTTCGAGGAGCCACGTTTCGAAGCACCGCGCGAAGAGCCCCGCGAGATGCCGGCGGTCGAGGAACGCGTCGAGTAATCGGCGTCGTGCAGCAGGCAAAAAAAAGCCAGGAGCTCCCCCCGGAACTCCTGGCTTGCGTTCCTGCCCTCCTGGCTGCGACGCTCTCGCGCGGCTGCCACGCCCCCCGGCGCTGGAATACGGCTGGAACGGGGGTGATGATGCCTCAAGCCCGCCGGATGCGCATCATGAATTTGTCAAACGCCGTCAATCCGCGGCGTGGTGCTCAGTCCCGAGACAGCCTTGAACCCGCCTGATCCCTCCCCCGCCCGACGCCGCCCGTTTGGCCTGCACCGCCCGCTCCGGGCGCTGTCGGGTCTGGTCCTCCTGCTGGTTCTGGCAGGCTGCGCGACCCGTGAGGGGCCCGACCTTGCCAGCCTTTACGCCCGCGCCGCCAGCGACCCCGGCCAGCCGCCGGTCATCGTCATCCCGGGCCTGATGGGCTCGCGGCTGGTCGACGGGCGCACCGGCGAGGAGCGCTGGCCCGGCTCGCTGTCGACGATGGCCTTCAGCGACTACGCCCGGCTGGCGCGCATCGGACCCGAGTGGGGCCCGGACGACGGCATCGTCGCCGGCCCGCTGATCCGCGACTTCGGCCGCGTCGACATCTACGGCCAGCTGATCGGCACGCTCGAGGGCGCGGGTCGCTTCGCGCCGGGCGAGCCGGGGCAGGCGCCGAGCAACGACTGGCGCCGCCGCTACTACACGCTGACCTACGACTGGCGGAAACCGAACATCGTCGCGGTGCGCCAACTGCACGCGCTGATCGACCAGATCCGCCGCGATTTCGACGATCCGGCGCTGCGCGTCGACATCATCGCGCACAGCAACGGCGGGCTGATCGCGAACTACTACCTGCGCTACGGCCCGAACGACGTGCTGGAAGCCGCCGACCCGCAGCCGTGGGTGGAAGGCGGCAAGCGGGTGCGCCGGGTGGCGATGCTCGGCACGCCGAACCTGGGCTCGGTGGCCAGCCTTCGGCGCTTGAACGAAGGCGTGCGCTTCGGCCTGCGCAGCGTGCCGATCGAGGCGCTGGCGAGCTTCTCGACCGTGTTCGAAACGCTGCCGCACCCGCACACGCAGGTGGTGTTCGACCGGTACGGTCGCGCGCTGCCGCTCGACCTCTACGACCCGACGATCTGGCGCGACAACCGCTGGTCGGTGTTTTCGCCGGAGATCGAAGCGCGCGTGCGCGAGGCCTGGGGCGAGGGTGCGGAAGGGCGGCTGGCGCTGTCGGTGATGCAGGCCAACTTCGAGCGCAACCTGCGCCGCGCAAAACGTTTCAACGAGGCGCTGGCGCGGCCCTTTCCCCGCAATGGCCTGCGCATGGCGGCCTTCGGCGGTGACTGCGAAATGACGCTCGCCGGCGCGGTGCTGGAAACCGTCGACGGCCGCGCCGTGCTGGCCTTCGAGCCCGACGACATCGAGAACCCGGTGGACGGCATCGACTACGCCGCGCTGATGCAGGCCGCCGGCGACGGGCTGGTGACGCGCGAATCGCAGGACGCGTCGGCGCACGGCTTCGTGCCGCTGCGGCAGACGTTCTTCCTGTGCGAGAACCACGGCCAGCTGCTGGCGAACCGCTACTTCCAGAACAACCTGCTGAACTTCCTGCTGAGCCCGTAGCGACGGGGCGCACACGTCGGGCGGCTAGAATCGCGGCATGACCGCTCCCCGCTCCACCTTCGACGCGCTGAAGCCCCTCGCCGGCCGCCTGCTCGAGACCGCGCTGAACCGCGCGCTTGCCCTCGATGCGGAAACCCGCGCCGCGCTCGCGCCGCTCGACGGCCAGCGCCTGCAGCTGCATCTGGAATCGCCGCCCGTGGCGCTCGAGCTGCGCGTCGACGGCGACGCGCTGCGCGTCGGGCCGGCGCAGGGCGAGGAGCCGGATCTCTCCGTGCGTGCCGGCATCGGCGCGCTGCTCGGCCAGCTGCCGTTCCTGAAATCGAGCGGCGCGGCACCGGTGGGCAAGGTGCGCATCAGCGGCGACGCCGAACTCGCGCGTCAGCTGCAGCGCTTGGCCGAAGGCTTCGACCCGGACTGGGAGCAGCCCTTCGCCGACGCGCTGGGGCCGGTGATCGGCCCGCAGGTGGCGAAAACCGTGCGCATCGGCCTGCGCGAAGCGCGGGTGCAGGGGGCCGCGTTCGCGAAAGCCGGCGCCGAGTTCCTCACCGAGGAATCGCGCGACCTCGTGCCCAAGGCCGAGCAGCAGGCCTTCTTCGACGACGTTGACGAAGTGCGCGATCGCGTCGAGCGGCTGGCCGCACGGCTCGCCGCGCGGGCCACGGCGGCCGCTCGCACGCCGTCGGCGTCGGACCCGAACGGATGATCGCCGCGCCGCTGCGCGCCTCGCGCATCGTCCGCGTGCTGTTCAAGCACCGGCTGGACGCGCTGCTCGACGGCACGCCGTTCGCGAAGCTGCGCTGGGTGCTGCGCCCGCTCGGCCGCGGCACGTCGGACACACCGCGCGGCGAGCGCCTGCGCGCGGCGCTGGAAGAGCTGGGCCCGATCTTCGTCAAGTTCGGGCAGATCCTGTCGACGCGCCGCGACCTGCTGCCGCCCGACGTGGCCGATGCATTGGCCCTGCTGCGCGACCGCGTGCTGCCCTTCGACGGCGCGGAAGCGCGGCGCATCATCGAAGCGCAGCTTGGAAATCCCATCGACGCGCTGTACACGGAGTTCGACGAGACGCCGCTGGCTTCGGCCTCGATCGCGCAGGTGCATGCGGCGCGGCTGCGCAACGCCGACGGCAGCGCCGGTCGCGCGGTGGTGGTGAAGGTCGTGCGTCCGGGCATCGACCGCCAGATCGACGCCGATCTCGCGCTGTTGAAAGCACTCGCCGACGTGGTGGCAAAGACGCACCCGCGCGCCGACAAGATCCGCCCGCGGGACGTGGTGGCCGAAATCGAAACCACGCTGCGCGGCGAGCTCGACCTGCAGCGCGAAGGCGCGAACGCCTCGGTGCTGCGGCGCTTCTGGCTGGGCAGCGACGACCTGTACGTGCCCGAGGTGTTCTGGACGCATTCGCACGAGCGCGTGCTGACGCTCGAGCGCGTTACCGGCATTCCCTCCGACGACGTGCCGGCGCTGGAAGCCGCCGGCATCTCGCGCTCGAAGCTCGCGGCCAAGGGCGTGCGCGTGTTCTACACGCAGGTGTTCCGCGACAACTTCTTCCACGCCGACGCGCACGCCGGCAACATCTGGGTCGACGACGATCCGGCGCGCCGCGACAACCCGCGCTTCATCGCGCTGGATTTCGGCATCATGGGCCAGCTCTCGACGAACGATCAGTACTACCTCGCCGAGAACTTCATGGCGATCTTCCAGCGCGACTACCGGCGCATCGCCGAGCTGCACGTCGAAGCCGGCTGGATGCCCTCGCACCTGCGCCTCGATGATCTGGAAGCGGCGACCCGCGCGGTCTGCGAGCCGTACTTCACCCGGCCGCTGGCGGAAATCTCGCTCGGCGAAGTGCTGGTCAAGCTGTTCCGCACCGCGCAGCAGTACGAGCTCACGCTGCAGCCGCAGCTCATCCTGCTGCAGAAGACGCTGCTGAACATCGAAGGCGTGGCGCGCCATCTCGACCCGAAGCTCGACATCTGGGCCGTCGCCGAGCCGGTGCTCACCGGCATCCTCAAGGATCGCTACAGCCCGAAGTGGCTGGCCGAGGAGTTCAAGAAGCGGCTGCCGGAAATGATCACCCGCGCGCCGGATTTTCCGCGCCTGATCCACGGCTTTCTGTCGCAGCAGGTGGAAGGGCGGCACCGCATCAATATCGACTCCAAGGACATCGCCGAGCTGTCGCGGATTTCCGCGGTGAACCAGCGCGCTGCGGTGTACGCCATCCTCGGCGCGGGCCTGATGATCACCGCGGCGGTGCTGTTCGGCTTCGACGCTGGCGGCCCGGCGTGGCTGGGCGTGCGCACGGCGACCTGGATCGCCGGCGTGGGTGCACTGGCCTGCTTCATCGCGGCCTGGCCGCGGCGGCGGTGAGCGGAACCGCCGATGGCGCCGCGTCGAGCGTCGACGCGCGCGGCGCGGCGAGCACGCCCGACGACCTGACGATCCCGGTGCTGTTCGCCGATGAGCGTCTCGCCGTCGTCGACAAACCCGCGCGGCTGATGGCGCACGACAGCGGCCTGGCGCGCGGCGAGCACGACTTCCTCGCCGACCGGCTGCGTGCGCAGTTCGGCCGGCCCGTGCACCTGATCCACCGGCTCGACCGCGCCACCTCGGGCTGCCTGCTGATCGCGTTCGACAAGGACACCGCGCGGCACTTGAGCGATCAGTTCATGACGCGCGCCGTGGAGAAAACCTATCTCGCGGTGTGCCGCGGCTGGCCCGAGCCCGCCGAAGACGTGATCGACCATCCGCTCGACGGCGGCCCCGGCAAGCCGGAGAAAAAGCCCGCGCAGACGGCGTATCGCGTACTGGCCACCGGCGCGATGCCGTGGGCCTACGGCGAGCACGCCGAGTCGCGCTTCGCCCTGGTGGAATGCACGCCGCACACCGGGCGCTTCCGCCAGATCCGCCGGCATCTGAAGCATCGGCACCACCACCTGATCGGCGACACCAGCCACGGCGACGGCGCGCGCAACCGGATGTTCCGCATGCATCTCGGCGTGCACCGGATGCTGCTGCACGCGTGGCGGTTGGCCTTCACTCATCCGGCGGACGGTCGGGCGATCCGCGTCGAGGCGCCGCTGGACGGCGAGTTCGTCGAGACGCTGCGGCGCTTCGGCTGGCGCTCGCCGGGCGGCTGAGACCGGCGCGGCGCGCGCGAGGTCTCCCGAATGCCGCATTGCCCCGGAGGTCGAGGCGACCGCGGCTCAGCGCTCGACGATCGCCACCACGCCCATGCCGCCGGCGGTGCAGACGGAAATCAGCGCGCGGCCGGAGCCCTTCTGCTTCAGCAGCTTTGCCGCCGTCGCCACGATGCGCGCGCCGGTGGCGGCGAACGGATGGCCGAGCGCCAGCGAGCTGCCGACCACGTTGAGCTTGGCGCGATCGATGCTGCCCAGCGGCGCGTCGAGGCCGAGCTTCTCCTTGCAGAACTCGGCGGACTCCCAGGCCTTCAGCGTGCACAGCACCTGCGCGGCGAAGGCTTCGTGGATCTCGTAGAAGTCGAAATCCTGCAGCGTGAGGTTGTTGCGCGCGAGCAGCTGCGCCACGGCCCAGGCCGGCGCCATCAGCAGGCCGTCGCCGTGCACGAAGTCGACCGCGGCGACCTGCGCGTCGCGCAGGTAGGCCTGCACTTCGATGCCGCGATCGCGCGCCCACTCTTCGGAGGAGAGCAGGCAGGCCGAGGCGCCGTCGGTCAGCGGCGTCGAGTTGCCGGCGGTCAGCGTGCCCTTGCCCGAGGTCTTGTCGAAGGCGGGCTTCAACGTGGCGAGTTTCTCCGGCGTGGTTTCGGGGCGCAGGATGTTGTCGCGGTCGACGCCGCGGAACGGCACCACGAGATCGGCGTAGAAGCCGTCGGCATAGGCCTTCGCCGCTTTCGCATGCGATTCGTAGGCGAGCTGGTCCTGGTCGGCGCGGGTGATGCCCCATTCCTTGGCCATGATCTCGCAGCTCTCGCCCATGCTCTTGCCGGTGCGCGGCTCGGCCACGCCGGGGAACTCCGGCGCCAGCTCCTTGAACGAGAAGCCCTTGAGCAGCGCTTTGATGCGGTCGACGGGCGTCTTCGCCATGTTCATGTTGAGCAGGCGGCGACGGAAGGCCTTGCTGTGCACGATCGGCACGTCCGACGTGGTGTCGGAGCCGCCGCCGATGCCGGCTTCGATCTGCCCGAGCGCGATCTTGTTGGCGACGGTGATCACCGTGTCGAGCGAGGTGCCGCAGGCGCGCTGCATGGTGATGCCCGGCGTGTAGGGCGAGAGGCCCGAGGACAGCGCGGCCTCGCGGCCGATGTTCCAGTCGCTCGAGTGCTTGAGCACCGCGCCCATCGCCACTTCGCCGAGCGTCATGCCGTGCAGGCCGAATTTCTCGACCACGGCGCCGACGGCTTTGATCGACATGCCGAGGTTGCCGACGTCGAAGTAGGCCGTGTTGTTGCGGCAGAACGGGATGCGTTGGCCGCCGAGGATGGCGACGCGACGGGCGGGGCGGGGGCTCATGCGGATGGACTCCAATGGGGCATCAGGCCGCGACGGACGGCCAGAGGTGGGGGTGACGGTGCCAGATCGCGTCGAGCCATGCGATATGGATCGCGACTTCGGGCGGCGGGCCGGGTTCGGCGCGCCAGCGCGCCAGCATCGTGGCGGGATGCACGCCGCCGATCAGCACCTCGCAGCTTTCGGCGAAGCACTGCACCCAGCGCGCGGAAAACCCGATGTCGGCACGCGAGGCGTCGAGGCGCGCGGCCACGGCGGCCGCACCGGCGCTGAGCGTCGTGCGATCGAGCGGCAGCGGCGACGGCGCGGCGGCCGACAGCGCGTGGTCGGGCTTGCGCGCCACCATGCCGACCAGATGCGCGTCGGTGTGTTCGAACACCAGCTCCAGCCCGGCGGCGCGCACGTACAGGCGCAGCTCCTCCGGCGTGCAGAACTGGTTGCGGGCCACGTCCTTGCGCTCGGCCGGATTGCCGCGCGCGGCCTGATCGACTTCATACGCGAAGCGCTGCCAGCCCACCGGATGCGAGAGGTTCCAGTGGTCGAAATAGAACAAGCCGCCGGGTTTCAGCACGCGGGCGACCTCGCGCAGGTAGAGGACCATGTCCTCCTTGTCCATGTGGATGAACACGGCCACGCAGTAGCCCTTGTCCATCGACGCGTCGGCGAAGGGTTTCAGGTGCGGGCCGTCGACCGCACTCGCCGTCGCGCCCGGATGCGCGTCGACACGCGCTCGCGCGAGCGCCGCCATGTTCTCGGCGATGTCGATGCCGTGCCACGCGGCGACGTGGCCGGCGAGCTGGGCACCGATGCGACCCACGCCGCAGCCGATCTCGAACACGCGATCGCTGGGCACCAGCTCGAGTGCCGCGTGCACCTGGCCGGCGGTGAACGCGCCGGTGGCCGCGAGCACGGCTTCGTCGGCGCTGCCGTCGACGGCGGCCATGCCATCGGACAGGGTGGCCGACCGCGCGTTCCACGCGGCTTTGTAGCTTTCGGGGGAGGAAGACAAGGCGCGGAGCCGGTGACTTGGACCACAATAGGGTAGACCGCCACGCCGAGCCGCTAAAGCCCATGAGCCGAATGTCGACCCCGGAAGTGCTGACGACCTTGGGCGCCATCGCCGTCGAATTGGCCGGCGAGGCCCATGTCGAGCGCGCGGCCCTGGGGCAAGCCGAGGCCGGGGACTGGGCCGCGGGCATCGCCAGCGACCTCGCGCGGCTGGTGCCGGAGTCGGCAGGCCTCGACCTCGTGCTTGCCGCCGCGCTGTTCGATCCCGCCGAACTGCTGCGGCCGAACTTTCCGCGCCACGCCGCGCTCGAGGCCTATGCCGCGAAAGCGCCGGGCGCCGGCGAGTCCGCTGCGGGCACGGGGCGCGTCATCGCCTTAGGCGCCGGCAGCGACGGCTTGCCCGCCGATCTGGCGCCCGAGCCCGACCTTGCCGGTGGCCCGCTGCGCGTGATTCCGTTCCTGCTGCGCGGCCCGACCGAGGCCGTGCAGCGCGCCGGCGCCGCGTTCGAGGAGCGCCTGCTCGACACCGGCATGGCCAACGCGGCCACGGCGCTGGCCACGCAGTCGGCGTTCGGGCTGCGCATCGAACACATGCGCTACCTGACGCTGCACGACCTGATGGCGATGATGGCGATGCAGTATGAGCACGCGGGCCTGGCGCCGCTGTGGCCGATGATCGAAGCCGCGCTGTTCGGTGATGACGACGAGCTGTGGCTGGACGCACCGCCGGAGCCGCTGGTGCGCTACGCCGACGGCGCGGCGCGCATCGCGCTGATCGATGCGGACGCTTGGGCGCTGGGCGGCTTCGTGCCGGCCGGGATCGACGCGGGAAAAGCCGGCGCCGAGAAGATGGAGCGGCTGTTCGAACACTTCGAGGCGCGGCAGCGGCAGATCGCCGCGGTGCTCGGTGCACACGGCCTGGAAGTGACCTTCGACCACTGCCCGGTCGGCAAGGACGCCCGCGCGGTGCTGCGCGCGGGCTGATCGCCGGGCGCGAGCTCGCGGCCGAAGCCTCAGGCGGGCGGCAGGCGGTCCTTCGCCGCCGACGCCTCGTACACGCGGTAGCGTGCGTCGACCATGCCGAGTGCCGCATAGGTCGCCTGCGCGCGGGCGTTGTCGTTCTCGACGTAGAGCCGCAGGCCGCAGACGCCCGGCGTGGCCTGCGCTTCGCGCTCGGCGTGCGCGTACAGCGCGCGGAACACGCCGAGCCGGCGCGCGTCGGGCGCGACGTACACGCTCTGGATCCACCACCACCAGCCGTTGCGCCAGTCGCTCCACTCGGTGGTGAGCATCAGCGTGCCGACCGCGCCTACATCGCCGCCGGAGGCCGGATGCCGCTCGGCGACGAGGTAGCGGGCCTTTGCCGGATCCGCGAGGCCCGCGGCGATGCCCGCGCGGACCGTCGGGGCGTCGAGCGTCTTGCCTTCGGTTTCGAGCGCCATCGCTTCGGCCCAGACGGCCAGGGTTTCGAGATCGGCCGGGGTGGCGGCTCGTACCGCAATCGGGGTCATCAGGATTCCATCGTGAGGCGTCATCGCCTAGGACCAGTCACGGGCCGCCGCCGGGCAGGCCAGCGCCTTGCTGAAGTAGCCCGAGGGGTCGAAACAGCACACGCGCTTCTTCCCCTTCTCGAGCATGTCGATGGCGCTGCTGGCGCGCTCGTTTCTCGTCGCGTCCTGCTTGGCCGACTCCATCCAGTGCACCCAATCGATCTTTGCCAAGGCGCTCGCGCTGGCCCAAGTGGCCCGAGCGGCGGGACTCTGGTCCAGCAGCGCCTTGAACCGCGCCGGCAGCGCCGGTTCGGGCTGCGCCGCCAACCGGCTCAGCACGAAGGTCGATCGGTGTCCCATCGCGATGCGCTCTTTTCTCGCGACATCCGGCGGAACGACGAACCAGTGCCCGAGCTGTCCATCCGGCTCCATCTGGGCGTCGAAGCGGCTGGCACCGATGGTCACGCTCGCGGTGATCCTCCCCCGCCTCAGGTGCGACCTGCTGAGCTCGGCGGGAACCCGGGCGAAGGCGAAACCGCCCGTTTCGGCAACCAGGACGTCGCTGGAAAATTCGGCGGCTCGGGTCTTGGTCGGCATCCGGGGTCGTCCGCTGCTGCGTCTTGTGCGACGAGGCTCCGTCAGTCCAGCACAAACGGTTTGCGGCCGCGCCGTCCGGGGCCGAGCTTGCGCGCGACGGTGTTGCGACCCACGCCGAGCTGCTCGGCCGCGCGTTGGCGGTGGCCGCGATGGTGCGCGAGCGCGGTGGCGAGCAGGGTTTCGTCGAAAGCCTCGCGCAGCGCGTCGGCGAAGCCCTGCGCACCGGCCGCGAGGCGGGCTTGAACGCTGACCTCCAGCGCGCGGCGCCAGGGCGCGTCGCGCCCGTCGCCGTCGCCCGACGCGGTGCTCGTGCCCGCGAAGCCGCCGGCCTCGCGCAGCGCGGCGTCGACGGCCGCAGCGGGAATGCGCTCGCCCGCCGCGAGCGCCACGAGGCGGAAGCAGAGATTCCGCAGCTCGCGCACGTTGCCGGGGAAGGCGTGCTGCTGCAGGCGCTCCACGGCGGCGGTGGCAAGCCGCCGCGAGCCCAGACCCATCGCCTGCGCCGCTTCGCCGATGAAGCGCGCGGCGAGCAGTGGGACGTCGTCACGCCGCTCGCGCAGCGGCGGCAGGCTGATGCGCAAGACGTCAAGGCGATGCAGCAGGTCCTCGCGGAACTTCCCCTCGCGCACGCGGGCGGCAAGGTCCTGGTGCGTGGCCGCGATCACGCGGACGTCGACGCGGATCAGCTCGCGGCCGCCGACGCGGAAGAACTCGCCCTCGGCCAGCACGCGCAGCAGGCGCGTCTGCAGGCCGCTCGGCATGTCGCCGATTTCGTCGAGGAACAGCGTGCCGCCGTCGGCCTGCTCGAAGCGGCCGATGTGTCGCTTGGTCGCGCCGGTGAAGGCACCGGCCTCGTGGCCGAACAGTTCGGATTCGAGCAGCTCGGCGGGAATCGCGGCGGTGTTCAACGCGACGAAGGGCCGCTTCGCGCGCGGCGACTCGGCGTGCAGCGCGCGCGCGACCAGCTCCTTGCCGGTGCCGGTTTCGCCGGTCACCAGCACCGCCAGCGGCAGCTGCGCGTAGCGGCCAATGGCGCGGAACAGATCGCGCATCGGCGCGCTGTTGCCCACGAGCTGCGGCGGGCCGTCGAACTCGCCGTCCGCCTTCGCACCGTCTTCCGCGTCCGCACCGCGCGCCTCCACCCGCGTCCCGCGCCCGGACGACGATGCGCCGTCGCGACCCTTCAGCAGCTCGCGCGCGAGCTGCACCGGTGCGTCGAGGTCGAAGGGCTTCGGCAGGTAGTCGCGCGCGCCGCCGCGGAAGGCGCCGGCCGTGGTCGCGACGTCGGTGTAGGCGCTCATCACCACGACTGGCAGCGCGGCGTCGCGCTTGCGCAGCGCGTCGAGGAAATCGAGGCCGCCGGTGCCCGGCATGCGCACGTCGGTGAACACCAGATCGGCGTGCTCGCCGCCGGCGAGTGCCGCCAGCGCGGCGTCGGCGCTGTCGAAAGCCTGCACCGCGAAGCCGGCGTCGCGCAACGCTTCGGCGAGCACGTAGCGCACGCTGCGGTCGTCGTCGACGACGAAGATACGCGCGCTCATGCGCCGGCTCCGTTCAATGGCGCGGCTTCGGCCTCGGGATCCGGCAGCGGCAGCAGCACGGTGAACACCGTGTGCCCGGGGCGCGAGCGATACGCCAGCGAGCCACCGTGTTCGCGCGCGATCTGCTGGGCCAGCGGCAGGCCCAGGCCCGTGCCTTCCGCGCGCCCCGACACCAGGGGCAGGAACAGGCGCTCGACGAGGTCCTCGGGCACGCCGCGGCCGTCGTCGCTCACTTCGACGCGCACGGCGAGGCGGTGGCTGCGATCACCGATCAGCACCTGGTGCTCGGCGCGCGTGCGCAAACCGACCGCCGACGCGCCGCTCTCCAGCGCGTTGCGCACGAGGTTCCACACCGCCTGCGTCAGCCGGTCGGCGTCGCCGAGCAGGTCGGGCAGGCTCGGGTCGTAGTCGCGGACGATCTTCACCGACCAGCCGGCCTCGGCCTCGGCGAGCTGGCGCACGCGCTCGAGCACGGCGTGGATGTTGGTGGGCTCGAAGGCGCGCGGCGGCGCCGGATGCAGGATGCGATCGACGAGGCCGTTCAAGCGCTCGACTTCGCTCGCGATCAGGCCGACCAGCTCGCGGCTGTCGGCGTCACTCGTTCGCCGCGACAGCAGCTGCGCGGCACCCTTCAGGCCGGCCAGCGGATTGCGCAGCTCGTGCGCGAGCCCGCGCAGCGACGCGGAGAGCGCCTGCGGCAGCGCGGTGACGGGGTCCTCGCCGGGAAACTCCTCGACCGGGTGCAGCTCGACGCGCACGCCGTCACCCTCGCGCACGCACCAGACGTCGGCGAAGCGCGCCGGCAGCCCGCCGAAGCCGAGGCCGACGCGCTGCAGGCGCAGCGCCTGCTCGTCGAACGGCACGCGCGGCAGAGCCGATGCGATGCGCTCGCCGCCGTCGAGTTCGTCGAGGCCGAAGCCCAGCAGACGCCGCGCGCTGACCCCGAGCCAGCTCGCGAAGGCCGGGTTGAGCGCGGTGATGCGCGCTTGCGGATCGAGCCAGAACAGCGGCGTGGCGAGGCGGTCGAAGGCGTCGAGGTCGGCGGGCATGGGGCGGATTATCGCACCAAAGAAACGCAATTTACGTCCCTTCCCTGAGTCGCCGCTGTGCTGATGTTTCTATTCATCAAGAATAGATTGATCGGATGTACTTTCCTGTCTTACAAGAACATTTTGTGCTTTTTTCTATGCAGAAAGCGATTCATAATCTGCACCATGGCCCGACGCCGCCAACATACCGCCGCACAAGTCCTCGCCGCGATCGAGGCCGCCGGTTCCACCTCGGTGGCCGAGCTGCAACGGATCGTGGGCGCCAGCCAACCGACGTTGGCGCGCCGCATCGCCGAGCTGGGCGAACGAGCGGTGGCCGTGGGAGCTTCACGCCGACGCCGTTACGCCGCCGCCCGCGCCGTGTGGGGCGGGCAGACGCGCTGGCCGATCTACCGCATCGACAGCGCCGGTGCCGTCGCTCGGCTCGGCGTGCTTCACGCGCTGCACGGTGGGCAGTGGTTTGTCGACTTCGACGGCGACGAAGCCTGCTTCGCGCATGACGAGTTTCGTGACGGGCTGTATCCCGACTTGCCCTGGTTCCTGCTCGACGTGCGGCCTCAGGGTTTTCTCGGTCGAGCGTTCGCACGCCAGCACGCCGCAGACCTCGACGTCGGCATCGACCCGGAGCGCTGGAATGCCGACGCGGTACTGGTGTCGATGCTTCGCCACGGTGATGACCTTCCCGGCAACCTCGTTATTGGCGATCTCGCCCTGCGTCGAGCGCAGCAGCACATGCTGATGCCGATCGACGCGGTGCCGGAAGCAGCGCGCAACGAGCACTACGCGCGAATGGCGCAGGCAGCGGCCGACGGCGAGTCGCCGGGCTCGTCCGCCGGCGGCGAGCAGCCGAAGTTCACCGCGCGCGTCAGTACGACGGATGGGACAGTGCGCCACGTCATCATCAAGTTCGCCAAGCCCGCGGCGAGCGCGGCAGCGCGGCGCTGGGCTGACCTGCTGCGCTGCGAGGCGCACGCCGGGAAGGCGCTGAATTCGGCGCACGTGCCGGCCAGCCCGACGCAGCTCGTCGAGGCTGGCGGGTTCGTGTGTCTCGAAAGCGCGCGCCATGATCGCGTAGGCGCTCACGGGCGCCGCGGGCAGGTCAGCCTGCGCGCGCTGGACGCCGCGTACTTCGGCCGCAACGACAACTGGACGCGCGCCGCGGGCCGGTTGGAGGCCGCAGGTTGGCTCGACCGTGCGCACGCCGAGCGTTTGCGCACCTTGCATGCGTTCGGAAGGCTGATCGGCAACAGCGACATGCACTTTGGCAACGTCAGCCTCACGCACCTTCGCGCCCTACCGCTGGAGCTGGTGCCGAGCTACGACATGCTACCGATGCGCTACGCGCCGACGAGCAGCGGTGAGGTGCGGGAACCCCCGCCTGATCTCGCGCCGCCGCTGCCCGACGACTGGCCGGCGACGGATCGCGCGCTGCCGATTGCGCATGAATTCTGGCAGCGCGTCGCGGACGACCCGGCCATCGATGACGCGATGCGGCGTGTGGCTGACCTGCATCTTGGCGCGCTGCGACGGCTTGCCGCGTTGCCGAGATCCGGTGAGGCGCAATCGGATTGAGAGCGTCGGTATCGCAACGGACGTCAGGCGCTCAGCGCCCCAGCCGCTGCTGCTGCAGATCGAACAGCACGCGACGGTCTTCGTCGTCGAATCCGCCGGAAGCAGCCTCGACTGAGGCCCCGCCGCCCGGCGATGCGCCCGGCAGCGCCGTTTCCATCCCGCGGAACCGCCGCCGGAACGCCGCGAGCGCGGCCGGCAGGTCGCTGACGTCGTAGCCCATCAGCGCCAAAGCCAGCACCGGGTCGAAGCCTTCCGGCGCGGGCGGCGCATCGTCGCGCGGCCATTCGCCGAATCCCGCTTTCGCCAGACGCGCCCATGGGAACTGCGCCGATGGATCGGCCTTGCGCGTTGGCGCCAGGTCGGCGTGCGCGATCACCGCGGTGCGCGGGATGTCGAGGCGCGCGCACAGGTCGTCGAGCAGGCGCAGCAGCGCGGTGATCTGCGCGTCGCTGAAAGGCTCGACGCCGTCGTTGTCGAGCTCGATGCCGATGCTCACGTCGTTGAGGTCGGTCATGCCGCGCCATTGCCCGACGCCGGCGTGCCACGCGCGCTCGCGTTCGTCGACGAGCTGCGCGATGCGGCCGTCGTCGCCGATCAGGTAATGCGCGCTCACCCGGCCGTGGTCATTCGCCGACTTCAGCGTGGCGAGCGCGGCGTCGAACGAGTCCATCTGCGTGTGGTGCAGCACGATCCACTGCGCCTGTCGCGCATTGTGGTTCGGCGACGGCGACCACGCGGCCAAGGCGCTGCGCTGCGGCGGCGTCGCGCAGGCAACCGTCAGCGTGGCGATGATCGAGATCGCGACGGCCCGCCAGCGCCCGTTGCGATGCCTCCGCCGCGACGGCCGGCACGCCGTCGCCGCGGTCACGGCCCGCAGCCCTGCAGGCCACCCAAGGGCACCACCGCGTCGTCGACGGTCCAGCGCCCGGTCGTGCCGTTGGCGAACGCGCCGTCCAGCGTGATGCGCGACAGCCGCCCGCCCGCGAGCGTGCGCTGCAGCCGCCCGATCGTCGTGCGCGTCGGCGCACCGTTGCGCACACAAAGCGGGCAAGAGCCGGCGAGCTGCTGCAGGTCGAGCGCCGATACCGCGCCGCCGAGTTCGCCGCGCTCCGCCGCGAGGAAGCGCGCGACGCCGCGATCGTCGTAGACGAAGGCCGCGTAGAACTCGTAGTCAGGGAACAGCTGCACGCTGTAGCCGCTGCCCGCGCGCGCCGGATCGAACCAGTGGCCGGCGGTGTCGATGCGCGTACCTTCGACACTCGGGCAACTGCCGCCGAAGTCGACGAAGGCCTCGCTGCCGCTCTCGCCGTCCAGCGTGTAGCTGAAAACGAAACCGCCGGGCGTGGGCGCGGCATTCGGCACCAGCGTCGCTTCGCCGACCGGTACCAGCCGGTTGGCGCGGCCATTCCACGTGCTGCGCCAGATCGGTGCGCGCCACACGCCGTTCGCGGCCGGCGCCGCCGCTTGCAGGTAGTACCAGGTGGGGGTGCCGTCCTGCAGGTAGGTGTACCAGAGCGCCGCCCACTGGGTGTCGGCCGGGTACACGAACAGACCGTGGCCCGAGCGGCCAGGGTTGAAGTAACCGCCGGGGCGCGGCCGAGGCGCGTTCGCGATGAGGCTGGCGCGCAGCGTGATCGACCCCGCGTCGGCCGTCGGATTGGTGGGGGTGACGTACCAGCGCCCCGCCTGCGGGTTGGGCAACACCAGCTCGCCGCTGCCGTTCACCAGCGTGGTCTGTGCCACCGCCGCGCTGCGCAGCGGTGCCGTGGCCACGGCCGGAATCGCCTCATCCGCGGCCAGCAGCGGGCGACGCGCCAGATGCAGCGTCATCGCCCGCAGGCTGGTCGCGCGCACGCGAAGTTCGGTCGCACCAGGGGGCACGTCCACGTAGAGGCGCTCATGCACGCCGCCGTTCGCGGCGAGTGCCAGCGTGTAGTCGGCGTCGAGCGGCAGCGCCTGCGCCACCGGTGGCAGCGCGCCGCTGCGATCGAGGCGCACCGGCGTCCAGCCGACGACGCTTGTGCCGTTCGACACGCGCAGCCAGCCGCCGCGACGCTCACCGGGCAGGGCGTCCGGCATGTTCCACACCAGGCGAACGGCTTGGGTGCCATTCGCGAGCGCCACGGCCGGCGTGGTCGCGGCCAGCGCCGCGGTGCCGTTCGGCGCGTCCACCGGCACCACGTAGGCGTCGGTGCGGTAGTCGACGCGGCCGCTGCGCGACTGCATCACTGCCCACCAGCGTCCCTGCGCGTTCGCCGCCTGCACGAAGGCGACATCGCAGCGCGCCAGCGTGGCGCTGCTCGCGCGGCAGCGCAGTTCGCTGGCTTCGGCGACGCCATCGGCATCATCGTCGACGCCGACCAGCAGCTCGATGGTGCCGTTCTGCGGCGTGGATTCCACCAGCACGCGCAAGCTGCGCGCCTGCGGCTGCGCGTTCAAGGACTGGAAGAAGCGCCCGGTGCCCGAATCGGCATCGAACGGATCGTCGGGCGTCGGGTCCGCGGTCGCGAATCCGCTGCTGGTGGCGGGCGCGACCGGGCCGAATGCGTCGATGCGTAAATCGGTGCTGGCGGGAAGGCCCGCCAAAGCCACGTCGCGGAAACCGCGGTCGGTGGTTGCGGTGACGGTCGCAAGGCTGCCGAGCCACTGCGGCCCGCCGACGTTCGTCGGGCCACTGCTCGCGCTGCCGATGCGCGTGCCGCCAAGCTTCGCCACCAGTGCCGATTGGCCCTGCGGTGCGGCGCTGCCCCACGCCGGCGCATTCGATGTCGGCACGGCGACGCCGTTCGCCACGTTGCTGGCGTCGGCGGTGTGACGCCCCACCACGCGCACGCCGTCGGCGGCGAGGTCGATGCCGATGAGGTCGGTGTTGTCGCCGCCCGCGCCGGTGCTGCGGTTCCACGCGCCGGTCAGCATCGAGCTGTAGCGCACGCTGGAAAGATCAGCGCTGTACACGCGCACGAAGTCGTTCCAGGTGCCGGTTTCCGCCGGCGATGCGTTCGGCAGGCCCATGCGCTGGTGCGCGTCGGTGGTGGTCAGCGTGCGGCGCCCGGTGCAGAGGATGCCCACCTCGCCCTGCGGCCCGATCGCGACCTCACCATGGAAACCGGCATCCGCACCGCAGCGCGTGGTGTTGACGTTCGGCCAGCCGGCGTTCGGGTTCGGCCAGCCGCCGAGCAGCGCGTCGGGGTGCGCAGCGCCGTAGTTGGTGCTGCCTTCGACGTACTCGGCGACGTAGGTGCTGGCCTGCACGCGGCCGGTGGCCAGCGCGAAGCTGCCGAGCCAGCTGATGTGGATGTTGCCGTTGGTGCCGGTGAACTGGTTCTGGAAACCGGCGCTGCCGGGTGCGGCCGCGATGTCGTTGCCGCGCCAGAAGTTGACGACGTTGTTGCCGTGCGTGCGGCCCAGCACCACAAGGCGGTTGCGCGCGTGGTCGATGGCGAGGCCGTCGATGTACTGGTCGGGCGAGGAGTTCTGCGTCGTTTCGCGGTAGCCGCGCTCCCACCAGCGCAGCCGACCGTTCGCCTCCATCGCGACGATGGCCGGTTCGAAATCCGGGTTGCCGTCGGGCAGCACCGACTTCGTCGAATAGCCGAAATAGATCGCATTGTCGCGGCGGTCGATGGCGATGGCACCGACGCGCTGCGTCTGCGCGCTGGCGGCACGGTAGCCGGTGTAGCCGGGGCCGCTGTTCGGGCAGGTGTTGGTGCCGGCAAGCTCGCAGTGTGCCGCGTGGTAGTAGTCGTCGGGGAAGCGGCCCTTGCGCCCGGCGTTGCCGTTGCCGTCGCCCTGCGTGAGCGCGAAGTCGGCCGCACTCGTCGAGCGCAGGCTGCCGCGCCGATTCACCTTCATCACCACCGCGCTGTAGAGCAGCGGCTGCGCGGCGTTCGCATAGCTCGACGCCGGCGTGCCGTCCCACTCGCCGCCGGCATGCCAGTGCGCGTGCCAGTGTTCGACGGTGGTGCGCTGGCCCTGCGAGTTCAACTTCTCGATCGCGGCCCAGTTGCTGTCGAACTCGCGGCCCGTCGCGAACACCACGCCGCCGTCGCCGCCGACGTCCCAGGGCTGGCGCTCCTTGTGGCCGCCCGAAGCGCCGACGTTGTACACCCAAGCCACGCCGCTGATCGGCGCATCGACGCCGTTGCCGACCAGCCGCGCGAGGTAGTAGCCGTCGGTGCTGGCGCCGTCGCGCGAACCGGAAATGACGATCGCACCGGTGCGACTGCCGGGAATCTCGGTGCTGCGGATCTTGAACACATCGCGCACGCTGCCCGCCGGCCAGTGCGCGACGGCGCGGATCGCGCCGAAATCGCCGTCGACGTGGAGGATGAAGCCGACGTTACCCTGCGAAGCCGACTGCAGCCCCGTCGACGGCAGCACCGTGCGCGGCACGTTGGCGGGTATCCAGTCGAGGTTGTTGGCTTGCCCCGCGACCAGCAGGCTGCCGTCGGAAAGGCGATGCACATCGCGGAACACTTCGCGGCCGGCGTTGCCAGCGTAGAACACGCGGTTCTGCGCGAAGGCGGCAGAGGCCAACCCCAGCAGCGCGACGCACACAAACAAGGCACGGGCAGCGTAAGCACCGAGTGCGCGGGCCAGCGGCAGCGTCGCCCGCGGAGGGTGCGGGAAGGAACCAGCGGAAAGGGCCATCGCAACGCTCGACCGGGGGATTGTCAACGCAGGTTAACCGCTCGCAGCCCTGAAGGGTTACAGGCGCGTGGGAATCCGCTGCGGCAGCGGCAGCCGGGCATCGCCGCCCTCCGCTTCCGCGCGGTTCGAGCGCAGCAGCACCGACACGCTCGCGCCGTCTTCGGCCAGCACCAGCGGCCGAGGGCCGTCGCGCAGCGCCGGCGGCAGCGCTTCGAAGCGCTCGACGTTCGAGAGCGCCGGCGCCATCGCCTCCATCTGCAGGAACGCCGCGAGCAGCCGGCGCATCGCGACGAAATCGAGCTGGCGCTCGGGATAGGGCTGATAGGCCGGCTCGGCGATCTGGTCGAGCACGACCGACACCGGAAACGACACGCGGTCGACCCAGCGCTGCCGCACCGGCGCGAAGAGCGCTGGACGATCCTCGCGGGCCGCGGCTTCCGCGGCCGGGCCGCAGGTGCCTACAAAGCGCTCGGCCGAGCGCGCCAGCAGCCATTCCTCGTCGTGCAGCAGCGGCCGCAGCCATTCCGGTCCCGAGCCGGCCGGCAGGTCGGCGCCCATCGATCGCAGCGCACCCTGCAGAAACCGGAATTCCCCGCGCATCGCGGGGCACAGCGTGCCCTCCACGGCGGCATCGGGCGCCACCGAGAGCGCCATGCAGCTCGCCGGCAGCGGGTCGGCCGGCGCGCGCTGGCGCATCTCGGCGATCAGCAGGGAGAACTGCCGGAACGCCGCGATGCCGATCATCCCGTCGATCAGCGTGTTCGGGCTGCGCGCCCAGCGCATCGCGCCCAGCGCATCGTCGCAGGCGGCCGCTAGAGCGCCCACGGTATCGCCGGCGTTGAACGCGAGCGCGCGGCGTGCGTCGAGCTGGGTCACCGGCTGGAAGGACGGAAGCGGCGCCGTGGCGGGATCGACGTCGGCGCGCGTGTCACGGAACACCGGCGCGTGCAGCGCGCGCTCGGCTGTATCGAGACGCGCGAGGTAGGGCAGCAGCGCGGCGGCGCTGGCTTCCGGCGCGGCCTCGACGGCGGCGAGACAGGGCCGTGCGGGCTCGCCGCAGTTGAGGATCTCGGGCATCGCGCCCGCGGGTGCCGGCGGCAGGCTGAGCAGGATGGGGTAGCCGTTCTCGCCGTCGCCGACGGGCGCTTCATGCATCAGCGCGATCGCCGCCTCCTGCTGGGGCGTCGGCGAGGTCAGGCGGCCGTAAGCCCAGATCGCCGCGACCAGCGCGATAAGGAACACCGGCACGAGGAGGAGACGGGACAGCCAGCGCCAGACGGTCGACATGGTTCGTCCTTGCAGGGGGGTGCGCGACGAGCGTAGCAAACGGAAACGGCCCGCTTGCGCGGGCCGCTCTCGTCAACCTCCGTGTCAATGCGCCGGCGCTCCCCTGCCGGCGCGCAACATCCACTAGATCGCGTAGTACATCGCGTACTCGAGCGGGTGCGTGGCCGCGCGGAACTTGGTCACTTCCTGCATCTTCAGGTCGATGTAGCCGTCGATGAAGTCGTCGGAGAACACGCCGCCGGCCTTGAGGAACTCGCGGTCCTTGTCGAGCGCTTCCAGCGCCATGTCCAGCGAGTGGCAGACCTTCGGGATGTTCTTCTCTTCTTCCGGCGGCAGGTCGTACAGGTCCTTGTCGCTCGCCGCACCCGGATCGATCTGGTTCTTGATGCCGTCGAGGCCGGCCATCATCAGCGCGGCGAAGGTGAGGTAGCCGGACTGCATCGGGTCGGGGAAGCGGATCTCGATGCGGCGCGCCTTCGGATTCGACACGTACGGGATGCGGCAGCTCGCCGAGCGGTTGCGGGCCGAGTAGGCCAGCATCACCGGGGCTTCGAAGCCGGGCACCAGGCGCTTGTAGCTGTTGGTGGTCGAGTTGGTGAAGGCGTTGATGGCCTGGGCGTGCTTGAAGATGCCGCCGATGTACCACAGCGCGATCTGCGACAGGCCGCCGTAGCCGTCGCCCGAGAACAGGTTGGTGCCGCCCTTCGAGAGCGACTGGTGCACGTGCATGCCCGAGCCGTTGTCACCGACGATGGGCTTGGGCATGAAGGTGGCGGTCTTGCCGTTGCGGTGCGCGACGTTCTTGACGATGTACTTCATCGTCGTGAGTTCATCGGCCTTCTTCACCAGCGAGTTGAACTTGACGCCGATCTCGCACTGGCCGGCGTTCGCCACCTCGTGGTGGTGCACTTCGACTTCCTGGCCGACGGCGGCGAGCACCTTGCACATCTCGGCGCGCAGGTCATGCAGCGAGTCGGTCGGCGGCACCGGGAAGTAGCCGCCCTTCACGGTCGGACGGTAGCCGTGGTTGTTGCCGTCCTGCTTCTGGTTCGTCGCCCAAGCGGCCTCGTCAGAGAAGATCTCGTAGCCGACCTTGCCCATGTCGTTGCTGAAGCGGACGCCGTCGAAGATGAAGAACTCGGGCTCCGGGCCGAAGAAGGCCTGGTCGGCGATGCCGCTCGACTTCAGGAAGGCCTCGGCACGCTTGGCGACGCCGCGCGGGCAGCGCGAGTAGCCCTGCATCGTGGCCGGGTCGAGCACGTCGCAGAGCAGCACGACGGTCGGGTCGGCGTAGAACGGGTCGACGAAGGCCGACGCGGCGTCCGGGAGCAGGATCATGTCGCTCTCGTTGATGCCCTTCCAACCCGAGATCGAGCTGCCGTCGAACATCTTGCCGTCCTCGAACAGCGCGGCGTCGACGATGTTCACCGGGAAGGTGACGTGGTGCTGGGTGCCGCGCATGTCGACGAAACGCAGGTCGACGAATTCAATCGCGTGGTCCTTGATCAGCTTCTGGATGCTTTCGAGGCTCATGGCCGCTCCGATGGGGTGGTGGATGGCGTGAGCGTAGGCAAGGGGCGTGCCAACCCGATGACGCCCGCAAGTCACTGATCCGGCAAGGCGAAAGCCGCCATCGCGCCCATCATTTGCCTGAATTCGCCCATCAATCGCACCAAAAAAACGCTAATTTCGGGAACGCGGGTGTCGTCGCGACGACTAGACTTCCGCGGTCATGATCGCGGCGCCCACCGACTTGAACGACCTGCTCATCGCGCTGCTGCTCGGCGTCATCGAAGGCCTGACCGAGTTCCTGCCGGTGTCGTCCACCGGCCATCTGCTGATCGCGCAGCACTGGCTCGGGCCGGAGTCCGACCTGTTCAACATCGTGATCCAGAGCGGCGCGATCCTCGCCATCGTGCTGGTGTTCCGCGCGCGGCTGATGGCGCTGGCCACCGGCTGGCGCGAGCGCGAGTCGCAGGACTACGTGCTGAAGCTCGGCGTCGCGTTCGCGGTCACGGCGGCGGTTGGGCTGCCGGTGCGCAAGCTCGGCTGGGAGCTCCCGGAAACCGTGTGGCCGGTGGCCATCGCGCTGATTCTCGGCGGCATCGCGATGATCGTGATCGAGCGCTATGTGGAATGGCGCAACGCACGGCTCGCGGTGACGAGTGATCGCGTCGTCGGCAGCGCGCTCGCGGCCTCGCTGCCCGCGGTGAGCTGGAACGTGGCCGTGTGGGTCGGTTTGGCGCAGGTGCTGGCCGGCGTGTTTCCCGGCACCTCGCGCTCGGCGGCGGCGATCTTCGCGGCGATGCTGGCCGGGCTGTGGTCGCGACCGGCGGCGGCAGAGTTCGCCTTCCTGCTCGGCATCCCGACCATGTTCGCGGCCAGCGCCTACGCGCTGCTGGAGTACGCGCGCAATCCGGCGGCACCGCGCGAAGACTGGCCAGCGCTGGGCGTCGCCTTCGTGGCCGCGGCGCTCACCGGCTTCGTCGTCGTGCGCTGGCTGCTGGCCTACGTGAAGTCGCGGCGCTTCACGGTGTTCGCGGTGTATCGCATCGTGCTGGGCATCGCGCTGCTGCTGTTCCTGCCGGGGCAGTAGGCCACCCGGATCCAGCGCGGCGCGCTCAGCCCAGCAGCAGCGGCCCGAGCCACTGCACCACGCCAGCGATAACGATGACGCCGATCAGGTTCAGCCACAGGCCGACGCGGATCATCCGCGCGATCGGCACCGCGCCGGTGGCGTAGGCGATCGCGTTCGGCGGCGTGCCGATCGGCAGCATGAAGGCCATGCTCGCCGCGAGGGCGGCGCCCATCGCCAGCGCCAGCGCGGGCTGGTCGGTCGCGACGGCCAGCGCAGCGACGACCGGCAGCAGCGCGGTGAGTACGGCAGTGTTCGACGCGATCTCGGTGAGGAAGATCACCAGCGCCACGATCAGCAGCAGCACGACGAACGGCCCCAGCGCGCCGATCCACGCCAGCTCGCCGGCCAGCCACGTGGTGACGCCGTTGGCCTGCATCGCCGCGGCAAGGCTCAAGCCGCCGCCGAACAGCAGGGCGATGCCCCACGGAATGCGCTCGGCGGTCGGCCAGTCGAGTAAGGCCTCACCGCGCGTGCGTCCGCTGGGAATCACGAACAGCGCGAGCACGCCGATCAGCGCGACGCCGAGATCGGTGAGGCCAGCCAGCGGCGGCCAATCACTGGTGAGCGGGCGCAGCATCCACGCCAAGGCCACCGCGCCGAACACCAGCGCGACGCGCGTTTCCGCCGCGCTGCGCGGCCCGAGTGCTGCGAGCGCATCAAGCACCACGCCACGCGCCGCCGATTCCGCCGACGCATCGCGCGCGCCTTGCGACACCTGCCGCGCGAGCAACCACCCGACGGCCAGCAGCATCAGCCCCATCGCCGGCAAGGCCAGCGCCATCCACGCCGGAAACGACAGCGCGAGGCCCTCGCGTTCGAGAAAGCCCATCGCGACCAGATTGGTCGGCGAGCCCACCGGCGTGCCGATGCCACCGATCGACGCGCCGTAGGCGACGGCGAGGGCCAGCACGCCGGCGAAGGGCAGCGGTGCGCGGTCGTCCGGCGCGAGCGATCGCGCGACGCCGAGCGCGATCGGCATCAGCATCAGCGCCGTGGCCGTGTTCGAGATCCACATCGACAGCGCGGCCGTGGTGCCAAGGAAGGCCCAGACCATCCGCCGCGGCTGTACGCCGGCGTGCTTCGCGATCGTCAGCGCGACGCGCGAATGCAGGCCCCAGCGTTCGACCGCTGCGGCCAGCATGAAGCCGGCGATGAACAGGAAGATCACCGGGTCGGCATAGGGCGCCGCAGCGGCCACCGGCGTGGCGGCACCCACGAGCGGCAGCACCAGCAGCGGAAGCAGGGCCGTGACCGCGACCGGCACCGCTTCGGTCACCCACCATGCGGCCATCCATGCCAGTAAGGCGATGGCCGCCCAGCCCGGCGGTGTCAGCCCCTCCGGTGGTCCAGCGACGAGCAGGACCGCGCAAAGCATCGGGCCGGCGACAAGGCCGGCCCGTTGCCACAGCGTCTGCGTCGACACGGAATCAGAACCGGTAGATCACGCCGAGTGCGAAGGAGCGTCCGAAGTCGTTCACCGCTTCGTCGGCCGGGAAGCCGCCCGAGCCGTCGCCGCGGAACACCGTCACGTCCTTGCGCTCGTTGAGGTTGGTGGCGTCGAGGTAGAGCTGGAAGGCCTCGCTGATGTTCCAGCGCAGGTTGGCGTCGTAGCTCACGTACTCCTGCAGCACCTGGTCGAGCTCCGGCGTGCTGGCCACCGTATCGAGCTGCTCGCCGCGCAGGTTGGCCGACACGCGGAAGGTGAAGCGGTCGTTCTCCCAGCCCGCCGACAGGTTGGCGATGCGGTCGGCCTGGTCGGGCAGCGGCAGCGTTTCGCCCGGGCGCAGGATGCCCACCGACGCTTCGCTGTCGAGCAGGGTCACGTTGCCGCCGACGAACAGGCCCGAGGCCCAGCCCGGCAGCTCGACGAACGCCTTCTCGAACGCGAACTCGAGGCCCTGCACCGTCGCCTCGTCGCCGTTGAGGAAGACGTTGGCAACGTCGAAGCCGCCGGTCGCGGTGCCGTTCGCCACCGGCAGGCCGGCGCGCACCACGTCGGGGCCGATGAAGCTGCCTTCCACGTAGAAGTCGTCGATCTGCTTGTAGAAGGCCCCCACGTACAGGAACGACGACGCGCTCGGGTACCAGGCCCACGACACGTCGAACTGGTTGGCGGTGAGCGGCTTCAGCAGCGGGTTGCCACCCTCATACTCGCGGAAGAACGTGCCCGGCGCGTCCGGATCCTCGACCGTGCTGACGCTGCGCGTCGCCGAGGCCTCGTCGAAGTTCGGGCGCACCACGGCGGTGGTCCACGCCGCGCGCACCACCATGTCCTCGCGCACGTTCCAGCGGAAGTGCAGGCTCGGCAGGAAGTTGTCGTAGCTGTTCGACACCGTGGGCAGCGCGCGCACGGTGAAGGTCTCGTCGCCGTCGGCGTTCTCAAAGGATTCCAGCTCGTTGCCGCCCGTCACCCACTCCGTGGTTTCGAAGCGCACGCCGGTGATCATCTGCAGCGTCGGCGTCAGCTCGACCTTCGCCATCGCGTAGGCGGCGTCGACGTCTTCTTCGACCGTGTAGTCTTCCGCGGCGCTGTTGTCCTCGACCGGTGAAAGAACGATGCGCGCGGCGTTGAACAGCGCACGCGCGTCGGATGGATTGGCCTGGAAGCCGAAATTCGGCGTGCGCGTGGGAACGAAGATGCGACCGATGTCGGCGAGCGTGGTCTCGGGGAAGCCCGAGTCGGAGTCGGACGGATCACCGTTGGTCTCGTTGCGATCCACCGACTTGTCGCGACGGTTGGTCTTGATGCCGAAGCTGAGCTCGCCGGGCCGGTCGGCGAATTCGAGCTCGCGCGCGGCGTCGATGCGGAACGCGCCGATGTCGTCGCGGCGGTCCTCGGTGATCAGCGTGAGGTTGTCGAACTCGTAGTTCGCGGGATTGAAGGGGTCGGCCGAGCCGGTGCCGGGCCGCTGCACGATGCCGATGAAGTCTTCGCCCTGGGTCAGATCGATCACCTGGTTGCGGGCGCGGAAGCGGCCGGTGAGCTGCTCCGGCGTCTCCGCCTCGTTGCTGCTGAAGCCAAGCATGTAGTCGAAGCGCCAGACGTCGAAGCGGCTGCGGCCGCCGACCTGGCCCATCCACGTCTGTTCCTCGCGCTCGGTGAAGGTGAGCTGCTGGCGCAGCTGCACGCGGCGGAACGTGCCGGAGTTCGGGCCGATCGCGGTCGCGTCGCTGGTGCCCCACTGGTAGCGGTTGTTCCAGCTGGTGTCGCTGCGGTCGAACGTGCTGGCCACCGCGCGGAAGTACAGCTCGTGCGAGTCATTGACGATCCAGTCGACGTTGGCCGAAACGCCGGCGCGCTCGCGCTCACTGATGTCGAAGCGCTGCTCGGCGCGCACGCTGCTGAGGAAGCACGGAACGGTCGACGTGGCCGGGTCGCAGGTGCCGCCAACGCGCAGATAACGCGGCGTGTCACGGTTGCGGAAGATGTCGCCTTCCAGCTCACGCTCGGCGTAGGAGGCGGCGAGCGAGAAACCGAGCCGGCCGCCGGAGGCCAGATCAAAGGCGTTGGTATAGACGCCGTTGATCTTCGGCGTGATGTCGCCGGAGTAGTCCTGCTGGTCCGCTTCGATGCGGATCGAACCCCCCGCCTCACGCTCGAACGGGTCGATGGCCTTCAGGTTGACCGCACCGCCGATCGCATCGCCGTCCATGTTCGGCGTCAGCGTCTTGGTGACTTCCAGCGTGCCGAGCAGGTCGTTCGGCAGCACGTCGACCACCGCATCGCGGTCGAGGTCGGAGCTGCCGATCAGCATGCCGTTCAAACGCACCGGGTTGAACAGCGGGCCGAGGCCGCGCACCGAGAGACGACGCGCTTCGCCGGCGTCGCGATCGACGCCGATGCCGGGCACGCGCTGCAGCGACTCGGCGACGCTCTGGTCGGAGAACTGCCCGAGGTCATCGGCACTAACGACATTCGTGATGACGTCGTTGTCGCGCTCGATCTGGCGCGCGTTGAAGATCGCCGAGCGCACGCCGGTAACCAGCACCGCGTCGAGCTCGGTGGCTTCCTCGTCGGCAGCGGCAGGCGCGGACGCGTCCTGCGCGGCCAGCGGAAACGTGCTGAACAGCGCGGCGGCGACGGCGAGCGAGAGGGCGTGGCGGGTCGGGAGGCGTTGCGGCATCGGAGGGCTCCTGGAGCGGCGGCGGCGCGGAATGCGACCGCGATGTTTAGAGTCGCGGCTCCAACTTATCGGTAGGACCAATAACAGTCAAGTGGTTTTGCCGCCAAGTCCTGCGTGTTCCCACGCATTGACAAACCCGCTGAAATTGGTCCGACCACTAGCCGTGTCGTCAGGCTTCGGCCTCACGCCGGACCGCGGCCTCGTCGACCGTCAGCCCGATGCCGGGGGCGTCGGGCACGCGCATCCGCGCGTTGCTCCACGGCAGCGGTGCCTCGAAGAAGCGCCACAGCTCCTTCAGCCGCTCCGGGCCCGGATGCTCTTGCGGCCGCGCGGCGGTGCGGCAGCCGGCGAGGTAGTGCAGGTGCGCCGCGGTCAGCAGCGTGGGCCGCGCGTTGTGCACCGCAATGCCGCGATCGAAGGCTTCAGCGAGCGCCGCGACCTTCTTGCCTTCGGTGATGCCGCCAAGCACCGCGAGGTCCGGGTTGATCACGTCGACGCGGCCGCGGGTAATCAGGTCGCGGAACTGCCAGCGCGTGGCGAGCAGCTCGCCGGAGGCGACTTCGACGTCGAGCGCGTCGGCCACCTGCCCGAGGCCGTCGAGGTTGAACGCCGCGACCGGGCTCTCGAAGACCTTGATGTTGATTTCGTCTTCGAGCTGGCGGCCCACGCGGATGGCGCGCGCCACGCTGTAGCCCTCGTTCGGATCGGCGTACAGCGCGATGCCGTCGCCGACCGCGCGGCGGATCGCACGCATGCAGGGCAGCATCGGGTCGTCGGCGGGGTCACGGCCTTCTTCGCGGATCGCCATGCGCACCTTGATCGTCTTGAAGCCGAGTGCGGCCAGCGATTCCGCGCGCGCGGCGCACTGCGCCGGCGTCAGGAAACCGCCCTCGCCGTTGTCGCGCGAGAACGAGCCGTAGAGCTCGATCTCGTCGCGGAACTTGCCGCCGATCAGCCGCCACACCGGCAAGCCCAGCAGCTTGCCGCGCAGGTCCCACAGCGCATTGTCGATGCCCGACATCGCGTAGGCCGCCAGCCCGCCCGGCCCGAGCTCGTCGGCTTCGAAATACACGCGGTCCCACGCGGCCTCGGCGTTGAACACGTCGGTGCCTTCGAGCAGCTTGTCGAAGCGGCCGTTGACCAGCCGCGCGCTGTCGGCGCCGCCCTCGTGCCCGGCTTCGCCCCAGCCGCTGGTGCCGTCGTCGCTGATGACCTGCACGAACACCGCTTTCGGCACGGCGTAGGCGCGGATCTCGGCGATCTTCGCCTGGCCCACGTTGGCGGCGAACAGCGCCGACCACGGCGTGGCCGCGGCGGCGAGGCCTCCGCCGGCCATCGCGATCGCGCGGGTGAGGAAGCGGCGGCGTTCGAAGGCGTGGCGCATGGCGATCTCCAGAAGCGCCGCGTGGCCGTCAGGGCAGCAGCCCGAACGCGCGCGGCAGCCACAGCGTGGTGGCGGGAACAAAGGTGACGAACAGCAGCACGGCGATGCTGATCGCCATGATCGGCAGCATGGGCCGCAGCATCGAAGCGAGCGAGACCTTGGCGATGCCGGCGGCGATGAACAGCGTGGTGCCCGCCGGCGGCGTGACCAGGCCGAGGCACAGGTTGAACACCAGCACGATGCCGAAGTGGTACTTCATCTGCTCCGGCGTGAGGCCCATCTCGGGCGCGACCAGCAATGCCAGCGGCAGGAAGATCGGGGTGAAGATCAGCAGCGCCGGCGTGATGTCCATGAAGGTGCCGACCACCAGCAGCACGAGGTTGATCGCGAGCAGCAGCAGCCACGGATGCTCGACCAGCACGCCGAAGGCGCCGACGATCAGGCCCGGCACGTCGGCGTAGGCGAAGATCCACGCGAGGCAAACGGAGGTGCCGATCAGCAGGAACACCATGCCCGTGGTGGCCGCGGTCTCTGCCAGCAATCGCGGCAGATCGCGCCAGCCGATCTCGCGGTAGACGGCAAGCGCGAGTACCGCCGAATACACCACGGCGACGGCGCTCGACTCGGTCGCGGTGAACAGGCCGCTGACGATGCCGCCCATCACGATCACCAGCAGCACGGCGCTGGGCAGCACGCCCGCGGTGGCCGACAGCAGCGCGCGCCAGCCCGCGAACGGCAGCCGCTCGCCGTGGCCGTGACGCGCCGATGTGAGCGCGGCCAGCGCCATCAGCGCGAGACCGAGCATCAGGCCCGGCACGTAGCCGGCGACGAACAGCGCGCTGATCGACACGCCGCCCGCGACCACGGCGTACACCAGCATCACGTTCGACGGCGGGATCAGCAGGCCCGTGGTCGCCGCGGTGGCGGTGAGCGCCGCGGCGTAAGGGCGCGGGTAGTTCTCCTTCGCCATCGCCGGGATCATGAAGCCGCCGATGCCGCTGGCCGCCGCCGCCGCCGAGCCGCTGACCGAGCCGAACATCATGTTGGCGAGCACATTGGTGACGGCCAGCCCGCCTGGCCACGAGCCAACGGCCACGCGCGCGAAGTCGATCAGCCGACGCGCCACGCCGCCGCTGGCCATCAGCTTGCCGGCGAGGATGAACAGCGGGATCGCGATCAGCGTGAAGCTGAAACCCGACACCGCGACGCGCTGCGCCAGTGTGGCCGCACTGGTGTGCGGCGGCAGCTCGAGCAGCAGGGCCGCGAACGCGGCGAGCCCGATCGCCACCGCGATCGGCACGCGCAGCATCAGCAGCAGGATGAACACGCCGGCCAGCAGGGCGAGCGTCACGGCGCGGCCTCCGTCGTGTCGACGTAGGCGCGCTCGGCGGCGAACGCGGCCATCAGCAGGCCAGCCAGCGGCAGCACGGCATAGACGAGGCCCATCGGCCAGCCGAGCGCCGGCGTGCGCTGCTCGAGCACCCACGTCAGCCACGTCAGCCACGCGCCGCCCGCCGCGATTAGCGCGCCGAACGCGACGACGGCCGCGCGCGCGATGCGGTCGATGCGCGCGCGGCCCGCCGCGCCGAAGCGCACGTACACGAGGTCGAGGCCGATGTGTTCACCGCGGCGCAGCGCGTAGGCCGCACCGAGCAGCGCGGTCCAGGCCAGCAGGAAGGAGGCGAGCTCCTCGGTCCAGCGCGAAGGCTCAATCGCCGTCGGCACCTCGAGCGCGAGTGCGACGCGCGCGGTCAGGCGCGTGGCGACCTGCCACAGCACCGTCAGCGCCAGCGCGCCGCACAGCGCGGCAACAACGGGCCCGAGCGCCGACTCGAGCCGGGCGTTGACGCGCGCCAGCGCGGACCGCGACGCGGAATCGTTCACCGGGTGGCTCCGGCATCGGCTGCGGCAGACCGGGGGGCGGATGCGGCCGGCGGTGCGCGCGTCGCGTCGATCGCCGCGAGCAAGGGCGCAACCGACGGACGCTTCGCCTCGAGCTCCGCGGGAAACGCCGCCGTCGCGGCGCGGAATCCTTCGCGATCGACGTCCTCGATGATCTCGACGCCAGCGGCGCGGATGCCGGCCAGCGAGCGCGCCTCGTCCTCATTCCACAGCCGGCGCTGCACCTGCATCGAATGCCGCGCCGCGTCGCGGAGGATCCGCTGATCGTCGTTGGACAGCCGCGACCACGCGTCGCTGCCGATCACCAGCACGTCGGGGAGAATCAGATGGCCGTTGAGGCTGTAGCTGCCGGCCACTTCGAACTGTCGCGAGGTGAACAGGGACGGCGCGTTGTTCTCGGCGCCGTCGACGGTGCCGCTGTCGATCGCGGTGTAGAGCTCGCCGAACGGGATCGGCACGGGCTTCGCGCCGAAGGCTTCGACCATGCGCATGGCGGTCTGGCTCGGCATCACGCGCAGGCTCAGGCCGCGCAGGTCCTCGACGCGTCGCACCGGCCGCTTGCCGCGCGCCAGGTAGAAGCTGCGCGCGCCGGCGTCGTAGAAGGTGAGGCCGATCAGCCGCTTCGGCTCGCTCGAATCCAGCAGCGCCTGCGCTGCCGGCGTGGCGGCGAAGCGCCAGAAATGCGCGGCGTCGTCGAACAGGTAGGGCAGGCCGAACACCATGTAGTCCGGCGCGAAGGCCTCGAGCTGGCCGGCCGAGGCCTTGGTGAGCGCGAGGCTACCGAGCTGCACCTGCTCGACGAGTTCGCGCTCGCTGCCGAGCTTGCCGTCGGCGTCGATCTCGATGCGCAGCCGGCCTTCGGAGCGGCGCGCCACCTCGTCGGCGAAGGCGACCATGCCGCCGTGCACCGGGTGTTCGGTGTTCAGCGCGTGCGCCAGCCGCAGCACCGTGGCGTCGGCGCCGGGCGCGGTCGCACCGCGCCAGCCGGCGAGTGCGAGCAGGGCGACAGGCAGCGCGAACACCGCCAGCGCCACGCGCGAGCGCGTCGGCTCAGTCATCGTCACCAGCCTCGAGCCGCGGATAGTCGTAGCGCTTCGCGCGCTTCAGGATGCCTTCGACGTCGTAGGTGAGGCCGAAGCCGGGGCCTTCCGGCACGGCGATGCGGCCGTTGCGTACGGTGAGCCGCGGCGCGTACTCGTAGGCGCCGTCGCCCAGCGCAGCCTTCGCCGAAAACTCGTGGAAATCGCCAGGCCGATCGATCGCGGCGATGAAGTGCAGCATCGTCGCGGCACCGGCGTGCGCGCGCGGCGCGTGCGGGATGCAGTCGAGCCCGACGGCCGCCGCGGCCTGGGCGATGCGCAGCGAGCGCAGGAAGCCGCCGGCGTAGAACAGATCGGGCTGCACGATGTCGACCATGCGGTTCGCGATCATCCAACGCCACTTCGCGGCGCTGCTGTCCTGCTCGCCGCCGGCCACCGGCATGCGCAGCGCTGCGGTCACCTGCGCGGTCATCTCGAACTCCTCGAACGGGCAGGGCTCCTCGAAGAACCAGCCGTCGTACCGCTCGAGCATGCGCCCGACCTCGATCGCCGTCGCGGCGTCGTAGCTGCCGTTGGCGTCGACGCCGATCGCCACGTCGTCGCCCAGCACGCGCCGCGCGCGCGCCATCAGCGCCTCGCTGCGGCCCTCCCAGGCGTCGGCGTTGCGGCTCATGCGTCCGCCCACGCCAAGCTTGACCGCTTTCGCCCCGGTGCGTTCCAGCCGCGGCAGCAGGAACTCGTCGATCTCCTGCTCGGGCGTCGTGGTGCGTTCGCGCGTGCTCAGGTACACCGCCACCTCGCGCCGCTTCGCGCCGCCGACCAGGTCGAACACCGGGCGCTTCGCCGCCTGGCCGATGGCCTCAAGCGCGAGCAGGTCGAGGTGCCCGACCGCGTTCCAGAACGGCAGCCCGACGATCTTGTAGTTGGCGCGATGGCAGGCCTCGATGTGGGCTTCGATGAAGCGCAGGTCGCGGCCGAGGAAGAACGGCAGCACGCGGCCGGTGAACAGCGGCAGGTCGTCGCCGAAGCGCTTGTTGGTGGGCAGGTAGGCGGTGAGCCCGCCCTCGAAGCGTCCGACGAGGAAGTGCTCGTTGACGTTGACCCAGTGGATCTCCAGCGCCTCCAGCACCAGCGGGCTCGACGCGAAGCGCGTGAAGTCGTGCACCGAGATCGGCGCGTCGGCGAAGCCGAGGAGCTCGCCTCGCGATGGCGCGGCCCGCGCGGAGGGCGCCGACAGCAGCGCGGCACCCGCGCCCGCCGCGGCCGCAAGCGACCCGCTGAGCACGCGACGTCGATCGGGATTCATCGACGTGCCCCGCTGTCGTCGTCAACGGCGTCAGCCGGCAGCGGCTCGCCGCGCCATTCCACCGCATCGAGCTGCGCGTTGCCCACTGCGCGCAGCGCGATGGCTTTGCGCGAATCCAGTTCGGCGGCAGCGCCATGGAAGCGCAGGCCGTCGACGTGCAGGCGGCGCACGTGGCCAACGGTGAGGTGCGCGTTGACGTTCGCGAAGTCAGCGCCCGGCGTCTGCCCGGCCAGCATCATGTTGCCGCGCGGCTTGCCGGGCAGCGCCGCGATATCGACGGGTGCGGCGATGGTCACGTCGAGGTTCTCCAGCCGCAGGTCGTCGATCGGGGCGTCCGGGTGACCGCCGATGAGCAGGTTGCCGCGCGTCTCGATGCGCGCGTTGGCGATGCGCACGTGGCGGATGGCGCCGAGTTTCGAATCGGGGAAGCGGCGGTCGAGGTCGACGTAGACCGGATAGTCGGTGCGGTGGCGCGAGCCGGTAACGATCGACAGCCCATCGATGTCGAGATGCTCGAAGGCGCCGCCGTCCTTCATGAACAGCGCGATGCCGATGCGCGTGTTGGCGATCTGCACGTCGCTCATCCGCACGTGGCGGATCGGGTGCGTGCTGCCGGTGCCGAACTTGAACGCGGAGTCGTCGCTTTCGAGGTAGCTGTCGCTGATCGTCACGTGCTCGATCGGCGCATTGCTGCTCTTCAGCACGATGGCGTCGTCGCCGGTGCGGATGCTGACGCCGCGGATGCGGTAATCGCGTCCGCCCTCGATCTGGATGCCGTCGGAGTTCGGGCTCAAGGGGTGGGCGCGGATGCGGATGCCCTGCACGTCGACGTCGTCGCTGGTTTCGAAACTCAGGAAGTAGCTCGGCGAATCGATCAGCGTGACGTCACGCACGCTGACGTGCTTGGCGTCGCGGAACCAGATCCACGGCCGCGGCCGTGGCAGCGTTGGCCGGCCCTGGCCGCTGCCGATGAAGCCCTCGCCCCAGAACGCCGGGCCCTGGCCGTCGATGGTGCCGAAGCCGGTGATCGCGACGTTCTCGACATCACGCGCGTAAATCAGCGCACGCTGGCCGTCCGCCTCGTTGATGGCGAGCTGCTCCGAGTCCGCGACCTTGGACTGCGCGATCGACTTGCTGTGGTCGTCGACGCGACGATCGAGCGCGGGATAGTCGGCCATCGAGGGGCTGCCGCGCAGCACCGCGCCCATCGCCAGATGCAGGTCGATGCGCGATTTCAGGATCAGCGTGCCGGTGGTCCACGTGCCGGCCGGCACGCGCACTTGGCCACCGCCCGCGGCCGCACAGGCGTCGATGGCGGACTGGATGGCGCGCGTCTGCGGCGTCTCGCCGCGCTCGGCGCCGAAGGCTTCGATGTCGCAGACGCCGCCCGATGGCGCGGCGGCGAATGCCGTGATCGGTGACACGAGCAGCATCGCGAAGCCCATGCAACGTAGGTTGAAGCGCGACAAGTTCAGCATCGGGATCTCCATCGGTTCAGCCACCGCGGCCCAGCCACGCCACCAGCAGCGCCAGGCCGAGAATGCCGGCCACCAGCGCCGCAGCAGCCAGAAAGCCGAGCAGGTCGACGCGGTAGCGGGCGAAGGAAAAACGTTCGTGCAGGCTCAGCGCGCCGACCGCGATCAGGCCCTGCGGCACGCCGCGGCTGACCGCCCCTGCGGTATCGGCGGCACTCGCATCACCGGCGTCGATGACCTCGATGCCCTGCGCTTTCAGCGCCGCTTCGTCGCCCACCGGCGTGGCGAGCAGCGTGTAGAACGCATGCGTCGCCGCCTCCGGCTCCGGCCGCGTCAACAGGCTGACGATCACGAGCGTGGCGAAGCCCGCCGGCAGGTATACGGCGATCTGCGTCGGCAGCGGCCACTCGAGGCCGAATGGCCCCGTGCCGACGATCAGGCCCAGCGTCACCGCGAGGCTGGCGGCCATGCCGTAGCGGTTGGCGCGACGGAACAGCACCGCGCCCCAGAACGCGATGCCGAACGCGGCCGCCGAGGTCCACAGCAATTTCAATCCGCTGATCAGGCTCGGCAGCAGCAGGGCGAGCGCGACGCCGAGCGCCACGACCGCGAGGCTCGACCACCGGCCGACGCGAAGCTGGGTGGCGTCATCGGCCCCGGGCGAGACGTAGCGCATGTGGAGATTGCGCGTGTACAGCGCGCCAGCGCCGACCATGAAGGCGTCGCAGGTGCTGATCACCGCCGCGGCCATGCAGGCGATCATCACGCCGATCAGCCCGGCCGGCAGCAGGTTCGTCACCAGCGTGCCGAAGGCGAGCTCGCGATTCTCAAGCCCCGGGTACAGCACCGCGGCGAGGATGCCGGTGACGGCCCACGCCAGCGTCAGGAAGCGCTTGATGAAGTTGCCGTAGGTCCAGCCGGTGCGGCTGGCGAGTTCGCTTTTCGCCGCGCCGCACACCGCCATGTGGTGCGGCTCGACGACGACCCCGACCAGCGCGTTCAGCACCACCATCACGACGAAGAACAGCGTCACCTCCTGCGGCGCGATGAAGCTCCACATCGCGTCCGGTACCTTCTGCTGCACCGCCGTCCAGCCGCCCACGGCGTCGATCGCGAAGGGCAGCAGCAGGATCGACAGGCCGATGATCAGCACGCCCTGAAGCAGGTCGCTGGTGATGGCCGCGGTCAGGCCGCCGGCGTAGCTGTACAGCACGAACAGCGCCGTCAGCGCGAACACCACGGCGGTGAACGGCATCGCGCCGCCGCTGATCGCGTCGATGGTCAGCGCCGTGCCCTTCAGCATCAGCGCGATCGAGACGATGAAGTTGAACAGCCCGAGCCCCGTGTAGGCCGCGCCCATCGCGCTGCCGTAGCGACGCTCGAAGAAGTCGCCCATCGTCATGTAGCGCAGGCGGCGGTACACCGGCGCCAGCAGCCAGTAGAACGGCGTGGCGAACAGGTACAGCCACTGGTACCAGATGCCGGCCAGGCCCAGCTGATACGTCGCGCCGGCGACGGTGACGGGCTGTTCCGTTGAGGTTCCCGTGCCGAGCGCGTGCGCCACCATGTAGGCGCGACCGAAGCGGCGCCCGCCCATGAAGTAGTCCGAGCTGCCGCTCACCGCGCGCGCCGCGCGCAGGCCGATCCACGTGGTCAACGCGAAGTAGGCGCCCACGGCCAGCCAGTCGAGCCAGTGCAGTCCGAGCATCAGGAGTCTCCGGGCCCGAGGCCGCGCCAGAGCTGGCGCAGCCGCCACGCCGCGGCTTTCGGATCACGCGTGCGGGTGAACACGCCTTTGTGGTTCAGCACGACGCGGCGAAAGTGCTGCGCGGTGCGGAAGTCGGCGAGGTTCCAGACGTGGCCGCCGAAGCACTGCGGGTGCGCGTCGATCAGCCGCCAGTAGCGCGCGATGAACTCGGCCTGGTACTCCTCGGTGAAGAGCTGCGGCACGGTGCTGTGCATACCGGCGACCGCGTCGGCGCCGAACTCGGTGAACAGGATGGGTTTGTCGGGAAAGTGCGCCGCCAGCGCGTCGAGCTCGGCGCGCAGCGCGTCGACGGCCGCATCGAGCTGCGCTGGCATTTCGTACCAGCCGAGGTAGCGGTTGAGGCTCAGGAAATCGCAGTGCGCGTACAGCGGGTCGATCAGTCCGTGCCGGCTGCCGACGTTCGCTGCCGTCAGCGGCCGCGAGGGATCGAGCTGGCGAGCGTGCGCGAACAGCGCGTCGAAGTAGGCCGGCGCGCGCTCCGCGTACTCAGCCTCGGCCAGATAGCCCGGCTCGTTGGTCAGGCTCCACGCGATCACGCAGGCGCGCTCGCCGTCGCGGGCGATCAGGCGCTCCAACTGCGCGCGGTGCTGCGCCAGCGTTGCGTCGGTGACGCGGCGGAAGTCGAGGTTCACGCTCGCGATTTCGGAGATCACCAGGAAGCCCAGCTGCTCGGCGAGCTCCAGCGTCTCCTCGGCGTACGGGTAGTGCGAGGTGCGGAAGCTGTTGGCGCCACACCAGCGCATCAGCTCGAAATCCTTGACCGTCAGCGCAAGGTTCTGCCCCTTGCCGAGCACCGGAAAGTCTTCGTGCAGGCCGAAACCGCGCAGCGTGATCGGCGCGCCGTTGAGGCGGAGCTGCGCGCCCTCGACGCGCACGTCGCGGAAGCCCAGCCGGCGCTCGACGCCGTCAACGACTTCGCCGCCGCTCGCCGCCTCGACGTGCAGCCGGTAGCGGTGCGGAGACTCGGGCGACCACGGCCGCACCGGCAGATCGTCGAACAGCGCTTCGACGACGCCGTCGGCGCCGACGGGAATGCGCCGCAGCCAGTCGCCTTCCGCACCGTCGAGCTGCAGCACCAGCGCATCGATGCCGGCATCAACCTGCGCCTGCATTGCGAGCGTCCCGCGCGTGCCGCTCCAGCCGGGGCGCAGCTGCAGGGCGCGCAGGCCGACGTCCGGCTCGAACGCCAGCACCGGCTCGCGATGCAGGCCGGTGAACGGGAAGAAGTCGTAGCGCACCGGCGGGAACACTTCCGCACCGCTGCGCTTCTCGACGTGGAAATCCGCCGAGGCGATGCCCGGCAGCGGATGCGAATCCGGCAGGCGGCTGTCGAGCCGCACCACGAGGCGATGCCGCGCCCCCGGCGCTAGCGCACCGAGCGCGATGTCGAACGGCAGGAAGGGCAAGTCGTTGGCGCCAACCTCGACGCCGTCCCACCACACGCGGGCGGTCAGGTCGGCGCTGGGGAAATGCAGACGCGCGCGTCGGCCGCGCGCCGAGGCCGGCACGACGATCTCGCGCTGCAGCCAGAACGGCCCCAGCGTGTCGCGCAGTCCGCGTTCGGCCCACTGCTCGTTGATGCTGCCCGGCACCGCCAACGGGCCCAGCGGCGCGAAACCGCCGCCCCAGCGCTCGGCCACGCCGCGATCGTCGAGGTCGGGCGCGGCTTCCCACAGGCCGCCGAGCGCCAGGCGCTCGCGATGCGCGTTCGATTCAGGGCGCATCGATGCCCTCCAAGCCGCGCAGCACCGCCATCGGCACGATCGCGCCGCGGTGCTGCACCACGCGTGCGGCGAGCGCGGCGCCCTGCCGCGCCGACGGTTCAGGACCCAAGCCACGACGGCGCGCGGCGAGATAGCCCGCATTGAAGGCGTCGCCGGCGGCGGTGCTGTCCACCACGGTGGCCACCGGCACGGCGGGCACCTGCACTCGCGCGCCGGTGGTCGCGACGAAGGCGCCGCGCGCCGCCTGCTTCACGACGACCTCGGGCACGCCCAGGGCGAGGTAGTGCGCGGCGACGGCCGGCGCGTCGCTGAGGCCACGAAGCGCGCGCTCGTCGTCGACGCTCGGCAGCGCCACGTCGGCCAGCGCGACAAACGGCGTCATCGCGTCCACCGCTTCCGCTGCGCTGGTCCAGCCGCGCGCGCGATAGTTGCTGTCGAAGGCGACGGCCGCGCCGCGCGCCTTCGCCGCCTTCAAGGCGTCGAGCAAGCGTGCGCGTTGCGACGGCTCCAGCACCATCAGCGTGATGCCGCTCAGCAGCACGAGGCCGGCGTCGCGGATCGCCGCCTCCACCGCGCCCGAGCCCGGCCAGTCGAACAGCCGGCGCACCGGCGCCTGCCGGCGCCAGTAGGTGAAGTGCCGCTCGCCGGAGGCATCAACGCGGATCGCGTACAGCCCGGCCACTTCGCCGGGCGCAATGGCAACAGCGTCGAGCGCGATGCCTTCTTCCGCCCAAGCCGCGCGCATCATCCCGCTGTACGGATCGTCGCCGAGCGCCGTCGCGTAGGCCACGGATTCCCCGAGACGCGCGAGGTAGACCGACGAATTCAGCGTGTCGCCGCCAAAGCCGATCGTGGCCTCGCCGCCGCCGCGGTCGACCAGCTCGACCATGCATTCGCCCACCGCGACGATGCGCCCGTCGGCGCCGAGCGCGCTCACTTCACCAGTTCCACATGGTGCCGTCGCGCAGGCGCGCCACCGGCAGATACGCGGGCTGATAGGGATACTTCGCGGCCAGCGCTTCGTCGATGTCGACGCCGTGGCCCGGCGCCTCGCCCGGGTGCAGGTGGCCGTCGGCGAAGGTGTAGGCGTGCGGGAACACCGCGTCCGTTTCCGGCGAGTGGCGCATGTATTCCTGGATGCCGAAGTTCGGCACCCACAGGTCGAAGTGCAGCGCGCTGCCCATCGTCACCGGCGACAGGTCGGTCGCGCCGTGGCAGCCGGTCTTGACGTGGTACAGCGCGGCCAGGTCGGCAATGCGCCGCAAATGCGTGATGCCGCCGGCGTGCAGCACGGTGCTGCGGATGTAGTCGACGAGCTGTTCTTTCAGCAGCTGGTGGCAGTCGTGGATCGAGTCGAACACCTCGCCGATCGCGATCGGCGTGACCGTGTGCTGGCGCACCAAGCGCAGCGATTCCTGGTTCTCGGCCGGTACCGGGTCTTCCATCCAGAACAGCCGGTAGGGCTCGAGCGACTTGCCGAGGCGCGCGGCTTCGATCGGCGTGAGCCGGTGATGCACGTCATGAAGCAGGTCGACGCCGAAACCCACCTTCGCGCGCACCGCTTCGAACACCTTGGGGGCATGGTCAAGGTATTCGGGCGTGCTCCAGACCGTTTCCTGCGCCGCCGCGCCGCGATCCGCCGGTTCGTAGAAGAGTTTTCCCTTGCCCACGCCATAGGCCTCGTCGAGGCCCGGCACCCCGCTCTGCACGCGGATGGCGGTGTAGCCCATCTCGCGGTAGCGCTGCACTTCGTCGACGCACTCGGCGATGTCGCGGCCGTTGGCGTGGCCGTAGACGCGCACCGCGCTGCGCGAGGCGCCACCGAGCAGCTGGTACAGCGGCATGCCGGCCAGCTTCGCCTTGATGTCCCACAGCGCCATGTCGACGGCCGCGATGCAGGTCATCGTCACCGAGCCGCGACGCCAGTAGACGCCGCGATACAGGTATTGCCAGACGTCCTCGATCTGCCGCGGGTCGCGGCCGATCAGCGCCGGCACGACGTGCTCCTGCAGGTAGGCCACCGTCGCCAGCTCGCGGCCGTTGAGGGTGGCATCGCCGATGCCGTGCACGCCCTCGTCGGTCTCGATCTTCAGGGTGACGAAGTTGCGACCGGGGCAGGTGACGATGACCCGGGCCGAGGTGATCCGCATGCGCTTGGCCTCCGCGGTGCCCCGGCGACGGGGCGGGTGGATTCGGGACGGCGCAGCGCTGGTCGGGCCAGTTGCCGGAGCCGATGCGCCGGGATAGTATTGGCCCGTCCAATGCAATGCAACCGGTCTTGCCAATGAAGCCCAGACGCTTGAGTGAACAGGTCGCCGACAAGCTTTCGGCCGCCATCGCGCGCGGCGACCACCCGGTCGGCTCCCGCCTCCCCGCCGAGCGCGACCTGGCCGACCAGCTTGACGTCGGCCGTCCGACCGTCCGCGAGGCCCTGCTGATCCTGCAGATCGACGGATTGGTCGACATCCGCACCGGGTCCGGGGTGTACGTGGTGGACCAGCGGCCGAAGCGCGCCCGCGCCCTCGAGGAGGACATCGGCATGCTCGAGCTGATCGAGGCGCGCTGCCTGTTCGAAGGCGAATCCGCGGCGCTGGCGGCCAAGCTCGCCACGCCCGAGCAGATCCAGAAGATCCGCGCCGCGCTCGAGGCGATGGACGAGGAGGAGCGCCTCGGCATCCCCGGCGAAGAGGCCGACCGGATGTTCCACGTCGCCATCGCCGAGGCCACGCAGAACGCCGCCATCGTCTACACCGTGCAGACGCTGTGGGACGCGCGCAGCGGTTCGACGCAGGCTGCCCGAACGCTGGAGCGGGTCCGCGCCGCCGGCGTGCGGCCGCGCATCAACGAGCACCAGGCCGTGCTCGACGCCATCGCCGCGCACGACCCCGACGCCGCGCGCGCGGCGATGCGCAATCACCTCGTCCGCGTCATGGACGACCTGATCGAAGCGACGAAAGCCGAAGAGCTGGCCGCGATGCAGGCGCGCATCGAGGAGCAGCGCAAGCGTTACGTGGGAGGTCGGTGATGCCGCTGGCCCATCCCGACCGCCTGCTGCCCGCCGGCCCCGCGCGAGCGCTGGCGCGCGAGCTCTGCGCGTCGGTGAAGGACGCGCCGATCGTCAGCCCGCACGGCCACACCGACCCCGCGTGGTTCGCCACCGATGCGCCCTGGGCGAACGCCACGACGCTGCTGATCCAGCCCGACCACTACGTCTACCGCATGCTGTATTCGCAGGGCATCGCGCTGGAGGACCTCGGCATCGGCGTACTGCCGGAGGATTTGAGCGACGACCGCGCGCGCGCCATCTGGCGCACCTTCGCCGCGAACTTCCGGCTGTTCCGCGGCACACCGTCGCGGATGTGGTTCGACCACGTGTTCGGCGAGGTGTTCGGGTTCGATCAGCGCTTCGGTCCGGACACCGCCGATGCGTTCTACGACGCCATCAACGCGGCACTGGCCACGCCGGCCTACCGGCCGCGCGCGCTGCTCGACCGCTTCAACATCGAGTGCATCGCCACCACCGAATCGCCGCTCGACGACCTCGCCCACCACGCGAAACTCCGCGCCGACGGCTGGGGGCACCGCGTGATCACCGCCTACCGCCCCGACGCCGTCTGCGACCCGGAGTTCGAGGGCTTCGCCGCGAACCTGACGCGCTTCGGCGAGCTCACCGGCGAGGACACCGGGCACTGGGCCGGCTACCTCGCCGCGCACCGCGCGCGTCGCGCCTTCTTCGCGCTGCACGGCGCCACCAGCACCGACCACGGGCATCCGACCGCGGCCACGGCGAACCTGTCGCGCGTCGAATGCGAGCAGCTCTACGCGCGCGTGCGCTGGGGGGGCGCCAGCCCCGAGGACGCCGAGCGCTTCCGCGCGCAGATGCTGACCGAGATGGCGAAGATGAGCGTCGACGATGGGCTGGTGATGCAGATCCACCCGGGCTCGTTCCGCAACCACAACCGCACGGTGTTCGAGCGCTTCGGCCGCGACAAGGGCGCCGACATCCCGATGCGCACCGACTACGTGCGTGCGCTGAAACCTTTGCTTGATGCGGTCGGCGGCGAGCGCGATCTGTCAATCATCGTGTTCACGCTGGACGAGAGTACGTACGCGCGCGAACTCGCCCCGTTGGCCGGCCACTACCCGTGCCTGAAGCTCGGGCCCGCGTGGTGGTTCCACGACAGCCCGGAGGGCATGCGCCGCTTCCGCCGCAACGTCACCGAGACGGCAGGCTTTTACAACACGGTCGGCTTCAACGACGACACCCGCGCGTTCTTTTCGATCCCTGCGCGACACGACCTGGCGCGACGCATCGACTGCGGCTTCCTCGCCGAACTCGTGGCCGAGCACCGGTTGGATGAGGACGAAGCCTTCGAGCTGGCCCAGGACCTCGCACATTGCCTCGCGCGCGCCGCGTACCGGCTGCCGAGTGCGCCAAAGTGAGCGCGCCGCGCCTCGACGGCGCTTGGCTGCATGCCGCCGCCGACGTCCCGCGCGCCGGGCTCTCACTGCCGGGTTACGACCGCGCGGCGGCGCTAGCGGCGGGTGGCGTCGTGCATCTCGGCGTGGGGGCGTTCCACCGCGCGCATCAGGCGGTCGCGTTCGACACCCTGCTCGCGAACGGCCACCGCGGCTTCGCCGTCACCGGCGTGTCGCTGCGCCAGCTCGACGTGCCCGAGCAGCTCAATCCGCAGGACGGCCTGTACGGCGTGCTGCGTCTCGACGACGACGCCGAACCGGCGCTGCGCGTCATCGGCGCGACCGGCCGCGTGCTGCACGCGCCCACCGAGCGCGAGCGCGTGCTGGCCGCGCTGGCCGACCCTCGCACCTGGCTGGTCACGCTGACGATCACCGAGAAGGGTTACGGCCACCGCCCGGCCGACGGGCGGCTCGATCCCGAACACGCCGAGATCGCGGCCGATCTCGCCGACCCCGGCACGCCGCGCTCCGCCGTCGGCCTGATCGTTGCCGCGATGGCGCGGCGGCGCGCAGCGGGACTGCCGCCGCCGGTGGTGCTGTGCTGCGACAACCTGCCGAGCAACGGCCGATTGCTGCAGGGCCTGGTGCTCGACTTCGCCGCGCGCACCGCGCCCGCGCTGCTGCCCTGGCTCGAGGCCGAAGGCTGCTTTCCCTGCACGATGGTCGACCGCATCGTGCCCGCGACCACCGAAGCCGATCGCGCCGCCGTGCGCGAGCGCTTCGGCGCCGACGACCACGGGCTGGTCAAGGCCGAGCCGTTCTCGCAGTGGGTGATCGAGGCGCGCGATCCACGACTGGCGCCGCTCGCCCACGCCGGTGCGCAGCTCGTCGACGACGTCGCGCCGTTCGAGCTGATGAAGCTGCGCCTGCTCAACGGCAGCCATTCGCTGCTGGCCTACCTCGGCTATCTCGGCGGCCATGCGCACGTGGCGGAAGCGATCGCCGCACCCGGCATGCGTGAGGTGGTCGCGCAGCTGATGCGCAGCGAAGTCGCTCCGACGCTTGCCGCGCCGGCCGGTTTCGACCTCGACGAGTACCAGCGGGCGCTGCTCGCCCGCTTCGCCAACCGCGCGCTGCAGCACCGCACGTGGCAGATCGCGATGGACGGCTCGCAGAAAATCCCGCAGCGCTGGCTCGGCACCGTCGCCGCGCGGCGTGCCGCCGGCCATCGCGTGCCGGTGCTGGCCACCGCCCTCGCGGCGTGGACGCAGTACGTGTCGGGGCGCGATCTCGCCGGCGCCAGCATCGACGTGCGTGATCCGCTGGCGTCGGCGCTTGCCGCGCGCGCGCGCAACAACAACGCTGCGGATGCGGTGCGCGCGGCATTCGCGGAGCGCGCGGTGTTCCCGCCGGCCTTGGCCGACGACACGACGCTGGTCCATGACGTCATCGCGGGGCTCGAGAGGCTGCGCCGCGACGGCGTGGCGGCGACGCTGGCGCACCTTGCCGAGACCATGCCGTGAGCGCGCCGATCCGCACCCCGCCCGCGGCGGATGCGCCACGCGTGCTGGTGCTGTCGCCCGCCGATGGCGTGGCCGTCGCGCTGGCCGATCTCGCTGCCGGCGAGCGCCCGCTGGCCGACGGCCCTGCGCTGATTGATGCGATCCCGCGCGGCCACAAGTTCGCCCTGCGCGCGCACGCGGCCGGCGAGGCCGTATCGAAGTACGGCCTGCCGATCGGCACGGCCACGCAGCCCATCGCGGCGGGCGCGCACGTGCACGCGCACAACCTCGGCTTCGACCCGCACCTGCCGCGGCCGGCCGTCGCCGCGGCCGCAGCGTTCGATGCCGAGCGCTTCGCGCCGCTTCGCCAGCGCACGTTCCTCGGCTTCCACCGCGAGGACGGCCGCGTCGGCACGCGCAACTTCGTCGGCATCCTGACCTCGGTCAACTGCTCGGCCACGGCGGCGCGGCAGATCGCGCGGCATTTCGGCGACGGGCGGCCTTCGGGCTTTCCGAACGTCGACGGCGTCGTCGCGTTCACGCACTCCAGCGGCTGCGGCATGGCGCACGACGGCGAGGGCATCACGCTGCTGCAGCGCACGCTGGCCGGCTACGCGCGGCATCCGAACTTCGGCGGCGTGCTGCTGGTGGGCTTGGGCTGCGAGGTCAACCAGCTCGACCGCCTGCTGCGCGAGCAAGGCCTCGAGGCCGGCCCGCGCGTGCGCACGCTCGGCATCCAGCAGGCGGGCGGCACGCGCGAAGCGATCGCGGCCGGCATCGCCGAGGTGCAGGCCCTGCTGGAAATCGCCAACGCCGACACGCGGCGTCCCGCGCCGCTGTCGCAGCTCGCGCTGGGGCTGCAGTGCGGCGGCAGCGATGGCTGGAGTGGCCTTTCGGCGAACCCGGCGCTGGGTGCTGCGGCGGATCGACTGGTGGCCGCCGGCGCACGCGTGGTGCTGTCGGAAACGCCGGAAATCTACGGCGCCGAAAGCCTGCTGCTGGCCCGCGCGGAAACGCCCGCCGTCGCCGACGCACTGCGCGACAGGCTCGCGTGGTGGGAAAACTACGCCGCGAAGCACGGCACCGATCTCAACAACAATCCGTCGCCCGGCAACATCGCCGGCGGGCTCACCACCATCCTCGAAAAATCCCTCGGCGCGGTGGCGAAGGGCGGCCGCGCGCCGCTGCGCGCCGTGCTCGGCTATGCCGAGACCGTGCGCGAACCCGGATTCCAGTTCATGGACACGCCGGGCTACGACCCCTGCAGCGCGACCGGCCAGATCGCCGGTGGCTGCACCCTGCTCGCCTTCACCACCGGCCGCGGCGCGGTGTTCGGCGCCAAGCCCGTCCCCAGCCTGAAGCTCGCCAGCAACAGCGCGCTGGCCGCGCGGCAGGCCGATGACATCGACCTCGATTGCGGGGGCGTCATCGACGGGCGCATCAGCATCGACGCGATAGGCGAGCGGGTGTTCGAGCGCCTCGTCGCACTCGCGTCCGGCGAGGAAAGCGCGAGCGAGAAACTCGGCTTCGGTGAAGCGGAATTCGTCCCCTGGCAGATCGGCGCGGTGATGTGATGGCCAAGCGTGTGCGGTGGCGGCTCGCCCTGACCCTTGCGGCCCTGCCGCTGCTGCTTGGCGCCGCGGCGCCTCCCGAACCGTCGGCGACGGCTTCGAAGCCGAGCCGCGATGCGGCGTCCGTGGCGACGGACGAAGCCGCCGTGCGCGCAGCCATCGACGGGCTCGCACGTCACGCGATGCTGGGCGCCCTCGGCGCCGACGGCATGGCGCGCGGCGACTACGATGTGGTGCGCGGCGAATTCCACGTCCAGGAGCCGGCGTGGCACACCGGGCAGCTCGTGCTGGGCCTTGTCGAAACGCACGCCTTCAATGGCGATCCGGCCGCGCTGGACGCGGCGCGCCGCGGCGGCGAGTGGTGGATCGCGCAGCGCATCAGCGACGGCCCGCTCGCCGGCCTGCTCAACGCCGCGCATGGCGACCGACTTGGGCCACTGATCAACTTCACGACGATCGCCGACGGCAGCGCCGGGCTGTACGCGCTGAGCGAGGCCACAGGCGATCCGCGCTATGCCGACGTCGCCACGGAATCCGCCCTGTGGTCGCTGCAGCGGCTCTACAGCGCCGAGGACGGGCTGATCCTCAACATCGTCGATCCCGCCACGGGCACCGCGTGGACCGACCGCAGCCCGCACCACGGCGACGGCGCGGCAACGCGCACGCAGGTCGCGCGGCCGAACATCGAAGGCAGCCTGTTCCTCGACGCGGCCAACCACGCACGCGACGCCGCGCAGCGTGACGCGCTGCGCGCCGCCTTCCTGCGCACGCTCGATGCGACGGTGGAGCGCCAGCACGGCAACGGCTTCTGGATGGATTTCGAGCCGAACGACCCGGCCAGCGGCGCCATCCATCCGCGCTTCAACCTCTGGTATGCGGAAGCGCTGCTGCGCGGCTACGCCGAGACGAAGGACGCGCGCTACCGCGAGGCCGCACTGCGCGCGCTGCGCGCCACGCAGCGCCTGCTGGATGCCGACGGCAGCGCGTGGTACGAGAACCGCGACCCGCGCTACGCCGACAACGCGCGTCGCGCCGCGCGCACGATACCGGACGCCTTCGACATCCGCCGCGAGTCGATCACCGGCTCGGCCACGGCGTTCGCCGGCCTCGTGATGCTGCAGGCGCGCGAAGCCACCGGCACCCGCGAGTTCGACGCCGACATCGAGGCCGCACTGCGCTGGGTGCTGGCGAACCGCTATCCCGACACGCATCCCGACGCCGCGCTCGCCGGCGGCCTGCTCGAACTGCGCCGTCGCCGCGGCGCCGACGGCCAGCTCTCGGTGCGCGCACGGCCGATCGCCACCGCGTTCGGTTTGCGATTCCTGGTCGCCTACGCGCGCGCGCAGGGCTGGGCCGCACCGACGCGCGAGGCGCGCATCGCCGGTCCGGGCGCTGATCCCGCATTCGCCAAGCTGCCGCTGGCGCACCTGCCATCGCGCCGCAAGCAGACGCTCGACGGCGAATGGCGCTACATCGTCGACCCGTTCGAGATCGGCCTTAACAAACCGCGCCCGCCGCGCCGCAGCCTGACGCTCGACCAGCGCGGCGACGCGCTTGAGAACCCGCTGATCGAATACGAATGGGACAGCGCGCGGCGCATCCGCGTGCCCGGCGACTGGAACACGCAGGAGCCCGAGCTGCATCTGTACGAAGGCATGCTCTGGTACCACCGTCGCGTGCGCGTGGCCGACCTGCGCGCGGATGAGCGGCAGTTCCTGTACTTCGAGGCCGCGAACTACCGCACGCGCGCGTGGGTCAACGGCGAAGCGATCGGCGAGCACGCGGGCGGCTTCACGCCGTTCCAGTTCGAAGTGACCGGCAAGCTCAAGCCCGACGCCGAGAACGTCATCGTCATCGCGGTCGACGCCGGGCGCGAAGCCGAAGGCGTGCCGGCGATGGATTTCGACTGGTTCAACTACGGCGGTCTCACACGCTCGCTGCATCTCGTCCACGTGCCGGCCATCCACCTCGGTGCGGCGCGCGTGGCCCTGCAGGCCGACGGCACGCTGGCGCTGTCGGCGCGCGTGGAGCGCGCGCACAACGCCAACGGCGTGACGCGCAGCGGCGCGGACGGGCAAGCTCTGAGCGTGCGTTTCACCCTGCCTCAGCTCGGCGTCGACGTCACCGCGAACGTTGATGATCGAGGCCAAGCCACGGCCACCGCGAAGCCCGGCGCATTCACCGCATGGTCGCCGCAGTCGCCCGCGCTGTATGCGTTCGACGCCTCGCTGCTCGTGTCGACGTCGGCCTCGACCGAGCCGTCGCTCGACCGCATCACCGACCGCGTCGGTCTGCGCCGCATCGAGGCGCGCGGCCCCGACCTCTACCTCAACGGCGAGCGGCTGTTCCTGCGCGGCATCAGCCTGCACGAGGAGCGCTTCGGCGCGGAAGGCGGCCGCGTGCGCAACGCCGACGAGGCCCGCGCGCTGCTGCAGGCGGCAAAAAACCTCGGCGCCAACTTCGTGCGCCTCGCGCACTACCCGCATTCGGAAGCCGCCACCCGTCTCACCGACGAGATGGGCCTGCTCGTCTGGAGCGAGATCCCGGTCTACTGGGACGAGATCCGCTACGGCCACCCGGCCACGCTGGCGCTGGCGCGGCGCCTGCAGGCGGTCAACATCGACCGCGACTTCAACCGCGCGTCGATCATCCTGTGGAGCGTGGCCAACGAAACCTCGATCACGCCGGCGCGCAACGCCTTCCTGCGCCGGCTGATCGACGACACGCGCACGTTCGACGGCACGCGCCTCGTCACCGCGGCGCTGAACAAAGCGCAGAGCAGCGGCAACGAGATCCGCATCGTCGACCCGCTCGGCGACGCGCTCGACGTCATCAGCGTCAACCAGTACGAGGGCTGGTACGGCCAGCGCTCGCCGGCGCAGATCACCGACGTGCGCTTCACTTCCGACTTCGACAAGCCCTTCGTCTTCAGCGAATTCGGCGCCGACGCGCCGCGCACCTTCCGCGCCGCGAAAGAGGTGCGCTGGAGTGCCGACTACCAGCGCTGGCTGTACGAACAGAACCTGGCGCTGTTCGACACCATGCCCGGGCTCGATGGCCTGTCGCCGTGGATCCTCAAGGACTTCCGCGTGCCGCGGCGCTGGCACGGGCGCTTCCAGGACTACTGGAACCGCAAGGGCCTGCTCGACGAGGACGGCCGACGCAAGCCGGCCTTCGACACGCTGCGCGCGTGGTACGAGCAGCGCGCCGCGACGGACGCCGCAGGGGCGCCGGCCCGCGCCGCGGCGGAGTCACTCACTCCGCCGGGTAACCCAGCCTCACCGCCAGCTCGCCGAGCGGCCCGAACAGCGCCTTCAGCGGTTCGCGGTACTGCCGCCATGCGCCGGCGGGGAAGTCCGCGGCCTGCCCGTGCGGGCCGAAACCCATCAGCAGCGCCGGCGTGACGTCCGGTGCCTCGGGCAGGTCAAAAACCTCGGCAAGCCGCGCGGCGAACGCTTCTGGATCGCGGTCGAGCAGGTCGGCATCGATCCGCACGACCTGACCGGGGCGCTGCGCCTCGGCCTCGAGCACCTGGTCGAGCAGGCGATGCAGCCAGGCCGTGGCGAGGCCCGGACTCGGGAAGTTGAGTCCCACCGGGCTGCCCCAGGCCAGCCAGTTCAGCAGCAGGTCGCGCGGGTCGCGCAGCACCGCCACGAGGGTGGTGCCATGCAGCGTCGCCTGGGTCCAGCCGTCCCAGGAGGGCAGGGCATCCACCACGGTGGCCGGGTCGAGCCCGGCGGCCTCCAGCGGCGCACGCCAGCGCGCGGCGGTGCCTGCAAGGGCGTCGTCGGGCGCAACGCGAAGCAGGTTGAAGCCGTCGTCCCGGACGGTCTGCTGCCAGCGGTCCGACAGCAGACGCTGGCCGAGTACCCGCTGCAGGGCGGCTTGGACGCGCTCGACGCGGCTGCCGGGCGGCCCCCACAGCAGGCGTCCGGCGCCGCCGTCGTCGGTGGGGCGGGCAAGATGCGCCGGCTCCGGATTCGGTAGCGGCAGGCCGAAGCTCGGTCCTTCAAGCCACATGCGGCGCCAGGCCATCAGCGCCTCGGGGTGGCGCCCGGCGCGGTGCAGGGCGGCGCCAAGCCAGCCCGCCAACGCGCGGGTCTGCGCCGGGTCGACCGCCTCCGCCATCAGCGACTCGATGCGCGACACGGCCTCGTCCGGCGGCGAGGCCAGGGCGATGCGGGCCTGCAGCAGACGGGCCTCTTGCAGCCGCGGCTCAAGGGCGACGGCGCGGCGCGCCAAGGCCAGTGCCTCGTCGACTTGCTGGCTGCGCTCCGCCAGCAGCGCCGCGGCCTCCAGCGCCTCGCCGCTGTCCGGGGCGGCGGCCTGCCAACGTTGCAGCAGGCCGGGCACGGCGGCCGGAACGCTGACGCTGATGAGGAATCGCCACGGCAGGCTCCAGGTCGGATCGGCCGCGATCCGCGCCTCGAGGCCCTCGAGGGCCGCTGGCATACCGCCGAGGTAGCGGCGCAGCTGTAGGCCGAGCTCCAGCGAACGGGCGTGGCGCGGCACGTGTGCCTGCACGGCGTCGACATCGGCCAGCGCCGCCTCGGCGCGGCCCATGCGAGCCAGCAGGCGGCCGCGCTCCCAGCGCGCCGGCACCGACGCGGGCTCACGCGCCAGCCAGGCTTCCGCCTGAGCAAGGGCCGGTTCGGCGAGATTCTGCGCTTCCAGCGCGGCGATCAGCGGGGCGTGCAGGATCGGGGCCGACTGACTCAAGGCCAGCGCTTTGCGCAGGGCTTCGGCGGCGAAGGCGAAATGCTGGCGTTCGAAGAACGCGAGGCCGAGCGTCGATATCACCATCGCGTCGTTCGGCGCGCGCTCGGCGGCGGCGGTGAGCAGGGGCAGCACGCGATCGGGCTGCCCGTCGGCGGCGGCGAGCTGCGCCTCGAGCACGAGCAGGCGGGGGTGCTCGGGGTCGATGCGCTTGGCGTAGCTGACGAGGCGCGTCGCCTCGGCACGATCGCCGCGCGCCAGCGCCAGCGGCGCCAGGGCCAGGTAGGCGCCGAGCTGGTTCGGGTCCTGCGCCAGCGCGGCAGTCAGGCCCGCTTCCGCCTTGCCGAGGTCGCGGTCCTGCAGGTCGAGGTAGGCGCGCAGGGTCAGCAGGTCGGCGCGCTGCGGCGCGACCAGCAGCGCGCGGTCGAGCGCCTCGCGGGCACCCGTCGCATCGCCGCCGGCGGCACGGGCGTGGGCCAACGACAGCAGCGCGTCGGCGTTGCCGGGTTCGGCCGTGGTCCAGCGGGTGGCGGTCGCGAGCGCAGTGGCCGCGTCGCCGGCGCGCAGCGCGGTCATGACGTCTTGCAGCATGGGAATCCTCGGGGTGCGGCCGGCGTGGGGCCCGGCGTCAAGAAGCCGCCAGTGTAGCGGCTCCCGCCGCGGGCGCCCCGGCCAGCGCGGCATCGAAGCGCTCGCGGACCCAGCGTTCGGCGAAGCCGTCCAGCCGGGCGTTGACGATGAAGCCGCAGTGCCCGCCGTGCTCGGCGATCTCCAGCCGTGCGCTCGCCGGAAGCTGCAGATCGTGGAAATCCGCCACCGGGATCACCGGGTCGTCGGCCGCCATCAGGATCGAGGCCGGCACCTGCAGCCCCGCGAGCCGGTCGCCGGCGATGGCATAGCCGTCGAGGTAGGCCTCGAGCGTCGGGAACTCGGTGTACTGCTCGACGAGGAAGCGCGTCAGCCCGCGCATGTCGCGGTCGAGGTCTCCGGGTGCGAAGCGGTGGCGGTCCGGAAAGTGCCGGCGCTTGGCCTCGAGCGAGCGCCGCCACTTGCGCATGAAGTACCAGTGGTACAGCGGGAAGCCGCTCTCCAGCGCGCGCAGGCCGGATTCGCCGTGCACCACCGGGCAGACGGCGGCCACGTGGGCGAGCCGCAGGCCGGCCGCCGGCGCCGCCCGCGCCACCCGCAGCGCGAAGTTGCCGCCCAGCGAGAACCCGGCAGCGAACCACGGCAGGTCCGGCCGCTTCGCCTGCGCGGCCCTCGCGGCCTGCACCACCTCGTCGAGCCGGCAGGAGTGGAAGGGCTCGGGGTTCAGATGATGGGTGTCGCCGTGGTCGCGGAAGTTCAACTGCACGACATCGATGCCGGCCGTCAGCAGGGCGCTCGCCGTGTGCCGCACGTAGCTCGAGCGATGGCTGCCCTCCCAGCCGTGCAGCAGCAGCGCGACCGCGCGCGCGGGCCGCCGCGGCAGCGACAGATGGAAGGCCTGCAGGGTCGCGTCGCCGGCCGGCAGCAGCCACTCCTCGGCGCTCGGCGCCAGCGCGCGCAGCAGCCGCTCGCCGGCGAGACGGCGCGGCGGTGCGGCGGAGAGCAGGGACTGGATGTGCCCGTTGCGAAGCCAGGCGGGCGGGCGATAGTCGGCAGCGGTGAGCACGGGAAAGCGACGATGGGGCTTCCGCAAAGCCTAATCGAGAGCGCCAGACGACGCCCTCAGCGCGGTCCGCCTTCGGCGCGCGCCTTCAGCGCGCCAGCGCCGCGGCGATCCGCTCGCGGCAGGCGTCGGCCATGCGCCGGCGGCCGTCCTCGCTCGGCGACACCGGCTCGAGGAAGTGCACTTCGGCCACGCGCGACGGTTCGCCGAGCAGGCGCACGAAGTTGCCCATGAAGGTTTCGCCCGGGGCGAAGGCGACCACCTGCTGCGCCTCGCCGCCCACGCCGTAGCGCAGCGCCACCGGCTGCGCCGGCACGTCGGCGAGTACGGCCGGCTGGAAGATCCGCGCATGGAAGGTGCCCAAGCCTTCGCCCGACGTGGTGCGGCCTTCCGGAAACACCGCGACCGGCCGGCCTTCCTGCAGGCGCAGCACCATCTGGTGCATCACGCCATGCAGCGAATCCTGGCTGCCGCGATGGTGGTAGATCGTGCCGCCCAGGCTGGCCAGCCCGCCGACGAGGGGCCACTTCTCGACCTCGGCCTTCGACACGAACCCGGCCCACAGCTGGCTGTGGAACAGCTCGATGTCGATCCAGCTCACGTGGTTGGCCACGAACAGCACCGCGCCCGGCAGCGGCGTGCCGTAGCGCTTCACGGTGAAGCCGAACACCCGCATCAGCCCGGCCGACCAGCGGCGGATCACGCGGCTGTGCGCGCTCTCGCCGTTCCAGGTCCAGCCGCGGCTGCCGGGGAACACCAGCACCAGCACCACGAGCGGCAGCAGCAGACCGACGTGCACGGCGAGGAACGGCAGGCGCAGCAGGGTGCGGAGCGCGCGCATCGATCAGGCCTTGCGGACGGCCAGCGTCAGGCGGCTGGCGCAAACCAGCCGGCCCTGCTCGTCCTCGATACGGATATCCCAGACCTGGGTGCTGCGGCCCACGTGCAGCGGCCGCGCGGTGCCGATGACCCAGCCCGCCGTCATCGCGCGGACGTGGTTGCAGTTGAGTTCAAGGCCGACGGCCTGGCCGGCACCGTCCTCGAGGCAGAGATTGGCGCCGATGCTGGCGAGCGTTTCGGCGAGCAGCGCCGAGCTGCCGCCGTGCAGCAGGCCGTAGGGCTGCTTGGTGCGCTCGTCGACCGGCATGCGGCCGCGCAGGTAGTCGGGGCCGAGTTCGGTCAGTTCGATGCCGAGATGGCCGACCGCGCAGCCCTCACGCTGCGCGTTCAGCACGTCGATCGGCGGACGGCGCCGGAACGGGCCGTCCGATGACGCCTGCACCGCCAAGGCTTCAGCGCACGTAGGTGCTGGGGCGCCAGACGTTCTTCAGGTAGCTGCGACGGCCGTAGCCCGAGCTGCTGCCGTAGCCCTGGCCTTCCTCGCGGTCGCGGCGGCGGTGCATGCGGTTCAGCAGCTCCTCGCGGCGGCCTTCCAGCCACTCGGCGCGGCCCACCGCCTTCGGGTCGAGACCGCGACGCTGCGCCTCGTCCTGGCGGTACTCGCAGAAATCGTCGTAGGCCTCGAACTCGTGGCCGAGCTCGCGCACGCACAGCTCGATGGCGATGGCGTCGTCGAAGAAACCGAGCACCGGCACGCTGTCCGGGATGATGTCCTTCGGGTCGGCGAAATAGGCCAGCGCGGCGATGACACGCTTGACGTCGCCTTCCGGCAGCGCCCAGCCCTCGTCCTTGGCCATCGCGATCAGCGTGTCGAGCTGGTCGAGGCGGTTGGCGATGAAGTCAGGCACCTGGGTGCCCTGCGCGGTGGCCAGCAGCGAGCTGGCCGCGGCCAGCACTTCAGCGGCGGGCTTGTGCGCGGCGGCGGCGCGGGCGGCCTCGATGGCCTGCGTGAAGTGCTCGAGGTCGCGGTCGGAGAGTTCGATCGTCAGGGTCAGGGACATGGCCGGCGCACGGTATGTGGGAACGTCGGGAGCCTAGGCGGGGGCCGTGGCGGCGTCAATCGAAAGAAGCGGGGGTCTCCGCGGTCGCCGCGCCTACAGAATCGGCGTCAAGCCCGCGCCAAAGCCGGTAATGATCCGGGTGTAGACGCGCTTGCTGCCGACCCCCACTTCGGGGAAATCGCCGACGTCCTCCCAGCACGCGAAAAAGCGCGGGTCGCCCCACGGCACCGGCTCGCAGCCGGGCCGCAGCGCGTAGCTGCGCGCATACGGGAACGGCCACACCCACAGGTCGAAAATGGGCAGCGCTTCCGAGAGCTTGCCGAGGCTGTAGCTGAGGCCCGAGAGCAGCGGCGGCTTCTGCCTGGGCGCGATCAGCCAGGCGTTCTCCGGCCGCATGTCGCGCTCGATGGCGTCGGAGAGCGCGTCGGCGAACGGCGCGTCCTCGACGACGACGAGGCTTTCGGTGTTCCAGTGGTCGGAGCGCGGGTCGAAGTTGTGGGTGCCGACGATGGCGATGCGGCGGTCGATGACGATCGACTTCGCGTGCAGGCCCACGCGCACGCCGGCGCGACGCAGCGGCACCGGGCCGTCGTTGCCGCCGCGCGTGGCCGAGCCGAACAGCGGGAAGCGCATCGCCGCCTCCTCGCCGAGCGCGCCGGTGGCGGCCGGGTCGATCGGCGTGTCGGTCGGGTAGGGCTTGTACTCGTGGATGGTGAAGCCGAGCTCGCGCAGGTACGCGCGCTTGTACTTGTGGCTCATCGCGTAGACGGGAAACGCATCCGTCGCCGCCAGCGAATTGGTCGACACCCGCACCGACGGCGCGTCGTCGCGCTCGTGCATCTCGCGGAACAGCCGGCGCGCCGGCCGCGACATGACCAGGTACGGCGTCTGCAGCAGCACGTCCTCGCGGGCGCCGGCGATGATGCCGCGCATGGCCTCGCTGGCGTCACGTCGCGCCGCCGCGCCGCGCTCGTGCTTCTCCGGCAGGTCGGCGATGAAGCGCACCGCGCCGACGTTGAACGTCGAATCGCGCAGGGCCTGGCGAAGTGCAGCCTCATCGGCCGCGGCCTGGCGCATCGTGCCGAGGCGGCCGTGGTCGGTGTGATCGCGGAAGTCGAGCCGGCCCGGCGGCGCGCCGCCGTGGCGACGCCAGCGTTCGGCGACGTCGATCAGCGCTTCGGCCGGCACGCTGCGTTCGGCGTCCCAGAACAGGTCGAACTCGTCGCGCATGTCGCGCGCTTCGGGCCCGGCGACGAGCAGGTCGCGGTCGCGGTAGTTGTAGCCGGGGTCCCAGTCGAAATAGCGGTCCTGCACGTTGCGGCCGCCGGTGATGGCGACAACGTCGTCGACCACCAGCGTCTTGCCGTGCATGCGCTGGTTGAAGCGGCGGAAGCAGCAGACGATGCCCGCGGCGAACTGCAGCGGCTGCGTGCGCGCTTCGTCGAAGGTCGGGTTGTACAGCCGCAGCTCGAAGTGGCGGTGGTGGCTGGCCAGCGCGGCCTGCAGGTTCGGCTCGGCGAGGCCGTAGAGCTGGTCGAGCAGCACGCGCACGCGCACGCCGCGCTCGGCGGCGTCGAGCAGGGCGTCGAGCACGAGCCGGCCGCTGTCGTCGAGCTCGAAGATGAAGCTCTTCAGCTCGATGCGCTGCTGCGCCGAGCGGATCAGCGCGAGGCGCAGCGCCAACGCGTCGGGGCCGCGCTCCAGCAGCACCAGCTCGTGCTGCGGCGCCTCGGGCGTCGAGGCGGCGAGCTTCGCCACGCCGGCCTCGCGGAAGCTCGACGGCGTGGCGCAGCGTTCGGGCAGGGCGCAGTCGACGATGGTGCTGCGCGCGGCGACCATCTCGGCGGCGATGGCCGCGCGCTCGGGTGCCGGCAGGCTTTTGCAGGCGCCGAGCAGCAGCGCAGCGAAGGCCAGCGCGAGCGAGCGCGCGACGCGCGGCGTGGCATTCACGGCGCGGCCTGCAGACGGATGGCGAACTCGAAGCGCACGTTGTCCTTCACGGTGAATCGATAGGCCTGCATGCCGAAATCGCGCCGGCTCACCTCACCGCTGACGCGAATGGGGCAGGCCTGTCCGGGGGTATCGCAGTCGGCGGGACGGAGCGTGAATTCTACGGGCCGCTCGCGGCCGCGCAGGGTCAGCCGCCCGCGGATCGCGCCACCCGCGTTCAGCCATCCGGCAGGAAAAGCGAGCGAGTCGAAGGCGACATCCGGGTGATTCTCCGCGTCGAGGAAGGCCGGCGAGCGCGTCAACTTCGCCATCCATTCCGGGCCGGAGTAGTCGACGGTGTCGGCCCGCAGCCGCACGTGCACTTCGCACTGCCCGTCGCGGCGCGGCTTCAGTTCGCCTTCGACTTCAGCGAAGCGCCCTTCCGCCTTGATCGGCAGGCGCACATCGACGACGAATCGTGCTTCGCTGGTGGCGGCGTCGATGCGACCGCGGCAGTCGGGAACCGCGACCGGCGCGGCGGCTGGCACGACGGCGGCGGTCTCGGGCACCGCCACGGGCGTCACCGCCAGCGCGGCGCCCGCGGCAAGAAGAAGCAGCCCGCCTACGGCCACCAGAACTGGGTGAGCGTGCCAATGCCGGGTTCGAGTGCCACGCCGGGCGGCAGCGCGAACTGCGCGATGCCGGCCGTGGGCATGCCGCGCGCGTCGCCGCTGATGCCGCTGTGCAGCAGGGCGGCCACCTGCTCGAAGCCGGGGTTGTGGCCGACCATCATCACGCGGTCGATGTCGACGTGTTCGTCGAGCACGGTCATCAGCGTGCCGGGCGAGGCGTCGTAGATGCGCGGCTCGTAGCGCACGTCGGTGTAGCCGAGCACGGCCAGCACGCGCTCCAGCGTTTCGCGCGTGCGCTTCGACGGCGAGCACAGCACGCGCGTGGGCAGGAGCTGGTGCGCTTTCAGCCACGCCGCGGCGGCGTCGGCCTCGGCCTGGCCGCGCATCGACAGCGGGCGATCAGCGTCGGCTTGGCCGGGCTGGGCGGGTTCGGCGTGGGCGTGGCGGAGCAGGATCAGGTCGCGCATGGGAGTCCTTGAGTCAGGTGTGCTTCTTGATCCAGCGGTAGATCGCGGCGAAGTCGTCCTGGTGGCCGCGCATCTGCTCGGAGCGGTAGTCGTCGACGCAGCGGCCGAGGGCGGCGAGCAGCACGTAGGCCTGCGAATCGCGCAGCTGCGCCACCAGCGGGTACGGCCACGACTGCAGCTGCTCGATGGCCTGCTGGCTCACCGAGGTCCAGCCCTTGATGCGGTTGGCGACCAGCCCGACTGGCAGCTTGCCCTTCTTGACGCGCGGCACCTGCGCCAGCGTGTTGAGGAAGGGCACGGTGGCTTCGATGTCGATGGCCGAGGGCAGCACCGGCACCAACACCACGTCGGCGATGTCGAGGAAGGGCTCGAGGTCGTCGGCCATCGCGCCGGCGGGCGCATCGACGATGACGCGCTCGGCGTCCTCGGGCAGGTGCTTGCGAAACGCGCGGCTGTGGCCGTTCACCGGCAGCACCGCGGCCTCCATGTCGGCGCGCTTTTCGCACCAGCGGGTGGACGAGCCCTGCGGGTCGGCGTCGACCAGCACGGTGGCCTTGCCCGCGACAGCGAAGTGGCCCGCCAGCTGCGTGGAGAGCGTGGTCTTGCCGGCGCCGCCCTTGGAGCTGGCCACGAGGATCGTCTGCATGCGCGATGCTTCCTGTTCCGAGCCTGCGGGGACTGTAGCAAGGCTGCGGCGGCCGGTGACAGGGCCTGCTGGGTCGACCGCCGCCGTACACTCCGGGGCCCTCTCCCCGCGCCCCACGCCGACGGAATGCCCACCCACGACCTCAAGGACCTTGCCGCGCTGGTGCGCGCCGGTACGCCGCTGATCCTGATCGAAACGCCGGAGGAGCCGCGCGTCGTCGAGCTGTTCCGCGGCCTGCTCGCCGAGCTGTTCCGCCCGCTGTACCGCTGGACGATCACCACCGGCCTCGTGCGCCTGGACATGGACCTCGAGGAGCCCGAGCGCGGCGGCTCCGACGCCAGCAGCGCGCTGCGCAGCATCGCCGGCCACACTCAGCGCGGTCTGTACCTGCTGCTCGATTTCCATCCGTACCTCGGCTACGCCAGCCACCAGCGCCAGCTAAGAGAGCTGATGCAGGGCGAGAACGGCGTGCAGCACACCATCGTGATGGTGGGCGGCAAGATCGAGCTGCCGCCAGAACTCGAATCGCGCGCGGTGCGGTTTTCTTTACGCCTGCCCGACGAGAAAGCGCTGCGGAAAATGGTGCGCGACGAACTGATCGCCTACCAGCGCGAGCACGCCGGGCGCCGCGTGGTGGTCGATGCGCAGGCCGAGGTGGCACTCGTGCGCAACATCAAGGGCTTCGCAATGCCCGACGCGCAGCGCATCGTGCGTCAGCTGATCTTCGACGACGGCGTGCTCGACGCCAGCGACCTGCCGCGCCTGGGCAAGCTGAAGTTCGAGCTGCTGAACAAGGGCGGCACGCTGCAGTACGAGCCCGACACCACGAAGTTCGGCGACGTGGCTGGCCTGCGCAAGCTGAAGCGCTGGGTGGAGCAGCGCGGCGCGGGACTCAGAGGCGAACCGCTGCCACCGGGCCTCGACTCCCCGCGCGGCATCCTGCTGCTGGGCGTGCAGGGCTGCGGCAAGAGCCTCGCCGCGAAGGCGGTGGCCGGCGGCTTCGGCGTGCCCCTGCTGCGCCTCGACTTCGGCGCGCTCTACAACAAGTACCACGGCGAGACCGAGCGCAACCTGCGCGAGTCGCTGGCCTCGGCCGAGCAGCTCTCGCCCTGCGTGGTGTGGATCGACGAGATCGAGAAGGGCCTCGCGGCATCGACCAGCGACGATGGGGTTTCCAAGCGCGTGCTCGGCACCTTCCTGACGTGGATGGCGGAGCACAAGAGCGGCGTGTTCCTCGTCGCCACCGCGAACGCCATCGACCAGCTGCCGCCGGAGCTGCTGCGCAAGGGCCGCTTCGATGAGATCTTCTTCGTCGACCTGCCGAAGCCCGACGTTCGCGAGGCCGTTCTCGGTTTGCACTTGAAGCGACGGAAGGTGGACGTGGCCGGCTGGGATTTCGCACCGCTGGTTCAAGCGAGCGAGGGGTTTTCGGGCGCGGAAATCGAGCAGGCCGTGGTGAGCGCGCTGTACGCCGCGCATGGCGCCGACGAGCCGATGGACGCGAAACATGTGCTGCAGGAGATGCAGCACACGAAGCCGCTGAGCGTGCTGATGGCGGAGCAGGTGAATGCGTTGCGGGAGTGGGCGAGTACGAGGACCGTGGCGGCGGATTGACGCGTCATTCCCGAACGACGGGTTGAACGGGGCCGCTGCTCGCCATTGATCACGCACCACTGTGTATGTACAGTGTGCACACACGACAACCCCTCGGAACCGCCGCCATGAGCGCCGTCGCCAGCAAGGTCATCAACTTCCGCGCGCCCGCCGCCAAGCAGGCGCTGATTGATCGCGCCGTCGAGATCAGCGGCATGAGCCGCACCGACTTCATCCTCGACGCGGCCTGCGAGAAAGCGCGCGAGGTGCTCGCCGACCAGACGCAATTCGCGTTGGATCGGGCCGCACTTCGACGCTTCAACGCGCTGCTCGATGCGCCGCTGGACGAGAACGCGGCGATCCGTCGCCTGCTCATCACGCCGGCGCCTTGGGAGCGCTGAGGCTTGCCGCTCAGCGCGCCGCAGCCGCTCGATGCCGAGCATCGGCTGGACGACTTCCGGTGCAGCGCGCCGGAGTTGGCCCGATGGCTGACCGATCGCGCGCTGCAGAACCAGGCGTCCGGCGCATCGCGATGTTTCGTCGTCTGCGACGAGCGTCTTCACGTCGTCGGCTACTATGCGCTCGCTGCCGGCTCGGTGTCGCATGACCAAGCGCCCGGCCGCGTTCGACGCAACATGCCCGCGCCAATCCCGGTCATCGTGCTCGGGCGGCTTGCGGTCCACGCCGACTGGGCCGGCCAGGGCATCGGGCAGGGCCTGCTGAAGGACGCCGTGCAGCGCACGCTGCAGACCTGCGAGCAGATCGGCGCGCGGGCGCTGCTCTGCCACGCCATTGATGACGCCGCAAAGGCGTTCTATCTAAAACACGGCTTCGTGACGTCGCCGATCGATGCGATGACCGTGATGCTGCCGCTGCGCTAACGACGATCGAATGCCCGCGATTCGCGGCTCAACGGATCTTCGAACGCCATGCGCGTCGCGACCAGCTGCAGCGGGTCTTCGAAGTTTCCGGGTTCGCGATACCGAAGCTCGGGGTAGAGCGGGTCGTTCTGGATCGGTGCGCCCAGCGCGGCCAGATGAACGCGCAGCTGGTGCTTCTTTCCGGTCACTGGCTGAAGCACGTAGCGCCACCATTGATCCCCCCGCTCGATCACATCGATGCGCGTCTCGCTGTTCGGTTCACCTTCGGTTTCGCGCATGCGGAAGAACGGCTCGCCGCGGACGATGCGGCTGCGGCGCACGAGCGGGAACGCAACGCCCGGCAGCGCCGGCGCGATCGCCTCGTAGCGCTTCTCGATGCGGCGGTCTCGGAACAGCGCCTGATACGCCGCGCGCGTCTCCGAGTTCGTCGAAAACAGCACCAGCCCCGCGGTCTCGCGGTCGATGCGGTGCAGCGGGACGAGATCGGGATTCCCCGTGCAGCGGATCAGTCGGGCGAGCAGGGTCTCGTGCACATGCGGGCCACTCGGGGTGACCGGCAGGAAATGCGGCTTGTTGGCGACCAGCAGGTGTTCGTCGAGATGCAGCACGCGCTCCTCGAACGGGATGCGCGGCTCGTCGGCGACTTCGCGGTAGTAATGCACCTCGCGGCCCACGCGATGCGGCGTGTCGGGGCCGATCGCGCGGCCGGTGTCGTCGAGAACGCGGCCGCGCGCGAAGCGCTCCTGCCACACCTCGCGCGAGACGACTGGAAACCGCGCGCACAGCGCATCCAGCACGGTCGCCCAAGGCCCCGGCGGCAGCTGCAGGGTGCTTGGCGCGAGGCCGCCGATCGACGGCGGGCGGAGGCTCGGGCTTTTCACGTCGTCTCGACAACGAAATCTCAGGGGCGCATCGTAGTCGAGCCCGACCACCGCAGGAGCACCGCCATGAAGCGCGCCAACGCCCTCACCACGCTGTCCACCGCCCTGGCCCTGGCCCTGGCCCTGGCCCTCGGCGCGGCCGCACCGCTGCAGGCCAGCGCATCGGCACCGCTGCCGCCGGAAGTCATCGCCGAAGTCGGCCGCCTGGTCGACGCCGACGCCGAGCGGCTCACCGCGATCTTCAAGGATTTCCACCAGCACCCCGAGCTCGGCTTCACCGAAGTGCGCACCGCCGGCATCGTCGCCAAGGAGCTGCGCGCGCTCGGCTTCGAGGTGACGGAGGGCATCGCCAAGACCGGCGTCGTCGCCGTGCTGCGCAACGGCGAGGGCCCGACGCTGTGGTTCCGCGCCGACATGGACGCGAACGGCATCAAGGAAGAAACCGGCCTGCCCTACGCGCCGAAGGCAAAACAGCGCCTGCCCTCCGGCGTCGAAGTGGACGTGATGCACGCCTGCGGCCACGACGCGCACACCACGTGGCTGCTCGGCGTGGCGAAGGCCATGAAGGCGATGACGTCGGCATGGTCCGGCACGCTGGTCGTCTATGCGCAGCCGGCCGAGGAGCTCGGCCTCGGCGCGCAGGGGATGGTCGAGGACGGCCTGTGGGAGCGCGGCTTTCCGAAACCGGATTTCGCGCTGGGTTCGCACACGGCACCGATCCCGGTCGGCGTGGTCTCGAGCACGCCCGGCGTGCGGATGGCCGGCTTCGACATGCTGGACATCACCTTCAAGGGCCGCGGCGGCCACGGCTCGGCGCCGCACATGACGATCGACCCGATGGTGATGCAGGCGCAGGCCGTGCTCGCCTACCAGACCATCATCAGCCGCACGCTCGACCCGCAGGCCCCGGCGGTGCTGACGGTGGGCGCCATCGAAGCCGGCCGCGACAACAACGTGATCCCGGACTCGGCCAAGCTGATGTTGAACCTGCGCTGGTTCCAGCAGGACGTGCGCGAGGAGATGATCGAACGCATCGACACCGTCAACCGCGGCATCGCCATCGCCAACGGCGTGCCCGAGGCCGACATGCCGACGCGGCAGATGAAGGGCTACGCGAATCCGCTGGCGAACGATCCCGCGCTGGTGGCCCACGTCAACCCGACGCTGCGCGCCACCTTCGGCGACGACAAGGTGATCGACGCGTTCCCGGCGGTGATGGGCTCGGAGGATTTCCAGGAGGCGTTCGCGCCGCTGAAGACGCCCTACGTGTTCATGCTGGTCGGCGTCGCGCCGCCGGAAATGTTCGCGAAGGCGCAGGCGGAAGGAAAACCCTTCCCGTACTCGAACCACAACCCGAACTTCTTCGTCGATCTCGCCGCCATCCCGCTCGGCACCAAAGCAAACGTGGTCGCAGCGCTGGCGCTGATGCGCAAGACCGACTGAGTCAGCGATCTGCGGCGCCGGGGTTCGTGCCCCGGCGTCGCCTTGCGCGACCCGCTCGCGATCAGTACCCCGCCGCCTGCCCGTCCTTGCGGCTCTCGCTGGCGCCGACCCAGCCGCCCTGCGGGTTTTTCATGATGGCCTGGTAGCCGCCGTAGGGTCCGTCGGCGAATTCGACATGGTGGCCTTTACGCATCAGGCCGCGCACGGTGTCGTACGCGAAGCCGGATTCGAGCTGCAGCACGCCGCCGTCGCTCATCGGCGTCACTGCGCCCACCGGCTCGTCGCTGCCGTCGTGGTGCAGGCGCGGCGCGTCGCCGGCCTCCTGCAGGTTCATGCCGAAGTCGACGAGGTTCATGACGATCTGCACGTGGCCCTGCGGCTGCATGGCGCCGCCCATCAGGCCGAAGCTCACCCAGGGCTGGCCGTCCTTGGTGATGAAAGCCGGAATGATCGTGTGGAAGGGCCGCTTGCCCGGCGCGTATTCGTTGGGGTGGCCGGCTTTCAGCGAGAACTGCTCGCCGCGGTTCTGGAAGATGAAGCCGAGGCCCGGCGGCGTCATGCCGCTGCCCATGCCGCGGTAGTTGCTCTGGATCAGCGACACCATCATGCCGCTGCTGTCGGCGGTGGTGAGATAGATCGTGTCGCCTTCGTCCAGCGAGGGCGGCGTGCCGGGCGCGACGACCACCTGCGCGCGCTCGGGATTGATGCGCTGGCGCTGCGCGTCGGCGTATTCGTCGGAAATCAGCCCGGCCACCGGCGCCGGGTGGAAGCTCGGGTCGGCGTAGTAGCGCGCGCGGTCGGCGAAGGCCAGCTTCTTGGCTTCGACCAGCAGGTGCAGGTGCTCGACGCTGCCGAAGTCGATGTTGCTGAAGTCGTAGCCTTCAAGGATCTGCAGCATCTGCAGCGCGGCGATGCCCTGCCCGTTCGGCGGCAGCTCCCACACGTCGACGCCGCGGTAGTTCACGCTCACGGGCTCGACCCACTCGCCGCGGTGCGCGGCGAAGTCGGCGGCGGCCAAGAATCCGCCGTTCTCCTTGAAATAGGCCTCGACGATCCGCGGAAGCTCGCCCTCGTAGAACCCGGCACGGCCCTCGCGGGCGATGCGCTCGTAGGTGCGTGCCAGGTTCTCGTTCTTCCACATCTCGCCGGTGCGCGGTGCGCGGCCGTCGAGCGTGAACTGCTCGGTGAAGCCCGGGAACTGCGACAGCCTCGGCACGGAACGGCCCCAGTAGTAGGCGATGGTCTCGTGCACCGGGTGGCCGTTGCGCGCATAGTCGATGGTCGACTGCAGCACCTCGCTCATCGGCAGCGTGCCGAAGCGCTCGTGCAGCGCGAACCAGCCGTCCACCGCGCCGGGCACCGTCACCGGCAGCGCGCCGTGCGAGGGGATCAGCGCCATCTTCTGCTCGTCGAACCACGCGCGCGTCAGGCCCATCGGCGAGCGGCCCGAGCCGTTGTAGCCGTGCAGCTTGCCGGTCTTCGGGTCCCAGACGATGGCGAACAGGTCGCCGCCGATGCCGTTGCCGGTGGGCTCCATCAAGCCGAGCGCGGCGTTCGCGGCGATGGCGGCGTCGACCGCGGTGCCGCCGTCGCGCATCGCCTGCAGCGCGATCTGCGTGGCCAACGGATGCGAGGTCGCGGCCATCGCCTGGTGCGCATACACCTCGGAGCGCGTGGCGAAGGCGTGCCCAGTGATGCGGTCGGCGCCCGCGACGTCGATCGGCGCGGCGAGCGCGGCCAGGGCGGTCGCCATCCAGTAGGCTTTCGTGGTCATCGTCTTCCCCGTATGCGTCATGGCCCAGATTTCCCCGATGTTCGCGATCCCCACGGCAACCGCGCAACTGCCGGACGCCGACGCCCTGAACGCCGAGCTGCGCCGCCTCTTCCTCGAGCGCGAGGGCCAGGGCGGGAAGTATGCCAATCCGAATCCCTACACCGTGCGCAACGCGGCGCTGTTCGAAAGCCACTTCGACCTGTTCGACTGGCCGGACGCCTGCGTGCAACAGCTCGCGCGCTTCTGCCTCGGCGAGCTGTCGCAGACGGTCGCGACGCTCAGCGGGCTCGACGCGGTGGCGATGCGGCGGATGCAGATCGCCACCGACGCATGGTTCCACGTCACGCGCCGCGGGGGGTTCTTCGGCGTGCACAACCATCCGATGGCATCGTGGTCCGGGGTGTACTGCGTGTCGCCCGGCGCCCACGACGCGGGCGACGCCGAGTCGGGGCGGCTGTCCTTCATCAACCCGAACAGCCTGGCCGGCATGTACGTCGACCCGGCCAACGCGCGCGTGCGCATGCCGTTCGGCTTCAGCAATTTCGGCTTCGATCTGAAGGCCGGCCAGCTGGTGCTGTTCCCGTCCTGGGTGCAGCACTACGTGCTGCCGTTCAACGGCGAGGGCGAACGCATCACCGTGGCCTTCAACTGCAGTTTCCGGGCCTGATTCAGCCCTCGCGCTCGAGGCGCAGGGCGGTCAACGCATCGGCCAACGCTTCCAGGTCCGCGGGCCGACCAATCCGCAGGTCGTCCTCGCAGGCGCCCGCTGCGCGCGCCAGGGCATTCGCGCCGACCAGCCGCGCCGCGCCCTTCATCCGGTGCGCCTGCCGCTGCGCCGCCTCGCGATCGTCGTCGAGCGCGGCACGCAGCGCGGCGAAATCGGCGTCGCAGGTGGCAAGGAACTCGCCAAACAGGTCGTCCGCCACCGCCGCGTCGCCACCGGCGAGATCGAGCAGCACCGCGCGGTCGAAGTCGGGCACGTCGCCGGGCGGTCGCGGCGCGCGTAGCGGCGCCCGCACCTCGGGCGCGGCCGCGGCCGGCGGCGGCGGGCCGAGCAGCGCGTCCAAAGCTTCGGCGAGCTGCGGCACGGTGACGGGCTTGGGCAAGTGCCGGTCCATGCCGCTGGCGAGGCAGCGCGCCACGTCCTCGGCGGTGACCGCCGCGCTCAGGGCGATGATCGGGCGTCGTGCGCGGCCCTGCGCCGTCTCCTCGCCGCGCAGCGCGATCGCCAGCGCGTAGCCGTCCATGCGCGGCATATGCAGATCGGTCAGCACCAGACCGTACGCCGTTTTCGCGCAGGCGGCGAACGCTTCCACGCCGTCTTCCGCGAGATCGCAGGCGTAGCCGGCCAGCGCGAGCTGCCGCGCGATGACGACGCGGTTGGTCGGGTGGTCGTCCACCAGCAGCACGAGCCGCCCTTGCGCCAGGGCGACTTCACGCGATGGCGGCTCGCGGACGACGTCCGCGGACGGCGCGCGCGATGCCGCCAGTTTCGGCAGCGGCGCCGTCGGCAGCGTCAGCTCGAAGCGGACGCAGGTGCCCTGCCCCGGCGCGCTGCGCAGCGACAGCGCACCACCCATCAGCTCGACCAGGCGCCGCGAAATGGACAGCCCGAGGCCGGTGCCGCCGAAGCGCCGCGTCGTCGACTGCTCGGCCTGGCTGAACGGCTCGAACAGCGCCTGCTGCTGCGCGCTATCGATGCCGATGCCCGTGTCCTCGACTTCGAAGGCAAGACGATGCGGGTCCGCCACCGCATCGACGCGCATCAGCCGCACCGTCACACCGCCCTGCTCGGTGAACTTCACGGCGTTGCCGATCAGGTTCGACAGCACCTGCCGCAGGCGCAGCGCGTCGACGCGATAGCCGTCGGCAAGCCCCTCGCCGAAGCGCGCTTCGATCAGCAGGCCGCGCGACGAGGCCGCGCCGGTGAAGTTGCCCGTGGTTTCGGCCACCAGCCGGCGCAGGTCGGCGGGCTGGGCGTCGATGACGAGGCGATCGGCCTCGATCTTCGAGAAATCGAGCACGTCACCGATGATCCGCAGCAGCGCGTCGGCGGACTGGCGGACGATGTCGACGATACCGCGCTGCTCGCTGTCAAGCCGCGTGTGGCCCAGCACCTCGAGCATGCCGGTGACGCCGATCAGCGGCGTGCGGATCTCGTGGCTCATCGTCGCGACGAAGGCCGACTTCGCGCGGCTGGCGCCGAGCGCGCGCTGCTCGCTGGCCGCGAGGTCGCTCTGGCTGCGCGAAAGCGCGTCGCGCATCGCCGTCATCGCCGTCAGCACGTCGCCGAGCTCGCCACTCAGCGGGCGCGGCGGCGGGCCGTCGAACTCCCGGGCCTGGATCGAGCGCGCGAAGCGCGTCAGCGTCTCGACGCCGCGGTACACGCGCTTCAGCAGCGCGCGGCCGACGATGGCGAACACCAGCATCACGCCGATGACGATGCCGGCGCGCAGCCAGGCCTGGCGGCGCGTGCGCTCGGTTTCCGCGAGCACGCGCTGTTCGACGCGCAGCTGCTCGGCCTGGGTCAGCGTCTTCAGCCGCAGCGTCACCGGGTCGATGTTCGGGTACAGGCGGCGGTCCGCGAACGTGCCCAGCGCCTCCGCGTCGCGGCGTTCGAGGATGGCCTGCAGTTCCGAGGCGATCGCGTCGGCACCCAGCCGGTAGTGCACCAGCTCGCGCATCAGCTCGGCGTTGCGGCCTTCGCCCGCCAGCGTTTTCAGCGCGGCCCACTGCGGCGGCAGCTGCGCGCGGGTGCGCGCGATCACCGCCCGGCCTTCGTCCCAGCCGATCAGCCCGTTGCGGACGCGGAACGTCGTGTCGACCACGTCGAGGCCGTAGGCGTCCGACACCGATTTCGCCAGCCGCAGGGTTTCCAGCGACTCCTCGCGCATCAGCCGCAGGGCGTCGAGGCTCTCGCGGCGGTTCCACGCATCGGCGACCAGCAGCACGACGCCCATCAGCAGCACGGTGGCGAACAAGCCGATGAGCTGCTGGCGGATGTTGAAGCGACGCAGCAGGCTCATCTCGGGGTCCGCGCCTCAGGCCCGCGGGCGCTGCCAGCGATCGATCACCGGCGGCAGGTCATCGGGCGGGACCGCTTCCGACACCAGCCAGCCCTGCGCCGCATGGCAGCCGAGCTCGGCCAGCACCTGCCACTCTTCCTCGCGCTCGACGCCTTCCGCCACGACTTCGAGGTCGAGCCGGCGCGCGAGGTCGATCGTGGCCGCGATCATCGCCTTGTTCTTCGGCATGCGCTCCACCCCGCTGACAAAGCTGCGGTCGATCTTCAATTCGGTGAAGGGAAGCTGGGCGAGCTGCGACAGCGACGAATAGCCGGTGCCGAAATCGTCGATCGACAGGCCGAAGCCCTTGAGCCGGAGCCGCGCGAGGATGCCGAGGCCGCGCACGGTGTCGCCGAGCACCGAACTCTCCGTCACCTCGAACACCACGCGGTCGGTCGGCATGCCGACCTGGCGGACGATGGCCTCGTAGTGGTCGGCGATCTGCGGCTCGTCGAGGTCGGCGGCGCACAGGTTCACCGACACCTTCAGGTCGAAGCCGCGCGCTTTCCATGCGGCCCACGCGCGCGCCGCGACCAGCAGCGTGTGGTCGGCCAGGGCGGCGCTGCGACGGTTCTGCTCGAGCATCGCGATGAACTGGCTGGCGGGCAGCACGCGGCCGTCGGCGCGGCGCCAGCGCGCCAGCGCCTCGACGCCGATGACGCGGCCGTTGCGCATCTCGACCTGCGGCTGGAACCACGGCACCACCTCGCCGTCGCCGAGCGCGCGGCTGAGCATCTCGGCCGAGAACACCTCGGCGAGCGCCTCGGCCGAGACCGGCTCGCCCTCGAGGTAGGTCTTCAACACGTCGGAAAGGCGGTCGCGCGTCAGCGGTTTCTCGATGCAGCCGAGCATGCGCAGGCCGGCCGCGCGGGTCATCAGCGCGATGGTGTGCTGCACCGAGACGTCGATGGCGCTGACGAGGGCCACGGCACGCGCGAGGCGGCGGTCGGCGATGGCGCGGATCAGCTCGACGCCGTCGATGCCCGGCAAATCGAGATCGACGAGGGCGATATCGACGGGTTCCGGCTGCGCCTGCAGCACGTCAAGCGCGGACTCGCCGTCGGCGGCCTCGAGGTGATCGACGAGGCCGATCTCCTCCAGCATCCGAGCGCCAAGGCGGCGCTGGAAAGCATGGTCCTCGACAAGCAGCACTCGCAACCGCGACAGCATGGGGCTACACCCGTCCTGGACGCCGGAGGGCACTGTAGCAGCCCGTGGTGGCGCGGTTTCGAGGCCCTCGTCGCACGGGCTGACCCGGCGACCACGGGTCAACCGGCTATAATTCCGAGTCTTTGCTCGAACCTTCCCCGAGGCTCCTGATGTCCGCTGTCCTGCCCTCCGCTCTGGACCGCTCCGCCACTGCGTCCGCGTCGTCGATCGTCGATGGCGAGTACACGCTCGATCACAAATACAGCCGCACTGAAGGCCGAATCTACCTGAGTGGCGTGCAGGCCCTGGTGCGCCTGCCGCTGATGCAGCAGATGCGCGATCGCGCGGCCGCGCTGAACACCGCCGGCTTCATCTCCGGCTACCGCGGCTCGCCGCTGGGTGGCTTCGACCTCGAGCTGTGGAAGGCGCGCAAGCACCTCGCCGCCTCGGGCATCCAGTTCCAGCCGGGCATCAACGAGGACCTCGGCGCGACGATGGTCTGGGGCAGCCAGCAGACCAACCTGTGGCCGGGCGCGAAGTACGACGGCGTGTTCGGCATGTGGTACGGCAAGGGCCCGGGCGTGGACCGCTCCGGCGACGTGCTCAAGCACGCCAACGCCGCGGGCACCAGCAAGCACGGCGGCGTGCTGGTGATGGCCGGCGACGACCACGCCTGCCGCAGCTCGACGCTGCCGCACGGGTCGGAAGGCGAATTCGTCAGCGCGATGATGCCGGTGCTGAACCCGGCCGGCGTGCAGGACATCCTCGACATGGGCCTGCTCGGCTGGGCCATGAGCCGCTACACGGGCCGCTGGGTGGGCTTCAAGACGATCGCCGAGACCGTGGAATCCTCGGCCTCGGTCAACGTCAATCCTCACCAGCTCGACATCGTCATCCCGACCGATCTCGAGCTCCCTACCGGTGGCTTGAACATCCGCTGGCCGGACCCGCCGCTCGACCAGGAGATGCGCCTGCACCAGTACGCGGTGAAGGCCGCGCACGCCTTCGCGCGCGCAAACCGGCTCGACAAGATCATCTATGACTCGCCGAAGGCGCGGCTGGGCATCGCCACCACCGGCAAGAGCTACCTCGACGTGCTGCAGGCGCTCGAGTACCTCGGCATCGACCACAAGGATGCCCAGGACATCGGCATCCGCGTCTACAAGGTCGGCATGACCTGGCCGCTGGAGCCTCAGGGCCTCCGCGCCTTCGCCCGCGGCCTCGAGGACATCGTCGTCGTCGAGGAGAAGCACGCCTTCATCGAAGCGCAGATGAAGGAGCAGTTCTACAACTTCGACTTCGGTCTCGACAACGGCCGTCGCCCGTCGATCGTCGGCAAGTACGACGAGAGCGGCGAGTGGATCCTGCCGAGCACCAGCGAGTTGACGCCGGCGCGCATCGCCCGCGTGATCGCCAAGCGCCTGAACCGCTTCTTCAATTCGGAGGCCATCACCGCGCGCCTGAAGTGGATCGCCGAGAAGGAGCAGGAGCTGGCCCTGCCGCGCCCGCTGTTCCCGCGCGTGCCGACCTACTGCTCGGGCTGCCCGCACAACACCAGCACGCAGGTGCCGGAAGGCCACCGCGCGCTCGGCGGCATCGGCTGCCACTACATGGTCACGTGGATGGACCGCCGCACCGACACCTTCACCCAGATGGGCGGCGAAGGCGCGACGTGGTGCGGCCAGGCGCCGTTCGTGGAGACGCCGCACGTCTTCCAGAACCTCGGAGACGGCACCTACTTCCACTCCGGCTCGCTGGCGATCCGCCAGGCGGTGTCGGCCAAGGTCAACATCACCTACAAGATCCTCTACAACGACGCGGTGGCGATGACCGGCGGCCAGCCGGTGGACGGCACGCTCACCGTGCCGGACATCGCGCGGCAGATGCGCGCGGAGGGCATCCAGACCATCGTCGTCGTATCCGACGACATCGAGAAGTGGAGCGATCCGTCGATCTTCCCGGACGGCGTGCAGTTCCATGACCGCGCCGAACTCGACGACGTGCACAGGAAACTGTCGGAAGTGAAGGGCGCTTCGATCCTGATCTACGACCAGACCTGTGCCGCCGAGAAGCGCCGCCGCCGCAAGCGCAAGACCATGGTCGACCCGGCCAAGCGCGTGGTCATCAACTCGCTGGTCTGCGAAGGCTGCGGCGACTGCTCGGTCAAGTCGGCCTGCGTGTCGGTGCTGCCGAAGGAAACCGAGTTCGGCCGCAAGCGCGAGATCGACCAGAGCGGCTGCAACAAGGACTTCAGCTGCGTGCGCGGTTTCTGCCCGAGCTTCGTCAGCGTCGTCGATGCGCCGCTGAAGAAGCGCAAGCCGAAGGCCAAGGTCGACTTCACCGCGCTGCCGATGCCGATCGTCCGCTCCTCGCTCGAGCAGCCCTGGAACATCCTGATCACCGGCGTGGGCGGCACCGGCGTGGTGACCATCGGCGCGCTGCTCGGCATGGCCGCACACCTGGAAGGCAAGGGCACCTCGGTGCTGGACCAGACGGGCCTCGCGCAGAAGGGCGGCGCGGTCACCACGCACATCCGCATTGGCAAGAGCCCGGCCGAGCTGCATGCCGTGCGCATCGCCGCGGGCGAGGCCGACCTCGTGCTCGGCTGCGACATGGTGGTGGTGAACGACTACTGGTCGCTGTCGAAGATCCGCGCGGACCGCACCGAAGTCGTGCTCAACACCTATCAGGCGATGCCCTCGTCGTTCCTGAAATCACCGGACCTGCAGTTCCCGGCGGAAGCGATCATCGAGACGGTGCGCAAGAGCTTGGGCGGCCGCGCGCCGTTCACCGTCGAAGCGAACAAGCTCGCAACGGCCCTGTGCGGCGACGCCATCGCGACCAACCTGTTCATGCTCGGCTACGCCTGGCAGCTGGGCCTCGTGCCGGTGACCTTCGAGTCGCTGATGCGCGCGGTGGAGCTCAACGGCGCGGCCGTCGAGATGAACAAGCAGGCCTTCGGTTGGGGCCGCCTCGCCGCCATCGACATCGACAAGGTGGTCGAAGCCGCCGACGCGGCACCGGCACAGCGCAGCGGCACGGCCCACGCGCTGGACGACGAGACCCTGTCGCTCAGCCTCGATGAAACCATCGCCCGCCGCGTGGCCTTCCTCACCGACTACCAGAACGCCGCGTACGCGAAGCGCTACAGCGACCTCGTCGCCGAGGTTCGTGCGGCGGAAGCCGCGAAGACCCCGGGCAAGGACGCGCTGTCCAACGCCGTCGCCCGCTACGCCTTCAAGCTGATGGCCTACAAGGACGAGTACGAAGTCGCCCGCCTGTACACCTCGGGCGAGTTCGAGGCGCGATTGAAGGAACAGTTCGAGGACGGCGGCAGCTTGCGCTTCCACCTCGCGCCGCCGCTGCTGTCGAAGAAGGACGCCGACGGGCATCTCGTGAAGTCCGAGTACGGCCCGTGGATCTTCAGCGCCTTCAAGGTGCTGAAGCACTTCAAGGTCCTGCGCGGCACCGCGCTAGACCCGATGGGCCACACCGACGAGCGCAAGATGGAGCGCCGCCTGCGCGATGAATACATCCGCACGGTGAAAGAACTGCTGCCGAAGCTCTCCGCTGAAAACCACGCGCTGGCCGTCGAGATCGCCGAAGTGCCGGAGCAGATCCGCGGCTTCGGCCACGTCAAGCACCGCCACGTCGAGAAGGCCGAGAAGCTGCGCGCCGAGCTGCTGCGGCGCTGGGCCAAGCCGGGCATCGCGGCGACGGTGACGAGCGCCTGAGCGCACGTCACGCGGCGAGGTCAGCGCGGTAGGCCCTCGGCGTCGCCGGACGGATCGGCGTGGCCCTGCGGAGGGTTGTCGCCGACGCCGGCCGGATCGCGGCAGCCCAGCGTCACCGGGTCGGCCGGGCACGGTACGTAGCGCTCGCGCAGTCGCAGCAGCGAGCCCTCGGCGAGCATCGCGGCGATCGCCGCGTCGAATCGCGCGACGAAAGCCTCGTCGACGCTGCGTCGGCTGAAGGCGACGCGCGCGCCACCCGCCGACAGCGCCAGCACGGCGTGCACGTCGCGCGGGCCGGGCACCAGCGGCACTCCGCCGGCCAGCGCCGCGGCCTGGTCGGCGATGAGTCCGTCGATGCGGCCGGTGTCGAGCATCCGCCACGCGCGATCCGGGTCGGGCACCGGGTGCAACCGCGCCGCGAAGCGCGTATCGCGCAGCAGTGCGGCGTATTCGTCGCCGTAGTGCGCGCCGGTTTCCACCGCGATGGTGAGGCCGGTGTCGCGCAGGTCGGCGAGCCGGGTGAGGCGGTGCCGCTGCGCCGCCCCGGCGCGCAGGAACAGGAGGTTCGGAGAGCGGTTCACCACGGCGGAGAACCGCGCGTAGCGCCGCCGTTCGGCCGTGGCGATCATGCCCGGCATGATGTCGAGACGGCCGGCCTCGAGTTCGCGCAGGCCCCGCGCCCAGGGCATCGGCACCCAGGCCGGCTCGCAGCCGATGCGCTTCAGCGCCTGCTCGACGACCTCGGCGTAGTAGCCGGCGCGCTGGCCGTCCGGTCCGAGCACGCCGTAGGGCGGCTCCAGCTCCCAGCGCACCGTGCGCACGCAGTCGGCGAAGGCCGGCATCGCGACGATCGACGCGAGCAGCGGCAGCAGCGCGGGAAGCCGCGCCCAGCGCGCGCGGCCGGTGGATCGCATGGGCTCGGGCCCTCGCCTGGTCGGGCCTCGACTGTAGCAACGCGGTGAATCTTGAGTATTCCTGACTCTTCGCCGCGCGCCTTCGGTCATGCTTCGTCCGCCCTTGGCCTCCAGGGGTGTGACTGCGGCACGACATGCCCCTGCGGCGCGGCGCGGCCCCCCGGCGCGATCCCTGCCCCATTCCCGCGCTGGCGACGCCGGGGCATGGCCGTCCCCTCCAAGCCCGACCCGGCCCCCGCCGCGGTCGGGCTTTCTTTGTCCGACCCCCCGCGCTTCCCATCGCCGGACCCGATCGCCACACTCTCCCGCAATGACACACCGCACCGAAAGCGACCGCCGCCCCCCGACGCCAATGGCCCACGGCCCGCGCGCTGCCGCATGAGTGCCGTGCCGGGCATGGCCACCGCGCCGCTGCGGGTGGCCCTCGTCGAGGACGACCGCACCGAGGCCGAACGCGCGATCGCCGCGCTGCGTTCGGCCGGCCACGAGGTCGAATGGTTCACCGAGGGCGTGCAGTTCATGGCCGAGGTGCGCGAGGCGCGCCACGAGCTGTTCCTGTTCGACTGGCACCTGCCCGACACCGAGGGCACGGCCCTGGTCGGCTGGGTGCACCGTTCCGTGGGGCGCCGCGCGCCGATCATCATCTTCAGCCGCTTCGACGAGGATGAGCGCATCGTCGAGGCGCTGGCCTGCGGCGCCGACGACTACATCATCAAGCCCACGGCGCCCTCGGTGCTGCTGGCGCGCATCGCGGCGGTGTCGCGGCGCTTCCAGGGGACGACGACGCAGCCGCTGGTGGTCGAACTCGGCCCGTTCCGGATCGACGGCGCGACCCGCGAACTGCTGCGCGACGGCGAGCGCGTCGAGCTGCAGCCGAAGGAATTCGACCTCGCGTGGTACCTGCTCCTGCACCGCGACCGGCTGGTGCGCCGCGAGGAGCTGGTGGCTGCGATCTGGGGTCGCGACATGGGCGGCTCGGCGCGCACGCTCGACACCCACCTGTACACGCTGCGCCGCAAACTGATGTTCGCCGAGAACGGGCTGCGCCTGTCGAACGTGTACCGCGAGGGCTACCGGCTGGAGCTCGCGCCGCCGGCCGCGGGCTCAGGCGGCTGAGGCCTCGCGCTCGAGCGGCAGCTCGATGCGGAACTCGGCCCCCCCCTCCGGCGGGTTGTCGACGAAGACGGTGCCGCGATGCCGCGCCACCACGCTCATCACCATCGCCAGCCCGAGGCCCACGGAGCGCGACGACGAGGTCGGCGTGCGCGCCAGCGGCCCGAAACGCTGGAACAGCTGGCTGCGGCGCGCCGGGGCGATGCCGGGGCCGCCGTCGCGGACGACCACCGCGAGGGCCGCGCCGCGACGCTCGACGCGCAGCTCGACGCGGCCGCCGGGCGGCGTGAACTTCACCGCGTTGCTGAGCAGGTTCTCCACCGCGCGGCGCAGCAGCGCCGCATCGCCGGTGATCCAGCCCACGTCGGGCCCGTCGTCCAGCGCGAGGTCGATGCGCACCTGCTTCGCCGAGGCTTCCGGCGTGCTGGTCTCCGCGGCCTCCATCACCACGTCGGCGAGCAGCACCGGCTCGGCGCGGGTGAACGCTTCGGGCGAGGCCGCGCGCACGAAGTCGAGGTAGGTCGTGGCCATCTGCACCATGCGCCGCGAGAGGCGCTCGGCGCTGCGCAGCACCTGCTGGGTGGTGGGGGTCAGGGTCGGGTCGGCGAGCACGCCCTCGCAGAGTTCGACCAGGGCGTGCGCCGGCGCGCGCAGGTCGTGCGACAGGAAGTCGATAGCGGCTTGGCGTTCGCGCTGGTCGGCCATCAGCCCGGTCAGCTCGGTGACGCAGACGAGCGTGTCGTGCTGCCCGGGCTCGCGACCGCCCGGCAGCGGTTCGAACGCGACGACGACCTCGCGCTCGCCGCACTGCGCCAGCAGCCGCGCGCTGCCGGCGCCGACGTACTGGCCGGCCTCGGCCGGCAGCCGCAGGTCGACCGCCGCCAGCCATTCGCGCAGCGTGCCCATCGGCGCCTCCGGGTCGATGCGCCACGCCACCGCCTGCGCGTTGCCGAGGCGCAGGCGCTGCTGGCCATCGATGACGACGATCGCGGCGGGCTGCACGTCGACCACGCGATGCACGTATTCGCGCTGGCGACGCAGGCTGGTGATGGCTTCGCGCACCGCGCCGAGCGCCTGGTCGAAATCGAAGCCGCCGCGCGCCTCCGGCAGCGCGGTGGTCTCGCGTCGCAGCACGGCGATTTCGGCCGCCAGCAGGGAGGCGGAGCGCACGTAGCGCTGCACGACCTCGACGAACACCTGCAGCGGCATCGCCAGCAGCAGCGCGACCGGCGGCACCCACAGCAGCATCCGGAACGCGACGACGTGGGCGACGACGACCAGCGCGATGGCCGTCGCGGCGAACAGCCCGCCATGGCGTGGGCCGACGTAGCGCATGGCCAGCGCGAAGGCGAAAAGCACCCCGCCGACGAGCGCGGCGGATGTCCACGGCGACGGCGCACGGAACACGTGGCCGGTGAGCAAGGCCGCGGCGGCCTGCGCTTCGTACTCGTCGACGGTGAGGCCGTCCTCGGCCCAGCCCGACACGGCGGTGGTCAGGTTGATCTCGGTGTCCTGTTCGGACTGGCCGATGATGACGATGCGGTCGCGCCAGGCGTCGGGATGGACTTCGCCGTCGAGCACGTCGGCGGCGCTGACGCGGCGTACGCTGCCGGCACCGCCGAGGAAAGCGAAGGCGTAGGCGTCGTCGCCGGCGGTCGGCGAATCGAGCGCGGCCTGCAGTGCCGCGCGGCGCGGTTCCGGCACGAGGTCGCCGGCCTGCAGCAGCAGGGCCATCGCGAAGCTCGGGCGCAGCGCGCCGGCCAGCGGCGCGGCGCGGAAGCCGCCGCGGATCACGTTGTCTTCGCCGGTGGCGACGAGCTGCAGGCCGAGCGTGTGGAAGCCGACTTTCTCGGCAACGCGGAACGCCTCCTCGGCGCTCTGGTGCGGGCCATCGATGCCGTAGGCCTTGCCCACCGTGTTGCCGTGCCGGACCAGCGCCTCGCGCAGCACGTCGAGGCCTTCACGATCGCGCGGATCGCGCGGATTGAACGCGAGGTAGGCGCCGATGACGCGCGGCTTCACCTGGTTGAGGCGGTCGACCAGCCGTGCCAGCGCCAGCGGGCGGCGATCGATGAAGTCCGGATAGCGACGCTCGGTTTCGCCATCGATGTGCACCAGCAGGATCTCGGGCGGCGCTTCGCGCTGGTGCAGGCGCATCAGCTGGTCGTACATGCGCGTGTCGAACGGCGCGAGCAGCTCGAAGCCGACCAGCAGCGTGGCCAGCAGCGGGAGCAGCACCACGTGGATCCGCAGGCGACGCATCCGGGTCAGCGCGCGGCGGACGGCGCCGCGGCCGGCAGCGCGCGCAGCGCATCGAGGGCAACGGCCAGCAGGCTGCGCAGGCCGGGCTCGAGGGCGGATTCGTCGAACAGGAACTGCGGCGAGTGGTTCATCGGTGCGCGGCGCGGGTCGATGCCGGGGCCGGTGCTGCCGACGAACCAGTAGAACGTCGGCGCCACGCGGCTGAACTGCGAGAAGTCCTCGCCGATGGTCAGCAGCGGCATCTCGACGACCTTGTCCTCCCCGAGTGCGGCGCGCAGTGCGGCACCGCCGCGCTCGGCGCGCTCGGCGGCGTTGGCGGTGAGCGGCGCGTTCAAGTTGACGCTGAGCTCGGCGCGGGCGCCGGCGGATTCGGCGATGGATTTCGCGGTGCGCTCGAGCCGCGCGATGACGTCGGCGCGCACGCCGTCGTCGAAGGTGCGCAGCGTGCCGGCCATGCGCGCCTCGTCGGGGATGATGTTGAAGCGCACGCCGGCCTGCACCTGGCCGGTGGAGAGCACCACCGGCGAGCGCACGATGTCGGTCTGCCGCGACACGATCGTCTGCATCGCCAGCTGCACCTGCGCGGCGATGGTGACCGGATCGACGCCGTCCCAGGGTCGCGCGCCGTGCGTCTGCCGGCCGGTGATGACGAGGTTCCATTCGTCGACGGCCGCCATTGTCGGCCCACTGCGATACCCGACCGTGCCCGCCGGCAGCGCGGCCCACACGTGCAGGCCGTAGATGGCGTCGGGGGTCCAGTCGGCGAACAGGCCGTCGTCGATCATCGCCTTCGCGCCGACGATCTGGCCGGGCTCGGGCGGGCCTTCCTCGGCGGGCTGGAACACGAACATCACCTCGCCGGCGAGTTCATCCTTCATGCCGACGAGCACCTCGGCCGCGGCCATCAGCAGCGCAACGTGCGCGTCATGGCCGCAGGCGTGCATGACGCCGACGTCCTGCCCTCGATACGTCGTGCGCACGGTCGACGCGAACGGCAATCCGGTGGCTTCGGTGACCGGCAGCGCATCCATGTCGGCGCGCAGCGCGATGCGCGGGCCGGGCTTCGCACCTTTGAGCACCGCCGCGACGCCGGTGACGCCGAGGCCCTCGCGCACGTCCAGATCGAGCGCGCGCAGGTGCGCGGCGACTTTCGCGGCGGTGCGCGTTTCGTGGTTGCCAAGCTCGGGATGCTGGTGCAGGTCGCGACGCCAGGCGGTGAGGTCGGGCATCACCTCGGCGATGGCCGCATCGAGCGCGGCGTCGAGCGTGGCGTCGTTCGGGCGCAGGCCCGAGGCCGCGGGCGTGGCGGCGAAGGCGCCCGCAAGCGGGGTCAGCAGCGCGAAGGCAGCAACGGCGGCGAGGCGAAGCGTCGGCATGGGGAGACGATGGGCAGCGCGCGGCCCATCAGCATACGCAGGAACCGGGGTCATGCTGCAACGCCACAGCACGCTCAGCCCGGCAGCGGTGGCAGCACGGCGTGCCCGGCGCAGGCGTACAGCGCATCGCCGGCGCTTGGCCGCGGCGCGATACGGCCGGTGAACGTGGAAAACGCCGGCAGCACGAGCTGGCATTGCGCGGCACGCCACCAGAACGCCGGCAGCTTGCCGAGGCCCGGCACCTTCGCCGCTGGATGCCGATGGCCGCAGAGACTGGGTCGGCCTGCCGGCGCGCGATTGGGCTCGTGGCACAGCGCGATACCGCGCTCGACCGCGCCGTCATCGCGCAGCGCCAGGCCGAGCGCGGCGGCGCCGGAACCCGACTCGGCCGCCGTCGAAGCGACAGCCGCGGGGGCCATGGACGACGCGACCTTCGGCACGAGCGCGCGATCGTGGTTGCCGACGATGGCCTCGACGTTCAGCGCGCGGTGCGCGGCGCGGAAGGTCGCCCAGTCCTCGCGCCAGCGCGCATCCGCGTGCAGGGCGCCGTGCAGCACATCGCCGAGGATCAGCAGGCGCGAGGCGCGCGTGGCGCCGAGCAGCGCGGCGAGGCGCGCGAGGTCGCTCGCGGTGCCGCCGCGCGGCACGGCGAGGCCCGCGCGGCGGAACACTTCGCCCTTGCCGAGGTGCAGGTCGGCGATCAGCAGCGCGTCGATGGCCGGCCAGTGCAGCGCGCGCTCGCCGTACAGGGCCAGCGCTTCGCCGTCGATGGCGATGGTGCGCGGCGTGCCGGCGTCGACGTCAGGCACCGTGCGCTTCCTCCAGCCGTTCCGCCGCGCGCTGCACGCGCGATTTCCAATCCTCGGTGCTGAGCGTGCCGCGCTGTTGCTCGGCCCACAGCGGAAACGCCAGCGGCGTCAGCGTCGGCGGCGTGACCAGCGTAATCTCCGCGGCCGCGATCCCCGCCAGCGCCTGCGCCAGCCGCGTGGCGTCGAGCTGCGCGTAGAAGACTTCGCTTTCCGCCTGCGCCAGCAGCACGTGGCCCGGATCGTGCTGGCGCAGCACGTCGAACAGCAGGCCGCTGCCGGCCTGCAGCGATTTCAGGCTGCGCGGCGCTCGCCCCGGCAGCGAGGGCGGCAGCAGGCCGGCGATGCGCGCGACTTCGCGGAACTGCCGGCGCGCCATCTCCGAGAGGTTCAGGCTGGCGGCGAGGTCCTCGCGCAGGTGCGTGCGCTCGAACGCGGCGCGCAGCATCGCGACGTCGAGATCCAGCGCCGCGAAACCGCGCTTCGTGTGCGGCGCGAGCACGAAGCCATAGTCGTTGACGGCGATGCCGAAGGTGTTCGACGCGATGCGGCCCAGGCGCAGCGCGACCAGCGCGGCGAGGCCCTCGTGCACGTGCCGCCCCGCGAAGGGGTAGACGAACAGCCGCGGGCCTTCGCGCGTGGCGATCACTTCCGCCAGCAGCCGGCCCGGCGCCGGCAAGGCGGACAGCTTCTGCTGCAGCGCACGCAGCGGACGGCTGGCGGCGAGTTCGGGGGAGTCCGCGTCATCGCCTGCGTCGCCGGGCGCCTCTGCCAGCGCCGCCTGCAGCCGATGCCCCAAGGTGTCGGACAGCGGCAGGGTGCCGCCGCCCCAGCGCGGCACCGCGGAGGGCTTGCCCTTCGCAAGGCGCACGTAGGCCGTCATGTCGCGCAGCTGCACCAGCTCCAGCGCACGGCCGGCGAACAGGAAGCTCTCGCCGGGGGCGAGGCGCGCGACGAAGCTCTCTTCGACGCTGCCGAGCCGCCCGCCTTTCAGCCACTGCACCGACACGCTGCCGTCGGCGACGATGGTGCCGATGCTCAAGCGATGGCGCTGCTGCTGACGGCGGTCCGGCACCGTGAGGCGGCCCTCAGCATCGCGCTCGATGCGGCGGTGCTCCGGGTAGTGCTGCAGCGCGCTGCCGCCGGTTTCGACGTAGGCCAGCACCGCCGCCCACGCCGCGTCGGGCAGCCCGGCGTAGGCGTGCGTGCCGCGCACTTCGGACCGCAGCGCATCAGCGTCGGTGGGCGCGGCGACGGCGCAGCTGACCACGTGCTGGGCCAGCACGTCGAGGCACAGCCGCGGCGGCGGTCGCGGCTCGAGCTGGCCGTCCCGCAGGGCGCGACGCAGCGCCGCGTACTCGATGATTTCCAGCGCGTGCGAGGGCACCGCCACGACGCGCGCGGTTTCGCCGGGGCGATGGCCGCTGCGTCCCGCGCGCTGCACGAGGCGCGCCACGCTCTTCGGGCTGCCGACCTGCAGCACCTGCGCCACGGCCGGGAAATCGACGCCGAGATCGAGGCTCGACGTCGCCACCACGCAGCGCAGGCCGCCGTCGCGCAGGCCCTGCTCCACCGCGCGGCGCGCCTCGGCGTCGAGCGAGCCGTGGTGCAGGCCGAGCGTGCCGAGGTCCTCGGGCCACACGGCCGACAGCGCCTGGTGCCACAGCTCGGCCTGCGCGCGGGTGTTGGTGAACAGCAGGGTCGATGCGGCACCGAAAATCGTCTGCACCACGCGCGGCAGCTGCTTCAAGCCAAGATGGCCGGCAAACGGAAAACGCTCGCCGGTGGCCGGCAGCAGGGTGGTCAGTTCGATGGGCTTGGGCCGCGCGTCGACGATGCGCACGGCCCGCGGCGACGGGCGATGCGGATCGGACGGATCCGGGCACAGCGCGGCGAGCGCTTCCTCGGGGTTGCCCACCGTCGCCGACACGCCCCAGACCTGCAGCCGCGGATTCGCAGCGCGCAGCCGCGCGATGGCGAGCTGCAGCAGCACGCCGCGCTTGCTGCCCAACAGCTCATGCCATTCATCGACGATGAGCCAGCGCAGGTTCGACAGCGCGGCGGCGGAGTCGGCGTAGCTCAGCAGCAGGCTCAGCGATTCGGGCGTGGTCACCGTCCAAGCGTCGGCGCCGCGGCGCGCGCGGGCGCGGTCCGCACTGCTGGCGTCGCCGGTGCGCAGGCCCACGCGCAGCGGCTCGAGCTTCGGCGCGCGTTGGCGAACGGCCGCGGGCTTCGACGGCGACGACGACGGCGCCGCGGCGATCGCCTGCATCGCGCCCACGCCCTCGGCGGCCACCTGCAGCGCGCGGCGCGTGTCTTCGGCCAGCGCCTTCAGCGGCGTGATCCACAGCAGACGGGGCGCGGTCGGCACGTCCAGCACCGCATCGCGGAGCGGCCCGCCAGCGACGGCGAGGGTTTTGCCGCTGCCGGTCGGCGCGTTGACGAGACCGCTGCGTCCCGCGCCTTGGGCGTTCCAGGTCGCGCGCTGAAACTCCGCCGGCGCGAAGCCGCGCGCCGCGAACCAGCGCTCGAGCGGATCGGTCGCCTCGACCGCGGGCGCGCGACGGCGACGCTCAGCCATCGATCATCGCCTTCAGGGTGTCGAGCCGATCCGCGTCGGCCGCGGTCTTGTCGCGCCGCCAGCGCAGCATGCGCGGGAAGCGCACCGCCACGCCGCTCTTGTGGCGCGGCGAGCGCTGCACGCCCTCGAAGCCGATCTCGAACACCAGCTGCGGCTCGACCGAGCGCACCGGCCCGAAGCGCTCGCGCGTGTGCGCACGCACCCAGCGGTCGAGCTCGAGGAACTCGGCGTCGGTGAGGCCCGAGTACGCCTTCGCCACCGGCACCAGCGCCTCGCCGTCCCACAGCGCGAACGTGCAGTCGGTGTGCAGCGTCGAGCGCCGCCCGTGGCCGGCCTGCGCGTAGAGCAGCACGGCGTCGACGCTGCGCGGATCGAGCTTCCACTTCCACACCTCGCCGCGCTTGCGACCGATCCGGTAGGCGCCGTCGCGGCGCTTCAGCATCAGACCTTCGGCATTCTTCGCTCGAGCGTCGTCGCGCAGCGCCGCCGCGGCGTTCCAGTCCGGCGGATCGAGCGACAGCGACAGGCCCAACGACGGCGCGGCCTCGATGATCGATGCCAGACGCGCGCGACGCTCGCGCAGCGGCCGCTCGCGGACGTCGACGCCGCCGGCTTCGAGCAGGTCGAACGCAACGAAGCGCACCGGCGCTTCCGCAAGCGATTTCGCGCCGGGCTTCTTGCGCTGGATGCGCGTCTGCAGCACGGCGAACGGCAGCGGCGCATCGTCGCGCCAGGCCAGCAGCTCGCCGTCGAGCACGGTGCCATCGGGCAGGGCCGCGGCGGCGGCCTCCACCTCGGGAAAACGGCCGTCGAGCCGCTCCTCGCCCCTCGACCACAGCACGATGCGGCCACCGCGCCGGATCAGCTGGGCGCGGATGCCGTCCCACTTCCACTCCACCTGCCAGTCATGGATGTCGCCGAGCGACGCCGCGTCGGATTCCAACGGCGAGGCGAGATAGAACGGGTAGGGCCGCGCGGAATCCGCGGGGGGCCGCGCGCCCGGCGCGCGCGGCGCGGCGGGATCGTCGGGTTCGCCCGCCGGGTCGTCCGAGGCGACCGGGTCGGGCGCGAGCAGCGCCGCCCATGCCTCGGCCGTCGGCGCCACGCCGCCGACGAGGCGCTCGGCCATCACCGCCGCGGGCACCTGCGCAATCTCGGCCAAGGCCTGCTGCAGCAGGCCGCCGGACACGCCGACGCGCAGCGCGCCGGTCAGCAGCTTGGTGTAGACGAAGCGCGCGCTGCCGGGCCAGCGCCGCCATCCCTCGATGACCGCGTCACGCCGCGCGGGCTCGTCGGCGCCAGCCACGGCGCGAAGGCGGACGATCTCCTCGGCGAGGCCCGGGGGCCACGCTTCCGACGGCGCGACCGGCCCAAGGCCAAGGACGACGTCGCCGCGCTCGGGCAGCAGCAGCGCGATCGTTTCGGCGAGGTCGCCCACGTGCGCATAGCTGTCCTCGATCAGCCACGCCGGATGCCCCGAGGCCTCCTGCAGCCAGCGACGCATCTCGCCGCTGCTGGCGATCTTCCCGAGCTTGCGCGATACGCCGGTACGGCCGACGCCCGAACGCTCGCCGTCGGTGATCTTCCCGCCACCCAGCAGATGCGCGGCCCATGCCGCGTCCGCCGCCGGCATCAGGCGCAGGCCGTGCACCAGCGCCGCGCGCTTGTCGTTCAAGGACGTGCTGGCATCGAGCGCGTCGTAGAGGGCCGCGAAGGCGAGCATCAGTTCTCGCCGCCGAGCTCGGTCTTCAGCGCCGCGGCGTCGATGCCCTCGTCGCGCAGCACGCGGACCAGCGCGTCGGTGTTGCCGTGCGTCGCCAGCACGCGACGCGCGCCGGTCTCGCGACAGGTGCGCAGCAGCGAGTCCCAATCGGCGTGATCGCTGACGACGAAGCCGCGATCCACGCCGCGGCGCCGGCGGTTGCCGCGAAGCTGCATCCAGCCGGACGCGAAGGCGACGCTCACCGACTTGAAGCGCCGCATCCACGGCGAGCCCACCGCCGAGGGCGGTGCGAGCACCAGCGCGCCGGCCAGATCCTTGCCGCGCGTTTCCTCCGACAGCGGACGCGTGGGCGGCAGCGCCACGCCCGCCGCGCGATAGACCTCCACGCCCGGCACCATCGCGCCGTGCAGCAGCACTTCGCGATCCGCGCCGCCGGGCAGGCGTGCGAGTTCGCAAAGAATCCGCTGCGCCTTGCCGAGCGCGTAGCACAGCAGCAGCGCCGCTTCGCCGCGCGCCGCACACGCCTCCCACCACGCGCGGATGTCGGCGGCGACCTCGGGCGTCGGCCGCCAGCGGTACACCGGCAGGCCGAAGGTCGCCTCGGTGATGAACGTGTCGCAGGGCACGACCTCGAAGGCCGCGCAGGTCGGGTCGTCGTCGCGCTTGTAGTCGCCGCTGACCACCCAGACCTCGCCGTCGACTTCGATGCGCACCTGCGCCGAGCCGAGCACGTGGCCCGCGGGGTGCAGCGACACGCGCGCGTCGCCGAGATCGAAGCGCTCGCCGTACGCGTGACCGCTCAGCGGCTGCGATTCACCCAAGCGCCAGCGCAGCAGGCCCAAGCCCGACGCCGCCGCGTGCACCACGCCCATGCCGGCGCGCGCGTGGTCCGCGTGCCCATGCGTGACCACCGCGCGCGGCACCGGCCGCCACGGGTCGACGTGGAAGTCGCCGGCGCGGCAGTAGAGGCCTTCGGGGGTGAGTTCGAGCAGTTCGGGCATGGTGCGCAGCGTGGCGACTGCGCGATCAAGCCGGCGGCAACGTGAGGCCGATCAGCCGACAACGCGCTCCAGCATCGCCACCGCGGTCGCCACGCCGTCTTCCTGCGCCATCCGTTCGCCCACGGCCGCGGCACGCGCACGGATGCCCGCGTCGCCAACGGCCTCGGACAGCGCATGGGCAAGTTGCACGACATCGAGCCGTCGCTGCGGCACCGGCGCGGGGCCGACGCCGAGCTGCACCACGCGCCGTGCCCAGAAGGGTTGGTCGCCGAAGAACGGGCACAGCATGCTGGGTCGCCCGGCCCGCAGCGCGGCGTGCGTGGTGCCTGCACCGCCGTGATGCACCACCGCGGCGACGCGCGGGAACAGCGCGGCATGCGGTGCGGCGTCGATATGGAACAGATCCGCCGCACCGCCGGTGTCGACGAGACCACCCCATCCGCCCGCCAACAGCCCGCGGCAGCCCGCCCGACGCAGCGCATCGATCACATGACGCGTGGTGCGCTGCGGATCGCGCCCGGCCATGCTGCCGAAGCCCACGTAGACCGGCGGCGGGCCATCGGAAAGAAAGCGCTGCAGCGCGTCGGGTAGCGACGCGTTGATCAACGACAGCGGCCAATGGCCCGTGACCACCGCCGAGCTCGGCCAGTCCGAAGGCCGCTCACAAAGCGTCGGGCTGAAGCCGTGCAGCACGGGGACCGGGCGCCCGCGGTGATCCGTCATCAGGCCCATCGCTGCAGGACGCACGGGCCAGCCGCGGCGACGGCGGAAGCGTCGCACCGGCCCGCCGCCAATGCGTCCCGCGAGCGCATGGACAAGACGATAGGTCGCACGCCGATACGTCGCCCCGAGCGGCAGGTCGGGAAAGCCGAGCGTGGGGAACGCGGCGGTCGGAACGTACTGCGGAAACAGCGGCGCCATGACCGAGGGCACGTCGAACGCCTCGGCGATGTCGACCGCGCCGGGCAACTTCGGATGGAAGATGATCAGGTCTGGTCGCACCGCCTCCGCAGCGCGCCACGCGTCGTCGAGCAGCACGTCCTGCAGCGCATCCGCCTTCGGAAGCAGGCGAACGACGGTTTTCAGCGCCCCGAGCAGTTGGCCCATGTCCTCGAACGCGGCCTGGCCCTCGAGCGAGCGGGCGAGTTCAACGAAGCCGTCGTCCATCGGCCGGTAGTCGACCCCGTGACCGCGGATGTCCAGTTCGAACGATGCCGGTGCGCACAGCGACGGCGCATGGCCCGCCGCCGCCAGCCCCTGCGCAAGGGCGATGAACGGTTCGACATCGCCTCGCGAGCCCAGCGTCAGAATCAGGACCCGCACGCGTGAACCCTCGCGGTGGTGGCGGAATTACTCGTAGCGCAGCGACTCGATCGGGTCGAGGCCCGCGGCTTTCGAGGCCGGCATGATGCCGAAGATCACACCGACCAGCGCCGAGAATCCGGCCGCCGCCACGATCACCCAGAGCGGCACCGAGGCCGGCGGGAAGCCCGGAATCAGCGCGGCCACGCCAACGCCCGCGGCAACGCCCAACACGATGCCGATGATGCCGCCGAGCAGCGCCAGCATCGCGGCTTCAAGCAGGAACTGCACGAGGATGTCGCGGCGCGTGGCACCCAGCGCTTTCAGGATGCCGATCTCGCGCGTCCGCTCGGTCACCGACACCAGCATGATGTTCATGATGCCGATGCCGCCAACGAGCAGGCTGATGCCGACCACGCCGCCGACGACCAGCGTCGCGGTGCCGGCGATCTGGTCGAACTGTTTGACGAAGGCGTCCGCGGCTTCGACCTTGAAGGTGTTGTCTTCGCCGGCCGGCGTGCGGCGCGCGGTGCGGATGGTGCGCGTCACGCGCTCGCGCACCGTGTTGACCTGCTCGAGATCCGGCACCGTGAAGCTCGCCTGCATGAAGGGCCGGTTGCTCGCGCCCATCATCGCGCGGCCCACGTCGAACGGAATGATCAGGTAGTTGTCGAGGCTGAAGCCGAGCAGGTCGCCCTGCTTCTCCATCAGGCCGATCACCTTGAACCACTCGTTGCCGATGCGGATGTACTCGCCCACCGGGTTCTCGGGCATGTCGAGGTCGACGCGCAGCTTGTCGCCAATCACCGCCACCTTGCGGCGACCGCGGTCGTCGGCGGGCGCGAGGAAACGCCCCTTCACCGGCCAGCGGCCGTACACCGGCGCGTAGTCGGCGTTGCTGCCCTGCACCTGTGCGCTCACCGTGCGGCCCTTGTAGCTGATGCCGGGCACGTTCACCGCGAGGATCGGCGCCACCTGGCCCACGCCGGGCACGCGGTAACGCAGCACGTCGAGATCGTCGAAGGTGATGTAGTTGAGCCGGCCGCTCTGGAAGTTCTCGTTGGTGTTGACGGCCTGCAGCGTCAAGGTGCTGCCGCCGAGGTCTGCCAGCTGGTTCTTGATCGACGCCGAGAAGCCCTGCACCAGCGACACGACGGCGATCACCGAGCCGGTGCCGATGACGATGCCCAGCGTGGTCAGCACGCTGCGCATGCGGTTCGCCATCAGGCTGGCGAGTGCGGCGCGGAAGGCTTCGAGGAAGGCCTGCACTCAGGCGGCTCCCGCGGCGTCGGCGCGCGGCGCGCTTTCGCGACGCGCGTTGGTGCGGTCCTCGACAATGCGCCCGTCGCCGATGCGCACGGTGCGATGGCAGTGCGCGGCGATGTCCGGCTCGTGGGTCACGACGACGACGGTCTGCCCCTGCGCGTGCAGCGCGTCGAACAGCGCCATGATCTCTGCGGACGTGCGGGAATCGAGGTTGCCGGTCGGCTCGTCGGCCAGCAGCAGGGACGGCTCACCGACCAGCGCGCGCGCGACGGCGACGCGCTGGCGCTGGCCGCCGGAGAGCTCGTTCGGTCGATGCCCGAGGCGATTGCCAAGGCCCACGCGCTCCAGTGATTCGGTGGCGCGCCGCTTGCGTTCCGCACGCGGCAGGCCTCGATACACCAGCGGCTGCATCACGTTGTCGAGCACGCTCATGCGCGGCAGCAGGTGGAAGCTCTGGAACACGAAGCCGACTTCGCGGTTGCGCACGCGCGCCAGCTCGGTGTCGTCGAGCGTGGCGGTGTCGCGCCCGTTGAGCAGGTACCGGCCCTCGCTCGGGGTGTCGAGGCAGCCGAGCAGATTCATCAGCGTCGACTTGCCGGAGCCCGAGGGGCCGATCAGCGCGACGTACTCGTTGCGGCCGATGAACAGATCGACGCCGTCGAGCGCGCGCACCTCCTGGTCGCCCATGAGGTAGTGCTTGTGGATGCCGACGAGCTCGATCACGCCGCGTCGTCCTCGGCCTCGTTGCTCTCATCCTCGCCGTCGTCGCCGGCATCCGCGTCGTCGGCCTTCGGCTCGACTTCCTTGATCGCGCCGCCCTCGATCAGCTGGCGCAGCGCGCGCCCCGGGCCGGACACCACGCGCTCGCCCTCTTTGAGCCCCGAGGTGATGGCCTGCCAGCGGTCGTCGGCATCGCCGACCTGCACTTCCACCTTGCTGACCTTGCCATCGTCGACGCGCCAGACGTGGTGCGCGGTCTTGCGCGGCTCCGGCTCGCTGGCGATCACCGCTTCCACCGGCACCGCCAGCGTCGATGCGCCGTCGCCAAGGAACAGGTCGGCGCGCGCGCTCATGCCGGAGCGCAGCGCGAGGCCGTCCGGCGGCGTCAGCTCGGCGATCACTTCGTAGGCGCGGCCCTGGTTCTCAATCAGCGGCGCCAGCGCCACCTGGCGCACGACGCCGGGCACCGCCGTGTCGGAGAAGGCGGCCGGAAACACGTCGACCTTCTGGCCCGGCGCGATCTTGGCGATGTCGCCCTCGTCGACCTTCAGCCGCGCTTCGATCGCGCTGGTGTCGGCGATGGTCATCAGCTGCGCGCCGGCGAAGGCCTGCGTCGAGGGCACGGCGGTTTCACCGGCCTTGATCGTCACGGCCACGATGGTGCCGTCGATGGGCGCCACCACTTCGGTTTTCTGCAGCGTCTCGCGCGCGTCGTTGAGGATCGCCTCGGAGCGGCGCAGGTTTTCTTCGGTGCTGCGCAGTTCGATGCGCGCGAGGTCGAGCTGGTTCTTCTCTTCGTCGAAGCGCGCGCGGTCGATGGTCTGCGCCTCGGCCAGCCGCTGGAATCGCGCGAACTGCTTCTCGCGCAGCGCCAGCGTGGCGCGCTGGCGATCGATGCTGATCTGCGCCTGCCGGCGGCTGGCCTCCTCGCGCTCGATGGCGTTGCGGTAGGTCTCGGGGTCCAGCCGCAGCAGCACCTGCCCACGCTTGACCTGGTCGCCCTCCTTGACGAGCACTTCCGTCACCTGCGCCAGCACTTCGGCGGTGAGCTTGACCTCGGTGCGGAAGGCCAGCGTGCCGGAGGCGAGGATGGTCGGGCGGATCGCCTGCGGCGCGACGGTGGCCACCTGCACCTCCACCGCGTCGCCGCCACCGCGCTTGGCGATGAACGGCAGGGCGAGGACGAGCACGATGCCGCCGGCGATCAGGGCTTTCTTCGGAATGCGCATGGAGGATGAGCCCAGAGGTCAGAGCAGGGCGATCAGCAGCCAGATGCCGTAGATCAGCACCGACGGCAGCGCCGCGACGAACACGGCCGCACCCCAACCGCTGCGGGTGAAAACCTTCCAGCCGATCGCGCCGAGGGCCATCGCCCACAGGCCAAGCAGATTGAAGCTCTTGGCGAAGCTGCTGAGCGCGTGGTCCATCGGCAGCTGCACCAGCAGCGGATCGATATGGGTCAGCATCAGGCTGGGCTGCGGCGTCTGCGGCGCCATGGTGAGCGCGCCGACGGTGGCGATGATCAGCGTCAGCGCGGTCGGCAGCGTGCTCCAGCTCGCCAGCGACAGGCCATGTTTGAAGCTCAGCCCCGCACCGGCGATCTTGCCGGCGAGGAAGTAGTACAGCGCGAAGATGGCGAACATGATCGGGATGATCACTGCGGTCGCGGCCGCGCCGATGTAGCCGGCCGTACGCGCGCCGGGCATGAACTGCTTGGCTTGCGCCTTCTCGGCTTCGGTCATCTCGGCGCCGGCGACGGAAAGCTGGAAATCGGCGAACCACGCCGGGTCCACGCGCAGGTAGTAGGCGAGGGTCATCGCCACCGTCAGCGCGATGAAGATCGCCATCGGCAGCAGGAAGGTGGGCTTTTCCTTCTCGGCGGCGAAGACCTTGGCCGGGTCGAGAAAGATGTCGACGAGTTTCATGCGCGCATTCCCCAATGCGTGGAGGGGGAGTCCTCGGCGCCAGACTGGGGGTTGGCGGCGAACGGTGACAGTGACGGAGGTCATGCCGACGTCGGGCATGCGCTGCGCAATGCAAGGCCAGCGGCGCGCTAGAGCCGCCCGGCGCGCTTCACCGCGAGATAGTGCTGCACCAGCGCGGCCGGCAGCTGCTCGCAGCGCACGTCCAGCACGTCGATCCGGCGCGCGCGCAGCTGCGCGTGCGCACGACGCCGCGAGGCGAGGTACTGCTGGGTGGCGCCGATGCGCAGCGCGTCTTCGAAACGCGCCGGCTCGGTGGCGACGGCGGAATCCAGCGCGCTCTCGCGCAACGACGCCACGCAGACGAGGTGGCGGCGCTGCAGCAATTCGAGGCCGGCCAGCAGGTCGTCGGCGTCCTCGTCGCGCACGTTGGTGACGACGAGCACCAGGCTGCGGCGCGCGTTCAGCGCGAGCACGCGGCGTGCGGCCTCGAGATAGTCGGCGGCCACGGGGGCGGGCTGCACGTCGAAGGTGGCTTCCACCAGCGCGTCGAGCCCGCTGACGCCGCGCACCGGCGGCACGCTGCGATCGACCGCGCCGAAGGTCTGCAGCGCGACGGCATCGCCCTGCCGCAGCGCGGTGTAGGCCACCAGCAGCGCGGCGTTGAGCGCGTGATCGAAGTGGGTGAGGCCGCCATCCTCGGCGAGCAGGCGGCGGCCGCAGTCGAGCAGCAGGGTGACGCGCTGGTTCTTCTCTTCCTGGTACTCACGTGAGATCAGCCGCCGCGCGCGCGCCGTGGCCTTCCAGTCGATCTGCCGCAGGCTGTCGCCGGTGCGGTACTCGCGCATCTGGTGGAACTCGGTGCCGTCGCCGCGACGCCGCGCGAGGTGCGCGCCGGTCATCCGCGTGGCCTGCTCGGCGGTGTGCAGCGCTAGGCCGGCCAGCGGCGCGAAATTCGGGAACACCCGCACCGGCGTGGTCGCGCCGAGGCGGCGCGTCTGCGTCCACAGCCGCAGCGTCGACACCTGCTGCCACCACGCCGGCTCGAAGGTGGTTTCACCGCGGCTCGGCGGAAGCGTGCGGTAGACGAGCTCCTGCACCTCGCGCGCGGCGATGCTCAGGTGCCGCGGCTGGTCTTCCACCGTCCAATCGCCGGGATGGCCGTCGTGCAGCGTGCCGCGCAGCGTGCCGCGGGCCGCATTCGCCAGCCGCAGCGTCACCGCGGCCCACGGCCCGAGCGGCAGCACCGCCGGCATCTGCCGCTCGAGCTGCGGCGAGGGCTGCCGCGACAGCGCGAACGCGTCGATCAGCAGCACGGCGCCCAGCACGGCACCCGCCCACAGCCAAGACGTCGTCGCCAATCCGGCGAGCGGAATCGCGAGGCCGGCGAGGCCCCACGCGGCCAGCAGCGCAACGGTGGCGCGCGTCGGCCTCACTTCTGCGGCGCCTTCACCCGATCGCGCAGCGCGGTGAGGACCGCATCCGGCGACTGGCCTTCCAGCTGCAGCTCCGGGCTCAGCGCGATGCGATGGCGCAGCGCCGGCAGCAGCACGTCGCGTACGTCGTCCGGCACGACGAAATCGCGGCCCTCCATCGCCGCCTGCGCGCGCGCCAAGCGCACGAGGGCCAGGCTGCCGCGCGGCCCGGCACCCATCGCGATGCCCGGCCACTCGCGCGTGGCGTGCACGAGGCGCACGGCATAGTCGAGCACGCTGGCATCGACGCGCACCGAGGCCACGGCCTGCTGCATCGCGATTACGTCGTCCGGCGACAGCAGCGCCTTCAGCGTCGACAGGTCGAAATCCGCCCGCGCGCGGCCGGTGCTGATCGCTTCGACCATGCGCACTTCGTCGACCAGCGACGGGTAGCCGATCAGGATCTTCAGCAGGAAGCGGTCGAGCTGGGCCTCGGGCAGCGGGTAGGTGCCCTCCTGCTCGACCGGGTTCTGCGTGGCGATGGTCATGAACGGCGCGGCCAGCGGAAAGCTCTGGCCTTCGATCGTCACCTGCTGCTCCTGCATCGCCTCGAGCAGGGCCGACTGCGTCTTCGCCGGCGCGCGGTTGATCTCGTCGGCCAGCAGCAGATTCGTGAACACCGGGCCGCGACGCACGCTGAAGGTCTCGGTCTTCGGGTCGTAGACGGCGTGTCCGCTGACGTCACTGGGCATCAGGTCCGGCGTGAACTGCACGCGCGAGAACTGGCAGCGCAGCACCGCGGCGAGCGAGCGCACCAGCAGGGTTTTCCCCAGGCCCGGCACGCCTTCGATCAGCACATGGCCGCCGCCGAGCAGGGCCAACAGCAGCTCGTCGAGCACGGCGTCCTGGCCGATGAAGGCCTGCCCGATTTCCTTGCGAACGGCGGCGACGCGGTCGGCGAGTTCAGCGAAGGGCAGCGGCGGCGGGGCGGGAAGATCAGGGCTCATGGGCGGGTCCGGTTCGTCGAGACAGGGCGAGTGAGGGGCGTGGCGATGCGGATGGGCGTGCGATGCGGGCGAGGGCGAAGGCGACGGTCAGAGTCGATGCAGCGCGGCGTTGAGGGTCGCGACCGCATCGCGGAACTGCTCGGGCGTGGCGCGCGGCGGCAGCGACAGCGCGGACGCGATGGCCTCGCGCGGCAGCCGGCTGCGATCGGCCAGCGCGTGCGCCAGTGCGGCATCGTCGAGGCGCGACAGTGCGTGGCGCTGCGCCAGCCGATCGAGCACGGCCTCGCGCAGCGCCGCGTGCAGCGCGGCACCGTGGTCATTGCGGAAGGCGAACTGGCCAGCGGCCTCGATGTGTTCCATCAGCGCGCGGCGATGCGCCGGCGGCGTCGGCACCGGCGGGCCGAGGCGCTGGCTCGCCCACAGCAGCCACGCGAGCAGCGCGAGGCTCAGGCCCGACAGCACGGGCCAGCCTTCGCGCCACAGCACCGCCACGAGTGAGCCGCCGCGATGGCTCAGCAGCCAAACCGCTTCGCCGTCGAGCCAGGCGCCGGCGAGCTGGGCCATCAGCCGCGTTTGCGCTTCGCGTCGCGCGAGCCCGAGCGCATCCTCGTCGGCATCGCCGGTCACCGGCGCCATGGCGAGCCGGGGGTTCGACAGCGCGTCGAGATCGCTCAGAAGCAGCACTTCGCCGTCGCCATACGGCAGCCGGGCGATGCGCGCCTGCGTGGCGCGCGGCCACACGATGGCGTCGTCGCCGGCATCATCGACCGCGAACGGCGTGCCGCAGAGGCGGTCGATGAGCGCCGGCCCGAGCCGCAGTCGCGCGCACTCGATCTCGGCGGCCACGCCGCGCAGCGCGCTGACGCCGAGCGCCTCGCGAAGCATGTTCGACAGCGCCGGTGCCGCGTCACCGGTCGGCATCGGCAGCACCAGACGCCCGCCGCCGTCCACCCAGTCGAGCAACGCCCAGCTGTCGTCGTCGGTTTCCACCTGCGCTTCCGGGTACAGCAGCACCAGCGTGCCGCGCCGCGGCGGCGGCGTGCCGCGCAGGTCGACATGGCCCTTCAGCACGACGGCCTGCCCGGCCGCGCGCAGTCCCAGCGTGAGGCCGTGCAGCGGGTTCGCGCGCGCTTCCGCCGTCGGCGGCGTTGGCCGCTCGACGCTGACGCGCTCGTGCGTCGCGAAGAACGCGGCCACCAGCAGGCCGACGCCAAGCAGCGCGAGAAGCCCCCACAGCGCGTTGCGCTGCCGGCGCGTCATCCGCGCCCCTCGCCGAACGCGTCAGGCCATGCGGCGATCAACGCCTCGAACGCGGCGGCGTCGGGGCGCGCACCGGCGTACGCGACGGCGCGCCAGGCCTGCACGAGGCGACGCACGTGCTCGCTGGCCGGCGCCGACGCGAGCGCGCGTGCGGCGCGCAGCAGCTCGCCTTCGGTGGTGCCCGGCGGCAGCGGCCGCGGGCGCCGCGCCGACACTTCGCGCAGGCCGGCGCGGTACAGGCAGGCGAAGGCTTCGCGGGGCTCACCGCGGGCCCACGAGGCCCGCGCCTGCCGCAGCAGCTCGGGGGCGGCGGCGACGTCTTCCGGAGCGAGGGCGCGATGGCGCAGCGGCGGCGGCGCGCTGGTTTCGGCAACGCGCTCGCGTTGCCACGGCAGCCAGTCGCGGTAGCGGTACAGCACGAAGCCCAGCGCGATCAGCGCCGCCAGCCACAGCAGCAGCTCGGCGGCCCGGCCAACCAGCCCGCCGATCAGCTCGCCCAGGCGCTGGCGCCAGTCGATCAGCGGCTGCCGCTCCGCGTCGTCGAGGTGCTCGCCGAGCAGGTCCTTCATGCGCCAGCGCTGCACCGTTTCGGTGCCGCCCAGCGCGGCGTCGTCGCGCGCCGCACGGAGCGCCGCATCGAGACGGTCCACCGCATCCGCCTCGGCGAATCGGTCAGGCAGCGGCGTCGCGCGCTGCGATTCATCGATGCCTTTCGCGCTGTCGACGCCCTGCGCCTCCGCCGTCATCGGCAGCGCCAGCACGGCCAGCAGCAGCGCCACGGCCATGCCGACGCCGCGTCCCGCGCCCACGGCGCGCGCCGCCATGCGCTTGAAGCCGAGCTCGAGGTCCCAGGCTTCGAGGTGCACGCGGCGGCTCAGGTACAGGCCGAAGCCCGCCGCGACGAAGAACGGCTCGATCACCAGGATGCCGACGCACCACACCAGGTTGGTGACGAGATCGAGCCACGGCGCGGCATCGCTGCCGAGTGCGGCCATCCAGTCGCCGCCGCGCGCGTCCCACCACTCCACCGGGATCATCAGCGCCACCAGCGCCCACACGCCGAGGCTCAGCACGGCCTCGAACCACGGCAGCAGCAGCCACAGCCCTGCCGCCTGCGGCGCGCCTTCGCGACGCAGCATCGCCCGGCGTCGCCCGCGCTCGCCGCGCGGCAGGCCCTCCAACAGATCGCTCGGCAGCGACAGCGCACGGAACGGGTCGAAGCGCAACCACAGCAGGCGCGGCAGGGTCGGGCCCCAGCCCCAGCGCCACGCCGCGCGGTAGATGTCGGCGCGCGTCGGCACGTGGCCGAACACCGCGCGCGACAGCACGAACAGCGGGATGCGGTCGAGCGCGGGCTTGAGCCACCACAGCGCCAGCGGCGCGAACCACACCCAGCCCGTCACGTGGCCGAGCCCGAGCAGCAGCGCGCACAGCAGGCCGGCGCACAGCAGCCACGGCGCGAACCAGGCGCGCGCGTGGTGGCGCGCCAGCGCGAAGCCGAGGTCGATGGCTTCCCACGGGCTGCGCGCACGCAGCGCCACGCCGAGGCGATCAATCCGCATCCGTGCGCCCTCGCCCACCCATCGCCAGCCACCAGAAAATGCCGATCCACAGTGCCGCCGCCAGCGGAAAGCGCAGCAGGTCGGGCAGGTCGGCCTTCGACGACCAGAACGCTTCGATGAACGCCGCGAGCAGCAGCATCGCGAACACGCCGAGGCACAGCTTCGCGCCGTCGCGGCCGGCCGCGATCAGCGCATCGCGACGCCGCAGGCGGCCCGGTGCAATCAGCGACAGGCCGATGCGCAGCCCCGCCCCACCGGCGATGACGATCGCGGTGAGCTCCGGCGCGCCGTGGGTGACGACGAAGCGCCAGAACGTCTCGCCGAAGCCCGACACCTGCAGATGCCCGGCGATGCCGCCGATCATCACGCCGTTGAACACCATCACGTACAGCGCGCCCACGCCGGCCGGCAGCCCCGAGGCAAAGCTGCGGAAGCCGATGCTGATGTTGTTCATCACGTAGTAGCCGAACATCGCGAAGTCGCCGGCGGCGTCGCGCTCGCGGCCGAAGTGCTCGGCGGCCGGGTCGTACATCGCTTCGGCCTGCGCCAGCATCTGCGGGTCGAACAGCAGCCACGCCAGATCCGGACGGAACTGCAGCAGCGCGTACACGCCGACCAGCGGCACGAGGAACAGCGCGGCCGACAGCGCCATGCAGCCGGCGTGCTTGCGTACCAGCCGCGGGAAGCCGGCCAGCACGAAATCCGCGGCGGCGCGCCAGCGTGGACGCGGCGGGCGATACAGCTGCCGATGGCCGCGTTCGACCAGCGCCTGCAGCGGCTCGATCACCGCCGGGCTGTAGCCGCGCTGCTTCGCCAGCGCGAGCTGCTGGCACACGCGGCGATAGCGCGCGGGAAACTCGGCATCCGCGAGAACGCCAGCCTCGGGCGGCGGGCGCCGGAGCGGCCCGTCCGATTCGCGGCGATCCAGCCAATCGGCCAGCTGCGCCCATTCCGGCGCGTGATGCGCGACGAACGGCTCCTGCCTACGCATCGGCCGCGCTCCGCCCGGCCAGCCAGCGCGCCGCGGCAAGCACGCGCTCGCGCGCCGCGCCTCCACGCAGGCCGGTCACCGGCGCCAGGTGGTCGCACAGCTCGTTCTGGCGCTCGACGCTCAAGGAGCGGCTGCGCTCGCCGAACGCCACCAGCGCCTGCTGCTCCTCCACCGCGAGCGGCACCGGCCAGCGCTGCACCTCGCCCGGCGGCAGCACCGAGGCGCGGCGCGGCGGATCGACGTAGACCACCACGGTATCGGCGACGAGGTCACCGAGCCGGCGCGAATGCGCGTCGGCCAGCATGCTCACCAGCCCCGCGCCATAGAGCACCGGCAGCATGTCGACCGTGCGCAGGAAATTGCGCGTGATCGACGCCAGCCAGCCCACCGGCGCGCCGTCGCCGCGCAGCACGCGCAGGCCCAGCGCGCGCTTGCCCGGCGTCTGCCCGTGCCACAGCACCTCGAACAGGATCGGGTAGCCCCAGGTCAGCGCGAAGGTGAGCAGCAGCAGCGCGCCGATGCCGGTCTTCCCCGCAAGGCCGAGCACGCCCGCGGCGGTCAGGTACACCGTGCCGCGCACACCGAGGTCGACGAGCCACGCCAGCGCCCGCGGTACCGCGCCAGCGGCGCGCAGCACCAGCGACACGCCTTCCGGCGTTTCGACCTGGCGCAAGGTGTCGAGCGGGGGGGCCTCACTCATCGCCGAGTCCGGGGCGGTGAGTACCCAAAGTAGAGCAGGCGATCCATCGAGGGTCGGCGCGGGGCGGGCCTTGACTTTATCAAGCGCTGTCCGGGTTTCGGTAACTCAACATGGACGCAGGAGCCGGCGAAACCAGCCCCTGCAGTTCAATGGACGATAACGGTCAGTTGCTGCACGCGATGTAGCCGCGCCCACAAACCTGCTGGAACCACGTCGTCGCGATTCGACGGGCTCCTGTAACGCTGGGATGGATCCCATCACCAATGATATGGCTTGCAGCGGTCGACTCGGTCCAAGCCAAAGACGTTTCTGCAAGCAGGACGGGTGAGCTCGGATAGATCGCATTGTGCTCGGCAACCGCTGCGCGAATGGCGGCATTGACAGCGATCAAGCGTGCGTTGTTCGTCGTTGACGGACCCCAAGGTGAACTCAGCCCCGCCTGATTGATCACGGGGGGATACGTCATTGCGACGATCTTCTTTCCGCTCGGAATCACCTGCGCGTAGACCGAACGCAAGCACGTCGTCAGTTCCGCCGTGGTGCGATTGTGCAGCAGCACGTCATTAGCGCCAATGAGAATCGAGACGACATTGGCCTCACGACTATTGATACGACCGGTGACGTCGGAAACCAACCCCTTTGCCGCTCCCGAATGCAACCCTGCCAGAACGCCGTTACCCGATGTGCAGGTGTCACCGCCACGAGCGGAGTTGTCGGTGACCATCACGCCGTAACGCGTGGCCGAATTCAGATAGAGGCTGTAGCTCTCCTGCTGTGGGAGGGTTTGCGATGCTTCGCACTGGTCATACGACGTTGAGGGACAAAGTCCGGACCGGCGAGTGAACGAGTCGCCGGTGACGAGCACCACCGGCTTCGTCACCGTGATGGAGGCCGCGGCGAGCGCGGGAAGCAGGGCGCAGACGAGTGCGGCCAGACGAGACGTCTTCATGACATTTCCTTGGAGTTGGGGGAGATTGCCGGATCGGGGGGACGCGGCATCGCAACGTTAGAGGCGGAAGACGACAACTGCAATCAGGAGCGGAATCGTCGTCGATGAATATCGCCGCAAGGAATGACCCTCCTTGGAATGGCCATCGCCGACGACGACCGCGCCTTCTTCATCGCCCTCGGGGCGCGCATCGCCGCCCAGCGCAAAGCGCAGGACCTCACCCAGGTCGAACTGGCCGAACAGCTCGGCATCTCGCAGCAGGCGATGAACTCGTTCGAAAAGGGCCGCCGGCGTGTGCCGGTCTCGTTGTTGCCGGTGATCGCGAACGCGCTCGACACCACGCTCGACGCGCTGATCGCGCACGACGCCGCGCCAGCCGTCGTGCCGAAGAAACGCGGACCGCAGAAGAAGCTGCGTCAGCAGCTCGAGATGATCGAAGCGCTACCCGTCGCGAAGCAACGATTCATCGCGCAGATGATCGACTCGGTGCTCGCAGGGCACCAGTGACGAAAGCCAAGCGCTTAAACAACAAGCCCGCCGATGGCGGGCCTGTTGTTTAAGAAGTTGGCAGTGCTTCTCAAGTTGCCGAGTTCCCATGACGCCCCGAGTAGATCAACCGATGAAGGGGCTTCTTGTTTGGCGAAACGAGGAAATCATCAAGATAGTTGGGGACGTACCAGTCATCCCACGGCATCAAGCCGAAAAACGCATTCACGAACTCCTCAACATTTCCAGCGCCACGAACCTTTGCGCCGACATGCCCGCTCGCTCGTAACTCTTCGTATGGCGGCGACGCAGCTTGAATCGACGACCCCGTAGTGGGCGCAACTCTCCAGCGGCCGGAATCCAAGAGCTCGCGCGTAACGAGCAGAACAGAGAACACATCCTGCGGCTTCAACGCCGGAATCGCTGACTGATTGGACCAATCGCCTTTCGCATCAAAAATGGCGACAGCCACGCTATTCAAAATGCTCGGCTCGCGACGAATCACTTGCGCCAAGCACTCGCTCTCATCCTTCAGCGGGATGTAGAACAGATCACCGGCACCCCAACGCTGCTTACTCTTCGCTGGCAAGAGCTATCTCCTTCGAATTCTTGTCCCAGTGGGTGGCTGTTGTCCGCCTGCTCCACGATATCGACCTTCACTCATCTGATGGCGTCGATTCACTACGCCACCACCCTCCTGCTTGAGGCCGCCATGCAAACGAATTTGCGTCTCTTCGGCAACATCAAGAGCCCTTCCTGGCTCTGCGCGCCCAAGAACCTCGTAATCATGGCGGACTCCAAGCTCGCGGTCATGTTCGGCTTGTCGGGCAGTGAAGCGCTCCGGTGATTTTGCTTGCCCGATGTAGGTCTCACCGGTCTTCGGATCGATTCGACGATAGATGACTCCCGCCGGGGATCCTTGAAGCTGCTGCACTTCCAACCGGTACTGCTGAGCCGTTCTCTGATCGCCATACTTGATGCTATGCACCAGAGCAAGGTGATTTCCAAGCCGGATTCTTTGCTGAGGGTCCGTGGAGTTTCGATATTGATACTTCGAAATCTCGACGCCAATCGTCTCTCCGAGCTGAGCCCATGCTTCCTCGCTCCGCCCATCTGGATCGATGTACTTGTACGGGTTGTTGCTGACGTAGTGGTATCGCCCGAAGTGCTTCAGCGGATCTTCCAGCGGCCCCACCGGATCGACGGACAGGAACCGTCCGATCGTGGGGTCGTAGTAGCGCTGCTGCATGTACGTCAGGCCCAGCGACGGGTCTTCCATGTGGCCGGTGAAGCCCAGCGTCTCGCGCACGCTGCCATCGGTCGGCTGGCCGAAGGCCATGAAGCGCTCGCGTTCGATCACGCTGCCCCAGCGGTCGGTGCGCACCACCGGGCTGCCGAGCCCGTCGGTATGCACGTACTTGACCTCCTCGCCCGTGCCGTCCCAGCGCGCGAACCGCTCGCCGATCAGCGTGCCGCCCAGGTGCAGGTAAATGAAGCCGCCCGAGTAGCGCATGTCGCTGGTGTAGCGCAGCACGCCGCCGGCGTCGTACACGTCCATCTTGCCGCCGCCGCCCGGCCACCAGCTCACCGTTCGCCGGCCGTAGCCGTCGTACTCGAAGCGGTGGCCGCTGGAGAGTGACACCAGCTGGTTCGCCGAATTGAACGTGTGCGTCAGGTTCAGGCGCTGCGCCATGTTGCCGCGCGGGCCGTAGCCGAACGTCTGCACGCCGCCCGGCGAGCTGCTGATGCTCTGCAGGCGGTTCAGGGCGTCGTAGGCGTACGTGTCGGTTCGGGTCGTGGCGCCGTTGAAGAAATCGCGGCGGCGGATGTTGTCCAGCACGTCGTACTGGTAGTTCTCGATATGCAGCCCGTGCACGTGCGAGTACGTCAGCCGGTCCAGCCCGTCGTACTGCATGTCGCGCTTGGCTCCCGGGGCCGCCCAGACGTGGTCGATCAGGTCGACCGGGTTGCCGTTGGCGTCGTAGCGGACGGTTTCATCCATCACCACCTGCCAGCTCGCGTCTCGGGTGCGCTCGAGCATGCCGCGCACGTTCTGGGTGAAGGTGCGGGTGACGCCGTTGCCAAGCGTCACGCTCTTCAGCGCACCGTTCGGGTGGTAGAGCGCGCCCGTGGCATACGGCCCGACGCGGGTCGGCTGGCCGAGCGCATTGGGGGCATAGTCGACGTCGGTGCTGTTGATCACCATGCCCGAACGGTGGCCCATGGCGTCGTAGCGCCAGTAGATTTCGTACGGGAACACCATTCCCTGGAAGATGTGCTCGATGCGCTCGCGCGTCGGGAGGCGCAGGCGGTTGTAGTCGTAGTGCCAGTGGTAGTCGCCAGCCGACAGCGTCCGCACCAGCCCATCGGGCGTGTACGCCGTGGCGATGTCGACATCGGCACCGGGGCGATCTTCCAGCACCACGCGGTTCATGGCGTCGTAACTGAAGCGGATGACGTCGCCTGCCGGTTGATTGCCGCGATCACACCAGTGGTTGGCCGTCAGCGGCGAGCCGGTGACGCGCCACGCCACGTTGCCCGCGGCGTCGTAGTCGTATACCGAGGCGCCGGTTTCCGGGTCGATCTGCTTGCACAGGCGCTGGTGAGCGTCGTAGACATAGGTGCGGTCGAGCTGGACCGACCCATCCGCGCTGCGGCGGCGGATCGTTGTCGGCTTGCCGAACACGTCGCGGAAGATCTCGGTGATTCGACCTTCGGGCTGGTGGATGGATTGTGGCCAGTCGGTGCTCGGCGATCCGAACGTTAGGTATGACGTCGTGGTCTGCTGGCCCTTCGGATTGGTCGTGCGGGTCTGGAAGCCGGGCAGATACTCGGTGCGCGTCACCAGCGGGCCCAGCTCGGAGTCTTGCGTCGCTTTGGTCACCCGGCCGAGCGCGTCGTACTCGGTGCGGGTGCCGTGGTAGCTGCCCGAGAATCCCGACTGGATGCCGCGCTGCGGGTAGGACTCGAACGTCAGTCGACCCAGCGCATCGTACTGTTTGACGACTTGGGTCAGGGTATTGCCAATGTCACTGACATCAAGGCGCTCCTCCATGATCGGGCGGAAAAGCGCATCGAGATAGATGTTCGTGTGCTGGTTGCCGCGGTAGGTGCTGCGACGCCAATGACCGATTGAGCCGTGTTGCTGCTCATTGATTCGAACCAGGGTCATGATCGTCGGCGTTGGTGCAACCGAATCCCCGTTCGGGTAGTTGACACCCGACAACCGACCCATCGCGTCGTAGCCGTAGCTCGTCGTAAAGCCGTTCTGGTCGGTGATGGACGTCAGCCAGCCTTCTGGGCTCACCGTTGCCGACTGCGTGGTGCCGTCCGGATACGAAATGCTGCGAGGAATTCCACGGAACCAACTGTTGAAGAATGTCGCTTGACCCTTCGCGTCAGCGACCCACGCGACCGTACCGTCGCCGTGGTAACCCGCTGAAGACTGCAATTGGCCGAAAGAGAACTGCCTTACGGGCTGCGCAAATCCGTTGAACTCTACCCTCGATGCTTCAACGCCATCCTCACGACGTCGCTGGATTTGGCCCAGAACCCACAGGCTCACATCGTCGTAGTATTCCGTTTCCGTCAGCTTCGTCTGATCCAAGGCCGATGCGCCGAATGGCGCGCTTCCCTCGACGGTAGCCAGAGCGCGAGCATGGCGGTCAAAGCATTGTCGGCCACCGCAAAAGGCCGCGGCCTTACGAAACACACGACCATCAAGCACGGTTTCCTGCTCGACTTGCGGCCTGACGCTCTGTGCCATAGACCGAGCGCTTCGAGGCTGCGGGCTGAGTCCGACATCTGCCGCGAACGGTTGGCCTACAAGCTCGGCGTCCGACATGTAGCGCTGGACAGAACGCCGAATAACCACTCCACCGCGACTGACCTCGGAGGACAGCAATCGACCTTCAGTGCTCTCGAATTCCATCCCGAAAACGTTTCGAGTCACCGTCCCATCCGGCGCCTCGATCTCCATCCAGCGCTCACGTTGGCAACCGCCAGGAGTGCATGCGTTCAGAGCGAACTCGCCCGGAGGGTTACGGAAGGTCGGAGTCGATGGTCCGAAACGATAAGTCCATACCTGCGGCGCTACGCCAATGCCCGAAAGACGCCGGGAGTCCAAGCCCATGGCTGGTACGATCAACGGATACCACAGCGTCGGATCCGCCAACGTTTCTGTCGAGGTCGACGTCAGATCACAGTGGTACTCAACATTCGCTTTCCCATGCAGCTTGGGACTGAACGAATACTCTCCACGAAGACCGCTCGGATGAGTTGCGGTGAGGTTTAGGACTTGCGTGTTTGCGATGGGCAGCTCAACGCAGGATCGCGCCGTGTCGAAAGGCCATACCGTCAGATCCGTGATCTGGCCGGACAGGCTGTAATCGAACGAGAGCCCATCCGGCTGCGTCACTGTCAGCCCAAGCGCACGTGGGGCATAGGTCCAAGTTCGGGAGCCGTCGCTGACCGCGAACGTTGATTCAGCATTCGCAGCGGAGTAGCTGACCAAGAGCTGCCTGCCGTCCGACGCCCGTATGCGCATGAGGCGGGACGAATCATCGTAGTCATAGCGCACCTCGTTCCCGAAACGGTCCACGACGCGACTGGCAAGAATAGCGACCTTAGAGCGCTGCAGTCGCACGGTCGTGGAGTAGTTAGTGACAAGACTGCCACTGATGCATCGTCCGCTCCCGCCGCCATCCGGCGACGGCGGCGGTGGATTCACGAGAGTATTGCCACGACATGCCGGGGAGCTCGGGGTAACCAATATCCTTTCGGTTGTCTTGGTGAGCTCCTGCTGCCGGATGTTCGTCGCGGGCAACGTCACCATCCGATCAAAGTAGTAGCGCGTCCCGTCTGGGGACACCCCCATGAATCCCTCGCCCTGTCCACCGGTGATCGATGGAAGACATGAAAAAACCCAGCGCTCTTTCGTAAGCCAGGGATAAGGCCCGCCGACACTCGGCAACGGGCTGCCCGTAAGTGCGCGGAGCATCTCCTGCTGCCCGCTCCCAGGCACGTTGACGAAGTAGCCACTCCAGTACTCCGCACCATCAAAGGACACACCGTCACGTAGGACTCGAGTGGGACGCGCGGTCGAAAGATCGGCAGAGACAGCCGAACACCGTGCTGTCGTCGCACTCGGGCCGATTACCCACCCATGGCTCGCGGCAAAGACGCCGGAAAGGTAGGGAACATCGAGTTCCCACTCGCCGCCGAGACGACCGATCTTGGCAAATCCGTCGCTAGGATCGACCCGCAGCACTCGACGGAAGGCAACTTCGGGACCGGCATGGCCAGGCAAAGCGGCGTCAATGGCAGAAAAACTGACGCTGCCGGAATAAAGGTCGATGCTCTCGCCGAAGGGGCTGTCGCCAATAGCCGAGATGGCTTCAGAAGGACGGGAAAGCTTGTGGGCCTCTGTTGCCGTGTTGTTGGATGTCGAAAGCAGTTGCGCGGAAAACAGTAATGAGGTCGCGAACGTAGCGACGAAAGCGCGCATTGGCAGGGCGTCCATTCCGGGGGGCGTTGGTGGCAAAAACGTACCACCGACATCGAACGATGTCAGCCCACTCACTTTCGGTCTCAATACGCATGCTGTGATCTCCCACGTCGGCCCATGCCACCATCCACCCATGCCCGCGCTCGCCGTTGCTTCCGCCTTCGACGCCCTCGCCGCCGGTCTGGGCCGCGTGCTCGAGGCCGCGGGGGGCTGGCTGTCGTCGCCGTGGCTCGGCGTGCTGTGGCTGGTCTACGTGCTGGTGCTGGCCGCGTGGATCGTGCGCCAGCGTCGCGAGCCGGTCGCCACGCTGGCCTGGCTGCTGGCGCTGGCCTGGCTGCCGGTGGTCGGCTGGGCAGTGTACTGGTGGCTGGGACCGCAGCGGATCCACCGGCGCACCTTCAAGCGCCTGCGCGCGAAGCTGGCACTGGCCGAAGCGCGACTGCCGCCGGTGGGCGATGCCTCCGAGGACGGCCAGGAGCGGTTGATCGAAGCGGCCACCGGCTACGCGCCGACCCGCGCCACCGCCATTGATCTGCTCACCGGCGGCGAGCGCACCTTCGAAGCGCTGTTCGACGCCGTCGCCGGTGCGCGCGAGTCGATCCACCTCGAGTACTACATCTACGAACCCGACAGCGTCGGCACGCGGCTGCGCGACCTGCTCGCGGAACGCGCGCGTGCTGGCGTGCAGGTGCGCCTGCTGCTCGACGGTCTCGGCTCGCGGCAGTGCTCGCCGCGCTTCCTGAAACCGCTGCGCGACGCCGGCGCCGAGGTGGCGTGGTTCCATCCGTTGAAGCTCGGCCACCTGCTGTGGCGACCCACGCTGAACCTGCGCACGCATCGCAAGATCGCCGTGATCGACGGCCGCACCGGCTTCACCGGCGGCGTCAACATCAGCGACCTGCAGAGCGAGCGCGTGTCGGCGGCGGCCTTCCACGACCTGCACCTGCGACTGGAGGGCGAGATCGTCCGCGCGCTGCAGATGGCCTTCGCCGAGGACTGGCACTACGCCACCGGGCGCAAGCTCGACGCCGCGGCGCACTGGCCGGCGCTGCCGGTCGGCGACATCCGCTGCCAGCTCGTGCCGTCCGGCCCCGACAACCCGCTGGCGGCGATCCACCGCCTGCACGTCGAGGCGCTGCACAACGCCAAGCGTCGCGTCTGGCTGATGACGCCGTATTTCGTGCCGGATGCCGCCGTGCTGCTGGCCATCACGTCCGCGGCGCTGTCCGGCCTCGACGTGCGCCTGCTGCTGCCACGGCGCAACGACAACCGGCTGGTGCGCGCGGCGGCGCGCAGCTTCTATCCGGAGTTGCTGCAGGCCGGCGTGCGCGTGTTCGAATTCCAGCCGCGGATGCTGCACGGCAAGGCCCTGCTGGTCGACGACGACATCGCGCTGATCGGCAGCGCCAACGTCGACCCGCGCAGCTTCTGGCTGAACTTCGAGCTGTCGGTCCTCGCACGCGACGCCCGCGTCGCCGCCAAGCTGGCCGCGCGCATCCGTGCCGATCTCGCGCAGTCGGACGAAGTGCCGCGCGGCTGGAAGCCGTCGGGCGTGCAGGCCTACACCGACAGCGCCGCACGGCTGCTCGCCCCCATTCTCTGAGTGCCGGTGCCGCGAGCGCCGGTCGTGCCGGCGCCGTTCCGCGGCAGCCGCGCGCTAGACTCGGCGCACGTTTCCCGGAGCCCCGACCATGGCGTGGTTGATCCTGCTGGCCGCACTCGCCTGCTTCGCGATGGCCGTCCTGCTGCCGGTCGGCACGCTGGTGGTGCTGCTGCTGCTGATGGCGGCCCTCGCCCTGCTGCTGCTCGGCACCACGCGCTGGCTGCGCGATCGCGCCGACAGCGGCGGGCGCTCGGCGGCGCGGATGCTCGACGAAGCGGAAGTTCAGCGCGTGCGCGACGCGCTCGACGCGCGCCGGCAGGCGTCCGAGCAGTAGACCACCCGGTCCCAGTCGCGCTCCCACTTCTTGCGCCAATCGAAGGGGCGCTGGCACACCGGGCACACCTTGCTCGGGCGCGCCGGGCGGCGCGATTCACGCTTCGCCACAGACCACCCGGTTGCGGCCCTGCCGCTTCGCTTCGTACAGCGCCTGGTCGGCGCGGCGCAGCAGCGCGATCGGCGTTTCCGCCGCGGTCGGCCAGGCGAGGGCCACGCCGATGCTGACGGTGATGCCGATGCGCGCGCGCTCCACCGCGTCGCGCAGCAGCTCGGCGCGGCGCGCCGCGGCGTCGAGCGTCACGCCGGGAAGCAGCAGGGTGAACTCCTCGCCGCCGTAGCGCGCGAGGATCTCCACCGGCACGTTGAGCTCGGTGCGCAGCAGCGCCGCCACCTCGATCAGCACGCGGTCGCCCTCGAGGTGCCCGTGGTGGTCGTTGTAGCGCTTGAAGTGGTCGACATCGACCATCAGCGCGGCCAAGGCCACGCCCTGCTCGGCGCAGCGCGCCCATTCCCGGGCCAGCGCCTGCTCCAGCGCGCGGCGGTTGTGGGTGCCGGTGAGCGGGTCCTCGACGGCCATCTCGGCCAGCCGCGCGTTGGCGCGCTCGAGCTCGAGCGTGCGGTCGGCGATGCGCTGCTCGAGCTGGCGGTTCTGCGCTTCGACACGCAGCACGCGGCGGCGTCCGATCGCGCGCGAGGCCCACACCACCGCGCCGATGCCGGCGAGCAGCAGCAGGCCGCGCAGCACCGGCTCCTCGTGCCAGCGCGGCTGCACCAGCAGGCGCAGACGCGTGGGCGCGATCCGGCGTCCGCTGGGCAGCTGGCCTTCCACCTCGAACAGGTACTCCCCTGGGTCGAGGCCGCGGATGAACAGATCGCGGTCCGACCACGCCGAGTAGGTCGGCGACACCTTTGAGAGCCGGTGGCGGAAACGCGCGCCGGGCTCCAGCGTGCCGAGCATGAAGCGCAGCCGCATCGACTGGCCGGAGCGCAGCGTCAGGCTGTCGCCATCGATGTCGCCGGGCCGCAGCTCGCCGTCGTCGCCGCGCACCAGCAGCTGGTCGAAGGACACCGCGAGATCCGGCATCGGCGCGACCGGGCCCTCCGGCGCGTACTGCAGGATGCCGTTCCACACCGGCACGCGCAGCACGCCGCCGCGGCTCACCCGCGGCGTGCCGAAGCCGGTGCTCGACCAGCCGCCGATCTGCACGCGCTCCCAGGCCATCGTCGACGCGGGCCGCCGCATCAGGTCGCGCGGCGTGTAGGCGAACAGGCCCATCGTCGTTTCCACCACGCTGAGCTTGCCGGGCTGGACCAGCTCGGTGATCCACTCCGGCGTCCCGGTCGGCGAGAAGCGGCCGGCATCGGCGTCGAACCGATAGGTCGCGCCCTTCGCCCACGCGCGCAGCTCGCCGTCGATGTAGAACAGCTTCGGGCGGTCCTCGCCGTCGATCGGCAGGCCCTGCGCTTCGCCGAAGGCCTCGACGCCGATGCGCTGGCGGGTCGCCGGATCGAAGCGCCAGCGCTGCGGCGGGCCGCGATCGTCGCTGAGCCAGAACTCGCCCTCGCCGGTCTGGATGATGTCGATGATCGACATGCCCTGCAGCGGCCAGCGCGCCTCGATCGTCCAGCCTCCGTCGCGGTAGGCGAGCAGGAAGAACTCGTGATCGCTGTTGGCGATGGCGAGGTCGGTCTGGTTGCGCAGCAGCTGCGGGCCCGACACCAGCTCGCCGCCGTGCAGCGTGCGCGGCGTGGTCGACCCCGGCTTCAGCTCGTGCAGGCCCTCGCGCTCGCCGACCAGCAGCGCGCGCTCGTCGGCCAGCAAGCCGTAGGCCTCGAGCTGCACCCACGGCATGCGCTCGGAGCGCACGCTGCCGGCGCCGTCGTCGGTCATCCGATACAGCCCGCGCGCCGTCGTGACCCACAGCGCGCCGTCGAATTCGGCGGTGTCCGACACGAGGCCGCGGACGCCGTGCGTCTGGTCGAGGATCGACCAGGCCGACGGCATGCCAAGCCGCAGCACCTCGGTGTCGGTGATCGCCCACAGCGCGCCCTCATGGTCGCGCGCGAGGTCGCCCACCGCTTGCTCGGCGACGCGCACGCGCTGCCGCAGCCGCAGCCCGGCATCGACGACCAGCACCTCGCCGTCCAGCGTCGACAGCGCGAAGCCGCCGCCGTCCAGCGGCACGGTGGCGAAGGCCTCAAGGTTTCCGTCGGGCCACTCCAGCGCGCGCTGCACGCCGCTGTCGTCGAGCCGCCACACGCCGTTGCCGGCAACCACGAAGCGGCTGCCGCCCCAGCCGACGATGCCGGAGACCGGCACGCGGCGGAACGCCTCGCCGCCCGGCACCAGCTGCAGCGTGCCGCCGCGAAGCCAGCCCAAACCCTGGTCCTGGATGCGCGCGTACAGGTCGCCGCCGAAAGCCATCACGCTGCGCATGTCCGGGCCCATCGGCCAGCTGCGCGTCGGCGCCCCGCTGGCCGGCATCAGGTGCAGGAAATGCTGCGCCTGCACGTAGATGCCTTCCGGCGTCTGCAGCATTTCCCACACCGGGCCGAGCCGGCGATCGGCCTCCGGCAAGCCGCTGCTCGCCAGCAGGTCGACGTAGCGGTAGCCGCGCACCGGATCGAGCTCGAGTCGGCCGTACGTGTCGTTGCCGCCGACCATCACCGTGCCGTCCTGCAGGCGGCGGACGACCGTGGCATTGACGCCGATGGGCAGCGGCACGGTCGTCCATTCGACGCCGTCGTGCACCAGCACGCCGTCGGCCGAAGCGACGTAGATCTTGCCCGGCGCGGCGGTCACCGACCACAGCGAGGGCGCGGCGCGGTATTCATCCGGCCCGATGCGCTGGGTGATCGGCACGCCGGCAAGGCCCGAGGCCTGCAGCCGCACCGGCGCGGCCAGCGCGATCGCCGACACGAGCAGGCAGCACCAGCGCAGGGCGAGGCGGATCTCCATCGCCGCATTATGGCCTCGCCCTCCGGCCGCGGGCGCCCCGGGCTTGCCCGCGGACTGAGGCGACGGGCACGCTTCGCGCATTCCGAAGGCCCGCCATGACCCTGCTCAGCGTCAACGTCAACAAGATCGCCGTGCTGCGCAACTCGCGCGGCGGCCGCCTGCCCTCGCCGCTCGAGGCGGCGCGCCGCTGCATCGAAGCCGGCGCGCGCGGCATCACCGTGCATCCGCGCCCGGACCGCCGCCACATCACGTCGGAGGACGTCGAAGCCCTGGCCGACATGCTGCCGCGCGATGTCGAGTTCAACATCGAAGGCAATCCGTTCGCGCCGCCGCGCGCGGGCTATCCCGGCCTGCTGGCGCTGGCGCAGCGCGCGCGCCCGGCGCAGGTCACCTTCGTGCCCGATGGCGATGGCCAGATCACCTCCGACCACGGCTTCGACCCGCGCGCGTTGCCGGCCGCGACCGCCGCGCAGATCGCCGCGTTCAAGGCGCTCGGCTGCCGCGTCTCGCTGTTCGTCGATGCTGGCGGAACCGCCTTCGAGCCGCTGCGCGACGCTGGTGCCGATCGCATCGAGCTCTACACCGGCCCCTACGCCGAAGCCTACGAGGCCGCGAACACCGCGGCGGCGCAGCGCGAAGCGGGGATGGCCGCGGCCACCGCGGCGCTCGCCGCCCGGCTCGCCGAGTGCCGGCGCAGCGCCGAAGCGGCGCAGGCGCAAGGACTTGGCGTCAATGCCGGGCACGACCTGTCGCAGGCGAACCTCGCCGCCTTCCTCGCCGGCGTGCCCGGCGTGCTCGAAGTGTCGATCGGACACGCGCTGATCGCCGAGGCGCTGGTCGACGGCCTCGCCGAAACCGTTCGTCGCTACCGCGCGATCACCGGGGCCTGAGGCCCGTGCGCCATGACGGCGCCCTCACCGGCGCTTGAGGCACGACGACGCAGAAACGACAACGCCGCCCGGGGGCGGCGTTGCGTCGGCCTCGCATCGGCGCGCGGCCGATGCCCGGCACGCTTTATTGCACCTGCTGGTCCACGAACGCGATCTTCTCCATCTGCGCGTTCTTGGCGCGGGCGAGCACTTTCGCCAGCACTTCGTACTCGGCTTCCGGCGCGACCTCGATCTCCAGCTTCGGCTGCTCGGCGACCGGCAGCACCTGCGTGCGCACCTGCGTGATGTCGGCGAACTGGTCTTCCAGCGTCGACAGCGGCGACGGCGTGCCGTTGATCAGGATGTCGCCGGACGACAGGATCTCGAGCTTCACCGGCGGCGGCGGCTCGGTCGGCGGCGGCGGCGGCGGATCGCGCATGCGCTGCGGCAGCGTGACGTTGATCAGCGAAGCCGGCGTCGGCGCCGTCACCATGAAGATGATCAGCAGCACGAGCAGGATGTCGATCAGCGGCACGACGTTCATGTCGGCTTTGGGGCCAGAACCGGCCCCGGCGGAAAAGGCCATGGCTCAGCTCCCCGATTCCGGTTCGGACACGAAGTTGATCGAGCGCATGCCAGCAACGCGCACGCGAGTGGTGACGTCCTGGATCAGCGCGTACTTGGTCTCGCTGTCGGCGCGCAGCAGCACGTCCGGCTGCGGTTCCTTCTGCGCCTCGACGGCAAGCCGCTGGTCAAGCATCTCCTTGCCGGCGAGCTGCTCGTCGGCCCAGAAGATCGAGCCGTCCTCGCGGACCGAGAGCGTGATCGGCGGCACCTTCGGCGCCGGCGGACGGGCGTCCACCGTTGCCTTGGGCAGCTCCACCTTCACGTTCTCCGACACCGACGCGGTGACCATGAAGATGATCAGCAGCACCAGCATCACGTCGACGAGCGGGACGACGTTCGGTTCGGTGAACCCGCCGTCCTGGTCGGAACTGAAAGCCATAGTGGGTCTCCGCGACGAGAGGCGTCAGCCCCTCAGCGCTTGTCGCCGACGCGGGCGCCGGTGGCGAAGAAGTCGTGCAGGTCGTGCGCGAAGGCGTCGAACTGGCCGATCAGCTTGCGGTTGTTGCGGTTGAAGGCGTTGAACGCGATCACCGCCGGGATGGCGACGAACAGGCCGATGAAGGTCATGATCAGCGCCTCGCCGACCGGGCCGGCGACAGCCTTGATCGAGCTTTCGCCCGACGCCGACAGGCGGACCAGCGCCATCAGGATGCCCCACACGGTGCCGAGCAGACCGACGAACGGCGCGATGGCGCCCGTCGTGGCGAGCCAGGTCTGGCCGTCTTCGAGCGAGGCCGATTCACGGGCCACGGCCTGGCGCAGCGCGCGGTCGATGAACTCGGAGCGGTTCAGCGCTTCCGACAGGCGGCCTTCCGACTTCTGGTGGTGGGCGGCCGACTGCGCGCAGTCGAGGGCGATCTTCGAGAACGGCTCCCAGCCCGGCTGCTCTTCCATGAAGCGGATGGCGTCCTGGGCGTTGTTGGTCTGCCAGAACGCCGAGGTCACCGCGGCCGCGCGGCCGTTGATGCGCGAGTACTTGATGGCCTTCATCACCGTGTAGTACCAGGCGACGACCGACATGATCACGAGGGCGACGAAGACCGACCAGTTGACCACGCCCATGTGGGCCATGGCGTTCTGGACGCTGAAGTCAGCGACGTCCTGCTGCACGGTCTGGGTGGCGCCCGCGGCGGGCGCGGTCAGCGGGATGTTGGTCGCGACCGGGGCAGCCGCCGGAGCAGCAGCAGCGTCCGTCGCCGGCGCGGTGTTGGTGTTGTCCTGCAGCATGAGTGGATACCTTCGGTTGGATTAGCAGGGTGGAGTGAAGTTGACCGGCACCAGGACGGCACCGCCGACGGCTTGGCCGTTCTGAAGGCCGGCATTGAAGCGCCAGCGACGGGCCGCTTCGAGCGCCGAGCGGTCCAGGTTGCGGTTGCGGCTGGAGCGCTCGACCGCGACGTCGAGCACCGAGCCCGCGGCGTCGATGGTGACGCGCAGCATGACCTCGCCACCGATGCAGCGGCGGGCCTCCTGCGGCGGATAGCGCGGCGGATTCAGACGACGCCCCGAAATGTCTTCCGACGGCGCGAAATCGGCCGGCGGCGCGGGGGGTGCCGGCGGCGCCGGCGGCGGCGCCTCGACGTCGAGCGCGTTGGCGTCGTCGAAGACCACCGGCGGTTCTTCCGGCGGCGGCGGCACCGGCGTCGGCGTGACCGGCGTTTGCACGATGCGCTGGACCACCTTCGGCGGCTCCGGCGGCGGCGGCGGCGGCGGGGGCGGCGGCGGCGGCGGCTCGATGAAGTTCACGTTCACCACGCGCTCTTCCTCGTCCTCCGCAGCGGCCTGGTTGATCGGCACGAGCAGCGCCAAACCGCCCGCGGCGTGCAGGGCGATGGCGAAGGCGATACCGACCGTCCGCGGCCAGCTGAAGGGCGCGGGGACTTTGGTGCCGTAGATTCGATTGTCCGTCATGCGTTGGACCGGCTGGGGTAGGGCACCGCGCGGGGCGGGTCAATAATAGTAAGTGATCGAGGTGACGCTGGATACCGCCCCGAGGACGGAATCCACGTGAAAGTTTCAGCGCCGCTGTGACAGCATCTTGTTGGCCTGCTCGCGCGTCTCGGCGTGCTTGGCCGCTTCCTGCAGTGCCGCACGCATCGCCGCGGGATTGTCGAGCTCGTTCTCGGAGCGGGCGATCACCATCCACGCCTCGCCCGGCTTCGATACGCCCTTGGCCAGCGCCGCCTTCGCCGCGTCGCGCGCCTCGGCGTCGCGGGCCTCCGATGACAGCACCTTGGCGTAGTTCAGGCCGGTTTCGCCCTTGGGGTCGAGTGCGGCCGCTTCCTTGTAGGTGGCGATCGCCAGCGGCATGTTCTCGGAGAAGTAGGCCGCCTGCGCGAGCGCGCCCAGCGTCGACAGATCGCGCTTCAGCAGGCCCTTCGACAGGCCTTCCTCGATCACGGCGATGACGTCCTTCTCGCGACCGTCGAGATTGAAGTAGTGCGTGTAGAGGATCTGGTAGTCGCGCCCTTCGGTGAACTGCCCGGCGCTGCGGACGCGCTCGTACAGCGCGGTGGCCTGGTCGTCCTGGCCGAGCTCCGAGTGCATCTGCGCGACCGAGTAGACGAGGCGCTTGTCATTCGGGTCGATCGCGAGCAGGCGCTGCCCGATGGCGATCGCCTCGGCCGGCTTCTCGGCCTGCGCGTAGCTCGCCAGCAGCAGCTTGAGGGCATCCGCGTTCGGCTCGCCCGCGCCCGAGGTGATCTGCTCGAGCAGCGGGATCGCCTTGTCGTACTGCTCGTTCTGGAACTGGGCGTTGGCGAGCGCGAGCTTCAGCTCCGGTCGCGTCGTCCGCGTTTCGGTGACCAGGCGCTCCAGTGTCGCGGTCGCCTCGGGCAGCATGTCGGCGTCGGCCTGGAACGCGGCGAGGTTGCGCATCGCCGAGAAATGCGCGTTGTTCTCGAGCACGTTGGCGTCGATGGCCTTGCGGGTGTAGTCGATCGCGGCCGGCAGATCGTCGAGTTCCGCCGAGGCGATGCCGGCGATCTGGTACGCGGCGGCCTTGTCGTAATCGCTGGCTCGGGCGTTCTCGTACACCTCGCGGGCGAGTTCGAGCGCCTTCGCGGCGTCGCCCTCGTTCTGCGCCTCGATCATCGCGTTGATCGGCCGCTGCAGGCGCGACGACGCTTTATGGCCCGGTTCGGCGCGCGTCGCCTCCGGATACAGCGCTTTGTTCTCCTCGATCTTCTCGCCGTCGCGATTGCGGCGCTCATCGGCGCGCTTCTCGATGTAGCTGCGGCGATCCTGCGCCTGCACGTCGGGCAGGCCGGCGGTGGCAAGGAAGACGGCGGCGAGGCAGAAAATGCCAGTGGTGCGCATCGGAAAACCCGTCGGTCAGAGCGAAGGCTGTCGAGGGTAGCGGGATGCTCGCGGCCGCTCAAGCAAGCCGTGCGTGAACGCCTGCGGCATGCGCAGCGACGTCATCGCACGCAAACGCGGCGTTAACGAACGCCGCGCCGACGGTGCCGGGATCAGCCCGTGGTCGGGAAATGCTCGATGGCGAAAGCGACCCGCTCGGCGGGGTACTTCGACAGCGCGCCGGCGGCCTGCAGGGCTTCGATCTTCGCCAGCCGCGGGTGCAGGCCGTTGGCGTTGGCCATCTGGATCGACAGGCCGGGCCGCGCGTTGAGTTCGAGGATCATCGGGCCGTGGTCGCGGTCGAGCACGAAATCGACGCCGATGTAGCCGAGGCCGGAGAGCTCGTAGCAGCGCGCGGCCATGTGCAGCAGGTCGTTCCAGCGCGGGATCTCGAGGCCGACGATGGTGTTCTCGGTGTCGGGATGGTCGCGGATGATCTCCGAACCCCAGACGCCGCGCTTGGTGGTGCCGGTGGGCAGGTCGATGCCGACGCCGATCGCACCCTGGTGCAGGTTGGCCTTGCCGTCGGAGAGCCGGGTCGGCAGGCGGATCATCGCCATGACGGGATAGCCGAGGAACACGATAATGCGGACGTCGGGCACGCCCTTGAAGCTGACGCGCTCGAACACCGGGTCGAACTGCACGCAGTACTCGACCAGCAGGTGATCGGGCTGGCCGCCCAGCGAGAACAGCCCGGACAGGCCGTTCGACAGGTGGTGCTCGAACTCCTCGCGGCTCATCAGCGAGCCGTTCGCGCGGCGGTACTTGTCGCCGCGGCGGCCGTGGATGACGAGGATGCCGTCGCCGCCGGAGCCGTGCGCCGGCTTCACGACGAAGCTGTCGCGGCTCTTGATCTTCTCGTGCAGCTCGGCGATCTCGTGCTCCTCGCGCACCACGGCGTAGAGCTCGGGCACCGGCAGGCCGGCGGCGATGGCGAGCTTCTTGGTGATCAGCTTGTCGTCGACGCGCGGGTAGAACTTGCGCGGGTTGTGCATCAGCACGTAGTCGGCGTTGCGCTGGCCGATGCCGATCAGCCCGATCCGGCGCAGCCGGCGCGCGATGTCGAAGGGGTTCCAGAGGCCCATGGATCAGGCCTTCGGTGCGTCGCCGACGATCGCGGCGACGGCGGGCGACGGCGCGATCGGATCGGCCTCGCGGGCCAGCGCGCGGAAGCGCACCAGCTCGGTCAGGCGGTAGCCGGAATAGCGCCCGAGCAGCAGCGCCGCGGCGAACAGGTACAGCAGGAACTCCGGATACACGTAGATCAGGTGCTCGAGGCGGTCCCAGGTCATCACCAGATAGGCCAAGGCCGCGACGATGATCGTGCCCACGCCCTCCTTGATCGCGGTTCCGGCGCCGCGCTCGTCCCAGGCCACCGACATGCGTTCGATGGTCATGGCCATGATGACCATCGGGAACAGCGCGACCGACAGGCCCACTTCGAGATCCAGGCGATTCGCGACCACCGAGATCAGGGCCATCAACAGCACGACGAGGATCAGGATGGCGGTCAGGCGCGGCACCAGCAGCAGGCGCAGGCGCTCGAGGTAGAAGCGGAACAGCAGGCCCGCGCCGACCACCAGAACGAACAGGGTGATGCCGGCCACCAGCGCGGTCTCGCGGAAGGCCAGCGCCACCAGCACCGGCATGAAGGTACCGTAGGTCTTGATGCCGACGATGTTGCGCAGGATCAGCATCATGAAGGCGCCGATCGGCACCAGCAGCAGCACCTTGTAGACCTCCTGGGCCTGCAGCGGCAGCGACAGCAGCGACCAGCGGATGTAGTTGGCGTCCTGCACCTCGAGGCGGCGCTGCGCCATCGCCATCGCGTCGGCGAGGTTGTAGCTGACGGTGAACATCAGCGAGGGCGTGGTGTCGCTGTCCATCGCCAGCAGCGGCTCCGGCGAAATGTTCCACAAGAGCAGGTCCGGCGGCAGCCCTTCGGCCGCGGTGCGCGGATCGAGCAGGCGCCATTCGGTGCCGGTGTGCACCAGCAGCCAGGTCTCGACGCGCGCGGTGCCTTCGACGCCGCCTTCCGGCAGGCGCACGGCGTGCACGAGGCGCGCGGGAATCGTGCGGATGGCGAGCAGGTCGACGAGGAAGCGGGTGCGCAGCTCGTCGTCGATGCCCGCGGCGGCGTCCTTACGCGCGTAGCGGTCGAGCAACAGCTGCGCGTCCTCGCTCGGGCGATCGTTGAGGCGGCGGATCAGCTCGCGGGCGAAGGTGGTGACGTCGGCCGAGCGCTCGCGCACGCCGTCGAGCAGCTCCTGCGCCGCGGCCGCGTAGGGCTGCTCGAGGACGGGCGGCGTCAGCAGCTCGGGCTGCAGGTCGGGAAGCAGCGTTTCGTCGCGGAGCTGCGAGCGGACGATGGTGGCGCGGTAGTACAGATCCTGCTCGCCGACGGCATTGCGCGTGGCCCACTGCACCTCGCGCCCCTGCGGCTCGCGCTCCGGGATTTTCGAGTAGCCGCGGGCGACGAAGCGCTCGTCGAGGACGATCCAGCCGGGCGTGAGGAACGGCAGCTGCAGCGTCAGCGCATTGGCGCGGCGCGGCGGCTGGAACTCGACGTGGGCCTGCACCGACCACACCTGCACCGATTCATCCGGCTGCAGCGGGAACTTCAGCACCTGCCATTTGTAGACGATGGCCGCGGTGGCCAGCGCGATGATGGCGATAGCGAGGAAGTAAAGGTGGCGCTTGCTCATTCGGCGGTCCGAGGCGGGATGCCGCGCCGCCGGCGGGCGCAGCCGGCTCGCAGTGTAACCGAGCGTCACGCCGCGCCGACGGCGCCGCCACGCCTCAGGCCAGCAGCAGCCCGACGCCGACCGCGTTGATCAGCACGTGGGCGAGGATGACCGCGTCGAGCCGCCCGCTGCGCAGGTACAGCGCGCCAAGACCGAGGCCGAGCGACGCGTAGGTCGCGAGCGTCAGCGCCCAGGCCAGCAGCGCGCGATCGCCGGGCAGCGGCTCGTGGATCAGGGCGAAGCCGAAGCTGGTGACGATCAGGCCGAGCCACGGTCGCCGCGCCTGCGCGAAGCGGTGCAGCAGCACGCGTCGGAACACCAGCTCCTCGCCGATCGGCGCGATCAGCACGGTCATCAGCACGGTGAACAGCGGGGCCGCAGCGAACGCGGCCTCGATGATCGCCAGGTTGGTGCCGGTCGTGGTGGTGCCGAAGTGCTCGGTGAGCGCGGTGAACGCGATCGCCGCGGCCTGCAGCAGCAGGGCGACCGCGACGACTTCGACCGCCATGCGCGGCGTCCAAGGCCGCGGCGACGCCGGCAGTCGCGAACGGTGCAGGCCCCACAGCAGCAGGCCGGCGAGCAGGGTGCCGATCAGGCTGATCGGGATCAGCAGGGCAGGCAGCCCGCCCATCCCGGCGATCGGCGCGCCCAGATCGACGCCTGCCCGCATCAGGCCGACGGACAACAGGCCGGCGACGACGCCAAATCCGATCGCCACGCCCGCCCCCAGCAGCACGTCGCCCAGCGTCGAGGCCGAAAGCCGCAGCAGGCCGTCCGTGCGCGGCGCGCTCCCGTCGGCCATCAGATGTCCAGGTTGCCGACGCGCAGCGCGTTGTCTTCGATGAAGGCGCGGCGCGGCTCCACCACGTCGCCCATCAGGGTGGAGAAGATGGTGTCGGCGGCGATGGCGTCCTCGATGCGCACCTGCAGCAGGCGGCGCGTTTCCGGATTCACCGTGGTGTCCCAGAGCTGCTCGGGGTTCATTTCACCGAGGCCCTTGAAGCGCTGGATGGTGCGGCCCTTCTTGGCCTCCTCGAGCAGCCAATGCTGCGCCGCGGCAAAGTCGCGCAGCGGCAGCGACTTGCCGCCGCGGCTCACCGTCGCGCCGTCGCCGAGCGCGAGTTCGGCGAGCTTGTGCGCGGTGTCGGTCAGCGCCTTCAGCTCGCCGTGCAGCAGCTGCGCCGCGGCGATGCTCTGGCGGCTCGACAGGCCGTGGTGCTGCTTGTCGACGTGGATCGCAGCCGGGGTGTCGCCCACTTCGGCCTGCGCGCTCAGCACGTAGCGCGGCTTGCCGAGGCCGGAGGCTTGCAGTTTGGTGTTTTGTGCATCGCACCACGCCGTGAGCTTGACGGCGTCGGCGAAGGTTTCGGCGGACAGCGGTTCGGCCTGGTAGATCGTCTCGAGGACGACGCCGTCGACGCGGTGGCGATGGCGGTCGACCGTCTCCTGCGCGCTGGCCACGGCCTGCATCAGCGCCTCGAGCGCCACGCCGCGTACCGGCGGCGCGCCGGCCGCCGGCACCAGCTCGGCGTTCTCGATGGCGTTGCTGATGAGGTACGCGTTGAGGGCGTGGTCGTCCTTGATGTACAGCTCGGTCTTGCCCTGCTTGATCTTGTAGAGCGGCGGCAGGCCGATGTAGACGTGGCCACGCTCGATCAGCTCCGGCATCTGCCGGTAGAAGAAGGTCAGCAGCAGCGTGCGGATGTGCGAGCCGTCGACGTCGGCGTCGGTCATCAGGATGATGCGGTGGTAGCGCAGCTTGTCCGGGTTGTACTCGTCCTTGCCGATGCCGGTGCCGAGTGCGGTGATCAGGGTGCCGACTTCGGCCGAGCCCAGCATGCGGTCGAAGCGCGCGCGCTCGACGTTGAGGATCTTGCCCTTCAGCGGGAGGATCGCTTGGGTCTTGCGGTTGCGGCCCTGCTTCGCCGAGCCACCGGCCGAGTCACCCTCGACGATGAAGAGCTCGGACAGCGCCGGGTCCTTCTCCTGGCAGTCGGCCAGCTTGCCCGGCAGGCCGGCGATGTCGAGCGCGCCCTTGCGGCGCGTCAGGTCGCGGGCTTTGCGCGCGGCCTCGCGGGCGCGGGCGGCGTCGACGATCTTGCCGGCGATCGCGCGCGCCTCGTTCGGGTTTTCCTGCAGGAACTCCTCGAGCTTGGCCGCGAAGATCGCATCGACCACCGGGCGCACGGCCTCGGTGACCAGCTTCTCTTTCGTCTGCGACGAGAAGCCCGGGTCGGGCACCTTCACCGACAGCACGGCGATCATGCCTTCGCGCATGTCGTCGCCCGACATGGCGATCTTGGCCTGCTTGGCGATGCCGCTCTTCTCGATGTAGCGGGTCAGGGTGCGGGTCAGGGCCGAGCGGAAGCCGGTCAGGTGAGTGCCGCCATCCTTCTGCGGGATGTTGTTGGTGAAGCAATAGATCGTCTCGTGGTAGGCGTCGCTCCACTGCACGGCACAATCAACGACGATGCCGTCCTGTTCGCCGCTGATCGAGATCACATTGGGGTGCAGCGGGGTCTTGAGCTGGGCCAGGTGCTCGACGAAGCTGCGGATGCCGCCCTCGTACTGGAACAGGTCGCGCTTGCCGTCCGGGCGCTCGTCGATGAGCTCAATCCGGACCCCGGAATTTAGGAAGGAGAGTTCGCGCAGCCGGCGCGCCAGGATGTCGTAGTGGAATTCGGTGTTGTGGTTGAAGGCCGTGACCGAGGGCCAGAAACGCACCTCGGTGCCGCGCTTCGTCGATGCTTCGAGGCGCTTCAGCGGATACACCGGCTCGCCGTGGCGGTATTCCTGCTGGTGGTGGTAGCCGTCGCGCCAGATGTCGAGCAGCAGCTTCTCGGACAGCGCGTTGACCACCGACACGCCGACGCCGTGCAGGCCGCCGGACACCTTGTAGCTGTTGTCGTCGAACTTGCCGCCGGCGTGCAGCACCGTCATCACCACCTCGGCGGCGGAGATGTCGCGGCCCTGCTTCTCGCTCTCCTTGGCGTGGCGCCCGACCGGGATGCCGCGCCCGTTGTCCGACACCGACACCGAGCCGTCTTCGTGGATCGTGACCAGCACCGAATCGGCGTGGCCGGCGAGGGCCTCATCGACCGAGTTGTCCACGACCTCGAAGACCATGTGGTGCAGGCCGGACCCGTCGTTGACGTTGCCGATGTACATGCCCGGGCGCTTGCGGACGGCCTCCAGGCCTTCCAGGGCGGTGATGCTGTTGGCGTCGTAGGCCGGCGTTGCGGGGGTGCTGCTGCTGGGTTCGGTCATGCTCTGCCGCTGCGGTGCGAGCGCTCCGCGGCAAGGGGCCGGGGCGCCGGAAGGGTGGCCAGCCGAGGGCGCCCACCGGGGCGGGCAGGGCGTCGGCAGCGGCTCGGGACGGGCCCGAGGCGGCCGGCGCAAAGCCGGGCTGGAACCCGCTGATTATAGGCGCGTTACGGGCGTTCTGGCCGGTCGGCGGCGCGCGCAAGATCGGCCTCGGGCGTGGCCCGCCAGCGTCAGTCGGTCGTCGCGGCGTTGGTGTCCACCGCGACCTGCCCCTGTTCCACGTGGAACACGCACCAGTCGCGGGTTCGGGCCCGGTGCTCCGCGCGCAGGGTGGTGCCGCTGACGACCGTCTGGTAACCGGCGGTCTGGACCCAATCCAGTACGGCCGACTGGCGCATCGGGTCGAGCTCGGCCTGCAGATCGTCCAGCAGCAGCAGGCTGCGCTCGCCAGACCAGCGCCGGAGCGCTTCGGCCTGGGCGAGCACGAGCGCCAGCGCCACCAGTTTGGCCTGGCCCCGGGAGAGCTGTTCCGCGTCGACGCCGAAGGGCTGGCCGAGCAGTAGATCGGCGCGCCGCGGGCCGACCGTTGTGTAGCCGAGTTCGCGGTCGCGGGGCCGATTCAACAGCAGCAGGTCGGCGAGGTCCGCCTCGGACCGCCGCCAGCCGGGCCGCAGCTGCAAATCGGGCATCGCCGGGTCGGTCGACACCGACGGCCAGAGCGCCGCCAGGCTGGGCTGCCACAGCGACAGTGCGGCGTCGCGCTGCGCGGTGATGAGGGCGGCCGTCTGCCCCATCTCCCGTTCCCAGGGCTCGAACTCTCGGTCGGGCGCAGCCCCGCGAAGCAGGGTGTTGCGTTGGCGCAGCGCGCGGTTGAAGCGCCGGGAGAGCTCCGCAAAACGAGGTTCCACGTGGAACGCCAGCCAGTCGATCGCGCGGCGGCGCTCTTCAGCCGGCCCGGTCACGAGTTGGGCGGACTCCGGGTGGAAACACAGCACCGGGAAGGGGGCCGCCAGCGCGCTCAGGGACTCGACGGGGGCGCCATCGAGCCGCGCCTCCCACGTCTCGCCGCGATGGCGCAGCCCCGACACCCGCTGGCGACCCGCATCATCCGCCCAGCGCGTCACGACCTCGAGTGCGGGTTGGCCGCGCTGAACCAGGCCGTCGGCCACGCGACCGCGAAAGCTGCGGCCGAACCCGAGCAGGCACAGAGCCTCGAGCACGCTGGTCTTGCCGGCGCCGTTCGGGCCGACCAGCCACGCGCCGCCCGCCGGCAAGGCGAGCTCGACGCGCCCAAGGCAGCGCAGGCCGCGGATCTCGACCGACTCAACCCGCACGCCAGGCCTCGGGCGCAGGCGCGTCGTCCGGGGCGCCGAACACGCCGAGCACGCCGCGCTCGTCGACCGTCGGTCGCCCGACAGCACGACGCCCGGCAGGACCGGGCGTCGGGGCAGCGGGTCGCTGGATCGGGGCTCCGATCACAGGCGCAGCGGCATCACCACGTGGCGGCTGCGGTCGCTGTCCTTCTCGCGCACCAGCACCGAGGAGTTGGCGTCGCGCAGGTTCAGCACCACGGCCTCGCCCTTCAGCGCCGCCAGCGCGTCCAGCAGGTAGGTCACGTTGAAGCCGATGGCCAGGTTCTCGATGCGCGTCTCGACCTCGAGCTCCTCGTGCGCCTCTTCCTGCTCCGGGTTGTGCGCCACGATGCGCAGCTGGCCGGGCGAGGCCTCGAGCTTGACCCCGCGGAACTTCTCGTTGGACAGGATCGCCGCGCGCTGCAGGGCGGAGCGCAGCACCTCGCGGTCGAGCTCGACGGTCTTGTCGGCGCCGATCGGAATGACCGCCTCGTAGTCCGGGAACCGGCCGTCGATCAGCTTGGTGGTGAAGCTGACGTCCTCGCGCCGCAGGCGCAGGTGGTTGCGCGCGAGCTCGAGCTCGACGAGGCGATCCCCGCCTTCGAGCAGGCGCTGCAGCTCGAGCACGCCCTTGCGGGGCACGATGATCTGGCGCTTGGTGCCGGTGCCGCCCGGCAGGGCGGCTTCGCACAGCGCCAGGCGATGGCCGTCGGTGGCGACGCAGCGCAGCGAATCGCCTCTGAGGTCGAACAGCAGGCCGTTCAGGTAGTAGCGGACGTCCTGCTGCGCCATCGCGAAGGCGCTGCGTTCGATCAGGTCCTTGAGCAGGGCCTCCGACAGCGAGACGCGCTCCACACCCTCAAGCGCATCGACGGAGGGGAAATCGTTGGCGGCCAGCGTGGCCAGGGTGAAGCGGCTGCGGCCCGCCGAAACGGTGGCTTTGTCGGCGCTGACCGCCACGGTGACGCGGCAGCCGTCCGGCAGGGCGCGAACGATCTCGAACAGCTTGCGGGCCGGAATGGTGGTTTCGCCGTCCTGCGCGTCCTCGACCACGGCCCGCGCCACCATCTCGACCTCGAGGTCGGTGCCGGTCAGCGACAGCTCAACGCCGCGGACCTCGACCAGCAGGTTCGACAGCACGGGCAGCGTCTGACGGCGCTCGACGACGCCAACGACCTGCTGCAGGGGCTTGAGGAGGGCTTCGCGGGACAGGGAGAAGCGCATGCGTTCGGGGCCTATATCCGTCGTTGGATAAATCGATGAAAGGTGGTGGTAGAGCGCCTGAAAACCGGCGGAAAACTCAACAACCCATTGTTTTTATTGGTTTTTATTCAGCAATTTCTGTGGGGAAGGCGAGGAACAACCGTGTGGATAACGGTGGGCAAGTCGAGCGCGCTCGGACTTGTCCCGGGTTGTCCACAGGCTGTGCACGGCCTGCGCCACGACATTCCACGGACGGCGGTCATTCCGTCAGTTTTCGCACCAGCTTGTCCCAGTCCTCGCGCAGCTTGCCGTCGGTCTGCATCAGGTCGCGGATCACCCGGCAGCCGTGCAGCACCGTCGTGTGGTCGCGGCCGCCGAAGCCGTCGCCGATCTCCGGCAGGCTGTGCTCGGTCAGCTCCTTGGCCAGGGCCATCGCCACCTGGCGCGGTCGCGCCAGCGAGCGGGTCCGGCGCTTGGACAGGAGGTCGGCCACGCGCAGCTGGTAGTAGTCTGCCACGGCCTTCTGGATGTTCGGGATGGAGATCGCCTGCTGCTGTGCGCGCAGCAGGTCGCGCAAGGTCTCCTGCGCGAACTCGGCGGTGATCGGTTTGCCGAGGAAGTTGGCCCGCGCCGCCAGCGTGTTCAGCGCGCCCTCGAGGTCGCGGACGTTCGAGCGCATGCGCTTGGCGATGACCAGCGCGACGTCGTCCGGCAGCGCCACGCCGCGCGCCTGCGCCTTGGCGCCGAGGATGGCCGCGCGGGTCTCGAAATCCGGCGGTTCGATCGCCACCGACAGGCCCCAGCCCAGGCGCGACTTCAGCCGCGGCTCGAGGTTCTCGACTTCGCGCGGGTAGCGGTCGCAGGTCAGGATGATCTGCTGCTTGCCGTCGAACAGCGCGTTGAAGGTGTGGAAGAACTCCTCCTGCGTGGTGTTCTTGCCGGCGAAGAACTGGATGTCGTCGATCAGCAGCGCGTCCACGGTGTGGAACTGGCGCTTGAACTGGTCCATCGACTTCTCCTGCAGCGCCTTCATCATCGCGGAGAAGAACTGCTCGGAGCGGAGGTACAGCACGCGCATGCCCGGGTTGAGCTGGCGCATCAGGTTCCCGGCGGCGTGCATCAGGTGGGTCTTGCCCAAGCCCGTGCCGCCGTACAGCAGCAGCGGGTTGTAGGCGCGGCCCGGGTTCTGCGCCACCTGCAGCGCGGCCGACTTGCCGAGCTGGTTGCTGCGGCCCTCGACGAAATTCTCGAAGGTGTAGGCCGGATCGACGTTGCTGGCGATCTCCGGCAGGTCCGGGCGGCCCGGGAACGGCGACGCAGCAGCCAGCGGTGGGGCGGTGCCCGGCTCGCGACCCAGCGCGACGGCGCGCGGCGCGCTGCCGACCGTCACCAGCACGCTCAGCGGCCCGCCGGCGAAATGCCCGAGCAGCTCGCGAATGCGCACGAGGTAGCGCTCGCGAACGGTGTCGACGACGAAGGCGTTGGGGGCGTACAGGGTCAGGCCGTCGGCGCGGACGTCGGCGTGCAGGGGTTTGAGCCAGGTCTGGACGTCTTCGGCCGGCAGTTCGGCTTCGAGACGTTCCAGGCAGCGGGGCCAGGCGGATTCCATGGAGGCGTTGGATTTCGCGAAAAACCCACCCCCGCGACGGTCGTCGCGGCTGTGGATAAGTGGGATGGGCAGGCAGCATAGCGTCGCGATCCCGGCCCGCCAAGCGGCGATTCGCTTGACGGAAGCCTGCCCGGCGCGTAATCTCCCGCCTCTTTTCTTTCCGAACCGAGGTGACCCATGGCCACCAAGCGCACCTACCAGCCCAGCAACCTCAAGCGCGCCCGCGACCACGGCTTCCGTGCCCGCATGGCGACCGTCGAGGGCCGCAAGATCCTGTCGCGCCGCCGCGCCAAGGGCCGCAAGCGCCTCTGCGCCTAAGCGCCAGGCGTCGTCGACCGGCGCGCGCCGCGTGAGCGCCCGCTTCCCGGTCGAGGTCCGCGTCCGCACCGGGCGCGAGTACCGCGAGGCCTTCGCCAACAGCCGGCGCGTCAGCACGCGCCACTTCAGCCTCCATCTGCGCCTGCGCGATGGGGGTTTTTGTCGTCTGGGGATGGCGGTGAGCCGCAAGGTCAGCCCGGACGCCGTGGTGCGCAACCGGATCAAGCGCCAGGTGCGCGAGAGCTTCCGCCTGCGCTACCGCGAGCTGCCGCCGGGCGACTGCGTCGTGGTGGCGCGGGTTGGCGCCGGCGCGCTCGACAAGGCGGCCCTCTGCAAGGACCTCGCCATCCTCTGGGACCGCGTGATCGCGTTGCCGCCGGTGCCTGCGGCCGGCACAATCGCCGCGCCCGGCGAGGGCGCGGCCCTTGCTTCGGCAGCTGCCGCTCCCACGTCATCCCCGCAGTCGCCGATTCCGAACCCTTCCCCGTCCGCGCCCGATGGCGCTCCTGCCCCACGCCCCTTGCGGCCGCCGGGCGAGTGAATGCATGAACCAGAACCGCGCTTTCCTGCTGTTTGCCTGGGTCGCCGTTGCGATCCTGCTGGCCTTCGAGTGGACCCGCTTCACCGCCACCCCGCCGGCGACCGCGCCGACGGCCGCGGCGCCCGTGGCCCTCGATGCCGGCAGCACCGGCCTGCCGAGCCTCGCCGATGCGCCCAGCGCGCCGGCGTCGCCGCCCGCCGCGGCGGTGCCGGCCTCCGCCGGCCTGCCAACGGTGGCCGACGCCCCCGAGGCCGCGCCGAGCCTCGCCGCCGCGACCCCGCCCGCGGAAACGCCGTCGGCCGCGACCGTCGAGATCGTCACCGACGTGCTGCGCCTGCGCGTCGATCCGGTCGGCGGCACCCTGGTGTTCGCCGAGCTGCTGCAGTACCCGCTCGACCAGCAGGACCCGGCCAAGGGCAACGTGATCCTCTTCGACCGCGAGCCTTCGCGCTTCGAGATCGCGCAGACCGGCTGGCTCAGCACCGCGACCGCGCCGGGCGCGGACGCGCGCTACGCCTTCGAAACCGCGGCCACGACGCTGACGCTCGCCGAGGGCGCGAACACGATCGAACTGCCGATGGTCTGGCGCGACCCCGCCAGCGGCCTGACGGTGCGCAAGGTCTACACGGTGACGCGCGGCAGCTACGCCATCGGCGTGCGCCACGAGCTGCTGAACGAGGGCAGCGCCGCATTCACCGGCAACTTCTACCAGCAGCTGCTGCGCGTGCCGCCGCCGCCGCCGGGCAAGACGGCGATGTTCACCAATCCGGAGAGCTTCAGCTTCGTTGGCGCCGCTTGGTACAGCAGCGCCGACCACTTCGAGAAGCGCAAGTTCGAGGACTTCGTCGACGACGGCCCGCTGAACAAGACGGTCACCGACGGCTGGATCGCGATGCTGCAGCACCACTTCGCCTCGGCCTGGGTGCCGCCGAAGGGCCAGCCGCAGGTGTTCTCGCTGCACGCCGTCGACGGCGGCCGCTTCGCCGCGCGCAGCGTCGGGCAGGCCGTGACCGTGCCGCCGGGCGGCAGCGACCGCGTCGAGCTGACGCTGTGGGCCGGCCCGAAGCTGCAGGACCCGATGGCGGCGGTGCATCCGTCGCTGCCGCTGTCGCTCGACTACGGCATCTTCAGCTTCCTCGCGCAGCCGCTGTTCTGGGTGCTGAACTGGCTGCACGGCCTGTTCGGCAACTGGGGCTGGGCGATCATCGGCATCGTCGTGATCCTCAAGCTGCTGCTGTACCCGGTCTCCGCCAAGCAGTACCAGAGCATGGCCCGCATGCGCGCCGTCGCGCCGCGCATCGAGCAGCTCAAGGAGCGGTACGGCGAAGACAAGATGAAGTTCAACCAGGCGATGATGGAGCTGTACCAGAAGGAGAAGATCAATCCTCTGGGCGGCTGCCTGCCGATGCTGGTGCCGATCCCGATCTTCCTCGCGCTGTACTGGGTGCTGCTCGAATCCGTTGAGCTGCGGCAGGCGCCGTGGATGCTGTGGATCGAGAACCTGACCGCGCCGGACCCGTACTTCATCCTGCCGGCGCTCAACTTGGCGGTGATGTGGGCCACCCAGAAGCTGACGCCGAGCCCGGGCATGGACCCGGTGCAGAAGAAGGTGCTGCAGTGGATGCCGGTGGTGTTTGGCGTGATGTTCGCGTTCTTCCCGTCGGGTCTGGTGCTGTACTGGCTGACCAACGGCGTGCTCGGCCTCGCCCAGCAATGGTGGATGACCAAGCGCTACGGCGGGCCGACGACGCCGGCGCTCGCCAAGGCGAAGTGAGCCGCGCGCTCGGATGAGCGCGCGCGACACCATCGTCGCGGTGGCCAGCGCCCACGGCGCGGCCGGCATCGGCGTGGTGCGGCTTTCCGGGCCGCGGGCGATGGCGATCGCGGAAGCGCTGCGGCGCCCGCACCCGCGGCCGGCGACGACGCACGACACGCCCGAACCGGCCTCGAGGCTCCGCCCGCGCCACGCGCACTACGCGCGGTTTCGCGACGCCGATGGCGAGGCCATCGACGACGGGCTCGTCATCGCGTTCCCGGCCCCGCGCAGCTTCACCGGCGAGGACGTGGTCGAGCTGCAGGGCCACGGCAACCCGCGACTGCTCGCGCGCGTGGCGGCGCGCTGCATCGAACTGGGCGCGCGTGCCGCGCGTCCCGGCGAATTCAGCGAACGCGCCTTCCTCGAGGGCAAGCTCGATCTCGCCCAGGCCGAAGCGGTCGCCGACCTGATCGGCGCGTCGTCCGACGCCGCGCTGCGCGCGGCGCGGCGCTCGCTGGACGGCGTTTTCAGCGCGCGCGTCGACGAACTGGTGGCGGCGCTGACCCGACTGCGCGTGCACGTGGAGGCGGCGATCGATTTCCCCGAGGAGGAGATCGACTTCCTCGCGGCACCCGAACTCGCGGCGCGGCTTGCCGAGATTGAAGCGCTGCACGCCGCCCTGCTGCGCGACGCGGCCCGCGGCGTGCGCCTCGTCGACGGGCTGCACGTCGTCATCGTCGGCGCGCCGAACGCCGGCAAAAGCGCGCTGCTGAACGCGCTGGCGGGTGCGGAGCGGGCCATCGTGACGCCGATCGCCGGCACCACGCGCGATCTGCTGCGCGAAGTGCTGCACGTCGACGGCGTCGAGCTCACCCTGGTCGACACCGCGGGCCTGCGTGAGACGAGCGATGTCGTGGAAGCCGAGGGCATCCGCCGCGCGCGTGCCGAAGTGGCGAGGGCCGATCTCGTGCTCGCCGTGCTGGATGACCGCGACGCCGATGCCGCCATCGCGCGGCTGCGCGCGGAGTTGGCGAGTGAGGTGGGCGGCGAGTCCGACGACATCGAAGCGACGGCGCCGCGCACGGTGCTGTGGCTGCACACGCACGCCGACCTCACCGGTGCCGCCGGGCGCGACGAGCGGCGCGATGGCGGTCGGCATCTGTGGATCGACACGCCGCGCGGCGTCGGCCTTGAGGCGCTGCGCGCGGCGCTCCGCGAGGCCGCGGGTGACACCCGCGGCAGCGACGGTGCCGATGGCGCCTTCTCGGCGCGGGCCCGGCATGTCGAGGCGATCGATCGCGCCGGCGAACATCTGCGCGCGGCGTCCGCGCAGCTCCGGCGGCGTCAGGGCGAGCTGGCGGCGGAAGACCTGCGGCTCGCGCAGGAGGCGCTCGGGGAAATCACCGGCCGGCTCGACAGCGATGCCCTGCTCGGCCACATCTTCGGCAGCTTCTGCATCGGCAAGTGAGGCCGCGTGGCGCTTCAGACGTCGCCGTCGGTTGACCAGCCGTCACCGCTGCCGCGGGTGAACACGGTGTCGGTGTCGAGGACGTCGCCGGCCGGCAGCGTGTGCTGCCCGGCGAGGCGCGCGTAGACCGGCGCGAAGTCTGGCCGCGTGGCGTCCATCAGCTGCTGGTAGCTGTCGATGACGAAGTAGGTCTTCTGGTACGTGTCGATGCGGTAGCGCGTGCGCATGATCCGCTCGAGGTCGAAGCCGAGGCGGTTCGGTGCCGGTGACTCGAGGCAGTGGATCGATTCGCCCTTCGAGCTGAGGATGCCGGCGCCGTAGATGCGCAGGCCGGCGGCGGTGTTGATCAGCCCGAATTCCACCGTGTACCAGTACAGCCGCGTGAGCTGCGCCAGCGCCTCCGGGCCGATGCCGTGCGCGCGCACGCCGCCCTGCCCGTAGGCCTGCATGTAGTCGGCGAACACCGGGTTCATCAACAGCGGTACGTGACCGAACAGGTCGTGGAACAGGTCGGGTTCGCTCAAGTAGTCGAGCTGCGCCGGCGTGCGGATCCACCAGGTGACCGGAAAGCGCTTGTTGGCGAGGTGCTCGAAGAAGGTGAGCTCGGGCAGCAGGCCTTCGACGCCGATCAGCTCCCAGCCGGTGCGCGCGCGCAGCATCCGGTTCAAGTCGTCGAACTTCGGGATGCGGTCCTCGCCCATGCCCATCGCGTCCTGCGTGCGCAGGAACTCGTCCTCGGCGCGGCCGACCAGCAGCGCGCGCTGGCGGCGGAACAGCTCCGTCCACACCGCGTGGTCGGTGTCGGAGTACGTGGACCACGGCTGCTCGATCACCGCCGTGGTGTAGACCGGCACGCTGCCTTTGTCGGTCTGCAGGTGTTCGACGCGCTTCGGGACGGCGTTCATGGCGGACGGCTCGGGCAGGACGGCAGAGGGCGCCATTGTCGCGCCCAGGCAGCGCAACAGGCTTGCGAAGTTGCGCGAGATTCGCCGTACAGCGCAATAATCGTGCACCAAGCCTGCGGGACACCGACGAACAGTGAACCTTCCGACCCTCGACCGCACCGACCTCGCCCTGCTGCGCGCCCTGCAATCCGAGGGGCGCCTGAGCAATGTCGAGCTCGCCGAACGCGTGAACCTCTCGCCCTCGGCCTGCCTGCGCCGCGTGCAGCGGCTCGAAGCCGACGGCGTCATCACCGGCTACCGCGCCGAAGTCGACGCCGCGAAGCTCGGCCTCGGCCTGCGCGCCTTCGTGCGCGTGCAGCTGAAAAGCCACGGCGCCGCCGACATCGCCCGCTTCGCCGACAGCATCCGGGCCTGGGACGAAGTGGAGCGCTGCCACGCCCTGACCGGCGACATGGACTACCTGATCGAAGTGCGCGTCGCCGACCTCGAGCACTTCTCGCGCTTCCTGCTCGACCGCCTGCTCGCCGACGGGCAGGTGGCCGACGTCAACTCGAGCTTCGTGCTGCGGGCGGTGAAGTAGCGCGCATGACTTCCGGCACCCCGTGCGCTGCAGCATCGCTGCGACCATCACGAACCGGCCGGCATCGTGGACAGGAATGATCGAACTCAAGGACATCGCGCGCCGCTACCGCACCGGTGGGCAGACGGTGAACGCGCTGGACGGCGTCGACCTCGACATCGCGCGCGGCGAGTTCGTCGGCGTCACCGGGCCGTCGGGCTCGGGCAAGTCGACGCTGCTGAACGTGCTCGGCTGCCTCGATCGTCCGGACGCCGGCCACTACCTGCTCGAAAGCACCGACGTGGCGCGGCTCGACGACAGCGCGCTCAGCGATCTGCGCAATCGCCGCATCGGTTTCGTGTTCCAGAGCTTCCACCTGATGCCGCGGCTGACCGTGCTGGAGAACGTGCTGCTGCCGATGCGGTTCTCGCGCACGCCGTTCGTGCATGACGTCGAGGCCCGTGCCCGTGAGCTGCTGGAGCGCGTGGGCTTGGGCGCGCGGATGACGCACCGGCCTTCCGAACTTTCCGGCGGGCAGATGCAGCGCGCGGCGATCGCGAGGGCGCTGGTGCTCGACCCGGCCCTGCTGCTCGCCGATGAGCCCACCGGCAACCTCGATTCGAAGAGCGCCGCCGACATCCTCGCCCTGCTGCACGAGCTGCATGCGGCGGGGCAGACGGTGGTGATGGTGACCCACGACCTGGCGCTGGCGGCGAGCCTGCCGCGGCAGGTGCGCATGAAGGACGGCAAGGTGGACGATGACCAGCGGCAGTAATCGCGCCAGGGATAAAACGTCCACGACCGCCCGCGGCGTGTTTGTCGCGCTGGCCGCGCTGCTGCCCCTTGCGCAGGGGTTCGCGCAGGCGGACACGGCGGCCGACGCGCGCCGCGTGATGCTGACCGGCGTGGTGCGCTCCACCGACGCCGAAACCATCTACACGCCGATGTCGAACACGAACCCAGTGGTGCTGCGGCAGATGGCGGCCGACGGCAGCGCGGTGAAGCCCGGTGACGTGCTGGTGCGCATCGACCCCGGTGCGGCGACGGCGCAGATCAACGCGCTGAAGACGCAGATCGCTCTGGCCAAGGCGCGCATCGACAAGGAGCGCGCCGAGCTCGACGTGCGTCGCGTCGACGCCGCTCTCGCGCTGGTCGATGCCGAAGCCGCGCTCGCCAAGGCCGAAGTCGACGCCGCGATTCCGGCCGACTACCTCGCGCGCATCGACTACGACCGCTACCAGGGCGAGGCCGAGCGCGCGCGTCGCGAGATCGTGCTGAAGCGGCAGGAGCTCGCCAGCGCGGCGGAGGCCGTGCAGCGCCGCGTGCGCGACGGCGCGCTGGAGGTGGCGCAGCTCGAGGCCGACCTGAGCTTCGCCGAGCGGCAGATCGCGCGCGCCGAGCAGCGCGCCACGCGCGCCGGTACGGCGGTGTTCGGTTTCCATCCGTGGACCGGGCAGCGCTTCGAAGTGGGCGCCTCGGCGAACTCCGGCATGGCGATCGGCGAAGTCGTCGGTGCGGGCGAGCTCGCGGTCCGCGCTTGGGCGCTGGAGGTCGATCGCCCGGGCTTGAAGGCGGGGCAGGCCGTTGACGTGCACTTCGACGCGCTGCCGGGCCGCGCCGCGGTGGGGCGCATCGCCAGCATTGCCGGCGCGCCGGAGCCGAAGGCCGAATGGGGCAGCGGCCGCTACTTCACCGTCGACGTCACGCTGGACGGGGCGTCCGCGCTGGCGCTGAAGCCGGGCATGAGCGCGCGCGTGGAGGCGGGTGGCGAGGGCGCGGAGACGCCGTCCGTTTCCGAAGCCGCGTCTTCCGCACGACACGCCGCCGGATCGGGCAGCGCTGCATTGAACGTGACGGCGAACGCCTCGACGAGCGCCTCGACGAACGCGCCGGCCACGCTGCGCCTCGAAGGCGAGATCGCCGCGGCGCGCAGCGACGCCATCGCGCCGCCGGCGGTCGAGAACCAGTGGCAGTACCAGGTGACGCAGATGGCCGCCGACGGCTCACGCGTCAAGGCCGGCGAGGTGGTCGTCGCCTTCGACGGCGCCGAAGTGCAGCGCCGCCTGCAGGAGGCCGAGAGCAAGCGCCGCGAGAAGCGCAGCGAACGCGAACGCCTGCTGCTGGATCTCGCCGAGCGCGAGCGCACCGAGGCGCTGACGCTGGAGGAGCAGCGCGCCGAGCGCGCCAAGGCCGAGCGCAAAGCCGAACAGCCGGCCGAGCTGCTGCGCTCGGTGGAGTACCGCAAGCTGGTCATCGACCGCGGCCGCGCCGAGCAGCGTGACGCGCTGTTCGAGCAGCGTTACGCCGCCGGTCGCAAGCAGCGCGCCGCCGAGCGCGTGCTGGTCGAAGCCGAACTCGCCCAGCTCGAAACCGAAGTCGCCACGCTCGGTCGCGCGGTGACGGCGCTGCAGGTGAAGGCGCCGCGCGACGGCATCCTCGTGCTGCGCACCGGCTGGCGCGGCGAGCGCTTCGAAGTCGGCAGCCAGGTGTTCATCGGCCAGGCCGTGGCGGAGATTCCCGACCCGACGAGCCTGCTCGTGCGCGCCACCGCGCCGGAGCGCGAGCTGCTGCGGCTCGCGGTCGGTGCGAAAGCGCGCGTGCGCGTCGAGGGTGGGGCGGGCCGGCAGATCGATGCGCGCGTCACCCGCATCGGCACCGCGGTGCGCAGCAAATCGCGACGCCAGCCGATTCCGGTCATCGACGTGGAGCTCGCCCTCGACGGCGACACCGACGGCCTGCGCCCCGGTCAGGCGGTCGGTGTTGAACTGCAGGCCACGGAGGCCGCGCCATGACGCATCGTCTGCTCGCTTTCGCCGTGCTGTCGGCGCTCGCGCTGAGCGCCTGCAGCGAGGCGCCCGAAGCCGTGCCCGCGCTCGAAGTGCTGCAGCCCGCACCGCTCGACCTGTGGATCGAGGCTTCCGGCGAACTGAAGGCGGCGAAGGCGACCAAGCTCGTCGTGCCGGGGCAGAACTGGGCGCAGCGCCAGCTGGTGTGGATGGCGCCCGACGGCAGCCCGGTGAAGGCCGGCGACGTGGTCGCGCGCTTCGGCGCGGAGGAGACGCAGCTCGAGCTCGACAAGGCCCTGCTGAACCTCGAGCGCAACGCGCTGTCGCAGGCCACCAAGCGCGCCGAGCTCGAGATCGGCAGCGGCCGCCTCGATGTCGACATCGCGCAGGTGCAGAGCCAGCTCGCCATCGCCTCGCGATATGCGCAGGCCGACTTCGCGGCGATCGCCCGCAATGTCGTGCTTGATGCCGTGGCCGACGAGCGCTACCTCGGCGAGAAGCGCGAGGTGCTCGACTGGCGCAAGGGCCAGAGCGCGGAGCGCGGCAGCGCCGAGCTGCAGGTGCTGTCGGCACAGCGCGACACCGTGGCGATGGGCGTCAAGACGCGCGAGGACGATCTCGGCGCGCTGGAGCTGCGCGCGCCGCACGACGGCGTGTTCGTGCTGGCTACCAACTGGGGCGGCGAGAAGCCGCAGATCGGCGCGCAGATGTGGGCCGGCAACGACCTCGCGACGCTGCCGGACAGCCGCAGCCTCGAGGTCGAGCTGAGCCTGCCGCAGATCGAAGCCCAGGTGCTCGCCGTTGGGCAGACGGTGGCGCTGCATCCCGTCGGCCGGCCGGAAGAGGCCTTCGAAGCGCCGATCAGCTGGCTCGCCAGCGCGCCGCGCGCCACCTCGCGCAACAGCCCGATCAAGTACCTCGCGTTCAAGGTCGCGGTGCCCACCGAGGTCGGCGCCACGCACGCGTGGGTGCCGGGGCAGGCCTTCCAGGCGCGCGTGCTCTTGAAGACCGCGGACGCCGCGCTGAGCGTGCCGAACCTCGCCGTGCAGACCGACGCCGGGCAGACCACGGTGCGCGTCTGGGCCAATGGCGAAGCGCGGTCGCGCCCGGTGACGCTGGGTGTCCGCGGCCCCGCGCGTTCGGAAGTGCTCGAGGGCCTTGCGCCCGGCGACGCGGTGGTGCTCGCACAGGCCGACGCGCCGACGGAGGCCGCGCCGTGATCCGTCGCGAGATGCTGTTCGACCGCCTCGGCTGGCGCGAAGCGTTCGACGAGCTGTCGCGGCGCAAATTGCGCAGCGGCCTCACCCTGCTGGGCCTCGTGTTCGGCGTCGGCGCCATCGTCGCCATGCAGGCGGTGGGCGAAGGCAGCCGTCGCGAGGCGCTGCGCCTGGTCGAAGGCCTCGGCTTGAACAACCTCGTCGTCGAAGCCAGTGCGCCCACCGACGAAACCGCGCTGCGCGAACTGCGAGAGCGCAGCCTGGGCCTCACGCGCGCCGACGCAGCCGCGGCGCTGGCCGTGGTGCCGGGCGCGCAGTCGAGCGCCGCGGAGAAGCGGCTGCGCACCGACGCCGTCGCCAGCGACCACGCTGCGTCCGACGCGCAGGCCGTAGGCGTGACGCCGTCGTTCTTCGCGCTGTCCTCGCTCGCGGTGGCCGAAGGCCGCGCGCTCAGCGACGAGGACGAGCGCCGCATCGCGCCGGTGGCCGTGCTCGGCCATCAGGCGGCGCGGACGCTGTTCCCCGACGGCAACGCGGTAGGGCAGGCGGTGAAGGTCAATCACGTGTGGCTCGACGTCGTCGGCGTGCTGGTCGATCGCGATCTTTCCGCCGAGGCTTTCGAAGGCGTGCAGCTCGGGCTCGAAACCAACCGCGTCTACGTGCCGCTGTCGACCGCGCTGATCCGTTTCGCCAGCCCGCCCATGCAGGACGAGCTCGACCGCCTGCTGGTGCGGCTCGAATCGCCGGAGGGCATCGAAGCCGGGGCGCGCACGCTGTCGGCCCTGCTGCGCGAGCGCCACGCCGGGGCCAACGATTTCCGCCTCGTCGTGCCGGCGCAGCTGTTCCGCCAGCACCAGCAAACGCAGCGGATCTTCCGCGTCGTGATGGGCGCGATCGCCGCGGTGTCGCTGCTGGTCGGCGGCATCGGCATCATGAACATCATGCTGGCCAACGTGCTGGAGCGCCGCCGCGAGATCGGCCTGCTGCGCGCACTCGGCGCCCGGCAGGAGGACATCGTCGCGCGCTTCCTGCGCGAGGCCGCGGCCATCTGCGCGGCGGGCGCGGTGCTTGGTCTGGTGTTCGGCGCGCTGCTCGCCTACGCCATCGCCGCACTCGCCGGCTGGCAGGTGGCCTGGGCGCCGCTGCCGGTGCTCGGCGCGGTGCTCGCCTGCACCGTGGTGGGCCTGGGCTTCGGCGTGTACCCGGCGCGGCAGGCCGCGCAGCTCGATCCGATCGCGGCGCTGCGGACGGACTAGCCAGCTTCCTGGGGAGAAAAGTTCTCCTCGGCCCATCGTTTGATCTCGGCGGCAAGCGGCAATAGATCTTTGCCGCGCGCAGTCAAGGCGTATTCGACGCGCAGCGGCCGCTCATCGAAAGCCTCCCGAATGACCAGTCCGTCGTCTTCGAGACCACGCAGGGTTTGCGTGAGCATCTTCTGACTTATGCCGTCGACCCGACGACGCAAGTCCCCGAATCGAACGGGGCCAGCCTCTAGCGCGACAAGAATCAGGAGTACCCATTTTTCAGCAATTCTTGCGAACAACTGTCGAGATGGGCACGCACTTAGGAATGCGTTTGGGGTCGTTTCTCGCATGGCTTAGTTACCTCGGCGTGCCTAATTGAAGATGGCGTCCAGTTGCACGATCGTCTCTTTCCCGAAGCGGGAACAACAGGAGACAAGATCGTGCGCATCGCCATCATCGGAGCGGGCCAGGTCGGCTCCCGCCTAATGCAACTGTTCTCCACTGCGGGTCACGACGCCCGGGCCATCGGGCGCGCAGACATGCTCGAGGCCGAAATCAGCGGCGGTGATGTAGTGGTGCTGGCGGTTCCATTTGCTGCTTGTGCTGACTTACTGCCTCGGCTAGCTGGCGCTCTCGCTGGCAAGATCGTCGTTGACGTCACCAACCCTGTTGCACCCGACTGGAGCCCATTGCGCTTGGGAGAGGAGAACTCCGGTGCCGAAGAGATTGCGCGGCTGCTCCCTCGATCGCGTGTCGTGAAAGCGTTCAACACAATCTTTGCTGACGTCATGACGCCAGAAAAGCTGACGCGCGACGGCCAGAGGGTGACCTGCTTTGTTGCGGGAAACGACCAGGACGCCCGAAATGCGGTTGCCGAACTTGCGGACAGTGCTGGCTTTGGTGCGCTTGACGTCGGAACGCTCCCAGCTGCCCGTCATCTGGAGGCAATGGCGCACCTCAACATCGCCGTGGCTCTCTCCGGCGGCGGCACGGATGCGGCCTTTTTGTATCACCACGCTCGACACTAGAGGCGTTCGTTCTCGTCAGATTTGTCTGCGGTTCGCCGGAACGGCAGCACGGTGCCGCGCCCGTCGTCGCGCTCGGAGCGCACCCACAGCACCGGCACCTCGCGCGGGCGATCGGGTTCGAAGGTGTCGGCGTCGATCGCCTTCGCCTCGGCCAGCGCTTCGGCCTGCTGCTCCTCGATTTCCCACGAGTAGAGCTTGCGCGGCGGCGGCGGGTCGCGGTGGCGCCACACGAAAGCGGCGATGACGCCGGCGATCGCGCCACCGGCGTGCATCTCCCAGCTGATGCGCCACTCGTGCGGCAGCACGGTCAGCAGCATGCCGCCGAACAGCATCATCGCGACCATCGCCGCGACCACCGACGGACGATCGCGGCGCAGCAGGGCCAGCGTGAACAGCGCGAAGAACAGGCCGTGCACCAGCCCCGACGCGCCAAGATGCACCGAAGGCCGGCCGAGAACCCAGGTGAACACGCCGGCACCGATCCACGCGGCGAACACGATCCGCGACGCCGAGCGCGGATAGACCGTGCCAAGCAGGGTGCCGAGCACGACCAGCCCGAGCGCGTTCGAGAACAGATGGCCCCAGTCGGCGTGCAGCAGCGGCGCGGTGAACAGCCCCGCCAGCCCCGCGAGCGTCAGCGGCACCACGGCCCATTGCGACAGCGCGGGCCAGGCGATGGTCGCGACCTGCACGGCGCCGAGCAGCACGACGAACAGCAGCCAGCGGAAAAGATGGTGGCGGACGCGCTGCCGCTGCGCGCGGGCCAGGGCGACCGGGTCGTAGGCGGTGTCGTCGGCGGGCGTGAGGGCATCCATGGCCCACACGTTGGGGCGGGTGGCGGTCGGAACAAGCCGCACTGGCCGGGACGATTATCATGGCGGGATTCCCCGGAACGGCCGCATGGACCTCGACCTGCGCACCATCGCCGTGCTCTCCACGGTGCTCAGCGTGCTCACCTTCATCGCGTTGGCCGCGGTGATGCGCGACTTCCCGCGCGAGTCGCGCGCGGAGCTGCGCTGGTGGACGCTCGGCATCGGCCTGCTCGCGGCCGGCTGGCTGCTGGTGGCCGGGCGCGGCAGGGTTCCGGATGTCCTGTCGGTGGTGCTGGCCAACCTCGCGCTGTTCCTCGCGCTGCAGTTCATGCTGTTCGCGCTGCGCGCCTTCCTGCGGCTGCGCGTGCTGCGCTGGCGCGACCTGCTGCCGCCGGTGGCGCAGGTCGCGGTGAGTGCGGTGTTCCTGTGGGTCGTCCCCAGCCTCACCGCGCGCATCGTGCTCGGCGCGCTCCTGGTCGCAGCGGTGCTCGGCGAAGCCGCGCGCGTGCTGTGGAAGCACGCACCGCGCCCGCAGCCGATGGCCTACCACGTCGTCGGCGTGTCGCTGGTCGCGATGCTGCTGATCCTGCTCGTCCGCGCCGTCGTCCAGGTCGGCGAGGGCGGCGTCGAGCAGATGTTGGAAACCTCGGCGATGCAGGGCATCGTGTTCTCGATGGCGAACCTGGCCCCGCTGGTCGCCACGCTCGGCTTCCTGCTGATGATCAACGATCGCCTGCAGCGCGAGCTGCGCCGCGTCGCCGTGTCCGACCCGCTGACCGGCCTCGGCAATCGCCGCGAACTGGCGCGTCGCGCCGAGACCCTGCTGCGTGACCGCGACGCGCGGCTGGCCGTCGTCGCCATCGACGCCGATCACTTCAAGCGCATCAACGACACGCACGGGCACGAGGCCGGCGATCGCGTGCTGGTGGCGCTGGCCGGGCGCCTGCGATCGGCCGCGCGCGACGCCGACGTCGTGGGCCGGCTCGGCGGCGAGGAGTTCGTGATGCTGCTGCCGGGCCTTGATGCCGACGCGGCGCGGCAGCGCGCCGAGGCCGTGCGTGCGGCGATCGCCGCGCATCCCGTCGAGGTCGATGGCGTCATCGTCGCAGTCACGGTGTCGATCGGCGTCGCGCTGCGCAGCGACGAGCGCACCCTGCCGGAACTGCTGCGCCGCGCCGACCGGGCGATGTACGCCGCCAAGGCCGCCGGCCGCAACCGCGTCGCGATGGCCGACTGAGCTGCGCGGACCGGCGCGTACAATCCGGGGCATGAATGCCTCTGCCGACCATCCCGCCGTCCGCCTGAAGATCGAGCGCCGCTCGAACCACCCCTGGATTTTCCAGAAGATGGTCGAGAAGCCGCCGACCAAGCCGAAGCCGGGCAGCATCGTCGAGGTGTACGACCGCGACGGCACCTGGTGCGGTCGCGGGTTCTACAACGGCCATTCGCGCATCGCGCTGCGCATCCTCACCGTCGACCCCGACGAAGCCATCGACGAGGCGTGGTTCCGCAGCAAGATCGCCGCTGCGGTGGCGCTGCGCCGCGACCTGCTGAAGCTCGACGCCGTCAGCGATGCCTGGCGCGTGGTGCATTCGGAAGGCGACGGCATTTCCGGCCTCGTGGTCGACCGCTACGGCGATCTGCTCGTGGTGGAGTTCTTCTCGGCGGGTGCCTTCCGCCATCGCGAATGGATTTTTTCCGCGCTCGAGAGCCAATTCCCCGGCTGCACGTTCTGGTGGTTCGCCGACGAACACGTGCAGAAGCAGGAGAGCTTCGACCTGCACCAGCGCGAGGCGCCGAAACCGGTCGTCATCACTGAGCACGGCATCCAGTTCCGCGCCGCACCGGGCAGCGCGCACAAGACCGGGTTCTTCGCCGACCAGCGCGACAACCGCGAGTGGCTCTCGCGGCAGGTCGAAGGCAAGACGGTGCTGGACCTGTGCTGCAACACCGGCGGCTTCGCGGTGTACGCCGCGGCGCGCGGTGCGTCCGAGGTGGTCGGCGTCGACATCGACGAGGACGTCATCGCCATCGCCAAGCAGAACCTCAAGCTCAACGCGCAGGCCGCGGCGACGAAGACGCGCTTCATCCACGCCGACGTCTTCCCGTGGCTGCGCGACGCCGCCGCGCGCGGCGAGGCCTACGATGTGGTGATCCTCGACCCGGCCAAGATGACCCGCGACCGCGAGCAGGTGATTCCGGCGCTGAAGAAGTACCTCGACATGAACAAGCTCGCCCTTGGCGTGTGCAAGCCGGGCGCGCTGTTCGCCACCTTCTCGTGCACGGGCCTCGTCAGTGAGGAGGAATTCCTCGACATGCTGCGCCGCGCCGCGTTCTACGCGAACCGCACCGTGCAGGTGATCAAGGTCGCCGGCGCCGGCGCCGACCACCCGTGGCTCGCGCACGTGCAGGAGAGCCGCTACCTGAAGGCCGCTTTCTGCCGCGTGCTGGACTAGGGCGGGCTACGACACGCGGGCCTGCCCCGGAAAGCGCCTACGCCGGACAGCGGCCGTCGCGGCAGCGGTTCGGCAGCCGCAGCTTGCAGAAGACCGCGTAGGCCCAAGCCAGCGCGCGCGAATCGATCAGCCACGCGAAGCGCCGTGCCCACGGCGAATAGCGTGGCAGTCGGAGCCAGATCTCGCGGAACGCCGGCACGCCGATGTGCCAGGTGCCGTCGGCATCCCGCGCGTGCAGCGTTGCGATGGCCGCCATCGGCGCGAGGCCGACCTCGGCGAGCCGCTCGAGGTCTTGTGCGGCGTCGGTGAAGCGGATCGAGCCCGCACCGGGCTGGGCGCGGTAATGCGCCATCTCGCGTCGGCAGGCCGGGCAGCCGCCGTCGAAGAACACTTCCAAGGGAGCTGACGTCGGCGAGGTCATGCCGCGAGCATCGCGCGCCTCGCGCGCAGCGGCGGTGAAGTCGCGCCGCGGGGCTCCTCATCGGACGGTGCGCGGACGCGCGTCGTCGAGGGCCCGGTCGAGAACCGTTCGCGGATGCGAATGCCCGCGCGGTGCTTCGCGCTCTGCCGACGGCGACGCGGCTCCAATACGCGCATGGACAGCCGCGAACCGCCCTCGCTCACCTTCACCAGCGTGCTCGAGCAGGTCTGGGCCCAGCTCGCCGACGGGCAGCGCTTGCGCCACTCCGCGTTCCACCAGGCCGTGCTGGCCACCAGCACGCCGCGCGGCCCGAGCGCGCGCTACGTCGTTCTGCGCCAGGTGGACCGCGAGCGCGGCGTGCTCGGCTTCCACACCGACCGGCGCAGCGAGAAGTGGACCGAGCTGGAACGCGATCCGCGCGTGGCGCTGTGCTTCTACGGGCAGAGCGTGCAGGTGCGGGCTGAGGGGCGCGCCGTGCTGCATCACGACGACGCCGTCGCCGACCTCGCATGGAAGCGCACCGGCCTGATGTCGCGACGCTGCTACCTGGCCGATCCCGCGCCCGGCACGATCACGCCGAAGCCCGCCAGCGGCTTGCCTGCGCACCTGTCGAAGGATCGCCCCAACGAAGCCGAGAGCGCCGCCGGCCGCGTGAACTTCGCGGTGGTGACGGTGCCGCTGCAGCGTCTCGAGTGGCTGCACCTCGCGTTCGAAGGCCATCGCCGCGCGCGCTTCGCGCGCGTGGGCCAGGGCCCATGGCGCGGCGAGTGGGTGGTGCCGTGAGCGCGCACGCGGCCTGAGCGCGCCGCGCCGCTGAGCGGCCGGCGGCGCCGGCGTCGCGCGCTACACTGCGCGACCTTCCCGACCGGCCCCTCGCGTGCACGCTGCCGTTCCGGCCCGTCGTCGCGCGGGCCTCGTTTTCATCTGGATCACCGTCGCGCTCGACATCCTCGCGATCGGCGTCGTCATTCCGGTGCTGCCGCACCTGATCAAGCAGTTCGTCGGTGGTTCGGTGGAAACCGCCGCGTGGTGGGTGGGCGTGTTCGGCAGCGTCTTCGCACTGTCGCAGTTCCTCGCTTCGCCGCTGCAGGGCGCGCTCTCCGATCGCTTCGGTCGCCGTCCGGTCGTGCTGCTGTCGAACCTCGGCCTCGGCCTCGACTTCGTGCTGATGGCGCTGGCCAACACGCTGCCCCTGCTGTTCCTCGGCCGCGTGCTGGCGGGCATCACCTCGGCGTCGATCAGCACGGCCAACGCCTACATCGCCGACATCACGCCGGCGGACCAGCGCGCCGGTGCGTTCGGCCTGCTCGGCGCGGCCTTCGGCATCGGCTTCGTGATCGGCCCGGCACTCGGCGGCGTGCTCGGCGAGATCGACGTGCGCCTGCCGTTCTGGGTGGCGGCGGGGCTGTCGCTGGCGAACTTCCTGTACGGCTTCTTCGTGCTGCCGGAGTCGCTGCCGGTGGAGCAGCGCAGCCCGCGTTTCGACGTGAAGCGCGCCAACCCGCTCGGCGCACTCAAGCTGCTCGGCGAAGCGCGCGGCGTGCTCGGCCTCGCCGGCGTGGTGTTGCTGTCGCAGCTCGCGCACTACGTGCTGCCCAGCGTGTACGTGCTGTACACCGACTACCGCTACGGCTGGAGCGAGCTCGACGTCGGGCTGACGCTTGGCCTCGTCGGCATCTGCAACGCCTTTGTGCAGGCGGTGCTGGTGCGCAAGCTGGTGCCGCGCCTTGGCGAACGGCGCGCGGTGGGGATCGGCCTGGCCTGCGGCATCGCCGGCTTCGCGTGGATGGCCGTGGCGCCGAACGGCGCGCTGTTCCTGCTGTCGGTGCCCCTGCTGGCGCTGTGGGGCCTCGCCGGCCCGGCCACGCAGAGCCTCGTCACCCAGCGCGTCGACCCCTCGCTGCAGGGGCGTCTGCAGGGCTCGCTGGCTTCGCTGGTGTCGACCGCCGGCATCTTCGGGCCCTTCCTGTTCACCGGCATCTTCCGCTTGTTCATCGGCGAAAATCCGCCGGCCTATCTCCCCGGTGCGGCCTTCCTGTTCTCGGCGCTGCTGCTCGGCGCAGCGTGGCTGCTGGCGCATCGCGCGACGCGGCCCTTGGAGGCGTGATCGAACGACGGCCTGCAGGCGCGAAGCGCCGCGTCGTGAGGGCTGGCGTTTCGCACGGCGTGAACGTCGCTCGGCCTAGCGTGTGAAACCGATCCCTGACGCGTGAAACCCCGCCATGAGTGACGAAGCCGAACGCGTCTCCCGCACCGATGCCGAAGCCGCCGTGCGCACGCTGCTGCGCTGGGCCGGCGACGATCCGGCGCGCGAGGGACTCGTCGACACCCCGCTGCGCGTGGCGCGCGCTTGGCGCGAGTGGTTCAGCGGCTACTCGCTCGATCCCGACGCCTACCTCGCGCGCACGTTCGAGGAAGTCGAGGGCTACGACGAGATGGTGGTGCTGCGCGACATCCCGTTCGAAAGCCACTGCGAGCACCACCTCGCGCCGATCATCGGCAAGGCGCACGTCGGTTATCTACCGGGCGGCAAGGTCGTCGGCATCAGCAAGCTCGCTCGCGTGGTCGAGGCCTACGCCCGCCGGCTGCAGGTGCAGGAGAAGCTGACCGCGCAGATCGCCGACTGCATCGAGCGCGTGCTGATGCCGCGAGGCGTGGGGGTGGTCATCGAGGCCAGCCACGAGTGCATGACGACCCGCGGCGTGCACACCCGCGGCGTCAGCATGGTGACCTCGACGATGCGCGGCAGCTTCCGCGATGACGCCCGCACCCGCGCGGAGTTCCTCGCCTTCGTCGAAGTGGGCGGCCACCGCCGCTGAGGCGCGGCCGCGCTGGCAAACGTCACGCGGGGCGCGGCTAGAATGCGGCCATGGACCTGCCCCTCCGACCCCTGCTGATCGACTGCCGCATCGAGCTGCGCAAGGCGATGCGCCATTTCGACCAGAGCGACCTCTGCCACCGGCTGGAAACCGCGCTGTCGATGCTCGGCAGCGAGGGCGCGACGATCACCGCGGCGGATCGCCCCGACGGCCCGCCGAAGCCCGCCGAGCGCACCGGGCAGCAGGTGGCCTATGCGTGGCAGATGGCGGCGCGCAACTTGAAGGCCAGCCACCCGTCGCTGTACGCCGAGCTGCAGAAGGAAACGCTGCGTCTGCTCGACACCGGCGTGCCCACCGACGCCAACGCCGAGATCGAGCGCCTGCAGCAGGACCTCGAAGCCGCGGAGGCCGCGGCCGGCGCGGCGAAGCTGGCGCGCATGAAGGCGACCGGGCAGCTCAACACCATCTGCAAGACGCTCGCCGCCGCGGCGCCGCACGTCGAGGAAAGCGGCGACGCGCAGACCACGGCGCTGGCGCGCATCGAAGCGCTGGTGAAGGGGCAGGGCGCGAACCTCGGCAGCGTGGCCGAAGTGATGGCCGGCGCCGCCGACCCGGAGGCCGTGCCGCCGCCGAACTTCGTGCTGGAAATGGTCAAGGTTGGCGAGCGCCGCTTCAACAAGGCGCAGCGCGAGTTCGCCGTCGCCGAAGCGATGATCGTCACCGGCTGGCAGTTCACCCCGGTGGAGCTGCTCGATCGCGGCGAAAGCTGGCTGGCCGGGTTGCTGCTGGAGCCCGACGCACACGCGTGAGGCGCGGGCGTGTCAGCCGGGCAGCGCGCCGCTGCCGTGCCGCGCCAGCCAGTCGTCGAGCGCGTCGACCGCCAGCGGCGGCGAGAACAGGAAGCCCTGCAGTTCGTGGCAGCCGAGATCGACGAGGCGCTGGCGCTGCGCGGCGGTTTCCACGCCCTCGGCGACGACCTTCAGGCCCAGCGTGCGGCCGAGCTCGACGATCATCTCGGCGAGCCCGCCCGCCTGCGCGGCTTCGACGGCGGCCACGAAGCTGCGGTCGATCTTCAGCCGCTCCGGTGCCAGCTTCTCGAGGCTCGAGAGCGACGAGTAGCCGGTGCCGAAATCGTCGATGGCGACGCCGACGCCGAGCTGCTTCAGCGCCGCGAGCCGCGGCAGCACGATGTCCGGCGACTGCATCGCCACCGATTCGGTGATCTCCAGCTCGAGCAGGTGGGCCGGCAGGCCGCCGTCGGCGAGCGCGTCGGCTACCGCCGCCTCGAAGCCCGGCACGAGCAGCTGGCTCATCGAAACGTTCACCGCCATGCGCAGCGGGTGGCCGCCGTCGCGGAGGGCCACCGCGCGATGGATGGCGCTGCGCAGCGCCCAGGCGCCGAGGTCCTTGATCAGCCCGGACTGTTCGGCGATCGGGATGAAGCGGTCCGGCGGCACCAGCCGGCCGTCGTCGGCGCGCCAGCGCATCAGCGCCTCGAGGCCGACGGTGCGGCCGCTGCGCGCGTCGACCAGCGGCTGGTACATCAGGAACAGGCGCTGCTGGTCGAACGCGCTGCGCAGCCCGTGCAGCAGGCGCGTGCGCTCCTTGATCTCGGTGGCGACCTCGTGCGAGTAGAACGCGATGGCGCGGTGGCCGCCCTGCTTGGCGCGCTTCAGCGCCGAGTAGCCCATCTTGATGACCTCGCCGCCCGCGGCGCCGGCGTCGACGAGTTCGACCGCGCCGAACGAAGCCGACAGCGCGATCTGCAGGCCTTCCACGTCGAATGGATCATCGAGCCGCCGCGACCACTGGGCGGGGTCGAGGCCGTCGCGCGGACCGAACGCGGCGAAGGTGTCGTTGGCCACGCGCGCCACGCGCACGCCGGCATCGGCCTGCGCCATCAGCCGCTGCGCGACGCCGCGCAGCAGGGCGTCGCCGATGCGATCGCCGAAGGTCTCGTTGATTTCCGAGAACTGGTCGATGTCGATCAGCAGCAGGCGCTGCGGCGCGTCGTCCGGCGCCTTCAGCGCGGCGTCGATGGTTTCCGCCAGCGCCGAGCGGTTCGGCAGCCGCGTCAGGCCGTCGACGTAGGCCGCGTCGCGCAGCCGCTCGACGAGGCGCACGCCGTCGGCGGCCACCGTGGTGTTCTGCACGAACATGTCGAACACGCGCGGATCGGCGGCCGCGGGGGCGCCTCCGGAGCGCACGAACGCGACGGCGTCGGCGCCGGTGCGCGAGGGCAGGAACACCGCGATGCCGTCCGCGCCGTCGAGCCTGCGGCGCGCGCTGAACGCGCGTTCGACGAGGGCCCGCTCCGGCGCCGCGCCGAGCGCTTCGAGGTCCTGCCCCGACCACGCGGCGTAGCGGCCGAGCGCGGCCAGCACGTGGTGCTTCGGCGCCTCGGCGTCGTACGAGCGGCGGCGCTCGCTGCAGAACAGCGCGTCGGCGGGCACGCCATGCAGGCCGGCGAGCCGCTCGAGCAGGGCGGTGGCGAAGGTCGGCAGCGTGCCGGCCGCGAGCAGCGCCGTTTGCGCGTCGAGCAGATGTTCGAGGTCGCGGCGCGTGGCTTCCACCGCCGACAGCGTGTGGAATGCGCGCAGCGCCGAGGTCAGCACGCTGTACAGCCGCGTTCGCGTCAGCTCGCTCTTGAGCCGGTAGTCGTTGATGTCGTAGTCGCGGATGGCCTGCAGCTCCGGCGCGTAGCCGGGCTGGCCGGTGCGCAGGATGATCCGCGGCTTGTGCAGCTTCAGCTCGTCGCGGATCCGCGCCACGAGGTCGAAGCCGGCGTTCTCCGATTCCATCACCACGTCGAGCAGCACGACGGCCACGTCGGGCGTCGCGCGCAGCAGCTCGTAGGCCTGCTGCGCCGAGCCGGCGTGCAGGAAGGCCAGCGGGCGGCCGAGGATCTCGACGCCGCGCAGCGCCATGCAGGTCGCGGCGTAGACGTCGGGTTCGTCGTCGACCACGAGGATCGTCCATGCCGCGTGGTCGCCGGCCGCCGCCGGCGCGGACTCCTGCGCGAACACGAGGCGGTCGTCGCCGTGGGCCGGTCGATCGTGGCGCATGTCTGTTCCGAGAGGGTCGTGGGGTCCCCGCCCCGCGCCGACGTAGCATAGCGAGGCGATCCGGCCGCCGCACCGGCACCGGCCCATGGAGTTCCGACCGATGCTGACGCGCGCCGTCGCCCTGTTCCGCGTGCTGCCGAACGCCGGGCTGCTGCTGGCCCTGATCGCGCAGGTGCTGGCGTGGCCGTGGCTCGAGCGCATGGCGAGCGGCCCGCTGCTGCTGGTCGCCTTCGACTGGGTGATCCTCGCGCTGGCGCTGCGCGCGGCGCGCGCCACCGGACTCGAGGCCCGCCTCGGCTACGTGCTGCTGCTTCCGGCGGTCGGCCTGCATGCGGCCGCCGTGCTGCTCGGCGGCGACGCGCTGTACGTTGCCAGCCAGCTCGCGCAGGCGGCGTTCCACGGCTTCGTCGCGACCTGCCTGCTGCGCTACGTGCTGCGCGACGAGGTGATGACCCACGACGAGCTGTGGGCGCTGGCCTCGCTGTACGTGCTGCTCGCCTTCGTGTTCGCGTATCTGTACGCGACCATCGAGCATCTCGCGCCCGGCGCGTTCTTCATCAACCCCAGCAACAACCCCGACGGCGTGACCGGCTGGTGGGACCTGCTGTATTTCAGCTTCACCTGCCTGACCTCGGTGGGCTTCGGCGAGATCACGCCGGTCAGCGACGTCGCGCGCTCGCTGGTGATGCTGCAGCAGGTGACCGGGGTGCTCTACCTCGCCATCGTGATTTCTCGACTGATGGCGATGCAGTCGCGGCGACGTTGAGGCGATGCGGGCGCGGCGATGCGGATGGGCGGGCGGTGACCGCGCGGCCGCCGCCCGCCGGTGGGTTCAGCGCGGAGCGGTCAACGGGATTTCGGCATCGGCGTTTCGCCGCCCGAAACGAGGGCGAGGTACTCGGCTTCGCTGAGCGCGCCGCTGCCGTCGGAGTCGGCGGCGTCGAAGCGGTCGCGCAGGGCCGGCGAGGCGTCGGCCTCGGCCCGGCTCAGCGCGGCGTCACCGTCGACATCCAGCGCCTTGAAGCGCTCCGACGGCGTGGGAGCGGGCGGTGCCGGTGCGGCGGTGGCCGGTGGAGCACCGGTGGTGGCGTCGACGGCAATGACGGCGCCGGCGAAACCGAGCACGGTGAGGGCCATCAGGGCCGGGAAGGACGCGCGATGGGGGGTGCGCATGGGGTGACTCCTTCTGCATTGGGGGATGCCGACGCCGAGGCTCCGGCGTGGCCCGTGCAGGGTTGCGCGACGACGATGAACCGCGCTTGCGCCGCGACATGAACGACAACGAAGCCCTAACCGCGTTCAGCGAAAAGCGCGCTAGGCCGGGCGTCAACGGGGAGCGTCGCCCGCCCATGCTCCCATCCTGCCATCGCCGTACTCGCGCAACACTTCCGCCACCACCACCCGATACGCGTCATACCAGCGCGCATACTGGCGTTTTGCTTCGAGATGCGCCGGATGCATCGCAAAGGACTGCAGGGCCTCCAATGAGCGCCAGTAGTACACGGCGTTGCCGCGCGCGCCGTCTGCGGATCGCCACGACTCCACGCCGGCGAAATCCGGCGACGCCTTCGCCAGCGCATCGATGATCGCGTTCAGGCGATGGAACTCGGCGTCGTAGTGGCCGGGCACCCACTGGAACGACACGCTGTAGAGCGGCATCGATCAGTGCTCGGGCGGAACATCCGCCGCGACGAAGGCGAAACGCGGCTGCGCGTGGCCGTCGATCACCACGTTGGAGAAGAACATCGCGTGCGGTCGCACCCACAGCCCGCGCGCGCCGTACAGCGCGCGATAGAGCACCAGCGGTTCCAGCGTCTCGCTGTGGCGCACGCAGCCGAGCACGTCGTACTCGCCGCCCTTGAAGTGGCGATAGATGCCGGTGGGCGTATGCGGCAGCGGCGGCAGCTCGGCGCCGCTCATGCCGGTACCGCGGCGATGGACGCGGTCCGGCTCAACGCTTCTTGCCGCCAACCACCAGCAGCAGCACGCCAAGCGCGATGGCACCGCCCGAAGCCCACATCGGGATGGCGACGGTTTCCTTGTCCTGCACCTTCAGTTCGAGCGGGCCGGCCTTCAGCGCGGTTTTCTCCTGCGTGTAGCTGAAACCGCCGAACACGAGGCCGGCGCCACCGGCGATGACGAGCAGAAGGGCGATGATGCGGACGGCGGTCATGGGCGAGGCTCCGGGATAGGCGAGTGCGGTGGAGCATGCGTCGGCGCGCGCCGCCCGCGCAACACGATGGCGATGCCGCCCAGAATCACGGCGCCGGCGCCAATGCGCGTGGCGTCCAGCGTTTCGCCGAGCAGCAGCACGCCGCCCACGGCAGCGAGCGGCGGCACGGCGAGCTGCAGCGTCGCTGCGCGCAAGGCGCCGAGCCGCGGCAGCACGCGATACCACAGGGCGTAGCCGAGGCCGGACGCGACCGCGCCGGAGGCCACAGCGCAGGCCACACCGCGCGCATCGACGGTCAATGCGTCGACGTGCAGCGCGAGGAGTGCCAGTGCGAACGGCAGCGCGCGCGCGAAGTTGCCGGCCGTGTCGGCTACCGGATCGACGCTGCCGCGACCCCACAGCGAGTACAGGCCCCAGGCCACGCCGGCGCCAAGCATCCACAGCGCGGCCATGATCGGCGGTGCGGCGGCGCCCGGCAGCAGCAGCGCCAGCAGCCCGAGCACCGCCAGCGCGAAGCCGAGCCACTGCCACGCCGCGAGCCGCTCGCCCTGCCACAGCCCGACCAGCAGCATCGTCGCCTGCACCGCGCCGAACAGCAGCAGTGCGCCGGTCGCGGCACCGACGTCAACGTAAGCGATCGAGAAGCCCGCGGCGTAGGCGAACAGCGCGACGGCGCCGCGCCAGCGCCCGCCGATGCGGCTTGCGCGACCGTCGCGATCCCCCGAAGCGGGCAATCGCTCGCGCCGAATCGCCAGCAGAACGGCAAGAACGATCGCGCCAGAAAAGAGTCGGATCGCGGTGAAGCTCGCGGCATCGGTCGCGCCGTCGAGCAGCGCCAAGCGGCACAGCAGCGAGTTCGCGGCAAAGGCGATCAGCGCGAGCGCGGTGGTGGCGACGAGCGCTGCGCGGCTCACTGCGGGCCTCGCGTCGGCGTCACGCGGTGCGACGACGCAGGCTCACGCCGGCGCGCCGAAAATCTGTTCCGCGCGGTTGAACAGGATCCAGCTCGTCGCGATGTACTTGTCGCCGCCCGCCGGCCGGTTGCCGCGGTGCGTGTGGGTGAACGCGGTTGGCGCGATCAGCACGCTGCCGGTCTTCGGCACGATCTTGCGCTGCTGGTACAGGAACTCGGTTTCGCCTTCGCTGAAAGCCTCGTTCAAGTACGCCGTCCACAGCAGGGTGCGGTGCAGCGTGTCGGCGTTCGCGTCGCGCGGGTACAGCTCGCAGTGCCAGTACGGGTAGCCGCCTTCGCCTGCGGTGTAGCGCTGCAGGTTGATGCTGCCGGGGCGCAGCAGCTGCTGCACGAGCGCCAGCAGGCCGCCGTCGTCCATCGCGGTGAGGTCATCGGCGGCGAGCCGGCGCGCGGGGCCGCCGTCGGCCGGGCGGAACTCCAGCATCAGCGGCGCGACGATGGTGTACGGGAACTTCCGCAGGTAGGCCATCAGGCCTTTCAGCACCGCGCCCATCAGCGGGCCGCTGACGTCGTTCCATTCGGCGCGGCCGCTGATCTCGACGTCGCGGCTGCGCTTCATCTCGGGATAGATGCCGCCGCCGACGCGGCCTTCGACGTGGTTGGCGGCATCGAAGCGACGGCACACGCGCTCGCACCAGTCCGGATCGAGCAGGCCGTCGTAGACCTCGATGAAGTCGGGGTTCGCCGCGGCATCGGTCGTCGACGTGTTCGCCATCGATCAGCCCTCGCGCACGTAGCGTTCGTACTCGGCCACTTCGTTCTTCGATCCGAGGATCACCGGCACGCGCATGTGCAGGCCGGTGGGCGTCACCTCGAGCATGCGCTGCGTGCCGGTCGTCGCGGCACCGCCGGCCTGCTCGACGAGGAAGGCCATCGGGTTGGCTTCGTACATCAGCCGCAGGCGGCCGCCCTTGTCGCGGCACTTCGCATCGACCGGATACATGAAGGTGCCGCCGCGGGTCATGATGCGATGCACGTCGGCGACCATCGACGCGATCCAGCGCGTGTTGAAGTCCTTGCCGCGCGGGCCGGTTTTCCCGGCGAGCAGATCATCGACGTAGCGCTTCACCGGCGCGTCCCAGTGGCGCGCGTTGCTGGCATTGATCGCGTACTCCTGCGTGTCGGCGGGGATGCGCACATCGCGCTGGGTCAGGATGAAGCTGCCGGTCTCGCGATCGAGCGTGAACGCGTGCGTGCCATGGCCGACGGTCAGCACCAGCACCGTGCTCGGGCCGTACACCGTGTAGCCCGCGCAGACCTGTTCAGTGCCCGGCTGCAGGAAGTGCTCGGTTTGCGGCTCGGTGACGCCGTCCGGGCAGCGCAGCACCGAGAAGATGGTGCCGACACTCACGTTGACGTCGATGTTCGAGCTGCCGTCGAGCGGGTCGAACAGCAGCAGGAAGTTGCCCTTCGGGTAGGCGTCGGGGATCGGATGCGGGTCGTCCATCTCCTCGGACGCGATGCCGGCGAGATGCCCGCCCCACGCATTCGCTTCGAGCAGAATCTCGTTGCTCAAGACGTCGAGCTTCTTCTGCGCCTCGCCCTGCACGTTGCCGGTGCCGGCGTCGCCGAGCACGCCGCCGAGCGCGCCCTTGCTGATCGCGTAGCTGATCGACTTGCAGGCGCGCGAGACCACTTCGATCAGCAGCCGCAGCTCCGGGTTGATCTGCCCCGCGCGTTCGGCCTCGATCAGGAAGCGGGTGAGGGGCGTGCGCTGCGACATCGGGAGGCTCCGGGCGGGGAGCGCCCATTCTACCGACGCGCCGCGACGCGGCGGCCGATGCCAGAATCCACGCATGACTCCGTCATCCAGCCCCAACGACGCGTCGTGGCCGCCAACCGCCGAAGCGCTGATGCGCTCGCGCTACGAGGCCTACGTGCGCGGCGACGTCGCGCATTTGCTCGCGACGTGGCATCCGAGTACGCGGCCGGCGGCGGAATCGCTCGCGCCCGAGCCCGGCACGCGCTGGCTGGGCCTCGAAGTGAAGCGTGCGGTGGAAGACGGCGACGCGGCGACGGTGGAGTTCGTCGCGCGCTTCAAGGTCGGCGGACAGCCCGCCGTGCGCCTGCACGAAATCAGCCGCTTCGTGCGCGAGGACGGCCGCTGGTTCTACGTCGACGGCAGCTTCCGCTGAATTGACTCAGCGCGCGCGGTTGCGCCCGTTCGCACGCGCCATCGCCGCCAGCTCTTCGCGGCTGATCACGCCGTCGCCGTTGCTGTCGATGCTGTCGAAGCGCTCGGCGAGCCGCGGCAGCGCCGCGGCTTCCTCGCGGCTCAGCAGGCCGTCGCCGTTGCGATCGGCGTCGGCGAGGCGCTGCTGCATCGCGTCGCGGCGGTCGGACGTCGACGCCGAGGGTGCGGGATCGCTGGCGCAGGCGGTGAGCGTGGTGACGCCGGCGACGAGGGCAAGGGCGATGGCGCTTGCGCGCGGGGCGGGACGTCGCAAGGGAGCAGGGGCGGCGATGGGCATCGGGAATCGTCAGAGGGTGGAGCCAGCGATAACGCAGCGCGCCGCGTCCGGTTGACGCGGGCCCCTGTCAACGCTTGGCCGCCTGCCGCGTTCCCACGCGCAGTCCCCTGCGGCGCCACGACCGATGCCTCGATTCCACGCTCCTCGTGCCCCCTACGTTCTCCGTGCTCCGCTGGCGCGGGCGCTGCTCGGCGCCGCCCTTCTCGCCAGCGCGAGCGCGCAGGCCTTCACCGACGCCGAACTGCGCGCGGCGGCGGCGACGTTCCCGGCGATGCCGGTCGACACCGCAACGATGTCGCAGTTGCTCGGTCGCCCGGCGACATTCGGCTCCGGCGGGCCGTTCAACGACCTCGAATTCACAGCGTTCAACACCGACTACATCGACGGCGAAAACGGCGGCTTCGACACGTTCCACCCGGCCGCACCGGGCACGCCGAACCCGGGCAGCAACCAGATCCGCTACCTGCGCACGGCGCTGAACACCGATCTCAACGAGCGCTACGGCGTCGCGCAAGGCGACCGCATCCTCCTCGGCACGGCGGCCGACGGCCCGTACTTCCTGCGCGGCCCGGACGGCATCGACAACGACTACGCCGTCGTCCACCACCTCGACTACGAGAACGGCGCGATCGAGCTCGCGGGCGCGCGCAGCGACTACGCGCTGGTGCAGTGCACGACGGCGCAGGGCTGCCGCACCGGCGGCTGGTACCTGTTCCACGTGCGCGCGGCGCAGCCCGACCTCGTCGCCTTCGTGCATTCGTGCGACGCGCTGGAGGGCGGCGTCAGCGGCAATCCGCCGCAGGACCGCTTCGCGCTGTGCAACGCCAGCCGCGCGCTCAGCCTCGACGATGCGACGCAGTTCCGCTTCGCCCGCGCGATTGGCGCGGACGCGGCGGTGCCGGAGGGCCTCGTGCAGTTCGGCACGCCGGGCAAGGACATGCTCGGCGCGGTGACCGGCGACGCCGCGGGCAACCTCTACTTCGTCGGCAACACCGACGGCGATTTCAACGGCGGCGCGGGCGGGCCGAACCGCATGGTGGTCTACAGCACCACGGCCGAAGGCACGCGGCGCTGGGTGCATCAGCTTTCGTTGCCCGATGGCACCACGCTGAAAGGCGCAGTGGCCGACGGCGAGTTCCTCTACGCCTGCGGTCGCACGCTGGGCGCGCTGCCGGGCTTCACGAGTGCGGGCCGCTGGGACGGCATCCTGCTGAAGCTGCGACTGAGCGACGGCGTGCAGGTCGGCGCCTACCAGTGGGGCAATCCGGGCATCGACGGCTACGGCAGCTGCATCCTCGATGAGACCGGGCAGTTCCTGTTCCTGTCCGGCCAAGGCGCACCGGCCGGCCCGGCAACCACCGATCCGAACTACCTCGTCGCCAAGCACCGCACCAGCGATCTCTCACCGGTGTGGGTGGCGCTGCCGACGCCGCCGACCACGGGCTTCGCCGCGTCCGCGGAAGCCTGGGGGCGGCTCGCGTATCGCCCCGGCGCCACGCCCGGCGAAGGCCGGCTGCTGGTGAGCGGCTGGTACATGGCGCAGAGCGGGGCCGATGCCTTCATCGCGCTGTTCGACCAGCTCGACCAGCCGCAGCCGCGGCTCGTGCGCGACCTGATTCTTCCGACGCAGCAGGCGCGTGCCGAGTGGGTGCTGGGCGCGGCCTTCGACGCGCAGGGGCGCATCTTTGTCGTCGGCTACACCAGCGGGCAGTTGGCGAGCGCGCCGTTGGGCGAGGGCGATCTGTTCCTCGGCCGCTACGACGCCAACCTGCAGAACCCGACCTTCGCGCAGTTCGGCACGTCGAAGTCGGAATGGACGCGCACCTTCGGCCTCGTCAACGACCGGTTGGTGGTCGTCGGCAACACCTTCGGCGACTACGCCGGGCCGAACGCCGACCCGGAGCGCCGCACCGGCGATGCGTTCGTCGCGACGTTTGATCTCGATCTGCGCCTGGTGTCGCGCACGCAGTTCGGCTCGCCGCAGGACGATCGCGCGCTGGGCTACATCCGGCCGGACGGCATCGTCGTCGCCGGTACGACCGAGGGCAGCGTGGTCGATCGCCAGCGCGGCGGCTACGACGTCTACGCCGTGCAGCTGGATCCGCGCACGCTGGCGCCGATGGCGCCGGCATCGACCTTCAACGCCGACCAGTTCGATCTGTCGGGTGGGTGGTTCGAACCGGAGACCAGCGGGCAGGGGCTGATGCTCGACGTGTTCGACAGCGGCGCGCGCGGCCCGGGCTCGAAGCCGTACCTGTTCGGTGGCTGGTTCACGTATTCGGATACCGCAGGCGGTGTCGAGCAGCAGGCGTGGTACGCGCTGGAAGGCGAGGGCACGCCGGGCTCGAACGTCTACGCGCTGCAGATCGGCCGCACGGCCGGCGGCACGTTCGACGTGGCCGCCCCGGTGAGGCCGACGCGCGTGGGCAGCGCGACGCTGCGCTTCGAGTCCTGCACGCAGGCCACGCTCGACTACGCGTTCGATCCCAGCGCCGGAGGCCGCAGCGGTCAGATCCGGTTGCAGCGCTTGATGGCGAACGTGAGCTGCGAAGCCGGCCCGCGCACCGCGAACGCCCCGCAGTCGTTCCTCTCGACCGGCGGCTGGTTCGTGCCGGGCATGGACGGCCAGGGTCTGCTGTTCGAGTTCAACCCGACGCAGCCGACGCTGTTCGGCGCGTGGTTCACGTATGCACCGGCGGGCGCGGCGCCGGGCCTGCGCTGGTACAACATGCAGGCGCCCGATGTCACCGTGTCGCAGACGCGATACGACGCGGTGCCGATCTACGCCAACAGCGGCGCGCGTTTCGACACGCCGGGCGCGCCGACGCTGCAGGCGGTCGGCAGTGCGGATATCGAGCTGATCGGCTGTCGCGAGATCGCGCTCGTCTACCGCTTCACCGCCGGCGAGCTCGCCGGGCGCAGCGGCACGCAGCGATTGCAGCGGCTGGGGCCGCCGCCGACGGAGTGCACGCGCTGATCGGAGGCGGTGGGCGGCGTCAGTGCGCGCCGCCGCCCGTGGTTCCGCTGGCCTCCGCGGCCGCGGCGCTGACCGAGGCCTCGCCCGCCGCCTCCGCGAAATCCCCCGCCACGGCCTTGTACAGCGCGGCCAGCGCGGTGGTGCGCGAGGTCTGTGCCTGCACGGCGGCGTCCTCGAGGTCGATGCGCGTCTGCTCGGTCTGCAGCAGGGCCAGCGCGTCGTCCGCACCGGCGTCGAAGCGCAGCCGCGACAGGCGCGAGGCTTCGCCGGCATCGTCCGCGGCCTTGCCCAGCTCGATCGCCGCGCGGTTGCTGGCGCGGTAGCCGGCGAGCGCGTTCTCGGTTTCCTCGAGCGCGCGCAGCACCGTCTCGCGATACGCGGCCACGCTGCCGTCGGCCCGCGCTTCCGCGGCCTTGACGTTCTGCCGCACGCGGCCGAAGTCGAGGAAGCGCCAGGTCAGCGCCGGGCCCCACTGCCAGCGCTGGGCGCCGGAATTGCCGAGCACGTTGGCGGTCTGCCCGGTCCAGCCGAACGCGCCGTTGAGGAAGAGTTTCGGAAAGAACTGCGCGATCTCCTCGCCCACGTCGTTGCGCGCGGCGGCGAGGCGACGCTCGGCGGCGATGATGTCGGGCCGGCGCTGCAGCCAGGCTTCCGGCGTGCCGGCGGTGACCAGCTCGGGCAGCTCGGGGAACGCCGACGCCTCGCCGATCTGTGCGCGCACGGCTTCGACCGGCTGCGCGGTGAGCACCGCCAGCCGCTGCTCCTGCGCCACCAGCTCGGCTTCGCGCTGCGGCAGGTTGGCCGCGAGGCTGTTGCGCTGCGCGCGGGCGCGGGCGAAGTCGACGCCGTTCTGCCGACCGTTCTCGAACAGCAGCTCGATCACGCCGAGCACCTCATCGGCGGCGGCAAGGTTCTCCTTCGCCAGCGCGAGGCGCCGCTGCGCGCCGCGCAGCGCGAAGTAGGCCTGGGCGGTTTCCGCGACCATGCTGATGCGCGCGCCGCGCAGCCCGGCGGCGTCGGCCTCGGCGCGGGCGCGAATGGCGCGGCTCGGGTTGCGCAGGCCGCCGAACAGATCGAGCTCCCACGTGGCGTCGAAGCCGGCGCGGTAGGTTTCGATGGTGCCGAGGCCCGGCGGTACGAACGGGTCCTGGTTGCTGGCGCGGCTGCGCGTGGCGTCGGTCGCCGCGGTGACGGTCGGGAACAGTGCGAAGGTCGTCAGCCCGGACAGCGCCCGCGTCTCTGCGAAGCGCGCTTCCGCCTGCGCGATCGTCGTGTTGGCCACGACCGTGCGTTCGATCAGCGCACTGAGCGCGGGGTCGTCGAAGGCCTGCCACACCGCGGTGCCGGGCGCGGCGGCGGTCTGTTCACTGCTGGCCTGGTCGAACTCGGTGGGCAGCGCGACGTCGGGGCGCACGTGCTTCGGGCCGACGGTGCAGCCGGCGAGCAGCGCGGCGGCGATGGCGAGCGCGAGGCCGCGCGGCGCGCGGCGGGTGAGGGCATCACGCATGGGAGATCTCCGTGGCGGCGTTCGCGCCGTCGCGGCGGGCCTTGCGGCGCTCCACCAGCGTGCGGATCACGACGTAGAACACCGGGGTGAAGAACAGGCCGAAGAAGGTCACGCCGAGCATGCCGAAGAACACCGTCACGCCCATCACGTGGCGCACTTCCGCACCGGCGCCGCTGGCGAACACCAGCGGCAGCACGCCGGCGATGAAGGCGAAGCTGGTCATCAGGATCGGGCGCAGGCGCAGGCGGCAGGCTTCGATGGCGGCGTCGACGATGCCGCGGCCCTGCGTCTCCAGATCGCGCGCGAACTCGACGATCAGGATGGCGTTCTTGCAGGCCAGGCCCATCAGCACGACGAGGCCGATCTGCGTGAACACGTTCATGTCGATGATGGTCGGCGGCGCGGCCGTCATCGGATTGATCCATCCGAGCATGATCTGGATGCCGAACCACATCCCGTTGATGAAGTTCAGCACCCAGATGCCGCCGAACGCCGACAGCATGCACATCGGCACGATCAGGATCACGGCCAGCGGCAGCGACCAGCTTTCGTACAGCGCGGCGAGCACGAGGTACACGAGCAGCACGCACAGCGGGAACACCAGGTACTGCGCGAGGCCCTGGTTGACCTGCTGGTAGGTGAGGCCGGTGAACTCCAGCGCCATGCCGCGCGGCAGCACCTGCGCGGCGGTCTCGCGGGCGATGCGCACCGCGTCGGTGGTGCTGACCGCCATCGGATCGAAGGGGCTCGCGCTGACGTCGGCGGCCGGGTAGCCGTTGTAGCGGATTACCGGATCGGGGCCGAAGGTCGGCACCATCTCGACGACGCTGCCCAGCGGCACCATCTCACCCTGCGCGTTGCGCACCTGCAGGCGCGCCACGTCGCCGGCATCGTCGCGGAACGGCGCGTCGGCCTGCGCGTACACCGAGTAGGTGCGGCCGAACAGGTTGAAGTCGTTGACGTAGGCGCTGCCGAGGTAGACCTGCAGCGTGTTGAAGACGTCGGTCAGCGCGAGGCCGCTTTCCTTGACCTTGTCGCGGTTCACCACCGCGTCGAGCTGCGGCACGTTGGACTGGAACGACGAGAACGCCGAGCCCTGGCCGAAGCCCGGCTGCTGGCTGATCATTCCGGTGAAGGCCTGGGTGCTGGCGTTGAGCTCGCCGTAGCCGATGCGCTGGCGGTCCTGCACGTAGGCCTCGACGCCGGCGGCGTTGCCGAAGCCGTTGACCGGCGGCGGCATGAAGGCGAAGGCGAGGCCGTCCTGCATCGCGCCGAACTTGCCGGTGAGCTCGCCGGCGATCGCAGCGGCGGGCTTGGGCAGGTCGCCGGGCGGATCCAGGCCGATGAACATCACGCCAACGTTCGGCGTGCTGACGAAATGGATCGCGTTGAGGCCCGGGAACTGCACGACGTCGGCGACGCCGGGCGTCGCCAGCGCGATTTCGCCGATGCGCTTCATCGCGGCTTCGGTGCGCTCCAGCGTCGCGCCCTCGGGCAGCTGCACGCCAGCGAACAGGTACTGCTTGTCCTGCGTCGGGATGAAGCCGCCGGGGATCTGGAAGAAGCCCAGCACCGTCACGCCGACGAGCGCGGCGTACACCACCAGCAGCCGCGACGAGCGGCGGATGGTGCCGCCGATGCGGGTCGAGTAGCGGTCGGAGCTGCGCTTGAACTTGGCGTTGAACCACGCGAAGAAGCGCCCGAACACGCGATCGATGCCGCGCGCCAGCGCGTCCTTCGGCGCGCCGTGCGGCTTGAGCAGCACCGCGGCCAGCGCCGGGCTCAGCGTCAGCGAGTTGAACGCCGAGATCAGCACCGAGGCCGCGATGGTCACCGCGAACTGGCGGTAGAACTGGCCGGTCACGCCGTCGATGAAGGCGATCGGCACGAACACCGCGGCGAGCACCAGCGAGATCGCGACGATGGGCCCGGAGACCTCGCTCATCGCCTTGTGCGCAGCGTCGAGCGGCGCCAGCCCGTCCTCGATGTGGCGCTCGACGTTCTCGACCACGACGATGGCGTCGTCGACGACGATGCCGATCGCGAGCACCAGCCCGAACAGCGTCAGCACGTTGATCGAGTAGCCCAGCACGAGGAGGACGGCGAACGTTCCGACAATCGACACCGGCACGGCCAGCAGCGGGATGATCGACGCGCGCCACGTCTGCAGGAACACCACGACGACGAGCACGACCAGCAGCACGGCTTCCAGCAGCGTGGTGATCACCGAGTCGACCGACGCGCGCACGAACACGGTGGGGTCGTAGGCGATGGCGTAGTCGACGCCCTCGGGGAAGTTCTGCCTCAGTTCGGCCATCTTCGCGCGCACCGCGTCGGACAGCGCGATGGAGTTCGCGCCCGGCGCCTCGAAGATCACGACGGCGGCCGCCTCCTCGTTGTTGAGGTAGCTGTTCAGCGCGTAGGTGTTGCTGCCGAGCTCGACGCGGGCGACATCGCGCAGGCGCGTCACCGCGCCGTCGCTGCCGGTCTTCAGCACGATGGCGCCGAACTCATCCGGCGTCTCCAGGCGTCCGCGGGCGTTCACCAGCAGCTGCGTGGTTGCACCGCTGGGCTGCGGCGAGGCGCCGATGGCGCCGGCCGAAACCTGGATGTTCTGCTCCTGGATGGCGCCGATGATGTCGAGTGCGGTGAGGCCGCGGTTCGCGGCCTGGTCGGGGTCGATCCACACGCGCATCGCGTAGACGCCGGCGCCGAAGGCCTGCGCGTTGCCGACGCCGGGCAGCCGGGCGAGCTCGTCGCGAACGTTGAGGTTGGCGAAGTTCGACAGGTACAGGCCGTCGTAGCGACCGTCCGGCGAGGTCAGGTGCACCACCATCGTGATGTTCGGCGACACCTTGGCCGTGGTCACGCCGAGCTGGCGCACCGCTTCCGGAAGCCGCGGCAGCGCCTGCGCCACGCGGTTCTGCACCTGCACCGCCGCGAGATCGACATCCGTGCCGAGCTTGAAGGTCACCGACAGCACGACGGTGCCGTCCGACGACGCCGCCGACTTCATGTAGATCATGTTCTCGACGCCGTTGATCGTTTCCTCGAGCGGAGCGGCGACGGTGTCGGCAATGGTTTTCGGGTTGGCGCCGGGGTAGATCGCCGTGACCTGGATGGTCGGCGGCGCGACTTCCGGATACTCGGTGATCGGCAGGTTCGGGATGGCGAGCAGGCCGGCCACGAAGATGACGATCGAGAGCACCGCCGCGAGGATCGGGCGGTCGACGAAGACGCGCGAGAGATCGGTGTGTCCGGACGACATGGTTCAGCCCTCGCCCATTTCGGTCGAGGCGCTGTCGGACGACGCGTCGTCGGACGCCGTGGCGCCGCCGGCGGCGTCGGCCGGGCCGGGTGCCGCGATGACCGTGTTCGGGGCGTCCATCGGCACTTCGACCGGCGCGATCGGCGCGCCCGGGAAGAAGATCTTGCGCATGCCGTTGACGACCACCTTGTCGTCGGCGTCGAGGCCCTTCTCGACGACGACGAGGCCGTCGATGGTCGGGCCCAGCTCAACGTCCTTGCGCACGGCGCCGAGGTGCGGCTCGCCGGTGCCGCCCATTTCCGGCGGCAGGGTCACTTGATCCGCGACGTAGACGTAGCGGCGGTCCTGGTCGGTCAGCACCGCTTGCGGGTGCACCAGCAGCGCGTCGCGCTGGCCGGAGCCGAGCAGCTGCACGCGGGCGAACAGGCCGGGGGTGAACACGCCGTCCGGGTTCGGCAGCTCGGCGCGCGCGAAGATCGTGCCGGTCGCCGGGTCGACGGCGTTGTCGACGAAGACCATGCGACCGGTATGCGGGAAGCCCTGCTCGTTGGCGAGCGCGACGCGCACCGGGTTCTCGGCGTTGCGCGAGCTCGGTCGGCTGCCGTCGCGCGCCATCTCCTGGTAGCGCAGGTAGGCGCGCTCGTCGCCCTGGAAGCTGACGTACACCGGGTCGAGCGAGACCACCGTGGTGAGCACCGGTTCGCCCGGCGACACGAGGTTGCCGGTGCGCAGGCGCGCCACGCCGACGCGGCCGGCGATCGGCGCGGTGACGCGGGTGAACGACAGGTTCAACTCGGCGGTCTCGAGCCTTGCGCGCGCGGCGAGCACGTCGGCCTCGGCCTGCGTCGCCTCGTTCTGGCGGCTTTCGAGCTCGCCGGCGCTGACGGCCTTGGCGGCGATCAGCGTCTCGCTGCGCTTCAGCTCGGTGGCGGCGAGCGCGCGGCGCGCCTCGGCGCGGGCCACGTCGGCGCGCGCGCTGGCCACGGCGGCGCGGTATTCGCGGTCGTCAATGGTGAACAGCAGGTCGCCCTTGCCGACCATGCCGCCTTCCTCGAAATGCACGCCGGTGACGGTGCCGCCGACGCGCGGGCGGATCTCGGCGCTTTCGATGGCCTCGATGCGGCCGGTGAACTCATCCCACTGCGCGACCGACTTCGACACGACCGGGGCGACGTTCACTTCAGTGGGCGGCATCTGCATCGGTGCGCCGCCGCCGCAGGCGGCGAGGGCCAGGGCGAGGGCGCTGGCGAGCGCCAGGCGGGCGAAGCCGGCGCGGGCGAATCCGGAGGAAGGCGTGGGGGCCATGGGTCAGGTCTCGGAAGGCGGAAAAGGAGAGGGCGAAGTCGGGGCGGGCGGAACGAGGGGAACGTCGGTGGCGGCAAGGGCGCGCACCTTCGCTTCGATCAGGGCCACCAGGCGCGGGCGCACGTGCCCGGGCAGGGGGCTCATGTTGAAGACGCTGCACCAGAACAGGCCGTCGGCGGCGAGCAGCAGCAGGTAGCGCTCGAGATCGGCGTCGTCCCACTGCCAGTCGGCGAACTCGCGCGCGGTGTGCGCGCGGACCGGATCAAGCAGGTTCGGGTCGACCATCGCGGCGCTGAGCAGGCCGGTCACGAACCGCCGGTGCGCGTCATCGTCATCGGCGAGGCTGCAGCGCACGTGGCCGAGCAGACGGGCGGCCTTCGGGCAGGCGATGTCGGCGGTCGTCGACAGCGTCGAGGCGTTGCTGTCCCACTGCGCGATGTCGGCTTCGATCAGCGCCTTCAGCAGTTCTTCCTTGGTGCGGAAGTGGTAGGTGATGCCGCCCCGGGTGACGCCGGACTCCTCGGCGAGGGTTTCGAAGGTCAGGTGGCCGGCGCCGCGGCTCTCGACGATCCGGCGCGCGGCGTCGAGCACTTTCTGGCGGGCTTTGGGGGGGCGGGTCATGCGGCGCAACTTTACAGTACGATTTGTATAGAAAGTTGACACCCCGCGTCCTGAATGCGGAACGCTGCGGCAACGGGGTTGCAACGCCGCACTGGCGACCGCCCCGCCTTCCGCGCCGACGCCGGCACTGCCCTCTGCGCGGACGGCCGATTCGCGGCTCAGCCCGGCCCCACCGCCACCCGCTCGAAATGCACGGTATGGCGGGTACCGCCCGGAAGGGCCTGCGCCCGGTAGCGCCCGCCCGCGGCGAGCGTGCGGTCGTTGATGGCCTCGATCGCCACGCTGCCGGCGGTTGCCGCCGCTACGCCGTCGAGGTCGAGCCGCAGCTCGATGTCGACGCTGCCGGCGCCGGCCGTGGCCGCGATGCGCAGCCGGCACGCCGTGACGCCGTGCGCGAGCCCGTCCTCGAGGCCGGCCTGCGCGATGCGGTACAGGGCGCCTTTCCAGCGTTCGGGCAGGCGCTGCACCGGGCCGTCGAGCTCGACCGTCCACGTCGCGCCCTGCTCCTGCGCCCATTCCCACAGCGGCCCGTTCGCCAGCAGGGCCTGCAGGTCGCCCTGCGCCAGCGACGGCGGCTGCAGCCGGCGCAGCGCCCGCTCGAGCCCGTCCTGCACGCGCCAGGTGTGCCCGCGCAGGGTTTCCAGCAGGCGGCCGTCACTGCCCTCGCCGCTGCCGCGCCAGGCCATCGCCAGCAGGGTGCGCAGCTCCTGCAGCGGCGGCGCCACCTGCTCGTGCAGCGACTCGGCGACGTGGCGCTGGCCCTCGTCCTCGAGCGCGACGATGCGCCCGGCCAGCTCTCGCTGTTCGAGCATCGCCAGCCGCAGGGCGGCGTGCTGCGCCTCCACCATCTCGCGCTGCTCGCGCAGCTGCGTGGCGGCGGCGCCGAGCAGCAGGGCCGAGCCGCCGATCACCGCCGTCATCACCTGCAGCCGCATCGGGTCGGCGTGGTCGCTGAAGCCGATCGCCAGCAGCACGCCGAACACCGCCAGCGCCCAGGCCGCGCCGCGCCAGCCGTGGCGGAAGGCCAGCACCACCGTGGGCAGGAAGACGATCAGCAGCAGGTGCTCGTCGAGCGCGGGACGGTGGTGGGCAAGGCTCATCACCCCGAGCGTGACCGCGAACGCCAGCGCCGCCTCGAAGCCCCAGCGCCGCGAACGCCACAGGGCCATCGCGTCGCCGCGCAGGGCCATCGCCGCCGGCACGACGATCGCCAGCCCGAACAGATCGCCGAAGCCGAAGCCCAGCAGCGGCGCGAGGCCGCCATCGATACCCAGCGAATACACCAGCACGGGCGCGACGCCGAAGGTGCACAGCATCATCGCGACCAGCAGCCGCGACATCCGCCGCGGCGTGTCGGGCAGCGCCGGCAGCGCCGGACCGCGCAGCAGCCGGATCATCAGCGCATAGACGACGACCGGCGCCAGCGCGAGCAGCCAGGCCGCCAGCCCCTGCGGTGTCTCGGCCACGAACAGATGCCGCGCCAGGGCCGCCGCGCCGGCGTCGACCACCGCCACCGCGGGCCAGTGCCGCAGCGGCAGCTGCCACAGCAGCAGGAAGCGCAGCGCTACCGGCCAGAAGGCCAGCGGCGTCGACAGCGCCTCGAGCAGGATCCAGGCTGGCGGGTAGGCCGCCAGCAGCAGGGCGGTGGTGCGCCAGCCGGGGCCTTCGCGCGCGCTCACCGGCGCGCCCGCCCGCGCCGCGGCGCTTCGCGTGGGCACGAGGGGCCGATATACTTCGCCGTCCCATTGGCGGCCCCGCCCAACCAGGTATTCCCGTGCGCAATCACGATCTCGTCTTCCTGAAGCGCTTCTCGCTGATCATCGCGGCGCTGTTCGGTCTCATGGTCGTGCTGATCCTGATCGGCCTGTACCTCAACAGCCGCAAGGCCCACGAACCGAACCCGATCGCGGAAGCCCGCACCGTCGAGCGCATCCGCCCCCTCGGCGGAGTGTATGCCGGCGAAACCGGTGCGGCAGCGGCGGCGGCGGCGGCCCAGGCGGCAGCCGCGGCGGCGGCGGCTGGCGGTGCGCCTTACGGCGGCACGCTGGACGGCGCCGTGATCTACCAGAACCTGTGCTCGGCCTGCCACGCCAACGGCGCCGGCGGCGCGCCCGCCCCGACCGCAGCCGCTTGGGCCCCGCGCATCGCGCAGGGCCGCGACGTGCTGGTCAAGCACGCCATCGAGGGTTTCCAGGGCGCGGCGGGCATCATGCCGGCGCGCGGCGGCAATGCCCGCCTCACCGACGAGCAGGTCACCGCGAGCGTCGACTACATGATCGAGAAGTACCAGTAAGCTCGGGTTCGCCGCGCTTGTCCTGACGCCGCCTTCGGGCGGCGTCGCCGTCTCTGGAGCCCCGATGTCGCGTTCGTTGCCCGAAACCCTCCCCGTGTCCCGCCATCCGCGCGCGCGCGCCCTCGCGCTCGCTGTCCCCGTCGCCCTTGCCCTGCTGGTCGCCGGCTGCGGCGAACGCGGCGCACCCGTCGCCGTCGAAGGCATCGCCGCGGTGCAGGGCGCCGGTGAGCGCAGCGCCTTCGAAGGCCAGCGTGCGCGCATCGAAGGCGTGGTGACGCTGCCGATGGCCGACGGCGCCTTCGTGCAGGGCCTGCGGGCCGACGACAACGCCGGGACCTCGCACGGCCTGTTCGTGATGCCGGCGGCCGGCCAGCCGCCGCTCGAGGTCGGGCAGCACCTGCGCGCCGAGGGCGTGGTCGCGGAATCCGGCGACGGCGCCACGCTGACCACGCTGGCCGACGCGCGCATCGAGATCCTCGGTACCGCGCCGCTGCCCGAGCCGATCACGCTCGAGGCCCCGCCGCGCGATTGGGAGGCCCTCGAAGGCCTGCGCCTGCGCGTCAGCGCGCCGCTCACCGTGACCGGCAACGACGCCTTGCTGCGCTTCGGCGAAGTCGACCTTGCCTTCGACGGCCGACTCCACACGCCGACCGAGGTCGCGCCGCCGGGCGACGCCGCGCGGGCGCTGCGCGCGGCCAACCGCGCGCGCACGCTGGTGCTCGACGACGCCAGCACGGCCGAGAATCCGGCCGCCATCGCCTGGCTGCCGGCGCCGGTTTCCGCCGCCGCGCCGCTGCGCGCCGGCAGCGTGCTGCGCGGCGTGCAGGGCGTGCTCGACCAGCGCTGGGGCGGCTACCGGCTGCAGGCCGATGCGGCGGTTTCGGAGGTCCAGCAGGCGCCGCGCCCGGCCGCGCCGCGCGTGGACGGCGCCGTCCGCATCGCCGGCATGAACCTGCTGAACCTGTTCAACGGCGACGGCCAAGGCGGCGGCTTCCCGACCGAGCGCGGCGCGCGCGACCACGAGGGCTACGTGCGCCAGCTCGCCAAGCACGTCGCGACGATCACCGCGCTCGACCCGGCCATCATCGCCGCCCAGGAACTGGAGAACGACGGCTTCGGGCCGGAATCCGCGGTGCAGGAGCTGGCCGACGCGCTGAACGCCGCGCAGCCCGGCGCGCGCTGGACGCCGGTCGCGAGCGGCGGCCGCATCGGCGGCGACCAGATCACCGTCGGCCTGCTGTATCGCGCCGACCGCGTCGATGCGGTGGGGGCGCCGGCGCTGGTCGTCGACGGCCCGTTCCAGTACGGCAGCCGGCCGGTGCTGGCGCAGAGCTTCCGCAAGGGTCGCGGTGCGGTGTTCACCGTCGCCAGCGTGCACTTCAAGAGCAAGGGCGGCTGCGAGGACGCGCAGGGAGCGGACCGCGACCAGAACGACGGGCAGGGCTGCTTCAACGCGCAGCGCGTCGCCAGCGCGGAAGCGATGCACGCCTGGCTCGCGACCGACCCGACCGGCAGCGGCAGCGACCGCGTGGCGGTGCTCGGCGATTTCAACGCCCACGCGATGGAAGACCCGATGCGCGGGCTGCGCGAGCGCGGCTGGGTCGATGCGTTCGCGGCCAGCGTCGACGGCGCCGTCGCGCCGCACAGCTTCGTCTTCGATGGCCAGGCCGGGCGCCTCGACCACGCGATGCTGAGCCCGTCGATGGCGGCTCGGCTGCGCGGCGCGGCGAAGTGGCACGTCAACAGCGACGAGTCGATCGCTTTCGGCTACTTCGGGCCCCTCGGGCGCGACGCCGGGCCGTGGCGCAGCTCCGACCACGACCCGATGCTGATCGGCGTCGATTAGACTTCGCGCCGCATGAGCGCCTCGCCGACATTCCCGGTCGAATCCGGCCCGCTGACGCTGAGCGGCCCGGCAGGACGCCTCGAAGCCGCGGTCGAACTGCCGAAGCCCGATGACGCGCGCCGCGGCGTGGCGGTGATCGGCCATCCGCATCCGCCCGACGGCGGCACGATGAGCAACAAGGTGGTCACCACCATCGCGCGCGCGCTGGCCGAGTGCGGCATCGCCTCGGTGCGCTTCAACTTCCGTGGCGTCGGCGCTTCGGAAGGCGCGTACGACCAGGGTCGTGGCGAGACGCTCGATTACCTCGCGGTGGCGCAGTGGCTGCAGTCGCAGCGTCCGAATGACGCGCTGTGGCTGGCCGGTTTTTCGTTCGGCAGCTGGGTGGCCCTGCGCGCCGCGCGCCAGCTCCCCGTTCAACAGATGGTGTGCATCGCGCCGCCGGTGGGCTTCCGCGATTTCACCGGCGTGCCGCCGCCGCCCTGCCCGTGGCTGGTGGTGCAGGGCGAGGCCGACGACGTCGTCGAGCCGCAGAAGGTGTTCGACTGGGTGGCCGCTGCCGACAACGCGCCAACGCTCGTGCGCATGGCCGAGGCCGGACATTTCTTCCACGGCCGGCTCGTCGACCTGCGCGGCGCGATCAGGAACGGCGTGCGCAAGAACCTGCCGCCGCTGCAGCGGCAGGCCTGATCGCGCGATGCCGGGCCGGCCTTCGAAGCGCTACCTCGACGGCGTGGCCGAAGGCCGCTGGACGCAGGACGCCGGCCAGCTCGCCGCGCTGATCGAGCTCGACCGCGTCGCCGTCGATCTGCTCGAGCGCCGCCGCGCCGGGTTTCTGAAGAAGCTCGGCTTCAAGCTCGCGGGCCACGCCGGCGTGCGTGGCCTGTATCTGTGGGGCGGGGTCGGCCGCGGCAAGACGATGCTCTGCGACCTGCTGCTCGACGCCTGCGCCGAGCTGAAACCGACGCGCCTGCACTACCACCGCTTCATGCAGGACGTGCACGCGCGGATGAAGGCGCTGCACGACACCGCCGATACGCTGAGCGTCGTCGCGGCGCAGTACGCCGCGCTGTCGCCGCTGCTGGTGCTCGACGAATTCTTCGTCAACGACATCGCCGACGCGATGATCCTCTCGCGCCTGCTCGAGCAGCTTTTCGACCGCGGCGTGACCCTCGTCACCACCTCGAACGTCGCGCCGCAGGGCCTGTACGCCAACGGCTTGCAGCGCGCGCGCTTCCTGCCGGCGATCGCGCTGATCGAGAAGGACTGCGTGGTGCACCGGCTCGGCAGCGACACCGACTTCCGCCTGCGCCAGCTCACCTGTGCCGACACCTGGCACGTGCCGATCGATGCGGCCGGCGAGGCGCAGCTCGCCGAGCACTTCCGCGTGCTGAACGGCATCGGCATCTGCCAGACCTGCCCGCTCATCGTCAACGGCCGCGACGTTCCGGCCAAGGCGCTCGGCGAAGGCGTGGCCTGGTTCGATTTCGAAGCCCTGTGCGAAGGCCCGCGCTCGGCCGCCGACTACATCGAGATCGCCAGCGAACACCACACGCTGCTGCTCAGCGGCGTACCGACCTTCAGCGATGAGAGCACCGACGCGCCGAGGCGCTTCATCCATCTCGTCGATGAGCTCTACGACCGCAACGTCAACCTCGTCGCCACCGCCGCCGCGCAGCCGCAGGGCCTGTACAAGGGCTTCAAGCTGCGCATCGAGTTCGAACGCACGGTGTCGCGACTGGTCGAGATGCGCAGCGCCGAGTACCTCGCCAAGGCGCATCGGCCGTGAGCGCGGGCACGCGCGAGCACGCGCGATGGGCGGAACGTTCAGCAGCGTGGCCGTGGGGCGCGGCGCTGTTGGCCGCCGCTTCGATGTATGCGCTGTTCGCGCCCGGATGGTTCAGTTACGACACCGCCTATCTGTGGTGGATCGTCCGCGGCCAGCCGCTCGACGAGACGGTGCCGGTGGTCCTCGCGCTGGTCTGGCGCGGCCTCGCCGCCGTGCTGCCGGACCCGCACGGATTCTTCATCGCGCAGCTGCTGCTGATCTGGCTCGGCCTCGCGGCGACCGTGTCGGCGCTGCCGATCTCGCGCGGCCGGCAGGTGATCGCACTGCTCGTCGTCGGCCTGTGGCCGCCCTTCCTCGCGCTGCAGCCGCAGGTGTGGAAGGACCTGTGGATGGTCGGCGCGCTGCTGTGGAGCGTTGCCGCCCTGCTGCACGCGCGGCGAGGTTCGTCGATCGCGCTGTGGCTCGCGTGGCTGCCGCTGGCCTTCGCGATCGCGACGCGACCGAACGCGATCACCGCCGTGCTGCCGCTGGCGCTGTGGTGGGCCGCGCTGCTGCTCGCGCGCGGGCGTTCGCCCGTGACGGCGTCGCGCGTGGCGGGCGTCGGCGTCGTCGCGATCGTCGTTCTGGCGCTGCTCGCGGCGCTGCCCTCGCGGCTGGCCGGCGCGAAACCCGCGCCGATGTGGCCCTACGTCGCGCTGTGGGACCTCGCCGCCGTGTCGGTGCCGGCGCAGCGCGTGCTCGTGCCGCCGGCGTTCCAGGGCGAGGCGGTGACCGTGGCGACGCTCGCCGAGGGCGCGCGCGAGGACAGCAATGTGCCGGTGTTCGCATCGGGCGCCGTGATCTATATCCCTGAAGCGGGCGTCGCCGACGACGACCTGCGCGCGCTGCGTCGGGCGTGGCTGGCGATGGCGCGCGAGCATCCGCGGGCGTGGCTGTCGCACCGCTGGCGGCTGACCGGCCATCTGTTCGGGTGGCGACGCGACGCGCGGCACGCGCCGCAGGTGCTCGCACCCGGCATCGTTCCCTATCGCGACAACCCGCCGCTGGCGCCGCGCCCGTCGCCAACGCGCGATGCGCTGCAGGCGTGGTGGAACGCGCGCGTCGCCGGGCCGTGGTTCGTGGCGTGGCCGTACCTCGGCGTGCTGGCGATCGTGGGCCTGTGGGCCTGGCATCGTCGTGCGAGCCCCGCCGCGGTGCTGGCGGCCTCCGGCCTCGCCAACGCGCTGCCGCTGACGCTGGCGTCGACCAGCGCGGAGTTCCGCTATCTCGCCTGGACGGTCGTCGCAACGCTGCTTGCCGTCGTGCTGATGCTGGCAAGCGACGTGCGCCGAGGCGCGGGGGCCTCGCATGGCTGACGGGTCGGATTCCGCGACGCGCCCGCGCTGGCTCGGCGTGGCGCTGGCGCTGGCGGTCGCCGCGCTGGCGATCGCCGTGCTGTGGCCGCTGCGCCACGCCGCCCTGCACACCGACGACTGGGCGTGGCTGGCGCTGGCGCACGAGGCGACGTCGCCGTGGCCGGCGTACGCCGAGGGCCTGATGTTCGGCTACTTCTACCGGCCGACGGCCTTCGTGGGGTGGTTCGTTGCCGAGCGGCTGTTCGGCGATTCGGCGGCGCTGCACTACGCGATGTCGATGCTCGTGCACGGGCTCACCGTCCTCGCGCTCGCGGCTTGGCTGCGCGCGGCCGGCGCCGCGCCGGCGGCGATCGCGGCGGGCCTGGTGCTGTTCGCCCTGAGCCCGGCCACGACCTCGCTGGCGCTGTGGCAGTCGAACCGCAACGAGGCGATGGCGGTGCTCGCCGGCCTGCTCGCGCTGCGTGCCGCGTGGTGCCACGGCGGCCTGCGGCTGCCGCTGATTGCCCTGCTGCTGGCGCTGTCGATCACATCGAAGGAGACCGGCGTGCTGTTCGCCGTCGCGGTGGTCGCGCAGGCCCTGCTGCGCACGCACGACCCGCGGCACGCGCGCCGCGACGAAATCATCGCGGCGATCGCGACCACCCTGCTGGTACTCGGCGTGCGCCACACCGTCGTGCTGCCGGTCGACCCCTCGGCGGAGGGTGGCAACGATCTGGTCGCTTCGGTGACGCGGGGTTTCCCGGCGTGGTGGCAGCACCTGCCGCAGGCGCTGTCCGGCGCCAGCGGCGTCATCGTCGCCGCGCTCGCGGCGCTGGGCCTGCTCGCCGCGCTGGCGGCCGCGGCGTTCCGCGCGCGCGCCGCGCGCCATCGCGCGTTGCCGGCCATCGGCCTGCTGCTGCTGGTCGCGCCGGCCGTGCTGCAAAGCCCCATCACCGCCGTCGTGCTGCCGACGCCGGGCGCCATCGACCTGCTCGTGAACCTGCGCTTCTACGCGATCGCGGCGCTGGGCGTGGCGATCCTCGTCGTGGCGGCGTGGCCGACGCAGCCGTCGCGCGCATGGCTGGCCGCGGCGCTGGTGGCGGGCCTCGGCGTCACCTTCGCCGCCAGCAGCCATCGGCACGCGCAGCGGTGGGTCGAGGAGACGCGCGCGATGAACGTCGACGCGCGGCGCGTCGCCGGGAACATCGCCGCGGCGATGCCGGCGCCGCCGGCCGATCGCGCCTGCGTCATCGACGTCGAAGGCGTACCGCTCGCTCCGGGCGTGCGCCCCTACTTCGACGCGATGCTGCGGCTGCAGTGGCCGCCTGGGAGCGCGTTCGAGCGCTGCCTGTTCGCCGCCGATGGCCAAGTGCCCTGGGTGGCCTTCCTGCCCGCCGCGGTGTGCCGCCCCGAACGCTGGGCGCCGGCGCAGCTTCAGGTGCCCGCGCCGGGCGGCGTGCCCTTCGTCGGGCTCGCCGTCGGCGCCTGCCAGATCGCACTGCGCCCGGCCGGTGAACGCCTGCAGGCCACCCACGTGCTGTCGTGGCCCGCGCTCGGCGCGTCGCCGCCGGCTACACTGCCGCGCTGATGAATACCGCCGAATCCTCGACGCTCGGCCAGAGCGTCGCCTATCCGTCGTCGTACGACGCCGCCCTGCTGTTTCCGATTCCGCGCACGGAAGCGCGCGCGAAGCTCGGCCTCGACGACGCCCTGCCCTTCGTCGGCGTCGACCTGTGGAACGCCTTCGAACTCTCGTGGCTCGACCCGCGCGGCAAGCCGCAGGTGGCGCTCGCCGAGTTCCGCGTGCCGGCCACGTCGCCGCACCTGATCGAATCGAAGAGCTTCAAGCTGTACCTGAATTCGTTCTCGCAGGAGCGCGTGGCCAGCACCGATGCGCTGCGCGCGACGCTGATCAGCGACCTCTCCGCCGCGGCCGGCGCGCCGGTGTCGGTGAGCCTGATCGCGCCGACCTCGCCGCAGGCCTTCCCGGTGAGCGTGCTGCCGGGCGAGCTGATCGACAGCGTGGCCATCGCCATCGAGCACTACGGCCCGCCCGCGCCCGAGCTGCTGAAGGCCGACGCCGCGGAGCACGTGGAAGAGACGCTGGTCTCGCACTTGTTCCGCTCGAACTGCCCGGTCACCGGCCAGCCGGATTGGGCCAGTCTCCAAGTGGCGTATGCCGGCCCGCGCATCGACCGCGCGGCGCTGCTGCGCTACCTCGTCAGCTTCCGCACGCACAGCGATTTCCACGAGGCCTGCGTCGAGCGCATCTTCCTCGACCTGCGCGCGCGCTGTGCGCCGCTGAAGCTCTCGGTGTACGCGCGCTTCACCCGTCGCGGCGGGCTCGACATCAATCCGTTCCGGGCCTTGCCGGGCGCCTCGATGCCGGACAATCTGCGCCTGTCGCGGCAGTAGCCGTCCGCCTCCGGAGCCCCCCGATGCCCGCCCTTCGCGCCCCCGTGTTCCGCATCGCGCTGCTGAGCGTGGCCGCGCTGTCGATCGGCTGTGGCGGTGGCGATGCGCCGCCGGCCACGACCGACGCGCCCGCACCGTCGGCCAGCGGCGCACCGGTCGCCGCCGCTGACGACGCGATCGCCGCGCTGCCGCAGGGCACGCTCGAGGCGGTGGCCCTCGACGTCGGCGTGGCGCTCGACGCCGACGGCCGCGTCCTGACCGTCGCCGAGCGCGTGCGCGCCAGCGACACGGTGCACGCGAGCCTGGTCACCGTGGGCGAGGCCGACGCGGCGATGGTCGCGGTGGCGTGGCGCTACGCGACCGGCGCGGAAATCCACGCCGACGAGCGCGCCATCACCGCCGCGGGCCCGGCCGTGCACACCTTCTCGCGGAAACCCGAAGGCGGCTGGACGCCGGGCCGCTACGAGGTGGAAGTGCGCATCAATGGCGCCAGCGCCGGGGTGCGCCCGTTCGAGGTGCGCTGAGGCGCCACTGCAGGCCGACGAACACGCTGCGCCCGGCGCCGGGAAAGCTGCGCTCGTCGCCGAAGGCGAAATCCACGCGCTCGGCATAGCGGCGGTCGGCGAGGTTCATCAGCCGCAGGCTGGCGCGCCACGATGGCGTGATCTCGACGCCGATGCGCGCATGCCACAGCACGTGGCCGCCATAGCGACGCGTGTTCGCCGCGTCGATCGCGTACGCGCCCTGCCACACGCCCTCGAGTTCCGCATCAACGCGCTCGTCGAAGCGCCGCCCGAAGCGAACGCCACCGAGCCATTCCGGCGCGGTGTCGATGCGTGCGCCGCGGCGGATCGTTTCGCCACCGGGCAGCAGGCGGTCGAAGGCGTAGCGCTGCTCGCTCCAGGCGAGGTTGGCGTCGAGCCATGTGGCGTCGTCGGGCGTCCACGCGGCGGCGAGCTCGATGCCACGATGCCGCGTCGCCGCACCGGGCACGCTCAGGCCGGCCGCGTCGCGCAGCAGCACGTCGCGCTTGCGCATCGCGTAGGCCACCGCCTCGGTGCGGAAGCGCGCGTTGGCGAAGCGCAGCGTGGTTTCGAGGCTGTCGGCGGTTTCCACATCAATGCCTTCCACCGTCTGCCCGCGCTGCAGCCGGTACAGCTCGGTGGCCTGCGGGAAGCGGAACGCGCGCGCCGCACGCGCGCCGACCGACCAGCCGGCCTCGAGCGTACGCACCCAGCCGAGCTGCCCGCTGCGCGCCGTGAACGTGTCGGTGCGATCGGCGGGGCGCAGGTACAGGCAGCCGCTGAAGCCGCAGGCGGTGCCGTCTTCGCGCAGGTTGCCGTCACCGGCGCGGTTGTCGTAGCCGTAGCGCAGGTGCTCCACGCGCGCGCCGAGCGTGAGCGCATCGTCGCCGAGCACCCACTGCTTCTCGCCGAACAGCGCCGCCTGCCGCGCATCGACGGCGTAGTCGTAGTGCGTGCCGGCCGGGCGCTGCGCGTTCTGCGCCGGCGTGCCGGCGGTGAGCGCACGCGCCTGGCGCTGGCGCAGTTCGCCGTCGGCGCGTTCGAGATCCACGCCGACGCGCAGCGAATCATCCGACCACATCGACTGCAGGCCCACGCTGCGGCTGCCGTTCTCCTCGAGCGGCTGGCCCAGGTTGAAGTGCTGCAGGAACACCTGCGACTCGTCGCGCGCGTACGGCCGCAGCAGCAGCTCGCCGTCGCCGGCCGCGCGGCGGTGGTGCAGCACGAGGCGCGCGCCGTCGGCGTCGCGGAAGGCCTCGGGGTTCTGGTTGCCGAAGCGCCGCGCGTCGCGCCAGGCGCCTTCGCCGAACGCGAAGCCCGCCGTCTCCTGCCGCAGCCGGTTCGCGGCGAACGCCAGCCGCGTGTCGCTGCCCGGCGAGGGCTGCCACTGCGCGGTGGCCTGCTGCTGCCGGTAGCCTTCGTCGGCGCGAAAGCTGCCGGCGTCCACGGCGTTCGCATCGAGGCGGAAATGCGCGTCGCTATCGATGGAGATCAACGCACGGCGGTAGTCGTCGCTGCCGAACTCGACGCGCGCGCTGCTGCCGTCGCCCGGCAGCCGCGGCTGCACCGCGACCACGCCGTGCAGCGCATTGCTGCCGTGCACCGCGCTGCCCGGGCCGCGCAGCACCTCGATGCGCGCGGCCTGCGCGAGGTTCAGTTCCGACAGTTGATTGACGTTGCAGAAGCCCGCCGGCCGGATCGGCACGCCGTCGTCAAGCACGAGGAAAGCGCCGCACGCGCCCGCCCCGGTGAGCACCGGCGAGCGCAGGCCGAGCAGCTGCTCCTGCCCGCTGCCGCGGCTGGCCCAGGCGCCGGGCACGCGCGACAGCGCTTCGTTGGCGTGCGTGGGCGCGAGGCGATCCAGCGCTTCGGCGTCGAGGCGGGCGACGCTTTCAGCGCGACGCCGCGCATCGTCCGGAAGGCGCGTGGTGACGAGCACCGTGTCGAGCCGGGCGGTTGGCGTCGACGTCGCGACGGAGGCCGTCGCCGGCCGGACCGTGCCGGAGACAAGCAGGGCAAGCAGCAGCAGGCCGAACGGGTGCGGCGGATTCGGTTTCAAGGGGCGGGGGCGACAGGGAATCGGCCGGCAGCGTAACCGGGGCGAGGCTGCCGGCGGAACGCCGCAGCTCGAAAAGGCGCGCCAGCTCGATCTGCAGCGCCTGCACGTCGGGCGCCACGCGGCTGTTGCTGTTCTGGACAAGGAACACGGCCGCGATGCCGGCCGCGCCGTCCACCCAGCCCTGGAACCCGAAAGCCCCGGGGCTCGATTCCATCACCGGCGCGCCGGCGCGCTCGGTCGGCAGGATCCAGAACCCGAAGCCGTAGCCGAACTCGGGGTACAGCGACAGCGTCGGCGGCACCGAGCGACGCACCAGGCCCGCCGAGTGATCCCGCTGCATGGCCCGGATCGTCGCGACGGCGAGGTAGCGCTGGCCCGCGTTGGCGCCTTCGCGGATGAGGCCGTCGGCCTGCCACATCGCCATCAGCTTGCGGTAGTCGGACAGCGTGCTGCGCGCACCGCCAGCGATGCGCGGATTGCTCATCCCGACGTAGCCGGGCGCCGTGCTGGTGAAGCCGAAGTCGGTCGACGTCAGGCCCAGCGGCGCGAGCAGTTCCGCCTGCATCAGCGCATCCCATGAGCGGCCCGTTGCACGCTCGGCCATCGCGCCGGCCACCTGCATCGACTGCCCGCCGTAGCTGAACGTGGTGCCGGGCGCGGCATTGAGCGGCTCGGCAAGGATCTGCGCGGCGCAGGCCTGCAGCGTGGTGAGCGCGTTGCCGACGCAGCCGGTGTCGTTTCCCGGCAGCCCGCTGGTGTGCGAGAACAGTTGCGCCAGCGTGATGGCGCGCCGGTCGGCCCCGGCCTCCGGCCACCATTCGCCCACCGTCGAGTTCCAGCGCAGCGCGCCGCGTTCCACCAGCCGCGCCAGCACCAGCGCGGAGACCCATTTGCTCGCCGACGCGATCGGCACGCGCGTGGCGTCACCGTAGCGCCCGTAGTGGCCGGTGAATACCGGCACGCCGTTGTGCGACACCCACAGCGACGCGCCGTCGAGCCGCAGGCGAGTGACCATCGACAGCATCTGCGCGTCGACGGTGCGCAGGTCGGGCTTGCGCGGCGACTGCGCGGACGCGGGCAGGGCGAGCAGCAGGGTGGCGAGGAGGGTGAGGATCAGGGAGCGCATAGCTTGGAAACGCGTGGGGAAGGGAACCGTTGACCGACCGCTGCGCGTCACCCTAGCCTGAGATCCCCCCACTCAAGCCATCTCGACATGCCGCGTTTCCCGAGCCGTGCGGCGCTCGCCCTATCGGCGAGCTTCTTGCTCACCGCCTGCCACAACCCCGGCGCCGCGTACGAGCGTCCTTCAGTTTCGTCAGCCGAAGCGCTGGCGCGCGTCGAGCGAAACCCGGCGCCGACCCAGGGCCATCGCATTCTCGTGTCGGTGGACGGCGCGCCCGGCCCCCTGACCCACGCCAAGGCGACCGCGCACTACACCGGCGTCGACTCGTACGGCTGCCGCTACCCGACAACCGGACTGGGCACGTTTTCGGTGCCGAACCCGAGCCTGCCGGTGCCCGTCACGCGGCTGCCAGACGGTCGATTCGAGCTGACGGTGTACGACGACGCCCTGCTCGCGACCGACCTATTTGGCACCGGCGTGTGCGAGTGGATCACGGGTGGACCGGTGATTTGGCTGATGTCGGACGGCGCTCCCGACGCGACTTCTCTGGTGATCGGTTACCCCAGCCGCGAATTCCGAGAGCGCCGCCCCGCAACTCACTACTTCTGGCGCGGGGATTTCCCAGCCTCGACCTCACGACAGCGCTCTATCGGAGGAATTCTTGATCGAAAGCGGTTCGGCCCTGAGGTCCAGGACGAGCTCTTCACCGTTACCGCCACATTCGCAGAGGTCTCGCCGTGAGCATTTCGTCTGACCACTACGCGCGCTTGTCGCTTGATGCCTACGAAAACCACCCCACGCAACAGTTTGCGCCGAGGGCGGGCCCGCGCGTCGAACTGGACGGTGTCGCGTACTACGTGCGCGAGCACGTCAGTAACCCCCGCAATGGTTACCAAGGCACGATCTACCAAAACGACCAAACGGGAGAGATCGTTGTCGCGCACAGAGGCACCGAGATGGACAAGGGCTTCGACTCGCTGCTCAGGGATGCGCTCTATACCGACGGCCAGATGGTGTTCGATCGCGAGAACCCGCAGGCCCGCGACGCCATCGAACTGACGCGGCGCGCGCTGGAGATCGCCAAGAGCGAAACCCCGGCCAACGGTCGCGCATCCGAAGTGACCGTCACGGGCCACTCGCTGGGTGGCGGTCTCGCGCAGATCACGGCGCATCACTTCGACCTGCGCGGCGAGACCTTCAACGCCTATGGCGCCGTCAGCCTCGACCGCCGGATCCCCGAAGGAGGCGATCGCGTCGTCAACCACGCAATGGCGACCGATTTCGTCAGCGCCGCTTCGCAGCACTACGGCGAGGTCCGGCTGTACGCCACGCCGGAGCAGGTGCAACGCCTGGTGGCGAAGGGCTACGAGGCCGACCTTCCGCGGATGCTCGACCAGCGCGCGCCGCTGGCCGTCGCAGCGGATGTGGACGCGCACTACCTGCGGCACTTCGTCGGCACCAACGCCGACGGCAGCCCGGGTCGCTCGGTGCTCGCAGAGAACAACGACCACCCGGCGCTGGTCGCCGGCAGCCACCGCGAGATCATCGACCGCTACCGCGATGACATCCGCCTGCTGCGCGGCAGCGCGACCGCGCTGTCACGCTCTGGCCTCGAGCTGGTCGGTGACGTCCAGCGCGTCGCGGAAGGCGCGGACTTGCCGGGCAACCCGGCCGCGCGGGAGCGCGCCCTCGCCGCCGCTCTCGCACCGCGCCCGCCGCCGCGCCCGCTCGATGAGGTCGAGAACTACATCCAGCGCGAGCCGCGGCCTCGCGAGCCGCAGTGGCCCGAAGCGCGGCTGGAGGTTCCCGGCGCTGCGGAAAGCCCGGCGCGCGACGCGGTACGCAGCCCACTGCGACCGTCCGACCCGCTGACGTTCGAGACCTTGCGCAGCGGCGTGCACGCGATCGATACCCGCCTCGGCCGAGCGCCGGACGAGCGCAGCGAGCGGTTGGCGGCGGCGCTTTACGCCGAAGCGAAAACGCAGGGCATTACCCACATCGACGGCGTGGTGCTGGGCGAGAAAGGCACGCGTGCGGCCGCTGGCGAGTACGTGTTCGCGTACTCCGGCTCGCCCGAGCGTCCGGGGGATTGGGTGGGGGTGCGCACCGAGGTCGCGATGCAGACGCCGGTCGAGCAGAGCGTCGCTCGCGCGGAGGAAGCGGTGCGGACGCAGCAGCAGGAGGCGGCGATGCACCAGCAGCATTCGCAGGACGCACCGGCGATGCGGATCGGCTGAACCGTCCCGGCTATCCTTGCCCGCAGTGACGGGAGAGGCCGGATGCCGCTGAGCTGGAACGAGATCAAGGACCGCGCGCTGAAGTTCAGCCGCGAGTGGGCGGACGAGGCCAGCGAAGACGCCGAGGCCAAATCGTTCTGGGACGGATTCTTCGACGTGTTCGGCGTGCCGCGCCGTCGCGTTGGCACCTTCGAGCGCAAGGTCAAGAAGCTCGACGGCAAGGACGGCTTCATCGATCTGCTGTGGAAGGGCGTGCTGCTGGTCGAGCACAAATCCCGCGGCAAGGACCTCGACCGCGCGCACGCGCAGGCCCGCGACTACTTCGCCGGCCTCACCGACGCCGAGCTGCCGAAGGTGCTGCTGGTGTCCGACTTCGCGCGCTTCCGGCTCTACGACCTCGAAACCGGCGAGCCGCCGGTCGAGTTCGCGCTGAAAGACCTGCACAAGCACGTGCGGCGCTTCGGCTTCATCGCCGGCTACCAGGCGCGCAGCTTCAAGGACGAAGACCCCGTCAACGTGCAGGCCGCCGAGCGCATGGGTCGCTTGCACGACGCGCTGAAAGCGGCAGGCTTCGACGGCCACGCGCTGGAAGTGCTGCTGGTGCGCCTGCTGTTCTGCCTGTTCGCCGACGACACCGGCATCTTCCCGCGCCACGCGTTCAGCGAGTTCGTGGCGCAGCGCACCGGCGTGGACGGCAGCGACCTTGGGCCGCGGCTGGCGCAGCTCTTCCAGACGCTGAACACGCCCAGCGACAAGCGCCAGACCACGCTCGACGCGCAGCTCGCCGAGTTCCCGTACGTCAACGGCAAGCTCTTCGACGAGGCGCTGCCGCTCGCCGACTTCAACGCCGCGATGCGCCAGCAGCTACTGGACGCCGCCGCGCTCGACTGGAGTCGCATCAGCCCGGCCATCTTCGGCTCGATGTTCCAGAGCGTGATGGACGCCAAGGCGCGGCGGAACCTGGGCGCGCACTACACCAGCGAGAAGAACATCCTGAAGCTGATCGGGCCGCTGTTCCTCGACGGGTTGAAGGCCGAGCTAGAGAAGATCGGCACGCACGAGGGGCGTCTGCGCCAGTTCCACAAGACGCTCGGCGACCTGCGCTTCCTCGACCCCGCCTGCGGCTGCGGCAACTTCCTCGTCATCGCCTACCGCGAGCTGCGCCTGATCGAGCTGGAGGTGCTGAAGCGCCTTTACGACAAGCAGGGCAGCGTGTTCACCCGCGTGGGCGATCACGTTCTGGTGGACGTGGACCAGTTCTACGGTATCGAGATCGAGGAGTTCCCCGCGCAGATCGCGCAGGTCGCGCTGTGGCTGATGGACCACCAGATGAACCTGCAGGTGGCGGAACTCTTCGGCGAATACTTCGCGCGTCTGCCGCTCAAGAAGAGCCCCACCATCGTGCACGGCAACGCGCTGCGCATCGACTGGAACGACGTGGTGCCGAAGGAGAGGCTGAGCTACATCCTCGGCAACCCGCCGTTCATCGGCTCGAAGCTGATGACGGAAGGCCAGCGGGCTGATCTTCTGGCGGTCGCGGGCAAGCTGAAAGGCGCCGGCGTGCTGGATTTCGTCTGCGGCTGGCATCTGAAGGCGACAGCCTATGCGCAGAACACGAGCATCGACATCGCTTTTGTGTCCACCAACTCGATCTGCCAAGGCGAGCAGGTCGGCATTTTGTGGGGTGAGCTGCTGTCGCGTGGATGGCACATCGCTTTCGCGCATCGCACGTTCCGGTGGAACAACGAAGCCAAGGGCGTGGCGGCGGTGCACTGCATCATCGTCGGGATGAGCCGCAGGCCGTCCAGTCCGCGGCGATTGTTTGATTACGACACGGTAGGCGGTGAGCCGCTGGAAGTCGCAGCTGCCAACGTCAATCCGTACCTCGTGGATGCGACGAACGTTCTGCTTCCGAGTCGAACGAAACCCGTTTGTCTGGTTCCCGGCATTGGGATCGGAAACAAGCCGATTGACGGCGGCAACTATTTGTTCAGTGTGGACGAGAAGGCAACGTTCGTCGCTGCGGAACCGACGGCTTCGGCGTGGTTCCGCCGTTGGCTCGGTTCCGACGAGTTCATCAACGGCTGGCATCGGTACTGTCTGTACTTGCGAGACTGCCCTCCGGCTGAGCTTAGGTCGATGCCGCGCGTGCTTGATCGCGTCGAGCGGGTCCGTGCTTTCCGGACGAGTAGCGCGAGCGAACCAACCCGCAAGCTCGCCGCGACGCCAACGCGCTTCCACGTCGAAAACGCGCCAGATGCGCCGTATCTGGTGATTCCGAAGGTTTCTTCAGAACGGCGCGATTTCGTGCCCATCGGCTTCGAGCAGCCGAGCACGCTCTGCAGCGACCTGGTGTTCATCGTTCCCCAGGCGACGCTGCTGCACTTGGGCGTCGTGCAGTCCACCATGCACATGGCTTGGCTGCGGGCTGTGTGCGGTCGCCTAGAAAGCCGCTACCGCTACTCCGCCGGCATCGTCTACAACAACTTCCCTTGGCCCGAGCCGCTGAATGACAAGGCGCGCTCCGCCATCGAAACCGCTGCACAAGGCGTGCTCGACACGCGTGCGCAGTTCCCCGGCAGCACGCTGGCTGATCTGTACGCCCCGCTGACGATGCCGCCCGCGCTGGTCAAGGCGCACCAGCAGCTCGACAAGGCCGTTGACGCGGCCTACCTCGCGACGGAAAAGGCCGCCGGGCGGAAGGCGCCGAAGCTCGGCACCGACGCCGAGCGCGTGGCCTTCCTGTTCGAGCGCTATCAGGCCCTGACCTCGCTGCTGCCGGTGGCGAAGGCCGGCAAGTCCAAGCGTCGCAGGCCCTGAGAATCATCGACGGGGCGATCCAGAGCCCGCCAAGGAGAGAAACATGCGCATCGATCGCGACACCGCCCGCCAAGACCTCTCGACGCAGTGGCGTGCGTTGGGCATTGATCCACAGCGGGAGCTTGATCGCCTGCTGGTGCGCCTCGAGCGCGCTTTCGAGCCGCCCAGCACCCTTGAGCGTTTGGGCGTGCCGAGCGTCGAATCCCCCGGTCATCCCGTCGGCATGCTGCTGCTGGGAGGCACCCACGGTGACCGGCTGGCCGCGGTGCTTCGTCCGGACAAAGGCGAGGACATGGCACTCGTCGCGCACTACCCGTGGCTTGAACTCGGCACGCAGACGACAGTCCGGCTTCGCGGCGTGAGGGAATGGAACCACGGCCTGTGCGCGCGTATCGATGCGGACGTGCAGCTCGACGACGGCGGCGCGCTTCCTCTGTCCTGGTTCGATCCGCTGTATGCACGCGACTGGCGGCATTACGCCGCACTCGACGATCGCCCCATCGACGTGATTCTGTCAGCACTGGCGATCCAGATCCGCATCGTCGAAGCCGGACAGTCACCGGCCGACACCGACGGCCTGTCGTGGCGTTCTGCCGGGGGCCTGCGGCTGTCCGCGATCGACGGCGCAGCGAGCGACGAATGGGCCTTCCACGGCCGTCTCGTGTCGGTGGAGCCCACGTCGCTGTTCGATGCGGCGGCTTGGTGGGCGAGGGTCGCGTTCGCCGATTGGCGGGGCGGGGCACGAACGCTGCGTATCGCGTTCAGCCGAGCTGCGCTGGATGGGCGGGTGCCCGTTGCAGGCGATGAGGTTGTGGGATTCCTTTGTCTTCAGGGCTGGCTGTGGGGGCCGGCGTAGACCGCGATAGCCAGGCAGACGCCACGGTAGAGGGCTGGGTGCGCGAAGCGGCATAGCTGGGGCACGCGCCGGGAGCGGATTTCGTGCCGGGTCGATAACGTCCAACTGCAGCACCACGCCGGCTGCCGTGGAAGCGCTGACGTGACGCAACCGGCATTGTTCAGGGCTCTCATCGGTCCCGCGCCCTTCTCTCCAACGCGTCATGCCATCGAAACGGCAGCAGGAACAGCCGGGCGAGCAGGCTGACGGCACCGATCGACAGCAGTGCCAGCAGCAGCACCAGCCCCGCGCCGACGACGGCAAGCAGGGCGTTTTCGAGAACACTCATGAACTCGCCCCGTCATTGATCGATCGCGTCGTGCCGTCGCGATGCACGGCCTCGAGGCAGTCGCCAGCCAACGCCTGCACCTTGGACACGTCCTGCTGCGCACGATGGATGCTGTCGAGGCTCACGCGTTCGCCTTTGCGCTTCGCCACCTCATCCCAGCGCCGCAGTTGGTTGGCGTTCTCGTGAAGTTTGCATATGGCCACATGGAGGGCCCGCCACGGCACGCCGGTGACGTCGTCGGGGCGCATGCTGGCGATGTGCGACCACGGCCGCTGCGCTGGTGGTTCGTGCAAGGCCCGACGCCGGCACCACACCTCGGCCAGCGCTTCGAACAGCCCTTTTGCCGCCGCCTCGACGTCATGCATTCGCCACCAGCGACCGCAGACCTCAATGATCGCCAGATAGTGGCGGCCCGCTTGCTCGAACAGTGCGCGCTCCAGCGCCGGGTCGATCAGCGGCACGTGAGTCGGCGGGGCACCGGAAAGCGCGTGCACGATGCCGCCGGCGACGGCGGCGGGCGAGCCGAGAAGGAATTGGCGGCGGTTCATGGCGGCCTCGGGATCAATTCGGGCCGTCAGCCTCGCGCCGGTGGGTCGCATCGTCTGCGACGGCTCAGCTTCCGAATAGGAGGAAGCTCTGCGAATAAAACCTATACAAATTAATAACTTATCGAGATGGCGTTGTGCGCGCGTGTCGTCTGCCGCGAAGAAACCTTGAATTAAGTTCTCTTAGAACTTAAAAGTCGTCGCGTGAAGCCCCTCCCGCAAACCCCCGCCCTCGCTGATCTGTTCCGCCTCACGCCGGAGCGGGTCGCCGTCGTCCTCGGGCACTCGACCGCGCTCGACGATTCGGCCTATCTGCATTGGGACGCGCTGCGCCATCGGAAGCCGCCGGGCGATCTTTCCGATCGCGAGTGGTGGTTCGCGCTGAAGTGGCGGCGCTCCAGTGCCGCCGTCCACGCGCCGCGCCTGCGGGCCACCAACGGCACGCCGCTCACCTACACCCGTCATGCCCGGGTGGAGCTGGGGGTCTCCAGGATGGACCGCTTGCTGGCGGGCCGGCAGGCGCTGCCGCACGCGGCGGTGAGTCCGGCCACGCGCGACCAGTACCTCGCCAGCTCGCTGATGGAGGAAGCGATCCACTCCAGCCTGTTCGAAGGTGCGGTCAGCACGCGCGAAGCGGCGAAGGACATGCTGCGTTCGCGTCGCGAGCCGACGAACCGCGACGAGCGGATGATCCTCAACAACTTCCGGGCGATGGAGCGCCTGCGGGCGATGGCGGCCGCTCCCTTGAGCGTCGAAGGCATCCTCGAGCTCCACCGCATCCTCACGGACGGCACCCTCGACGACCCGGCACAGGCCGGACGATTCCAGCAGCCGGGCGAGGTGCGTGTCGACGTGGTGGATCACCGCGTCAACCGCGTTGTTCACTCGCCGCCGCCGGCGGAGCAGCTGCCCGAACGGATGGCGGCCCTCGTCGACTTTGCCAACGCGCCGGATGTCGAAAACGGCCAGTACCTGCATCCGGTCATCCGCTCGATCCTGCTGCACTTCCAGCTCGCCTACGACCACCCGTTCTATGACGGCAACGGCCGAACCGCGCGTGCGCTGTTCTATTGGTCGATGCTGCACCGCGGCTACTGGTTGGCCGAGTTCTTCTCGATCTCGCGGCTGCTGCACCGGAATCGCGGCCCGTATGAGCTCGCCTACCAGCAGGTCGAGAGCGACGCACAGGACGCGACTTATTTTCTGCTCCAGCAGCTCGATGTGCTGGATCGCGCGGTGGACGAGCTGTTCGCCTACGTCGAGCGGAAAGGGCGGGCGCAGACGTCGCTGCGTCGTCGGCTGGCTGATCGCGGCGGCCTGAACCATCGCCAGCTGGCGCTGCTCGATCATGCGCTTCGCCGTCCGGACGCCGAGTACACACACGACTCCCACGCCACCTCGCATCGGATCAGCGGGGTCACGGCGCGTGCGGACCTCATTGATCTGGTGGAGAGAGGCTGGTTGACGCTCGTGCGCGCCGGCCGCCGCGTTCACTATCTGCCGGTGGATAACCTTGAAGCCCGACTGCAGTTGACCGACCCATGACCCACACCATCGAAGGCCCCTTCCACGTCCGCATGACGCCCGAGGCGCTGGCGCATGCCGACGCGCCGCCGCACCTCGGCCGCTTCCGGCTCGACAAGCGCTACGAGGGCGTGCTCGACGCCGTCGGCACCGGCGAGATGCTTTCCGCGCGCACCGCCATCGACGGCTCGGCGGGCTACGTCGCCATCGAGTTCGTCAGCGGCGCCTTGGCTGGCCGCACCGGCAGCTTCGTGCTGCAGCACAGCGGCGTGATGGACCGCGGCATGAAGCGGCTGTTCCTCGAAGTGGTGCCCGATTCCGGAACCGGCGGGCTGGTGGGCCTCACCGGGCGCATGGGCATCGACATCGCTGGCGGCGAGCACTTCTACCGCTTCGAGTACACGCTGCCGGAGGCGGAGTGATGCGCGCTGCGGTGCCGCGGGCGCTGTGTTGCGCCGCGCTGCTGGCGGCGCTTCCGATGCCGGGTGTCGCGGCCTCGGCCGACGCCCCGCGCGAATCCACCGTCGCCGCGCCGTCGCGCTTCGAGACCTTCGACGTGGCGATGCCCGCGCTGGGCGTGGAGCGCACCGTGCGCGTGTACCTCCCGCGCGGCTACACGAACTGCGAAGGCTGCCGCTATCCCGTCGTCTATTTCATGGACGGGCAGAACGTCTTCGATGCGGCCACCAGCTACGCCGGCGAGTGGGGCGCGGATGAAGCGCTCGACGATCTGCTCGCGAGGCACGACCTCGCGGTGATCGCCGTGGGTGTCGATCACGGCGGCGCGGCGCGCATGAACGAGCTCAGCGTGTGGGAAAACCCCGAGTTCCGCCCGGCGAGAGGCGAGGCGTTTCTCGCCGATCTCGTCGATGCGGTGAAGCCCGCCATCGACGCGCGCTACCGCACGCGGCCGGCAGCAGCGTCGACCACGATCGTCGGCAGCTCGATGGGCGGGCTGATGGCGCACGCGGCGCTGCTGCGGCGGCCCGACGTGTTCGGCGGTGCGCTGATTTTTTCACCGAGCTACTGGTTTTCGCCGGCGATCGCCGAGGAGACCGTACGCACGCCGCTGCAGTCGAACCAGGTGCTGGTGCTCTACGCGGGCGGCGCCGAGAGCGAAACGATGCTCCCGAAGGCGCGCGCGATGTTTGATGCGCTGAACGTGCGATCGTCGTCGGTGCGCGTCAGCTTTCTCGAAGACCCGAAGGGCGAGCACAACGAGGCTGCCTGGCGCGCCACGCTGCCAACAGCGCTGTGCTTCCGCTTCACGCCGATCTGCGCGGAGCGCTGACCGATGGCGCTCAAAGCCACCGTCCACCGCGCGACGCTGCAGGTCTCCGACCTCGACCGCCACTACTACGCCACGCATTCGCTGACGCTGGCGCAGCATCCGTCCGAAACCGACGCGCGCTTGATGGTGCGGCTGCTCGCCTTCGCGCTGTTCGCCGAGGAGCGCCTGGAGGTCGGCCGCGGCATCAGCAGCGAAGGCGAGCCCGACGTGTGGCTGCGCTCGCTCACCAGCGACGTCGAGCACTGGATCGAACTCGGCCAGCCCGACGAAGCCGACGTGCGCCGCGCCTGCGGGCGATCGCGCCGTGTGACCGTGATCGGCTACAGCGGCCGCGGCTTCGGCCTGTGGTGGGAGAAGAATTCAGCCGGCCTCGCGCGCTGCACGAACCTCGACGTCGTCGAGCTGCCGGCCGGCACCGCCGACGCGCTGGCGCCGCTGCTCGCGCGCGGCATGGACCTGCAGTGCGTGATCCAGGACGGCGAGGTGCAGCTGATGGGCGAAGGCGGCACGGTCACGGTGACGCCGGTGTGGCACCAACGTGCGGCGTAGCGGCGAGCGATGAGCGAGCCGCGGACGAAGATCGATCACGTCGATGTCGTCGTGTTGGGCGGCGGTGCGGCGGGCCTGTTCGCCGCGTTCACCGCCGGCCAGCGTGGCCGCCGCGTGCGCGTGATCGAACACGCCAACCGCTGCGGCAAGAAGATCCTGATGTCCGGCGGCGGACGCTGCAACTTCACCAACACCGGCACCACGCCGGCGAATTTCCTTTCCGCGAATCGGCACTTCTGCAAATCCGCCCTCGCGCGCTACACGCCGGCGCACTTCATCGCGATGGTCGAGCGCCACGGCATCGCCTACCACGAGAAGGAGCTGGGGCAACTGTTCTGCGACGACAGCTCGAAGCAGATCGTCGCGATGCTGCTGGCCGAGTGCGAGCAGGCGAAGGTCGACGTGCGGACCTCGTGCGCGGTGGAATCCGTCGAAGCGCTGCAGGTCGATGCGACGGTCGGTGACGACGTTGGGGCGCTGCGCGATGATTTCCCGCGCTTCCGCATCATCACGTCGCAAGGCGTCATCGACTGCGCGTCGCTGGTGGTCGCGACGGGCGGCCTTTCGATTCCGAGCATGGGCGCGACGGGCTTCGGCTACGCGCTGGCGAAGCAGTTCGGCCACGCGGTGCTGCCCACGCGCGCGGGCCTCGTGCCGCTCACGCAGTCGGGCAAGCCGGCCGAAGCCATGGCCGATCTCGCCGGCGTCGCGCTGCCGGTGACGGCGCACGCGGGCAAGACGAGTTTCAGCAACGCGATGCTGATCACCCACCGCGGCATCAGCGGCCCGGCGATCCTGCAGATCTCCAACTACTGGCAGCCCGGCGAGGCGCTGACGCTCGACCTGCTGCCCGGGGCGGACGCGCTCGACACCCTCACCGCGCTCCGCGCCGCGCGGCCCGACGCGCAGCTGCGCACGGTCTTGAGCGAGCTGCTGCCGAAGCGCTTCGCCGAGCGACTGTGCGAGACCGTGTTCGAAAGCCGGCCGATGAAGCAGATCGACCCCAAGCCCTTGCAGCGCATCGCCGAGACGCTCGCGCGCTTCCCGCTGGTGTGCAGCGGCACCGAGGGCTATCGCACCGCTGAAGTGACCTTGGGCGGCGTCGACACCCGCGAGGTGAGCTCGAGCACGATGGAGAGCCGTCGCGTGCCCGGGCTGTACTTCATCGGCGAAGTGCTCGACGTCACCGGCTGGCTCGGCGGCTACAACTTCCAATGGGCCTGGGCGTCGGGGCACGCCGCCGGGCAACACGTCTGAATCGATCGAATGAACCCCTACCGCACCACCTTCCCGCACCCGCTCGTCGATATCGGCGCCAACCTGACGCACGAGAGCTTCGGCCACGATCTCGACGCCGTGCTCGACCGCGCGCGCGAGGCCAGCGTGCATCAGCTCGTGGTCACCGGCGCCTCGCGCGAGGGCTCGCGCCACGCGCTTGAACTCGCCCACGCGCATCGGGGGCGCCTGTTCGCCACTGCCGGCGTGCATCCGCATCACGCCATCGAAGTCACCGACGAAGCGGTTGCCGAACTGCGCGCGCTGCTCACGCATCCCGAGATCGTCGCCGTCGGCGAAACCGGCCTCGACTACTTCCGCGATTTCGCGCCGCGCCACGCGCAGCAGCGCGCCTTCGAACGCCAGCTCGAGCTCGCCGTCGAGTGCGGCAAGCCGCTGTTCCTGCACCAGCGCGACGCGCATGACGACTTCCTCGCCATCCTCAAGCCCTTCCTGCCGCGCTGCGGCCCGGCGGTGGTGCACTGCTTCACCGGCGACGAGCGCGCGTTGATGGAGTCGCTCGACGCGGGTTGCTTTATCGGCATCACCGGCTGGCTTTGCGACGAGCGCCGCGGCCAGCATCTACGCGAACTGGTGAAGCGCATTCCGGCGGATCGCCTGATGGTGGAAACCGACTGCCCGTACCTGCTGCCGCGCACGCTCAAACCCACGCCGAAAGACCGTCGCAACGAGCCGGCTTTCCTGCCGCACATCGTCCATGAGCTGGCGAAGGACCGCGGCGAGGACGTCGCCGTAACGGCGGCGAGCACGACCGCGACCGCGCGGGCGTTCTTCCGGCTGCCGGCGGATTAAGCTCGCGGCGCTACCTCCGCTGGACGAAGCCGCGATGACCGAGCCGAACGACGCCGAAACGCCGACCGCCACCGACGCGGCCTCGCGCCCGCGCCGCAGCGTCGACATGCGCTACATCAACGTGCTCGCCTCGCTGCTGGCCGTGTTCGTCTCGCTGCTGTCGCTGTGGCTGGCCTGGAGCGCCAACCGCACCCAGGAGCGCATGCTCGCGGCAAGCAGTTGGCCGTACCTGCGCTTTGGCCACGGCAACTTCGACGTGGACACCGGCCTGAAGACCATCACCATCGGGATCGGCAACGGCGGCAGCGGGCCGGCGGTGCTGCACTGGGTGCAGATCTCGCGCAACGGCACGGCGTACGGCGACGCCTACACGATGCTGCGCGACTGCTGCGGCCTCGCCGCCGATGCCGAGCTGCCCACGCAGACGGTCGGCGCCACCGGCGTGCCGCTGCCGCCGGGGAGCGAGCGGGAGCTGTTCCAACTCGTCCACCGCGAGGACGCGGCCCCGATCTTCGATGCCCTCAACGAGGCCCGATGGCAGATGCGCTTCGACGCCTGCTACTGCTCGATCATCGGCGACTGCTGGCTGATCGAAGGCGAGGTCGCGCCCGAGCCCATCGCGGCCTGCCCGGCGCCGCCGGACGGGGCCTGGGAAGGCTGAGCGAGCCCGGATGCGCCTTGGAATCAGCGTTCGTGGTTCTTTGGCAATCATTCAGGAAATTATCCGTTTCCGATAAAGTCTCAAAACCTGAGATAGACTTCGGCCATGGACCCCATCACCAACCCCTACGCGCCCGGCGCCGGCGCCCCGCCGCCCGAGCTGGCCGGCCGCGACGCGCTGATCGAGCAGGTGCGCATCGCCACCGAGCGCATCCGCATCGGCAACCAGGCCAAGAGCGTGCTGATGATCGGCCTGCGCGGCGTGGGCAAGACCGTGCTGCTCGACCGCATGCGCAGCGACGCCGAGGCCGCCGGTATGGAAACGGTGCGCATCGAGGCGCCGGAAGGCCGCTCGCTGCCGGCGATGCTGGCGCCCCAACTTCGACTGGCGCTGCTGCGGCTGTCGCGCCGCGAGAAGGCCAAGGACCTCGCCTCGCGCGGACTGCGCGCGCTGGCCGGCTTCGCGAAATCGCTGAAACTGAAATACGCCGATCTCGAAGTCGGCATCGACCTCGACCCCGAGCCCGGCCTCGCCGACAACGGCGATCTCGAGCACGACCTGCAGGCGCTGCTGGAAGCGGCGGGTCGCGCCGCGCAGGCCGACGGCACGGCGCTGGTGCTGTTCATCGACGAGCTGCAGTACGTGCCGGAGGAACAGCTCGCGTCGCTCGTCACCGCGCTGCACCGCTGCGCTCAAGCGCAGGTGCCTGTCGTCTTGGTCGGTGCGGGCCTGCCGTCGCTGCCCGGCCAGATGGGCCGCGCGAAGTCGTACGCCGAGCGCCTGTTCGCGTTTCCCTTCATCGGCCCGCTCGACGCCACAGCCGCGCGCGACGCGCTGGAAGTGCCGGCGGCCGCGCTGGGCGTGCGCTTCGAGCCGGCCGCGACGGAAAAGATCATCGCCGCCACCGAGGGCTACCCGTACTTCCTGCAGGAGTGGGGCAAGCACGCGTGGGACGTGGCACCGCGTTCGCCGATCACCGCGGATGACGTCGATACCGCCGCGCGCGTTGCGGTTGCCGCACTCGACGAAAGCTTCTTCCGCGTGCGCTTCGATCGGCTGACGCTGGCCGAAAAGCGCTACCTGCGCGCGATGGCCGAGATCGGCCCCGGCCCCCACCGCTCCGGCGACGTCGCTGACGCGCTGGGCCGCAAGGTCACCGCGATGGGGCCGATCCGCGCGCAGCTGATCGAGAAAGGCATGATCTGGAGCCCGAACCACGGCGATACCGCGTTCACCGTGCCGATGTTCGACGCCTACCTGCGGCGGATCATGCCCGGCGAGGACTGGCGCGAGCGCTGAGGCTCAGCGTCGCGGATTGTCGGCATCGTGCAGCACCGCAGCGGCCCGCGCGCGGAGCACGTGGTCGCCCGTGGCGCCGATCGCGTCCAGTCGCGCGATCACGCCCTGCGCTTCCGATCGCGCGCGCTCACGCTGACCGTCGGCGCGCAAGGCCTCGGCGCGCAGCGTCTCGCGGCGCATCAGCTCGAAATCGGGATCGCGCTGCTGGTGTACGCCGCGGATCGGCTGGCGCTCGAGCAATGACACCGCGGCTTTCGCCTCGCCGCGCGCCAACGCGCAGGCCGCTCGCGCTTCGTCCAGTGCCGACGCCGTTGCGGCATTCGGCGCCTTCGTCGCCGCGTCGAGAAGCGCGTCGGCCTCGGCGTCGTCGCCGACCTCGCAGGCCAGCGCAGCGAGCCGCGCGCGCACTTCGCCAAGCCGCTGCGGCGGAACATCCTCGCGCGCCTGCATGCGCCGCAGCGCGAGCTGCAGCGTGGCGATGGCTTCCTCCCGGCGGCCAAGATCCGCCAGCGTCTTGCCGCGGTGGTAGGCCTCGAAGAAATCCTCGTCGCGATGCGCCAGCTTCAGCGCGTGGGCCCACTCGTCGGCGGCGGCTTCGATGCGTTGCAGCGCGAGTGCGCCATCGCCGCGCGAATGCGCCATCCGCGCCTGCGCCGCCAGCGTCGCGGCGCGCTGCTGCATCGGTGCCTCGATCGGCGCCAGTTTCGCCATTGCCGCGTCGAAGTGCGCGGTCGCCGACGCGGCATCACCCTGCAGCCAAGCGGCGCTGCCCAGATTGAAATACGTCGTCGCGAACGACGCCGAGCTCGTCGTCGGATCGGCCTGCTTCAGCGCGAGCACCGCTTCGTGCGCGGCGAGCGCCTCGTCGGCCCGGCCCTGCATGCCGTACAGCACCGCGATGTCGCCGGCGACGCGCAGCGGCAGGCTGCCGAGGTCACGGCGACCCGCCAGCCGCGCACGCAGGCCCAGCATCTCCGGCTCGGCGCGCGCGAAGTCCTCGCGCAGCATCGCGAGCCGCGCGCGGTCGCGCAGCATCTCCAGCAGCTCGACGGCCGAGGGGTGCTTCGCTTCGAGCCAGGCGATGCCCTCGTCGAGCGCGCGCGCGGTCTCCGCGTCCTGGCGCTGCCGGCGCGGCAGGTCGACGCGCTGCAGCAGCACTCGCGCCCACGCGTCGCGCGGTGCCGCGTCCGGCCCGCCCAGCAGCGCCGCCCCCTCGTCGACCAGCGACTCCGCTTCCTCGAACTGCAGGCGGGCGGAAACGATCTCGGCCAGCGTCAGCAGCATGTCGGCGCGCAGTTCCGCGCTGCCGCTGCTGGCGTCGCGCGCGCGCGCGATGCCCTGGTCGATCAGCTCGCGGGTCTCGGGGATCTCGTTGGGCGCACGGCCGGGGATCGCGCCTTCGAACAGCCCGACGGTGAAGCGCCGCAGTGCCAGCGCGCGCTGCGCTTCGGTTTCCGCGGCGCGCTGCGCCGCTTCCGCCGCGCGCTGCGCCTCGACGGCACGCGCTGCTTCCGCCTCGGCGCGCTGCGCCTGCTGCAGGCTCGCCGCCACGCCGCCGAGCAGGCTCAGCACCAGTGCAGCGGACAGCGCGGCCACCGCCGGATGTCGACGCAGCCAGCGGCCGGCGCGGTAGGCAAGGCCGTTACCGCGCGCGCGCACGGCGCGGCCGTCGAGGAAAGCCTGCAGGTCGTCGGCCAGCGCATCAGCGCTGCGATAGCGCTCGGCCGGATCACGCTGCAAGCAGCGCGACAGGATCGCGCGCAGGTCGGCCGGAAGCGCGGTTGGGGGCACGACGGCCTCGGCGCCTTCGGCCAGCACCGGCGCTTCGTCGCCGAGGATGAAGTGCGCCAACGCGCCCACGCCCCAGAGGTCGGTAGCGGTGCTGATCGCGCCGCCGGCACGCTGCTCGGGTGCCGCGAAGCGCGGCGTGAACGCGTAGGTGCCGGTGGCGTCGGCGCCGTCGCCGTCGCGCCGGGTTTCCTCGATCAGGCGCGAAATGCCGAAATCGACCAGCACCACGCGGCCGTCGCGGTCCACCAGCACGTTGCCGGGCTTGATGTCGCGATGCACGACAAGGTGGCGATGCGCGTGCGCGACGGCGTGGCAGGCCTGCCGCAGCAGATCAACGCGCGTGCGCAGATCGGGCGAATGCGCGGCGCACCAGCGGTCGATCGGCTCGCCGTCGACCAGCGTCATCGCGAACCACGGCACGCCGTCCACCGCACGACCGGCGTCGAGAATCGTCGCCACGCCCGGATGCCGCAGCGTGGCGAGGATGCCCATCTCGCGCTCGAAACGGCGCAGGCCAGCGGCGTCCATCACCGCCGGATCAAGGCGCTTCAACGCGGCGAGCTGGCCGACCGGTTCCTCCAGCGACCGCGCGCGCCACACCGTCGACATGCCGCCTTGGCCGATGCGATCGAGCAGCTGCCAGCGGCCGAGGCGCGCGCCGGCGTCAACCGCCGCGGCGTCGCGGTCGAGAGGCACCAGCGGGTCGTCGATCAGGCAGCGGGCGTCTTCGGCGTCGAGCATCCGACGCACGCGCTCGCGCACCGGCTCGGCGGCATCGCTCGCAGCCAGCGCGGCGGCGCGTGCCGACGGTTCGAGGTCCAGCAGCGCATCGAGCAGCGCCAGCGCAGTGCGCCAGTCGTCGGGCGTCGACTGGGGGTCGGAGGGACTCATCGCGATGGCCTCCGGACGCTCACGTCTCTTCGAGCATCACCACGAGCGCGGCGCGGGCTGCGGCCCAGTCGCGCTTCAGCGAGCGCTCCGAGCGGCCGAGCAGTTCGGCGAGCTCGGGGTAGTCGAGGCCGGCGAAGAATCGCAGTTCCACCAGCTCGCGCTTGGCCGGGTCGATCTCGCCGAGGCGCTGCAGTGCGGCATCGAGTGCCAGAAACGAGGGATCGATTGCGATGGCCGGCAGCTGCTCGTCGAGCGGCACGCGCTGCCACTCGCCGCCGCGCCGCTCCGCGCTGCGCTGGCGAGCGAGGTCGGTGATGATCCAGCGCATCGCCTGCGCGGCCGTGGCGTAAAAGTGTTTTCGAGAGGCCGGCGTGAGCGTCTCGCGCGCGCCGCACAGCCGCAGGTAGGCCTCGTTGACCAGCACCGTCGGCGACAGCGTGTCGTCGCGACCGCGCAGCAGGCCCTGCGCAATACGTTTGAGCTCGGCGTACACCTGCGCGTACGCCGTTTCGAGCGCCGCCCGATCGCCGCGACCAGCGGCGTCGAGCAGCAGGGTGATGTCGGGGCTCACGGGGCCTCCCGGGGGAGAAGAACCCCGTGACTGTAGCGCGCATCGGCGTCAGAACCGGACGCTGACGCCCACGCGCACCTGCCGCGATTCGACATCGATGCGGTAGCGCTCGACGTAGGCCGGGTCGGTGAACGCGCTGCCCGGCAGGTAGGCGTTCTCGATGCTCACGTCGCCGAGATCGGTCTGCAGCCACTCGGCGCGCAGCGACCAGCGCTCGTTCAAGGCCATGCGCCAGCCGAGGCCCCACTGCAGGCCGCTGCGGCTGCCGTCGAAGCGCCCCGCCTTCGCGTAGCCCCCGTTGCTGGTGATGCCGGTGGTGGCGAGCACGTCGGCGCGCGCCGCGCCGACCGAGGCGTACAGCGCCTGCGCTTCGCCGAAGCGCACGCCGACGAGGCCGCGCAGCACCCACATCCGATCGACCTCGAGCGTGGATTGCGTGGTGTAGGTCGGTGTGACCGGTGCAGTGGTCGGGAAGGTGCTGGGGCCCGCGCTGGCATCGACGCGACCGCTGCCGTTGTCGATGCCGAACTCGGCGCCGAGCAGCCAGCGCTCGCCGGGCGCGTGCAGATAGCCCAGATGCAGCTGCGCGCCGGTGTCGGTGTCGCGGCGTTCGGCGCCGTCGAGCCCGGCAACGAAGGCGCGCAGTTCGTTCGATTCGATCGACCACGCGCCGTCGAGCGCGGTCTGCGCGGCGCGTTCAACGCGCGATTGCTGCACGTCGAGGCCGGCGTACCAGCCGTCCAGATCGGACTGCGCCGCGACGCTCATCGGCAGGGCGGACAGCGCGCCGAACGCGAGCGCGGCGCGGACGGTGGCGGGGCGATGGAAAGAACAAGGCATGGACAGCTCCGGGGGTTGGGGAAACGGGTTCAAGGCGCGACGCCGACGGGGAAGCAGCGGTCAGGCGCCAACGTGCGCTGTGCGATGCGCGCGTACAGGCGCTCGCCGAGGTTGGCGGTGTGGCTGACCTCGACGCGATCGACCTGCGGTTTGCGGTCGAGGCACACCCACGGCTGCGGGCGCAGGCCGTAGGACTGCACCGTGCCGGACACCCACGCGTGCCCGGCGGCATCGCGGCGGATCTTGCGTTCGAGGTCGATCAGCACCTTGGCGCGCAGGCGGCAGCCCTCGAAGCGCACCTCGTCGACGCCGAGCAGGTGCAGCGTTTTTCGCCGCGAGATTTCGATCGGCTCACCGACGAGATCGCGCTCGATCGCGGTGATCACCTCGTCGCGCATCGCGTTGCCGATGGCTTCCACCGCGCGGCAGTCGAGCGGCGCTTGCGCATCGGCGCGCGGTGCCAGCGCGGCACCGGCGGCGAGCGCGATAGCGATCGTGGAGACGGAAAAACGGGTCGTCATGGGCGGCTCCTCGGGGGCGGGATCAGTCGTCGATGGGTAGGCCGTGGCGCTGGCCGAAGCCGAGCGCCATCGCTTTCGCGCGTTCATCAAGCGCCTTCAGGCGTTCGCGGTGATGCTTGCGGCAATCGCCGCCGTCGCGGCCCTTCGGGCAGGCGTTGAGCTCGGCGCGGATGCCGACGGCTTCGCGCTGCATCGCCAGCAACTGCGCGGAAAGCGACATCGACTCGTCGAGCCCCTGCGCGGTGAACGCGGTCACCACACGATAGCCGGCGAGGTCGCGCTCGATGCGCGCGGGCTCGAGTTCGATCAGGTCCAGCACCACGTCGCCGCCGTCGCGGTCGGCGCCCTCGAAGCGCGCGCGACGCACCGTGCGCAGCACGCGGGCGCGCTCGTCGCGCATCACGCCCACGCCGAGGCCCAGCCACGGCATGCGCGTGGCGATGGGGCTGGCGCGGCGATCGAACCAGAGTTGCAGGAAGCCGTCCGACGTGCGGCCGCGCACGCCCTGTACCCGGCCGCCGGGGCCTTCGCCCAGCGTCTGCGGCGTTGATGCAATCGAGTCGAGGAAGGCGCGGTGCAGCGTCATGTTGCGCAGCCACGCGAAGCCGGCGCCGAGCTGCTCGCCGAGCTGCAGGCAGCTCGGTCCGAAGTCGCGGTGCTGGCCGCAGGCGAGCACGTCGCCGTCGGCCTGGCGCAGCACGAAATCGAGCTTGCCCTGCGCCGACTCGACGCCCAGCGTCCAGCCGGTGAGGCCCCAGTCCGGGCACAGCAGGCTGGCGTCGCGCGAGTTGACGAAGCAGGTCATGTCGACCAGCCCGTCGGCGCTGTCCACCTGCTGGCGCAGGCGCAGGTCGAAGCGGTAGCGGCCGGGCACCGTGTCGGGGTTCGGCGGGAACGCGCTGTCGCGGCGCCAGGCCGCTTCGCGCTGGCGCTGCGCTTCCGGGTTCGAGAAGCGCTCGCCGAGCGCGCGCGCTTCCGCGCTCCCGGATTCGATGACCGGAATCGGCGGCAGCTCGAACGGGTCGGGTAGCCCTTCCATCCGCTCGCCGAGCGCCACGGCCTCGGGCGATCCGGAATCCACGATCTCGAGCGGTGGCCCGTCGGCGGGCGGCGGCTCGCCGGACCGCGCAGCACCGGCGTCCACCGCGACCCACAGCAGGAGCGCCGCGGCGATCCGCACCCGCTTCACCGCCGCACCAGCTCGACGCGACGGTTCTTGGCGCGGCCGTCTTCGCTGCCGTTGTCGGCCACCGGGCGGCTTGGCCCGAAGCCGCGCACGCCGAGTCGCGACGAGGCGATGCCGTGAGCCCCGATCAGCGCATCGGCAACCGCCTGCGCGCGACGCCGCGAGAGCGTGAGATTCGCGGCGTCGTTGCCGACGTTGTCGGTGTGGCCCTGCACATCGAGGCGCAGGTCGGGCCGCGCCTTCAGCAGCGCGGCGGCCTCGGCGATCGCCGCGGCCGATTCCGGCAGCAGCTCGGCGCTGCCGGTGGCGAAGTACAGACCGTCCAACACCACCGAGCCAGTGTCGTCGAGCGCCGCACCCAGCGCCTCGGCGCTGACCATGCCGGTGTCCATCGCCGCCGTTTCGACCACGTCGACGAAGCTGCGCTGCGGGTTCACCGCGACCGCGACGGTGGTCGTCGCTCCGCCGGCGCTGCGCTGCATCGCGACGTAGCGGATGTCGCTACCGATGCCGAGACTCATCCCGTTCACCGATTTCCAGTGGCTGCGCCCGCGGCAGGCGCAGGCCTGGGCGCTGTCGCAGGACCAGCGCGGGCGGAAGCCCTGGGCCTCGAGCGCGGCGCGGTAGTTGCGCAGGATCTCCAGCGTCGAGCGGCCCGCGGGGTTGCGGTAGACGCGGCGGGTGACCCGGCCCTCGAGCGCTTCGGTGACGGGCGTGCGGTTCTCAACGCCGACGATCAGCGCGTAGGCGTCGAAGGCGCGGTTCGTGCCCTCGATCCACTCGGAGCCGGCGTAGCGCGACACGGCCGGGTGGTCGGCGCGCGGGTCATCGGCGAGCGCGGGAAGACCGGTCGCGCCGGACGCGCCTGCGCCGCCGCCGCTGGCCGACGTGCCCGCATCGACATACACCACCTCGCGACCCTGCCGCTGCGCCTCGCGCGCGCAGCGCTCGTCGCCCAGCGCGCAGCGCGTGGCCTCGCGGGTTTCCTGGTCGACCTTGCGCTGCACTTCGCTCTCGACCGCGCGCTGCACGGTGCGGCCGAGGCGGTCGCCGAAGCTCTGCGCCAGGGTGGGTGCGGCGGCGAAGACCAGCAGGGCGGGAAGAACGAGGCGCGACGGCCTGCGGGGGGACGGGTGCGGCATCGAGGGCTCCAGTGGGCGGGGCGGAGTGCCCCTTCCACCGGACATTCGGAAAACCGGCCCGGATCGGGCCACGCCGTGGCCAGCCCGGTCCGGTGCGACGGTGGCGCGCCACGAGTAGCATCGGCCCAGGCACCGGCGTCCGCCGGATCGCGACGCCAATGACCGGGGAGTTCCCATGCTGACCAAGGTTTCATTGCTGATCATGCGCATCGGCACCGGCCTGCTGCTGGTGCTTTGGGGCGGCGCGCGGCTGCTCAACGAGGGCATGGGCGCGCGTCTGGCCGAGAAGTACTACGGCGGCATCGGCGCGGCGAGTTCGCTGCAGACCGCGTTCGCCAGCGTCGAGGTGCTGCTCGGCGTGCTCGTGGTGCTCGGCCTGTTCCGCAAGGTCTCGCTGGTCGGCTCCGCGCTGATCCTCGTCGGCGGCGCGATCCCGCTGTGGCGGCACTTCCTCGATCCGTTCGGCCAGTACCTGTTCGCCAATCCCGGCGACGCCAACCTGCTGTTCTTCCCGTCACTGACGGTGGCCGGCGCCGCACTGGCGCTGATCGCGCTGCGCGAGCACGACACGCTGGCGCTTGACCACCTGTTCCGCAAGAAAGCCTGACGGGCCGGCGGCGGCCCGGCCGCGCTTCAGCTCCGCAGGCCGACCCCGCGCTGCAGCAGCCACAGGCCGAGCCACGTCAGCGCGACGACGAAGCCGAGCATCACCGCGTAGGCCGTCCACAGCGGCACGTCGCTGACGCCGAGCAGGCCGTAGCGGAAGCCGTTGACCATGTAGAAGATCGGGTTCGCGTGCGTCGCGGCCTCGGCCCAGGGCGGCAGCAGCGAGGCTGAATAGAACACGCCGCCGAGGTAGGTGAGCGGGGTCAGGATGAAGGTCGGGATGATCGCGACGTCGTCGAACTTCTTCGCGTACACGGCGTTGACGAAGCCGGCCAGCGAGAAGATCACCGCGCCGAGCAGCACGGTGCTGACGGTCGCGAACCAATCGTGCACGCGCACTTCGGTGAAGAACATCGCCACGATGAGCACGATCGCGCCGACCATGAAGCCCCTGAGCACGGCGCCGGCGACATAGCCGCCGAGGATCACCCAGTTCGGCAGCGGGGCGACCAGCAGCTCCTCGACGTGGCGGCCGAACTTCGCGCCGAAGAAGCTCGAGCTGATGTTGCCGTAGGCGTTCATGATCACCGACATCATCACCAGGCCCGGCACGATGAAGTCCATGTAGCTCATCGTCGTGCCGTCGACCGACATGCCGCCGATCTTGCTGCCGATCAGCTTGCCGAAGATCAGGAAATACAGCGTCATCGTGATCGCCGGCGGCACCAGTGTCTGCCCCCAGATGCGGACGATGCGCGCGACCTCGCGGCGCACTATGGTGCGGAAGGCGGTCCAGTTCGGATGGGCGGCGGTCGCAGTCGTTGCGGCGGTGGCATCCGGCGCGCTCATGCCGCCACTGCCTTGTCGCCGGTCAGGCGCACGAACAGCTCCTCCAGCCGGTTCACCTGGTTGCGCATCGAGCGCACGGTGATGCCGGCTTCCGCGAAGGCGGCGAACACGCGGTTCAGGTCCATCTCGCGCGGCATCTCGACCAGCAGCGTGTGGTCGTTCTCCGTGCTCAGCTTGACGCCGTCGATCGCCGGCAGCGCGGCGGGGAGCGTGCCTTCGATGTCGAACACGAAGCCCTCGACGTCGAGCTTGGCGAGCAGGGCGCGCATCGGCCCCTGCTCGACGATGCGGCCGCGGTCGATGATGGCGAGGTTGCGACAGAGGTTCTCGGCCTCCTCGAGGTAGTGCGTGGTGAGGATGATCGTGGTGCCGGCGGCGTTGATCTCGCGCAGCAGCTTCCACATGCCGCGGCGGATCTCGATGTCGACGCCGGCGGTGGGCTCGTCAAGGATCAGCAGGCGTGGGTTGGTCATCATCGCGCGGGCGATCATCAGCCGGCGCTTCATGCCGCCCGACAGCGTGCGGCTCATCACTTTCGCCTTGTCCCACAGCAGCGCGACCTTCAACTGCTCCGCGGCGCGCTGTTCGGCTTCCGCGCGCGGCACGCCGTAGAACCCGGCGTAGTTCACCAGGATGTCGAACGGCGTCTCGAACATGTTGAAGTTGATCTCCTGCGGCACCAGGCCGAGCAGGCGCATGGCGTCCTCGCGTCGCGCGAGGCGATCGACGCCGAAGATGTGCACGCTGCCGCTGGTGGCGTTGACGAGCGAGCTGACGATGCCGATCAGCGTGCTTTTTCCCGCGCCGTTGGGCCCGAGCAGGGCGAAGAAGTCGCCGGGCTGCACGCTGAGCGAAACGCCCTTCAGCGCTTCGGTCTTGTTGTCGTAAGTCTTGCGGAGATCGGTGACGCAGAGCGCGGGCGTCGTCGACGCGGGCTGAGAGGCGGCGGCCATGGAGCCTTCGGAAGGCGGGCGGGAATGCGAGCCGCGAAGTATAGGCGTCGCGCCCGGCGCGCTTCTGCAATGCAGCGTTCAAGGGGATGGAACGGCGCGCTCCGCCGCCAGAAGCGCGCGCTTGCGCGCCAGCCCCCAGCGATAGCCGCTCAAGCTCCCGTCGCCGCGCAGCACGCGATGGCAGGGCACCAGCACGGCCACCCGATTCGCGCCGCAGGCCGTGCCGACCGCGCGCGTCGCTCGCGGCGCGCCGATCGCGGTGGCCACATCGGCGTACGAGCGCGTCTCGCCGAGTGGGATGCCCTGCAGGAAGCGCCAGACGCGCATCTGGAACGCGGTGCCGCGCAGGTCGAGCGGCAGATCCGGCGCCGGTGCAGCGCGCGACAGGTGCGCGTCGAGCGCGTCGATCCAGGCGTCGAGCTGGCGCTCGGCGTCGATATCCGACGCCGCTGCCGAACGGGAGACGTTCGCCGAGCGCTGCGCAGCGCTGGCGATCCGGGTGGCCTTCGGGAACTCGCGCGCGATTTCCGACTCCAGCGCGGCGGCGGCGTCGCCGAACTGCGCGAAGCACACCCCGCGCGCGGTGGCGCCCATCGCGAGCAAACCCAGCGTCGTCTCGCGCAGCGCCCAGTGGATCACCTCGCCGGGCGCGCCGTCGCGATAGGCCGAGGGCGTCATGCCGAGGTCGCGCTGCGCTTCGCCGTAGACGCGACTGGTCGACCCGAAGCCGGCCTCGAGGATGGCGTCGGTGACGGTCGAGCCGGCCTTCAGCGCGGATTTCAGCCGGCCCAGGCGCGCGGCGTCCTGCAGGGCTTTCGGCGAGAGCCCGACCAGCGCGACGAAGCGGCGCTGGAAGGCCGAGGGCGAGAGGCCGAAGCCGGCGGCCAGATCCGCCAAGAGCCAAGGCTCGTCGGCGTGGGCGACCAGCTCGCGGGCCAGCGCGATGAGGCGGTCGGTGTCGTTCGGGGCCTGGTGCATGGGGGCAGTGTGTCGCCACGCCCGCCCCCGTGCACTCCGACTCTTGCGCGGCTTACGCCCGAACCGGGCCGCCGAGCCGCTGGTCGAGCGCGACGTCGGGCTGCGACGGCGTGACGCTGCTCTGCGCGATCGTCAGATCACGCACCACGGTTTCGAGCGGCTTGTCGCCGACCGTCGCCGGCACCAGGGCGACGTGGGCGGCCGGGTCGGGGTTGCGCGGATCGCCGCCGGTCACCACGAGATTGCCGTGCGCGTTGACGCGCACCGCGTCGATGGTCGGCATGTCGTTGCGCGCCGCGCCCTCGGCGACGCCGGCCACGAGGCTCGGGTTGAGGTTGTCGCGCGGCACCTCGGGGGCGACGTGGTGCAGCGCGGTCGCGGCCTGCTGCGCGAGCGGGTTGCTGGCGAGGAAGGTCGGCCAGTCGACCTCGGCGCGCGGCGTGGCGACCGCGAGGCCGGCCACGCGGACGCCGTCGCCCGCGTCCGACTGCCGCTGCGCCGGGGCGAGCCCGTTGAAGCGCTGGCGCATCACCTCGGCGACGCTGTCCATCATCCCGTCGACGTTCTGCACGGCGCCGTGGTTGGCCAGCCCGTTGAGGCCGAAGGGCGCGCGGTCGAAGTCGAAGTTGGTGGTGTTCGCCGCAGGGTAGTTGGCGCGCCCCAACGCCCCGCGGATCACGCCGTCGCCGGGCGTATTGAAGTGCGTGTGGGAGAAGTTCAGGCCCTGCGCCTGCACGAGCGCGCGCGCGTCGCCCGGATCCTCGGGGCCGCGCGTGTAGGCCGGCGTCGACAGCGTGGTGAGGTGGATGGCCGATTCGATGCGCCGCTGGCGGAGGCCTTCGGCGATCTCGTCCGAGGCGAGGATGGAGACGTTGCCGCCGTGGCTGAAGCCGACCAGGTTCACCGTCAGCGGCTTCGTGCGGTCCAGCGTGCCGCGCTCGATGGCGTTGTCGATCTGCTGCAGCACGTGCGAGGCCAGGCGCTGCGAGGCGATCTCGCGATCCGAGGTCTGGTTCATGGTGTGCGCGGTGCCGGCCACGGGCACACGCACCTGCTGCTCCAGGCCGTACTCGTCGCGGTAGGTGTGCGTGGTGTGCTGGGCGCGCCAGTCGAAGCCGTTGTCCCAGAGGTTGGCGCCGCTGGTGGTGGTGCCGACCTCGGCGCTGATCCGCCGGCTGACCTCGCGGATGTTGTCGGGCGTGTTGTTGGTGCCGTGGACGCCGAAGGTGAAGATCTGGGCGTCGTTGCTATAGGGGGCTGACATGGGAGCTCCGGGGGGGCGGGGGGTGCCGGCACGAGAGTAAGCGGGCTTTCGGCGCGGTGGGTCGGCAGAGATACAACTGGAGTCAAATTCCGGGCGCCCCCCTGATAGCCGCGCGCCGCTTTTCACGGTCAGCTCATTGAGACCCCTCCCAGGCCCTGCCCATGTCCCGTCCGCTGATCCGCCCCGCCGCTCTGCTGGCCGCCGCCCTGCTGCTGGCGCCTCCGGCGTTCGTCGAGGCCGCCGCGCCGAAGCCGGCGCTGGAACACGCCGAGCTGGTCGACCGCGCCAGCGCGGCGTCGAGAGGTCTGCAGCACATCGAGCGCCTGCCTGACGGCCGCGTGCGGCTCAGCGTGCCGATGCAGGACCTCGAGGCCGTGGTCGGCGTGCAGGGCAACACGCTGCGATCGGTCGATGAAGCCGGCAATGCGGCCTTCGGCTGGGCCGTGCAGGGCGTCGGCCGCGCGTCGAGCCTCGTGCCGCCGCTGCCGATGGGCCACGTCGCGATCGACGGCGATGTCGTCGCCGTGCATCGCCCGGGCCTCGTCGAGGAGTTCCGCGTCGACGCCGACGGCCTGCGCCAGGACTTCATCGTGTCGACGCGCCCACAGGGCGACGGCGCGCTGGTGCTCGATCTCGCCGCGCGCGACGCCGTGCTGTCGATGCTGCCCGGCGCGGACGGCCAGGCGGTCGCGCTGCGGCTCGCCGACGGCCGCGAGCTGCACTACCACCAGCTCTACGTGACCGACGCGGACGGCGTCCCGCTGGCGGCGCGCATGGCGGTGACGGCGGCCGGTGCGCTTCGCATCGCCGTTGATGACGCGAGCGCCCGGTATCCGGTGCGCATCGACCCGACCTTCAGCGACGCCGACTGGACTGCGCTGGACGGCGTCGGTTTCAACGGCCTCGTCTCGGCGATGGCGCTCGACGGCGGCAACCTCTACGTCGGCGGCAACTTCACCGTCGCCAATGGCGGCATCAACGCTTCGCGCGTGGCGATGTGGAATGGCAGCGCGTGGTCGCCGCTCGGCGGCGGTGTCAGCAGCCTGGGCGCCGCGAGCGTGCAGGCGCTGGCGTGGGACGCCGACGCGAACCGGCTGTTCGTCGGAGGAACGTTCAACAACGCGGGTGGCGTCGCGACCATCGGCGTCGCCGCATGGGACGGCGCGCAGTGGTCCGCGCTCGACGGTGGCATGAATGGCATTGTCAACGCGCTGGCCTGGGATGCGAGCGCCGGCGTGCTGTACGCGGGCGGCAGCTTCACGGCGGCCGGCGGTTCTCCGGCACTGCGCGTCGCCGCTTGGAGCCGTGCCACCAACGACTGGGTGGCGCTCGGGGATGGCGTCGACAACACGGTCAACGCGCTGACGGTGACGCTGGCGGCCAACGGCACCGACCGCGAGGTGTACGTCGGCGGCAGTTTCCTCAACGCCGGGGGCAGCGCCGCAGCCCGCATCGCGATGTGGAACGGCAGCGCGTGGAGCGCGCTGGGCAGCGGCACCAGCAGCGCCGTGCGCGCGTTCGCGTGGGACGCAGCGAACCGCCGCCTGTACGTGGGCGGCCAATTCGCCACGGCGGGAGGCGTGACGGTCGGCGCGCTCGGGCTTTGGGACGGTGCCACGTGGTCGGCGCTGGGCACGGGAATGAACAGCGCGGTGCTGGCGCTCGCTTGGGACAGCGCCAATGCGCGCCTTCTCGCCGGCGGGGGTTTCACCACGGCGGGTGGAGTCAGCGCGGCGCGCGTCGCCGCCTGGGACGGCAGCGCCTGGAGCGCGCTCGGCAGCGGCATGGAGTCCTCGGTGCTCGTGCTCGCGCTCGACAGCGCGAGCGGGCGCCTGTTCGCTGGCGGCACGTTCACCGTGGCGGGCGGCAACGCGGGCAGCGTGGTCGCCGCGTGGGACGGCAGCGCGTGGTCGAAGCTGGGAAGCGGCATGACCGGCGGCGTGCTGGATGTCGTCTGGGACAGCGCGCGCAGCCGCCTCTACATCGGCGGTGATTTCCTGACCGCCGGCAACGTCGCGGCGCGTCGCGTCGCGATGTGGAATGGCAGCGCGTGGTCGGGGCTGGGCACCGGCATCAACGGCTCGGTATTCGCGCTGGCCCTCGACCCGGCCACCGGCGGGCTCTACGCCGCCGGCCAGTTCGCGCAGGCCGGTGGCCTCACCGCGAACAACGTCGCCTACTGGGACGGCAGCGCCTGGTCGACGCTCGGCACCGGCCTCGCCGCGGCCGCGCTGGCCGCGGTCTGGGACACGAACACGCAAAGCCTCTACGTCGGCGGCATCTTCACCCAGGCCGGCGGGCAGGCCATCCGTTCGATCGCGCGCTGGCAGCCGTCCACAAGCACATGGTCGGCGCTGGGCGGCGACGTCGGCAACGTCACGGCGTTGGCCGTCGATCCCGCCACGGGGCGTCTCTTCGTGGGCGCATTCGTCGACGGCGTGAGCTCGCCGAATGTCGCCGCCTGGAATGGCAGCGCGTGGGAAGCGCTGGGCGCCGGCCTCGACAGCGCGCCGAGCGCGCTGCTCTGGGACGCCTCGCGCAGCCGTCTGTATGCGGGAGGCTTCTTCCAGTCCTCCGGCTCGACCGCCCTGAGCAACGTCGCGATGTGGGACGGCAGCGCGTGGCTCGCGCTCGGTGACGGTGTGGACGGTGGCGTGAGCGCGTTGGCGCACGACCCGGTCCGTGATCGTCTGTTCGTGGGCGGCAGCTTCCAGAACGCCGGCGGCGCTCCCGCGATCCGGCTGGCCCTGTGGGACGGCGTCGCGTGGTCGCCGCTGGGCGGCGGGGCGAACAATTTTGTGTGGGGTCTGGCCTGGGACGACGCCGGCCGACGCCTCTACGTCGGCGGCGACTTCACCCGGGTCGGTGGCCAAGTGGGCCACATCGCGCAGCTGCAGTTCGGCGCGCCGCAGACCATCACGTTCGCGACTCCCGGTGCGCAGGCGTTCGGCACGACGCCGACGCTGAGCGCGTCGGCGAGTTCGGGCCTGGCAGTGACCTTCGCCTCGGCGACGACCGGCGTCTGCACCGTGACCGCCGGCGGCGTGCTCGCTTTCGTCGCGACCGGCACCTGCTCGATCCGCGCCGAACAGGGCGGTGGGTCGGGCTTCGACTCGGCGCCCGCGGTGACGCAGAGCTTCAGCGTCAACGCCTCGCTGCCGGGCGCGCCACGCACGCCGGCGGCCTTCGCCTTGGACACGGAAGCGGTGGTGTTCTTCGCCGTGCCGCTCTCGAACGGCGGTGCATCGATCACGAGCTACACGGTCACCTCGAGCCCGGGCGGTGTCACCGCAACGGGTCCGGCGACCGGCATCCTCGTCAGTGGCCTGACCAACGGCGTCGCCTACACCTTCACGGTCACGGCGACGAACAGCGTCGGAACGGGCCCGGCCTCGCCGCCCAGCGAGGCGGTGACGCCGCGAGCGTCGCAGTCCATCACTTTCCCGAATCCGGGCCCGCTTAGCTTCGGCACGACGCCCACGCTCAGCGCGACGGCCAGCTCGGGCCTGCCCGTGACGTTCACGTCCGGCACGACGGACGTCTGCACCGTGACGCCGGAGGGCACGCTGGCGTTCGCCGCCACCGGCACCTGCTCGATCCGCGCCGACCAGGCGGGCAACGCGAGTTTCCTGCCGGCCGGAACCGTAACGCGGGCGCTGACGGTCAACGCCGTGGCGCCGGGCGCGCCGACGATCGGCAGCGCGACGGCGGGCGACGCGCAGGCGACGGTGGCGTTCACCGCGCCAGCGTCGAACGGCGGTGCGGCGATCACTGGCTTCACGGTCACGTCGACTCCGGGCGGATTCACCGCGAACGGCGCGGCCAGCCCGATCACCGTGACCGGCCTGACCAACGGCACCGCGTATACGTTCACCGTCGCGGCGACGAACAGCGCCGGCACCGGCGCGGCATCGGCACCAAGCAATGCGGTGACGCCGGCCGCGGTGCTGGCGCCACAGACGATCACCTTCGCGAACCCCGGCGCGCAGCGCTTCGGCACGACGCCGACGCTGAGCGCGACGGCCAGTTCGGGCCTCGTGGTGACGTTCACGTCCGGCACGACGGATGTCTGCACGATCACGAGCGACGGCGCGCTGGGCTTCGTCGCCAGCGGCACGTGCACGATCAATGCGGACCAGGCCGGCAACACCGCGTTCGACCCCGCACCGACGGTGACGCAGAGTTTCAGCGTCGATCCGATCGCGCCCGGCGCGCCGACGATCGGCACGGCCACGGCGGGCGATTCGCAGGCGACGGTGGCGTTCACCGCGCCGGCGTCGAACGGCGGTGCGGCGATCACCGGGTACACGGTCACGTCGAATCCCGGCGGATTCACCGCGAACGGCGCGGCCAGCCCGATCACCGTGACCGGCCTGACCAACGGCACCGCGTATACGTTCACCGTCGCGGCGACGAACAGCGCCGGCACCGGCGCGGCATCGGCACCAAGCAATGCGGTGACGCCGGCCGCGGTGCTGGCGCCACAGACGATCACCTTCGCGAACCCCGGCGCGCAGCGCTTCGGCACGACGCCGACGCTGAGCGCGACGGCCAGTTCGGGCCTCGTGGTGACGTTCACGTCCGGCACGACGGATGTCTGCACGATCACGAGCGACGGCGCGCTGGGCTTCGTCGCCAGCGGCACGTGCACGATCAATGCCGACCAGGCGGGTGACGCAGCTTTCCTGCCCGCACCGACGGTGACGCAGAGCTTCAGCGTCGACGCCGACGTACCGGGCGCGCCGACGATCGGCACGGCCACGGCGGGCGACGCGCAGGCGACGGTGGCGTTCACCGCGCCAGCGTCGAACGGCGGTGCGGCGATCACTGGCTTCACGGTCACGTCGACTCCGGGCGGATTCACCGCGAACGGCGCGGCCAGCCCGATCACCGTGACCGGCCTGACCAACGGCACCGCGTATACGTTCACCGTCGCGGCGACGAACAGCGCCGGCACCGGCGCGGCATCGGCACCGAGCGACGCGGTGACGCCGCAGGCGGCGTTCGCGGTGCCCGCGCTGCGTCCGGATCGCGCCGTGGTGCGCGAGAACAGCGGCGAAGTCGCAGTCGACGTGCTCGGCAACGACCGCATCGATGCCGCGCTGCAGGCCGTGGGCGTGCTGTCGATCGTCGACGGGCCGGCGCGCGGCAGCGCCGCGGTCCGCGGCGGCGGCGCGGCCGGCCTTGCCGGTGACGCCATCGTCTACACCCCGGCGGCCGACACCGCGGGCGCCGACGCGCTGCGCTATCGCGTGTGCTTCGGCGGCGCGACGCCCTGCGTCGAGGCCCGGCTGTTCATCGACGTCCGGCCGCTCGCGGTGGCGGCGATCGAGGTCCGCACGCCGACCGAGCGCGGCTTCGCCGACCGTTCCTTCGCCGGGCTGCGGGCCCTGCCTGCGGCCACGGTCGAGGCGCACGGCCTGGTCGCGCCGAGCGTGCTCCCGCTGCGCCTCGATGAACCCGGCGCTACCGGCACGCCTTGGGGCGAAGGCCTGACGGCCAGTGCCGTCCGCACGCTGGCCGCCGGGGCGAACGCGCGCGACTGGCGCGTGCTGGTGGATGCGCGGGCGACCGCGGGCGGCGACGTCGATCTGTACCTCGGCATCGACAGCAACGGCAACGGCCGCGCCGATGGCGACGAGCTGGCCTGCGCCTCGGCGGCGTCGGCGGCCGGCGAACGCTGCGACCTGGCGCTGACGGCGCCGGCCAACGGCAGCGTCCGCTACTGGGTGCTGGTGCACGGCGCGGCGCCCGGCACGGGCGCGCAGATCGAACTGTTCGAAACGCCGCTGGATCGCCCGGTGCTCGACCGTTCGCTGGTGGCGACCAGCCCCGGCGCGCTGGCGGCGGGCGCGGCGTTCGACGCGCGACTGGTCTGGGACGACCCGACCCTGCTGCCGGGCCAGAGCCGCGGCGGCTGGCTGGCGCTGGCGTCGGGCGCGAACGCCCCGATCGGCTGGGTGCCGGTGCGCATCGATCGCACGGCGGGCGAGCCGACGGCCTTCGCGCTGCAGAGCGGCGTCGACCACGGCCTGGCGCTGTCGCCCGGCAGCGCGCACGACCGCCTGTTCATCGATGTGCCGCCGGGCACCACCCGGCTGGAAGCGAGCACCGCGAGCGCCGGAGCGATCGATCTGTTCCTCGCCCGCGTACCCGCCGTCGGCGCGTCGGCCGAGGTGCCGACCATCGCGCCGGCACCGGCGCGCGACGCGGCCTTCGCCAGCGCGCGCTCGGCGGGTGGCGACGAGCGGCTGGTGGTCGACAATCCGGCGCCCGGCCGCTGGTACGTGACGCCGGTGAACGGGCCGGTCGGCGGTGACGCCGAGCTGATCGTGCGCGCCACGCTGACCGGCGCGGCACCGCGGCTGCGGCCGGGCGGCTACTTCAATCCGCTGCGGCCGGGGACCGGGCTCTTCATCTACCCCGCCAGCGACCAGTGGGCGGCGCTGTGGTTCACCTCGCGGCAGGACGGCACGCCGACCTGGTATTACCTGCAGGCCACGCAGCCCGGCCCCGACGGCGGTTGGCGCAGCCCGATCTACCACAGCCGCTGGGACGGCACGCGCAACCGGCTGACGAAGATCGGCGAAGCGACGGTGACCACGCGCGCGACGGATGCGTTCACCTTCAGCTACACGCTGGATGGCGAAACCGGCAGCGAGGCCTACGCCAACTTCAGCGGCGATTGCCCGCGGTTGAACGGCGCGCCGCTGGACATCAGCGGCCTGTGGTTCGACCCGCGTACGGCCGGCAGCGGCTACACCGTGCAGGGGTTCCCGGACTACGAGTTCCACCTCGTGTTCGGCTACGACGGGCAGGGTGCGGCGCGCTTCCTCGCGGCGGAGCGCGGCAGCCTTGGCGGGGCGGTCGACACCATCGATCTGGAGCAGCTGCGCGGTGCCTGCCCGCTGTGCACGCACGGCGGGCCGCCGGTGCGCACCCGCGTGGGCACGCTGGAGCGGACGATCAACGGCGGCACGCTGCGACGCTTCCGCGTCGATGCCACCTACGTCGACGGCGTGCCGGGCACGTGGCGCGCCGACGATGCGGTGATCCCGCTCGGCAGTCTGCGCGGCTGCGCGGCGAACTGAGGGGAGGCGGCGACCGGGTCGGGGCTTCGGCCCCGATCCGCACTCCGCCCTACGCCGCCTGCGCCGCCTTCGGCATCTCTGCCACCACGCGCTCGGCCCAGACCACCTTCGCGCCGCCGGCCAGCCAGCGCTCGAAGTGCGGGCCGTACACCTCGTCGATACGCGCGCGCTTCACTTTCAGCGTCGGCGTGATCAGGCCGTTGTCGACCGTCCACTCCTCGCCGACGACGATCAGCGCGTCGAGGTGCAGGTAGCTGTCGAGCGTCGCGTTCACCGCGGCGAGGTGCTTCGCCAGCGCGGCTTCGATCTCGGCTTTGCCCGCGGCGCTCGCTGCTTTCGCCAGCGCCGGTGCGCCCAGCATCCCCAGCCCGACCGGCTGCGGCAGGTTCACGCCGGCCACGCAGCAGGCTTCGAACAGCGGCAGCGCGCTGAGCTTCTCTTCGATCGGGCCGGGTTCGACGTACTTCGCCTTGCTGGTCTTGAAGGCGTCCTTGACCCGGCCGGTGATCTTCAGCGTGCCGTCGGCGGCCATCGCGCCCTTGTCGCCCGTCTTCAGGAAGCCGTCGTCGGTGAACGTGGCCTTCGTCGCCGCCTCGTCGCGGTAGTAGCCCTGCATGTTCCACGCGCAGCGCACCTGCACTTCCTGCGTGGCCGGATCGAGCCGCACCTCCGCCCCCGGATACGCCGGCCCGACGGTGCCGATCTGCTGGCGCCCCTGCACGTTGGTGTGGCTGACGCCGCAGTTCTCGGTCATGCCGTAGGCCTCGAGGATCTCGAGGCCGAGGCGCTTGTACCACTCGAGCATCGCCGGCGGCATCGGCGCCGCGCCGCCGCCCGCGTAGACGCACTGGTCGAGGCCGAGGCCTTTCAGAACCTTGCGCTTCACCAGCCAGCCGACCACCGGAACTTTCAGCAGCCGCTCGAGCTTCGCTTCAGGCACCTTCGCGAACACGCCCTGCTGGAACTTCAGGTACAGGCGCGGCACGGAGGCGAAGCGGGTGGGGCGGGCGCGCTGCAGGTCGGCGACGAAGGTCTCGAGGCTCTCGGCGAAGAAGGCCTCGAAGCCGCGCGCCAGCAGCGTGTGCTCGAGGAAGGTGCGCTCGACGATGTGCGACAGCGGCAGGTAAGACAGCAGGCGGTCGTTCGCGCTGAACGGCACCCGCGCCAGCACGGCGGCCGTAGCGGCCGCGAAGTTGCCGAAGCTGTGCATGACGCCCTTGGCCATGCCGGTGGTGCCCGAGGTGTAGATGATCGTCGCGAGCTCGTCCGCGTCGCGCGTCGGCATGCCCTGCAGCGGCGCGGATTTTGCGATGACGTCGTCCCAGCCGCGGAAGCGCGCTTTGGCGCCGTCGGGTGCCAGCGGAAACGCGATGCACGGCAGCGTGTCGGGAATGCCCGGTTCGATCGAGGCCCAGTCATCGAGCTTGCCGACGAACAGCAGGGCCGCGCCGCTGTGCGCCAGGAGCTCGCGCACCGAGGTGCCGGTGAGCGTCGGGTACAGCGGCACCGAGACATGGCCTGCCATCCAGATCGCCCAGTCACACATCAGCCAGTGCGCGCAGTTCTTCGAGATCAGCGCGATGCGCGAACCGGGCGGCAGGTCCAGCGAGCGCAGGTGCGCGGCCATGCGCCGGGTGTCGATCAGTGCTTCGCCCCAAGTCCACTCGCGCACCGCGCCGCCGCCGAGCGGCTGCACGAACACGCGCTTGGTGGGCGACGTGCGCTCCCAGTGATACAGGCGCGGCAGGGCGAGGGCGTGGTCGTCGATGGCCTCGCGGCGCGGGGCGGGGGCGGCAGCGGTCATGGCGGTCGAGCACTTGGCGGCGGGTGGAAGCCGCAGCCTTTTCCGCGGCCCGTGCACGCGGCGTCGTCGCCCGCCCGCGACGCGGCGCGCACCCCGCGGCGGGCCATAATCCGTCGTCCTTTGGAGCCCACCCTTGATTCCCCAATTCCCCATGAAGCTGGTCGCCAAGCGCATGCTCGCCCCGGCGGTCGCCCACCTGAGCTTCCTGCGCGCCGACGGCCAGGCGCTCGACTACATCCCCGGCCAGTTCATCCAGATCCACTTGACCGGCCGCGACGGCGCGCCGACCAAGCGCAGCTACTCGCTCGCCACCATCCACGACCACGCGCTGGGCCCCGGCGAAGCGGTCGACATCGCCGCCTCGTACGTGCCGGGCGGCACGGCCACCGCGCTGTTCGAGGCGCTGCAGCCCGGCGATGAAATCACGGCGAGCGGGCCGTTCGGGCGCTTCTGCCTGCTGCCCGGCGACGCCAACCGCCGCTACCTGCTGATCGCCACCGGCACCGGCGTCACGCCCTACCGCTCGATGCTGCCGCTGCTGGAAAAGGCGATCGTCGAGCGCGGCGTGCAGGTAGTTGTGCTGTTCGGCGCGCGCTCGGAGCAGGAGCTGATCTACGCCGACGACTTCCGCGCGATGGCGGCGAAGCACCCGGCGCGTTTCCGCTTCGTGCCCTGCTACTCGCGCGAGTTCAACGAAGCCGCCGGCCCCGACGCGCGCCGCGGCTACGTCACCGCGCAGATCGCCGACCTCGCGCCGCAGGCCGAGGGCGACATCGCCTACCTGTGCGGCAACCCGGACATGGTCGACGCGGCCTTCGCGGCGCTCAAGGATCATGGGCTGCCGATCCCCAGCATCCGCCGCGAGAAGTACGTCAGCGGCAAATAGCCCTTCCGAGACGCCGATGGACGCCTCCGCGCTGTACCCGCCGCCGCTGTCCCCGGAGACCAAACCGAAGACGAGCGCGTTGGCGACGTTCGGCAATGCACTCGCGGGTGCGGCGATCGGTGGTGGCGTCACCGTCCTGCTGCTGCGACATCTCGATCTCGGCGGCCCGTCGACGCTGCTGCTGTTCGTCGCGTTCGTCGTGTCGATGTGGCTGCACATCGTCATCCACGAGGCCGGCCACGCCGTCGCCGGAATGGCCGCGGGCCTCAAGCCCGTCGCGTTCGGCGTCGGCCCGCTGCGGATGGAGCGCGCGGCCGACGGTTGGCACGTCCGCTGGGGCGGCGGCATGGCCGGGATCAGCGGGTTCGCGATGCTGCTGCCGCCGGCCGACGCGCGCCCGCGCCGCCGCGAGCAGGCGCTCTACCTGCTCGGCGGGCCGCTGTCGAACCTCGTCGTTGGCGTGCCCGCGCTGCTGCTGGCCAACGCGGCAGCGCCCGGGGTCGGCATGCTGCTCGGGTTCGCCTTCGGCGCCGCCGGCATCGTCATCGGCCTCGTCAACCTGGTGCCGTTCAAGACCGCCGGCTGGCTCAGCGACGGCGCCGGCCTGCTGCTGCTGCGCCGGGATCCGGACGGCGTGATGGACGGCTTCCGGGTCCAGCAGATCATCCAGGCCAGCATGGACGGCAAGCGGCCCCGCGACTGGCCCGCGGCGCTGCTGCCCGAGCGGCCGCTGCCCGACCCCGGCACCGACGCGCCGTGGGCACCCGCCGACGTGCTGATGCGGCTCTCGGCGGCGATCGACCGCGGCGACCACGAGCGCGGCCGCGCCCTGGCGGGCTGGCTGGTGGCGCGCTGGCCGAACGCGTCGCCCACGGAACGCCACGGCATCGCGCTGTCGATGGCCGTGTACGCCGCCATCGTCACCGAAGACGTCGCCCTGCTGCGCGCTTGGCGCCCGCTCGCCAAGGGCGGTCTGCTCGACCAGTCCTGCCACGAGGCCTGGCTGGACGCCGAGATCGCCGTTCGCGAAGGCCGCGAGGCGGAGGCGCGCACCCTCGCCGAGGCAGCGCGCGCGGCGCTGCCCCGCGTGCACGACGGCGGCACCCGCGTGGCGGTCGCGGAGCGGCTGGACGCGCTCGATGCGCGGCTCGCGGCGCCCCCTCCCGCCACGCCGGTGTAAAGCACGCTTGACATCGCCATCGCGGCCGGTGGAGGATGGTGTCAAGCGTCCTTGACACCACGGAGCCCGCGATGCTCGCCACCACGCCTGTCCGCGACGACGACCGCCTGACCCCGCCGATCCGGCGCTACCTGCGCTGGCTGCTGGTGTCGATGTCGATGTACGGCACCCTGCTGGTCACCAGCATCCTCGCGCTGCAGGCCGTGCCGGCCGAAGCGCTGGGCCTGCGCATCGGCTTCGGGCTGCTGCCGGTGCTGCCCCTGCTGCTGCTGGTGTGGGCGTTCGCGCGCTACATCCGCGAGGCCGACGAGATGCAGCGCCTGATCGAGCTGCAGTCGCTGGCGCTGGCCGCCGCGGGCGTCGGTATCGGCTTCCTCGTGGCCGGGTTCCTCGACAGCGCGGGCGTGTTCACCCTGCACGGCGAGCTCACGGCGATTCTCGTGATGCCGGCGCTGTTCGGCATGTACGGCGTCGCCAAGTGCGTCGTCGCGCGGAGCTACGCCGGATGAACCCCTTCATCGACATGGTCCGCTTCACGCCGAACGAGAAGGTGTACTACCGGCGTTCGGTGGCGCCGATGGCGCTGTTCTGCCTGCTTCTCATCGGCGGCGCGCTGCTGATCAGGACCTACCGTGCGGATTGGCCGTACCCGCTGCTGATCGTCATCGCCATCGCGCCGGCGTTTCCGATGGCGTGGTTCTTCAAGGTCTACATCGACTACTTCCGCGACTGCGACGAGTGGGAAAAGCTGATCGAGGTCTACGGCATCTGCATCGGCGTGCTGCTGGTGGGCATGGCGTACTTCGTCCTCGGCCTGCTCGGCATGACGCGCCTCATCGAGCTCGATGGCGCCTGGCTCGCCTACGGCATGCTGCCGGCCGTTTCGCTGATGTACGTCGTCGGCAAGATCGTCGGCCGCTGGCGGCACGGCTGATGCGCAACCACCTCCGCGAACGCCGCGAAGCGCGCGGCTGGTCACAGGCCGAACTGGCCGAGCGCCTCGCCGTCTCGCGCCAGACCGTCAACGCCATCGAGACCGGCAAGTACGACCCCAGCCTGCCGCTGGCCTTCAAGCTCGCGCGCCTGTTCGAAGAATCCATCGAAGCCCTGTTCGACGACGCTGTCTGAGCGCTCCTTACTTCCCCCACCCCACCGGAGTCCACGATGCACCGACGCCTCCCCTTGCCCCTCGCGCTTGCCGCGGCCCTCTCGCTGGCGGCGCCGTCGTTCGCCGAGGCGCGCCAACTCGGCGCCATCGATTTCGAACCCTGCACCTTGGCCGGCGCCGGCGCCGTTGCCGCGGTCGAAGCGCAGTGCGCCACGCTCGCCGTGCCGGAAAACCGCGCCGAGCCCGACGGCCGGAAGATCGAGCTCGCCATCGCCTGGGTGCCGACCGAGGCCGAAGCCGAGCCCGATCCGGTGTTCATGCTCGCGGGCGGCCCCGGGCAGGGCGCGCGCGACGCGTTTCCGTCGGTCGCGCCCGGCTTCCGCGACGTGATGCGCACGCGCAACGTGATCCTCGTCGACCAGCGCGGCACCGGCGGATCGAATCCGCTGGCCTGCCGTGACGCGGAGGGCAACAACGCCTTCGGCGATCCCGCCGACGAGAGCCCGGAGGGCGCGCGGCGCTTCGCCGAAGCTTGCCTCGCCGAGCTGTCGAAGATCGCCGACGTGCAGCACTACACGACGACCGATGCCGTCGCCGACCTCGACGCGGTGCGCGAGGCCATCGGTGCCGAGCGCATCAACCTGTACGGCGGCAGCTACGGCACGCGCGTGGCGCAGCAGTACGCCAAGACCTTCCCGCAGCGCACGCGCACCGTCGTCATCGACAGCGTCGCGCCGATGGACTTGGTGCTCGGCAGCGAGCACGCCAAGAACCTCGACGCCGCGCTCGATGCGCAGTTCGCGCGCTGTGCGGCCGATGCGGCCTGTGCGAAGGCGCTGCCCGACGCGCGAGCGACGCTGGCGCAGGTGCGCGAAGCGCTGGCGCAGCCCGATCGCGCGCCGGTGGTCTACCGCGACCCGACCACCGGCGAACGCCGCGAGGAGGTGCCGACGATGGGCCACCTCGGCATCGCGCTGCGGCTCTACAGCTACGCGCCGCTGACGGCCACGCTGCTGCCGGTGGCGCTGCAGCAGGCCGCCGACGGCGACTGGGCGCCGCTGCTGGCGCAGTCGCGCTTCCTGATGGGCAGCCTCGGCGGATCGATCATGCACGGCATGCAGCTCTCGGTGATGTGCGCCGAGGACGCCGACGAGATGCGCGTCGATCCCGCCGACGACGCCACGGTGATGGGCTCGCAGTTCGTCGGCTGGCTGAAGGCGCAGTGCGAGGTGTGGCCGCGCGGCCAGCGTCCGGCCGACTTCCGCGCGCCGCTCACCGGTGACCTGCCGGTGCTGGCGATCAGCGGCGAGTTTGATCCGGTGACGCCGCCGCGCTACGGCGATGCCGCCATCGCCCAGCTGCCGAACGCGCGCCACCTCGTGCTGAAAGGCCAGGGCCACACGCCGATCAACGAAGGCTGCATGCCCAAGCTGTTCGCGCAGTTCATCGAGACGGCCGACGCGAAGGCGCTCGATGCGTCCTGCCTCGACCGCCTCGCTCCGCTTCCCCCCGGCTCCGGCCTGCACGGCTGGGAGCCCTGAGATCACTGAAGGGAACCTCGCCATGATCGAACTCACCGACCTGCACAAGCAGTTCAAGACCAAGACCGGCCCGGTGGCCGCGGTATCCGGCGTCGGCTTCACCGCCCGCGACGGCGCCATCACCGGCCTGCTCGGCCCCAACGGCGCCGGCAAGACCACCACGCTGCGCATGCTCTACACGCTGATGAAGCCCGACAAAGGCAGCGTGCGCGTGGACGGCCGCGACGCCTACGCCGAAGCGGAAGCCGTGCGCCGCTCGCTCGGCGTGCTGCCGGACGCGCGCGGCGTCTACAAGCGCCTGACCGCGCGCGAGAACATCACCTACTTCGGCCGCCTGCACGGCATGGACGAGGCGGCGATCCGCCGCAACACCGACCGCCTCGTCGACGCGCTGCAGATGGCCGACTTCATCGACCGCCGCACGGAAGGCTTTTCGCAGGGCCAGCGCACCAAGACCGCCATCGCGCGCGCGCTGGTGCACGACCCGAAGAACGTGATCCTCGACGAACCGACGAACGGGTTGGACGTGATGACGACGCGCGGCCTGCGCGAGTTCCTGCTGCGCCTCAAAGGCGAGGGCCGCTGCGTGATCCTCTCCAGCCACATCATGCAGGAGGTCGGCGCGCTGTGTGACCACATCGTGGTCATCGCCAAGGGCCGCGTCACCGCGCAGGGCTCGCCCGACGAGCTGCGCGCACAGACCGGTGAATCCAATCTCGAAGACGCCTTCGTCAAGGCCATCGGCTCCGAGGAGGGCCTGCAGGCATGAGCGCTTTCAAAACCCTCGCGACGGTGATGCTCAAGGAGCTCGCCGAAATCTTCCGCGACCGCAAGATCATCATCAACGGCCTGCTGCTCTCACCGCTGCTGTTTCCCATCCTGATCCTCGGCATGGGCGCACTCGCCGAAAATCGCGCCAAGACCCAGCTCGAGTCGGAACTGAAGCTGCCGATCATCGGCGCCGACATTGCGCCGAACCTGGTCGCCTTCCTCGCCACGCAGAACATCACCGCGGAAGCCGCGCCCGAAGATCCCGACGCGCTGATCCGGACCCAGGAGAAGGATGTGATCTTGCGCATCGCGCCGGATTTCGCCGAGGACTGGCGCGCCAGCCGCGCGGCGACGGTGGAGATCGTGCACGACAGCTCGCGGCAGGATTCGCAGATCCCGGTGCGTCGCGTCGAGCGCGCGCTGCAAAGCTATTCGCGGCAGGCCGGCGCCATCCGCCTGATCGCTCGCGGCATCGATCCGTCGCTCGGCACGGCGGTCAGCGTCACCTACCGCGATCTCGCCACGCCGGAAGCGCGGCGCGGCATGCTGCTGGCCTTCCTGCCCTACCTGCTGATCCTCACCGCCTTCCTCGGCGGCGCCTACCTGGTGATGGACGCCACCGCGGGCGAGCGCGAGCGGCAGTCGCTGGAGCCGCTGCTGGCCACGCCGGCGGGCCGCGGCGCGATCATGAGCGGCAAGATCGCCGCGGCCTGCGCCTTCGGCATGATCGGCCTGCTGCTGACCCTGCTCAGCTTCAAGCTCAGCTTCGCCTTCGTCGACAGCGGCCCGTTCAAAGGCGTCGACGTGTCGATGCTGGCGGTCGGCAAGCTGTTGCTGGTGCTGCTGCCGATGGTGCTGATCGGCACGACCCTGCTGACGCTGATCTCGGCCTCGGTGAAGACGCTGAAGGAAGCGCAGAGCTACATGGCCTTCCTGATGCTGCTGCCGATCCTGCCGACCATCATCCTGCTGGTGAACCCGGTGAAGAACGCGCTGTGGATGTTCGCCACACCGTTCCTCGCACAGAACCAGCTCATCCTGATGGTGCTGCGGCAGGAGACGATCACCGCGCAGCAGTGGGGTGTGTACCTCGCCGCGGGTTTCGGGCTCGGGGCGCTGCTGTGGCTGGTGGCCGCAAGGCTGTACCACCGCGAGCAGTTGGCGATCTCGGCGTAGCGGCAGGCGTCGGATCATGTGCCGCAAAAGAAACGCCCGGCTCATCGCCGGGCGTTCTTGCGTCACTCGATGCGGGCCGCCACTTACATCCGGAAGTCGAACGTCCGCGTCTGCGTCGTCGTCTCGCCGGTCGCCTCGAAGCGCCAGGTCGACACGGTCTGCTGCACGGTGCGCTCGAAGATGCCGCGCGGACGCGAGCGCAGCACCTGCACGTCGGTGACGCGGCCATCGGCGCCGATCGTGAACTGCACAGTCACGCTGCCCGAGGCGCGGCTGCGTGCGGCCTCGCGCGGGTAGGGCGGCTGCGGCGTGCTGATCGGCGTCGGCGCGCCTCCGGTGCGGGCCGGGACCGGCGTGGCGGGAGCCGGCGTTGCCGGTGCGGCGGCCACCGGCGCGGGCGTCGGCTCGGCGGGTGCCGGGGCGGGGGTCTCGGGCTGCGCCGGAGCCGGCGCGGCGTCCGCAGGTGCCGGCGCCGCGGCGGCGGCGGTGGCCGCTGCGGCGGCTTCCTCGCGGGCGCGCTGTTCGGCGGCGAGCCGCTCGCGCTCGGCGCGCTCGGCGTCGAGGCGCTCGCGATCGGCGGCGGCGGTGCGACCACCGGCGATGGCGTCGCGGATGCGATTCAGCGACGGCGCTTCCGGATCGGTGCGGGCCATCAGTTCCAGCAGGCGCTCGGCCTCCGCGAACTCACCGTCATTGATCGCCTGCTCCGAAGCGATCAGCGCGTAGGGCATCAGGTCGATCAGCGCGGATTCGGCCGAAACGTCCGGCGTCGCGGCCTTCTGGCGCAGCGCGAGGTAGTACTCCATGGCGTTGTCGCCGGCCGGTGCGTACAGGCGCTGCTCGCGCAGGGCGGTGTTGCCCTTCTCGCGCAGCTCGGCTTCGCTGAGGGCGGCCAGCGCGCTGGCGGTGGCCTGGGCGGCTTCCGCGGCCTGTGCCGCGGCGTCGGCGGCGGGGGCCGGCGCGGTGGCGGCCGGGTCGGCGGTGGTCGCGGGGGCGGCTTCTTCCGGGGCCGGTGAGCAGGCGGAGAGGCCAAGGGCCAAGGCGAGGGCCGTGGCCAGCGCGGCGGAGGGCTTGCGGATCGTCGATACGGACACGATGGGAATCCCGGCCGGAGGAAAGGATGTCCAGCGTCCGGCGTCCGTTAGCTTTCTGTCAATACGCTTCCGTGACCTTCGGCACAGGTCGCGCACAGGGTTTCACAAAAACGGATCAGGGGCTGCGGAACTGCAACACGGCGCGCGCTTCCGACGGCGCGTCGGCGGGGGCGTAGCGCCAGCGGCGGACGGCCAGCACGGCTTCGCGATCGAACACGCCCGGCGGGTCGGCGCGCAGCACGCTGACCTCCTCGACGCTGCCGTCGGCGCGGATGCGCACGCGGACCTCGACTTCGCCTTCCAGCCGGCGGCGTGCCGCCGCCTCGGGGAAGCGCGGCGCCACCCGCTGCAGCAGCGCGCGTGCCGGCGCCTCGGCCGGCCTAGGCGGTGCGGTCGGACGGCTCGCGGCGGGCGCGGCGGTGACGGTGGGCGCGGGGGCCGGCGGCGGCGCGGCCACCGGCGGACGCGTCGATGCCGGCGACGGTGGTGCGGCCTCGGGTGGCGTTGGCGTCGGCGCTGACGGCGCGGCGACTGGCGGCGCGGCGGTCGTTGCGGCGGTTGCCGTCGCTTGGGGACGTTCCGCCTCGGCGGCCAGCCGTTCGGCCTCGGCCGCGGCTTCGGCGTCGCGCTGCGCCGCGAGGGTTTCGGCCGTGGCCAGCGCCTCGCGCAGGCGCGGCACGGCCGGCGCTTCCGCATCCATGCGGACCAGCAGATCGATGAGTCGGGCGGCTTCGGCGAAGTTCTCGGCGGTCGTGGCCTGCTCGGCGCCGATCATCACGTAGGGCGCGAGGTCGACGAGGGCGACGTCGACGGCCGCGTCTCCGGGCTCGCGATCGCGCAGCGCCAGGTAATCCTCGACGGCATTGTCGCCGGCCGGCGAGTACAGGCGGTTTTCGGCCAGCGCGGCGCCGGCCCGCTCGCGCAGCGTCGCGGTATCGAGCGTCGCGGCGTCGGGCGCCGCCGCGGGCGCAGGGGCCGCCTCGGGCGCCGTCGTCGGCGGGTTCGGCGGAGGGGCCGCCGAGGGATCGCTGCTCGACGTGTCGCCGCTGCAGGCGACGAGGGCGAGCGCGAGCGGCGCGAAAAGGGCGAAGCGGACGAGGGCGCGCATGGCGGAGCTCGGTGGGCGAGGTCGCGCACGCTGAGGCCGCCGCGTGACAGCTTCATGGCGCGCGTCGAGGCGATGCGCGGAACTGCGGCGTTGCGCACGCGCTCGGGTACCCTGCGCCCCTTCGCGATGCCCGCCCCGCCGTGACCGCCGCCTTTCCCATCGCTCCGCTGCTGCCCGAACTCCGCGCCTCGCTGGCCGCGCACCCGCGGCTGGTGCTCGAAGCGCCGCCGGGTGCGGGCAAGACCACGCAGGTGCCCTTGGTCCTGCTCGACGCGCCGTGGCGGGCGGGCGGCAAGATCCTGATGCTCGAACCGCGCCGCGTGGCCGCACGCGCGGCCGCCGGCTTCATGGCGAAGCAGTTGGGCGAAGAGGTTGGGCGAACGGTCGGCTACCGCATCCGCTTCGAGGCGAAAGTGTCCGCCGCCACCCAGGTCGAAGTCGTTACCGAGGGCATCCTGACGCGGCTGATCCAGGACGACCCGACGCTGGACGGCATCGCGGCCATCCTGTTCGACGAATTCCACGAGCGGCACCTGGCCGCGGATCTTGGTTTGGCCCTCGCGCTCGACGTGCAGGCGCAGCTGCGGCCCGACCTGCGCCTCGTGGTGATGTCGGCCACGCTCGACGGCGAGCGGCTCGCGCGCTTTCTCGATGCACCGCGACTGACGGCGGAAGGCCGCGCGTATCCGGTCACCGTCGCCCACTTTCCGGCGCGCCGCGACGAGGCGCTCGCGTTCCAGCTGCGGCGCTGCGTGGAGCACGCCTTGGCCGCGCATCCCGGCGACGTGCTGGTGTTCGTGCCGGGGCAGCGCGAGATCGCGGAGGCCACGCGCGCGCTCGAGGCCGCGCAGGACGGCGGATCGATCGCGACGGACGTGCGGCTGCTGCCGCTGCACGGCGAGCTGTCGGTCGAGGCTCAGTCGGCCGCGCTGAATGCCGACCCCGACGGACAGCGCCGCGTGGTGCTGGCGACGAACGTCGCGGAATCCAGCGTCACCCTGCCCGGCGTGCGCGTGGTCATCGACTCCGGCCTCGCCCGCGAGCCGCGCTTCGAGCCGAACTCGGGCTTCTCGCGGCTCGACACCGTCGCCATCTCGCAGGCCAGCGCCGACCAGCGCGCCGGCCGCGCCGGCCGCGTGGCGGAAGGCTGGTGCTACCGCCTGTGGCCGGAATCGCAGCGGCTCGAGCCGAACCGTCGCGCCGAAATCGCGCAGGTCGAGCTGTCGGGTTTGGCGCTGGAATTGGCGGCTTGGGGCGAAAGCGAACTGCGCTTCGTCGATGCGCCGCCGCGCGGCGCTTTGGCCGCGGGCGTGGACCTGCTGAAGTCACTCGGCGCGCTGGATCGCGACGGCCGCATCACGGGTTTCGGCAAGCGCGTGCTCGGCATCGGCACGCACCCGCGGCTCGCGGCGATGCTGCTGGCGCCGAGTGATGCCACCGAAACCGCGCTGGCCTGCGACCTCGCGGCCTTGATCGAAGCGCGCGATCCGCTGAAAGGCCCGCGCCGCGACGACGTGGCCGCGCGCTGGCAGGCGCTGGCCGCGTTCCGCGCCGGCCGCGCGCCGTTCGAGGCCTCGCGCTCGGGCCTCGCCGCCATCGACCAGCAGGCCAAGGCTTGGCGCCGCCGCCTGCGCTGCGACGCGCTGCCGCCGAAGGACGCGCCGAACCATCGTCTGGGCGATCTGCTCGCGCACGCGTTTCCCGACCGCATCGGCGTGCAGCACCCGGCCGATCCGCGCCGCTACGCTTTGAGCAACGGCCGCAGCGCGCGCGTGTTCGACGACTCCGCGCTGTTCGGCGAGCCGTGGATCGTGGCCAGCGAGCTGCGCTTCGAGGCGCGCGATGGGCTGGTTCTGCGCGGCGCGCCGGTCGACGAATCACGCCTGAAAAAAGACTTCCCCGAGCGCTTCGTCGAGGAAGACACCGTGCGCTGGGACGCGGCGGCCCGCGCGCTGGTGTCGCGCCGCGAGCGCCGCTTCGAGCGCATCGTGCTCGACAGCCGTCCCGCCGGCCGGCCTGATCCCACACGCGCGGCGCAGGCGCTGACCGACGCCGTGCGCGAGCTCGGCCTCGAATCGCTGCCGTGGACCGAAGGCCTGAAACAGTGGCTGGAACGCCTGCGCTGCCTGCGCGAGTGGCTGCCGGAACTCGACTGGCCGGAGGCCAGCGACGAGGCGCTGATCGACGCGCTCGACGAGTGGCTGAAGCCGGCCTTCCAGGGCAAGACGCGGCTCGATGCCCTGAGCGAAGAGGCGCTGGGCGACGCGCTGAAGTCGCGCCTCGACTGGTCGCTGAAATCGAAGATGGACGCATTGGCGCCGCGCCGCATCACCGTGCCCTCTGGGCTCGAGCGGCCGGTGACCTACGCGCACGGCGAGCGCCCGGTGCTCGCAGCGAAGCTGCAGGAGCTGTTCGGCCTCGCCGACACGCCGCGCATTGCCGACGGCCGCGTGCCGCTCACCCTGCACCTGCTGTCGCCCGGCGGCGCGCCGCTGGCGATCACGCAGGACCTGAAGAGCTTCTGGAACAACGCCTACCCCGATGTGCGCAAGGACATGAAGGGCCGCTACCCGCGCCATCCGTGGCCCGACGACCCGTGGACCGCGACCGCGACGCACCGCGCCAAGCCGCGCGGGACATGAGCATGATCGCGCCCACCTGGCCCGCCCTCGACCCTCTCGCCGACGCGGTGAACCCGCTGCTCGGCGCGGTGCTGTTCGCGCACGCGGTGGCGGCGTTCCGCGCCGGTCGCCGTCGCGAAGCCATCGGCCTGCCGCTGACCCTCGTGGTGATGCTGGCGATCGCCTACAGCCTCGCCTACGTCGATCGCGTGCTTGGGGTGTTCGCGTTGTTCGGGCTGGACTTCAGCACGCACGGCGCGGTGCACCTCGCGGCGTGGACGGCGCTGCTGGTCTGGCGGCCCGCGCGCTGGCCATGGGCACTCGGGGTCACGCTCGGCTACCACGCGCTGATGGCCGCACAGGGGTATCACAGCGCCTTCGATGTGCTGGCCACCGCAGCCGTGGTCGGGATGCCGCTCACGATTCTGGCGACGGGATTGCGGCCACTGGCGCGGCGACGGGCGGATTCAGGCCCACCGCGGCAGAATGGCGGCCCATGAACCGACCCTTCTCCTCCTTCGATGTGATCGTCGTGGGCGGCGGGCGATCGACGGCGGGTTCAGCCCATCGGGCTGAGCCGTCGAGAGCGCCCGAGGCAGGACGCCGAGGGCTGGGTGGCGTGACGAGCGCACGACGCGCGAGTCCCGCCACCGCGCGTGGCCGCCGTTATCCTTGTTGAAGTCATGAACCGACCCTTCTCCTCCTTCGATGTGATCGTGGTGGGCGGCGGCCACGCCGGCACCGAAGCCGCGCTCGCCGCGGCGCGCGCCGGCGCGCGCACGCTGCTGCTCACGCACAGCATCGAGACGGTCGGCGCGATGAGCTGCAACCCGGCCATCGGCGGCATTGGCAAGGGCCATCTGGTCAAGGAGATCGACGCGCTCGGCGGCGCGATGGCGCGTGCGGCGGATCGCGCCGGCATCCAGTGGCGCACGCTCAACGCCTCGAAGGGCCCGGCGGTGCGCGCCACCCGCGCGCAGGCGGACCGCGCGCTGTACAGGGCGGCCATTCGGACGTTCGTCGAATCGCAGCCGAATCTCTCGCTGTTCCAGCAGGCGGTCGACGACCTGCTGTTCGCCGGCGAATCCGTGACCGGCGTGCGCACGCAGATGGGCCTCGAGTTCCATGCGCCGGCCGTCGTGCTGACCGCGGGTACCTTCCTCGCCGGGCAGATCCACATCGGCCTGGCGAACTACGCCGGTGGCCGCGCCGGCGATCCGCCGTCGTCCGCGCTCGCGCATCGTTTGCGTGAGGCGAACCTCGGCGTCGGGCGGCTGAAGACCGGCACGCCGCCGCGCATCGACGCGCGCAGCATCGACTTCAGCGGCCTTGAAGAGCAGCCCGGCGATTCACCGATCCCGACCTTCAGCTTCGACCACGACGCCTCCGTGCATCCGCGGCAGGTGAGCTGCTGGATCACCCACACCAGCGAGCAGACGCACGCGATCATCCGCGGCGGCCTCGATCGCTCGCCGATGTACACCGGCGTCATCGAAGGCGTGGGCCCGCGCTACTGCCCGAGCATCGAAGACAAGGTCACGCGCTTCGCCGACAAGGCCTCGCACCAGATCTTCATCGAGCCCGAGGGCCTCGACACCGTCGAGATCTACCCGAACGGCATCAGCACCTCGTTGCCCTTCGACGTGCAGCTCGCCCTCGTGCGCTCGATCAAAGGCTTCGAGAACGCGCACATCACCCGGCCGGGCTACGCCATCGAATACGACTACTTCGACCCGCGCGGCCTGAAGGCCTCGCTGGAGACGAAGGCGATCCGAGGTCTCTTTTTCGCCGGGCAGATCAACGGCACCACCGGCTACGAGGAAGCGGCGGCGCAGGGGCTCCTTGCCGGCCTCAACGCCGCGCGCTTCGTGCAGCAGCGCGAGGCGTGGACCCCGCGCCGCGACGAGGCCTACCTCGGCGTGCTGGTCGACGACCTGATCACCCACGGCACCACCGAGCCGTACCGGATGTTCACCTCGCGCGCCGAGTACCGGCTGCAGCTACGCGAGGACAACGCCGACCTGCGCCTGACGCCGACCGGCCGCGAACTTGGCCTGATCGATGACGCGCGATGGGCCGCGTTCGAGGCCAAGCGTTCGGCCATCGAATCGGAATCCGCTCGCCTCCAGTCGATCTGGGCGGCGCCGAACAACGCGCTGGGCCGCGCCTTCGAGGCCGCCACCGGCTCTGCCGTCTCGCGCGAGACCCACGCGCTCGACCTGCTGAAGCGTCCCGAGCTCGACTACGCCGCGTTGGTCGCGGTGGACGGCCTCGGTCCCGGCGTGGCCGACGCGAAGGTGGCCGAGCAGGTGCAGATCAGCGCGAAGTACGCCGGCTACCTCGATCGCCAGCGCGAGGACATCGAGCGCCAGCGCAGCCATGAGGCGACCTGCATCCCTGCAGACTTCACCTACGCCGGCATCAGCGGGCTGTCGGCCGAGGTCGTCGCCAAGCTCAGCGCCGTGCGCCCCGAAACGATCGGCCAGGCCCAGCGCATTCCCGGCATCACGCCGGCGGCGATCTCCCTGCTGCTGGTGCATCTGAAACGAAGCGGCCGCGCGGCCTGACCGCCGCGGCGCGCGCGTCCGTTGCGGCGTGCAACCGTTCACAGGATTTCGCAGAGCGGACATCGTCGCGACAACGCCGCGTGGCATGCTCGGCGCATCCACCGGGCGGGGCGGGTGCGATGGCCAGCAACGATGAGCTGTGGTTCGCGGCGGAGGGTCCGGACGAGGCGCCGGACGGCGCGGGCGCTACGGCGTGGAAGGTCGCGGTCGTCGACGACGACGAATCCGTTCGCGCCATCACCCGCCTCGCGCTCGGCCAGCTCAAGGTCGACGGCCGCCCGCTCGACCTGCTGGAAGCCGCCAGCGCCGAGGAGGGCATCGCGCTGTTCGCCACGCATCCGGACATCGCGCTCGGCCTCATCGACATGGTGATGGAGGATCCGGCCGCCGGCCTGCGCGTGATCAGCGCGGTGCGCGGCCCGCAGGCCAACCACCGCACCCGCCTGGTGGTGCGCACCGGCCAGCCGGGACGGCTGCCGGAGGATCGCGTCATCCGCGAGTACGACATCAACGATTACCGCGAGAAGACCGAGCTCTCGGCGCAAAGGCTGCGCACCGTCGCGCACAGCGCGATCCGCGGCTTCCGCGACATCGTGCAGGTCGAGGCGGCGTTCCACGGCCTCATCGACCTGCTCACGCGCGTGGTGGACGACGCGATCGTCGACCACCTGCCGCACGCGGTCGCGTCGGCGGACATCGCGGCCGCGCTGGGCACGCTCGCCGGATTGCCGGCGACCCGCGTCGAAGCGCTCCGCCACGCCGCCCTGCTGCGCGATCTCGGCCTGCTGCGACTGCCGGCGGGCCTGCGCCATTCGCTGCTGCAGTACGCGAACCTCGACGGCGATGCGCGGAACGCGGTGCGCGACCATCCCGAGGTCGGCGCCCGCCTGCTCGGTCGGCTGGCCACCGTGGAAGGCCGCTTGGCCGCGCAGATCGCGCGCGAACACCACGAGCGCTGGGACGGCGGCGGATTCCCGGACGGGCTGCGCGCCGAGGCGATCAGCCTCGAAGCGCGGCTGCTGGCGGTCGCCAATCGGATCGACGCCGCGCTGTCGCCGCGGCCCGGTGCCGAGCCGGGCAGCGTGCCGTCGCTGCGCGCCGCGCTGGAGGCCGAGTCGGGCCACGCGCTCGACCCGCGGCTCGTGGCTCTGGCCCTCGAGCACCTCGAGGCGCTGCTGGCGCTGCGCCACAAGGTCCGCGCCGCCGCGCCATGAGGAACGCGCGTGACCGCCTGCTGCTGGGCCTGAGCGAAGCCGCCCACATCGACGAGGGCGACGTGCGCCGCAGCGCGCAGGCGATCACCGCCGCAGCGATCGAAGGCCTCGGTATCGACCGCTGCGGTCTGTGGATGCGCGCCCAAGACGGCCTGTCGATCCGCTGCCTGCACCTGTGCGACCTCGCCGACGGCGGCCATCGCGACGGCACCGACCTGCTGCTGACGGCGGCGCAGTACCCGCGCTATTTCGAGGCGCTGGCGCGGGAGCGCGCGATCGTCGCCGACGACGCGCCGACGCATGCCGACACCGCCGAGTTCGCGCACGGCTACCTCGACGTGCTCGGCATCCGTTCGATGCTCGACGGCCCGGTGCGCCAGCACGGCCGCATGGTCGGCATCCTCTGCGCCGAGCACCGCGGCGCGCCGCGGCAGTGGACGCCGGACGAGGTGAACTTCATCGGCAGCCTGTCCGATCTGTTCGGCCGCGTGCTCACCGCCGCCGAGCGTCGCGACTACCAGCAGCGGCTCGAGGCGCTGAACGCCTCGCTCGAGGAGCGCGTGGCCGAGCGCACCGCCGAACTGCAGGCCGCGCTCGACCATCTCGAGAAGGCCAAGAACCATCTCGTCGAACGCGAGAAGATGGCGGCCCTCGGCCAGCTCGTCGCCGGCGTCGCGCACGAGATCAACACGCCGGTCGGGGTGATCGTCACGGCGGTCAGCCACTGCGCCGAGCTGCTCGACGCGCTGCGCGAGGCGCAGTCGCAAGGCGCGCTGACGCGCTCGCGCTTCGAAGCGGCGCTGGCCGAGCTCGGCGACGGCCTGGCCATGGCGCAGCGCAATGCGGTGCGCGCGGCCGGCCTCGTCGAGAGCTTCAAGCGCACCGCTTCCGACCAGACCCACGATGTGCGCACCCGCTTCGAGCTCGGCAAGACGCTCGACGACGTGCTCGCCACGCTGGCGCCGATGCTGCGCCGCCGCGGCGTGCAGGTCAGGCGCGGCGAGCTGCCGCCGGTGCATTGCGACAGCTACGCCGGCAGCCTCGCGCAGGTGGTGACCAACCTCGTCGTCAACGCCTGCATCCACGGCTACGGCGACGCGCCGCGCGGCGAGGCGGTGATCGATCTCGACGCGGGCGAGTCCGACGGCATCGCGTGGCTGCGCGTGGTCGACGCCGGCGTGGGCATGCCGCCCGAAGTGCTGCACAAGGCGTTCGAACCGTTCTACACCACCGCGCGCACGCGCGGCGGCACCGGGCTGGGCCTGAGCATCGTCCGCACGCTGGTCGAACGCACGCTCGGCGGCGAGATCCGCATCGACGCCGCGCCGGGCGCCGGCTGCCGCGTGGAGGTGCGCTTTCCGTGCCGGGCGCCGGCCTGAGGCCCGCGCTTGCGCCCTTCATCGAAGCGCCGCACGCTGGACGCCGCATCGGCCCAACACAGGAGGACGCCATGAGCGAGAGCACCGTCAACGGACGCGGCAGCACCGGCAACGTCATCGCCGCGGTCTGCAGCTTCTTCATCCCCGGCCTCGGCCAGCTCGTGCAGGGGCGCATCCTGTGGGCGCTGTTCTGGTTCGTGTTCGCTGGCGTCGCGTGGCTGCTCACCTTCATCTTCACGCTGGGGTTCTTCCCGTTCGGCGGTGCGCTGGTCAACCTCGTTTCCTGCATCCACGCGGCCGTGTACAAGCCCGGGACGTGAAGCGGCGCAGGGCCCACGCCGGCCTGGTGCGCGAGGCGCTGCTCGCGCAGCAGGCCAAGCGCGTGCAGCAGCTGATCCTGCTGCTGATCGGCGCGCTCGCGACCTTCACCCTCGTCAACGTCACCGTCGTCGAGACGCCGGTGCTGGCGCCGCTGGTCGCCGGCATCGGCCTGCTGTCGGTCGCGCTGTGGCTGCACCAGCGCGGCCGGGTCGAGGCCTCGCTGCTGATGGTGCTGTGGGTGGTCACGCTCGTCGCCACGGCGATGATCTGGATGCGCGCGGGCATCCGCGACCTCGTCGTGTTGACCTACCCGGGCATCCTCGTCCTTGCCGCCCTCACCTTGAACCTGCGCGCGCTGCTGGCGCTGGGCGCGGCGATGCTGGTCTCGCTCGCGGCGCTGAACTGGGGCGAGATCGCCGGCTGGTATCGCCCGGACACGCCGGAACTCGGGCCGTGGAGCTTCATCAACCGCGCGCTCGTGCTGGTGCTGATCGCGGTGATCGGCCGCACCGCCGCGCGCGATCTGCAGGCCGCGGTGGCGCGCGCCGAGGCCGAGAGCAACCGCGCGAAGGACAGCGCGGTGCGGCTGGCCTTCCTCGTGCAGCACGACGCGCTGACCGGCCTGCCGAACCGGCTGCTGGTGCAGGACCGTTTCGCGCAGGCGATGGCGCGCTCACGCCGCGACGGCGCGCCGCTGGCGCTGATCGTCATCGACCTCGACGATTTCCGGCGCGTCAACGATTCGCTGGGCCACGGCGTCGGCGACGCCGTGCTGCAGCGCATGGCCGAGCGGCTGCGCGTGCTGGCCTCGGAAACCGACACCATCGGCCGGCTGGGCGCCGACGAGTTCGTCATCGTCAGCAGCGAGCGGGCCGACGCCGAGGCGCTGGCGACGTTCGCGCAGCGCGTGCTTGCCGGGCTGGCCGAACCGTTCGACCGCGACGGCCTGCGCATCGCCTGCGGCAGCTCGGTCGGCATCGCGCAGTTCCCGCACGACGGCGACACCTTCGAGACGCTGCTCAATCGCGCCGAGGCGGCGATGGCGCGCGCCAAGGCCGACGGCCGCAACGCCTTCCGTTTCGCCGATGCCGAGGTCGACATCGACGTCGGCGAGCATCTTCGGCTGGTGTCCGAACTGCGCAGCGGCATCGAGCGCGGCGAACTGGAGCTTCACTACCAGCCGATCGTCGCGCTGGCGAGCGGTCGCGTGGCCGGCGTCGAGGCCCTGCTGCGCTGGCGCCATCCCGAGCGCGGCCTGGTACCCCCCGCGGCATTCATCCCGCTGGCCGAGCGCAGCGGGCTGGTCCATCCACTCGGCGCGTGGGCGCTCAACGAGGCGGCGGCGCAGCTGCGGCGCTGGGAGGCCCGCGGCCTGCCGCCGCTGGTGGTGTCCGTCAACGTTTCGCCGCTGCAGCTCGCGCAGGGCGAACTCGACGTGGTGGTGGAGCGCGCGCTGGCGGCGCATTCGGTGTCGCCGCGGCAGCTGCTGCTCGAGCTCACCGAATCCAGCCTGGTCGGCGACGCCGAGCCGCTGCGCAACCGCCTCGCTCGACTGCAGGCGATCGGCGTCGGCCTGTCGATCGATGACTTCGGCACCGGCTATTCCAACCTCGGCTACCTGCAGCGCTTCGACGTGCAGTCGCTGAAGATCGACCAGCGCTTCGTGCGCGGTCTCGCCGACGGTGCGCAGGGCGAAGCCATCGTCCGCGCCATCGTGCAGCTCGCCGCCAGCCTCGGCATCCGCAGCGTTGCCGAGGGTATCGAGACCCGCGCCGAGGCCGAGCACCTGCGCGCCCTCGGCTGCGATGCCGGACAGGGCCACTGGTGGGCGGCCGCGATGCCGGCCGCTGACTTCACGCGCTGGCACGTCGAGCACGCGCCGGCCGCCGAGGCGCAGCCCGCGCCGAATTGACCTCGATCGCCACCGCGTCACCGCCCACGATGGAGCCCGCCCATGCCCGCCTTTCCCGTCTTCCGGCGCTTTTCCCGCGCGATCGGCGCCGCGCTGCTCGCCACCGGCGTTTCGGGCGGCGCCATGGCCGCTGAGGCGGACGGTTTCGCGCCCAGCGACGCGCACCGCGCCGCCAGCGCGGCGGCGGTCGATGCCGCGCGCCACGCGCCGTCGCCGGCAGCCGGGCCCGCGACGCCCGAGTGGGCGAAGGACGCGGTGATCTACCAGATCAACACGCGGCAGTTCACCGCCGAGGGCACGTTCGCGGCGGCGCAGAACGAGCTGCCGCGCTTGAAGGCGCTCGGCGTCGACATCCTGTGGCTGATGCCGATCCATCCGATCGGCGTCGAGAACCGCAAGGGCACGCTCGGCAGCCCGTACGCGGTGCGCGACTACTTCGCGGTGAATCCCGAGTTCGGCACCGAGGCCGATTTCCGCGCCTTCCTCGCCGCCGCGCACGCCGAAGGCATGAAGGTGATCCTCGACTGGGTGCCGAACCACACCGCCTGGGACCACCCGCTGCGCAGCGAGCACCCGGATTGGTACAAGCGCGACTGGAAGGGCGACTTCCGCCCGACGCCGTGGTGGGACTGGACCGACATCATCGAGATCGACTACGCGCAGCCCGGCCTGCGCGCCTACATGCAGGCGGCGCTGCGCTACTGGGTCGAGGAGGTCGGCGTCGACGGCTTCCGCATGGACGTCGCCGGCTTCGTGCCGCTGGATTTCTGGCACCAGGTGCGGCGTGAGCTCGACGCGGTTCGGCCGCCGGAGAAGGGCGGCGTGTTCCTGCTCGCCGAGTGGGAATCGCGCGACCTCCACGACCACGCCTTCGACATGAGCTACGCGTGGAGCTGGTACGACGCCGTGCACCGCATCGCCATGGGCAAGGCCGACACCAATGCGCTGCACGTCTACTACTCGTGGAACGAGAACTTCTGGCCGGCGCATGCGATCCGCATGACGTTCACCAGCAACCACGACAAGAACAGCTGGGAAGGCACCGAGTTCGAAGCCTTCGGCGAGGCGCTGCCGGCGGCGATGGTGCTGAGCTTCGTCGGCGAGGGCATGCCGCTGGTCTACAACGGGCAAGAGGCCGGCAACGCGAAGCGTCTCCAGTTTTTCGAGCGTGATCCGATCGCGTGGCGCGAGCACCCGATGCGGGACGTCTACGCGCGGCTGATCGAACTGCGCACGAGCACGTCGGCGCTGCACGCCGGGCGCTGGGGAGCGCGCATGGTGCACGTGCCGAGCGACCGCCAAGGCAAGGTCTTCAGCTTCGTGCGCCAGAACGCGCGCGAGAAAGTCTTCGCGGTGTTCAACTTCAGCGCCGAGGAGCAGCGCGTGACGTTCCAGGACGCGCTGTACCCCGGCGATTACACCGACTGGGAACGTGGAGAGCGCATCACGCTTCGCGAGGGCGAGCCGATGACGCTGCCGGCCTGGGGCTGGAAGGTGTTCATCGGCACTCCGTCGGTGCCGGCCCGACGCGACTGAGGGGGATGTCGCCAGTGCGGCCGGCGAGCTCGCCGCTGGTGAAGCGGTAGCTCATCGTGCCGCTGCTGCATCCGGTGAAATCGAGCGTCGCTTCGCCGACCTGGCGGATGCGGGTCGGGTCGGTGCGATCGAGCCGTCCGCCGGTGGTCTCGAAGATCGGTACCGCGCTGATCCGCGTCGCCGCCGGGTCGATGCCGTCGAGCTGCAGCGTGTACCAGCGGTAGTCCGCCGGGCCGCCGGCCGCGAACGTGTACCACGCCCCGAACAGCAGGCGATCGACGGGGTTCACTTCGAACAGCAGGCCCTGTCCGGCGGTCGCCGGCTCGAACCATGCGCCGGAATTCAAGAAGCTGCGCGGCGCGTTCGCGGTCGGTGTCGCCTCGTCGCAGGACACGTTCGACAGCAGTCGCTGCAGCACCACCTGGCCGCTGCGTCCGCCGGCGGCGGCGCTGAACTGGAAGTCGAGCACGGCTTCTGTGCAGGAGCTGAAGGTGAGCGTGGCGGTGCCGAGGTTGACCGGCGGCCCGGCCGGCGCGCCGTTGTCGAACACGTTGGCATTCGGCCGGCCGATGGTGAGCGGGAACACGCGGCCGTCGGCGCTGCCGGTGCCTTCGAGCGCGAACCAGTCCTGCTCGGCCACGCCGCCGACGCGGTCGGTGTAGGTGAACCAGCCGGCGAACAGGTAGGGCGCGCTGCCGCGCAGCGCGGCGCTGGTGTAGACCTCGATCATCAGGCCTTGGCCCGCCGTCGCCGGCTCGAACCAGCCGCCGGAAAAGTCGAACTGGTTGGCGGTCTGCGGCCGCGGGCTCGCCGCCGTGGTGGACTTGAACTCGGCGCTGACGCCGCCGATGGTCAGCATCGTCGTCGTGGTGACCGAGGCGCGTGCGGCGCTGGTGTGGCGCACGCAGACGCGCTGGCCTTCAGTGATGCTGGCGACGGCCGTGCTGAACGCGCCGGTGCAGCCCACCGAATGCGCACCGTCGACCACGCTGAGCGCGGCGGCGCCGGTGAGGCCGCGGATCTCGACCGGCGCCGAGGTGATCGCGCTCGATGCGGCCACGCCCGTCTGCGCGGTGAACGCAAAGGCGTCGGGGATGGTGTCGACGGAACCGGCAGCGGCACCGCCGGCCACCGTCGTCGACGTGAACGCCAGGCTCGCGGTGCCGACGCGCAGCGTCGTGGTCACGCTGGTGCTGCCGGTGCGCGCGCTGGTGTGGCGCACGCACAGCGACGTGCCGTTGACAAGCGTGGTGGCGGTCGCGCTGAAGCTGCCGGTGCAGCCGATCGACAGCTCGCCGTTCTCGACACTGACCGGCACCGCGACGTTGATGCCGCTGATGCGCACGCTGCTTGAAACCACCGGCAGCGAGAAGCCCACGCCATTCCGCGCCGCGAACTGCACCGTGTCCGGCGTGGTGTCCGGCGTGGCCGTGCCGTTGTTGGTCAGCCGGAAGGTCACTTCGCCGGCCGCGCCGGTCGCCGTGGCGCGCACGACATAGGTGCCCGGCGTGGTGCGCGCCGTCGCGGTGATGCCGCACTCGCCGTTCGCATCGGTCGTGCAGCGGCCGCTGCTGCCGAGCGTGGCCGAGGCGGTGCCCGTGGCCACCGCGTAGAAGATCGTCTGGTTGGCGGCGGGCGCGCCGGCGCCGTCGCGCAGGCGCACGCGCAGCGGCTGCGCGAAGGCCTTGTTGCCGTTGGCCGACTGGCCGTCACCGGACACACGCTCCAGCGCGAAGCGCGACACGGTGATGCTCTGGTAAGGCCGTGTTTTCAGCTGCGGACGCGCCGCGTTGGCGACGTCGAGGTTGAACTGCAGGAAGCCCGAGTGGTCGGCCGGCACCGCGAACGTCAGGTCGACGCTCGCGCTGCCGCCCGGGGCGACGCTCAGCTCGTTGGACGGCGACCAGGTGTCCGGTGGCAGCGTGCTGCCGGTGCCGATCGGCTCGGCGAGCAGGCGGAAGCGCGTCGGCGCGCCGCACTGCGTCGGGTCATCGGCATTGCTGACGTGCACGCGCAGCCGCTTCGGCTGGCCGACCATCGAACTCGGCGTCAGGTCGGTCACCTGCACCACGGGCACGGTGCGGCCGCAGGGGTCGAGGTCGATACGCACCCGCGCCTTGGTCGCATCCGCCGATAGCAGCTGCACGCGGATGCCGGTGCCGGTTTCGTCGTAGCTGGCGCCGACCTCGAGCGCTGCGTCGTTCCACGTCGTGGTCGCCGGATTCAGGTCGATCAGCGTGTTGGTGCCGGTGGTGATCTGCACCTTGGCACCGGCGCGCGTGCCGAGCGAGGCGTCGAAGCCGAACGGCGTGCGGTACTCCACGTGCATGCGCTGGTTCGCGAGGCGCGGAATCGCCAGCGCCTTCACCTGCGTCGTCGCGGTGGCGTACGGGAAAATGTCGTATTCGCCGCTGCGCGTGACCGTCTGGAAGCCCTGCGTGCCAGCGCGCTCCTCGAGGTAGTCGAGGTAGGTCTTCGCGCCCGCGTGGAAGTGCCCCGAGCTGGCCGCACCCATCACGTCGAACGGGCTGCCGTACTCGTTGCGCGCGCAGCCGGTGGTGTCGGCGTACTGGCCGTTGTCGCAGCGCACGGAGTTGGCGTGGCCGAGGCCGAGCACGTGGCCGACTTCGTGCGAGATCACCCGCAGGCTGGTGTTGCCGTTGAGCCAGAAGTTGCCGCCGCCGCCCAAGCCCGCCCAGCCGCAGCCGATGTTCGGGAACGCGAAGGCCACGATGTTGTAGCCGCTGAGGTTGACGCCCGCGGCGCGCGCCGCCGCCACGGCTTCGGTTTCGATGCGGCTGTAATTGCAGCCCTCCTTCGGGCTCGGCATCGTGTACCAGCCGAACACATCGAAGGTCGTCGTCTGCTTGCCGTGGCTGACCTCGTCGTACCAGCGCGAGTTGGTCTGCATGGCCGACTCCATCTGCGCCTGCGTCCACGGCGTGCGCGTGTCGTCGCTGAAGTTGACCATCAGCAGCGCGATGCGCGCGCTGGCGTAGCGATTCGGTGCCTTCGCGTTCGCGCGCGGCAGCAGCTCGACGGCGTCGAGCGCGAGGATGGCGTCATCGACGCGCACGGCGTTCGCGATGCGCACGCGACGGTTGTTCGGCAGGTCGCGCAGCAGCGTCGTGCCGACCAGGTCGTAGCGCTTGCCGTCGACGGTGAGCACGTGCTCGTCCCAGCTGCGGCCGCGCTCGAAATCGTCGAAGTGGTAGACGGAGAGCTCGCCCTCGAGGTCGGCCAGCCAGGTTTCTACGCCATCGCCCACCACCTCGCGGGCGGCCGCGGCGGCCGTCGCCGAAAGCAGTTTCGCCGGCACCTGCGAAGGCGCGGCCTCGAGCAGACCACGCAGCGCCGCGAGGCGCTCGATTGCGGCCGCACGCGCTCCAGGCTCGTCGTTCGCGGCCAGCGCCGATTCGAGCTGATCGGCGTGGCGATCAACGTCGGCTTTCAGGGCGGCAGTCGGCGCACGGGCATCCGGCGCGGGTCCGGCAGCCAGCGCCAGCGGCGCAGCGGCGACGGCGAGGGCGAGCACGAAACCGCGAAACATCCGGGCAGGGTGGCGGGCCATGGCGGTGGCTCCAGACGGCGTAGGAGCGCAGTGGAACACACGCCTTGACATTTCACGCACACGGACATGGCGCGGTGCAGCACGGCGTGCGCGCCGTCACAGTTTGCGCGGGCCTCGACCTCGCGCGTCGGCCGCCGCATGCTCGAAGGCTCTGCCGTTGGCCCACGAGGCGCCCATGCGCTCGGTCTTCTGCCCTTCCGTCCCGCCATTCACCGCGCTCCTGCTGCTGGCAACGTCGCCCGCGTGGGCCGAGCCATGGGCCCCGCGCGAGAGCGCGCTACCGCCGGGCCTGCTCGCCGGCCTCTCGATGGACGCCAAGGCCGGCGACGTCGACGGCGATGGCGACGTCGACCTCGTCGTCGCGATGGAGTGGGCGCCGGTGCAGGTGCTGCTCAACGACGGCCGGGGCCGCTTCGCGGCGGACCCCACCCGCGTCCCGCAGACCACGCACGACCACGAAGAAGCCGCGCTCGCGGATCTCGATGGCGACGGCGACCTCGACCTCGCCGTCGTCAGCGAGGACGACCGCGCGGCCGAGCTCTGGCTCAACGACGGCAGCGGTCGATTCGCCGCGGCACCGTTCGAGGCCGCTGCCGGCGCCGTCGGCAACGGAATCATCGCCGTCGACGTGGATGCGGACGGCGATCTCGACCTCGTCGCCGCCAACGCCGACGGCGACCGCCTGCTGCGCAATGACGGGGCCGCCCGATTCACCCACGACCGCGACGCGCTTCCCAGCGGCGACGGCATCTCGCAGGACGTGGCGGCCGGCGACGTGGACGGCGATGGCGACGTCGATCTCGTGTTCGGCCGGGAGAACGGCGCGCGTCTGCGGCTCAACGACGGTTCCGGCCGCTTCGTCATCGCGTCGGCGTCGCGATGGCCGGCGCTGGCGGACGAGACCCGCAAGGTGGGCTTGGGCGACGTGGACGGCGATGGCGACCTCGACGTCTACCTCGCCAACACCCGCTTCAGCCGTCCTCAGGCCGACGCGCAGGATCGGCTGCTGCTCAACGACGGGCGCGGCGGCTTCACCGACGCCACCGCCACCCACCTGCCCGGCGACGCACAGAACGGCTTCCACGGTGACCTGCACGACCTCGATGGCGATGGCGACCTCGACCTGCTCAGCGCCGACGTGGTGTTCGGTGCGCCGCAGCCCTCGCCGGTGCGGGCATTGCTCAACGACGGCGACGGCCGCTTCTCGCCGGCACCGGCCTCGCTGTGGCCCGACGGAATCCAAGGCCCGCTGTTCGACAGCGTGATGATCGACGCAGACGGCGATGGCCGCGCCGAGCTCTTCCTCGCGATGCGCGCGGCGCCGGATGTGCTGCTGGGGCGCTGAGGCGCCGGGCTCGGCTATACTGCGCGCCTGCCGTGCGCTACCCGGCAGTCGCTGCACACCACGCGCCCGTAGCTCAGCCGGATAGAGTAGTGGCTTCCGAAGCCATTGGTCGGGGGTTCGAATCCCTCCGGGCGCGCCACTTCGTGGCCCTTTCCCCGAAACGATGCCGCAGCCCGCCCCCACGCCGTCAATCGTCGTTCTGGTCAGCGTCGGATCCGCCCTGCTTTTCACGGCGTACTGGCTGATTTTCGCGATCACGTCGGATGCTGGCTTGGCCGGTGGCGCGATGAGCGCGCTGTACAACACGGTGCCGGCCGTCGCGCTCGCCGTTGTCGCGCATGCCCTGCTGGACCGGTTTGTCTGGCCGGGCCATCGCTGGGTGCAGTGGGGCGTACAGATTCCGGCGGCGCTCGCGTTCGCCGTGGCCTGGTACATCGCGATCCTGCTGATCCGGGCGCTTCGAACCGACTGGGTCGAAGACGGGTTCTCCCTCAAACCGTTCGCGCCGGTCGCCTTCGCGTGGCAGATGTTCCAGGGCGTGACCTTCTACACGCTGGTCGCGCTCGCCAGCCTCGCCATCTGGCTGTCCCGGCGCATCGACCAGCTTATCGACGCCGCGTCGAACCCGCCGGCGCCCACGGCGTTGACTTCGATCCTCGTCAAGACGCAGGACGAGACGCAGGGCGTGGCTGTCGACGACATCGTGATGGTTTCGGGAGCCGGCGACTATTCGGAGATCGTGCTCCGCGACCGGACGGTGCTTTCGACCTCCCGGCTCGCGCGGTTCGAGGCGACCCTGCCCGCCGACCGATTCATCCGCGCTCACCGCTCGCACCTCGTCCGCATCGGCGCCATCCGCAAGACAGAGCCGGCCGGCAATGGTCGGACCACGGTGCACCTGTCGAACGGTACCCACATCGTGAGCAGCCGCGCGGGGGCGCGCCTCCTCCGTGACGCGGCGCTCTAGCGGCCTGTCGGTTCACCCACCGAAAGTGTCGATTGGCCGAATCACCAGTGAAAAGGCCACCGAAAGCGCTCCCATCCCGGCTCCACAACGCTGATCCGGGTGAGCACGATGACATCGATGAAGGACCACCGACCGCTGGCGGGCATGCGCCGGCTGTTGGCCACCATGGCCCTCGCGTGGGCCGCCGCTTCGAACGGCGCCGCTCCGGCCGACGCCCTCGCGCCCCCAGCCCTGCCGGCAGACGGTGGACGCCTCGCCGGTGACGCCATGCCCGGCGCGTTCTTCCAATCGCCCGCGGGACCCGGGCCCTTCCCGGCGGTCATCGTTCTCGGCGGCAGCGAGGGCGGGGACAGCAGCGCCCGTCGAATGGCGCCGCTGCTGCTCGACCAGGGCTACGCGGTGCTGGGCCTGCCGTACTACTCCCCGGATTGGGGCAGCGGTTCGGCGTTCCCGCAGCTCCCGGCGGCCTTCCACGACATCCCGCTCGACACGCTGGAAACCGCGCGCGATTGGCTGCGTCGGCAGCCGGCGGTCGCGCGCTCGAAAATCGGACTGTGGGGCGTGTCGAAGGGCGCCGAGTTCGCGCTTGCCGGGGCGAGCCGCATCGACGGCTTCGATGCCGTCGTCGCCATCGTGCCGAGCGACGTCATCTGGGAAGGCTGGGGGCCCGGCACGACGGAGGGCCAGAGCAGCAGCTTCAGCTGGCGCGGCAAGCCACTGCCGTTCGTCCCTTACGTCGGCATGAGCGCGGAGATCGCGAAGTTCGGCCAGCCCGGCCAGGCGCCGCGCCTGCGCACACCGCACGACGCGGGACGCAACGCGCATCCATCGCGGGTCGAGGCGGCCCGGATCCGCGTCGAAGCGATCGATGAGCCCGTCCTGGTGGCCGGAGGCGACCGCGACGACACCTGGGCGTCCGGGCCGATGGCGCAGCGGATCGCCGAGCGCCGCGCGGCCTGCGGTCTCATCACGGTCTCGGTGGTCGCGCTGGAGGCCGGGCACGGACTGTCGGGGAACGGCGCGCAGTTCACCGAGGGGACCTTCCGCTACAGCGCGGCCGACCTTGCCGCGCAGGCCATCGTCTGGCCGGCGACGCTGGCCTTCTTCGCCGAGCATCTGCAGGGACGCCGCGAGGTGGTCTACCCCGCCGGAACGACCGTGGTCCGTGCCACCGCGGCGCCCGACCCGTGCTGACCGGCGCTGCCGTTCGGGCGGGTGCGTCAACCGCCTGGATTCAGTGCATAGGCCCGCTCGCGTTCCGCCTGCAGCCGCTGGCGCAGGTACTCGTCGCGACGGAGGCCACCGGGCACCGTGCGCATCGCCGCGACTTCGGCCACCACCTGCGCCTCGCGCGCCTTGTACGCGACGAATGCGGGGTCGGTGGCCTGCTGCTGCTCGAACGCCCGCCGGCGCCGCTCGGCCTCGAGACGGTAGGCATCGGCCAGCGCCTCGGCGTGGCGCAGGCGCTCGGCGGCATCGACGCTGCGACGTTCGATCAGCGCGAGGCGCAGCATCCGCGCCTCGTCGGCCGACATCCGCCGCGCGAGCTCTTCGGCCTCGACCTGCGCGTCGAGTTCGACAGCGATGCGCTCGCGTTCGGCGGGCTCGAGCGCGTCCGCATGGGCGAAGAAATCGCGCAGCCGTTTCTCGAAGCGCTGCCGGTCGGCGTGGGCGGCAAGAGCGGCCCGCGCCGGCGGCGATCCGACCAGGGCGGCGGGCGAAGCGGTGTCGCCGCGCGTGCCCGCCGAGGCCGCAGGCGCGGCGTGTTTCGTCGCGGCGCGTTCCGTTGCGGCGTCGCCGGGGTGCCGATCGCTGGGTGACTGGAACGGTCCGCCGACCACCGCGGCCAGCAGCAGCCCCGCCGCGATGCCCGCGGCGAGGAGGATCCGGCGACGGCGCGCGGCGATCATCGGCTCAAAGCAGCAGGTCGATCAGCGCGTACAGCGGGTTCAGCGGCTTGGCGCGATCGGCGATGTCGCTGGCTTCCGAGGCGTCGAGCACGGGGCCGCGGCCGTCGAGCACGCTGTTGATGAAGTCGTCGAGCTGCAGGCGGCGCTCCTGCACGTCGCCGTTGTTGAAGTCGACCACCGTGGTGCAGTGGCTTTCGTTCAAGGCGCGGAACTGCGGGAAGTAGCCGCCGAAATTCGACAGGCCGTCGAGCTGCGCGCGCAGGGCGGCGGTGTCCTGCGACCACTTCGCGGTGATCAGCGCAGGCCGCTGCGCCGGCGGCGCGTTGGTGATCTCGTCGTAGAAACGTTCGTACGAATACGACGAGTAGTTCTGGTCCTGCCAGAAGTGGGTGTGGCCGAGGCGGTCGTTCGGGAAGCCGCTCGACAGCGCCGGGTAGATGCTGCCGAGATCGCCGAGGTCGAAGGCCGGCGCCGCGTCCTGGATGAAAGCGAGCGGCCCGTCGTCGAGACCCCAGACGTCGCGGATCCTCGCGTGCAGCCGCACCGACGGGAACCGCGCCGAATCACCGAACTGCGGCGTCGGGAAGATCGGGCCGGAATCGTTGATCAGGAAGCCGCGCGCCGGGTCGATGTCGCGACGCAGCGCCGCGTAGTTCGTCAAGCTGCCGGTGCCGCCCGCGCTGCAGCCGGTGGAGAGCATCTGCGTGGGGCGCGGCAGGTTGTTCTTCAGCCACGCCACGACGGCGCGCGTATTGCGCAAGCCGTTGTGGTGCCAGACCAGCGACTGTTCCGAATCTTTCGGATTCTCGTAGGTCGCGACACGGTCGCCGCTGTAGACGTCGCCGGTGCAGTACGGGATGTAGACCATGTTCCAGTTCTGCGTTTTCGCGGTGTCGAGCGGGCTGATGCGCGTGACGAAGGGGCTGACGAGGCTGGCGCCTGGGTTGGCCAGGCTCATGTAGTCGTCGGGAATGCCGTTCGGATTGCGCGCGCCGCGGACGCCGGTCTGGCCGGTGCAGCTGGCGTAGTCCCAGCAGGCGCCGCCGCCCTCCATGTAGATGATCGTGTTGCGGGTGTGCGGCACGCGGTTGACGAAGAACTTGTACGGCGAGCCGTTGCCGCAGACCGCTCCGGTCGACGGCGACACGCGGATGGTCTGCCATGTCCAGTACGCGCCCGGGTTGAAGCCGTCGTTGAAGCTGTACGGATCGGGCAGCAGCGGGTAAGGGCCGGCCCTCTGCGCGTCGGTGACCGGATGGTTCGGGCCGGGCGGAAAAATCAGGTTCAGCGCGGTCTGCCATCCGGCGTAGTCGCCCGGTTCGGCCAGTGCCGGCGTGGCGGGTGCGGCGCAAGCGATCGCGAACGCCGCGGTGAGCGCCATCGGGCGCCGTGCGTTGGAGTAGGCCATGGTGTTCCCCTTCGTCGACCGTCGCGAGGGCGACGGCGGCTGCGCGTTTGATGCGGCGCATCATCCCCATGACGCAGCGCGACACGGACGATACGCCCGCCGTCGACGAAGAGTGTGAAGGAATCACAAGACGGCGCGGCGCCGCGTTCCGCGCCATGCGGGAAGGATGTGACGCGCGCTCAGGGGCGCGACGTCCGGTGCGTCCGGCGCGCCACGGATCGCCGCATCGACGTCGATCCACGCCAGCTCGACGATTTCGGCGCGCGGCGCCGGTGTTCCGACAATCTCCACCGCATAGGCCTCGGCACACACGCGACGTCCGGGCTCGTTCACCGCGCTGTCCTCGAACTCGCCCAGACGATTCGCGCTCCCTTCAATGACGTTGACGCCGAGCTCCTCGAGCAGCTCGCGCGCGAGCGTGGTGAGCGCGTCCTCGTCGGGTTCGCGCTTGCCGCCGGGCTGGATGAAGGTGGCCGACCCGCGCTTGCGCACCAGCAGCACGCGGCCGTTCGCATCGCTGATGACCGCGGCGACGATGCGGATGGGTTCTGGAATGTCCGGCATCGACGAGTGCGGAGGCGGGCGCCGCGGGTTGGCGCGATAAACTGTAGCGCGCAACGACAAGGAGCCTGGATGCAACACGACGTCAGCCTGATCACGATGCTGGCCGCGGCATTCGGTAGCGCGCTGCTGCTCGGCTGGCTGGCGCACCGGATGCGCCTGCCGGCGATCGTCGGTTTCCTCGCCGCCGGTGTGCTGCTCGGCCCGGCCACGCCGGGCTATGTCGCGGACATGGCGCTCGCCACGCAGCTCGCCGAGATCGGCGTGATGCTGCTGATGTTCGGCGTGGGCCTGCACTTCTCGCTCGATGATCTGATGGAGGTGCGCGGCATCGCGCTGCCGGGCGCGGTGCTGCAGATCGCCGTGGCGGTCGCGATGGGCTACGGCGTCGCGACGTGGTGGGGCTGGCACTGGGGCGCGGGATTGCTGTTCGGGCTGGCGCTGTCGGTGGCGTCGACCGTGGTGCTGCTGAAATCCCTGGAGGAGCGCCGCCTGCTCGACACCTCGGACGGCAAGATCGCGGTCGGCTGGCTGGTGGTCGAGGACCTCGTGATGGTGCTCGTGCTGGTGATGCTGCCGGTGCTCGCCCCGCTGATGCAGCCCGCGGGCGACGGCGCGGCGCCGTCGAACGAGGCGCTCGGTGCCGCGCTCGGCCTGACGTTGCTGAAGATCACCGCGTTCTTCGTGGTGATGCTGGTTATCGGCCGCAAGGTGTTTCCGAAACTGCTGTGGGCGGTCGCGCAGACCGGCAGCCGCGAGCTGTTCACGCTGGCGGTGGTGAGTTCGGCGATCGGCATCGCCTTCGGCGCCGCGATGCTGTTCGACGTCAGCTTCGCGCTCGGCGCGTTCTTCGCCGGGATGATGATGCGCGAGTCCGATTTCAGCCATCGCGCCGCGGCCGAATCGCTGCCGTTCCGCGACGCGTTCGCTGTGCTGTTCTTCGTGTCGGTGGGCATGCTGTTCGAGCCGGCCGTGATCGTGGAGCAGCCGCTGCGCGTGCTGGCCGCGGTGGCGATCATCGTCATCGGCAAAACGCTTGCCGCGCTTCTCGTCGTGCGCCTGCTGCGCTACCCGTGGCGCACCGCGCTCACCGTCGGCGCCAGCCTCGCGCAGATCGGCGAATTCAGCTTCATCCTCGCCGGGCTCGGGCTGATGCTCGGCCTGCTTGGCAAGGAGGCGATGAGCCTCGTCGTCGCCGGCGCGGTGGTGTCGATCGCGCTGAATCCGCTGCTGTTCGCGGCGATCGAACCGTTGAAGCGGCGTCTTGCGGCCAGCGGCGACGCCGAGGCTGTGCCACAGGACCTCGCCGATCCGCTCGCGGTGCTGCCCGACACCGTCGATGCCGCGCGGCTGCGCGAGCACGCCGTGCTGGTCGGCTACGGTCGCGTGGGCCGCGTGCTGGCCGAACAGCTCGGCGCGCGCGGCCTGCCCTTCGTCGTCGTCGAGTCGCGCCGCGATCTCGTCGAAGCGCTGCGCGAACGCGGCCAGCCGGCGGTGCTCGGCGATGCGCAATTGCCCGAGGTGCTGGCGCAGGCGCATCTGCAGCACGCGCGCCTGCTGGTCGTCGCCACGCCGGACATGCTGGCCGTGCGGCAGATCGCGCGCACCGCGCAGGCGCTGCGGCCGGGCGTCAAGGTGCTGCTGCGCACCCACAGCGCCGACGAGGCCGAACTGCTCGCGGAGGCGAACTTGGGCGAAGTGTTCTACGCCGAGCGCGAGCTGGCGATCGGCCTGGCCGACCGCATCAGTGAGGTGTTCGTCGAATCGCGTCCAGGCTGAGCGCGTCCGCGAGGCGCACGTGCAGGCCGCCGCTGCGACGCAAGGGCTGCGAGAGGCAGGCGTCGACGACGCTCATCGCCGCGTGCAGGGCGAGCGACGGCCTGGCACGCGAGGCCGCGGTGTAGAGCAGCTCTCGAGAGAGCACGCGGTGCATCGGGTCGAGAGGCAAGAGCACCGCGACGTGCGCGTACTCGCTGCCCTGGCTCTTGTGCACGGTGAGCGCAAACGCGGGTTCGTGCGGCGGCAGCGCGCCGAGCGGCACGGCCCGCGGACCGTCGGCGCCGTCGAACCACGCGCGCCGTCGCCCGTCGGCGTCGGCCAGCACGATGCCGACGTCGCCGTTGAACAGACCGGTGTCCGGGTCGTTGCGGGTGACCAGCAGGCGCCGCCCGACGTAGTGCGCACTGCCGGCCTCGTCGCCGGCGATGTCCGCCGCGGCACCGCGGCGATCGCTCGCGTGGCGCAGCAGCGCATCAAGCCGAGCGTTCACCGCCACGCCGCCGAAACCACCCTCGCGCGTGGCGCACAGCCACTGCCGCTGGCCCAGCGCGGCGAGCGCCTCGACGACCGCCGCGCGCGCGGCGTCCGGCGCATCGGGAAGGCGCGTGAAACGCGATTCCAACGCGAGCTGTCGCGCCCAGTCGCGCAGCGCGAGGTCGAGCGCTTCCGTATCGGCGAAAGGCGCGTGGCGTAGCTCCGGTGCGGCGTCGAAGGCGGCCTGCAGCACGACGCGGTCGCCCTCGCGCAGCGCGCGATTGGCCGCGTCGAGTGCCGGCGCGGCGCGGAAGCTGTGCGCCAGGCGGACGATCGGGGATTCGATCCCAACACCGGCGTCGGCGGTCGCATCGTTGCGGGCGCGCGCTTCGAGCACCTGCACGAGATCCTGGAACGCGCTGCCGGGCCCGACCGGGCTGAGCTGCTCGGCGTCGCCGACCAGCCACAGCGACGCGTGCGGCGGCAGCGCGTCGAGCAGCGCATCGAGGGTTTCGAGATCGAGCATCGACGCTTCGTCGATGACCACGAGGTCGGCGTCGATCGGGTTCGCGGCGCTGCGTGCGTACTGCTGCCGCAGCGGGTGATGGCCGAGCAGGCGATGCACGGTGCTGGCTTCCGGCGCATGGAATGTGGCCACCGTGTCGGCCCATTCGCTGCCCGCGAGCGCGACGCCCAGCCGCGACTGCCCGGCGCGCAGCGCGTCGACGAGACGCTGCGCGGCCTTGCCGGTGGGTGCGGCCACGCGCACGCGCAGCGCGCGGCCCGATGCGCGCTGGCGAGCCAGCAGCATGCGCAGCACGGTGGTGGTCTTGCCCGTGCCGGGGCCGCCAGTGAGCACGAACAGCCGCGACGGCGCGCAGCGGCGCACGGCCTCGCGCTGTGCGGCTTCGCGAGCGTCGTCGTTGCCGCCGAACAGCGCGACGATGGCGCTGTCGGTGATGTCGGTCGACGCGTCGCTCGTCGAAGCTTGCGCTGCGCGCGAAGCGAGTACGGCCAGCGTCGCCGCCACGCGCTGCTCCGCCTGCCAGTAGCGCCACAGGAACAGGCGCGCGTCGCCCTCGCGGACGAAGGGCGTCATCGCGGTGCCGTCGCCGACCCAGCGCGTGTCGTCGAGTGCGTCGCGCGTTTCGGGATCGACGCCGAAGCGCGCGGCGTCGTCGAAGGCGAGCGCGGCATGCCCTTCGCCCTCGGCGGCGCTGAGCGCGCCGGCCCAGCGCGCGAGGGCTTCGCTGCCACCGTGCGCCATCACCCACTGCGCGAGCAGGCGATCGATCGGCCGCCACGTTTCGGGCCACGTGATCGAGCTGCGCCGGAGCAGGGAGGCGCTCATGCCCGATCGCCGGCCAGTGCGGCATCGACCGCTTCGACGAGCGCATCAGGGAAGCGTCGCGACCACACGCCAAGCCCATGCGCGGGCGCGAGCCCGGCGGCGCGCAGGAACACGTAGACCGGCGCGCCGAGGTGCTCGGCGATGCGATAGCGAAGCCCAAGGCGCTGGCGCAGCAGGCGGTGCAGCGCGACGGTGTAGAGCAGCGCCTGGAAGCGGTAGTGGCTGGCGTCCATCGTCGCCTCCAGCGCGGCGGGCAGCGTGGCGTCGGCGTGGGCGAGCGCGTTGCTCTTCCAGTCGAGCACGTGCGCGCGGCCGGCGTGTTCGAGCACCAGATCGATCGAGCCCTCCATCCATCCGGCAAGACGCTCGGCGCTGCCGGGCGGCACGAGGTCGGGTTCGCCGTGCGCGGCGCAGGCGGTGCGCAGCGTCGACAGCGACGCGTCGCGGAGCACGAAGTGGAAAGCGACTTCGGCGCGGCGCGCGGCCACTGGCAGTTCGCCGAGCCGCAGCGGTGGCGCGCCCGGATGCAGAACCAGTGGGGCGTCGAGCGCTCGGTCAAGCATCGTGGCCACGCGCTGGGCGATCACCGGCAGCGGCGTTCGGCCGTCGATGCGCACGGCGTGCCGAGCGAGCGCGGATTGCACGTCGGCAGTGGCGTCGCGGAAGCGCTGTCCCGGTTGGTGCAACTCGAGCAACTTGTGAAGCGCGTTGCCGAAGGGCACGCCGCGGACTTCGGTGAGTTCGGCGAGTGCTGCGTCGACGTGGACGCGTGTCGAGACGTCGAGGACGGCTGGTGCGGTGGTCGCTTCACCGAAAGCCGCAGTAGGCGAGGACGGCGCCGCGTCGAAGGGCGCGGCCTCACGCGGGCGCTCGTCATCGGCCGCCGCGGTCTCGACCGCGCGGCGCTCGTGGCCGCCGGCCAGCCGCGAGAAGCTCCAGCGCGTGGGTAGCGCGAAAGGGCCGGGCGCGGGCGCGGGAGCCTCGGCGCCGTCGATGGTCGACATCGCATCGGCATGCGCGGCGGCGTCGAACGGCGTGTCCGGTGGCGGCGGCCAGTGCGCGCGCCATTCGATGCCGGGCGCCGACTCGCGCTCGTGCGGCGGCCAGCGCGACAGCAGCGCGTCGAGCGCCGAGCGTTCGGGGTCGGTCTTCGACTTCGCGGGCTGTCGGGCATTGGCCTTCGGCTTGCTCGCCGGACGATCCTCGGGCAGCACGAACAGATGACAGGCCTGCACCGCGCGGGTGAGCGCGACGTAGAGCAGGCGGAAGCGTTCGTCCTGCTCCTCGTCGCGAAGCGGCTTCATCGCGTCCGTTTCGAACACCGCTTCACGACGCCCCTGCGCGTCGGCCGGCTGCAGCGCGCGCGCGCGCGGTCGCGCCTCGTGACCCCACAGCGTGGGCAGCAGCACCACGGGGAACTCGAGCCCCTTGCTGGCGTGCAGGGTCATCAGGCGCACGCGCCGCGCGTCGGATTCCAACCGCAGGCTGCGCTCGCCGTCCGCCTCGAGGGTGCCGTCGTCGTCGCCGCGACGCTGCGCCCGCAGCCAGTCGAGCAGCGCAGCCGGTGCGTGGCCTTCGGTTTCGCGCGCCTGCAGCAGCTCGCCGAGATGACGAAGATCGGTGGCGATGCGCTCGCGGTCGCGGTCGTCGCGCAGGGCCGGCTGCGCCGCGTCGAGAACCGCGAGTACGGCGGCCAGCACGCCCTCGCGCTGCCAGCGCTGCCGCCACGCAACGAAGCGCTCGCGCCAGGCGTCCAGGCGCCCGTCGGACTCGAGTGCCGCGAGCGCAGTCAGCGGCACGCGAAACAGCGGCGTCAGCAGCGCGGCGCGCAAGGCGCCGGCAGTGCCCGGGTGCTGCATCGCGTGCAGCACCAGCAGCAGGTCGCGCGCACTCACGCTGTCGAACACCTGCTGCCGCGACTGCCCGGCGCAGGGCACGCCTCGACGCTGCAGCGCGCGACGCAGGTCGTCGATCTCGGCGTTCGTGCGCAGCAACACGGCGATATCGCCGGGGGCCAGCGCGCGGCCCGGCGCGCCGAAGGTGAAGCGGCCGGGCTGCAGCAGATCGACGACGAGATCGGCGCAGGCCTCGATGGCCTTCGGTCGCGCGACGGCGTTCGGTTCGGGCCACGGATGCCGATGGATGATGAGCGGGCGCTCGATGGCTTCGCCGCGCTCATGCAGGCGCTGGGCATCGGCGCGCCCCGCCGCCTCGACGCGCTCGTAGCGGATCGCGTGGTGCGCGTTCGCCGACAGCGTGGCGCGAGGCTGCGCGAACATCGCGTTGCACGCGGCCACGTAGGCGTTGGTTGAGCGCTGGTTGACGCCGAGGCGAAGCGTCGACGAGGCCTCGTCGCGCGCGCGCAGGTAGGCCTGCACGTCGCCGCCGCGGAAGCCGTAGATCGCCTGCTTCGGGTCGCCGACCATCGCCAGCAGGCCGCGCGGCGCGCCGTTCGCGTCGCGATACCAGCGGTCGAGCAGCGCGTACTGCGTGCCGTCGGTGTCCTGGAATTCATCGACCAGTGCGACCGGCCAGCGCGCGAATGCGGCATCGGGCAGCGGCGAGCCGTCGGCGGTCATCGTCTCGCGCACGCGCTCGATCAGCGGGTCGAAGCCGAGTTCATCGAGCTCCGCGCTGCGCGCCGCGCGCAGGCGCCGCAGCTCGGGCGCCCAGTAAGCCCAGAACGCGCGGTCGGGCGAAACGCGACGCTCGCGCAGGGTTTCGAACCGGCGGATCGCCGATTGGAACGACGGCGCGAGCACTTTCGCGCGCGCGGCAGGCAGCACGCGATCCTTGTGGATCTCGTCGGGGTCGAGCAGCTTCGCCAACGATTTCGGCATCACGCCCTCGTCGAGGTACGCGACGGCGGCTTTCACGGTATTGAGTACCGCATTGTTGGGGTGGCTGTAGTGGCCGTCCTTGCTCATCAGGTCGCGCAGCGCGCGTTCGATATCGCCATCGAGCGCGGCGCGCAGGGTGGCATCGTCAGGCGCCGGCGACACGCACGCGCCCGGCTGCAGCACGAATCCCACCGCATCGACCAGCGCATCGAAACGGCGCGCGTTGCTCGGCAGCGCGAGTGCCTCCGGCGGCGCGTCGCCGGCGCCGATGCGGCGCAGCAGGTCGCGGGCGATCGCTTCGTGCACGCGACGGCCGTCGCCGAGGCGCGGCGGCGCGAAGCCGAAACCGCCTTCCAGCGGATGATCGACGAGCAGGCGATGGCAGAGCCCATGCAGGGTGCCGATCGGCGCGAGATCGAGCGTGGCGAGCGCCTTCAGCAGGCGCTGGCGATCGGCCTCGCGCGTCGCGTCGTCGCGCCAGCGTTCGTCGAGCCATGCCCGCACCGGATCGTTCGCGGCGAGCGCGTCCGCGCCGAGCTGCGCCGCGCGCAGCGCCTGCGTCACCCGCGCGCGAAGGCGTTCGCCGAGCTCCTGCGCTGCCGCCTCGGTGTACGTCGCGACGACGATGCGTTCGGGCGTCAGCGGCGTCGAGCCGTCCACGCTGTCCAGCAGCAGACGCAGGTACAGCGCGGCCATCGTCCAGGTCTTGCCGGTGCCGGCGCTGGCTTCAACCAGCAGGCGGCCGCGCAGCGGGGCATCGCGCCAGTCGGCGGCGGCGCTCATGCGTCGGCCTCCGGCGCGTTGTCGCTTGCACTGTCTTGCAGCAGCGGCCCGAAGATCGCCGCGAGTGCGCGCGCGTCGTCGATGAAGCGCGCGAGCTCGCCGTCTCCGGGAACGAAATGCCAGTCCTGCCCCCACAGCGCCGTGTAGCCTGGCGCGTAGTCGCGCTCGCCGGTCTGCTGGAAGCCGCCCGCCCACGCGGCGATGATTTTCTCGGGATCGTCCGCACCGTGCCGCCATGCCGCCCAACTCGTGGCCGGCGCGTAGTAGCGTTCGCCGCGCAGCACGGCGGCGCGGAAATCCACCGCAGCGCGCAGCATCGCGGTCAGGCCCTCGACGTCCACCGCCGCGATGCGATCGCCGAACGCATCGACTTTTTTCCCGCCGATCAGCGCGACGCGCACCGACGCGGTCTGGGAGAGGCGCAGCGCCGCCCAGCGCAGCAGCAAGGGCAGACGGCGACCGAAGTGCAGACGATCGAGCGCACGGCCGGGCACGGGCTCGATCAGCCACCACGCGCCGTCGGCGTCGATGCGCGCTTCAACGCGGCCTTCGAGACGCGTCCCGTCAGGCAAGGGCACGGCAACCGGCACGCTGAGCGGCTTGGACAGCGGTTCGCGCGGCGTGGACGCGGCGGCGCGCAGTGCGTTCAAGGTGTCGATCGCCTCGGCGCGCTGCTCGTGCCAGAGCTGTTCGCCCAGGGCGCCGGGCGGCAGCACACCGCGGAGTCGAAGGGTTTCTGGAATGGCTGAGGACGGCGCCGCGGCACCGGTCTCCAGCGCCTCGAACACGAGGCCGCGCGCCATCGCATCGCGGGGGTCGGCCGTCGGTGCCAGCGGTTCGACATCGTCGAGGCGATCGTCGTCGAGCGCATCGAGACGCACGCCGGCGTCGTCGCGTAGCGCCTGCTTTGCCGGGTCGCGATAGAACGCGATCAGGGCGTCGAGCGTGGGGAAGGGCCGCGCGGCCTCCGGCGTCAACGGCGAAGGCGCCCGCATCGCGGTGGGGGACGACGCGGACGGCGTCGAGGCCGATCCATCGTGTGGAATCGCGGTGACCGGCGCCGGCTGCAGCGCCGCGTGCCGCTCCCACGGCCAGCCGCGCTCTGGTTCCGCCACGTCGGGTGGCGGCACGAAGCGCGCGAGCGTGTCGAGCAGATCGGCGAGCGGCCCCGCCGGGTTGCGCGGTCGGCCGTCGTCGGCGCCGATGCCAATAAAGCTGACGTGCAGCCGATCGCGTGCGGCCATCAGCGTTTCGAGGAACAGATAGCGGTCGTCGCTGGCGAGGTCGCGGTCGCCGAAGCGCGGCGCGCGGGCGCGCAGGTCGAAGCCGTCGTCGGGCGCGTGGCGCGGCAGCGCGCCGTCGTCGAGGCCCAGCACGGCGACCACGCGGAACGGGATCGCGCGCTGCGGCACCATGCCGGCGAAGGTGATGCCGCCAACGAGAAAGCGCTGCCGCTCGGGCACCGCGTCGAGTTTCGAGCGCAATGCGTCGCGCACGGCCGCCCACGGCAGCGCGCTGTCGATGCCAGCATCGTGCCATTCCTCGCCGAGCTCGGCGACGAGCCCGCGCACGGTGTCGATCGCGTCGCGGGCATCGTCATCGCCGGGTGCGGCATCGAACAGCGCATCGATACGACGCGGGAGCGTCGCGAGCCATGCCGAAGGCGGCAGCGACGCTCGCCCCAGCGAGGCCCACTCGCGCAGTTCGAGCAGCAGCGCGTGCAGTCGGCCGAGGCGTTCGGCAACGCCGGCATCGATGCCCTCACCGGGAAGCAGGCGCGCGTCGTCGGGTAGCGACACGGGCTCTGATTCGCGCAGGCCGAACACGTGGCCCGCCATCGCGCGATCGAGGCCCCAGGCGAAGGTGTGCGCGTCATCGCCCGGCGCCTCGAACGCGGCGCGATCGTCGGCATCGAGGCCCCACGCGACGCCGAGACGCACCAGCGCGTGGCGCAGCGTGCCGTCGGCTTCGCCTTCGAGCCCGAAGCGCCGCGCGACCGCGGCGTGCGCGAGCCAATCGATGAGCCCCGGCGCGGTCAGCCGCGTGCCGGCCAGCGCCAGCGCCTGCGACAGCGCGCGGTACACGTCATGCGTGGCTGCGAGCGGCACGTCGGCGGCATGCCACGGCCATGCGCCGTCGCGACGCCCCGGCTCGCCGAACACGGCGGGAATCAGCGGCCGATAGCGCGCGAGATCCGGCGACAGCACGACGACATCGGCGGGCTGCAGGCCGGGCAGGGTGGCGAAGGCGTCGGCCAAGGCATCGCGCAGCACCTCCAGCTCGCGCAGCGGCGTGGCGCAGCGATGCACGCGCAGGCTGGCGTCGTTGGCCAGCGCGTCGAACGCAGCGGCTGAATCCATCGTCATCGCCGACGGCGCATTGCGACGCAGGCTGTGCTGCACGCGGTCGAGCAGATGGCGCGGCGGCACGTCGACCGCGTCGACGCCGTGGCGCTCGTTCACCGCGAGCTCGCTGTCTTCGAGCGCCAGCAGGAAGTGCTGCCCCAGCCGCCCCCACGCGGCGAGCAGCGGATGATCGAGCGCCAGGAAGGCCGATTCGCCGAGGTCGTCGCGCGCCAGCGCCTCGCGCATCGCCGCGCGGCCCGAGCCCATGCCCAGCCAGTGCTCGCGGCAGGGATCGGCCACGTGCAGCACCACCGGCCGCCAGCGCGACAGCGCGCGCAGCACGGTGAGCTCCGGCGGCGCCAGATGATGCAGGCCGAACACGTGCAGCGGGTCGTCGGCGATGCCGTCCGGCCGCGATTCGGATTCGTGCAGCACGCGTGCGAGCTGCAGCAGGCGTTCACCGCGATGCGGTGCCCGTGCATCGTCGAAGCGCGAGCCGTCGCGCAGCGCACGCCACGCCGAGGCGAGCAGCGCGTCGCCGCGTACCACTGGCTCACCGCGCGACCAGCGGCGCAGCCAGTCCGTGCGGTACAGCATCAGCGGCGCGATGGTCGACGACAGCCGCTCGGCCAGCGCGAACGCCTGCGTGCCGTCGTCGTCGGCGAGCATGGCGGCCACGCGTGCGTCATCGAGGGCGCCCAGCGACGTCAACAGCCGCCAGCGCAGCACCTCGCGCTGCCACGCGCGTGCAGCGTTGTCGGGCAGCCCGAGCAGCGACGTCGCGAGGCCGTCGAGCCAAGGGCCTGGCAGCGCGAATTCGAGATTGGCGACGATTTCGCGCGGCCCGCGCTTCTCGCTGAGCGCCTGCCGCAGCCAATGACGCAGGCCCGGATGCCCGACCAGCACGGTCTGCGGTGCGAGCAGCGACGCGGGCGGCATCGCCGACAGCAGCACGTCCAAAGGCGCGACCAAGGCGTCCAGCCGGCTGGCCCGGAACAGCCAGAGGCCGCGGTCCGGGTCGATGGTCCATTCGTCGCGCATAGGCTTGAACGATACCCGATGGGTTCGCAGGGCTTGAGACTAGAGCGCCTTGCTTGCGTCCGTCGGACTCGGCGACACTGGCCGCATGAAGCTTACTTTGCTTGGCACAAATCCTTGGCTGTCAGAACGCGCCCGGCGGGTTGAACTACTGCGCATCAGTGCAGCAACGTCCTCAGCGATTGAAGGCATCGTCATGCCGTTTCGCAAGAAGTCGCCGCCCGTCAAGCGCCCGCCGAGCCCGTCACGCGCAGGGTTCGCGCCAAAACGCGGTTGAAGCACGCTTCGAGCGGCGCATAGTCGTCGCTGAGAGCTGATCGAATCGCGGCGAAGTACGCCGGACGTCCGCGACCTGACAGGGGCGAGAAGTCCAGCGGCGGCATGCCGGCTTGTAGCGCCATCAGCCAGGCCAGAAGTCGCGCGCAGCGCCCGTTGCCTTCGCGAAAAGGATGAATCAGCACCAGTTCCGCGTGTGTTCTCGCCAGTGCCTTCGCCAACCGTTCCCTATCCATTCCACTGCACGGTGTCATACGAGCCAGATCGCGAATTCCGAAGTTGCGCATCAGTTGCGGAACCCGCGTCGCGGCGGCAAACATGAAGCCGCCTTTGCTGACGTTGACTTGCCGGAACTCGCCCGCCCAAGGGTAGAGACCGCCCAGCCAGTGACGATGTAATCGAACAACGTCATGCGCGGTGAGTCGCTGCGATGCCGTGAAGTGCGCGATGGCCCATTCATGTGTTGCCAAAAGGGCCTCTGATTCGGCGCGCTGCATTTCGCGCACTCGTACGATGCCCTTGAGATTGCACAGGACTCGTCCTCGCGACCCGGGCTGGAACTCGGCCTGCGGGCCGGAAGCACGATAGCGGGTTGGACTCATCGCTTGGCGTGTCCTGCTAGGGCGTTCTCGAGGCGAACGATATCTAAGAATCAGAGGGGTGCGCACGATGGACGGCTCGCGAGACGCTGATTTGCGCGCTTACCAAGCCCGCGGTTAGCCTGCGTACCGCGGCTCCCCGGCCCTATCCCCTCCCTCTTGGCTCAGGAAGAGTCCCCCGATGAAGACTTCATTCTTTTGCGCTGCGTACGCCTTTTTGACGCTCGTTTCGCTTCTTGCGGCGGTTACGCCGTCGACGACAAGAGCTTTGGAGATTGGTCCAAACATGCGCTATTGGGCGCAGTGCACCTACGGTGGGTGCGACAAGATGATTGGGTACGTCAACCCTGGACCCTACGGTTGGTATGCGCCGATGCACGAGTCGCTTTCCGCTGTCGAAGATCTTGTCGATCGCTCATACATCGACAAGGACGGATTTGATCGGTATACAGGCGACCCGGTTTGGCGCTATCGCTGCGGTCCTGCCACGACGCGCATCATCAAGCCTGCGTTTGGCTCGGAACCCCCCGCGTGGTGGGGCGCCGTTGAATGGACGCATAGCGACTGCCATTACCTGAATACGGCGACGGGCGAGAAGCACCCTTTGCAGGACTACGTATGGACCGTCGCTACGCGTGGCGACTGTGATGTTGGCTATCAGTTCAACTACAACACGGGTGCATGTTTTCCGACGGGGGCGATACCGCTTGATGAACTTAACGGCGACCTCGCCACGGCGGGGTGTAACTCCAGCAATCCGATTCACTCCGCGCTAGGCACGAAAATCCAGCGCGAGACGGACTATGTCCTCGACGGTGGCTTCGCGCTCGAGCGCATCTACATGTCGAAGGGATCTCAAGCCACCGGCCGCTTTGGTTGGGGTTGGCGAAACCCACTGGATCGCCATTTCCTGCCCTACTTTCCTGGCGCGTCGACCTCTCCTGATCGCCTTTGGATCCGCTTCGGCCCTGGTGACGCGCTCACCGCGGTTCGCAACTCCGCGAACGGTTGGGAACTGGAGTCCGTCAAGAAGGACGTTCTGGTCCGCGATTCCACTGTGGACGGTGAACCCGGCATTGAGATTGTCGACGGCCGCCGCGGCATTGCGCGCTACACGATTCGCGGTGAGCTGCGCCAATGGAAGGCAACGGGCGCGCAACCGTTTACCTACATCTATGACAGCGACCGGCGCATCGCAGCCGTGCGCAGCACCCAAGGGCGGGAGCTTCGCTTCGAATACGGCTTCGAGAACGAGCCGCTGGCAGGGTCTTCCGTGGAAAGAAGAAATGCCATCACTGGAGTGGTTTTGCCCGATGGTCAGCGTATCGAGTACCTGTACGAAAACGTTGACCTAAATGAGCCGATGCACCGAGGGCTTGTTCGTGGTGTCACCGTGGCGAAGGTCAATCGACTGGTCGGGGTTCGCTTTCCCGACGGGCGTATACGCCGCTACCACTACGAGGCGCAGCCGGCGCCGGTCGTCAGCATGGGCACCGGCTACGACGTGGTTGTCAACCGACCATACCTTCTGACGGGAATAACCGACGAGCGCGAGACACGCTACGCCACTTGGGCCTACGACAACGAGAGTCGAGCCACGCTCGGCGTCCACGGCCTGGCGAACGGTGCGATTGATCGGGTCACGCTCGATTACGTTCAGCCGAATCACAAGACTGTGATTACTGACGCGCTCGGAAATTCGCGCGACTTCGTTTACGCCCAAGGGTCGATCCAAGGCGAGATCAAGATGACGTCGCTTTCCGGCCCTAGCGCGCTTTGTGGCAATCGGTTCAAGTCGCTTGGGTATGAGTGGCAGAGTGCCAACCTGACGACGGCGATCGACTTCAACAACCGCCAGCACACGTTTGACCACGACGATCGAGGCCGCCGCACGCGTCACACGGAGAGCGTCGGCACGCCGCAGCAGCGCACCACCGAGACGGATTGGCACGCGGTGTTCTCGGTGCCGGTGGAGGAACGGATCAAGAACGCCGCCGGAACGGTCGTGCAGCGCACGGTCTACACCCACGACGCGCTCGGCAATGTGCTGTCGGTGACGGTGTCCGACCCGGTGGCGGGCACCTCGCGCACGCTGACGGCGACTCGCGACACCGAAGGCCGCCTCCTCACCATCGACGGCCCGCGCACCGACGTTGCCGACATCACGACCTACACCTACTTCGACGCCGAGGACCCGGCCTGCGCGTCCGCGCCGACGACCTGCACGTACCGCCGCGGCGATCTGAAATCCGTCACCAACGCGCGCGGCCACGTCACGCACTTTGTCCGCTACGACGGGGCCGGCCGACTGCTGGAAAGCCGCGACGCGAACGGGCTGGTGAGCACCTTCACCTACACCCCGCGCGGCTGGCTGGCCTCGCGGACGGTGGGCGGGCTGACCACGACGATCACCTACACGGCGGTCGGCGACGTCGAATCGGTGACGACGCCGGACGGCCGCTCGCTCACCTACACCTACGACGTGGCACGTCGCCTGACGGCGGTGAGCGACCAGCGCGGCAACCGCATCGACTGGACGCTGGACAACGCCGGCAACCGCAAGGCCGAGGACGTGAAGGACCCCAGCGGCACCCTGCGCCGGACGATGAGCCAGCAGTTCAACACCTTGGGTCGCCTCTCGCAGGCCGCCAACGCGGCGGGCCAGGCCACGCTGTTCACGCAGGATGCGAACGGCAATCTGGATCTCGCCAGCGACCCGCTGAATCGCACCGACGACCAGAACGTCGACGCGCTGGACCGCGTGACGACGAAACTGCAGGACGTGGCGGGGCTGAACGTGCAGACCACGTTCGGCTACGACGCGCTGGACCAGCTCACCACGGTCACCGACCCGAAGGGCCTGATCACGCGCTACACGAACGACGGTCTTGGGAATCTGACCAAACTCGAGAGCCCGGACACCGGCACCACGACGTACACGGTGGACGCGGCCGGCAACCGCACGAGCCAGACCGACGCCCGCGGCGTGCTCGTCAACTACAGCTACGACGCGCTGAATCGCCTCACCGGCATCACCTTCCCGACCGCGGCGCTGAACACCGCGTTCGTCTACGACAGCGCCGGCACATGCCCGGCCGGCGAGACCTTCGCGATCGGGCGCTTGAGTTCAATGACCGACGCCAGCGGCAGCACGCGCTGGTGCTACAACCAATACGGAAGGCTCACCCGCAAGACGCAGGTCACCAACGGCAAGAGCTTCACCACGGCGTATGCCTACGACGCGCAGGGCCGCCTTTCCACGCAGACCCTGCCCAGCGGTGCCCAGGTGAAGTTCGGCTACGTGACCGGTGAAGTGGACACCGTCGCCGTGCGCCTGCCCGGCAGCAGCGTCGACCTGCCGCTGATCAGTGGCATCGAGCGCCTGCCCTTCGGGCCGGTGTCGAAGCTGACCTACGGCAACGGCCGCACCCAGACCCGCGCGTATGACCTCGACTACGCGATCGACCGGATCAGCAGCAGCGAAGCCAGCGGCTGGACGCAGGACTACGGCGTGGACGCGGTGGGCAATATCACTGCGATTCTCGGCACAGGCGCGAACAACCGTTTCCGCTACGACGGCCTTGACCGGCTGACGCACGCCGACAACACCAGCAGCGTCACGCAGCGGCAGTACCCCGTCGACGCGACGGGCAACCGCACGGGCAAGAAAACTAGCGCGACCGCCGCGATCACGCCGTACGCGTACGAGGCCAGCAGCCACCGCCTGACCAATGCCGCGGGCGTTGCCCGCACCTACGACGCCGTCGGCAACCCGATCACGATCGGCCCGCGCCAGCTCACCTACGACGACCGCAGCCGGCTGACGGTCTTCGTCAACGGCAGCACCACGCGACGCTACCAGTACACCGGGCAGGGCCTGCGCGTGCGGAAGTGGACGAGCAGCAACACGTCGGGCAACACCTACTTCGTTTACAACGAGAACGCGCAGCTCGTCGGCGAGTACAACAACGCCGGCGCCCGAAACCAGGAAATCATCTGGCTCGGGAACCTACCGGTCGGCGTGATCGCCGGCACCGCGGCAACGCCAGTGCTGCACTACATCGAGAGCGACCACCTCGGCACGCCGCGAGTGATTGTTGATGCCACCCGCAACGTCGGCATCTGGCGCTGGAACCAGAGCAACGATCCGTTCGGCGAATCAACGCCGAACCAGAACCCGGACGGCGACGCGACGAGCTTCACGTTCAATCTGCGATTCGCCGGGCAGTACCGCGATGCGGAATCGGGATATTTCTACAATGTGAACCGCTATTTCGATCCTTCAACCGGCCGATATCTGGAGAGCGATCCGATTGGGCTGGGCGGCGGCATCTCGACGTATGCCTACGCGATGTCGAGTCCACTGCGGTACGCAGATTCTTTAGGCCTTGCCTGCGAAGCAGCTAACGGAGTGGTGGCTTGCACGCTTCCAAATGGAGAGTCTGTTAGGTTTCCGCGCCCTTGGGGATGGCCAGATTCGATGAAGCCGGGAGATAGGTTTCATCATCAGTACGCGATTTTCGAGTCGAGGCGCTGCGTCAATGAGAATAGCGTACGCAATGCCGTGGCCAATGATCCAACGCCAGGCTGGGACTTTCCTGCATCACGGCAGGGTCAGTTCAACAACGCCTCTCCAGCGCCCCCCCTTCTGGGAACCTTTAGCCCAGTTAGAAGCTACCTCACACCAAACGGGACGACCGTAAACGTAACCCTGCCAGGCCACCCACTTCATCCGGGTTACGTCGCGCGAGTGACTAGCAGCAACGGCGACTTGGTTACCGTTACCAACTACGGTGAGGGAACTGGCGTACTTCAGTCTCAAGACAGCCCTGTCGCAGACGCGATCAACAGTGCCTGGAATGGCCAGACTCGCAACATTCTTGATGGGCTCGAACAGGAGTGTGGTTGTCCGTGAGCATCATCTTGAGGCTTCTGATTGCTTTCGCAGTCGCTCCGGCAGTGCCGGCCATCATTCTCCTCGGTGCTGCCTTGCCGAGCCCAAACGTCGTTTGGCCGATCGCCAAGACGCTCTTGGTTTATGGCTATCTCGCCTCACTACTAGTGGCCCTTCCCGCATTCTTTTTCTGGAGAAGGCGACTTGCAAGCAAGCCTACGTTGGTGGTGCCTATAGCAGGGGCAATCGGCACACTCGTTGCGTCAACACCGTTCCTCGTTGTGATGGTAAGGAGTGATGTGCGGTCAGTCGACTGGACATCGTTGCTGGCACTCGTTCCCCTATCTGCGCTTGGAGCGACATTTGGCGTTCTGTCTGGAGTGGCCTTCTTGCTCATCTGCGGCTCGTCGCTTTCAAGAATGGGTGTAGAACCCAAGTGAGAGTTGCTCATGCCTCGTGTGGTGAGTCGCCGTATCGAGACCTTGAGTCACCATCCCTCGTAAACTCCGCCCACCGACGCGCCACGCGCGCCGGCTTCGATCACTCACAGGGGAGTGCGTCATGAAGGCATACACAGCGGAGTTCATCGGGACGTTCTGGCTGGTGCTGGGCGGCTGCGGCAGCGCGGTGCTGGCGGCGGGGTTTCCCGAGGTCGGTATCGGGCTGCACGGGGTGTCGCTGGCCTTCGGCCTGACGGTGCTGACGATGGCCTACGCCATCGGCCACATCTCGGGCTGCCACCTGAACCCCGCGGTGTCGGTGGGGCTGTGGGCGGGCGGTCGTTTTCCGGCGTCGAAACTCGCGCCGTACATCGTGTCGCAGGTGGCCGGCGCGATCGCCGCGGGCGCCGTGCTCTACATCATCGCCAGCGGGGCACCGGGCTTCGACGTGTCGGCCGGCTTTGCGTCGAACGGCTACGGCGCGCATTCGCCGGGCGGCTATTCGATGACGGCGGCACTCGTCACCGAAGTGGTGATGACGATGTTCTTCCTGATCGTGATCCTCGGCGCCACCGACAAGCGCGCACCGGCCGGCTTCGCGCCGATCGCGATCGGCCTCGCACTCACACTGATCCACCTGATCAGCATCCCGGTGACGAACACCTCGGTGAACCCGGCGCGCAGCACCGGCGTGGCGCTGTTCGTCGGCGACTGGGCGGTTGCGCAACTGTGGCTGTTCTGGCTGGCGCCGATCGTCGGCGCGACGCTGGGCGCGCTGGTTTATCGCTTCATCGGCCGCGAGCCGAGCTGACGCGGCGCGATGCGGGTGGCGGCGCTCAGCGCGCCGCCGCGCGTTTTTCCGACCCCGCCGGCGACGGATTCAGGGCACCGTGATCCGTCGTCGTTGATCGGCTGATTTTTTGGGTGTACGGTAACTTACATGGACGTCGAGTTCGACCCAAGGAAACGGGTCATCACCCTGCGTGAGAGGGGCCTCGATTTCGCGGAGGCCGGCGTCTTGTTCGCCGGCCCGACCGCGACGCGACTCGATGATCGGAAGGACTACGGCGAGCCGCGTTTCCAGACCTTGGGCGTGCTCGACGGCCGGCTGGTCATGGTGGTCTGGACCCCGCGCGGCGACGCTCGCCGCATCATTTCAATGAGGTATGTGCATGAGCACGAAGCAAAAGCCTTCGGCCTGGGTTGATCCCGATGACGCACCGGCGTGGACGGCGGCGGATTTCGCCGCCGCCGATCACCGCATCGGTGCAGCGGCGTCGAGCGCCGAAGCCACGCGCGGTGCGATGGCGAAGCGTCTGCGCGGGCGGCCGAAATCAACGCAAACGAAAGTTGCCGTGAAGCTGCGGCTCGATCCGGACATCGTCGCCGCACTTCGTGCCACCGGCGACGGCTGGCAGACGCGCGTCAACGATGCGCTGCGCGCACAGCTCGCCTTGGCCGGGCAGTTGCCGACCTGAGAACCATCACCGCCTCACTGCCCTCGGGTGCTTGATGTCCACCGGCGCGATTTCGTCGTCGGGCGTGAACCCGAACACCGCGCCGTAGAACGCGAGCTCGGCCTCCTGCGCGCGGATGATGTTCCCGGCCTTGCGGAAGCCGTGCTGCTCGCCTTCGAATTCGAAGTACGCGTGCATCACGCCTTTCGCGTCGAGCGCTTCGACGATCTTGCGGCTCTGGTCCGGGGTGACGATGCGGTCTTCGCTGCCCTGGAAGGTGATCAGCGGCTCGCTGAAGCCGTCGAGGTGGAAGATCGGTGAGCGCGCGCGGTACAGCGCTTCGTCCGGCGGGCCGACGAGCGAGACGTCGTACTTGCGCTCGAACTTGTGGCTGGTCGCGGCAAGCCCGGCGATGTCGCTGACGCCGAAGTAGTTGGCGCCGGCCTTGAAGCGGTCGGTGAAGGCGAGGGCCGCGAGCGTGGTGAACCCGCCGGCACTGCCGCCGCGGATGGCCACTTGCTCGGCGTCGACCTTGCCTGCCGCCACGAGGAAATCGACCGCGGCGACGGCGTCCTGCACGTCGACCACGCCCCACTGCCCGTTGAGGCGCTTGCGGTAGTCGCGGCCGAAGCTGGTGCTGCCGCCGTAGTTCACGTCGACGATGGCGAAGCCGCGACTGGTCCAGTACTGGCGGCTGAGCGCGAAGCTCGGCTTCGACACCGACGTCGGGCCGCCGTGGATGGTGACGATCAGCGGCGGCTTCGCACCGTCGGGGCCGCGGAAACCGGGGTTCGTCGGCGGGTAGAACGTGGCGTGCGCGGTGCGCGCTTCGCCGTCGGGGCCGGCAGCGGTGGGGAACTCGATGCGGTCCCCGACCGAGATCAGCCCGCGCGGGATCCCGAGCTCGTTCGGCTGGTGCAGGCGGTCGAACGCACCCGTCGAAGGATCCACCGCGATGATCGCGCCTTCGTCGGCCGCGGCCGAGGCGCTGGTGACAAGACGGCCCTGCGCATCGAGCGACAGATCACCGAAGGCGACGAAGGGCAGCTCGATGGCGCGATACGTGCCGGTGGCGAGATCGAGTTCGCCGAGTTCATCGACGGCGTGGTGGCCGGTGCGAACGTAGGCCTTGCCGTCGCTGCCGAGCACGTAGGTCTGCATGCCGAGCTGCCACGGCGGCCCGCCGAACTCGCGTGGCATCGTCGCGACGGCGCGCGTGGCATCACCATTCCACGCGTAGAGATTCCACCAGCCGGACGGCTCGTCGATGAAGTAAAGCGTGCCGTCCGCCGCCCACTGCGGTTCGAGCACCGCCGTCTCGCCACCGGCGATGCGCTGCGGCTCGCCCAGTGAACCGTCCGCCGACACGGTAGCCACGTGCAGCGTGGTGCGGTCCCACGGCATGTCCGGGTGGTTCCAGGTGATGAAGGCGAGCCGCGCGCCATCGGCGGACAGTCGCGGATAAGCGACGAAATCGGTGCCGGTGAACAGCACGGTGCCGGCGGCGGCGGTCGCCGTCGCATCGTGCGCGGCCAGCGCTTCCGTGCCGGGCACGGCCACGCGGACGATCTCGTTGCGCTCCTCGCCGTTCGCGGCCTTGGTCGCCTCGGTGTGGTCCTCGCGCACGCAGACGAGCGCGCCGCGTGCGGCGTCGATGACGCAGTCGCTGTACTGGTACTTCTCGGGCGTGATCGCGACCGGTGCGGCGTCACCCTGCTGCAGGTACAGGCGCTGGTCGGCGAAGTTCGCGAACACGATGCGCTCGCCCATCACCCAGTAGCTGCTGCCGCCGTACTCGTGCACGCGGGTGCGGACGCTGAAGTTCTCCGGCGTCAGCGTGGTCGGCTGGCCGTCGGCGCCGAGCGTGCGCAGCACCTGGCGGCCGCCTTCGTCAGGCCGGCTCTCGCGCCAGAACACGCGGCCGTCGAAAACGCGCACATCGCTGGTGCCGACGGCTGCCTTCGCCAGATCCGCCGCGGCGATCGGGCTGGCCCAGCTGCCGAACGGCGCGGCGGTGATGCCGGTGCCGCCGGGCGCCGCGTCGCCGTCGCGAGCCTCGTCGTTGCCGCCACCGACGACCACGTTGCAGCCGGAAGCGAGCAGCGCGCCGCCGAGCGCCGCGGTCAGCGCGACGCGGCGCGGTGCGTCGGGGCCATGACGAACGGCGGAGCGGTCGGTGAACGGGCGGCGTGGCGACATGGGCGGTCCTCGTAGGCTCGGGAACCGCACTGTGCCATCACTGCAGTCGCGTGCGCTGACGCAGCCAGCGCACCGCGTCGTCGCGGCAGCCGATCAACTGCGCGGCCATGAATACCGATTCGACGCCGCCGCGCGCGTGCAGCCACACGTCGCGGTCGTCCCAGATCCGCCGCGCCCACATCAGCGCGTCCTCGCCGCGGAGGCTCGGAGCGTCGCCATCGACACCGTAGGTGCGCGGGGTTTCGGCAGGGGCGGACCGGAAGCTCATGACGCCACGATGCGCCGCCTTGGCCGACCCCGCCGTCATCCGTCGTCGGACGCGCGTGTAGGAAAATGCCCACACCGTCGCGCGAGCTTTCCCGGCCATGACCGCTCCCCGCCACCCTTGCCAGCGCTGCGGCGCCTGCTGCGCCGCCTTCCGGGTGGCCTTCCACTGGCGCGAGGCCGCGCCGCACGCCCCCGAGGGCCCGGACGAGGCGCTGACGGTGCAGGTGCGGCCGTTCGAGGTGGCGATGCGCGGCACCGAGGGCGGCGCCGTGCTGCGCTGCAGCGCGCTGGCCGGGGCGATCGGCCGCGAGGTGGCCTGCACGATCTACGCGAACCGCCCGTCACCGTGCCGCTCGCTGCACGCCGCCTGGGAGCACGGCCAACCGAGCCCGCAGTGCGATCGCGCGCGGGCACGCCACGGCCTGCCGCCGCTGACGGCCGGGGATTTCCCGCTGGCGTCGCCGTCTTCGAGCTGAGGCCCGTCATCCCATCCGTATCGCGGCGGCCTGCTGCTGGCTTTGCGCCTGCTGCTGGGCCATCTGCTGCTCCAGCGCCTGCTGCTGGTTCTGCGACTGGATGGCATTGACGCTGGCCTCGGGCTTCGGCGCGGCGTGCGTGACGTCGACACTGGCCACCGGGGCACCTTCGCCCGTACCCGTAACGCGGATCTTGTCGCCGAGCATCATCACGCCGCCGACGCTGGCCGCCGTCGGAATGTCGCTGCGCTTGGCTTCCGCCATCGCCTGCAGCACGTGGGCATCGCCGATGTGGCCCGGAACGTCGCGTCGCAGGCGGCCGAACATCACCTGGTCGTCGAAGCTCAAGCCCGCGAGCGCCTGCGCTTGCTCCGGCGTGCGCGCCTGCACCTGCGCCCGTGCAGGCTCGGCGTAGTGCTTCGAAACGGCCTCGTTGACGCCCTGCGAACTGCGCTCGATGGGCTGCGACGAGAGCTTCGCGAGGTCGAGATCAAAGCGCCGCGCGTTCTCGTAGGGAACGTCCGATTTCGAGCGATCGAGCATCTGGATGCGGCCCGTCTCGGCGTTCTTCTCAAAGTACACGCCCTGGTAGTGCACGCCGTTTTCGACGGCCACCCGCAGTACGCCCGCCGCCAGTTGCTCGGAGTAGGGGTTTCGCGGAATGCCGTGCTGCGCCTCGAACACCGCCACGCGATGCTGCATCTCGTTGAACGCCGCGTGGCCGGGGTGCAGCGGGCTGCGAAGGTCGTGTGGCTGCTCCAGCGCGGGCGCAAAGCCGGCGGGCAGGGCGGGACGCGCAGCATCGGCGCGCGGGTCGAGCCGTTCGAGCGGGTCCGTCAGGCGCTCAACGGCGTCGTTGACGCCGCGGCGCACGGCGCCTTTGGCCGCGTCAATCACGTCCTCGGTCGCCTCGTTCAGCGCACGCCCGGCGCGATCCATCAGGTTCTCGCGCGCACGGTCCAGCGGTGCGCGCGCGATCTCCTCGGCCACCTCGGCGCCGCGCTCCAGCCCCAACTGGCCGGCGCGCGTCGCGATCGCGGCCTTCACCTCCACCGGCGCGCCGGCATCGAGCGAGGTCAGCCCCGCTTCCTTCCAGTGCTGGTCGTTCGACGGATCGAACTGCCCGAGTTCGGCCATGCGGACCAGCGTGCGGGCCGAGGTTTCGACGAGGAGTTCGCGCTGGCCCAAGCGGTCGATCTGGTCGCCGATGGTGAGCACGGAGCCGTCGGGGTTCTGGTCGCCGACGAATGTTCGAGATCCTTCATTCCATCGCACATAGGGCTGATCCCAGTAGTAGAAGCTCCCGCCCCAGCCGCCGAGCTGCAATTTTCCCCTATCAAGCGCGACCTCAATGTCGCGGGCCAGCATCTGCGGCAGCGCGAGTACTTCGCCGCTATTCGCCACGTCCTGTACAACTCGCTGGCCGATGAGGTTTGACAGCTCCTGCATGGGCAAACGCTCCATGCGAGCGACACCGGTCTGGTCGAGCCCGATCTCGGTATGCGTGCGGATGAAGGCGGCACTCAAGCTGTCGTTGGCGTTGATGCCGCGGGCCTGCTCGAACCAGAAGTCGCGGCCGTCGGCCTGCGCGCGCGGGTCGTCCTTGATCCAATCGTGGATCAGGCCGTAGGCGTCGGGGTAGCCGGCCTCGCCGCGGTCGATGCGCGCCTTCACTTCCGCGAGCTGTGCGCGCTGCCGTTCGTCGAGTGGAATAGGGTCGGCCAGACCGGCGGGTTGAATGGTCGTCATCGAAGAGTCCTCGCGGGGGTCAAGGGGTGTGAGCGGGGGCTGGAACGTCAGGGGATTCCGGGCACGGCACGATCAGCGCCTCGGGCAAGGCTTGGAAGTGCTTGGCCAGCACGTCGAGGCGGGCGATACCTTCGTACGGAATGCGGAAGCCGATCGCTTCGCGGTCGGTGAGCCAGATCACGCCGCTGATCCAGCCGTTCGGCATATGTTCGACCTCGTCATCCTGCACGATCATCCGCCGCTGCGGGTCGTAGTAGAGGAACTCGCCGCTCCCCGACGGATGCATGTAGGCCTTGAAGCCCTCCGGCAGCGGCCAGCGCGGCGCGATGGGCTCGCCGAGTGGCCTGAAGTAGGTGCCGTAGAGGATTTGCCACAGGCTGTCGGTCTGCGAATCGTCGGGGGCCGGTAGCGTTCCCTCGGTGGTGAGGGTGATGCTCACTTTCCACTGGTCCTTGCCGGTGCGGCGGTTTTCCGCCGGCGGCGCTATGCCGAAGGCTGCCGAGTCTGCCTCCAGCTCAATCAGCGAGTTGATGACGGAAGGGAACGCTTCATCGGGTTTGATCCGCCATGGCTCAGGCAAATCGCCTAGTGCGCGGCAGCGGCCATCCATGAATCGATAGGTGCCGGTGTTGGCGTCGATTAGGGTTGGAAGTCGAAGGGCTTCAGGGGCCGACGTGTGCGGCTGATCGCGCTTACAGGCCGTGATCAGAGCGGCGGTCACCGCGACGACTACGAGAGAGCGAATAGACCTCAGCATCGCGCGGCCTCCCCGCGGTCGATGAGCGCCTTGATGGCTGCAAGCTGCTCGCGCTGGACGTCATTAAGGCGAATCTTTTCTGCGAGGCGGTCGGGTCGGGGAGTGGTCATGGCGTGCCCTTGGGGGGAGGAAGTCGGGGGCGAGGTGGCGTCGGTGGTGGGCGCCACGGACGGGCAGGGCACGATTAGCGCCTCGGGCAGTGCTTGAAAGTGCTTAGCCAGCACGTCGAGGCGGGCGATACCTTCGTACGGAATGCGGAAGCCGACCGCTTCGCGGTCGGTGAGCCACATCACGCCCTCTGTGAATCCATTTGGGGCGTGGTCACTCTTCCGGTCTCGGACAATCAGGCGCAGCTTCGGGTCGTAATAGGTCGGGTCATCCGTCAGAGGATGCACATAGGCCTTGAATCCTTCGGGCAAAGGCCAGCGCGCGGGAACCGGTTCGCCGAGCGGCAGCTTGCCGTAGAGGATGCGCCAGTTGCTGCTGGTGTCGGCGCTGTCAGGGTCTGGCAGCACGCCGTCGGTGCCCAGCGTAATGCTCACCTTCCACTGGTCTTTGCCGGTACGGCGATTCTCCGCAGGCGGGGCGATGCCGAAGGCGTCGGAGTCCGCCTCCAGATTGATCTCGCTGTTGAAGAACGGCGGCAGCGAGTCCGGCGGTTGCAGCCGCCACGGCGACGGGATGCGCTGCAGCGAGCGGCAGCGGCCGTCCATGAAGCGATACGTTTCCGAAGCCCGGTCGATCATCACTGGCGGGCGCTGCCATTCGGGGATTTCACCGCGTGGCGCGTCGCGCTCGCAGCCTGTAATGCCAAAACAAGCAAGGAGGACAGCAATGCAGGCGGAAGTTCGCACGGGTCTCTCGGCGGGTGGGGGGGCTTCGTGCGAACGATACTGGCCTGTGGCGATATCCGTCTGTCAGCGAAATCCAGCATCGCGCAGGAAAAAGCGTCGCCTCGATCAGATCTCCAGCTCGCCGCTGTGCACCACGGTCGGCGCCTTCCGACACTGCTCCGGCACGGCCCCCAGCGCATCGGCGGCGATCAGTGGCCCGTCGATGATGTCGTCCAGCAGCGACGCCTGCGTCGGGTGCAGCTCAACCGTTCGAATCAGCAGGTTCAGCAGGCGCAGAAACTCGGTGGTGTAGTCGCTGCTCCACACCTTCGGGTTGATGTCGTCCAGTGGTGAGGACTTCTTGCCTTTGCGCAGGCGCATGCGGTAGCCCAGCCACGACTGCACTACCTTCAACCCGGACACTTCGTAGGCCCACACCGCAGGCAGCACCGGCCCGAATTCGCCATCGCCGACCATGATCACCTGGCGCACCTCGTCGTAGCGGAACGTCTCCGGTAGCGCGCCCCCGGACACGGCCTTGAGAGCCTTGGCAACCGGCGACGGCCACTGCCGGCCCTCGCTGAAGCGTTCGCCGTAGGTGTGCAGAAACAGCAGCTCGCTGCCCAGCGCCACGGCGCGCTCGAACAGCGCGGCGTCGGCGGTCAGCGGCACGTGGAGCTCCTTGCTCGCTAGCTCATCGTGGAAGCGCGCGGTGAACGCGGGCTGCGCCAGCACGGCGTAGAGGTAGGCCGCGAACTCGTCGGCGCTGACCGGCCGCGCGTAGCGCTGTGCGAGCAGACCGAGGAGCTGCGGGTGGAGGTTCGGCTGCTGTGCCGCGGCGTCGCGGTAGAAGGGCAGAACATCTTTTGCGCCTCTACCGGAGAAGTAGTCCATGTCGGGTACGTCGGGGGTCACCACGCACGCCGGCCCGCCACCCAGCGACTTCGTCAAAAGTGACGAGAAGAAAATCTGCTGCGCCGAGAACGACTGCCACAGCGCCGCGCGCCAGTAATCCCCGAGGCGGTTGTCCGCCAGCACGTGACGGCGATCGAACGAGCGATAGCCGTAGCGGCGCGTTTCGGGCCGGGCGGTGTCGGCAGGCAGCGAGGCCAGCGTGGGCAGCGCAGCCTCGTCGAACAGCGAGGTGACCCGAGAATTCACGGTGCGATCCCGGGTTTCCTTGAGTGCGTCGGCACGATGGGGACTCGTCATCAGCGCGATCCAGCGACGCTGCAGGACGTCCTCGTCGGTACCGATGGGCCACGTCCGCTTGAGCTGGCAGCCCGAGGTTTGCCACGGCATCAGATCGGTCAGCAGCGGCCAGCCGAAGAAGTCCCCGGCCCCGGCAGGTCTGAACGGTGCTTGCCACTCCTGCGGCGCGACTTTGAAATTCAGATTGTTCAGGTTCTGGAGCTTCTCAAGGCTTTCGAGCTTCTCTGCTCTGGACCCGTCGATGCGCGTGTAATGGACGTCCGCCGGCACGCTCTTGTCGCCGCTGCCGTAGCGCACCGCCACGGTGATGCACACCGGCGTCTGGATGGCGAACACGTTGTCGTCTTTGCGCGTGCCGCGGCCCTCGCCGCCGAGGTCGATCACCCAGATCTCGTCGCAGACGCGGCGCATGTGCTCGCGCATGCCGATGAACGCCTCGCCTTCGAGAAACGAGCTGGCCGTGATGAAGCTGACGACGCCGGGACCCGTGGCGAGCTCGTGCTCGAAGGTCTTCCACAGCGCCCAGCGCCAGAAATACACGTAGAGGTTGTAGAGATTCTTGAGATCGCCACCGCTTCCGGCGCGCTTGACGGGGGCGATGAAGTCCTCGAGCACCGCATCCTTGCCATTCTTGGCCTCACCCCAGCGCACCCAGCCGCCGGTCATCGCCTTGTTGTCCGCCGTGGCGGCTTCGTGGCGGTCGTAGGGCGGGTTGCCGATGCACACCAGCACCGGCACGGTTTCCTTGACCCGCTTCGCGCGTCGGTGCTCGAAGCCGATCTGCTGGTAGAGCAGGGGCAGCTCGGGGATCTTTTCGTACGGCGATTCCAGCGTGTTGCTCAGCATGATCTGCACGCCGTCGCCGGGCAGGTGGCCGCCGTACTGCTGCAGCATGCGCGTGAGCCGCAGGGACGATACGGCATAGGGCCCTACCATCAGCTCGAAGCCGTAGAGGCAGCCGCCGAGCACGTCGGCGCGCGCCGGCACCGAACCTGGCCCTTCCTGCTCGGCCACCCGCTCCAACGCGTGCTCGACGATGCCGAGCAGGTAGGTGCCGGTACCAACGGCAGGGTCGAGCACGTTGACGCCGCCGGTGGCGAAGCCGAGGGGCTTGCGCATGCGCGTCCGAAGCAGATCGTCGACGATGCGCACCTGCGCCTGCACCACGTCGACCGGGGTGTAGTACGCGCCGGCGTTGCGGCGCAGCTCGGGGTCGTATTCCGCGAGGAAGTCTTCGTAGAAGTTCAGCCACGGGTCTCGGCGCCCGCCCGTCATGGTGCCCGTGGGTACCGCATTGATGACCCGCTGCAGCAGGCCGAGCGAGCTCGACAGGTGCGATTTCACCAGCGGGTCGGTCAGCACGGCCAGCGCGCGCGCCAGCAGGCTGTTGGCGTGCGTCAGCGACTCGATCGCCTTGTCGAGAAACAGGGTGTCGCTGCCGTTGGATCGCGCAAGCAGCAGCGCAAAGGTCACCGTCTGGGCGTAGGCGTCGGCGAACTGCTCGTCCTCGGCACCTGGGAACAGGTAGTTGCGCCAGTCCTTCGCCGCCGCCACGACGCCAGGGGCTTTCTGCTTGAGCGCTTCGATGACGTCATCCCGGAGCATCCGGCACAGCGGTGCGAGGAACTGCGCCAGCTGTCGGGCGCTGCCCGGCACCAGCGGCTGCCACTGCAGGAAGTCGTTGAACAGCGACAGCAGATCGCGTGCATTCGCGGCGCTCGCGGCACGAGCGCCAACGCTGCGCGGATCGCCGTCAAGGCGAACCAGCCGCATCTTCTCGCCGGGCCGGTACAGCGCGAATTCGCGACCATCGCTGTAGAGCACGTTCGGAAGATCGCGCAGCTTTTCCCATTGCCTGCGGTCGTGACCGCTGAACGTCGCCGTGTCTGCGCCCTTTCCGGGCGCTTTCAGTTCGGCGTATCCGCACAGCAGTTTGCCCACTGTGATGCCGTAGTCCGGGCGCGCGTTGGCCGTTTCGATCCGGGTTTCTCCGATCGCGGTTACCGCAAGTCCGCTGTGCTGGCCGGCGGCACGCATCAGCCCCTCGAAAGGTGCCCTGATCTGGTCCTCCGGCTCGCCGTCGACGTGTGACGCGAACTTCCGGTGGATCTCCTCGGCGAAGGTCTGAAGCGCAGGCAGGAAATCGTGGGTGGTGGCCATCGTGGCGGGATCGTCCAAGGGTGTTCTGTGCCCGGATGTTCACACAGGAGCGACGCATTGGCCGAGCGTCGGGCGTGCGAACGGTGCGCCGACGCGCGACAATGCCCGGCCGTGCCGGCTCTGCCGCGCGCCCGCCATTCCTTCAACCGGAGGCTCCATGTCGCACACCCCCGCGCCGCCCGCTGGCGGCGAGAAGATCACCATCCACGGTGGGAAGCTCAACGTCCCGAACCACCCGATCGTCCCCTTCATTGAAGGTGACGGCATCGGCCCGGACATCTGGCGCGCCTCGGTGCGCGTGCTCGACGCGGCCGTGGCCAAGGCCTACGGCGCTGCTCGGAAGATCCACTGGATGGAAGTGCTGGCCGGTGAGAAGGCCTTCAACGAAACGCAGAACTGGCTGCCCGACGCCACCGTCGACGCCTGCCGCGACTACCTCGTCAGCATCAAGGGCCCGCTCACCACGCCGGTCGGCGGCGGCATCCGCTCGCTGAACGTCGCGCTGCGGCAGATGCTCGACCTGTACGTCTGCCTGCGCCCGGTGCGCTGGTTCGACGGCGTGCCCTCGCCGGTGAAGCGCCCGCAGGACACCGACATGACGATCTTCCGCGAGAACACGGAGGACATCTACGCCGGCATCGAGTTCGAGCCGGGCTCGGCCGACGCGCAGAAGGTGCTCGACTTCCTGCAGAAGGAGTTCCCGAAGCCGTTCGACAAGATCCGCTTCGGCACGCAGGCCAAGAACGACGCGTGGACGAAGCAGCTCGAGGGCATCGGCTCGCCGCCGCGCTCGCTGCCGGTGCAGGTCGGCATCGGCATCAAGCCGGTCAGCTACCTCGGCACCGAGCGCCTCGTGCACAGCGCCATCGGCTACGCGATCCAGAACAAGCGCAAGTCGGTCACGCTGGTGCACAAGGGCAACATCATGAAGTTCTCGGAAGGCGCCTTCCGTGACTTCGGCTACCACGTCGCCCGCGAGTTCTACGGCGCCGTGCCGCTGGATGGCGGCCCGTGGCACGTGATCCCGGAAGGCAAGCCGGGTGCGGGCCTTGTCATCAAGGACGCGATCGCGGACGCCTTCCTGCAGCAGATCCTGCTGCGCCCGAAGGACTACGACGTCGTCGCCACGCTGAACCTCAACGGCGACTACCTCTCCGACGCGCTCGCCGCGCAGGTCGGCGGCATCGGCATCGCGCCGGGTGCGAACATCAACTACGTCACCGGCCACGCCGTGTTCGAGGCCACGCATGGAACGGCACCGAAGTACGCCGGCCAGGACAAGGTCAACCCGGGCTCGGTGATCCTCTCCGGCGAGATGATGCTGCGCTACATGGGCTGGACCGAGGCCGCCGACGCCATCATCAAGGCGATGGACGGGGCGATCAGCAGCAAGCGTGTCACCTACGACTTCGCCCGCCTGATGGAGGGCGCGACGGAAGTGAAGTGCAGCGAGTTCGCCGACGAGATCATCAAGCACCTGTAACGCGAAAGCGGCACGCCGCGGCGCCCCCGACGCCGCGGCGTCCACCCCGACAGGCCCGGCCCCCCGCCGGGCCTCGTCGTTTCCGGCCTACCAGCCGAAACCGAAGCCCACGCCGACGTTGTCTTCGTCGTCGGTGAACGAGCCGCCGAGCGTCACCGTCATCGAATCACCGATGGCGCGCTGGTAGCCGATGGCGAGCGCCTGCTCGCCGCCCTGGAAGCCGGCACCGACGGCGACGCGGTTTTCCTTGCGGATGCCGGCCGCGCTCGCGGTCATCTGCGACATCGCGCTGGTCATCGCGCCAAGGCGGGCCATCCGCGCGTCGATCGCGCCGAAGCGGCCCTCGAGCGCGGTGAGGCGGTCGTCGAAGCCGTCGACGCGAAGCATCGCGGTGGCGAGGCGCTCATCGGTGTAGCGGAAGGCGTTGTTCTGCGCCTGCAGGGCCTGCGCCTCGGCGTGGCGGTTGGCACGGGCTTCGGCCTGCACCACCTCGGCGCGCGCGAGGTCGGCCGTCGACTGTGCGGTGGCGGCTTCGGTGCGCGCGGTGTTGGCGGTGCTCTGCGCCGTCGCGGCCTCGGTGCGCGCGGTGTTGGCGGTGGAAAGTGCCGTGTTCGCCGTGGTTTGTGCGGCGGCGGCTTCCGTTCGCGCGGTGTTCGCCGTGCTTTGCGCCGCCGCCGCTTCAGTGCGCGCCGTTGCCGCGGTGGACAGCGCCGTAGTCGCTGTTGACTGCGCCGCCGCGGCTTCCGTGCGCGCCGTTGCCGCGGTGGAGAGCGCCGTATTCGCCGTGCTTTGCGCCGCCGCGGCTTCGGTGCGGGCCGTGTTCGCGGTGGAGAGTGCCGTATTCGCCGTGCTTTGCGCGGCAGCGGCCTCGGTGCGCGCGGTGTTGGCGGCGGAGAGCGCCGTCGCGGCTTCGGTGCGCGCCGTGTTCGCGGTGGAGAGCGCCGTATTCGCCGTGCTTTGCGCCGCCCCGGCTTCGGTGCGCGCGGTGTTCGCCGTGTTTTGCGCGGCTGCGGCTTCAGTGCGCGCGGTGTCCGCTGTGGACTGCGCCGCCGCCGCTTCGGCGCGCGCGGTGTCCGCCGTCGACTGCGCCGCCGCAGCCTCGGTCCGGGCCGTGTTCGCGGTGGAGAGCGCCGTATTCGCCGTGCTTTGCGCCGCCGCCGCTTCCGTACGCGCCGTGTTCGCGGTGTTTTGCGCGGCTGCCGCTTCCGTGCGCGCGGTGTCGGCCGTCGTCTGCGCGGCATTGGCCGCCGTCTGTGCGTTCGAGGCCGCCGTCCCCACGACATTGAGCTGGTTCACGTTCACCGCATCCGTGCCCTGCGTGCCGGCGGCGACGTTGGTGATCTGGCGCTGCACGCCACTGCTGCCGACCGACACGCTGTTGGAACGGTCCGTCAGCGAGTTGGCGCCGAGCGCGACCGCCCCCGTGTGCGTGGACTGGGCGCTGATGCCGATGGCGACGCCGGCCTGTGACGTCGTCTGCGCAAAGGCGCCAAGCGCGATCGACGCGTCGGCGCTGGCGACGCTCCCCGCGCCCATCGAGGTCGACGCGATTCCCGAGGCGATGGCGCCGCCGCCCAGCGCGGTCGAACTGCCCCCCGATGCTTGACTGGCTTGGCCCAAGGCCGTCGCGCGCACGGCCGACGCGACGCTGCTCTGGCCCACGGCGACGCTGTTGCTTCCCGCCGCAGAGGCCCCTTGGCCGACGGCTGTCGCCACGCTGCCTGCGGCGGCGGAGCTCGCCCCGAGTGCCGTGGCGCCGACGCCGGAGGCGTTCGCTTGCAAGCCGACGGCGCTCGATTGCACGGCCGTTGCCTGCGCGGCCGTGCCCAGGGCCGTGGCGCCGGGTCCGGTGGCGTCCGAATTGTTCCCCACGGCGACGCCCAGCGCGCCGCTCGCGGTGGAATTGTGTCCCACGGCGGTGGCGTCGCCAGCGGTCGCCTGGGCGTTGTTGCCGCTGGCCGTGCTGCCGGTCCCCGACGCGACCGCGTTGTCGCCGCAGGCGTGGGCATTGCTGCCGGTGGCCGAGGCCGTGCCGCATCCGCTGGGGCTAGCGGCAATCGCGGCGTTCATCTGATCCAGATTCACCGCATCGGTGCCTTGCGTGCCGGCGGCGACGTGGGTGATCTGGCGTGTGTCATTGACTCTCCCGACGGAGACCGAGTCCGGTCGATCGGTGGCGCTCCGCGCGCCGAGCGCCACCGAGTTCGCATGGGTGGCCGACGCGTCGCCGCCCAAGGCAGTCGCGTTGGCTTGGTTCGCGAACGTCGAGGCACCGATCGCCGTCGAAAGCGATCCGCTGGCCTGACTGCCCGTGCCTAGGGCGCTGGCCTGGATCGCCGTGGCGCGTGACGCGGTGCCCGTCGCCGTCGTGAAGTCGCCGTTCGCGGCGCTCAAGGAGCCGACCGCCAGGGCGCTCGTGCCGCTGGCGTCGGCCCCTTGGCCGCAGGCGAACGAGGCGGTGCCGGTGGCCGTGCCGTTGCCGGGGCTGCAGACCGCTTGGCTGAGGGCCGCGTTGGGCAAAGCCGCGATGGCGAGCAGCAGGGCGGCGGCGAGGGTGCCGCGACGCAGCGTGCGGGTGGTGCAGGCGTGGTGGGGCATGGCGGACTCCGGCATCAGGGGGTTTCTTCCCTCAACCGGAATTCGGCCGCCTCGCCTATCGGCGGCCGCGCGGTCCGGGCAATGCGTCGCGCAGCCGCGCCAGCGTGTCGGCGCTGCGCTGGCGGTGCAGCGGCGAGGCGTCCGCATCGGCCAGCAGTTCGGCGTCGAGCGCCTCGGCGCGCGCGAACGCCTCATCGAGGCGTCCCTGCGCCTCGCGAAGCGCGATCCACTGGCGTTCGCGCTGCTGGCGATCGCGGGCGCGCCCCGGGTCGTCGGGAATGTCGATCGTCGCCAGCGCCGTTTCGGCCTCATCGAGGCGGCCGACGGCGGTGAGCCACTCGGCGTGGACCAGCTCGGCGCGAAGCCGGTCGGTGGCGCCCGGGGCGGTCTGCTCATGGTGGTGGGCGAGCACCGGGCCGAGCAGGGTGGTGGCCTCGTCGTGCCGTCCCGCGCGCGTCAGCAGCCGTGCCATGTTCGACTGGCTGCGCAGCAGCATCGGGTGGTCGTCGGCCAGCTCCGCGCGACGGATCGCCAGCGAACGGCGCGCCAGCGGTTCGGCGCCGGCGTAGTCGCCACGGTCCTCGAACAGCGCCGCCAAGTTGTTGAGCTGCACGGCGTAGCCGAGGCTTGCTTGGCCGCGAACCTCGCCCTCGATGGCAAGCGCGCGGCGGTAGTGCGGCTCGGCCTCGTCGAGCCGGCCCAGGTCGTGCAGCACGTTGGCGAGCTCGTTGTCGGCGTTGGCGACCAGCGTGCTGCGCTCGCCGTACAGGCTGATCGCGAGCGCCAGCGCCTCGCGCATCACCGGCAGCGCGGCCTCGCGCTCGCCGCGGTCGACGCGGGTGCGCGCCAGCCCGGTCAGCGCGGTCTGGCGCGACGGATCGGCGGTGGCGCCGACGGCGCCGGCAACGCGCAGCGCCTCCGCGTAGTGGGCTTCGGCAGCATCGAGGCGGTCGGCGAGGCGTTCGTTGCGTCCGACGTTGTTCAAGGCCGTCAGCAGCGCCAGCGGGTCGTCGAGGGTGCGGCGCAGCGCCAGCGATTCGGACAGCGCCGCGCGCGCGCGATCGAGGTCGCCGGCCGCGGTGTAGGCCATGCCGAGGTGGTTCAGGCCCTCGGCGCGGGCGGCGTCTCCGTTCTCACCCGCCGCCCGTCGCAGCGCCTCCGCGCGCTCGGCGAGCTGCACGGCCTCGTCGCCGCGATGGCCGTTGCCCGCGATCACCGACTGCTGCTGCAGCGCTTCGACGGCGTCCAGCGGGCGGTCGACGGCCGGCGACAGGAACAGCGCGGCCGCTTCGGCCAGCAGTGATTCGGCCTTCGCGTCCTGCCCGAGGTTGCGGTAGGCGCCGCCGATCGACAGCAGCAGCTGCGCGCGCACCGCGGGACGATCGGCGAGCTCGGTGTCGATGCGCGCCGCGCCGGCGTCGAGCACGTCGCGCGCGCTGGCCTGGCCGAGGTTCGCGCCGCGTCGCGGGTCGGCGGCCGCGAACGCCTCGACCAGGAAGGCGCTGGTGGCTTCGGCGGTTTCCGCCGCCTCGCGGGCGCGGTCGCGCTCGCGCAGGAGCTGGGCGGTGAAGCCAGCGATGACGGCCAGCAGCAGGGTCGCCGCGGCCACGCCGCGCCACTGCCGACGCAGGAAGCGGCCCAGCCGCAGCGCCACGGTCGCCTCGCGGGCCTGCACGGGGCGGTGTTCGCGATGGCGGCGCAGGTCCTCGAGCAGGGCATCGACGCTGGCATAGCGTCGCCGCGGCTCCAGCGCGGTGGCCTTCGCGACGATCGCGTCGAGGTCGCCGCGCAGCCGCGCGGCCCAGGGGTTCGTTCCCGCGCTGGTGTCGGCGGCGCGGGCCTTGAGGCTCGGCGCCACCAGCGCCGTGCCGGCGTCCGCGGCCTTGCGACCGTAGCGGCGATCGGCCAGCAGCTCGGCGAGCATCACGCCGAGCGAGAACACGTCGCTCGCCGTGCCCAGGCGGCGGCCGGCGATCTGCTCCGGGCTGGCGTAGGCCGGCGTGCACCAGGCGCTGCCATCGCCGTCCGCGTCGACGAGTTGGCCGATGCCGAAGTCGAGCAGAGCCGGGCTGCCGTCGGCGCGCACCAGCACGTTCTCCGGCTTCAGATCGCAGTGCAGCACGAGGCGCTGGTGGGCGAAGGCCACGGCGCGCGCCACGCGTTCGAACAGCCGCAGCCGTGCGTCGAGCCCGAGGCGGTTGTCGCGCGCGAAGCGGTCGAGCGGCAGGCCGTCGACGTACTCCATGACGAGGTACGGCAAGCCGCCCGGCGTGGTGCCGCCGTCGTAAAGCCGCGCGATGTCCGGGTGCACCAGCTCGGCGAGCAGTGCGCGCTCCTCGTTGAAGCGCCGGGCCGCGCCGTCGCGCTGCGGGGCATCGAGCACCTTGATGGCGACCTTCTGCCGGAACAGCGCATCGCTGCGCTCGGCCACGTACACGCTGCCCATGCCGCCGCGGGCGAGGCGCTGCGTCAGCGTCCATACGCCCACCTGCGTGCCGGGCGGCAGGTCCTCGCGGTCGAGCCCGGCCACCAGCGCCTGCAGCGGCGCCACCGCGCGGGCGAAGGATTCGGTCTGCGCGTTGACCAGCCCCAGCACGTCGTCGGCCAGCGCCTCGTCGGCGCCGAGTTCCGCCAGCCGCGCGCGCTGCTGCGTGGCCGGCAGGTCGCAGACCGCGTCGAACAGCGACCGCACGCGCGCCCAGCGCGCCGTGCTCAGCTCAGCGCCTTGTTCAGCCATGCCTTGGCGAAACGCAGGTCACGATCGACCGTGGGCACCGAAACGCCGAGCACTTCGGCGATCTCCTCGCGCTCGAGGCCGCCGAAGTACGCAAGCTCGACCACGCGCGCGGCACGCGGGTCGCCGGCGGCGAGCTGCTCCATCGCCTGGTGCAGGGCCAGCACGTCGGTTTCCGGTGCGTCGGCGAAGGCGCCCGCGGCCTGCGACAGCGTCACCTGCACCGCGTCGCCGCCGCGCTTTTCCGCCGAGCGCGCCCGCGCGTGGTCGACCAGCACGGCGCGCATCTTCAGCGCGGCGACGGCCATGAAGTGCGCGCGGTCCTGCCAGCTCACCGCGCCGCCGATCAGGCGCAGCAGGGCCTCGTTGACCAGCGAGGTGGGTTGGAAGCTCACCGTCGGCGCGGCCTGCGCCAGCCGCTGCGAGGCCATGCCGCGCAGCGTGTCGTAGACGATCGGCAGCAGGCGTTCGAGGGCCAGCTCGTCGCCGTCGCGCCAGCGTCGCAGCAGCACGGTGACGTCGGGGGCGGGCGGGAGCATTCGGAGGCGACGGACGGCGCGGACGGGGCCTCCACTATGCCAGCGCCGCGGCCTTGCCACGCGCGTAACGCGCGCCTGCGCACCCTTCACGCCTCTTCAACCGCCGAGGTTCGCCCATGCGCCGCACCCTGCTCAGCGCCACCCTGCTCACCGCCCTCGCCACGCCGATGGCCTTTGCCCACAACCACGGCGGCGAAGCCAAAGCCGCCGACGCCAAGCCCATGGACGCCGCCGCGCACGATGCGCACGAGCAGGCCAAGGCCGCGATCGACGCCGTCGTGGCCGGCGAGTGGCGCACGCCGGCGAACGTCGCCCGCGACGGCTTCCGCCACCCCGCCGAGACGCTGGCCTTCTTCGGCGTCACGCCGTCGATGACCGTCGTCGAAGTGAGCCCGGGCAGCGGCGCGTGGTGGACGGAAATCCTCGCCCCGCTGGCCAAGCAGGGCGGCGGCACCTACATCGCCGCGATCACCGACCCGGCCAAGACCACGTCGGATCGCGCCCGCGAGTACTTCACCGGCGACAACGCCAAGTTCCGCGAACGCCTGGCGAAGGCGCCGGAGCAGTTCGGCAGCGCGGTGCTGCGCGAGGTCGACCCGACCGCCCCGGTCTACGGCGAGCCGGGCTCCGCCGACGCGGTGCTGACCTTCCGCAACCTGCATGGCTGGATGCGCAACGGCCAGGCCGACGGGCAGATGGCGGCGTTCTTCGCCGTGCTGAAGCCGGGCGGCGTGCTGGGCGTCGAACAGCACCGCGCCAACGCCGACGTGCCGGCCGACAAGATCCAGGGCTACGTGTCGGAAGCGCAGGTCATCGCGCTGGCCGAGGCGGCGGGCTTCGTGCTGGAGGCGAAGAGCGAGATCAACGCCAATCCGAAGGACACCAAGGACCACCCGAACGGCGTGTGGACGCTGCCGCCGAACCTCGACGTGCCGGAGGGCGAGGACAAAGCCAAATACCAGGCCATCGGCGAGTCGGACCGCATGACGCTGCGCTTCCGCAAGCCGAAGGCCTGAGCCTAGACTCGGCGCCACGCCGCCCCGTCCGGGGCGGCGCACCCCCAAAGGAACCGCCATGCGCCGTCTTGCCCTCGCCCTCGCCACGCTCTGCTTCTCCGGCCTCGCGGCCGCCGCGCCCGAAACCATCCGCGTCGGCCAGACCGTGCAGGGCGAGCTCACCGCCAGCGATTCGCCGCGCGACGATGGCGGCGTGAGCCGCGACTATCGCGTTGAAGCGAGCAGCGGCCAGTTCCTGATCGTCTCGGTGATCTCCGAGGACTTCGACGGCATCGTCACCGTGTTCAATCCGGACCGCACGAAAGCCATCGAAAACGACGACCGCGCCGACGGCAACCTGAACCCGCTGGCCGTGGTCGAAACCGCGCAGGACGGCAGCTACACCATCCGCGTCGGCTCGCTGGGCAGCGGCGACGATGCGGTCGGCAAGTTCACGCTGAAAGTGATGGCGTTCAGCGAGTGAGGCCTGAGGCCGGCGAGGCTGAGGCCTCGCCGGTCTGCAGCCGCCACAGCGCGGCATAAGCGCCGTCGCGCGCGACCAGCTCGTCATGCGTGCCGGACTCGACGATGCGGCCGTGCTCAAGCACGTGGATGGCGTCGGCGTGCCGCACCGTGCTCAGCCGATGCGCGACGACCAGCGTGCTGCGGCCTTTCGCGTGCGTGGCCAGCGAGCGCTGGATGGCGGCCTCGGTTTCGTTGTCGATGGCCGACGTGGCCTCGTCCAGCACCAGCACCGCCGGGTCGCGGTACAGCGCGCGGGCCAGCGCGATGCGCTGGCGCTGCCCGCCCGACAGTCGCGCGCCGCGTTCGCCGACTTCCGCCGAATACCCGCCTGGCAGCTCGGCGATGAAGTCATGCGCTTCGGCGGCTCGGGCCGCGGCTTCGATGCGCGCGGCGTCGGGTACCGCGTTGCCGGACGCGACCGCTCCGTAAGCGATGTTCTCGGCCACCGTGCCGTCGGTCAGGAAAGGCTCCTGCGCCACATAGCCGAGGTGGCCGCGCAGCGAACGCGGATCGATCTCGGCGAGATCGCGGCCATCGAGCGTGATGCGCCCGGACTGCGCGTCGAGAAAACCCATCAGCCGCTTCAGCAGCGTGCTCTTGCCGGCGCCGGTCGCGCCCACCAGCGCGACGGTCTGGCCGGGCCCAATGCGGAACGACACGTCCTCCAGCGCGACATGGCCGCGATAGGCGTGGCGCACGTGTTCGAAGGCCAGCGCGCCGACGGGCCGGTCCTCGATGCGGCCGGCCGGCCGACGGGGCAGCGGGCTCTCCAGCAGGTCCATCACCCGCTGCACCGAGGCCATCGAGCGGTTGTAGAGGTCGGTCATTTCCGCGAGCCGCGTCAGTGGCCACAGCAGGCGCTGCGTCAGGTACACGAGTGCCGCGTAGCTGCCGGCGCCGAGCTCGCCTTCCAGCGTCAGCCAGCCGCCGTAGAGCAGGGTCACCGCGAACCCGGCCAGCACCGCCATGCGGATCACCGGCGTGATCGCCGCGGCGAAGCGGATCGCCTCGGCATTGGCCTGGCGGTAGTCGTCCGAGGCGCGGCGCACGTGCTCAAGCTCGGCGTCTTCGGCCGTGTAGGCCTGGATGGTGGCCATGCCGGCGAGGTTGTTGTCGAGCCGCGCCGAGACCGTCGCTGCGGCTTCGCGTGCGGCGGCATAGCGCGGCTGCAGGCGCTTCTGGAACCAGAACGCGCCGATCAGGATCAGCGGCACCGGCAGCAGGGCCAGCGCGGCGAGGCTCGCCGTCATCGCGAAAAAGAACACGCCCACGATCGCTGAGCCGACGACGACCTGGATCAGCTCGTTGGCGCCGGTGTTGAGGAAGCGCTCGACCTGGTTCACGTCTTCGTTCAACACCGCCATCAGCCGGCCGCTGCGCGCTTCCGAAATCGCGGCGGGCGGCTGCTGCTGCAGGTGCGCGTACGCATCCAGCCGCAGCTCGTGCTGCAGGTCCTGCGCCAGGCCGCGCCACTTCAGCGCGAGCAGGTATTCGAACAGCGACTCCGCCACCCAGATGACGACGGTGAGCACGGTCAGCGCGATGAGCTGCTGCATCGGGTCGACGATGCCGAAGCGCGCGATGAAGCTCGCCTCGCGGTTCACCACCACGTCGATGGCCACGCCGATCAGCAGCTCGGGCAGCACGTCGAAGATCTTGTTGAGCACCGAGTACACGGTGCCGAGCACGGCATTGCGGCGGTACGCGCGGGCGTAGCCGAACAGGCGGCGAAGGGGATGCATGGACGGCGTGGGCGGCAAGACGACCGCCGCGAGTCTACGCCCCGCGCGTCATGTCATCGCGGGCCCGGGTGCAACCGATGAAGCCGCCGCTGACGGTCGATCGTCAGCGGCGTTTGACGCCAGAGGTCAGACCCGATCACCGCTCGCCGGCGGCGGCGGCGGGGGCGGCGGCGGAGGCGGAGGCGGAGGCGGCGGTGGGACTTCTCCCTCCGGCACGGACGGCGGCACGTCCTCCATCGGCTCGGAAGGCATCAGCTCTTCGGGCGCCGGCGGCGGCGCGACGGCTTCAACAGCCGGTGCCTCTGCGGGCGCTTCCGGCGCCGGTGCGTCGGGCTGGCATCCGGACAGCAGCACGGCGCCGCCAAACATCAGCGCGGCAATGGCGATGGTCGATCTCATGGCACACCCCCTGGTTCGATGCGGAAAGACAGGTGACGGCCGGGGGGAGGCGCCGCTGAGGCTAGCAGGAAAGCGCGGGCGGCGCGGCGCCGGAGCGCGGCTCGCGTCGTCAGGCCGAGGCCGCGGTGCTGGCGTCGAAGCCGAGCCCGTCGAGCAGGGCGACGAATCGCGGCTCGCGGCGCAGCGGGTCGAGGAAGGGATCGTTGCGCGAATAGATCAGCCCGGAATCCCCGAGCCGCCGCGCGCGCTCGAGCGCGTCGAGCGCGTCACCGCCACGCCCATGCTGCGCCGCGACCTGGGCCTGCTGGTACAGCACGCGGTCGCCGGTGGCGCGCAGCTCGTCCAGCGCCTGAGCCGCTGCCGCCGCATCGCCGGCGCGATGGTGGGCGATGGCCAAGCCGGTGCGCCGCATGTCGCCGTTGCGCTCCTGGCCGTAGGCCTCCAGCGCGCCGTCGAGGTCGCCGAGGTTCAGCAGCGCGTCGCCGATCGCTGCGTTCGCATGCGACAGCTTCGGATTCATCGACAGCGCCTCGCGCAGCGGCGCCAAGCTGTCCTCGAAGCGGCGCGCGGCGTAGGCGATGCCGCCGGCGGCGCGATGGATCAGCGGGTTCAACGGGTCGCGCACCCGCGCCGGGGCCATGGCGCGGGCCGCATCGTCGTGGCGGCCGCAGCGCGCCGCGTACTGCGCGAAGCGCGCCAGCACGGTGGCTTCGCCGGCGCCCAACTGCACCGAACGCTCGAACGGCGCGCGCGCGGCGCGCGCGTCCAGCCGGCCTTGGAACAGCGTGAAGCCGAGCGTGGAGTGCGCCTCCGCGAGCATCGGCGCCAGCGCGATGGCGCGCTCGGCAGCGGCGACCGCCTCGGCGTACAGCGGCAGCAGTTCCTCGATCTTGCCGTGCTCGTTGGCGATGGCGGTCAGCGTGCGCGCCCGCGCCGCGTGCGCCGACGCGAAGCCCGGATCGTTTTCCAGCGCCAGCTCGAGCAGCCGCAGCGCGGCGCGGTCGGTGTCTTCGCCGGTGCTGAGGTCGTAGAGCGCGCGACCGCGCAGGTAGGCGTCCAGCGCGATGGGGTTCCGGGTGCCGCCCACCGCCGCGAGGCTTTCGCGGTCGTCGCGATTGCCGCCGACGAACGCGCTGAGCGCATCGGCCACGGCGTAGGCGATCTCGCTCTGCACGGCGAACACGTCGGTGAGCTGGTGGTCGAACGTGTCGGTCCAGCGCCGGACGCCGCTGCGGCCGTCCACCAGCTCGGCGACGACGCGGACCGCGTTGCCCTGGCGGCGCACGCTGCCGTCGAGCAGGAAGGCCACGCCGAGCTCGCTGGCGATCTCGGTGGCGTCGTAGTCCCCGTCCTCGAAGCGGCTCGACGAACTCTTCGCCATCACCTGCAGGGCGAGGTTGCGCGCCAGCGTGGCGCGCACTTCTTCCGACAGCCCGTCGGAAAAATACTTCTGCTCGGCGTCGCCGCTCAGGTTGTCGAAGGGCAGCACGGCCACGCTGTTGCCGGCAGCGGTCGTACCGCGGCCGCCGAAGTGCCGCCACGCCAACACGCCAGCGCCGGCCAGCGGCACGGCGCTGATCGCGCCGATCAGCAGCTGGCGGCGCGCGGGGCTCCGCGGAGCGCCCGCCGACGGCCGTTCGCCGGTGATGCGCGTCGCCGAAACGCCGCGCGCGGGGTCGCCCGATGCCGTCATTGTCGCGATCGCCGCGACGGCGCGCGCCAGCGCGTCGACCGACGCCGCGTCGCCATCGCCGCGCCAGCGCGTCAGGTCGACGGTCTGGTACTGGCGGAAGCCCAGCGGCGACGGCGTGCCATCGAGCGAGGCCGGCACCAGCTTGCGAAGCTCGCGGCCGCGCGCGGCTTCGTCCAGCACCCAGTCCGATTCGATCGCACGCGCCGACCACAGCACGACGACCGCGTCGGCGCCCTCCAGCGCGCTCTCGATGCGCTTGGCGTAGGCGGCGCCGCCTTCGATCAGATGGTCCCACCAGACGTCCAGTCCCGCGTCGGTGAGCGCCGCGGCAAGCCGCGCGGCCTCGGCCTGGTCGCTGCGGCAGTAGCTCAGGAAAACCGTGCTCATGCGCTGGCCAAGGGCTGCTGTTCGAGCGGGCGCTCGCGATGCATCAGGATCCACTCGGCGTGCTCGCCGAGGGCGGCGTCGCCGAGCGCCTCGAGCACCTGGCGCTGCTTCAGCGGCACGGGTTCGGCGGCCAGCCGCTCCGACGCATTGCCGAACACGCGCGCCATGAAGCGGTACTGCTTGATCAGCTCCTTGTCGGCGAGCTTGTACGAATAGGCCTCGCGCACGCCGGCGAACAGCGCGGCCACGCCGGTGGTCACCAGCAGCAGCTTGACGGTCAGCGGCTCGAACCACGCGCCGAACACCAGGAGCACCACGGCCCCGACGAGGCTGAGCAGCAGGCTGGCGCGGCCGAGCAGGCGCGTGTGCCGGTACACGCGCTCGCGGTCCGCGGCGCGGCGGCGGAAGTAGCCGAGCTGCCCCAGCGCGCCGCCGTCACCGACCCAGTTCGCGATCACCCACTGCAGGCCCGCGTCGCTGGCGCGACGCTCGCCGCCGAGCGCCACCGCGCGCATCGCGTGGCGGATCCAGCCGAGTTCCACGTCCTGCTTCTGCAGGAAGCTGTCGTAGGCGAAGCTGACGCGATGCGAGGACGGCACGCTGGCGATCGCCCAGTACGCCTGCACGCGCAGGCCTTCGGCGAGCACGCGGTAGTCGAGGTAGCGGCGATGCCAAGCGCGCCGCCGGCCCAGCCACGCGATGCCAGCGCCCGCGGTGAACAGCCCGAGGATCGCCCCCATCAGCAGTGGATGCGCGACGAACTCGGCATAGGTCATCAGCAGCAGGCCGGTGAGCACGGCGAGCACGTGCAGCAGGGCCATGCTGTGGTGCACGCGCTGTCGGAAATGCAGGGCCAGCCAGTCGGCGCGGCGGAACAGCGCATCGATGCGCGGCAGCGAACCGCGCGCCGGCAGCACGTCGGCTGGCGGCAGCAGGCTGGCGCTGTCGCGTTCGATCGCGTCGGCGTAGGTCCGCGCGTCGGCGTTGAACTCGCCGAGCTGGTGGAACAGACGGGCATAGCCCTCGGGCATCGGGCCGTCGCCGGGGGCGCGCGCGCTGCGCGTCAGCCAGTGCGTGGCCAGCGCCCGCGGCGCCGGCGCCTCGGCGCGCTCGCGCGAACACACGATGTGGAAAGCGAGATCGCTGTCGTCGTCGGCCAGCAGGTTCGGCGGCGCATCGACGCGTCCGAGCCCGGGCATTTCGCCGTGCAGGTGGTAGTGCACGACGTCGCTGGTACCGCCCGCGGCCTCGCTGGCGGTGCCGTCCCACAGCGCCAGCAGCACCTGGCAGTGCGACGAGATGAACACCCCGAGCTGCGCGTACTGGCGGTCGCGCGCCGGGCCGCGCACCCGCACGGCCGCCGCATCGTTGCCGTCGGCCAGCGGCAGGTGGATCACCTCGGCCCGCGCGAGCAGGGCCTCGAGCTCGGCCTCCGACGCGGCGGTGCGGCAGTCGGTGCGGTAGTCGTCGAGCGACAGCGGCAGCGGCGCCACCAGCGGCAGCCCGAGCGCCAGCGCACGGCGGGCGACCAGGCGGTCGCCGCCTTCGGCAAGGCCGGACATCACCGCGACGGGCAGGTCCGGGTGCGTCGCCTGCATGCGACGAAGGAACGCATCGACCGCGGCTTCAAGCGCCGGCACCTCGGCGGGCCGCAGGTCGCGATGCGCGGTGACGCCGACGATCAGGCAGGCCGCCGTCGGCAGCACCGCGTTGGCGCCGGCGCTCGACGCGGGCGTGGTGGAGCGATCGCTGGCGCGCTGCATCGGCAGGGACATGGCCGGAGAGCCTACACCCGCCCGATACACTGCGCCGATGCTCGTCGCCTTCCACAAGCCCATGAACGTGCTGTGCCAATTCACCGACCGCAGCGCGCCGCCGCGCCCGACGCTGGCCGGCTTCGGGCTGCCGAAGGGCGTGTACGCCGCGGGTCGTCTGGATTTCGACAGCGAAGGCCTGCTGCTGCTGACCGACGACGGTGCGCTCGTGGCGGCGATCGGTTCGCCGAAGTTCGACTGGCCGAAAACCTACCTCGTCCAGGTCGAAGGCGCGCCGGACGACGACGCCCTGCGGCGACTGCGCGACGGCGTGGTGCTCAACGACGGGGCGACGAAGCCGGCCGAGGTCGAACGGATCGCCGCGCCGGCGTGGCTGCCGCCGCGCGACCCGCCGGTGCGGGTGCGCCACACCGTGCCCGACACGTGGCTGATGCTGACGATCCGCGAAGGCCGCAACCGGCAGGTGCGGCGCATGACCGCGGCGGTCGGCCTGCCGACGCTGCGACTGCTGCGCGTCGCGATCGGGCCGTATGCGCTGGAAGGCTTGGCGGCTGGCCAGTGGCGCGAGGTCGAGGCCCCCGAGCTGCCGGCCCGGCTGCGGCGCAGCGGCGCACCGCGCGCGGCGACGCGCACCGGCACCGCGTGCAGCAGTGCTTCAGCCCGGCCCGGCCTGATCCGGCCGTGGAAGCGCGACGGACGCTGAGTCACGCCACCAGCGCGCGAGGCGCTCGAGACCTTCCGCAACCGACACCTGCGGCACGTAGCCGAAGTCGCGTCGGGCGGCACCGAGGTCGTACCAGTGCGGCGTGGCGAGCTGCTCGGCGACGAAGCGCGTCATCGGCGGCTCGCCTTTCAGCGGCAGCGTGTGCCACAGCGCTTCGCACAGCGCACCGGCGGCGTAGGCGATGCCGAACGGCACGCTGGCCTCGACGCGCGGTTCGCCCGCCGCCTGCAGCAGGCCGTTGACGATGTCGCGCACCGGCTGCGGTTCGCCGTTCGAGATGAAGTAGGCTTTGCCCGCATTCGCCGAGCCCGGCGCCAGCGCGTTGAAGGCGAGCACGTGCGCTTCGGCGGCGTTGTCCACAAAACTGGTGTCCATGCGGTTGTGGCCGCCGGCGATGAAGCGCAGCCGGCCCGCGCGCGCGCGCTCGACCAGGCGCGGCAGCAGGTTGGTGTCGCCGGGGCCCCAGATCAGCCGCGGCCGCAGTGCGACCGTGCTCAAGCGCCCGCCGCCCGACACCGGCGTGCCGTTTGCGGCGAGCACCGCCTTTTCGGCGATCTGCTTGGTGCGCGGGTAGGGCGCCTTGAAGTCCGGCGCGTACGGCGTGTTCTGCTCGTTGCCGCCCTCGCAAGGCACGCGACCAAAGTGCGCCACGCTTGGGGTCGACGTGTAGACGAGGCGCGTGACGCCGTGCGCGCGGCAGGCGCCGAGCACGTTCGCGGTGCCGGTCACGTTGGCGTTGATGTAGCTCTGCTCGCTGCCCCAGTGGCCGGCCTTCGCGGCGTTGTGGAACACCGCGTCCACGCCATCGAGCGCGCGCATCACGTGCGCGGCGTCGGCGAGATCGCCCAAGCGCTGCTCGACGCCCATCGCATCAAGCTCGGCCGAGCGGCGACGCTGCGTGCTGACGACGGTGTGGCCTTCGGCGATCAGGCCGCGGCAGATGGCCTGCCCGAGAAAACCCGCGCCGCCGGTAACCAGCACGCGCATCAGTGCAGCACGCCGCGCAGCTGCGCCTTCGCCCACTCGGCGAGCTTTTCGCGGCCGATCTTGGCGTTGTGGCGGATGTCGACCGGGAAGCCCGGATGGCGCAGGAAATGATGGATGCGCGCGGTCTTCGCGTCGCGCATCGCCATGCGCTCCAGCTCCGCCTGCACGTGCACCCATTCGCCGTCGGGCACGCCGGCCTTCAGCTCGACGCACAGCACCGGTGCCTGCAAGCCGCCGATGCCAACGCCGACCAGCGCGGTGCGCGCGACGCGGCGGTGCGTGTTGAAGATCGGCTCGATCTGTTCGGTGGTCATCAGTCCGCCGGCGGTTTCCACACGGTGGCCTTTGCGCCCGCAGAACCACAGCCGGCCGTCGGCATCGAAGTAGCCGAGGTCGCCCATGCGGTGGACGATGCGCTCGTCGCGGGCGCCGACGCGCTCGCGGATCTTCGCCATCCGAGTGGCCTCAGGGCGCGCGAAGTACTCGTCGGTCGCGCTCGGGCCGGCGACGGTGATTTCGCCGATGACGTGCGCACCGACGACCAGTTCATCGCGCCAGTACGGGATCGCGTCGTCGAAGATGCGGATGATGCGCACGGTGTTGGCTGCCACCGGGCGGCCGACGCAGGTGCCGGCGCCGGCTTCGGTCGCTTCGCGCGTGGTCTCGAGCTCGCGCGCTTCGATCACCGCAACGGGCAGGCATTCCGTCGCGCCGTACGGCGTCCAGAACTGCGCGTCGGCCGGCAGCAGCGTGCGCATTTTCGAAACGACGTCCGGCGGCACCGGCGCACCGGCCGAGGTAACCCGGCGCACGCCCGGCAGCGGCTCGCCGTGCTCTGCCAGCACGCGCATCAGCGCGGGCGAGCCGAACAGCTGGGTGACGCCGAAGCGGCGAATCGCGTCGTGCAGTTTCTTCGGATTGGCCTGCGCCGGTCGCGTCGGATCCATGTCGGGGATGATCGAGGTCAGGCCCAGCGCGGGATCGAACAGCGCGAACGGCGGGAAGGTCGGCAGGTCGACGCCGCCGGCTTCAATGCCGAAGGCGCCTCGCAGCAGATCGATCTGCGCGATGAAGTGGCGATGCCGATACACGACGCCTTTCGGCATGCCGGTCGAGCCGGAAGTGAACAGCAATGCCGCCACTTCGTCGCCGTGCGTGTCGGCGAGCATCGTTGTCGCCTCGCCGCGTGCGGCCTTCGCGGCCAGCAGCGCGGCGCCCTTGCGCTCCAGCCGCGCGAGCGTTTCGCCGCGCCACAATGGCCAAGCGCGCGTGCCGACCGTGACGACGCGGCGGATCGTCTTCAAGCCCCAACCGAACACGCGGCGCGCGAACTGTGCCAGCGGAATGCCGATGAAGGCCTCCGGCGCCGCTTCGTCCAAGCACTGCTTCAGCGCCGAGCGATCGATGCCCGGGTCGACCAGCACCGGCACCGCGCCGAGCTTGAACAGCGCGAACATCAGCAGGAAGAACTCGGGGCTCGGCCGCACCATCACCACGCAGCGCATGCCGCGGCGAATGCCGTAGGCCTGCAGGCCGGCGGCGATCGCGTCGGAGCGTGCGTCGAGCGCGCCGTAACTCAACACGACGTCGTAGCGCGCGAAACCGTCAGCACCTTGGCCGCCGGGGCAGCGCATCGCCGGCTGCTCCGGGCGCTCGGCCGCGATGCGCGGCAGCACGGCGGCGATGTTGGCAGGCGCGCTCATCGAAGGACGGACCGGCGCGCGCTCAGGCGGCCAGCGGATTCGCGTCGAGGAAGCGGCGGATCGCCGGCACCAGCACCGCGTGCTTGTCTTCGAGCACGTAGTGGTGCGCGTCCTCGAAGGCCATCACCTCGGCCTTCGGCAGCGCGCGGGTGAAGCCGTCGAGGAAGTGTTTGTCGAACACGAAATCCTGCAGGCCCCACGCGATGAAGGCCGGACGGTCGGCGTACTCGTGCAGCGTGCGGCCGGCCTCGTCGACGAAGGCCCAGGCCTTGTCCTTCGGCGACAGCGGGATGTCCTGCACGAAGCGCAGCGTGCTGATGCGGTTCTTCCACGAGTCGTAGGGCGTGACGTAGGCGGCGCGCACCTCGCGCGAGACCTTGTTCGACACGCATTGATCGATGGTGCCGGCGGCGAAGGCGTTGAAGCCGCGGATCAGCAGCGCGCCGATGTTGTAGTTGCGGCCAAGCTGCAGCTGCCAGGGCAGCGGCTTCTCCGCCGGCAGCGGGAAGGCGGCGGTGTTGGTGATGACGAGACGCTTGATCAGCCCGCGGCGCTTCAGCGCCCAGCCGAAACCGATCATGCCGCCCCAGTCGTGCACGGCCAGCGTGATCGGCCCATCGATGCCGAGGTACTCGAGCAGCTTCTCGATGTCCTCGATGCGCGACTGCAGCGTGTAGCGGTAGTGATCGTCGTCGGGCTTGTCCGACAGCCCCATGCCGACGTGGTCGGGCACGATGCAGCGGTAGCGGTCGCGCAGGCCCAGCACCAGATGCCGCCAATAGAAGCTCCACGACGGGTTGCCGTGCAGCATCAGCACCACCTCGCCGTCGCGCGGGCCCTCGTCGAGGTAGCTCATCGCGAGGCCGGCGCCGCGGTCGAAGCGCTGCGGGGTGAAAGGGTAGTCGGGGAAGTTCAAGGGCGGGCTCGGTAACGCGCAGCAAGGCAAGCCGCGGATTCTACCCGGCGGGCGTCGAGGAGGCTTCCGCGTCGATTGAAGCCCCGGTGAGGCAACCGAAGCGCACTCAGAGCGGTTGTGCGCCCTCGCTGAGGATCGCGAGGTACTGCTGGTAGGCAAAGGCCTTGTTGCGTTTCCGGCCGGTGATCTCTTCGACGATGCCGAGGTCGATCATCTTGTCGAGTCCGCGTGCCACCGTCGGTTTGGTCAGGCCGGTCTCTTCGACCAGACGCTGGATGCTGCGGATCGGGTGGTAGGTCATCCGCTCGTGCAGTTGTAGCGCGTTGCCGGCAAGGCGGCCGGTCTCACGCAGGCGCTGGCGATCCGCTTCGAAGAGCTTCAACAGCCGCTGGGCGGTGTCCACGGCCTGCCCTGCGGTGGCGGCTACACCCTCGTAGAAGAAGCGCAGCCATCCTTCCCAATCACCGCGAACTCGCACGGCATTGAGCCGTTCGTAGTACTCCTCGCGCCGCGTCTTGAAGTAGAGCGAGAGGTAGAGCGAAGGTTCGTCCAGCAGGTGCGCTTCGCGCAGCATCAGCACGATCAGCAGACGCCCCAGTCGGCCGTTACCGTCGAGGAAGGGATGGATGGTTTCGAACTGCACGTGCGCGAGGGCGGCACGCGCAAGGGGCGGCACCCCATCCTCGCGAGCGTGCAGGAAAGCCTCCAGCGCGTCGAGGCATTCGAGGAGTTGATCGGCCGGCGGTGGAACGAACTGCGCACGATCCGGGCTTGGACCGCCGATCCAGACGCTCGAGCGGCGGAATTCGCCAGGCGCCTTGCCGGCGCCACGTCCACGGCGCAGAAGATGCTCGTGCATCTCACGGATGAGTCGAAGCGAGAGCGGAAATCCGCTGCGCAGACGCTCGAGCCCGTGTTCCAGCGCGTCGACGTAGTTCGACACTTCCCGGACGTCATCAACCGGGACGCCCGGTGCTCCGTCCATCTCGAACAGTAGGAGGTCCGACAGCGACGACTGTGTGCCTTCGATCTGCGACGAGAGCAGTGCTTCCTTGCGAACGTAGTGGTAGAGGAACAGCCGCGTGTCCGGGAGGATGCGGGTGACACCCTTCAGCTCGCCCAAGGCGATCAACGCGCGCTCGCGCAGCTGCTCCAGCGCGGGATCGATACGCAGCGGCGGATCGGGGGGCAGCGCGGCGGGAACGAAGGCTTGGTGAGCCAAGCCGTTCATGGCGCTAGTGACGTAGTGACCGGTGATCCGGGCCATGGGCTCAAGTAACGTTTTGACGACTCCACGTTACTTGATATCGGGCGTGCGTCAACTTGGTAACGCCGGCGTTACCAGAACGACCCCGGCGAGAACTTGGTAACGCCAAAAGCAAAGGGCCGGTTTCCCGGCCCTCGCGTTTCACCCCTGGGCGGCCGGCCTTACCAGACCACTTCCGCCATCGAGCAGTTCAGGCCCGAGCCGATGCCGAGCAGGGCGATGCGCTTGCCCTTCTTCAGGCGGCCCATCTCCTTGAGCTTGGACAGCACGATCGGCACCGAGGCCGGGCCGATGTTGCCGTGCTCGTGGAAGATCGTGAGCACCTTCTGCGGGTCGATGCCGAAGGTCTTCAGGAAGGCCTCGGTGTGGGCGCGCGAGATCTGGTGGATGACGAACTCGTCCATCTCTTCCACCGCCCAGCCCAGCGCCTGCTTGGCGGCCTGGAAGGTCAGCTGCGCCAGCTTGATGCCCTCGATCAGCAGCATCTTGGTGTCGGTGACCATGCGGTCGAGGTTGCCGCGGCAGAGGTGGCTCCACTGCGTGGCCGCGCGGGTGACGCCGCCGCGGTACTGCGGGCCGTCCGGCACCAGCTCGCGGCGCGCCAGCACCATGGCGGCGGCGCCGCAGCCCAGCGTCAGGCTGGCGAACTCGTTGCGGAACTCCTCGGCGGTGATGCCTTCGCGGTTCAGGCGCTCGATCGTCTTCTGGTAGACGACGTTGGCGTTCTCGGCGTTGACGATCAGCGCGTAGTCAATCTCGCCGCGCTCGATCATCCGGCCGGCGATGTCCATGCCGTTGATGAAGGCGAGGCAGGCGTTGGCGACGTCGAAGTTCTGGCAGGTGTCCGGCAGGCCAAGCTGGCCGCTGACGATGCTGGCCACCGAGGGCTCGAGGAAATCGCGCGACACCGAGGTGTTGATCAGGATGCCGATCTTCGAGGCCTCGATGCCGGCTTCGGCGAGCGCCTTGCGGGCCACGTCGGTGGCGGCATCCGCGGTCGGCTTCCCCTCGTCCCAGAGCCGGCGGGCGTTGATGCCGGCGACGTCCCGCAGCACGTCGGTCTTGATGCCGAGGCGGTCGAGCGTGGGCTTCAGGCGCAGGTTGATCTCGTCCGACGACAGCGTGTGCGGCGCGTCGATGTGGGCGAGGCCGGCAATGGAGACGTGCTGGAACAGCATGGGCAGGAACCCGGAAGAAGCGAGCGGCGGAGTTTAGCGCACGCCTGTACAGGCTGCCGACGGGCCCTTCACGCGAGCGGCCGGATCAGTCCTCGCGCAGCGGCACGACTTCGGCTTCGTCCTCGGGCAGCGCCTCGACGTTGGTCGCGCGGGTCGCCGGCGCATTGCCGACCGCGCCGCCGCAGCGGAAGGCGGCCCAGCGCTGCTCGCCGTCCATCGGTTCCGCAAGCGGCTGCACGGTGTCGGCGCCCAAGCCGGGCGCCTCGTTGCGGGCCAGCACTTCGAGCTCGTCGCGCACTTTCAGGTCGTTGCGCTCCAGCAGGCCGACGCGGTCCTTCACCGACACGCCGATCTCGCCGCGCTTCTCGCAGCTCAGCGGCTGGCCGGCCGCCGCCACGCGGATGGTCTGGCCGCCGGGCTGGATCTGCACGAAGGTGCAGGCCGACAGGCCGGCGGTGAGGGTGGCGACCAGCAGCAGGGCGCGGATGGGGCGCATCGGGGCTCTCCAAGGGTGTGCAGACAGGCGAACGCCCGGATTGTGCCGGGCGTTCGTTAAATCGGCGATGAGCCCGGTCGGCGCACGCGGCGCCGGCCGGAGCACCGCGGCGCTCAGCGCGCGGCGGTCGTTTCGCCCACCGGCTTGCCGTCGCTGTCGATCACCTGCACGTTGCCGAAGCCGAGCTCGCGCACTTCGGCCTCGATCTTCGACAGGTCGCCGACGATGACCCAGGTCAGCGCGTTCGGATCGAGCGTCTTGGCCGCCGCGTTCACCGCCTCGGGGGTCAGCGCCTCGACGCGGCTGCGGCGCACGTCGACCCAGTTGTCGGGGCGGCTGTAGCGCACGATGCCGCCGATCTGGCCGAGCACGGCATTCGCCGTCTCGAACGATCCCGGCAGGCTGCGGATCTCGGTGGCCTGGATCTTCGCCACTTCCTCCGCCGTCGCCGGCGCGCTGCCGGTGGCATAGCCGGTGATCTCGCGCTGCATTTCCTTCAGCGACTCGGCGGTCTTGTCGATCTGCACCGGCGCGAACGCGATCCACGGGCGCTGGCCCTTCGCGCCCGCGCTGAAGCTGTAGGCGCCGTAGGCCCAGCTCTTGTCCTCGCGCAGGTTCATGTTGAGGCGTGCGGTGAACTCGCCGCCCAGCACCGAGTTGGCGATGTCGAACTCCACCGAGTTCCCATCGGTCGTCGGCGGCGCAAGCTGGCCGGCGAGGATCGTGGCCTGGATGGCGCCCGGCTGGTCGACGAGGAACACGCGCGGCTGCGTCTGCTGCGGCACGGCGGCGATCGTGGGCTGCGGCACCGGGGTGGCCGGCGCGGCCCAGTCGCCGAAGTGCTTCTCGAGCATCGGCGTGATCGCCTCGAGGCTGGTGTCGCCGACGATGATCAGCGTGGCGTTGTCCGGGCGCACGAAGTCGGCGTGGTAGGCCTTCAGGTCGTCGATGGTCAGCGACGCGATCGAGGCCTCGGTGCCCGAGCCCGAGAACGGGATCGCGTACGGATGCCCCTCGCCGTACATCAGCGGCGGCAGCAGGCGGTTGGCCAGCGAGTTCGGCCGCGCCTTCTCCTGCTGGATGCCGGCCAGCCACTGCGCGCGCACGCGCTCCATGTCGGCCTCGGCGAAGCGCGGCCGGCGCAGCATGTCGGCGTACAGCGCGATCGAGGCGTCGAGGTTCTCGCTGAGCGCCGACAGGAAGGCGCTGCTGTCGTCGAGCGCGGCCGAGCTGCCGAGCTGCGCGCCGAGCGATTCGACGCGGTCGCCGAACTGCAGCGCATCAAGCTCACCGGCGCCTTCGTCGAGCATGCCCATCGTGAAGCTCGAGGTGCCGAGCTTGCGGCCCTGGTCGGCCGCATAGCCGCCGCCGAACAGCATGCTCATCTGCACCACCGGCAGGCCCTGGCGCTCGGCCAGCACGATCTTCATGCCGTTCGACAGCGTGGCGCGCTGCAGGGCCGGGAAGCTCAGGCCCGGGAAGCTCTCGGGGATCGGCGGGCCCTTGCTGCGATCGACCGTGCTCGCGACGGTGCTGAACGTCGGATCGACCGCCGGGATCGGCGGCGACACGTAGCCCTCGCGCGCGGTGCTTTCGTCGACCACCAGGGCCGGACGGTCGCCGGGCGTGACCAGCAGGGTCAGGTCGCCCTGCGCCAGCCAGGCCTTGCCGGCGGCCTGCACGTTGGCCGGCGTTGCCGCGTCGAGCACGTCGAGGTCCTTGCGGTAGCAGCCGGGATCGCCGCTGAACACCATGCACTCGGCCAGCACGTCAGCCTTGCCGCCGAAGCCGCCGATGCGCTCGATGCCACGGATGAAGCCGGCCTTGAACACGGTGCGCGCCTGGTCGATCTCGGCGGCGGTCGGGCCTTCGGCGAGCAGCTTGGCGATCTCCTCGTCGACGATGGCCTCGACGCGCGCCGGGTCGACGCCCTGCTTGATGTCGACCTGCAGCATGAACAGGCCGCCGAGCTGGCTGCCCCACGAGAACGCGCTGACGCTGTCGGCGAGCTGCTCGCCGAACACCAGGCGCTTGTCGAGACGCGAGCTGCGCGCGCCGGCCAGCACCTGCGCCAGCAGGCCGAGCTGCTGCGCTTCCGCGGTGCCGAACTGCGGCGTGTTCCAGGTGCGGTACAGGCGCGCCTGCGGCACGCGGTCGCTCATCTCGAAGCGCGTGCTCTCGGTGCGCGCGGCGACGTTGGTCGCCGGCTGCGGCATGGTCGGGCCGGCGGGGATGTGGCCGAAGAACTGCTCGGCCTTGGCCTTCGCGGTCTCGACGTCGATGTCGCCAGCCAGCACCAGCACGGCGTTGTTCGGGCCGTACCACGCCGAGAACCAGCGCTTCACGTCCTCGATCGACGCGGCGTTGAGGTCGGCCATCGAGCCGATCACGCTCCAGCTGTACGGATGCCCTTCCGGGTAACCCTTCTCGGCCAGGAAGCTCCACACGCGGCCGTAAGGCTGGTTCTCGCCCTGGCGCTTCTCGTTCTGCACCACGCCGCGCTGCTCGTCGAGCAGGGCCTCGCTGATGGCGCCGGCGAAGTGGCCCATGCGGTCGGACTCCATCCACAGCGCGAGGTCGAGCGCGGTGGTCGGCACGTTCTGGAAGTAGTTGGTGCGGTCGTTGTTGGTGGTGCCGTTCTGGTCGGTGGCGCCGACCTTCTCGAACGGGCCGAAGAATTCGTCGCGGTAGTTCTCCGAGCCTTGGAACATCAGGTGCTCGAACAGGTGGGCGAAGCCCGTGCGGCCCGGCTCTTCATCCTTGCTGCCGACGTGGTACCAGACGTTGACCGCGACGATCGGCGCCTTGCGATCCGTGTGCACCACCACGCGCAGGCCGTTCGGCAGCGTGAAGCTCTCGTACGGGATCTGCACGTTGGTTTCGGCCGGCGCGGCGGCCGGGGCGCTGCCGGCGTCGGACGCGGGCTGGCAGGCGGCGAGCGCGAGCGCGGCGGTGAGGGCGACAGCGAGAGGGCGGAGCAGGGGCATCGTCGGTGGTCCAGGTGGGAAACCCGCCGAGCGTACCCCCGCGCCGGCGCGCGCACCCCTGCCGGACGGCATGGCCCGTGGGCACTGCCTGGTGTGCGGGCGCGTCGTCACGCCACGCTGCGTTTCCATTGACGTTCACGCCACCGCGCGAACGGCGAAGATGCCGGCATGACGACCCCCCTGCCTGTGCAATCCACCGCCCGCCGCGTTCTCGTGACCGGCGCCTCGCGCGGCCTCGGCCTCGAATTCGTGCGCCAGCTGCTGGCGCGCGGCGATACCGTGATCGCCGCCTGCCGCCGCCCGGCGGAGGCCGGGGCGCTCGGCGCGCTGGCGGCCGCGAACCCCGACCGCCTGCAGGTGCAGCCGCTCGAGCTCACCGACGCCGGCTCGCGCGCCGCGCTGCTGCAGGCGATCGCCGCCGATTGGGGCGCCATCGACGTGCTGGTCAACAACGCGGGCGTGCTGGCGTCCGGCGAGCGCTTCGGCCAGCTCGACGCCGCGCATTTCCGCGCGGCGTTCGAAACCAACGCGCTGGCGCCGCTGCTGCTGGCCGAGGCCGCCACCCCGCTGCTGGCCAAAGGCCGCGCGCCGGTCGCGGCCTACCTCAGTTCGGTGCTCGGCTCCATCGCGTCGACGCAGAGCTTCTATACGCCGAGCTACGCCGTGTCGAAGGCCGCGTTGAACATGGCCGTGCGGCTCGCGGCCATCGCGATGGGCGAGCACGGCATCCGCAGCGTCGCCCTGCATCCGGGCTGGGTGAAAACCGACATGGGCGGGCCGGGCGCACCGCTCGAAGCGCCAGCGTCGGTCCACGGAATGCTGCACGTCATCGACACGCTGCCCGCCGACGCGCGCGGCGACTTCATCGACTACCGCGGGGAGAGGCTGCCATGGTGAGTGCGCATTCCCGCCCCGGCCTCGCGCGGCTCGCGCGCAGGCTGCTGGTCGCCGCCGCGACGCTTGCCGCGCTGCCCAGCTTGGCGGCCTTCCGCGAAGAGCTCGGCCTCGCCAGCGATCTCGACAGCGGGCGGCCGCTGTACCGCGAGCAGCACCTGCTCCGCGCGGCGCCGGACGGCGCGCTGGTCGAACGCCTCGTCGTCTACCGCTGCGTCGACGGCACGCCGTTCGCGCGCAAGCGCGTCGACTACCGCGGCGCCGCGGCGGCGCCGGCGTTCCAGTTCGAGGACGTGCGCAGCGGCTACCGCGAGGGCGTTTCGCGCGACGGCGCTGGCGCGAGCGTGTTCGTCGATCGCCCCGATGCCGAACCGCAGCAGGCGCCGCTGCCGGCCGGCAACCTCGTCGCCGATGCCGGCTTCGACCAGTGGGTGCGTCGCGAGTGGCCGCGGCTGACCGCCGGCGAAAGCGTGCCGATGGCCTTCCTCGTGCCGTCGCGCCTGACCAGCTACGACTTCAAGGTGTACGAGGTTGATGGCGACGACGGCGACCGCGCGGGCGACCGCCGCTTCCGGCTGCGCCTCGGCGGACTGCTCGGCTGGTTCGCGCCCTACATCGACGTGGTGTACGCCGAGAGCGACCGCCGCCTGCTGCGCTTCGAAGGGCTCTCGAACCTGCGCGACGACGCCGGCGAGGACCCGCTGAAGGTCCGCATCGTCTTTCCCGACGCGCCCAAGCCGGCCGACGCCGCGGCGTTCGACCGGCTCGCCGCCGAGCCGCTGCGCGCCTGCCGCATCGGCGCCTGACAGCGCGGACGCCGACGGCGATACTCGCGGCCTTCGCGGCCGCCCGATCGCCATGTTCCACGTCGTCCTGTTCCAGCCCGAGATCCCGCCGAACACCGGCAACGCGATCCGCCTCTGCGCCAATACCGGCGCCACCCTGCATCTCGTGCGTCCGCTCGGTTTCGACGTCGACGACGCGCGCCTTCGCCGCGCCGGCTTGGACTACCGCGAGTTCGCCACGCTGCGCGTCCACGAGAATCTCGACGCCTGCATCGCGGCGATCGGCGCCGACGCCCGTCGCGCCGCCGCGCCGGCGCCGCGCTGGTGGGTCGTCGAGACCGGCGACGCCGCGCGTTTCGACCGCGTCGCGTATCGCGCGGGCGATGCGTTCCTGTTCGGTCGCGAAACGAGCGGGCTGCCGGCCGACGTGCTCGCGCGTTTCGACATCGCATCGCGCATCGCCCTGCCGATGCGCGAAGGCAATCGCTCGCTGAACCTGTCGAACGCCGTCGCCGTCACCGTGTTCGAAGCGTGGCGGCAGTGCGGCTATGCCGGAAGTCACGACGCGTCGAAGCGCTGATCGCGCGCGAGGTCGCGCCTTTCGAAACCGCAAGTCCCCGTGGTCAGCGACGCGCGTTTTCAATGCCGACGCTGCGCTGAATGTTCATTCTTCGTTGGGTTGCCGCAGGGCGTCGCGGCTGGTGTCCTGTTTCCGCCGCGACGCTCCGGCGTGCGCGGTGCCCCCAACACAAGAACGAGAACACCATGAAGAAGACCCTGATTGCCCTCGCCCTGGCGGCCGCCCTCCCGCTGTCGGCCAACGCCGCCGAGCGCAGCTACACCTACGTCGAAGGCCTGTACACGAACGCCGGTAGCAGCATCGACGGCTTCGGCGTGCGCGGTGCGGTCGAGTTCGCCGACAGCGGTTTCTACGCGCTTGGCGACTACCGCAACTTCTCCGGCGGCGGCGGCGACGCCGATCTGTGGGAGCTCGGCCTCGGCTACGCGCTGAATCTCTCCGACAACCTCGACCTGATCGCCGAAGGCGCCTACGTCGATCTCGAGTCGCTCGACGGTTACCGCGTTTCGACCGGGCTGCGCGGCAACTTCACCGAGAACTTCGAAGGTCTCGCCAAGGTGAACTATCGCAACATCGAAGGCGGCGACGGCGACTTCACCGGCACGATCGGCGCGCAGTACAAGTTCAGCCCGACCTGGGGCGTCACTGGCGAAGTCGAGTTCGACGACGGCGACGAGATCTACCTCGTCGGCCTGCGCGCCAGCTTCTGATCCATCGGCAGCGCCGCGCGAGCGGCGCCGCCCGCAGCGCAGCATCGGCAGCGCCCGGCTTCGGCCGGGCGCTGTCGTTTCCGGCGTGGCCGTCGCGCACGGGCCGCTGCCCGCGCCTTGACGCTTCTTGTGTTTTCCAGCGTCGCTCGCGCTTGAACCGTCGCGAGGCGCGCGGCATCGTGCTCGGCCCGACGGCATGCCCCCGTGCCGCCACCCCCGCTCGCTTCCCGGATCCCCCGATGCCCATTCCTTCCGCGCGCCGCCCGTTCGCGCTTGTCCCGACCCTGCTGTGCACGGCGCTCGCGTCCGGCATCACCCTCGCCGAGCCGGTGCGCTACGACTACGCGGAAATCGCCGCGGCGGGCGATGACGATCTGCTGGGCGGCAGCCTGCGCGGCAGCGTTGATTTCGGCGAAGCCGGTGGCTCGGGCCTGTACCTGCACGGCACGGCGTTTTCGCTGTCGGGCGACGACGGCGGCATCGACGCGGACCGTCGCGTCATCGACGCGGGCCTCGGTTACCGCCAGGCCATCGGCGATTTCTGGGCGGTGGAAGGCGAGGTCGCGTGGCGCGACGACGCGCTGGAGCGCAACGGCATCAACGTTGGCGACGCCAGCGGCGCGCGCCTGTCCGTCGGCATCCGCGGCAGCGTCAGCGAGCGCGTCGAGATCCGCGCGCTGGCCGGCGCCTTCGATGCGGGCGATCGCGGCCGCGAGTTCGTCGGCGAAGTGGGCGTGCACGTGCTGGCCACGCAGCGCATCGGCTTCACCACCGACGTGCAGTTCGGCGACGGCGGCGAAGTGCTGCGCATCGGCATGCGCGTGCGGTTCTGAGCCCGCGGCGTCGGCGCACGCGGCGCTTCGCGCCGCTCAGCCGTCGCGGAACAGGCTTTCCGGGTATTCGGGCTTCTGCTCGCGGGCCAGCAGCTCTTTCAGGCCTTCCACCGGCGTGATCTCGCCGTGCAGCACGCGCTGCACCTGGTGGCTGATCGGCAGCTCGATGCCGTGCGCATCGGCCTGACGCATCACCTCATCGGCGGTCTGCACCGATTCGACCACCTGGCCGATCGCCGCGACGGCCTCGGCCAGCGTCTGGCCCTTGCCGAGGGCGAGGCCAAGGCGGCGGTTGCGCGACAGGTCGCCGGTGCAGGTCAGCACCAGGTCGCCGACGCCGGCGAGGCCCATCAGGGTCTCGGGGCGCGCGCCGAGCGCCGCGCCGAGGCGCAGCATCTCGTTCATGCCGCGGGTGATCAGGCCGGCGCGGGCGTTGAGCCCCAAGCCCATGCCGTCGGCCACGCCGGTAGCCACGGCCAGCACGTTCTTCATCGCGCCGCCGAGCTCGGCGCCGAGCATGTCGGTGCCGGTGTAGGCGCGAAAGGCCGGGCCGTGCAGTTTTTCCGCCACGAGTTGAGCGAAGTCGGCGTCGTCGGAATGCGCGGTGACCGCGGTCGGCAGGCCTTGCGCGACTTCCTTGGCGAAGGACGGGCCGGTGACGATGGACAGCGGCACGCCGGGCCCCAGCAGTTCGCCGGCCACTTCGTGCAGGAAGCGGCCGGTGCCGGGCTCGAAGCCCTTCGTGGCCCAGGCGACGCCGCAGCCCGCGGGGCGCTGCGGCGCCAGGCGCCGGATGGTTTCCGTGAAAGCGTGGCTGGGGGTGACCACCAGCAGCATCGCCGCGGCGCGGACGGCCGAATCGAAATCGGTCGTCGCGCGCAGCGAGGACGGCAGGGTCACGCCCGGCAGGTAGCGGGCGTTCTCGTGGCGGACGTTGATGCCGTCGATCTGGGCCGCGTCGCGGCCCCACAGCAGGGTGTCGTGGCCCTGCCGCGCCATCTGCGCGGCCAGCGCGGTGCCCCAGGAGCCGGAGCCGAGCACGGTGACGGGGGCCGTGGTCGTGGTGGTCATGCCGGCGTCCTCTTCAAGCGGGGCGGGGCACGCCCGGCGCGCGGCCGGGCGGGGGATCGTTCGAGCGTGTCGCGCGGCCGATCAGGCGTTGCCGACGGCCGGCGCGGTCGCCGACTTCAACTGCTCGGCGCGGCGGCGCAGGCTCTCGGCGTAGATCGCTTCGAAGTTGATCGGCTGCAGGTAGAACGGCGGGAAGCCGCCGGCCTGGATCAGTTCCGAGGCCATCTGGCGCGCGTACGGGAACAGCACGTTCGGGCAGTAGGTGCCGAGCATGAAGTCGAGGTTGCGCTCGTCGAAGCCGGTCAGGCCGAAAATGCCGGCCTGCTCGAGTTCGACGATGTACACGGTCTTTTCGCCGAGCTTGCAGGTGAGATTGATGCCGAGGATGACTTCGTAGACGTCATCCGCCAGCTTGCCGACCTTCTGGTTCAGATTGAGGTTCAGGTCGGGATTGCCCTGCTCGTTGAACACCATCGGGGTGCCCGGGGCCTCGAACGAGATGTCCTTGACATAGATCTTCTGGATCGCGAACTGGGCCTGCTGGTCGGCGCCGGCGGCGCCCTGGGTGTTTTCGTCAACCACGGGTGGAACTCCGAATCAGAGGGTGAAGGGGTCAGCGGGCGAGTATCGCATGCGCTGGAAACCGGGATGGGGGCGCCGCAGGGAAGAGGCAAGAGGCCGTGAAGGCGGGCCGCGCCGCGGCGGCCGACCGGCGGATCGTCAGCGGCCTTTGCCGAGCGGCAGTTCGGCGGCGCGCCAGCCGGCGATGCCGCCGTCCAGCACGTTGACCTTGGTGAAGCCGGCCTTCTTCAGTTTCGTGGCCGCGTCGTGGGCCGTGTTGCCGGTGCGGCAGACGACGACGATCGGGCGCTCCTTCGCCTTCGAAAGCTGCTTGTGCTTGTCGGGGTCGAGATCGGCCAGCGGCGCGGACACCGAGCCCGGGATGTGGGCCTTGGCGAAATCGGCGGCCGGCGAGACGTCGACGACCAGCGCGTCCTCCCGGTTCATCAGCAGGGTGGCCTGCGCCGGTGACAGCCCGGCGATGCCTGAGACGCGGTGCTTCACCTCGGTGAAGAGGACCGCCAGCGTCAGGCCGACGAAAGCCAGGCTCAGCAGCGGGGTGGACTGCGCGAAGGCGGAAAGCTGGTCCCAGGACATCGGGGCCTCAGGTAGCGGCAAGGGCGCGCATTATCCGTCGCGCTGCCGCCGTGGGCCAGCGGCCCGTTCAGCGGCTGGGGCTGAGGTCGGGCAGGCCCTCGGTCTGCCACCAGCGCTGGGTCTCCTCGTCGTAGCGCCAGATCTCGCGGACGCGCACGACGCGCTCGGCCTGGGTGTGGCGGTTGACCACCCCGAGTTCGACTTCGCGGGCGATGCGGCCGTCCGGCAGCGGCAGGCTGGCGACGAGGTTGTAGTTGGTGATCTGCACCTGCTTCAGGCGCTCGAGCTCGAAGTCCGTCAGCGGGCGCGCCTCGCGCGTCTCCGGGTCGACCATGTCGTAGGCGACCTCGAAGTTGCTCCAGCGGATGGCGCCGGAGTACTCGTACAGCAGCCGGTCGAGCGTGTCCTGCTTGGTGCCGGCGCCGCTGCTGCAGGCGGCCAGCACGGCGACGAGGACGGCGAGGGCGATGCGCGGAAGTGGGCTCATGCGCCGAGTATGTCAGCGCGATGCGACGGCGGCATAGCGCCCGCTGAGCGCGGTGACGACCGCGCCTTGCGCGTCGCGGACGACGGCCTCCAGCACGATGCCGCCGCGGCCGCGCAGCGCCAGCTTTTCGACCAGCGCATCGAGCGCGTCGGACGACGGCACCGCGGCGTCGGCGACGAGGTCGTCGTACAGCGGGGCGAGGTACTTCAGCGCGCTGTCGGCGATGTAGACCTCGGCGGCGATGCCGCGCGCGTGCAGGGCGGATTCCAGCGCGCCCCAGGCGGCCAGCGTCAGCAGGCTGGCGAGGCTGCCGCCGAACGCGCAGGCCTTGTCGTTGACGTTGCGCGCCAGCGGGGCATCGAGCACGACACGTTCGCCGTCGCAGCGCCGCACGCGCGCGCCGAGCGCGGCCACCGGCGGCATCGCGTCGAGCAGGGCCTGCAGGCGGGAAACGGCGTCGGCGGGCATGGCGCTGTGCGAGAGTTCGGGCATGGGAACGGAGACGATGATGACGCTGTGGTCGCTGCGACCGGCGGGCGAGCATGCGGCGCTGCGCCGGGTGGCGCAAGGCGCGGGCTTCGCGCTGCGCGCGCTGCCGCTGCAGCGCCTGGTGATGCGCCACGACGCGGCGCGGTTGGCCCTCGCGCTGGCGGCGCCGGTCCGCGTGTACACCAGCCCGGCGGCGGTGCGCTTCGCGGCGGCGCAGTGCGGCTCTGGCGTGATCCGCGACGGCATCGACATCGGCGTTGGCAGCGGTACCGCGGCGGCGCTGCGGCGCGCCGGCGTCCTCGAACCGCGCACGCCGTCGCGCATGGACAGCGAGGGCGTGCTCGCGCTGCCCGAGCTGCAGGCGATCGACGGCGCCGTCCTTGGACTCATCACCGCGCCGGGTGGACGCGGGGTGCTCGCGCCTGCGCTGGCCGAACGCGGCGCGACGCTGCGCGTGGCCGAGGTGTATGCACGCGAGCCGATGCGCGGCGGCGCTCGGCGCCGCGCGGCCTTCATCGCCGACGACACGGCCGTGCTGCTCGCCAGCAGCGCGGAAGCGTTCGCGCGGCTGGTCGCCGCGCTGCCCGCCCCGGGCACCGCGACCGGGCGGCGGGTCCGCGCGCGGCCCGTCGCCGTGAGCAGCGCCCGCTTGGCCGAACAGGCCGGACAGGCGGGCTTCGAGCACGTGGTGGTTGCCGCCGGTCCGACGCCCGCGGCGCTCGTCGCGGCCGCGTCGCGCGCGTCGCCTTTACAATGAGCCCGCGGCAACGCGCCGCGTCCCCCTGACGATGTCACCGATGGATCGCCCGCTGCTCCGCCCGCTCTGGATCGTCGTCGCGCTGCTGCTGGCCGCTGCGGCCGCGGGCGCGTGGTGGTGGCGCGCGCAGACGCCGCCGGAGACCGCGCCGGATCCGCTTTCGAACGCCGTGCTCGACCAGCGCCTGCTCGCCGTCGAACAGGCCCTTGCCGCGCTGGAGCGCGGGCAGTCGCGCAACGCGCAGCGGCTCGCCGACCTCGAAGCGCGCAGCACCGTGCAGCGCGAGGAGCTGCTGGGCTGGGGGCAGCGCACCGCGCTGCTCGAGGAGAGCGTGCAGCAGGCGGCGGCGGACCCGGCGGGCGACACCGGCATCGCGCTGCGCCTTGACGAGGTCGACCTGCTGCTGAGCTTCGCCGAAACCCGGCTGGCGCTGTCCGGCGATATCGACGGCGCGCGCCGCGCCTACGGCTTCGCCGATGGCCTGCTGTCGTCGCTGACCGCGCCGCAGTACGTGAACCTGCGGCAGTCGCTGGCGCAGGAGCAGGCCGCACTCGCTGCCCTGCCTGCCGACCCGCGCCTTGCCGCGCGTGGCATCGTCGACGTCGTCGAGGCCGCGCTGCCGTCGCTCGACGAACGGCCGGCGGAAGCACCGCCCAGCGTCGAGGCCTCGGCGTTCGACAAGATGATCGATGCGCTGGTCGACGTGCGCCCGCGCGGCGCGCAGGAGCTGCTGGCGCCCGCCGACCGGCAGCGTGGGCTGGCCGCGCTGCGGCTCGAACTCGGCCTCGCACGCCTCGCCATCGAACGTCGCGACGGCGAGGGCCTCGCCGCGGCCGCCGCGCGCGCGCAGGACTGGATGCGCCGGCTGTATGCCCCCGGCGCGGCGCTCGATGCCGAAACCGCCCGCCTCGCGACGCTGGCCGACACCTCGCTCGCCATCGACGTGCCGGTGCTGGGCAGCACGCTGGCGCAGCTGCGTGCGCAGCGTCGCGGCGAGGGCGCGCGATGAAGCTGTTCCCGGCCCTGCTGCTCGGACTGCTGCTGGCGCTGCTCGCCGGGGTCGGCTGGCAGCTGCTGCGCGAGCAGGACGGCCTGCTGGTGCTGCAGTGGGGCGAAACGCTCGTCAGCCTGCGCGCCGAGGTCGCGGCGCTGGCGTGGCTGCTGGTCACCGTGGCGGTGTTGGCCGTGGTCGCGCTGGCCCGGTTGCCCTTCCGCGCGGTGCGCAAGTACTCGCAGCGGCTCGCGCGCGAGCGCCTGAGCAACGGCCTGCTCGCGTTGCAGCAGGGCCGGCCGGAGCGCGCCGAACACCTGCTGGCGCTGGCCGCGAAGCGCAGCAGCGTCGATCGCGTTGCCGCGCTGCTGCACGCCATCGGCGCGGCGCGTGCGGCGGGCCTCGGCGAGCGCGTGCGCGCGCATCGCGTGGCGCTGGCCAAGGCCGACCCGCTGGTGGCCGCACTCGAGCAGAGCGCGGCATGGCTGGCCGAGGACCGCGCCGTCGAGGCGCTGGCCAGCCTCGATACCGCCGCGTCGGGTACGACGCTGCCGCCCGCGGGCGTACGCCTGCGCGCCGAGGCGCTCGCGCGACTGGGCCGCGCCGACGAGGCCCTGCCCCTGGTCGCCCGGCTGCGCGGCGAACGCGGCACCGACGCCGCCGCCTTGGCGAGCCTCGAGACCCGGCTCGCCGAGTCCGCGCTGGCCGACGCGCAGGAGGCCGGCACCCTGCTGATCCGCTGGAAAGGCCTGCCGCCGACGCTGCGCGCGCAGTCGCCGGTGCTGGTCGCCTACGCCCGCCGCGCGGCGATGCTGCACGTCGAGGCGCAGGCCGCGCAGGCGCTGGCCGAAGCCATCGACGCGCGTTGGGACGAGGACGCGGTGGCCGCGTTCGGCGCACTGCCCGCGCACGCGGGCGACGAGCGCCTGGCCCGCGCCGAAGGCTGGCTCGCGGCGCGTTCGACGTCACCGGCCCTGCTGCTGGCGCTGGCGCGCCTGTGCCGCGCCAAGGGCCTGCCGGGCAAGGCGGAAACCTTCTTCCATCGCGCCATCGCGCAGGGCGCCGGCTCGGAGGCCTGGGAAGGCCTCGGCGAGCTGATGGCGGCGTCGAACGATCCGCGCGCCGCGATCGCGTTCGGCAACGCGCTGAAGGTCGCCCGCGCCGAGCCGCCGCTGGCGTTCCCCGGCCGCGGCCTGCGCGAGCGCATCGGTGATGCCGCCGCTGGCGAGGAACGTGACGAGTTCGGCCATCCGCGACTGCCGGCCGCCTGAGGCCCGCCTTACACTGCGCGGCTTATGCCCGCGCTTCCGCCCCTGATCATTCCCGACAGCGAGCTCGAGGAGCGCTTCGTGCGCAGCTCGGGCCCCGGCGGGCAGAACGTCAACAAGGTGGCGAGTGCGGTCGAACTGCGTTTCGACGTGCGCGCCTCCGCGACGCTTCCCGAGGCCGTGCGCGACCGCCTGCTCGCGCGCCGCGACCGCCGCATGACCGACGAGGGCGTGCTGGTGCTGCAGGCGCAGCGCTTCCGCACCCAGGAGCGCAACCGCGAGGACGCGCGCGCCCGGCTGCAGGCCTTGATCGAAGCCTGTCGCGTCGCGCCGAAGAAGCGCATCGCCACCAAGCCGACCAAGGGCTCGCAGGAGCGCCGGCTGGGCAGCAAGCGCGAGCGTGCGCAGGTGAAGCGCGAGCGTGCGTCGCGGCGCTGGGAGCGCGAACCGTGAGCGCCAGCGCCGATGCGGCCTCCGTTCGCGAATCGCCGGTGCCCGCACTGCCGCCGAACGCACCGCGCGCCGGCACCTGGCGGTTCTGGCAGCGCGCGGCGCTGGGCCTGCTGCGCGTGAGCGGCTGGCGCATCCGCGGCGAATGGCCGGACCTGCCGCGGATGGTCGTCATCGCCGCGCCGCACTCCTCGGCATGGGACGCCGTGTGGGGCTTCGCCTTCAAGCTGGCGATGGACCTCGCCATCGTCTTCATGGCGAAGAAGGAGGTGTTCGTCGGGCCGCTTGGCGGCTACCTGCGGCTGATGGGTGGCGTCGCCGTCGATCGCGCCGCGCCCTTGGGCGTGGTCGAGCAGGCCGCGCAGCGCATCCGCGACGCGGAACGCATGTGGTTCGTGCTGGCGCCCGAGGGCACGCGCCGCCGCGTCGAGCAGTGGAAGCACGGTTTCTGGAAGATCGCCCGCGCCGCCGACGTGCCGGTGTGCTGCGTCGCCTTCGACTACCCGACCAAGACCGTGCAGATCGGGCCGGTCGTGCACTGCAGCGACGATCTCGCGGCGGACATGGCGATGATCCGCGCGTGGTACCAGCCCTTCATCGGCAAGCATCGCGGCACGGTCTGAACGACGGTCCCCGGGCGACGCCGCGGATCAGGTCCTCGTGTCGTCGAGAAAGCGCAGCGCGGCGATCTCCGCCGGGTTCGGCGCCAGCGGCGAGGCGCGCAGCGCGCGATAGCTGTCGACGCAGACGCGCAGGGCCGCCAGACATCCGTTGGCGTCGTGCCCGCTCGCCGAGGGTTTCAAACGCTGCGCCCAATCGGGTGCTTCGCGCTCCAGCCGCCTCACGCCGGAGGGCGTCGCGCCGGCACGCTGCAGCGCCAGCGGGCCGAGCACCGCGCTGCGCAGGAACGCGACCATGGCCAGCGCTTCGAAGAGTTCGCCGCGCCGCACTTTCGACACGCCGTAATGGATCCAGATCCAGAACCGCGCCTCGATCCACGCCGCATCGGGGGGCGGATAGCCGACGCACGACGCGGCCAAAGCGGTCGCGAACGACGCGTCGCGCGACCAGACCACGACCGGGCGGTCGACGCTGCGGCCGATCGCGTCGGTGGCGACGAATTTCAGGTCGACGTGCAGCAGCGGATCGTCGTAGAGGCACACCAGCAGCCGCGGCTCGCCGACGTGCTCGCCGGTGAACGCGGCGAGCAGCGTACCGAGCTGCGCGGCGCAGGAATCCGTCATGCGCATCGGTGGCGCTTGATGGTCTGGCGAAGGCCGGGGCGGCATCGTTCATCGGTTCGGCACCTTTGGATCGATTCGCCAGCTTATCGGGCCGGCCGACGGCGTTGCACGCGCGCAATGCGGCGTTTTGCCCATCGCATTGAGCCTCGATCGGAACGCGCGGACGATGGCCGCATGAACGCCATGCCCGCTTCCGCCATCTCCGACGCGATGCCCGTGCTGCGCGCGCCGCGCCACGTGCTTCGTCTCTCCACTGGGTTGCCGACCTCGGACGGCGCCGGCGTCAAGCTCACGCGCCTGATCGGCACGCCGCAGCAGCCGCCGCTCGATCCGTTCCTGATGCTCGACGCCTTCGGCACCGAGCGGCCGCAGGACTACATCGCCGGCTTCCCGCCGCACCCGCACCGCGGCTTCGATACCGTCACCTACATGCTCAAGGGGCGCATGCGCCACCGCGACAACCAGGGCGGCGACGGCCTGCTGGTGCCCGGCAGCGTGCAGTGGATGACCGCGGGCCGCGGCATCGTGCACTCGGAAATGCCCGAGCAGATCGAAGGCGAGATGCGCGGCTTCCAGCTGTGGGTGAACCTGCCCGCGCGCGAAAAAATGCGCGCGCCGCGCTACCAGGACATCGGGCCCGAGCACCTGCCGGTGCTGCAGCTCGATGCGCAGGGCGGCGTTGTCGCGCAGGCGTCGAATCTCGAAGCGCCGGTGATTTCCGCGCCGGGCGCCATCGCCGCGGTGAAGGTGATCGCTGGCGCGGTGGCCGGTGTCGACGGCCCGGTGCAGGCCGAGGCCACGCAGCCGCTGTTCGTCGACGTGGCGCTGGCGGCGAACGCGACGCTGATCCTGCCGATCGCGCCCGGGCATCAGGGCTTCGTGCACGTGTTCGGCGGCGCGCTGCGGCTGCCGGCGAGCGTTGGCGATAGCGAGGTGCGCGTGGGCCAACTCGCCGTGCTTTCTGACGGCGACCACCTCGCACTGCAGGCCGGTGCGGACGGCGCGCGCCTGATCGTCGTGGCCGGGCGTCCGCTGCGCGAGCCGGTGGCCTGGCACGGGCCGTTCGTGATGAACACCGCCGACGAGATCCGCGAGGCCATCGCCGACTTCCAGGCCGGGCGGTTCTAGGCCACGACCGGTGCGATGGCGGGCGCCTGCGATCGGGCTGCCCGTGCCCGAAATCCGCCACCGGAGACGGGCGTTGCCGCCAGCGCGAAGGAACGCGCTCGTTATGATGCGGTGAAAGCGCGGCACCCCGCCGCGCCCGCCGCGCGAGCCCCCCATGAGCGTCACGGACGAATCGACTTCTTCTTCGCGGCTCACCCGCGTTTTCGGCGCGTGGCAGCCGCCGGCCTGGATCGGGCATTCCTTCGGTTGGTTGAAGGCGAAGCCGGGCCGGCGCGTCGGCGCCCCGCTCGTCCTGCTGGTGCTGCTCGCGCTGGGCACGTGGTGGTTCACCCGTGAGGTGCCGCCGCCGCCCGACGCCATCAGCGTCGCCGTCGAAGCGCCGGGCGTCACCAACTACGCGGAGACGCCGATCACCGTCGTGCCGCTGCGGCTGCGCTTCAGCGCGCCGGTGGCGACGCTGGAGTCGGTGGGTGCGGAAGAAGGCGCGGCGAAGCCCGTCGACGGCGTGACGCTCAAGCCCGCGATCGCCGGGCGCTGGGCCTTCGAAGACGAATCGACGCTGGTGTTCACCCCCGCCGAGGACTGGCCGGTGGGGCAGGGCTACGAGATCACTATCGATGCGAAGAATGCGCTGGCGCCGGACCGCGTGCTCGCCGAAACGCGCTTCAGCTTCGACACCGCGCCGTTCGCCGCGACGATCGACAGCGCCGAGTTCTACCAGGACCCGGAAACCGCGGGGCTCAAGCGCGCGGTGTGGCAGTTCGCGTTCTCGCATCCGGTCGATGCCGAGAGCTTCCGCAACAAACTATCGACCACCGCGCAGGACGGCGCGGCGCGCAAGCTCGCCGCGCCCGAGTTCGAGGCGCGCTTAGACGAGCTGGGCTTGAAAGTGTGGGTGCAAACCGCGCCGCTGACCGTGCCGGAGAACGGCGGTCGCGTGACGCTCGCGCTCGCCGAAGGGGCGAAGAGCCGCCTCGACGGCCCGGGGCGCGCGAGTGCGGCGGAGAGCGTCGTCGCGATGCCCTCGCTGTACTCGGTGGCGATCGACAGCGTCGAAGCCACCGTCGTCGATGACGCCAACGGCGAGCCGAAGCAGCTGGTCGTGCTGCAGTTCAACGACACGCTGAAAGACCGCGACGTCGCGTCGCAGGTCAAGCTGTGGCTGCTGCCTGAAGCGTTCGTGCCGAGCGCACAGCGCCGGGCCGACCCGGCGAGCGAATACCAGCAGCGCGTGCCGTATCCGTGGTCGGAGGGCGAGGTCGACGCCGCTGCGCTGAAGGCCGCCACGCCGCTGCGCTACGAGCTGCTGCCCGGCGAGCGCGAGTGGGTGGCCACGCACACGCTGCGCTTCGACGCCCCGCCGGGCCGCCGCCTGTGGCTCGAGGTGCCGAAGGGCATGAAGAGCTTCGGCGGCTTCCTGCTCGGCCAGCCGCAGCGCCGATTGCTGGTGGTGCCGGAATACCCGCAGCTGCTGCGCTTCGTCGGCGAAGGCGCGTTGCTATCGCTGCGCGGCGAGCGCCGCGTGAGCCTCGTCGCGCGCAACACGCCCGACGTGCGGCTGGAGATCGGCCGCGTGCTGCCGGAACAGCTGCAGGTGCTGGTCGCGACGAACGACGGCAACCTGCAGAACCCGTCGCTGTGGCGCGTCGACGAAGACGTGCTGGTCGAGCGCTTCGAAGAGACGCTGCCGATCCCCACCGACGATCCGGCGAAAGCGAACTACCGCGGCGTCGACCTCGGCACCTATTTCAACGCCAACGAGCGCGGCGTGTTCCTGCTGTCGCTGCGCTCGATGAGCAGCGATGAAGCCGCACTGACGACGCGCGAGCGTTTGGACCGGAATGCCGGCAGCCAGACCGATTCGCGGCTGGTGGTGCTGACCGACCTCGGCGTGCTGGCGAAGATCGAACTGGACGGCCGTCGCAAGGTGTTCGTGCAGAGCTTGAGCAACGGCACGCCGGTGGCCGGCGCGCTGGTCTCGGTGGTCGGCCGAAACGGGCAAGTCGTCGCGGCGGCGAACACGGACGGTGACGGCGTGGCGTCGCTGCCGGCCTTCGACGCCTTCGTGCGCGAACGCACGCCGGTGCTGCTGCGCGTGACCTCGGGCGAGGACATGAGCTTCCTGCCGCTGGGCGACTGGTCGCGGCGGCTCGACACCTCGCGCTTCGACGTCGGCGGCGAGATCAACAACGTCGATCCGGGTGCGCTGAAGGCCGTGCTGTTTTCCGATCGCGGGCTGTATCGCCCCGGCGAAACCGTGCATCTGGGCCTGATCCTGCGCGCGCAGGAGTGGGCGAAGACGCCGGTCGGCGCGCCGCTGGAGCTCGACATCCTCGACCCGACCGGCAACCTCGCGCGCCGCGAGACGATCCGCTTCGGCGCGGCGGGCTTCGAGGGCTTCGACTTCACGCCGGGCGAGAGCGCGCCTTCCGGCACGTGGATGGCGCAGCTCTACCTGAAGGGCAGGAACGAATACGACCGCCGCATGGTCGGCAGCACCACGGTGCAGGTGCGCGAGTTCCAGCCCGACACGCTGCGCGTCAAGACCACGCTGTCGACGCCGGCCCAAAAGGGTTGGGTGCGGCCGGAGGACCTGAAGGCGTTCGTGGACGTCGAGAATCTTTTCGGCACGAAGGCGCAGGACCGGCGCGTCACCGCGCAGCTGCGGCTGACGCCGAGCGTGCCGGCGTTCGAGCAGCATCCGGGCTTCCGATACAGCGACCCGAAGCAGGCCCGCGAAGGCGTGCAGCAGGAACTCGAAGACGCGCGCACCGACGCCGAAGGCCGCGCGGAGTTCGACCTGGGCTTGGGTGAGTACGAGCGCGCCAGCTATCGCCTTGATTTGCTGGTGCGCGCGTATGAACCGGGCAGCGGCCGCGGCGTGGCCTCGACGCTGCGCGCGCTGGTGTCCGACCAGCCCTACCTCGTCGGCATCAAGGCCGCGGACTCGCTCGGATATGTGAATCGCGGCTCGCGAGCCTCGGCCGAGGTGTTGGTGATCGGTCCGGACGGCGCGCCGATGAGCGTCGAGGGCTTGCAAGCGGTACGCATCGAGAAGCGCATGGTGTCGGTGCTGACGCGCGGCGACGACGGGCTGTTCCGCTTCGTCTCGCGCGAGCGTCGCGAAGAAAAGTCGCGCGCGCCGCTGGCCGCGAAGGCCAGCGCGCAGGCGCTGGCGCTGGAGACGGCCGCGCCCGGCGACTTCATCCTCGAGATTCAGGACCGCGACGGCCGCGTGCTGAATTCGCAGGCTTGGACCGTCGTCGGTGATGCCAACCTCTCGCGCTCGCTGGAGCGCAACGCCGAGCTGCAGCTCTCCTTGAGCAAGCTGAGCTACGTCGCCGGCGAGGACATCGAGGTCTCGATCCGCGGCCCGTACGCGGGCGCGGGGCTCATCACCATCGAGCGCGACAAGGTCTATGCGCAGACGTGGTTCAAAGTCGACACCACCAGCACCGTGCAGCGCATCCGCGTGCCGGAAGGGCTGGAGGGCAACGCCTACGTCTCGGTGACCCTGCTGCGCGATCCGTCCAGCGAGGAGATTCATCTCAGCCCGCTGTCCTGGGGCGTGGTGCCCTTCGCCATCGAACGCACGCCGCGCGTCCTGCCGCTCACCCTGACCGCGCCGGCGAAGTCGCGGCCGGGCCAGCCGCTCAGCATCACGGTGGCGGCCGGTGCCGAAGGCGACGAGAACCGCAGCGCCCGCGTCGCGGTGTTCGCGGTGGACGAAGGCATCCTCCAAGTCGCGGGCTATCGCGTCGACGATCCGCTCGACGCCTTCTTCGCCAAGCGCATGCATCAGGTCGACAGCGCGCAGATCCTCGACCTGCTGCTGCCGGAGTTCGCGCGCTTCGCCGACGGTGCCGCACCCGGCGGTGACGGCGACGGCGCCGGCGCGCGGCACCTCAATCCGTTCAAGCGCAAGGGCGAGAAGCCGGCCGTGTGGTGGTCGGGCGTGGTCGACATCGACGGCGCGAAGACCTTCAGCTTCACGCCGCCCGACCACTTCAACGGCGAGCTGCGGCTGGTCGCGGTGGCGGTGACGCCGGAGCGCGTCGGCTTCCGCGAAGGCAAGACCACAATCCGCGGTGACTTCGTGCTGACGCCGACCGTGCCGACCCACGTGGCGCCGGGCGACGAGTTCGTGGTGCCGGTGGGTGTGGCCAACACCATCGAAGGCGCAACGCAGCCGAGCGATGTGGCCCTGCAGCTCACCCTGCCGGCGTCGCTGTCGCTGGTGGGCGACGCGCCGGCGCCGGTCACACTGAAACCCGGCGACGAAACCGTGGTGAACGTGCGGATCAAGGCCTCGCAGGCGCTCGGCGCGGTTCCGATCACGCTGCGCGCATCGAGCGGACGCTACGCCGCGCAGCGGCGCATCGAGGTTTCGGTGCGGCCGCTGCAGCCCTCGCTGACCACCGTCACCGTGCAGCAGGCCTCGCGCAACACGGCCATCACCGATCTGCGCGCGATGTTCGACGAGCGCGCCACACGGCGACTCGCGGCATCGAGTTCGCCGCTGGTCGCGCTGACGGGCTTGGAGACGTGGCTGGGCGACTACCGCTACACGTGCACCGAGCAGCTCGCCAGCAAGGCCTTGCCGGGCCTGGTGCTGCGCTCGCACCCGGCCTTCGGGAGAACGCGCGGCGACGGTGATCTCTCCGGCCTGTTCAACACCCTGCGCGCGCGGCAGAACGGCGACGGCGGTTTCGGCACGTGGACGTCGACGCCCGACGTCGATCCGCTGGTGTCGGCGTATGCCGTACTGGTGCTCGTCGAAGCGCGCGAGCGCGGCGAACGCGTGCCCGGCGACCTGCTCGACCGCGCCAACCAGTGGCTGGCGCAGGCCGCACTCGATGCGAGCCGCAACGACATGGCGGGCCTGCGTGCGCGTGCCTTGGCCGTCTACCTGCAGGTGCGGCAGGGCGAAGCGGCCGGCAATGCGCTGGCCACGCTGGTCGAGCAGCTCGAGCGCGATCAGCCGAAAGCCTGGCGCGAGGACCTCGCCGGCCTGCTCGTTGCGGCGAGCTACGCCGGCCTGCAGCAGACCGCGGCCGCGGCGCCGTTGGCACGTCGTCATCGCGAGCGCGCCAACGAGACGCCGAAGCCGTGGTCGCAGCTCAGCGCCGCCGAGCGCGAAGCGCTGTATGCGCAGTGGGCGTACGGCGACTATTACGACCCGTTCGGCGCGCAGGCCTGGCGACTGTACCTGCTCGGCAAGCACTTCCCCGAGCAGGCGCGACTGCTCACGCCCGCGGCGACCACGCGACTGCTCGCATCGGTCAACGGGCAGGGCTTGAACAGCCTCAACAGCGCGCTGGCCGTGCTGGCGCTCGACGCGGTGGGCGGCGACGCCGCAGCACCGGTGCGCTTCGAGCAGGAGTGGCGCGGTGGCAAGGCGGCCTTCGGCGAGGCGAAGGACGGCGTGCTGGCCGGGCCGTTCCGCGCCGACGCCACGCGCCTGATGGTGATGCCCGAGGCCGGCAAGACCGTGTGGGTGGCGCGCACGGAAGCCGGCTTCGACCGCGCACCGCCGCCGGCCATGCAGGACGCGGGCCTGGAGGTGCAGCGCGATTTCCTCGATGACACCGGCAAACCAACCACGATCGTCGAGCAGGGCAAGGCGCTCACGGTGCGCCTGCGCGTGCGCGGCAGCGGCTGGGACAACGTCGCGATGCTCGACCTGCTGCCCGGCGGCTTCGAAACCGTGCTGACCGCGCCGACGCCGGCCGAAGGCGGCGACGATGCCGGCGGCGAAGGTGCGCGCGACAGCGACGACGACGGTTACGACGACGACACCGGCGAAGCCCTCGAAGACGGCGATACCGCAGGCGCGGCCGAGCCGGCGCGTCCGGTGCTCGCGTTGCCGGAATCAACTTTCGTTCCCGCACACGAGGAAATCCGCGAGGACCGCGTCGTGCTGTACGGCAGCGTGTCGAACGAGATGCGCGAGTTCCGATATCGCATCCGCGCGACCGCCACCGGCACGTTCCAGGTGCCGCCGATCTTCGCCGAGCACATGTACCGCAACGGCGTGATCGCGCGCGGCGGCCCGGCGGGCGTCATCACTGTCACCGAACCGGCGCGCTGAGCGCCGGTTCGCCCGTCTATCGCGCGTGGCCATGCGTCTTCCGCGCGCGCTGAGATGGGGCATTACGGTCGCGGCGCTGCTTGTCGCGACGCTGCTGGTGATCCGCCTCTGGCCCAGGCCGCCCCTCTCGGCCGGCGTGCCGGTGTCGACGGCGGTGCTCGACGCGGACGGCCGCCTGCTGCGCCTCACGCTGGCCGCCGACGAGCGCTATCGGCAGTGGCTGCCGCTCGATGCGATCTCTCCGACTCTCATCGATGCCGTGCTGCTGCACGAAGACCGCCACTTCCGCTGGCATCCGGGCGTCAACCCGATCGCTCTCGCGCGCGCGGCGGGCAGCACCTACTCCGGCGGCCCGCGCATCGGCGGCTCGACGATCACCATGCAGCTCGCGCGCCTGCGCTGGCGACTGGAGACGCGCAACGTGCCCGGCAAGCTGGTGCAGATCGCGCGCGCGCTACAGTTGGAAGCGCAGTACTCGAAGGACGACATCCTCGAGGCCTATCTGAACCTTGCGCCCTACGGCGGAAACGTGGAAGGCGTCGGTGCGGCCTCGCGCATCTACTTCGACAAGGCCGCCGCCGAGCTCTCGTTGCCGGAAGCACTCGCGCTGGCGGTGATGCCGCAGGCGCCGAACCCGCGCGGTCGCTTCGTCGTCGATGCGCGGGGCGTGACGACGCTGGGACCTTCCCTGCAGGCCGCGCGGCAGCGGCTGTACGCGCGCTGGGTCGAGGCGCGCGGTGCGAAAGACGGCAACGGTGCGGACGACGGAAGCACCGACACGGCGGCGCGCATGAATCTCCCCCTTCGCCTTCGGCCGACGCGCGCGCTGCCTTTCGCCGCACCGCATTACGTCGACCGCGTGTTGGCCGCTCAGGCCCTGCACGGCCCGCGCCCGCCGGAAATCGCCACGCCGCTGGATCGCCGTTTGCAGCGTCTCGTCGAACGCCGCGTGCGCGCGCACCTGCAGCGCGAGGCCGCGCGTGGGCTCGACAACGCCGCGGTGCTCGTCGTCGACACGCGCGACATGGGCGTCGCAACACTCATGGGCTCGGCCGACTGGCGCAACGCCGCCATCCACGGGCAGGTGAACGGCACCGCCGCGCTGCGCTCGCCGGGCTCGACGCTGAAGCCCTTCCTGTACGCGCTGGCCATCGACCAAGGCCAGCTGCATCCGGCCACCGTGCTGCGCGACGTGCCGAGCGCGTACGGCGCCTACACGCCGGAGAACTACGACGGCCGCTTCCAGGGGCCCGTCACCGCCACCGATGCGCTGAACCGCAGCCGCAACATCCCGGCCGTCACCGTGGCCTCGCGGCTGCGCTCGCCCGATCTGTTCGACCTGCTGCGCGAATCCGGCGTGCCGAAGCTGCGCACCCGCGAGCACTACGGCTTGGCGCTGGTGCTCGGCGGCGGCGAAGTGCGTGCGGAAGACCTGGCACGGCTGTACGCGATGCTCGGCAGTGACGGCCGACTGCGTCCGCTGCGCTTCCGCGCGGCCGACGAACACAGCGACGGCACCGCCATGCTGAGCCCGGAAGCGGCCTTCATGACGCTCGACATGCTGCGCAAGAATCCGCGGCCCGGCGGCGCGACGGCGAGCGACCTCGCGCGATTCCCGGTGGCGTGGAAGACCGGCACGAGCTGGGGCTTTCGCGACGCGTGGACGGCCGGCGTCGTCGGGCCGTACGCGATCGTGGTTTGGATGGGCCATTTCGACGGCCGCGGCAACCCCGCGTTGATCGGCGTGGAGGCCGCGGCCCCGCTGTTCTTCTCGATCGCCGACGCGATGCGCGCGGAAGGCTTCGACGTCGCGCCGCAGCGCACGAATGCGACGCGCATGAAGCGCGTCAGCGTCTGCCTTGCCAGCGGTGACTTGCCGAACGCCTGGTGCCCGCAGCGCGGCGAGACCTGGTTCATCCCCGGCGTCTCGCCGATCCGCGTCAGCACCGTGCATCGTCCGGTGCAGATCGATCGCGCCAGCGGTGGCGTCGCCTGCGGGCCGTTCAATGCACAGACGATGCGCCGCGAGGTTTTCGAGTTCTGGCCCAGCGACCTCGCCCGCGTGTTCGCGCAGGCTGGCCTACCGCGCCGCAAACCACCGCCGGGCGCCGACTGCGCCGGTGCGGCCGAGTGGCTCGGCAGCCCGCCGCAGATCACCCAGCCCTACCGCGCGACGCGCTATCGCCTGCACTTCGATGGGCGCGATCAGGCGGGCATTCCGCTCGCCGCCACCACCGACGCCGACGCGCGCACGGTGTTCTGGTTTGCCGATGGCGCGTTCGTGGGCGAATCGGCCAGCGGCCGCGCGATTGCCTGGCAGCCCGTTCGGGCCGGGCGCGTCGTGCTGCGCGCGGTCGATGAACACGGCCGCGGTGATGAGCGTGACGTGGTGGTGGAGGCGGAGTAGGGCTGTGCTGGCTTGCCAGACCGTCCCGGCGACGCCGCTGTCGCCTCCGTGTCGTGTCGGTGTCGGGCCGATGTCGTCACGCGCGGCGGGCTCGGGCAGGATGATTCCGTGCATCGCCCACCGGACACCGAGGAGAACCCCATGCACATCGACAGCGCCCGCCTCCGCGAGCTTCGCGTCGCCAAGCGCTGGTCGCAGGAACAACTGGCCGAGCTCAGCGGCCTGAACCTTCGCACGATCCAGCGCCTCGAGTCCGGCGCCAAGGTGTCCATCGAGTCGCTGCGCGCTCTCGCTGCGGTGTTCGAAGTGCCGACGGAGAGCCTGCTGGTCACGGTGCCGGCGCCGCCGACTGGGTCGCAGCCGGCGCTCGCCGCGATGCGCGACGGCATCGTCCGGGGCCTTGACTTCACCAGCACCACCGCCCGTGCCGACTACTGGTGGTTCCTGCTCGCCGTGGTGATGGTGCTTGCTGCCGCGCAGCTGCTGGCGGAGTCGTTTGGCGGTCTGATCTTCCGGCTTACGCAGCTCGTCGTGTTGCTGCCGCTCGGCGCGGCCAGCGCACGCCGCCTGCGTGACGCTGGCTTAAGCGCGTGGTGGACGTTGATCGCGTTTGCGCCGGTAGCGGGAATCGTCGTGCTGTTCTACCTGCACACCTTCCCGAGCAAGCCTGCCAGGGCCACCGAGGAGGCGCGGGCGGTCTGACGCCTGGGGCTCACTGCCCCTCGGCTTCGAACGCCCGCACGTCCGCGAGCGCCAGCTCGGCGCGTCGCACGCTCTGCCCGGCCGCATTGGCGCGCATCGACGCGCCGAAACGCGGGTGGCGTTCGGCCCATCGCAGGATGGCCCACACGGCGGCGGTGCCGCCGACGGCCCATAGCGTCAGCCAGCCGACGACGCTCGGCGCGATCGTCCACACATCGGCACCGAGCGCCGCGAAGCCCATCAGCAGCAGCGGCACCCAGATCACGCCACCGACAAGGCCGAGGACCCAACCGGCGGTTTCGCGCCAGCGGCGCAGCGCGGCGAGTGCGCCCTGCATGTCGAGCACGGCGCCGGTCATGCGGACGCGGCGGATCAGCGAGAGCTCGTGGCCGGCGGAAGCGATCAGCGCGACGGCATAGGCCTGCACGAGCACGCCGTAGACGATGAACTGCGCGCCGGCGTCCATGCGCTTCGCCCAGAAGGCGACGGCGAGCGTGGCCAGTGCCACGCCGGCGATCGCCTGGACGCCGAGGCCGATGGCGAGCGGGCGCAGCGCCCGGCGGCTGGCTAGCTGCCCGGCCTTGGCGCGGGCTTCGGCGTCGCGGGCGCGCTCGAAGTCGTTCGCTTGCGCCTGCAGCGCTTCGATGCGGGCCAGGCGCTCGTCGAGCGATTGCCACGTGGCTTTAAGGGTGTCGAGGTCCATGGGGGTCTCCACGATCAGGTCTCCAGATCCGTGCGCAGTCGCGCTTTCAGTCGGTTGAGGCGGACGCCGACGTTGCTTTCGGAGAGGCCGAGCACGTCGGCGATCTCTCGGTAGGGCAGGTCGTCGAGCCAGAGCAGCAGCGCGCGGTTCAGCGGGTCGAGGGCGGCGATGACGCGGTGCAGGTCGCGCTGCTGTGCGATCTGCTCGGGTGTGGCGCCGGGATCGACGAGGTGGTCGAGCGGGTCGTACGAGGCGTCGTCATCGTCGTGCGCCTCCGTCGCTCCGCGCCCCGGGGCACGCATCGCGCGGCCGCCGCGCACCTGCGTCGCCCGCCGGCCGCTCAGGGCGACGTTGAGCGCCACGCGGTAGGTCCAGGTGGCGAAGGGGCGTTCGCCATCCCACGAGGGGAACACCGCCCACAGCTGGGCCGCCATGTCCTGCTCGAGGTCGGCGCGGTCGGCCGGGCAGTCGCTGAAGCCCCAGGCGATCTTGCGCAGCAGGCCGCGGTGCTGGCCTAGCAGCAGCGCGAAGCGTTCGCGGCGGGCGTCGAGGGTGTCGGTCATCAGGGCGGTGAGGGCGTCCATGCCGGGGTGATACGTGCCGGCACCGACGATCCTTACACGCCGCGAAAAAGGTGTACGATGTCCAAAAATGAACGTCGTCTGATTTCGCCCATGGCTCCGCCACTTCAGCCCTCGCAACCCCGCCGCCGCAAGCGCGAGCGCACGGCCGACCACCTTTCGGCCACCGCCTACCGCCTTTTCGAAGCCCAGGGCTTCGACGCCGTCACCATGGAGCAGGTCGCCGCCGAAGCCGGCGTGGCCAAGGCCACCCTCTACGCCCATTTCCCGGTGAAAGAGGCCTTGCTCGCGCATCGCTTCCGCGAAGACATCGCCGCGGGCATGCAGGAGCGCGCGGCGGCGCTCGCGGCCCATCCGAGCTTCGAGTCGCGCCTGCGCTATCTACTGACCGAGTCGGCGCAGTGGCACACGCCCCGCAGGGCGTACCTGCCGGCCTACATCCGCTACCTCACCCGGCAGGCGCGGTATGGCGAAGGGGGAGGCGCTCCAGGGAACGCGAAGGCGGCTCCGACCGACTGCGGCACACGCGGCATCCTCGGCGCGATGTTCGCGGCCGCGCAGCGCAGCGGCGAGATCGATGCGCGGTTCGATGCTGCGGCGCTGGCGATCAGCGTCGAATACCTGCTGCTCGGTGCCGTCGCGGCGTGGCTCGACGACCCTGCGGTCGACCTGGCCACGCGGTTTCTCGCCGCCTTCGACCTGGCGATGCACGGCATGGCGGCGCGCCCGACCTCACAAGCCTCTGGAGCCCCCTGATGCTCGCCCCTCTCGCCCACGACACCGTGCCCCTTCCGGGCCGCCCCTTCGGCCTGCCCCTGCTCGCCGCCATCCGTCGCGACCCGCTGGGCGTCGCCCATGCGCTGCAGCACCGGCTCGGCGACACCGCCACCGTCGAGGTGCTGTTCCGGCGCATCGTCTACGTCTTCCGTCCCGAGGCGGTCCGCCAGCTTCTGGTCGACCACGGCGAGAGTTTCGAACGCGAAGCGCGGCTGCTGGACATCTTCGCGTCCTTCCAGGGGCGCAACGTCCTCACCACCGAGGGTCCTGACTGGGAGCGGCAGCGGCGCCTGCTCACCCCGGCCTTTTCGCCCAAGCGCATGGCCGGCTACATGGGCCTGATGCGCGACGCCATCGAGGCCAGCCTTGCCGATGAACTCCCGGCGGAGGTCGGGGAGGGCGCGGTGGTCGGTGCCGACTTCCTGACGACGCGCATCACCATGGACGTGATCCTGCGCACGCTGTTCTCGCACGCGACCTCGCACGCCGAGGCGATGCGCATTTCCGTGGCGATCCGCGCGCTCACGCGGCAGAGCATGCGCGAGGTGTTCTGGGCGTGGGTGCCACCAGCCTGGCTGCCGCATCCGGGTCGTGCGGCAAAGCAGGCCAGCCTTCGGGTGCTGCACGGCTTGATTGCCGAGCACATCGCCGCGCGGTTGGGGCACGCCACGGGCCGGGAGGACGGCGACGTGCTCGACCATCTCCTCGCGGCCCGCGACGAAACATCGAGCACCACCGGTGCGACCCTGAGTGCGCAGGAGGTCCACGACAACTGCGTCCTGCTGTTCGCCGCGGGCTTCGACACCGCGTCGTCGGCGCTGACCTGGTGGCTGGGCCTGATGGCGACGCACCCCGAGGTGGCGGAGCGCGTGCGCCACGAGGTGGCGGCGGCCCGGTCGGAAGAGGCCGGGCTCGACACCCTCGCGCGCTTGCCCTTCCTCAACGCCACGATCAAGGAAGCGATGCGGCTGTACCCGCCGTCCACCGCGCTCTTCAACCGCGTCGCGCTGCGCGACGTGGTCATCGACGGCACGCCGGTCCCGAAGGGCACGCTCGCCGTGGTGCCGATCTGGCACCTGCACCGTGATCCGCGCTCCTTCCCGGAACCCGAACGCTTTCTTCCGGAGCGTTTCCTTCCCGGTGCACCACCCGCGCCGCGCGGTGCCTACCTGCCGTTTGGCGCCGGTCCGCACTTCTGCCTGGGCCAGCATTTCGCAACGGTCGAGATGGCCTTGGTGGCCGCGCACGTGATCGAGCGATTCGATCTCGCGCTGGCCGATGGCGACGCCCTGCCAGAACCCGTCGTCGATCTCGCGCTGAAGCCAAAGCAGCCCCTGCGCCTGCGCTTCACGCGCCGTGCGCTCAGCGCTCGGAATGCCCCGCCTCGAACCAGTCTTTCCGCTTGAAGAGCCCAGGCTTGATCAGATCAACAAACGCCCGCGCTGGGCCGCTCAGTGACTTCCCTTTCCGCATCAACACGCCGTACGTGCGTGACGGAAAGAACTCGCGCAGCGGTCGCGCGACGAGGCGCGATTTGTCGGCGTCGGTGAGGCACAGCGCGGACACCACCGAGATGCCGAGGTCCTGCGCGACGTACTGCTTGATCACTTCCCAGCCGCCCACTTCGATCGCGACCTGATACGGCACGCGGCGCTGCTCGAAGGCCGTCGTTACCATGCGCCAGGTCGAGAGCTGCTTCGGCGGCAGAATCAGTCCGTGCGGCGACAGATCTTCGAGTTTGATCGCCGACTTCTTCGCCAGCGGATGCGTGGGCGCGGTGATGAGCATGGCGTCGAAGCGCTGCAGTGGCGCGTAGTCGATGTCGTTGGGCACCTCCCACATCGCACCGACGGCGAAGTCGACTTCGTCGGCGCGCAGCTTCGCGAGGCCCGCCTGGCCGGTGACGCTGTGCAGGTGCAGCCGCACGTCGGCGCGCAGCGCGCGGAAGGCTGCGAGCGGTTCGGGCAGCAGGTGCAGCAACGTGGAGCTGCCGGCAGCGATGTGCAGCTCGCCGCCCTCAAGGCCGCCCTGGCTGCCGCGGAAGGCCTCATCGAGACCCTCGAAACCGTCGATCAGCGGGCGCGCCAGGTCGTAGAGGGCTTGCCCGTCGCGGGTCAGCGACAAGCGCCGGCCCACGCGCTCCAGCAGGGGGACGCCGTAGTGGCTTTCCAGCGCCTTGAGCTGGAGGGACACGGCCGGCTGGCTGAGGAACAGGGCCTCCGCCGCACGGCTGACGGAGCCCAGTCGGGCCACCTGGCAGAAGGCCTGCAAGGGCTTGAGGCGGCTGCCCTTGTAGTAGAAGCGCCCCGAATCGACCTCCGGCTTCCGTTCCTTAGCCGTCTTTTGAGATCGCTTTCGCGTCACGTTGGCCATGGTTTCCGATAGCTATTTGGGGAACTCATACATCGTATCCACAGATTTGCTTTGTCAACAATCGATCCGGGGGTGAGCTTGGGGTCCATGCCCGACGCCTCTCGCGTCCTGCCCCCGACACCGCCCCACGGACCCGCCTCGCCCCATGAGCACCGCCACCGAGCCCACCCGCACCCCCGACGCCACCCCGCCGACCGCCAGCGGCTTTCGCCGCGTTGGCCGCCCGGTCGAGGGCGAGGCCACGATCCTGGTGCCGGAGCTGCAGGCCCTGCTCACCGACCTGCATAGCCTGTTCGAGCCCGCCCGCCGCCAGCGCCTGGCCGCCCGCGTCGCCCGCCAGGCCGAGTTCGACGCCGGGATGCTGCCGGACTTCCGCGCCGACACCCGCGCGATCCGCGAAGGCGACTGGACCGTGGCCCCGATCCCGGCGGCCCTGCAGGACCGCCGCGTCGAGATCACCGGCCCGGTCGACCCGAAGATGGTCATCAACGCGCTGAACTCCGGCGCGAACTGCTTCATGGCCGACTTCGAGGACAGCAACGCGCCGTCCTTCGCCAACCAGATCACCGGCCAGCGCGCGCTGCGCGACGCCGTCGACGGCATCCTGACCTTCACCGCCCCCGAGACCGGCAAGCGCTACGCGCTCGACCCGGCCAGCAAGACCGTGCTGATCGTCCGCCCGCGCGGCTGGCACCTCGACGAGGTGCACGTGACGGTCGACGGCCAGCCGATGGGCGGCGGCCTGTTCGACCTCGCCACCTTCGCCTTCCACAACGCCAAGACGCTGGCCTGGCGCGAGCGCGGCCCGTACTTCTACCTGCCGAAGATGGAGTGCATGGAGGAAGCGCGCCTGTGGGACGAGGTGATGGCTTTCCTCGAAGTGCGCCTCAACCTGCCGGTGGGCACGATGAAGGCGACGGTGCTGATCGAAACGTTGCCGGCCGTGTTCGAGATGCACGAGATCCTGCACGCGCTGCGCGGCCGCATCGTCGGCCTCAACTGCGGCCGCTGGGACTACATCTTCAGCTGGCTGAAGACGCTGCGCCGCCACGCCGACAAGGTGCTGCCGGAGCGTGGCCAGGTGACGATGGCCCAGCCGTTCCTGAAGGCCTATTCCGAGCTGCTGATCCAGACCTGCCACCGCCGTGGTGCGCATGCGATGGGTGGCATGGCCGCACAGATTCCGATCAAGGGCGACACGCAAGCGAACGAAAGCGCGATGCAGCGCGTGCGCGCCGACAAGCTGCGCGAAGTCACCGCCGGCCACGACGGCACCTGGGTGGCGCACCCGGCCCTGATCCCGATCGCGCGCGAGGTCTTCGACGCGCACATGCCGACGAAGCACCAGCACCACGTCAAGCGCGACGACGTGCAGGTGACGCGCGATGACCTGCTGAAGCCCTCGCTCGGCACCATCACTCGCGCAGGCTTCGACAATAACGTCGACGTCTGCGTGCGCTACATGGCGGCTTGGCTGGCCGGCAGCGGCTGCGTGCCGATCCACCATCTGATGGAAGACGCCGCCACCGCCGAGATCAGCCGCACCCAGCTGTGGCGCTGGCTGCATCACCCGCAGATCGCCGCGAAGAACGGCACACCCGCCGAGCCGCTGCATCTCGACGACGGCACGCCGGTGGACTTCGCGCTGTTCGAGCGCGCGCTGATCAATCTGCCGTCCGTCATCGGCGATCGCCGCGCGATCACCGGCGGCGAGCGCCTCGATGCCGCCATCGCCCTGCTCGACCGCCTCACCCACGCCGACACCCTCGAGGCCTTCCTCACTAGCGCCGCGTACCCCGCGCTCGTCGAGAACGACCTGCGCACGGCTTGAACCGCTCCACTCCTTCCCCGTTTCTCCGCTCCCAGACCCCACGCGCAACCCCCAAGGACACCGCCATGAGCACGCTGCCGACCGCCGACCAACTGAAGCACGACTGGGCCACCAACCCCCGCTGGAAGGGTGTGACCCGCAACTACACCGCCCACGACGTCGTGCGCCTCCGCGGCACCGTTCCGGTCGAGCACAGCATCGCCAAGCTCGGCGCGCAGAAGCTGTGGCGCTCGCTGCAGACGGAAGACTTCATCAACGCGCTCGGCGCGCTCACCGGCAACCAGGCCATGCAGCAGGTCAAGGCCGGCCTGAAGGCCATCTACCTCAGCGGCTGGCAGGTGGCGGCCGACGCCAACCTGGCCGGTGAGATGTACCCCGACCAGTCGCTGTACCCGGCCAACTCGGTGCCGCAGGTGGTCAAGCGCATCAACAACACCCTGCTGCGCGCTGATCAGATCCAGTGCGCGGAAGGCCTCGGCGACATCGACTACCTGCAGCCCATCGTGGCGGATGCCGAAGCCGGCTTCGGCGGCGTGCTGAACGCGTTCGAGCTGATGAAGGCGATGATCGAGGCCGGCGCCTCGGGCGTGCACTTCGAAGACCAGCTCGCTTCCGTCAAGAAGTGCGGCCACATGGGCGGCAAGGTGCTGGTGCCGACCCGCGAGGCCATCGAGAAGCTCAATGCCGCGCGCCTCGCCGCCGACGTCATGGGCGTGCCGACGCTGATCGTCGCGCGCACCGATGCCGAAGCCGCCGACCTGCTCACCTCCGACGTCGACGCCAACGACCGCCCGTTCTGCACCGGCGAGCGCACGGTCGAAGGCTTCTACAAGACGCGTCCGGGTGCCGAGCAGGCGATCAGCCGCGGCCTCGCTTACGCGCCCTATGCCGACCTCGTGTGGTGCGAGACCGGCAAGCCGGACCTGGCCTTCGCCAAGCGCTTCGCCGAGGCCATCCACGCCAAGTACCCGGGCAAGCTCCTGGCCTACAACTGCTCGCCGTCGTTCAATTGGAAGAAGAACCTCGACGACGCCACCATCGCGCGCTTCCAGAAGGAGCTCGCGGCGATGGGCTACAAGTTCCAGTTCATTACGCTCGCCGGGTTCCACTCGCTCAACTACGGCATGTTCGACCTGGCCCACGGCTATGCGCGTCGCCAGATGAGCGCCTTCGTCGAGCTGCAGGAGCGCGAGTTCGCGGCGGCCGATCGCGGCTTCACTGCGGTAAAGCACCAGCGCGAAGTTGGCACCGGCTACTTCGACGCGGTGACGCAGACGATCCAGGCCGGGCAGAGCTCGACCACGGCGATGCGCGGCAGCACCGAGGAAGAGCAGTTCCACCACGGCGAGAGCACCGCGAAGGAATCCGTCGCGGCCTGAGTTTTCGTTCGGCGCGCCAAGGGAAGCGGACGGCGGCGGGGATGGCCGCCGTTCGCAAACCCGCAGTGCGGTGTCGAGCGACGTGGACGACAACGGGCCCCACGGGGCCCGTTGTCGTCAGTGCGCCGTGCGAATGTTTTTCGCTACTCGACCACGAGGAATTCGCGCCGCTCACCGGCACGACGCGGTTTCTCGCCGACGCGCGCGCACAGCGCTTCCCCGCAGGGCACCAGCGCACCGCGCGCCGTCGCGTCGTGGATCTGCTTCGCGAACTCGACCTGCGACAGCTCCGCGCGCTTCATCGCGACCCACGCGGCGCTGCCGCTGACCGCGAGCAGCGCACCGAGCACGAGCGCACCGCCGCCGATCCACAGCATCGAACGCTGCTGGCGGGCCAACGCGCGACGCTCCGATGCCAGCGCCGTGGCGCTGTCCGTCGCTTGGCGCGACGCGGCATCGAGCTGCGTGCGGAAGGCGATCACCGCCTCGGCCAGCGCGCGATCCGCCGCGGCGCGCGTTTCCGCCTGCGCGTGGCGGCTGATTTCAGTGACGACTTGCTGACCGCGTTGGCCCAGATCGGCTGCGGCGCGGCCCACGGCGGCGCGACCGTCGTCCATGGCGCCGATTGCGTCCGCGCTGCGGCGCTCGAGCACGTCCACCACCGCGGCGAGCTGCAGCGCGAGGCGCTTGATCTCGCTGGTCGGATCGGCAGTCACGCCGTCGGCCGACGGTGTTGGCGTTTCGTTCCTCATCGCCGCATCACCGGCGCCGCCATCTCTGGGGCCTCGAGCATCGGGGCACGGTGCGCCTCGACCTGCCGCGCCCGCTCGGCCGCCTGTTCCGCGGCCTGCGCGGCGTTCTGCTCACGGCCGCCCTGCAGCCACTGCTGGCCGCCGTCGGTTTCCACGTAGTTGCGCGAGGCGCCGCGCATGGCCGCCGTGTCGCCGGACTGTGCGCCGATCGACAGGCGGCTGAAAAGCGCGTCGACCGACTGTTGCGGGGTCGGCGAGCCGACGTGCCCGCGCTCGAAGAACGGCGTCGGCGCGAGGCGTTCCGGCAGCGGCGCCATCGGGCTCGGCGTGACCCGCACGTCGCGATAGGTCACGGTGCCCGCCAATCGGGTGTCGAGGGGCTCGCGCTCGAAGCAGGTGCGCGGCGCGGGTCGGCAGGCGGCCTCGGGCGCGAGTCGCTCGACGACATCGCGCACGCCGTCCTGGAAGCCGCGCTGCGTGTAGACCCATTGGTGCTCGTAGGATCGATGGATGACGTTGAGCGCTGGGTCTTGCGATTCCGCGCGCTTCGCGAGGAAGGGCGGGTCGGCGAGGTTGTTGAGGTAGTCCGCCATCAGGTTGAAGCTGCGATCCGACAGCCCGTTCGCCACGTAGCTGCCCCCGATGTTGCTGTGCGCGCCGGCTACCCAGACCTGCAGGAAGCGCCGGTCAGCGCTCAATCCCGGCTCCAGTGCTTCGGTCGATTTGAACTGGTCGCGCTGCTCGTGCAGCGCGGAGATCTGCAGCCCGCCCAGCACCGACGGCGCCAGACGGCGGTCGTGATCCATCGGCGCCCCGGTGCCGACCGGATCGAGCAGCATGGCCGCCTGCTTCACTTCGCCCGGCGCGACCAGCGGCGGCCGCGTGTAGGTCACGCCGGTGATCATGCCCGCACTGTTGCGCTCATACACCGCGCTGTCGGGGTCCTGGATGCCGCGCTCGTGCACGAGACGGGTGAACGCCGCGGCCTGCTCCGCACCGCGGCTGAAGCCTGCCGCGACCACCGAGATGTCGGCGCCGGGGTTGTCCGCGAGCCATTTCTTGGCTTGCAAGACGAATTGATGGTAGCCCTCCTCGACGCGGGATTCGAAGGTGTGGCCGCGGATGCCGTCGATGAGGGCGGCAACCTTGCCTTCCTGTGTGCCAGGCCCCGGAACATAGCCCACGCGCAGGTTCGGTGAGCCCAGCGCATCGACCTGCTCGCGCAGCAGGGCGACGTTGGTCCAGTGGTCGCGCGGCTGCGTGGTCATGTCGTTGCCGGTGCCGTCGAAGGCCATGACGAACATCCGGCTGTTCGGGTCACTGCCCCGGTGCAGCAGTGGCGCCTGCATCCGGTCGATCTCCCTGCGTGCGGTGTCGAAGGTGGCGAGGTCCGCCGGCGTGGCCGGATCGACGCGGACCCCGTCGGGGTGGCGGTCACGTCCCATGATCTGTCCTCAATAGGTCCGCGTGAAAACGCGGACGAGATCGTCGTTGAAGTTCGAGTATCGATTTCCCGGAATCTGCTCTTCCTTCATCGGGATATGCGTTTCGGAGTAGACATTTACCGTCCGATCGACCACCTCGATGATGATCGTCGGGTCGCCGATGCCGATGCGATCCGGAATCTCCTCGCGCGTCACACCGGGCGGAATCGGTATCAGTCGATCCTTGAAGATCTCATCCAGATCAATGCTCGCCTGCAGTGTCGTGCCGTCCTTCGATCGCCAATCGATCACGATCGGCCCGGCGAAATTGTCGATGCCGATGGACACGGCATTCGTCAGGATCGACGGGTAGTCCTTGCCGAACGACGCGATCGATGGCTGTGGCGTCGCGTCCTCGCTGACGAAGCTGCCGTAGGCGATGCGGCAGTACTGCGTGTCGAAGCAGTCCGAGGCGTAGTTGTGCCGGATGAAGAACAGCGGCCAATCCGCCACCGTGCCGGTGTACTCGCGGTCGATGTTCGGGGCGCCGGGATAGCGCGGCGATCGTGCTTCGGTTGGGCTCATGACGGTCTGGCAAGCATTCAATGTGAGAACAGTGAGCAGGACGCAGGCGTAGCGCGTGATCATGGCGATGCATCCCTCGGGGCATTCGTCGGCGTGGTGTCCGGGGCCTGTAGCGCCGCCTCGCGCCGCATGAAATCGGTGCATTGGATCAGCGCGCCCGCCGCCTGGTCGACGAAGGAATCCAGCGCGTCGGCGGCGGCCGCTTCTCCGGTCGCGTCGAGGGGCGACTCGAAGCTCCGTAGCGCGGCGAGCTCGATGCGGCTTCCTTTGTTCTGGAACAAGCGATGGGCCGAAAGCGTTGCCGCCGGCGCATCGGAATCACCTTGGAAGGTCAGGACGAAAGGGAACGGCTTCGTCCGCGTGTCGATCACGTTGCGCATGCGGAGCATCAGCCCCGGTCCAAGCGATGAGTCGAAGTCACCGATGCGTATTCGACCGGGGAACTGCGCCTGCACGGCGGCGATGCGCGCTTCCTGATTGGCCATTTCGTCGGCGTGGTCAAGGTCAGCGGGCAGACGTGACGTCGCGATGTAAAGGCGAGTGCCGAGCGACGGATAGTCGACACGGCTCAAGTAAAGCGTGTTGTCGTTGTACATCGCTCGCACGAAACGATCCGCCAAGGCCGGCTCGGGCATTCGCAGGCAGAAGACGTCGTCGAAGCGGTGGGCGCCATCCCAAGGGCGCAGAGGGCCAGAAAACTCTGCAACGACGGGCTCGCCGGAAACAACATAAGCCAGTGTCGCCGGCGACGTTGCCGCACCGTCGGACGCCGCGCCTGATGCGAACGCAAAAGGGCCGCCGACGAATGCCAACGTGCTGGCGAGGATGAGGCGGGCATTCCGTGCCATGGGGGTTGGCCAGTTCCGGGGGAGGCCCACGATAGGCCGCGCGGCGCCGCAAAAACAACGGGCCCTCGCGGGCCCGTTGACGTTTCCTGCGTTTCTGGTGGAGATCAGAAGGAGCGCGTTCCCGCGCGCAGGCCGTCGACGCGACCGCGCATCCGCTCCAGTGCCGACGCCGCTCTCTTGCTGCCTTCGCCCTGCGTCGCGGCGGTCACCGTCAGGTTCACCCGTACCGAGGCGCTGGCGCGGTTCGGATCGTTGCTGCCCACGCAAACGAAGCCGGTATAGCTGCCCGGCGCGAGGCCGGCGGTGTTGACGCCGAAGCTCACCGTCGCCGGTGCGCCGGCCGCCGCGCGGCCGGACGCCGGGGCCACACCGCTGATCCACGGTGCGCCGCAGTTGACGGTGCCGTTGAGCGTGTAGGCGAGGCCCACCGGCGCGTTGGCGGGCGTTGCCCACACATTGGTCGGGGCGGGGTTGGTCGGAACGATCGTGCGCGGCGCGGTGCCGTTGCCCTGCTGCGAGAAGAACCACGCGTAGCGGTTGGCGAACACGGCGTTGACCTGCGGCACCAGCCAGTAGCGGCCCGGCTGCAGTGTGACGTTCTGGCCCGCCGCGGCGAGGTTCAGGCGCAATACCCCGCCGGTGGTGCTGATGCCGGCGGAATTGGCTGCCGCCGAGTAACGCCACACCGCCGCATTCGGCGATGTCTCCGGGTTGCCGGCCGGCATGCCGCCGGCGTCGGCGAAGATCGACCAGCCGATCACCGTCGCTGCCGGGATCGTGCCGGTGCCGAGCACGAAGCCTTCGTTGGCGATGCTGGCCAGCGTCGTCGCCTGCGTCAGCACGAAGTCGTCGGCGGCGTATTGGCCGAACCCGAGATCGCTGTAGCGGCCGGTCGGATACCCGCTGGTCGCGCCGGCGCTGCTCTGCGACACGATGGCGCCCGTACCGGTGCCCCCGGTGCGCGTGGTGAAGTCCACCGGATTGCTGTTGCTCCACAGCGAGAAGCTGGCGCTGCGCGTGGTGTTGGCAGGAACGCTGAGCGCGATGGCTTCCGTGCTCAAGCCGAGCTCCGGGGCGCGCACGGCAACAGCGATGGGCAGGCGCAGCACCGGCGAGCGCGTGCTGTTGTCGCTGCCCGTCGAGGTCAGCGTCAGCGTGCCGAAGCGGTAGCTGCCGTCGGTCGGCTGGCCCGCGGTGTTGACGGTGATCGTCACCGTCTGCGTGCCGAACGGCGCGATGGTGAACACCGGCGTGTTGATCGTTCCCGACACGCCCGACATCGCGACGCTGAAGGTCTGGAAAGTGCCGCGCGTGCTGCGGAACGTGCGGGTGAAGGTGCAGGTCGTTGCGCTGCAGCCGCGATTGGCGAGGCTGGCGAGGTTGAGCTGCGACACATCACCGCCGAGCGCCGGATTCGCGGCGGTGTAGTCGGCGCGCTGCTCGTCGAGTACGAGCCCCGCCTTCGCCGCCTGGTCGACCTGCACGCGGCCGGCGCCGGCCGAGAACGGATTGGCGATGCTGACGCCATCCTGCATCAGCACGCCCTGGCGCGCCGTCATCATCAGCGCCGATTTGATTTCCGCCGGCGTCCACGTCGGGAACAGCTGTCGCAGCAGCGCGCCGCTGCCGGCCACCTGCGGCGACGACATCGAGGTGCCGCTCAGGAAGCCGATCGTTTCGGCGCAGGCCGGCGTCGTCCACTGCGCGGCGTTGGCGCAGGCGATGGGCTCGAGGATGTTGACGCCGTGGCCGGTGATGTCGGGCTTCAGCACCGAGAACGCGGCGGGGCCGCGCGAGCTGAAGGCCGCGAGCTGGTCCTGCCGGTTGTCGATGCGCGTGGCGGGGAAGGGCACGGTGCCTGCGATCGCCGGGTTCGAGACCGTCAGCGCCTGCAGCGCCACGCCCTCGGCCTGCGCCATGCCGAACACCGGCACGGTCGCGCCCGGCACCGACGGCGCGATGCCCCCGGCCGCATTGTTCACGATGACCACCGCGCGAGCGCCGGCGGCGCTGGCGTTGCTGACCTTCTCGGCGAACGTGCACGTGCCGCGTCGCACCAGGGCGATGCGGTTCGCGAAGAAGCCCGGCGCGAAGCCTCCGCTGGCGCTGCAGCCGTCCGCCGTGCCGGTGAATCCGGGGCCGGCGCGCAGCGCGCTGCTCGGCAGCGTGGCGCTGAGCTCGACGCCGCCGCTGCCCGGGTTCAGCAGGATCTGCGAGAGGTTGGCCGGCACGCCGGCACCGCTGACGTCCAGCGTGAACTCGTAGCCGGCGCGGCCGGACTGCGCCGCGGCGACCGTCATCACCCACGGCTGGCTGTGGCCGTTGGTCGACGGGTTCGGGCCGCTGTTGCCGGCCGAAGCCGAGACGAAGATGCCGGCGTCGGTCGCGGCGAGGAAGGCCTGCGAGATCGCTTCCGACCACGGCTGCGCACCGCCGCCGATCGAGTAGTTGATGACGTCGACGCCGTCGGCGATGGCCTGGTTGATCGAGGCCAGCGTCGACACGTTCGGGCACAGGCCCTGGCCGGTCGCGGTGTTGGTGTAGCAGGCGTCGTAGGCGATCACGTTGGCACGCGGCGCGATGCCCGACAGCGTGATGCGGTTGCCGCGGAAGGTGGTCGTGCGGGTGTTGCCGGCGGTGGTGCCGGCGGTGTGCGTGCCGTGGCTGTTGCTGTCGCCGAAGCCGGGCTCTTCGGCGATGTTCGGCGCGCCGCAGAGGTTGGCCGGCGGGCCGCAGACGAAGTCGTAGCCGCCGATCAGCTTGTCGTTGCAGCGGCCGGCGTCGACGCCGCCGGTGGCGCAGGTGCCGAGATAGTTGCCCTCGCCGAGCGGGTTCTTGAATTCGTGGCCGCTGTCCGGCTCGACGCCGGCGAACGACGGGCTGGCGAAGTTGATGCCGGAATCGATGATGCCGACGACCACGCCCTCGCCCTTGGCGCGGCGGTTGTACACCGACACTTCGATGCGGCCGCGGTTGATGAAGGCGGCACGGTGGAAGCCGGTGCCGTCCTCCCACACGGTGTTGGCGCCGATCACGCCGGGCGCGACCTCGTCGTCCAGCGCGTACTCGGTGTAGGGCTCGACCAGCGAGACGGCCGGATCGTTCGCGAACGCGGCGGCTTCCGCAGGCGTCAACTCGGCGACGATGCCGTTGAAGGCGTGCTGCATGCGGTGCGCGACGGCGAAGTCGCGGCCCACCGCCGCTTTCAGGCGCGCTTCGTTGCCGCGCTGGCGGCCCTCGAGCTGCGCGGCATAGGCTGCCACCGAGCCTTCGAGGTCGAAGCCCATCTTGCCGCGCAGCGGCGGCGTCGGCGCCTGCTTGAGCTGCGCCTTGTAGGTGACGGCCGGCACATCGCGGAAGCCGACGATGTAGGGCATGCGCCCGACCGACTCGAATTCCTGCAGCGCCGGCGAGTCGGATTTCGCCACGGGCGCATTCTTCAGCGTGGTTGCCTGAGCGGCACCCACCATGGCCACGAGGGCCGACGACACCGCGATCGAACACCACTTCTGCTGCAAGCGACGCATGGATGACTCCCCGGAAAGACGACGATGGAAGGCCATGGAGCCGCGGGCCGGTGGACGTTGCACCGGCGCCATCACGACTTCAGGCGGATGGGGCGACCGGAGGCGGGGGCGCGTCGGTCGCGTCGTAATTGTGTAACGTGAAGGCTCGGCGCCCGCAAGTGCACGGCACGAGGCCGTCGTGCGATCGCGGTGCCCATCGTGGCGCCGATCACTGCACGTTGCTGCGCTGCGTCATGCCCGGCGCCGGAGGCGCTCGCGCAGCCCCGACGCCCAGCGCTGCAGCCGCCCCAGCGAGTCGGCGTGGAAGATGATGCCGATCTCCACCGCACGCCCGTCGCGGATGCGCCGCGCCACCAGCGTCGCGCCGCCCAGACCGATGCGATCGCCGATGTGCACTTCGCCCTCGAAGCGGCGCGCGAACATTTCGCCGGCCGTGTCGGCCGCGTAGCGCGGCGGAATCGGCAGTCCGTAGAAGCCGGCGAGTTCGCCGAGCGGCGCGTCGCCCGGCAGGCTGAAGGCGCCGAAGGTTTCGTGCTCGGCCTCGCGCGCCTCATGGCCCTCGGCGAACAGCCAGTCGAGGCGGTACACCTCGCCCGGCGGCGCCAGGAAGTACGCGGTGTCGCCGGGGCGGGGCGGGCCGGCTTCGTTCGGCAGCAGGATGGCTTCATCGCGCACGACCATGGCCGGTCGCGCCCAGCCCGGCAGTTCGGCTTTGGTCGAAAGCACGGCGCTGGTCGGCCCCACGCGATAGCCGACCAGCTCGTAGTCGAGCTGGCCCGGCAGATCGAGCTCGATGCGCCGCGTCGCGGTATCGCGGCGCGGCAGCGCCACGCGGAACAGCTTGGCCGCGGGCTTCAGCGTCCAGCCCTGCACCAGCAGCGAGGTCACCACCACGACGAAGGCGACGTTGAAGTACAGCGCGGCGTTCGGCAGCGCCATCAGCAGCGGCAGCGAGGCGAGGAAGATGCCCACCGCGCCGCGCAGCCCGACCCAGCCGACGAAGCCGATCTCGCGCTTGTGGAAGCCGAACGGCGCGAGGCAGGCGGCCACCGCCAGCGGCCGCGCCACCAGCATCAGCACCGCGGCCAGCGCCAGCGCAGGCCACAGCACGTCGAGCAGGGTCGAGGGCACCACCAGCATGCCGAGCAGCAGGAACATGCCGCCCTGCGCCAGCCACGTCGCCGCATTCAGCACCGTGGTGACGTTGGCGATCGCGCGCACCGGGCGCTGCCCGAGCACGAGGCCGGCGACGTAGACCGCGAGGAAACCGCTGCCATGCAGCGTGTTCGTCACCGCGAACACGCCGACCGCGCCGGCCAGCGCGAACAGCGGGTGCAGGCCTTCCGGCAGCGCGAGGCGATTCAAGCCCAGCGCGATCAGCCGCCCGCCGAGCACGCCAAGCCCGACGCCGAGCCCGAGCTGCAGCGCCAGCTTTCCGGCAAGGCCCGCCGGCCCGCCGACGTCGCCGATCGACAGCCAGGTGCACAGCAGGATCGTCAGGAACACCGCGGCGGGATCATTGCTGCCGGATTCGATTTCCAGCACGCCGTTGACGCGTTTCGGCAGCGCGATGCCGGCGCCGCGCAGCAGGAAGAACACCGCCGCCGCGTCGGTCGAGGCCAGCACCGCGCCGAGCAGCAGCGCTTCCACGGCACCGAGCCCGAGCAGCCAATGCGCGGCGAGGGCCGTGAGCAGCGCCGTGACCGCCACGCCGGCGGTCGCCAGCCACAGCGCCGGCGCGATGGCCGGGCGGATCGGCGCCAGCCGCGTCTGCAGGCCGCCGTCGAACAGGATGATGGCCAACGCCAGCGCGCCGATCGCGTAGACCGGCCCCGGCGCGATCGCGAAACCGGCGCCCTCTGGCCCGAGGGCGACGCCGAGCGCGAGGAACACGAGGAGCAAGGGCGCGCCGAAGCGTCGCGCCACGAGGCTCGAGCCGATGCCCAGCAGGGCGACCAGGGCGCCGCCCAGCAGCCATGCGTCAGTGCGTGCCAGCCACTCCATGCGCGCTCGTCGGCTCCTCGGGTCGGGGAGCCTGCAGCGTAGCGCGCGCTGCCGTTGGCGAACCGTCGACGGGGCCGCGCGCGTCGTACGCGGGCGCGCGAAAGCCGATCGCTTCGGCCATCGGCGGCGTATCGACGGTGGCTTCGCCGCCGAGGTCCGCCAGCGTGCGCGCCACGCGCAGCACGCGGTGCACGGCGCGCGCCGACAGCATCAGCCGTTCCGCCGCGCGCTCGAGCAGCAGGCGAGCGGCCGGGGTCGCGGCGATCACCTGGTCGAGTTCGCCGGGTGCCAAGTGCGCGTTCGGCTTGCCTTGGCGCGACTGTTGGCGATCGCGCGCCGCGACCACGCGGGCGCGGACGGCGGCGCTGGATTCCGACGCGCCCGATGTGGCTTTCATCAGCGCGACGGCGGGCACGCGCGCCAGCGCCACGTGCAGATCGATGCGGTCGAGCAGGGGCCCGCTGACGCGCGACTGGTAGCGCGCGATGGCATCGCTCGGGCAGTCGCAGCGACCCGACGGATCGCCGGCCCAGCCGCAGGGGCAGGGGTTCATCGCGGTGACCAGCAGCGGCCGCGCGGGGAACGTCGCCTGCATCGCCGCACGCGCGATCTGAACGTCGCCGGACTCCAGCGGCTCGCGCAGCGCCTCGAGCGTGCCGCGACTCCATTCGGGCAGCTCATCGAGGAACAGCACGCCGTGGTGCGCCAGCGACAGCTCGCCGGGCCGCGGAATGCCGCCGCCACCGACCAGCGCGACCGCACTCGCGCCGTGCAGCGGCGCGCGGAACGGCCGCGAGGTCGGCCAGCCGCCGGCTTCGCGCAGCGGCGCGGCAAGGCTGCGGATCACCGCGAGTTCCAGCGCCTCCGGATCGGTCAGCGGCGGCATCAGGCCCGGCAGGCAGCGCGCCAGCAGCGTCTTGCCGCAGCCGGGCGGCCCGGTGAAACGCAGGCCGTGCATTCCAGCCGCCGCGACTTCGAGCGCGCGTTTGCCGAGCGCCTGCCCCACGACGTTGGCGAGGTCGGCGTAGTCACCGCCGCGCACCGCCGCGTCGTCGGACGCTTCCGCTCGCGTTGAATCAGCGTCGGGCGACAACCCGCCATGCGCGGGCGAACGCGTCGGCGCCAGCGCGCGCTCGCCGCGAAGGTGCGCGACCACCTGCGCCAGCGTGCGCGCGCCGATCACCACGGTGCCGCGCGCATAGGCGGCGTCGGCGGCGTTCTCGTCCGGCACGATCAGCGTGCGCCCGGCCTCGCCCGCGGCGATCGCGGCCGGCAGCGCGCCGCTGATGCCGCGCAGCGCGCCGGACAGCGACAGCTCGCCGAGCAGTTCCACGTCGCGCAGGGCCTCGTTCGGAATCTGCCCCGCCGCGGCCAGCAGCCCGACCGCCATCGGCAGGTCGAAGCGCGCGCCTTCCTTGGGCAGCTCGGCGGGCGCCACGTTCACGGTGACGCGCTTGCTCGGCAGCTCGAACTGGCTGGCTTGGAGTGCCGCGCGGATGCGCTCGCGCGATTCGCGCGCCACCGTCCCCGCGAGGCCGGCAATGGTCACCTGCGGCAGGCCGCCGGTCATGAAGACTTCGACGCGCACTTCCGGCGCGCGCACGCCGCAGCGTGCACGGGTGTGCACCAGCGCCAAGGACATGGCGGCGACTCAGTTGCGGGTGTCGGGCGCGGCAGGACGCGTCGCGGCGTCCAGCGCGTCGAGCTGGCGTTCCAGCGCGTCGAGTTTCTCGCGCGTGCGGCGCAGCACCGCTTTCTGCACCTCGAATTCCTCGCGGGTCACGAGGTCGAGCTTGCCCAAGCCCGCCTGCAGCGCGGCGCGGAAGTTCTTCTCGAGGTCGGCGCGTGCGCCCTCGAGGCCGGGCGGCACGAGGTCGTTGAGGCGGCGGGCGAGGTCGTCGATGGCCTTGAGGTCGATCATGGCGGGGCTCCGTGGGCGTTCGACGTCATCGTGGGGGCCGCGACCCGCGCGCGCTGTCGGGAATCATCCCGCCGCGTCGTGGGCCGTTGCCGCACTTGCAGCCCGCCTGCGGTCGGACCAGACGCTGGCCGCCAGCGAGGGCCAGTATCAAAGCACAGCCTTCGTGACGTAGACAATCGAGCCGTATCTGTTCGCATCGGACCGGGGATTTTCCACTGGGGAGACGACGATGCGAATGCGAGTTCGTGGGGACGGCGCGCTTGGACGTGCCGCAAAAGAAGCCAAGTCCCGGGCCGCGGCCTGGGCCGCCGGGCTCGGGGCATTGACAGCCGCGGGAGCGGCGAGCGCGCAGGACGCCACGCTGTCGGCCGGCGACACCGCCTGGATGCTGGTGGCCACGGCCCTAGTGCTGCTGATGACCCTGCCGGGCCTGGCGCTGTTCTACGCCGGCATGGTGCGCGCCAAGAACGTGCTGTCGGTGCTGATGCAGTGCTTCGCGATCTGCGGGGTGATCACGGTGCTTTGGGTGGTGTACGGCTACTCGCTGGCCTTCGACACCACCGGCATGGTCGAGGGTGAAGTGAACCTCGCCAGCTTCATCGGCGGCTTCGCGAAAGCGTTCCTCAACGGCGTGACCCGCGACGCTCTGGTCCTTGCCATTCCGGAAAGCCTGTTCGTCACCTTCCAGATGACGTTCGCGATCATCACGCCGGCGCTGATCGTCGGCGCGTTCGCGGAACGCATGCGCTTCGCGGCATTGCTGGTGTTCTCGGTGCTGTGGTTCACCTTCGCCTACCTGCCCATCGCGCACATGACCTGGGCCGGCCCCGGCGGGCTGTTCTGGGACTGGGGCGTGCTCGATTTCGCGGGCGGCACGGTGGTACACATCAACGCGGGCATCGCCGGCCTCGTCGCCGCGATCATGATCGGCAAGCGCAAAGGCTGGCCGACCACCGCGATGGCGCCGCACCACTTGGGCTACACCCTGATCGGCGCGGCCCTCCTGTGGGTCGGCTGGTTCGGCTTCAACGCCGGCAGCGCGGTGGCGGCCAACGGCGGCGCGGCGATGGCGATGCTGGTCACCCAGATCGCGGCGGCGACGGCGGCACTCGGCTGGATCGCGGCGGAGTGGATCACGCACGGCAAGCCGTCGGTGCTGGGCATCGCGTCCGGCGCGATCGCGGGCCTCGTGGCCATCACGCCGGCGGCCGGCACCGCCGGACCGATGGGCGCGCTCGCCATCGGCGCGATCGCCGGCGTGGTCTGCTTCTTCGCGGCGACCAAGTTGAAGCGCACCTTCGGCTACGACGATTCGCTGGACGTGTTCGGCGTCCACGGCGTCGGCGGCATCATCGGCGCGCTGCTCACCGGCGTGTTCGCGGCGGCGGAGTTCGGCGGTGCCGGCCTTGCCGAGGGCGTGACGATCGGCCAGCAGGTCGGCAAGCAGGCCCTGGCGGTCGGCGTCACCGTCGTCTGGTCGGCCGTGATCACGGTGATCGCCCTGAAGCTCGCCGGTCTGTTCGGCGGCCTGCGCGCGACGGCGGAAGAAGAGCAGGAAGGCCTGGACCTCGCGCTGCACGGCGAATCCGGCTACAACCTCTGAAACGACAAAGGACATCCCGATGAAAATGGTCACGGCCATCATCAAGCCCTTCAAGCTCGACGACGTGCGCGAAGCGCTGTCCGAAGTGGGGGTCACCGGCATCACCGCCACCGAAGTCAAGGGCTTCGGGCGGCAGAAGGGCCACACCGAGCTGTATCGCGGTGCGGAGTACGTCGTCGACTTCCTGCCGAAGATCAAGCTCGAGGTCGCGGTCACCAACGACCAGGTCGACCGCGTGGTCGAAGCGATCGCCAACGCGGCGAACAGCGGCAAGATCGGCGACGGCAAGATCTTCGTCTACGACCTCGAGCGGGTGATGCGCATCCGCACCGGCGAGCTGGACGGCGACGCGCTGTAACGGCGCGCCGCGTTGCACGGCGCGCGTCGGATCCGAAGGGTCGACCGCGCCGGCAACGATTCCTTTACGCCTCTGGGCCGCGAGGGGACTAGGCTCGACGCGTCCCACCGGCGCGGAGGCCCCTCATGGCGACACCCCCGAAGAAAGCCGATTTCTCGAACGTGAAATCGGCCGTTGCAAGCACCGAGAAGATCAAGGCCGATTTCAGCAACGTGACGTCGGCGGTGACCTCGACCGAAACCATCGTCAATCCGCCGCCCGAGCCGGCCGCGCCGCGAACGGTCACCGTCAAGAAGGGCGACACGCTGTCGGCGATCGCGAAGCGCGAGCTCGGCAAAGCCTCGCTGTGGCCGAAGATCTTCGAGGCCAACCGCGACCAGCTCGACAATCCCGACCGGATCAAGCCCGGCCAGGTCCTGAAGATTCCCGAACTCGGCGGCTAAAGCCGCGACCCCCGGAGGAACCCCTGATGACATCGACCCCGATCCGACGCCTTGCGGGCAGCGCGCTGATTGCTGCCCTCGCTCTCTCCGGCTGCAAGCGCGAGGAAGCCGCGCCGGCACCGACCCCGCCGCCCGCCGCACCTGCACCCGCACCGGCACCCCCGCCGGCGCCGATGCCCGCCACCGCCAGCGTCACCGGGCTCACGCTCGGCAACGCCGTCGGCGCCGACATGGCGATCGCCGCGCCGTCGAATACGTTCGCCACCACCGACACCATCCACGCCGCGGTGGCGACCAGCACCAGCGACCCGATGGCGACGGTCAACGGCACGCTCGCCGCGAAGTGGACCTTCGAGGACGGCCAGACCGTCAACGAGGAATCGCGCGACGTCGTGTTCACCGGCACCGGCACGACGGTGTTCCAGATCAGCAAGCCGGACGGTTGGCCGGTGGGCAAGTACCGCGTCGAGATCAGCCTGAACGGCGCGCCGGCGCAGAGCGCGGAGTTCGAGGTGAAGTAGCCTCGAGTCGCTGACGGCACGGCGCACCGACGATATGACGGGTCGGCCGCATGCCGATCGGCAGCACGAACGGAAAGGGCGCCTCGCGGCGCCCTTTCTCTTTGGCGGGTGCTGCTCGTTCGCTCGAGCGACTTACTCCGCCAGCGCCTTCTCGACGAAGGGCGGCAGGGCGAGTGCCGCTTGGTGCACGGCGGCGCTGTAGTACTGCGTATCGAACGGGCGCGAGGCGGCGTCATTCATCCGGAACTGCGCGAGGTCGCGCGATTCCTTCGCGGCGATCAGGCAGCTCCAGTAGCCGGTCGGGTAGCAGGGCTGCGGGAAGGGCAGCACGCGGAAGTCCTTGAAGCCGGCGTCGCGCATCGCGGTGCGCATGTCGAGGATCAGGTGCATCAGCGCCAGCGGGCTCTCGCTCTGCTGCACGAGCAGGCCGCCGGGCTTCAGCGCGCGCAGGCAGTCGGCGTAGAACGCGCGGTTGAACAGGCCTTCAGCTGGGCCAACCGGATCGGTCGAGTCGACGATCACCACGTCGATGCTCTCGGGCGCGGCGTTCTTCATGTAGGCGATGCCGTCGTCGAACATCACCGTCGCGCGCGGGTCGTCGTTGCTCTCGCACAGCTCCGGGAAGTAGCGGCGCGCCATCACCGTCACCTGCTCGTCGATGTCGCACTGCACGGCCGTGCGCACGCCGGGATGCTTCAGCACCTCGCGCAGCGTGCCGCAGTCGCCGCCGCCGATGATCACCACGTTCTCGGGGTTGGCGTGGGTGAACAGTGGAGCGTGCGCCATCATCTCGTGGTAGAAAAAGTTGTCGCGCGTGGTCACCATCATCGCGCCGTCGATGAGCATCACGTTGCCCCAGTCGGAGCTCTCGTAGATCTCGATCTTCTGGAACGGCGACTGCACCTCGTCGAGCTTGGCGGTCACGCGCAGGCCAAAGGCCGAGCCGGTGTGGTCGAAGGTCTCGTGGAGCCAAGTCGAGGAAGAGGGCGTCATCAGGGTTCTCCGAAGGTTCGTAGTCGAGGCCGTTGGGCGGGGTGCGAGCTGGGCTCTGGATCGGTGGGGTGCGAGCCGGGCTCTGGATGCCCGGCGCGAGCTTTGCCCTGCAGCAGCGGCGCGCAGTCTACCCGCTGCCCGTTGCCCTTTCGGGCCACTCTCCTCGAACGTTCACCCGCCAGCCGTACACTACGCGCCCTTCGCCTCCACCCGGCCCGCTGCCCATGACCGCCTGGACGCTCGACCGCGCCCGCCACACCTACTCCGTGCCGTACTGGTCGGACGGCTATTTCGACATCGACGGCAGCGGCCGCCTCGTTGCGCGCCCGCGCGGCGATGAAGGCCCGGCGATCGCGCTGTCGGACGTCGTCGAGCGCGCCCGCGGCATGGGCCACAAACTCCCGTTGCTCGTGCGCTTCTCCGACGTGCTCGGCCATCGCCTCGGCAAGCTGCAGGACGCCTTCGCGCAGGCCATGCGCGAGCTCGACTACCGCGGCGGCTACACGGCGGTCTATCCGATCAAGGTGAACCAGCACGCCGGTGTCGCCGGCGAACTCGCGCGCGTCGGCGCGCCGGTGGGCGAGGCGCCGTACACGGCCGATTTCGGCCTTGAAGCCGGCAGCAAGCCCGAGCTGATGGCCGTGTTGGCGCTCGCGCGCACGGGCAGCATCGTCGTCTGCAACGGCTACAAGGACCGCGAGTTCATCCGCCTCGCGCTGATGAGCCGCAAGCTCGGCCTCGACACCATCCTCGTCATCGAGAAGCCCTCGGAAGTGGCGCTGATCATCGAGGAGTCGCGCGCGCTCGGCATCACGCCGGTGGTCGGCATCCGCCTGCGCCTTGCCTCGCTCGGCGCCGGCAAGTGGCAGAACAGCGGCGGTGACAAGGCGAAGTTCGGCCTCTCGCCGCGGCAGGTGCTCGACGCCGTCGACAAGCTGCAGGCGGCGGGCTTGGGTGAATCGGTGGCGATGCTGCATTTCCACATGGGCTCGCAGATCAGCAACGTGCGCGACATCGCCAGCGGCATGCGCGAGGCGGTGAACTACTTCGTCGAGCTGTCGAAGCGCGGCTGCCCGATCCGCTTGATGGATTCCGGCGGCGGCCTCGGCGTCGACTACGAAGGCACGCGCTCGCGCTCGTTCTGCTCGATCAACTATGGCCTCGACCAGTACGCCTACACCCTGCTGCAGCCGCTGGCCGAGGCCTGCGCCGAGCACGGCTTGCCGCAGCCGCGGCTGATCACCGAGGCCGGCCGCGCGATGACCGCGCACCATGCGGTGATGGTGGTCAACGTGTCGGAAGTCGAGCGCGCGCCGGAAGGCCGCGTGTCGGCCGCGAAGGCCGGCGAGCCCGCGGTGATCCGCCACCTGCGCGAAGTTCAGGCCGAGCTCGACGTGCGCCCGCCGGTGGAGCTGTTCCACGAGGCCCAGCATCACTTGGCCGAAGGGCAGACGCTCTTCGCGCTCGGCCAGCTTGGCGTCGAGCAGCGAGCGCAGCTCGACGATCTGTTCTACGCCATCGCCCACGCGGTGCGGCAGCGCCTGTCGGCAGAGGAGAAGAGCCACCGCCCAGTACTCGACGAGCTCAACGAGCGCCTGGTTGACAAATACTTCGTCAACTTCTCGGTGTTCGAGTCGATCCCGGATGTGTGGGCCATCGAGCAGGTGTTCCCGATCGTGCCGGTCGAGCGCTTGAACGAGGAGCCGACGCGCCGTGGTGTGATCGCGGACCTCACCTGCGACTCCGATGGGCGCATCGACACCTACGTCGAAAGCGAAGCACTCGACGCCTCGCTGCCGCTGCATGCGCTGCGTTCCGGCGAGTCCTACCTGCTCGCCATCGCGATGGTCGGCGCGTACCAGGAAACCCTGGGCGACATCCACAACCTGTTCGGTGACACCGACACCGTCGCGGTGCATCTGGAAGGCGAGGGTGCGGATGCCGGCTACCGGCTCGACACCCAGCGCCGCGGCGACACCACCGACGTGATGCTCGACTACGTCGGCTACCGCATCGATGCGCTGCGCGCGCGCTACCGCGCCAACATCGAGGCGGCGAACCTGCCGGACGCGACGGCGGTCGAGTTCCTCACCGCGCTCGAAACCGGCCTCACCGGCTACACCTACCTGTCGGAAGAGCCGCTGGAGTAACCGCCGCGCGGCCTGCGCGCGCGGCTGGCCGCGGTGTCGGCGAAATCCGGCTCGCGGAACGGCAGCAGGAACTTCTGCCACAGCGTCGGCTCGCCCGGGCCGATGCCGGTCTGCGCGACATCACCACTCGAATAGGTGCCGAACAGACGGTCCCAGAGGATCGCGTTGCAGGCGAAGTTGGTGTTGCTCACTTCGAACTCGTTCGAGTGGTGGCGGCGGTGCTGGTTCGCCGACGTGATGAGCCAGTTCAGCCCCGGCGTTTCCATCCGCACGTTCGCGTGCGCGGCGGCGGTGTTCACGACGATCAGCACACTGGCGCCGGCAACGGCGTCCGCCCCCGCGCCGAACACGGCGGCCACCAGCACCATCGGCAGCGTCAGCAGCACGATCTCGAACGGGTGGTTGGTGCCGACGTTCAGCGTGTGCAGGTTCTGGAATGCGTGGTGGAAACCGTGGCCGCTGGCTTTCCAAAACCATCCCCAGCGGTGGATGGCGCGGTGCACCCAGTAGTAGAGGAAGTCGCTGGCGAAGAAGAGCAGCAACACCTGCGCAACGATCGGCAGCGTGGACGGCCAGCCGAGCCTGAGCGCTTCGCGCGTCGTCGCCAGCGGCGCGACCAGCCACGCCTCATGGACGCTTGTCAGCACGCCGAACAGCACGAAGCTCATAAGATACAGGCCGGCGAGCTGCACACGCTGGGCCATTCGCAAACGCCAGTCCGGCCTCGCCGGCACGAGATGCTCCAGCAGCATCAGCACGCCGAGGGCAAGCGTCAGGGTGACCAGCAGCGCATCGCCGCCGCGGCCCATGGCCTGCCAGAGCAGGTAGGCGCCGACCAGCAGCGCCGGATGCGCGAGGTGCTCGATCCAGCGCTGTATCGGGGGCAGGCGGGTCTGGTCGCTCATGGGCAGGCTTCGTGCAGCAGGCGCGGGTCGTCACGTTGTTCTACGCCGTCGTCCGCGGCCATGCCATTGACGGACGTCATGCCTCGCGCGCGTCGTGGGACACTTTGCGCTTCATCAACGACGGAAACCGACATGCGAGCAGGATTCATCGGCCTCGGCGCCATGGGCCATTCGATGGCCGGGCATATCGCCGATCGCGGGCTTCTGGCCGTGGTCGGCAACCGCACGGCGGCCAAGGCGGCCGACTTCGCCGCGGCGCGGGCGTCATCTGCGGTGCAGGCCGCCGCATCGTTCGCCGACTACGCCTGCTGTGACGTTGTCGCGCTGTGCGTCTCCGCGGGCGCCGACGTGCTGGAAAATGTGGATGGGTTGGCCGCGCACCTCGCGCCCGGCGCCATCGTCATCGACCACAGCACGGTCAGCGTCGAGACCGCTCGCGAAGCAGTGAAACGGCTCGCGGCGCGCGGCATCGGCTTCCTCGATGCGCCGGTGTCCGGCGGCGTCGAAGGCGCGAAGAATGGCCGGCTGTCGATCATGGTCGGCGGCGACGAGGCCACGCTCGAGCGCGCCGGCCCGGTGCTCGCGGCGTACGGCGCGCGCATCGCGCTGATGGGCCCGACCGGCGCGGGCCAGGCCACCAAGGCGGTGAACCAGATCCTCGTCGCCGGCATCAACGAGGCGGTCTGCGAAGGCCTCGCCTTCGCCGAAAAGCTCGGCCTCGATGCGGAGCGACTGCTTCCCACCCTGATGGCGGGCGCGGCGAGCAACTGGTTCCTCGACAAGCGCGGCGCGACGATGCTGCGCGACGAGTTCAAGCCCGGCTTCAAGTGCGCGCACATGGCCAAGGACCTGCGCATCGTTCAGGCGATGGCCGAGGCCGCCGGGATCCGGCATCCGGTGATCGACCGGGCGCTGGCCGACTACGCCAATCTCGAAGCGCGCGGAGACGGCGAGCTCGACACCTCGGCCCTGATCATGCTGAAGCGCTGAGGCCCCGACGGCCCGCGACGGAGCCCGGTTGGCGCGACCCGCCGTCCTTCCGCGTTCAATCAGCATTTGCACAGGGTTTGATCGGAGTTTCCCGAGGACGCCGCGCGCAGGGACCGCCATCGTGCCCTCGCCGCGACCCGCGGCACGCTGGGCCCACCGCCCGGCGACCCACCGTCACAGGACACCCTCCATGAAAGCGACGTCCTTCCTCTCCGCCCTCGCCCTCGCCCTCCTGATCGCCGCCCCCGCGCACGCCCGTGGTCTTTCCGGATCACTCGGTTCCACCACCGGCACCTCGACCGCGGGGGTGAGCTTCACGGCCTCGGGCGGCAGCACGAGCGCCAGCCCGTTCGCGACCTCCACCCCCACCTCGGCATCGGCCGGCGGCACGTTCACCGCGAGCAACTCCGGCGGCGGTTCGTCGTCGCTCACGGTGGTCGCGTTCGCCGCCGTCGGCGGCTCGTCCACCAGCGGCGGCGGTACCACCTCGGCGCCTGGCGGCACCGGCAGCTTCAGCCTTTGCGCTGCCCTGCGCGTCCGCCTCGCCGCGTTCGGCATCAACGCGAGCTGTCCGGGCTGAGGGATGACCGCCGGCACGCCGCGCGCGTGCCGGCGGTTGCGGCTCAGCGGCCGATGACGAGCTCGCCGGAGGGCGCCGGCAGCGGCTCACGAAGCCATCCACCGTCCGGCGCCCGATCGGGCGCCGTTGCGACGGCCGAAGCAAGGCGGTCGACCAGCCGCTGGGTCGGCGCATCGCCGATCGCCGCGGCGCGGGCGATGACGTCGTCGAGCAGGGCCCTGCGCCGCTCCGCGTCCCGTACCGGGTCGGCAAGCGCCACGTCGACGAGATCGATCACCAGCGTCGCCGGCGCGCCGTCGGGGCCGGTGATGCGCCGCGACTCGGCGAGCCAGCGCCGCGCCTCCGCGCCGTTGCGGTCCACGTAGGCCGATACCAGCGCCTGCAGCAGCGCGTGATCGCGTCGATGGTGGTCCGGCTCGCCGGCCAGCGTCGCCGCGTCGACCCGTGCCAACCGCGCTTTCGCGGCGTCGAAAGCGCCGGCGCGCAGCAGCAGGCTGGCCGCGGCGCGCTCCAGGCGATTGCGCGCGGCACTGCGCTCCGGCGTGGCGTCGAGGCCGCGCGAGGCGAGGTCGAGATGGCGTCGCAGCGCCGCCACGTCGCCGGCCGCCAGCGCGAGATCCGCGGCGACGAGCTGGAGGTTCGGCGACGTCTCGCCGCCGCGCCAGGCCATGCAGTCGTCGAGCGCCGCGCGCGCCAGCGCCTCCGCGCCGGTGGCGCGCAGCGCGTTCACCTGCACGCAGCGGGCGAGGGCGAGCAGCTCGGCGTTGCCGCTCAAGGCGAGCGCGGCGACGGCGGCATCGGCTTCGCGACGCGCCTGCGCGGGCGCGCCCGAGTCGAGCAGGGCCTGCACGCGAACGCGGGCGATCTCGTGGTGCTCGGGCGCACCGGCGACGAACGCGTCGTCCACCTCGTCCAGCAGGCCCAATGCGGCGCCAGCGCGGCCCTGGGCGAGGCGCGCACGCGCGACGACGATCCGCGCCCGAGCCGCGTCAAACCGGTTGCCCAGCGTGGCGAATCGCGCGGCGGCCAGCGCCGCGGCCTCCTCGGCCGCGCCGGGATCGTCGGACTCGGACCGGTTCTCGGCGAGCATCAGCAGGGTCTGCGCCTCGAATTCGATGGCGCCGAGGTCGCGCGCGCGGGCCGCGAACGCCTCGATGCCGGCGCGCACGGCCGCGGGATCGGCCGGCGGATCATCGAAGCGCGACATCAGCAGCAGATTCAGCTCGGCCGCGGCGCGGTCCAGCGGTAGCGCAGCGGCGGCGTAGGCGTCCCGCGCCTGCTGCCAGCTCGATCGCGCGGCTTCGCGCTGGCCTTGCCGCTGGTGCATGCGCCCGCGTTCCAGCGCCGCGTCGCCGGCCAGCGCGGTCAGGCCGGCGGCGATCGCCTTCTCCTGCGCAACCGCGAAGCGCGCCGCGGCCTCCGCGTGGCGACCCTCGTGCTCAAGCAGCAGGCCTTCGACGAGCGCGCGTCGCACCGCCGCGTCCGGCAGCCCCGGTGCGTCGCCCAGCGTGTCGAGCACCCGCCACGCCGCGGCGCGACCCTCGGCGCCGTCGCGCGCCAGCACGCGCGCCCATTCGACGCCGTGCCGCGGGTCGTCCGGATAGCGCGCGACGAGACGCGCATAGGCGCGGGCCGCCGCCGCGACGTCGCCTTCGAGCGCGTCGGCGCGTGCGCCGGCCAGCAGGCGCGCCTCGCTGCCGTCGACGGCCTCGGTGGCCAGTCGCCGGTAGACGCCAGCGGCCAGGGCGTGGAAGCCCTCGCGACGCAGCACGTCGGCGAGCCGCAGTTCGGCCTGCACGAAGCCCGGAGAACGTTCGACCGCGCGCTCGAAGTGGGCGCGCGCCTCGCGCAGACGCATCTGGTCCAGCGCGCGCAGGCCGTCCACGTAGGCCTGCACCGCCTCCGGCGCGATCGCGCGCGCGGCGGGGTCGGGCGGCGACGAGCCCGGCAGCAGCGCGTCGCGCACCGCCAGCGCGAGCGCGTCCGCCTCTGCCACCAGGGTCGCGCGCGTCGCGCTGCGGCGCAGCGTCGAGAGATCGCCGTCCGCAGAGCGCATCACCACCGTCAGGGCCAGCGCCTCGGGCCCGTCGGCCGGTCCGTAGGACACCTTCAGCGCGATGTCGGCGCCTTCGGCGTCGGCTTCGGCGTCGAAAGGCACCGTCGCCGCGACGCTGCCGCCCTCGACGACGCGCAGCGCCGGGTCGCCGTCGAGGCGTCGCAGGAAGGCGTCGCGGAGCGCCATGCCCACCCAGCGCGCGTCGGCCTCTGGCGTGCTCGCCGTGACGGGCGCCAGTACGACGATCGGCCGATGCGGTGACGTCGGCCAGCGCGCGACGACGGCGACCACAGCCATCGCGACCAGCGCGGCGGCGGCCATCGCCCATCCGCGGGCGGGGGCCGATCGCCGCTCCCGGGTCGCCGCGCGAGCGAAGGGTGCGGGCGCCTCCGCGTCGACGGCGTCGCCCGTGGCGTCGCCCTCGGGGTCAGCCGCGCGGCCGGCCTCATCGCGGGCCGCCGTCTCGCCGTCGAGTCGCTGTACCTCGCCATCGAAGGCGTAGCCGACGCGCGGCACCGTGCGCAGCCCGGCGCGCGTGTCGTCGTCGACGGCCCGCCGCAGCTGCGACAGCGCCGAGGTCAGATTGCCGTCCAGCACGACGGTGCCCGGCCACAGCCGCTGGAACAGCGCCTCCCGCGTGTGCACGATGCCGGGCTCGCGCAGCAGGATCACCAGCAGGTCGAACACCTTGGGCTGCAGTTCGATCGGCGCTCCGTCGATCATCGCCGTTCGTGCCGCGGCGTCGACGCGCAGCCGCCCGCTGACGAACACGTCCCTCGGCACCGTGGGTGCCGATGCGTCCCGTGGGGTTTGGCGGAGCTTCTGCGCCATGCGCCGGAGTCTGCCAGACCCCGGCGAAGGACTCAGCGCGCGGGCGTGGTGTTGACGCCGGCCTCGGCCAACGCGCGCTGCGCGGCGTCGCGCGCCGCCGCGTCGGCGAACGGCCCAAGACGCACGCGATGCAGGGTGCGGCCGTTGGCCTGCACCGTCTCGATGCGCGCGGTCTGCCCGACCAGCGCGAGCCGCGCGCGCAGCGCCTCGGCGTCGCCGGCGTTGCTGAACGCGCCGGCCTGCAGCTGCAGGCCACCCGCGGCCGCCGCGCTCGCGGCCGATCCCGTGGTAGCGGGCGTCGGTGCGGCCGTCGATGCCGGTGTCGCCGAGCCGGCGGTCGCGGCATCTGGAGCGCGCGTCGTTGCCGCTTCTGCCGACTCGCCCGGAAGCTCGACCTCCTTCTCCGGCAGCACGGTGTAGAAGTCGTAAGTCGGCTTCGGCGCCTCGGCGGGCGCGTCCGTCCGGGTCTCGGGCTCCTGCGCCAACGGTTCGGCGTCGCGGCGCGGCGCGGGCGCCTCGGCCTGCGCGTTGGGCTGCGGCAGGATGGCATCGAGCCTCTGCCGGTCGCCGAACATCAGGTAGGCCGCAGCCAAGCCTAGGCCCAACACCAGCCCAGCCACGAGGATCAGCCCGGTCTTCATTCCGCCGCTGCGCTTCGCCTGCGTTTTCCCGCGCTTCGCCGCCATCACATGCTCTCCGGGGCCGAGACGCCGAGCAGGCCGAGGCCGTTCGCCAGCACCTGGCGCGTCGCCGCCGCGAGGCCGAGGCGCGCGTGGCGCAGCTCTTCATCGGGAATCAGGATCGGCTGCGCGTTGTAGAACGCGTGGAAGCTCGCGGCGAGCTCTCGCAGGTAGTTGGCGACGATCTGCGGGCCGCGGTGCTGCGCAGCGGCCTGCACCACTTCAGGGAAGCGCATCAGCTCGGTGATCAGCGCGTTCTCCTGTGGCTCGACGAGCCTCGCACGCGCCGCTTCCGATGCGGTGCGGTTCCACGAGTAACCCTTCTCCGTCGCCTGACGGAAGATCGACGCGATGCGGGCGTGCGCGTACTGGATGTAGTAGACCGGGTTCTCGTTCGACTGGCTTTTCGCCAGATCGAGATCGAAGTCGAGGTGCTGGTCGTTGCCGCGCATCACGTAGAAGAAGCGCGCCGCATCCACGCCCACTTCCTCGCGCAGTTCGCGTAGCGTCACGAAGCTGCCGGCGCGCGTGCTCATCTGCACGCGCTCGGCGCCGCGGAACAGGATGGCGAACTGCACCAGCTCGATGTCGATCTTGGCCGGGTCGAGGCCAAGGCCCTGTGCGGCGGCCTTGAGGCGCGCGATATAGCCGTGGTGGTCGGCGCCGAAGATGTAGATGGCGCGCTCGAAGCCGCGCTCGAACTTGCTGAGCAGGTAGCCGAGGTCGGAGGCGAAGTAGGTGGTGACGCCGTTCTCGCGCTTGACCACGCGGTCCTTGTCGTCGCCGAAGCTGGTCGCGCGGAACCACAGCGCGCCTTCCTGCTCGTACAGGTGGCCGTTGGCCTGCAGCGTGTCGATGGCGCGCTGCACGTAGCCGTCGGTCATCAGCGAGCGCTCGCTGAAGAAGTTGTCGTGCACGACCCCGAAGCCCTTCAGGTCGTCCTTGATGTCGGCGAGGCACCAGTGCAGGCCGGCGTCGAAGACTTTGCGGTAGTCGGCCTCGCCGAGCAGGGCCTTGGCGCGGGCGATCAGGCCGTCGACGTGGGCTTCCTTGTCGCCGCCCTGCGATTCATCGGCGGGGATGCCGTCGAGAATCTCCGTGGCGCCGCGCTTGGAGGCATCGCCGACCTTGCCGCGCAGCTTGCGCGCGATCTCGATGACGTAGTCGCCCTTGTAGCCGTTGTCCGGGAAGCGCAGGGCCACGCCCGCCAGCTCGTGGTAGCGCACCCACACCGACACGGCGAGGATGTCCATCTGGCGGCCGGCGTCGTTGACGTAGTACTCGCGCTGCACGGTGTGGCCGGCGGCTTCGAGCAGGGTCGCGACGGTGGCGCCGTAGGCCGCGCCGCGGCCGTGGCCGACGTGCAGCGGGCCGTTCGGGTTGGCCGAGACGAACTCGACGGTGACCGACTCCAGCGAGCCCGGCACGCCGCGGCCGTAGGCCTCGCCCTGTTCGAACACTCGGCGGATCGTCGCCAGTCGGCAGCCCTGCGAGATGTGGAAGTTGAGGAAGCCCGGCCCGGCGATGTCGACCTTGGCGACGTGCTGCGACTTCGGCAGCGTGTCGACCAGCAGCTGCGCGGTCTCACGCGGCTTCAGCCCGGTCGGCTTGGCCAGCAGCATCGCCAGGTTGCTCGCGTAGTCGCCGTGCTCGGGCGACTTGGTGCGGTCGATGACGACCTCGGGGAAGGCGAGGTCGGCCGGCAGGCGGCCGTGGCGGCGCAGGTCGAGCAGGGCCTGGGCGAGCAGTTCGCGGAGGTGTTCTTTCACTTCGGTGTCCGGGAGCCGGCGGTCGCGGGCGGCCGCGAAGTTTACCGGAAGCCCCGCCAGCGGGCCGGCTGAAACGCCGCTGTCATGAAAGCCTCGTCGGGCTGTCATCCGCGGGGGACACCATGCCCGGGCTCGACGGCAACTGGCCGTCGCCGGCCCGTTCCCCGCCTTCTGGAGTTTCGCCATGTCCGCCAAGACCCGCCTCACCCGACTCGCGCTGGCCAGCGCGATTTCCCTCGCGGCCGCCCAGGCCAGCGCCTCGGTGCGCATGTCCGAAGCCTTCGACGGTGGCTGGTTCGATCCGGCCGCATCAGGCCGTGGCCTGCTGGTCGACTGGACGCCGAACGCTACCCGCACCGGCGGCGTGTTCTTCGCCGCGGACTTCGTCTACGACACCGCGGGCAACCCGTTCTGGCTGTCGCTGCAGCAGGACTGGTCGGAGTTCCAGTACACCTCGAACTCCGTGCCGATCTTCCGCAACGCCGCCGGCACCTGGGCGGCCCCGGGCACGCAGGGCTTGACCCGTGTCGGTACCGCGACCATCACGATCAACAGCTGCAACTCGATGACGGTCTCTTACGCGATGGACGCGTCCTCGGGCCTGCCGAACCGTACGCAGAACCTCGTCCGCCTCGGCGGCGCTGACGCTTCGGCGTGCGCCTTCCAGCAGACCTTCACGGCCTGCCCGTCGTTCGCGACGACGGCTCCGGCTGCCTTCGGCCCGCGCGCCTGCCAGCTGCCGGCCACGCTGACCGGCAATCAGACGCTGACCAACAACATCACCTGGGTCATGAGCGGCAAGGTCCAGGTCGGCACGGACACCGGCCAGGCTGGTGGCGTTGCCGCCACGCTGCGTATCGAGCCGGGCACCCTGCTGGTGTCGACCGGTGCCAGCGCGAACTCCTTCGACCACCTCGCGGTCAATCGCGGTTCGAAGATCTTCGCCGAGGGCACGCGCGATTTCCCGATCATCATGACGACCGCCAACGAGCTGCCGGGTGCGCCTGCCGCGCCGGCGCCGGGCCAGCTGGGTGGCCTCGTGCTTTCGGGCAATGCCCCGGCGAACTGCACCCCGAACTGCGTGGCCGAGTGGGACAGCACCAACCGCTACGGCGGCACGGTCGCCAATGACAGCAGCGGCGTCGTGCGCTACATGCAGGTCCGCTACTCCGGCTACATCTTCACCACGAATCGCGAGTTGAACGCCTTCACGTTCAACGGCGTCGGCACCGGCACGACGCTCGAGTTCCTGCAGGCTTTCCGCGGCCAGGACGACGGCTTCGAGTTCTTCGGCGGCACGGCGAACGTGCGCTACGCCATCGTGACCTGCGGCGGCGACGACGGCTTCGACTGGGACGAGGGCTACACCGGCAAGCTGCAGTTCGGTCTGGTCGACCAGCGCGGCTGCACCGGTGAGGACCACGGCTTCGAACTGTCGAACAGCCCGACGAACTCCGATGCCACCCCGCGCGCCCGCGGCACGGTCGCCAACGTGACGCTGCGCGCCGGCACGGGCAACAACCGCGACGGCCTGCAGCTCAACAGCGGTACCGGCGGCAATTTCTTCAACATCCTCTCCGAGGGCTTCAAGCGCGCGTGCGTTGCGATCGAAGGCGCGCCGACGGCGACCGCCGCCGGTGCGGCTGGCGCGCTTACCGGCGTCCTGACCGCCAACAACGTGAAGCTGTTCGGCTGCGCGGCCAACTACCGCGACGGCACCGGCGTCACCGCGGGCTACACGCAGTCCTGGTTCACCGGTCAGACCGGCAACGAGGTGCTCGGCGCCTCCGCGCTCGCCGCCGGCAGCTTCCTGCCGAACGGCAACGCGCCGGCCGGCCAGTTCCCGCCGACGGGCGCCACTGCCCCCGGCCTGAACGACTGGTTCGTCGCCACCGACTACGTCGGCGCCTTCCGCAGCAATGCCGATGCCGACAACTGGACGCTGGGCTGGGCCCGTCCGTTCAACCCGTAATCGATCCACACCGCGGCAAGAAGAAGGGCCGGCTCGTCAGAGCCGGCCCTTCGGTTTTCGGGACCCCGGCGTCAGCGGACGCTCGTCGCGATCTCTCGGAACGCGGCGATCACGGCGTGGCCCGACGCCGGCGGTGCGTCGGCGGGAAAGCGCTCGCGAAGCCGGCGGCCCGCGTCACGGACGCGCGCCGCATTGGCGTCGCGCTGCGCGCCGAAGGCGGCCCGACCCTCGCGCGAGGCGAAGCGTTGCAGGCCGAACACGTAGCGCTCCTGCCCGTCGACGAGGAAGCCGAGGCAGCCCACGCCCGCCTCGGCGCTGTCGAGGGAGCGACCGGCGCGGTACTGGATCTCGGTGGCGAGCGCGACGGCCGACTCCGCGAAATCGACGTACGACGACGCGACGTTGCTGGTGTCGATGTCGGCCGCCATGCGCGCCAGGTGCTCCGCTTCCGCCGCGGTCGGGTCGTCGCGCCAGCCGGGGCGCGTCAGGTCCATCCAAGCGCCGAGCCGATGGGCGAACGCACCCTGCGCCTGCACGTTCTCGTCGTTGCCGGCGGCGAAGGTGCTGCCGACGATGGCGAAGCGCAGCATCGTCCGAAGCGGCGCGTCGTCGAGGCCGGCCGCATCCAGCAGCCGCTCGGTTTCAGCGAGGCTGGCGGCTTCGTTGGCGCCGATCGGTTCGTCGTCGTGACGCCGCGTCTCGCGCTGCCGCAGGTCGTGGCAGGCGCAGAACAGCGCCAAGGCCTCGCGCTCGGCAGCGGGCAGCGACGCGGTCGCCAGCAGGGCCGGGAGCTTGTCTTCGAGGAGTTCGAGCAGGTGATCTTGGTTGTGGTACGCGTGGGCATCGTTGCCAAGCGGCCCATAGCGCATCGCCATCCGCAGCACCGCGGCGCGCGCGATGTCGATGACCGCGGGGCGTTCGATGCCGGCGCTTGCACAGGCGCGACTCGTACGCTCGGCATAGGCGAGGGCGCGCGGGTCGTTGGTGTCGCGGAGCCCCGTCGACAAGGGCACGGCCTGCTCGATGGCGTCGGCGGTGTAGACCAGGCGGTAATCGATCGGCATCGGCGAAGCCCGGGGCGCGGTTCGCCCGGAGTATACGTTCGCGCGGCCCGGCCGCCGCTACACCCAGCCGCGCTCGGCCATCGACACCGCCGGCCCGTCGCCGACGACGAAATGATCGAGCAGCCGCACGTCGACGAGGGCCAGCGCCTGCTTCAGATGCGCGGTGAGCTGGCGGTCGGCGGCACTGGGCTCAGCCACGCCGCTCGGGTGGTTGTGGCCGAGCACGACGGCCGCCGCGTTGAGCCCCATCGCGCGCTGCACCACCACGCGCGGATGCACCGCAGCGGAGTCGATACTGCCTTCGAACAGCACCTCGCTGGCGATGACGCGGTGCCGGTTGTCGAGAAACAGCACGCCGAAGCGCTCGCGCGGTGACGCGCGCAGCCAGCGGCTGAAATACTCACCGGCCTGCTCCGGGGAGCGCAGCGCATCGCCGCGGCTCAGGTCGGCCTGCAACTGCCGACGTCCGAGCGCCAGACCGGCGGAAATCAGCGCCGCGCGCGCCGGCCCGATGCCGGGCAGCTCCCGGAGTCCCGACGGCGAACGATCGAGCAGGGCGCGCAGACCGCCGCAGCGGTTGATCAGAGCCTGCGCGTGGGCCACAGCATTGCTGCCGCGCGGCCCGGTGCCGAGGAACAGCGCGAGCAGTTCGGCATCGGCCAGCGCATCGGCGCCATGGGCGTGCAGGCGTTCGCGGGGGCGGTCGGCTTCGGGCCAGTCGTGCAGGGTCATGGCCGCAGCGTGGCCGCAACGCCGTGGTTCCGTCGTCCGAACCTTCGGTGCGCTGGGGTAAGCTTCCGGCTCGTCTTTCATGGAGCGCGGCGTGGCGGATTTGCACGGACAGCGGGTGCTGCTGGGCGTCAGCGGGGGCATCGCCGCCTACAAATCGGCCGATCTCGTGCGCCGGCTGCGCGAGGCCGGCGCTGACGTGCGCGTGGTGATGACCGAAGGCGCCAAGCACTTCATCACCGCCACCACGCTGCAGGCGCTGTCCGGCCATCAGGTGCGCGATTCGCTGTGGGATGACTCCGCCGAAGCCGCGATGGGCCACATCGAACTGGCGCGCTGGGCGACGCAGGTGCTGATTGCCCCGGCCACGGCGGACACGCTCGCGCGGATCGCGCAGGGCCGCGCCGACGATCTGCTCAGCACCTTATGCCTCGCCACGGAAGCGCCGCTGGCCGTCGCGCCAGCGATGAACCGGGTGATGTGGGCGAACGCCGCCACCCAGGCGAATGTCGCCGTGCTGCGCCAGCGCGGCGTCGCGGTGTTCGGCCCCGGCGCCGGCGAACAGGCCTGCGGCGAAACCGGCGAAGGCCGCATGCGCGAGACGCTCGAACTGGTGGCCGACCTTGCCGCGACGGTCGCCGACGCCGCCGCGCCGAAACGTCTCGCCGGCCGCCGCGTGCTGGTCAGCGCCGGCCCGACGTACGAGGACATCGACCCGGTGCGCTTCGTCGGCAACCGCAGCAGCGGACGCATGGGGTTCGCCGTCGCCGAAGCCGCCGCGCGCGCCGGCGCCGAGGTCACGCTGGTGGCCGGCCCGGTGAAGCTGGCCACGCCGGCCGGCGTGCGTCGCCTCGACGTGCGCAGTGCTGCCGAGATGCACGCCGCCGTGCTCACCGCGCTGCCGGGCCACGACGCCTACGTCGGCGCCGCCGCGGTCGCCGACTACCGCCCCGTCGAAATCGCCGGGCAGAAGATCAAGAAAGGCGCCGGCCCGATGACGCTGACGCTGGAGCGCACCGCCGACGTGCTGGCCGAGGTCGCCGTGCACGCGCAGCGGCCGCGCTGCGTGCTGGGCTTCGCCGCCGAAACCCACGACGTCGAAACCTACGCCCGCGGCAAACTCGCGGCGAAAAAGCTCGACGCCATCGCGGCGAACCAGGTCGGCGTGCCGGGCTGCGGCTTCGACGCCGACGAGAACGCCCTCACGCTGTACTGGAACGGCGGCGAGAAAACCTTCGCCACCGCGCGCAAGGCCGACATCGCCCGCGGCCTCGTCGAGTGGATCGCCGACTGGCTGGACCGCGCATGAGCATCGCGATGACGCCGGCGGTCGAGCTGAAAATCCTCGATGCGCGCCTCGGCGCCGAGTTCCCGCTGCCCGACTACGCCACCGCGCAGTCCGCCGGCATGGACCTGCGCGCCATGCTCGAAACCACCCTCACGCTCGCCCCCGGCGACACCGCCCTCGTTCCGAGCGGGCTCGCGTTCCACATCGGCGATGCGTCGCTGTGCGCCGTCGTGCTGCCGCGTTCGGGCCTCGGCCACAAGCAGGGCCTCGTGCTCGGCAACCTCACCGGTCTGATCGACGCCGACTACCAGGGCCCGCTGATGATCAGCCTGTGGAACCGCGGCAGCGCACCGGTCACGATCCAACCCGGTGACCGCGTCGCCCAACTCGTCTTTCTTCCCATCGCCCGTGCCGCATGGCGGCTGGTCGACGCCTTCGACGCCTCCGGGCGCGGCGAGGGCGGCTTCGGCCACACTGGCACCCGTTGATTCCCGAGTCGTCGCATGTCGAATCCCGAAAGCCCTCGCCCGAAAGTCCGCCTGCTCAACGTCGCGCTCGCGGTGCTGGCCATCGTCGCGGGTGCGCTCGTCGCCTGGGGCGGCTGGAGCCTGCGCTCCGCCGCCAACCTCGCCGCCAATGCGCAGGAGGCCCGAAATGCCGCGGTGAGCGAGCTTCGCGCGCTCGTCGACGGCGAGCGCCAGCGCTTCGACGAGCAGCGGCAGCTGCCGCGTGTCCGCGAGGCGGTGCTCGGCGGCAATCCCGACGGCGCGCGCGCGGCGCTGGCCGGCGACTGGGTCGGCATCGAAACGGTGGAAATCCACCCGGTCGACATCACCCCGCTGTGGGAGAGCGTCGACCGCTTCGGCTACGGCAAGATTGGCCTGCTGTCCGCCGCACTCGATCGCGGCGGCGTGCAGATGGCCGTGGTGCAGGACGCCGGGCGTCCGTGGCTCGCCCTCGCGGCGCCGATCCCCGACCAGAACGGCATCGTCGGCATCGCCTACGTTCGGCGCCCGCTCGACCTGCTGCAGCCGCTGATCGGCCGCGCCGCCCCATCCGGCGCGTACGCCGCGCTCCGCCAGGGCGCGCGCTCGCTGATCGAGGCGGGCGACCCGAACCTCGGCGGCGAGGCCGAGCGGGGCGCGGTGCCGCTGCCGGAAAGCCGGCTCCGCATCGTCGGCACGTCGCCATATGCCGACCCGGGCACGCTCGGCATGGGTGGTCTCGTCGAGCTCGCGGCGGGGCTTCTCGTCATGCTGTTCGGGCTCGCCCTGGTGCTGGTGCCGCGGGAGAAAGCCGCCGCGTTCGCGAAGCGCTTGGCCGAGCGCAAGCCGAAAGCGCCGGCCGAGGCCGAGCCGACGCTGGCCGAACTCCAGGCCCAAGGCCAGCTCGATGCCGCCAAACCGGCGCCCGCCAAGCCGCTGGAAACGAAACCGAGCGCGCCGGAGTTCGCTGTCGACCGCACGATCTTCCGCGCCTACGACATCCGCGGCGTCGTCGGCGCGACGCTCAGCGCCGACGTGGCGCGGCTGATCGGCCGCGCGGTCGGCGCGCTGATGAAAGAGAAAGGCCTGCGCGGCATCGCCGTCGGCCGCGACGGCCGCCTCTCGTCGCCGGAGATGTCGCGCGCGCTGATCGACGGCTTGCGCATGTCGGGCATCGACGTCAGCGACGTCGGCATGGTGCCGACGCCGGTCGCCTACTTCGCCGCGCACCATCTGCGCCTCGGCAGCGCGATCGCGGTGACCGGCAGCCACAACCCGCCCGACTACAACGGCTTCAAGATCGTCGTCGACGGCGAAACCCTGTCGGGCGCCGCCATCAGCGACCTCTACGTGCGCATCGCGGAAGGGCGCATGCCGGTAGCCGAGCGTCGCGGCGATCTCGACACCGTCGACATCGGCCAGGACTACATCGACCGCATCGCCGGCGACATCCAGATCGAGCGCCGCCTTCGCGTCGTCGTCGACGCCGGCAGCGGCGTGGCCGGCGAGCTCGGCCCGCGCCTGCTCGAGGCCATCGGCGCCGACGTCGAGACGCTGTACTGCGAAGTTGACGGCAATTTCCCGTTCCACCATCCCGACCCGAGCGACCCGCACAACCTCGAGGATCTCGTGCAGGCCGTGCAGCGCACCGGCGCCGATCTCGGCTTCGCGTTCGACGGTGACGGCGACCGCCTCGGCGTGGTCACGCGCACCGGCGAGATGATCTACCCGGACCGCCTGCTGATGCTGTTCGCCGCGGACGTGCTGGAGCGCAATCCGGGCGCGTGCATCATCTACGACGTGAAGTGTTCCGGGCACCTCGCCGGCTACGTGCTGCGCCACGGCGGCAGCCCGCTGATGTGGAAGACCGGCCACTCGCTGATCAAGGCGAAGATGAAAGAGGTGCAGGCCGAGCTGGCCGGCGAGATGAGCGGCCACTTCTTCTTCAAGGAGCGCTGGTACGGCTTCGACGACGGCCTCTACGCCGCGGCGCGCCTGCTCGAGATCCTCGCCACCCGCGCCGAGGAGCCGGAAGAGGTCTTCGACGAGCTGCCGAAGGCGGTCAGCACCCCCGAGCTGAAGATCGCGATGGACGAAGGCGAGCCGCACGCATTCATCGAGACGTTCACCGCCAGCGCCCGCTTCGAGGGCGCGCGCGTATCGACGATCGATGGCGTGCGCGCCGACTGGCCCGATGGCTGGGGCCTCGTGCGGGCCTCGAACACCACGCCGATCCTCGTGCTGCGCTTCGAGGCCGACAGCGAAGATGCGCTCGCGCGCGTGCAGCAGGGTTTCCGCGACGCGATGCTGGCCGTGCGCAGCGACCTCGTGCTGCCGTTCTGAGGCCTTAAGGCGAGGGCGCGGCGTCCTGCGTGCGCGCCGCCTGGCGCTCGCGGAACAGGGCGACAAGACGTTCCAGTTCCTCGCCAAGCACCTGCTTCTCGGCCGCGCGCTCGATGCGCGCCTGCTCCTGGTTCTGAACCTCATCGCGCAGCTCGCGGATCACCGCGACGGTGCGCTCCGGCACCGGCCGCCCGGAGAGCTCGGCGTCGCCCGCCAGCGCCAGCTGCTGCTGCAGGCTGCCGCGCTGCGCATCGATCGCCGCCTCGAGGCTCTCCAGCGTTTCGTCGATGACCTGCTGGCGTTCGACGTACGCGGCGCGCAGGTCCGCTTCGGTCCGGAAGCTGCTGACCTTCGCTTCCTCGGCGCGGCGCGCGTTCTCGATGCGCGCCTTCGTCTCGGCCTCGCTCATCGCCGCGGCTTCGGCGGCGCGGCGTTCATCGGCCGTCAGCGCGCGGCCGATCTCGTTGCGCACCAAGCCGGTCGTCGCGCTGAGCTCGGCGCGCGCCTGGTTCACGACGTCTGGCGGCAACGCGTCGGTGTAGTGCACCTTGCCGGTCGAGTCGACCCAGCGGTACAGCTTTTTCTCGGCGCTCCCCGCCGAATCCTGCGCCACCGCGACCCCGGTCGCGAGCAGCGCGAGGGCCGCGGCCAGCGCCAGCGGCGGGAACATTACTGAGGATGCGTTGGGGCGTGTCATGGCCATTCAGCCGTCGATCGAACCGTACTGCGAACGATACGCCAGCAGCCGCTCGCGATGCAGGGCCAGCTCGGGGCGGTCGGCCACGAAGGTGAAGAGATCGTCGAGCCGCGCCACCGCCACCACCGGCACGCCGAGCGCCGCCGAGGCCTCGGCGGCCGCCGAGCGCTGGCCCTCCGCACCGCGCTCCTGCCGGTCCAGCGCGATCAGCACGCCGCAGGGCGTGCCGCCGGCCGCGCGGATGATCTCCACCGACTCGCGCACGGCGGTGCCCGCGGTGATCACGTCGTCGACGATCAGCACGCGGCCCTGGAGCGGCGCGCCGATCAGCGTGCCGCCCTCGCCGTGGGTCTTGGCTTCCTTGCGGTTGAAGGCCACCGGCACGTCGCGGCCGCGCTTCGCCAGCGCCACGGCCAGCGCCGTGGCCAACGGGATGCCCTTGTAAGCCGGGCCGAACAGCATGTCGAAGCCGATGCCGCTTTCGAGCAGGGCCTCGGCGTAGCAGTCGGCAAGGCCGGCGAGCGTGCCGCCCGTACTGAACTGCCCGGCGTTGAAAAAGTACGGGCTGGTGCGGCCGGATTTCAGATGGAACTCGCCGAAGCGCAGCGCCTCGGCGCGCAGCGACAGGTCGAGGAAGGCTTGGCGGTAGGCGCTCATGCGAGCTCCGGCGTCGTTCGGAAAGGCGTTCAGGCTAGCGGAAAGCCGATCGGCGTTGCATCTGCGCGGCGGCCAAGCGGCGCCGCTGCGAGGCGTGGCGATGCGCGACAATGCCTCGGTTTCACGCCCACGGATTCTCGATGCGTATCTGCAGCTTCAACGCCAACGGCCTGCGCTCCGCGGCGACCAAAGGCTTCTTCGACTGGTTCGCGAAAGCCGACATCGATGTACTTTGCGTGCAGGAGACCAAGGCGCAGGAGCACCAGCTCACCGACGCGCTGTTCCGCCCGGCCGGTTACCACGTCGCGTTCCGCGATGCGTCGACGAAGAAGGGCTACTCGGGTGTGGCGGTCTACAGCCGCCGCAAGCCCGACGCCTACGCGACCGGCCTCGACTGGGCGCCGTTCGACGAGGAAGGCCGCTGGCTCGAAGCCCGATTCGGGAACCTCTCGGTGGTGTCGCTGTACCTGCCCTCGGGCAGCTCCGGCGACGAGCGGCAGGGCTTCAAGTTCGAGGTGATGCGGTGGTTCCGCCCGCAGCTGCAGGCCCTGCTCAAGAGCGGCCGCGACGTGGTGGTCTGCGGCGATTGGAACATCGCGCGCACGCCGATGGACATCAAGAACGCCAAGTCCAACGAGAAGAACTCCGGCTACCTGCCGGAAGAGCGCGCGTGGCTCACGGCGCTGCTCGGGGAAGACGGCTGGGTCGACGCCTACCGCCGGCTGCGCCCGGACGGCCAGGAGTACACGTGGTGGAGCCAGCGCGGTGCCGCGCGCGCAAAGAACGTGGGCTGGCGCATCGACTACCAATTGGTCAGTCCGGGCCTCGCATCGCGGCTGAAGGACTGCGCGATCCACCCGGAGCCGCGCTTCTCCGACCACGCACCGTTCGTCGTCGACTATGTCGACTGACGTCCCGGCGCCCGACGCGCCGACCGAGGCGCCGCCAACACGACCGCGCGCCACGCTCGCCGCCGCGCATCGGCTGATCGTCGTGCTGGTGCTCGGCTTCGCCTCCGGCCTGCCGCTGGCCTTGGTCGGTGGGGCGATGCAGGCGTGGCTGACGATCGAGGGCATCGACATCGCGACGATCGGATTCTTCGCGCTGGTCGGCGTGCCGTACACGTTCAAGTACCTGTGGGCGCCGCTGGTCGATCGCTTCGAGCCGCCGGGCCTCGGGCGCCGCCGTGGCTGGATCGTGGTCACCCAGCTGCTGGTCGCCGCGGCGCTGTTCGCGATGGCGACGCTGTCGCCGAGCCTGCAAACGCAGGCGTTCGCCGCCGTCGCGGTGCTCGTGGCCCTGGTGTCGGCCACGCAGGACATCGCCATCGACGCCTATCGCACCGAGCTGCTCGAGCCGGCGGAACGCGGCCTCGGCGGTTCGCTGACTGTGCTCGGTTACCGGCTGGCGATGGTGTTGTCCGGCGGCGTCAGCCTGATCTGGGCCGAACAGTGGGGCAGTTGGGCGGAGGTGTACCAGGTGATGGCGTGGATCATGCTCGGCGCCGCGGCGTTTTCAGCGATCGCGTTGCCGAAGCTCGCGCCGCTGCCACCGCGAGAGCTGGCCGGCCCGCTTCGCGAACTGCTCGGTTTCGTCGCGCTGCTGGCCGGCGTCTACGTCGGCGTGCGCATCGCGGGGCTGCTGCTTGCCGGCGTCGGCGTCGATCCCGATGACGGCGATCGATGGACGCGGCTTTTCGTGCTCTTCATGCAGATCGGTGGCGCGCTGGGGCTGGGCCTCGCCGCGGCGCGCCGCGGTGACGTTGGCGGCCTGCTGCTGGGCCTTGCCGTGGGCGACCTCGCGCTGCGGTCCTTCGGCGGCCTCGGCGCGCAGCCGCTGATCGCGCTTGCACTGCTCCCCGCGCTGGCGTTCGCCGGCCATCGGCTGCTGGCTCCCCGAGCGCGATTCGAGACGCTGACCGTTGGCTTGGCGAGCTACTTCGGGCAGCCGGGCGCGTGGGCTTTCCTCGCCATGATCGTGCTCTACAAAGTCGGCGACGCCTACGCGATGAGTCTCGGCACCACGTTCCTGATCAAAGGCATGGGCTTCGACCAGGCGGAAGTCGGCATCGCCAACAAGTCGATCGGCCTGCTGATGACGATCGTCGGCGCCACGTTGGGCGGCTTGCTGATGCTGCGCATCCGGCTGTTCACGGCACTGTTCGCGTTCGGCGTGCTGCAGCTGGTATCGAATCTCGGCTACTGGGCGCTGGCCGAATTCGGCGCCGGCGCGCTCGGCAGCGCGACGCTGCCGGCTTTTGATCTGTGGATCGTCTCGCTCGACCAGGCCACCACGCTCGACCGCCTGCTCCTCCTCGCCATCGGCATCGACAACCTGTCCGGCGGCATGGGCACGGCTGCGCTCGTTGCCCTGCTGATGGGCCTGTGCAAGGCGCGCTTTTCGGCCACGCACTACGCCCTGCTGTCGGCGTTCGCGGCGCTGGGGCGGGTGTTCGTCGGGCCGCTGGCCGGCGTGCTGGCCGAGGAGTTCGGCTGGGCGACCTTTTTCCTGTCGTCCCTTCTGGTGGCCGCGCCCGGTGTGTGGATGGTGTGGTGGATGCGCCGCGAGATCGATGCCGTGGGTTCACCCTCCGGCGCGGTGAAGGCGTAAGCTCGGGCTCCCAACCGTCAAATCAGGTCAAAGTACGGGTCAATGGCCGATTTCCTCGTCCGCGACATCGATGAGCGTGTGGCCGAACGGCTGAAGGAGCTGGCCCGGCAGAAGGGCTGGCCGCTCAACGACGTCATCCTGAACCTGCTCAAGCAGGCGCTCGGCATGGCCGAGCCCGAGCCGCCGCCGGTGCCGGGCGACATCGCGCGCCTGCGCGGCGCATGGAATGACGAGGAAGCGCGCGCGTTCTACGAGGCGATGAACGCCATGAGCGGGCTGCCGGACGACGCACCGGCGTATACCAAGAATTCCAGCGACCCTAGCTGAGGCGAGGCCGGCGGGCCGGTGGCGCTCAGGCGCTCCGCCCACCACCCGGAACGATCACGCCCAGCACCCGCGGCCCGGCCGCACCGGTCACTTCCGGCCGGTTGCCGGCGCGACCTTCCAGCGTCTGCGATGCCAGCCAAGCGAACCCCGCCGCCTCGACAGCATCGGGGTCGATGCCGTGCGCCGCACTCGATTCGACCGTCGCCTCCGGCAGCAGCGCGGCCAGTCGCTCCATCAGCAGCGTGTTGTGCACGCCGCCACCGCAGGCGATCACCCGCGTCGTGCGAGGCTGCGTCATCCCCAGCGCGTCGGCAATGCTGCGCGCGCTGAGCTCCGCCAACGTGGCCTGCACGTCGACGGGCGCTTCGTCACCGCGCAGTCGCTCGCGCAGCCAACCCAGATGGAACTGGTCGCGGCCGCTGCTTTTCGGCGGCGGCAGCGCCAGCCACGGTTCGGCAAGGCAGCGCTCGAGCAGCGCCGGAAGCACGCGGCCGCTCGCCCCCCAAGCGCCGTCCGCATCGAAAGGATGGCCCCTGTGCTCGAGGCACCACGCATCCATCAGCCCGTTCGCCGGGCCGGTGTCGAAGCCGCGCACCGGGCCGTGCGGCGGCAGCAGCGTCAGGTTGCCGATGCCGCCGAGGTTCAACACTGCGCGCGTTTCGTGCGCATCGCCAAGCACGGCGGCGTGGAAGGCCGGCATCAGCGGCGCGCCTTCGCCGCCCGCGGCGACGTCACGGCGGCGGAAGTCGGCCACCACGTCGATTCCGGTGCGTTCGGCGATCACGTTCGGGTCGCCCACCTGCAGCGTGAAGCGGTGCGGTGGCCGTGGCCGATGGCGCAGCGTCTGGCCGTGCGAGCCGATGGCGCGCACGTCGGCGATGTCGATGCCGGCCTCGGCGACCAGTGCAAGCGCGGCGGCGGCGAAGGCCTCGCCGACGGCCGTGTCGAGCGCGCCGAACTCGTCGAGGTCGAGCTTCGCGTCGAGCTGCGACACGCGCAGGACGGTGGCGCGCAAGGGCTCGGGGTAGGGCGTCGTCCGGGCTGCCAGCACCTCGACGCCTGGCGCCGAACCGCCGGGTCGGCGCGATCCGTCAGCGCCCGGCGTGATGCGCAGCAGCGCGGCATCAATGCCGTCGGCGCTGGTGCCGGAAATGAGCCCGATGAACAGCGTCATGCGGAAGAGCGGCGTCCGCGCCGCGCCGCGCGCGGTCCGCCAGTGCGCATCAGCGTGCCGCGAGCTGGAAGCCTTCGATGCGCTTCAGCTGTGCCAGCGCCGGCGCCGTTGCGCGGCGGAACTCGGCCAGCGCCGGGCCGGTCAGCGGCTCGGGCTTCGGCATCGTCACCGTGAGGGGATTGCGATGCACGCCGTTGACGCGGAACTCGTAGTGCAGGTGCGGGCCCGAGGACATGCCGCTGCTGCCGACGTAGCCGATCGTCGTGCCCTGCTGCACGCGCTGGCCCACGCGGTACTTGCCGAGCCGCGACATGTGCGCGTACAGCGTGGTGATGCCGTTGCCGTGGTCGAGCACGATGGTGCGCCCGTAGCCGCCCTGCCAGCCGGCGAACTTCACCCGGGCGTCGCCGGCCGCGAAGATCGGCGTACCGGTCGGTGCGGCATAGTCGACGCCCTTGTGCATGCGCATGCGGCCGAGGATCGGGTGGCGGCGCGCGCCGAAGCCCGAACTCAGGCGCGCGAATTCGATCGGCGTACGCATGAAGCTCTTGCGCAGCGGGCGGCCGTCGAGATCGAAGAACTCCGCTTGGCCATTCCGCTCGTGCCGCACGGCCGTGTACGCCTTGCCGCCATTGATGAAGTTCACCGCCACCACGCCGCCATCGCGCAGTCGCTCGCCTTCGCGCCACAGCTCCTCGTAGACGATCTGGAAGGTGTCGCCTTCGCGGATGTCCTGCGCGAAATCGATGTCGTACTGCAGCGCCTTGACCATATCGTGCATGACGGCGGCACTGAGGCCCGCTTTGGCGCCGTCGGCGAACAGCGAGTTCCGGATCGTGCCGCCGGCGATCACCACGCGGCGTTCCATCGGCCGCTCGATCACCTCGCGCCGGATGCCGGCGTCCGACACCGCGAGCTGCACGCGCTTGCTCTCGTCCTGGTCGAAACGCAGGCCCTTCAACTCGCCATCCGCGCCGATTTCGAAGGCAAGTTCGCTGCCCACCCGCAGGCGCGACGCCATCCGGTTCGCTTCCGGCACTTCGAGCACGCGGTGCATGTCGCTGGCCGGCAGGCCGAGGTCGGCGAACACGCTGCCCAGGGTCTGCCCCGAAGCGATACGGACGGTCTGCCAATCACTGCGCGGTGTGGCGGATGCCGCGGCAGCGGCAGGCGCCGGCGGCAGGGCGATGGCTTGCGTGATACGCGCCGGCGTCGCCTGCTGCTCCATCGCGCCATCGAGGGCGGGAACGATCGATCCGACAATCAGGACGAGGGCGCCGGCAAGGGCGATCGGCAGGGCTCGCGGCGCCTTCGACGCGAGACGGCGGACATTCGACAAGGCGCAGCTCCGGATGGCAGGACCGCCGTAACTTACCCACAGGTGAAAACCATCGTCAAACCTTTGACGCGATTGGTTTTTTTGGCGCCTCCGGTTTAACCTCGCGTTAACGCGTCGGCGGGATTTCCGAGCCAGCGCTCACCCTTTCATCTTCATGAAGCACCCACCATGACCACCGTCGACTCCGGCCTCGCGCAGCTTGTGCGGGGCACCGAAGAGATCATCAAGCGCGAGGACCTCGAGTCCCGCCTCGCCAGCGGGCGGCCGCTCCGCATCAAGGCCGGCTTCGATCCGACCGCGCCGGACCTGCATCTGGGCCACACGGTGCTGCTCAACAAGATGCGGCAGTTCCAGGACCTCGGGCATCACGTCATCTTCCTGATCGGCGACTTCACCGGAATGATCGGCGACCCGACCGGCAAGAGCGCGACCCGCAAGCCGCTGACGCGCGAGGACGTCGAGGCCAACGCCAAGACCTACGCCGACCAGGTGTTCAAGGTCCTCGACCGCGAGCGCACCGAGGTGCGGTTCAACAGCGAATGGTTCGGTGCGATGTCCGCCGCCGACATGATCAAGCTGGCCGGCCAGCTCACCGTCGCGCGCATGCTCGAGCGCGACGACTTCGCCAAGCGCTACGCCGCCCAGCAGTCGATCTCGATCCATGAGTTCCTGTACCCGCTGGTGCAGGGCTACGACTCCGTGGCGCTGAAGGCCGACGTGGAACTCGGCGGCACCGACCAGACCTTCAACCTGCTGATGGGCCGCGGCCTGCAGGAGCACCACGGCCAGGCGCCGCAGGTCGTCATGACGATGCCGCTGCTCGAGGGCCTCGACGGCGTGGCCAAGATGAGCAAGTCGCTCGGCAACTACGTCGGCATCAACGAGCCCGCGATCGACATCGTCACCAAGACGATGAAGATCGGCGACGCGCTGATGTGGCGATGGATCGAGCTGCTGAGCTTCGAGATTTCGCTTTCCGAGCTCGCGGTACTCAAACGCGATGTCGCTGCTGGGACCCTGCATCCCAAGGACCTGAAGCTGCGCCTCGCGCGTGAGCTGGCGGCGCGCTTCCAGGGCGCAAACGAAGCTGAAAAAGCCGTCGCGGGCTGGCAGGCGGTCGTCACCGGTACCGGCGATACGACGCAGCTGCCGCTCACCGAACTCGCTGTTCCGTCCGACGGCCTGAGGATCGCCGCGTTGCTCACGCAGGCCGGCCTCACGCCGAGTAATTCCGAGGCGATGCGCAAGCTCAAGGAACGCGCCGTGCGCATCGACGGGGAGGTGTTCGAAGACGCGCAGCGCGCGTTCGTGCCCGGGTTCGAGGCCGTGCTGCAGGTCGGCAAGCGCACCTTTGCGAGGGTGAGGCTCATCGCCGGCGGATCAACCGCGCTGGCTTGACCTTGGCCGCCCGGCGCTGCCGGGCGTCATCGGGCGCGGCCCAATCCGGCACAGCCGCGCGCAGCGCTTCCGCGTATTCATCTTCACGCCGCGGAATTCGACGTGCTGTCGACTCGAAGCTGAATGCAGCGCGGCGATGGTTCGCCTACGACGCCGAAGGTCTTGCGACACACCCCTCTGCTGCCTATAGTTCGCGGCCCTTCGCTGGGGGTGCTTCGGAAGGGGCGGGTCTGGCGGTGGTGGGGGGGTCGGGTGCTGCGGTGTTGGGAAGTTGTTTGCCGCGGTGTTGACGTCCTTGGAAAGTGCTGTATAGTGTGCGGCTCCCTCGGGCGAAAGGCTCGGCAGCGCGAAAGGCGCTTCAAGGGGTTGGATCTTTGAAAGTACGCGCAGGTGTTTTGTGCGGGTGCCTGCAGGGTGGTGAGATCATCATCAATCTTGCAGACGCTCGATCATGAGCACTGTCAATTGTTTTTGTAGCATGCGACGCAAAGCTCAGGACTCGACCGATCTGCTAAAGCAATACGCTTTAACTGAAGAGTTTGATCCTGGCTCAGAGTGAACGCTGGCGGCAGGCCTAACACATGCAAGTCGAGCGGCAGCGCGGGGGCAACCCTGGCGGCGAGCGGCGGACGGGTGAGGAATTCGTCGGAATCTGCCTTTTTGTGGGGGATAACGTAGGGAAACTTACGCTAATACCGCATACGACCTACGGGTGAAAGCGGGGGATCTCAAGACCTCGCGCGATTAGATGAGCCGATGTCCGATTAGCTAGTTGGCGGGGTAAAGGCCCACCAAGGCGACGATCGGTAGCTGGTCTGAGAGGATGATCAGCCACACTGGGACTGAGACACGGCCCAGACTCCTACGGGAGGCAGCAGTGGGGAATATTGGACAATGGGCGCAAGCCTG